>Ga0315907_10000020_pt1 | contig 222427 bp, 206 predicted proteins | sample LakEriMetagenome_3_FD_203525 | JGI IMG/M metagenome (GOLD analysis project Ga0315907, IMG submission 203525) | Freshwater fungal communities from buoy surface, Lake Erie, Ohio, United States - Buoy 12 MA123 | ecosystem: Environmental > Aquatic > Freshwater > Lake > Lake biofilm | place: USA...
TAGGCGGTGGGGTTCTTGGTGTTGAGCATCTCTTCCGCGTCATAGGCGAAATCGAAGATCTCCATCGCGTGGTACTTGCCGCCGATATAGTCCTGATAGTCGCCGCCCAGCACGTTGTGGTAGAACAGCGGGGCTTCGAATGGAGCGAAGATCCAGCGCCCTTCGCGCCGACCGGAAAACTTGAACGGCGTGCCATCGGCGGCATAGGGGAACATCGGCCGTTGGTTCACCGGATCGTTGGCGATGTGCATCACGTCGACCACTTCATTGGTCCACGGATTGGTCCACTTGCGCACCACTTCGCCGGTCTTGGGATCGAGATAGAGCATGATCTCGCGGCTGATCAGGCGCCAGCCCTTGCCGCGCTTGGGATCGTCCACGGTCACGCAGGTGCGGATGTTCATCCCTTCACCTTTGAACAGCAGGCGATCGGGCTCACCGGTTACGCGGGAATAGAACTTGCCCGACCAGTGATAGACCGCCGGCTTGCCATCCGCCTCGCCGCACTGGGCGCGCTTGGATACTTCCAGCGCATCTTCGGGCTTGCTGAGATCCAGCATCCGGGCCTTGCCTGCTGCCAGGGCCGGGCTGGCCGTTACCGCCAGTGCCGCTGCCGTCATCATCCACTTGATTGCCCGCATGATCCGCTCCTTATCGGTTATGGCGCAGAGCATAGATTTGTCCGGACAACTTGTGAAGCGGAGAATTGCTTCAGGGCAGCAGCAGTTCCGCCATGGCCTCTACCACGGCATCGGCGTCGAGCCGGTAGGTATGGTAGAGATCGGGCAGGTCGCCGGTCTGGCCGAAACGGTCGATCCCCAGCGGGCTGATCCGCTGTCCGCGCACGCCGCCCAGCCATGAGAGAGCCGCGGGGGAGCCATCGAGCACTGTCACGATCCCCGCGTCCGCGGCGAGCGGCGCAAGGAGCGTCTCGACATGGCTGGCACCGCGCTTGCCGCCCTGCCAGCGCGCCGCCCGCGCGGCCGACCAGCCGCGATGCAGCAGATCGGGCGAGGTGACGTTGAGCAGACCCAGACCCGGCAGGTCGTCGGCCAGTTGCTCCCAGGCGGCGATGGCTTCGGGCGCAATGGCTCCGGAGAACGCAATGGCGGCGCGCGAGCCGGGCGCGGGCTGGCGCAGCCAGTAGCCGCCAGCGAGGGCGTCGGCTTCCCAGGTGGCATCGCTGCGCGCCTGCTGGTCGATCACTCGGGTCGAGAGGCGTAGGTAAGTCGAGCCGCCTTCCGGCGCCTGAATCTCGGCAAAGGCGCGGTGCATGAACAGCGCCAGCTCATCGGCAAAGGCGGGTTCGTAGTGCGTCAGACCGGGCTGGCCCATACCGATCAGCGGCGTGTTGATCGACTGGTGCGCGCCGCCTTCCGGCCCCAGTGTTAGCCCCGATGGCGTCGCCACCAGCAGGAACCGCGCGTCCTGGTAACAAGCATAGTTCAGCGCATCGAGGCCGCGCGAAATGAACGGGTCATAGACCGTGCCGATCGGCAGCAGCGGCTCACCAAACAAGGGCGCAGACAGGCCGAGCGCGGCGAGCATCAAGAACAGGTTGTTCTCGGCAATGCCCAGCTCGATATGCTGGCCCGCCTCATGCCCGGCCCACTTCTGCGGGCTGGGGATCTTGGCACCGGCGAAGACGTCCTTCAGCTCCTGCCGCCGGAACAGCCCGCGCTGGTTCACGAAGGCACCGAGATTGGTCGAAACGGTCACGTCGGGCGAAGTGGTGACGATCCGGTCCGCCAGCGGATGGCCCGATTTTGCCAGATCAAGCAGGATCCGCCCAAAGGCGGCCTGGGTCGACTGCTCGGCCCCTTCCGGAATCGGCAGGCGGTTCGGCACGGCAATCGCCGGGGCGGTGCGGGCCGGATGTGTCAGCTTGGTGCGGAAGGGTTCCAGGAAGGCTTTGAGCGCCGCCGCGCTATTGTCACCCATTCCCGCAAAGGGCTCCCACTCGGTTCCTTCGGCGATCCCCAGGCTGGCGCGATAGTCGGCCATCTGGGTCGGGTTCATCAACCCTGCGTGGTTATCCTTGTGGCCCTGGAACGGCAGGCCATAGCCCTTCACCGTATAGGCGATGAACAGCGTCGGGACCTCGTCCTGCGCGCGCTCGAAGGCATCGACCAGCGTTTCGATGCAGTGCCCGCCCAGGTTGAGCATCAGCCGCGATAGGCCATCATCATCGAAGCTGGCGATGAGGTCGAGCGCGGCCTTGTCGCCCGCCAGATCGGCATTCAGCCGCGCACGCCAGGCGGCGCCACCCTGATAGGTCAGCGCGGCATATTCGGCGTTGGGGCAATCGTCGATCCACTGGTCGATCGCCTTGCCGCCGGGGCGCTTGAATACCTCGCGCTGCAGCTTGCCGTGTTTGATCGTGATCACGCGCCAGCCGCAGGTCTCGAAGATGTCGTCAAAGCGGCGGAACATGCGGTCGGCGGTCGTGCTGTCGAGCGACTGGCGGTTGTAATCGACGATCCACCAGCAATTGCGGATGTCGTGCTTGTAGCCTTCGATCAGGCACTCATAGATGTTGCCTTCGTCCAGCTCGGCATCGCCCATCAGCGCGATCATCCGCCCGGCTTCGCCTTCGGGCAGCTGGCCGTGGGCGATCAGGTAGTCCTGCACCAGGCTGGCAAAGGCCGTGACCGCGACCCCAAGACCGACCGAGCCGGTCGAGAAATCGACCGGGATCTTGTCCTTGGTCCGGCTGGGATAGGACTGCGCCCCGCCCAGGCCGCGGAAGGCCTTGAGCTGATCCAGGCTCTGGTTGCCGAGCAGGTAGTGCAGGGCATGGAGCACCGGCCCGGCGTGCGGCTTTACCGCCACCTTGTCCTGCGGGCGCAGGGCATGGAAATAGAGCGCGGACATGATCGCGGTCATCGAGGCGCAGCTGGCCTGATGCCCGCCGACCTTCAGCCCGTCGCGGCTCTCGCGCAGGTGGTTGGCGTTGTGGATGATCCAGGCCGATAGCCAGCGCAGGCGCTGGTCAATCGTTTCCAGGGTGCGGATCAGTTCGGCACGCGAATCTTTCTTGGGCATGGGCGGCCCTTAGCCTGCCACGGCTTGTTCCGCATAGGCGGCAATCGGGGCAGCTTCGCCATTCTGGCGCATGATCGCCTTGACCCGGAAATAGCGATAGAGCCCGGCATCGCCCATCCGGCTGGGGCCCATACCGGACTGCTTGAACGAGCAGTTCTCGGCATCCCAGACCCCGGCCGTCATCGAGCCGTCGTTGATCGAGATCGCCCCGGCCTCGAGCCGCTCGCCGACCTTCTCGGCTTCGGCCGGATCGCCGATCACGGCGGCGGAGAGGCCATAGATCGTGTCGTTCGCCAGCCGGATGGCCTCTTCGACATCGTCATAGATCGTCACCGGGATGACCGGGCCGAAGGTTTCTTCGGCGATGATGGCCATGTCGGGGGTGACGTCGGTCAGGATCGTCGGGCGCAGGTACTTGCCGCCGCCCAGCGTCTCGACCTGGCCGCCATGCAGCACCTTGGCGCCCTGGGCCACGGCGGCGTCGATCTGCGCCTGGACCTTGTCGGCCTGGGGCGGGAAAATGAAGGGGCCGATGTGGCCCTGGGCGATATCGGGATAGTTGAACGCGACGCCCTTGGCCTGCTCGACCAGCGAGGACAGGAAGGCATCGGCCAGGCTGCGGTGGACATAGAGCCGCTCGATCGACTGGCAGGCCTGGCCATTGGCCGCGACGCTGGAGCGCAGCGCGATGCTGGCCGCGTTGACTGGATCGGCCGAGGGCAGGACGATCATCGGGTCCTTGCCGCCCAGTTCAAGATTGGCCGGGATGAAGGCAGCGGCGGCCGCTTCGGCCACCTTGCGTCCGGTCGCGACCGAGCCGGTGAAACAGACATAATCGACATTGCCAACAATCGCCTTGCCGGTCTCGGCATCGCCCTCGACAATGGCGAGGACCTTGGCGAGTTCGGGCACGGCGGCAACGGTCTCGCGCAGCACCGGGATGAAGCGGGGCGTGATCTCGCTCGGCTTGATCAGCGCGGCGCAGCCGGCCAGCAGTGCCGGGATCGCGTCGATCAGCGCCAGCAGCATGGGGAAGTTCCACGGCGCGATCACGCCGAGCAGTTGGTAAGGGACGTGGCGGTTGCTGATGGTGACGCCGGGCGTGGCGCTGGGCACGTCCTTCAGGTCCAGCGCGGCGATCATCGCCGGGCCGGTGGCAGCCCAGCGGCGCAGCGTGCCGGCGACGCTGAACACTTCGACATGGGCGATGGCGACGCGGCCCGTATCGACGCTGAGCTTGGCGACCAGATCACCGGCGCGCGCCTCTATAGCCTCGGCCCACTTGACCAGCACGGCGGCGCGGGCTTCGGCGCCCAGCGCCAGCCAATCCGGTTGCGCGGCGCGCAGACGGCGGGCAATCGCGGCGATCTCTGCTGCCGGTACGGCCTCGATCGCATAGTCGGTTTCGCCGGTGCGGGGATTGCGGACGGGGATGGTCATGGGGAGGCTCCTGTTCGCGCACACCTTTGCCGGGCTGCGCAAAGTTGTCCAGACAACTTTTAGGGTGAAGGGGTGTCCTGCGTCAGCAGGGTGCCGAATTCGTGCAGGTCGGCGAGCTGGTCACGCAGGCTGTCGGTCGAACCGGTCTGGCGCAGCACGGCAAGATGGGCCGGCCCTTGCCGGATAAAGCCGTGCAGCAGGACCAGCGGGTGCAGGGCAATGACATAGCCCAGGGCCTGAAGCTCGGCGGCGGTCGAGACCGGGCTGATTCCGCCTTCGACCAGATTGTGGACCAGCGGCACTGCGGGGAGGGCGGCGGCAATGGCCTCCATCTCGGCCACCGTTTCCGGCCCTTCCAGGAAGACCAGGTCGGCACCGGCCTCGGCATATGCGCAGGCCCGGTCGAGCGCGGCGGCAAAACCTTCGACGCTGCGGGCATCCGTCCGCGCGATCACCAGCATGGAGCCGCGCCGCGCATCGAGCACGGCCTTGAGCTTCTCGATGTACTCTGCCGCCGGGATCACCGCCTTGCCGGCCAGGAAGCCGCAGCGTTTGGGGAAAAGCTGGTCCTCCAGCTGGATCGCGGTGGCGCCCGCAGCTTCGAGCACGCGGGCCATGCGGACCGCGTTGTCCGCGTTGCCAAAGCCCGTGTCGGCATCGACGAACAGAGGCAGGTCAGAGACTTCACGGATGAGCTGCACCGCCTGGGCCAGTTCGCTCATGGTGACCAGCCCCATATCGCGCCGCCCGTGCCGCGCCATCGATAGCGCCCCGCCAGAGAGGAACGCTGCGGGAAAGCCGGCCTGCTCGACCAGCCTGATCGACAGACCGTCCCAGACCCCGGGCAACGACAGCACCTGCCCCCGCGCATGGCCGGGCACGGCAGCGGCAAGGGCGGCGTGGCGGTGGGCGGAGGACAGGCTCTCGGTCCAGATCGAGGCGGCGAGGCCATATTCGCTGTCGTTCCCGGCGCGGACCACTTCATCGAGTTCGCTGTAGCGCTGGGCGACCACGACCGGGCCGAAGATTTCCTCGCGCACCACGGCCATGTCGGGGGTCACGTCGGTCAGCACGGTCGGGGTGATAAAGCTGGCGTTCGGCCCAGCGGTTTCGCCCCCGGCGATCACGCTGGCCCCGGCCTTGCGGCCATCGGCGATGTATTGGGCAACCTTGGCGGCGTGGTGCTGGCTGACCAGCGGGCCCATCTGGGTCGTCTGGTCGAGCCCGTGGCCGAGCACCATGCCCTGGGCGGCACCGGCAATGCCTTCGACCACCTGGTCGAACACCGAATCATGGACATAGAGCCGCGAGCCGGCGACGCAGACCTGGCCGCCGTTGAAATAGATTGCATTGGCCGCGCCCGGGATGGCCATGGACAGGTCGGCATCGGGCAGGATGACCACGGGTGACTTGCCGCCCAGTTCCAGCGTCAGCCGCTTGAAGTTGCCCTTGGCGGCATCGATGATCGCGCGGCCGGTGGCGGTCGAGCCAGTGAAGGCGATCTTGTCGACGGCCGGATGGGCCGCCAGCGCCGCACCGCAATCCCGGCCAAAGCCGGTGACCAGGTTGACCACGCCAGCAGGCAGCCCGGCCTCGATCATCAGCTCCAGCATGCGGATCGCGGTGAGGCTGGTGTCCTCGGCCGGCTTGAGCACCACGGTGCAGCCGGCAGCGAGCGCGGGGGCCAGCTTCATCGCGGTCAGCACCAGCGGCGAGTTCCACGGCACGATCGCGGCAACCACGCCGACCGGCTCCTTGACCGTATAGGCAAAGACCTCCTTGCCCGGCGGCTGGTAGTTGATCGAGGTCGGGATCGACTTGCCCTCGATCTGGTTGGCGAGCCCGCCAAAGAAGCGGAACTGGTTGATCGCGCCGGGAATCTCGGCCCAGCGCCCGACATAGAGCGGCTTGCCCTGGTCGAGCGTTTCCAGCTCGGCCAGCTCGTCGATATGGGCTTCGAACTTGTCGGCGATGGCCCAGAGCAGCTTGGCGCGGTCCATTGGCGTCATGGCAGGCCAGGCACCGGTTTCCAGCGCGGTCCGGGCTGCGGCAACGGCGCGGTCAACCGTGGCGGCGTCCCCGCGAGCGACGGGGGCCAGAACCTTGCCGGTAGCCGGATCGAGCGTGTCGAAAGTCCCGCCCGCAGTCTGCCAGTTGCCACCGATCAGGTGGCCATGCGGGGCGCGGGACAGGAACTCCGCAGCGGCGGCAGAGTGGGCGGGGGCGGTCAGCGCGGACAGGTCGGTCATGGTGCGCTGATATGCGCGATCGCCTCAGTTTCGGAAATGACTTCTGCGTACTTTGCTTGCAGGTCGAACAAGTTGGCCTCGTGCGGGCCGGGATGACGGTCACCGCAGGCCTCGCGCACCACGAAGGGCAGGAAGCCGTGCTGGCAGGCATCGAGCGCCGTCGCGCGGACGCAGCCGGAGGTCGAAAGTCCGGTGATCAGCAGGGTATCGACACCCATCGCGGTCAGCGTCGCGGCCAGGGTCGTGCCGAAGAATGATGAGGCGTACTGCTTGGTGATCACCAGCTCGCCATCTTTCGGCTGAAGGCTGGCGGGGAAGGCCCCCATGGGCGATCCGCGCTCGAACAGCTTGAGCGCGGGAACCTTGCGGTAGAACACTCCGCCATCGGCCCCGCCGGGCGAATACTCGACATTGGTGAACAGCACCGGGATGCCGGCCTTGCGGGCTGCCGCGAGCAGGCGTTCGTTGCTCGCCAGCGCATCCTCAACCCCCGCATAGAGCGGGGAGGCCGGATCGAGATAGGCGACAACGAAATCGACGATCAGCAGCGCCGGCTTCTTGCCGAACGGCAGATGGCCATCGAAGGCGCCCTTGTAGTTCTCTCCGAGGTCGCCTTCGTCCTTGGCCATCAGATCACCCCTGCCGCCTTCAGCCCATCCAGTTCAGAGGCGCTCAGGCCCAGCACGCCGCCATAGATCTCGGCATTGTGCTGGCCAACCTGCGACGGGGCCGGCCGCCGCACGCCACTGGGCGTGGCGGAGAGCTTGGGGAAGGCGTTCTGCATCTTGAGCGGGCCGAACCGTTCGGTCTCCACCTCGATGATCGCCTCGCGGGCCTGGAAGTGCGGATCGACCAGCATGTCGGGGGCGCGATAGACCCGGCCGGCGGGGATCGAATGCTCGATCATCAACGCATCGACCTCGTCGATCGTCAGGGTACGGGTCCAGTCGTTGATCAGGTCATCGAGCTCGGTCTGGCGCTCACCGCGCGCAATGTGCGTCGAATAACGTGGATCGTCGCCCAGTTCAGGGCGGCCCATCGCCTTGGCGAGCCGCTTGAAGATCTGGTCGTTGTTCGCGCCGATCATGTAGACGCCGTCGCTGCACTGATAGACGTTGGATGGGGCGATTCCCGGCAGGATCGAGCCAGACCGTTCGCGGATGAAGCCGTTGTGGACGTATTCGGGCACCAGCCCTTCCATCACCTGCAGCACGGCTTCGTACAGCGCGGTGTCGACCACCTGGCCCTGGCCGGTCTTTTCGCGGTGGTGCAGCGCGGCGAGCACGCCCATCGCGCCGTAGGTGGCGCAAAGCGTATCGCCGATCGAAACGCCCATCCGCGCCGGCGGCCGGTCCGGATCGCCAACGATATAGCGCCAGCCGCCCATCGCCTCACCAATCCCGCCGAACCCGGCGCGATCGGAATAGGGACCGTACTGGCCATAGCCCGACATCCGCGCGATGATCAGGCCGGGGTTCTCGGCATGGAGCACGTCCGGCCCCAGGCCCCACTTTTCGAGCGTGCCCGGCTTGAAGTTCTCCACCAGTACGTCGGCCGTGGCGATCAGCTTGCGGACCAGCGCCTGGCCTTCGGGCACGCGCAGGTTGCAGGAGACCGACTGCTTGTTGCGAGCCAGTACCTCCCAGACGACCTTCTCGTCACCCATGCCCCAGACGCGGAAAGGATCGCCCGCACCCGGCGGTTCGACCTTGATCACGTCGGCGCCCATGTCGCCCAGCAACTGCCCGCAGAACGGGCCAGCCAGCAGCTGGCCCAGCTCGACGACGCGCAATCCCTTCAATGCACCCGTATTCTCGGCCATGGCTTACTCGGCGGCTTCGAGGTGCGGCCAGACTGGCTGGATCGGCGCCGGAAGCCCCGTTTCCGCCTGGCAATTGGCGCGCAGCACTTCGATCCCCGGACCATAGTCGAACAGCGGCAGATCGCTGCGCTTGGCCCGCATTTCGGTGCGGAGCGCTTCGGTTGCGGCCGCGTCGACCACACCCTTGGCATCGGCGACCACGCCATAGGCCTTGGCGCCTTCCGGCGTGACCAGGCCCTGGACGATCTCCAGCCCTACCAGCGCCGGATCACGCTCCAGCGGGTCACCCCAGCCGCCGCCGCCCCAGGTGATGAAGTGCAGCTGGTCGCCCACCTCGACCTCGACGTCCTCGACCTTGTTGCCAACGATCACGCTGGTGCCATCGGCCTTTTCCAGGATCTTGCGCGCGCGCTTGCCCGGTTCGCCGCCATTGACGCCCCAGGGCGGCACGAACCAGCGGTCGTCATGGATCGAGATCGTGCCCGGGCTTAGGAAGCGGTAGGTCATGTGGATGCCGTTGCCGCCGCGATGCAGACCCGCGCCGCCCGAGTCCGGCTCGGTCTCGTAACGCTCGATCAGCATCGGGAAGTAGCGTTCCAGGAACTCGTTCGGCACGTTGGTGAAGCCCGGCCAGAGCGAGTGGCCGTCTGGCCCGTCGCCCAGCGGTCGGCCCGGAATGCCGCCAAAGCCGATCTGGAACAGCTGGAACCATTCGCCGCCCTTGCCGGGCCGCGTATCGTTGCCCGAATAGAACAGGTGGGGGCTGGAGCTGAAGCCGGCCGCGTTGAGGAATTCCGGCGTCTTCTGGCCCAGCAGGCCGCCCAGGATATCGAAGATCCGGCCCAGCGCGTGGGTGCGGCCCGAAAGCGCGGCGGGGAACTTCGGCTTGAGCAGGCTGCCTTCTGGAATCCGCACATCAATCAGGTCATAGAACCCGTCGTTGAACAGGATCTGCGGGTCGAAGACCATGATCATGTAGATGCCGAAGAACATCTTGAACATGTTCTCGTTGAGGAAGAAATTGATCGAGGCGGCCGATTGCGGGTCGGTTCCCGCGAAATCGAGCACGACCTTGCCGTCCTCGCGCCACATGGTGCAGCGGATCTTGTAGGGGCCATAGCCGACGCCATCGTCGCAGATGTAGTCCTCGAAGCTGACTGGCTCCTCGGCGATCGCCATGCCGATCAGCGCCTGCATGGCACGGTGGTTGCGGGCCAGCAGTTCCTGCGTGGCCGAGACATAGACGTCATCGCCAAACCGCTCGGCCATTTCGATCACGCGGCGCGAGGCGACGCGGCACGAGGCGATCAGGGCGTTGAGGTCAGCCTGGCACCAGTCCGGCTTGCGGGTCTGGTGCATGACGAGCTTCATCAGATCGTCGTTGTATTCGCCCTTCTTCCAGATCTTTACCGGCGGAATGCGGACGCCTTCCTCGAAGATCGAGCGGGCGTTGATCGGCATCGAGCCGACCACCTTGCCGCCGATGTCGCTCTGGTGGCCGAACATCGCGGTATAGGCCAGCAGGCGCCCATCCTTGAACACGGGCAGCAGCACCAGCCAGTCGTTCGAGTGGCTAATCGCGCCGCCGCAGGAATAGGGATCGGACAGGAAGATCATGTCCCCGTCTTCCAGGGTCCCCTCATAGCTCTTGAGGAAGCCGCCGATGAAGCTGCCGAACTGGCCGACGATCATCTTGCCGGTGTGGTCGGCGATCAGCGGGAAGGCGTCACCCTGTTCGCGGATGCCGGGCGACATGGCGGTGCGCACCAGGGTGGCGTCCATTTCGATCCGGGCGTTGCGCAGCGCGTTCTCGATGATGTCGAGCGTGACGGGGTCGATCGGGATCGACTTGAAGGGAGTCGGGTTGGTTTCGACGATGGTTGCGGGCATGGCTCGTCTCCCCTCAGACCAGGTTGATCAGGATGTTGCCGACAGCGTCGACCTTGGCGATGCAGCCGCTTTCGATCAGCGTGGTGGAGTCCATTTCCACCACGATCGCCGGGCCGGGGATCACATCCCCCTGCCGCAGTTTTGACCGGTCATAGATCACGGCGGCCTGTTCGCGGCCGTCCATCCACAGCGTGTGGTCGCGCATCTTGGCTGCGATCGGATTGCCATCGCCCTTGGGCAGTTCGGCGGCCGGCAGGTCCAGCGCCTTGCCCAGGGCAACGGCGCGCAGGTTCACGATCTCGTGCGGGGTATCCATGTTGAAGGTGAAGAGGCGGTGGTGCTCTTCATCAAAGCGCTTCAGGATCCCGGCCACGCCATCGGCGCGCAGCACATCGGGCGTGATCGTCAGCGGCACTTCGAAGGCCTGGCCGGCATAGCGCACGTCGACCTCGAACTCGCTGGTGATGTCGGCTTCGGGCACCCCATCGGAGAGCAGCTCAGCGCGGGTCTGGGCGGCCATTTCCTCCAGGATCGTGATCAGTTCATCAGCCTGGGTGGTCGTGGCGAGGCGCGAGAACGAACGGGCGGTTTCCGTCCGCATCCGCGTCGTCGCATCGCCCAGCGCGCAGAGCACGCCCGGCGAGACCGGAGAGACGGCGGGCCAGGAACCCATCAGCCGCGCGACAGCATTGACGTGCAGCGGACCCGCCCCGCCAAAGCCCATCAGCGCGAAATGGCGCGGGTCATAGCCCTGCTGGACCGAGATCATTCGCAGCGCGCCGAACATGTTCTCGTTGACGATGTCGATGATCCCGCGGGCGGCGGCCATCAGATCGATCCCCAGCGCATCGGCGATGGTCTGGACCGCCTTCTTGGCGCCTTCGCGGTCGAGCTTGAACGACCCGCCAAGGAGGTTTTCGGGCAAGTAGCCCAGCACCACGTTGGCATCGGTCACGGTCGGCAGCTCGCCGCCCTTGCCGTAGGCGACCGGGCCGGGGACTGCACCGGCCGATTGCGGGCCGACGCGCAGCGCCTTGGTCAGATCCGGCACATAGGCGATCGAGCCGCCGCCGGCGCCAACCGTCTTCACGTCCAGCGCCGAGGCACGGACCGAAAGGTGGCCGACTTCGGTGGTGCGCTGGCGGCGCGGCTCGAGGTTTTCGATCAGCGCCACGTCGGTGCTGGTGCCGCCAACGTCGAGCGTCAGGATATTGCGGATCCCCGCATTCTTGCCGACCCACAGCGCGCCGGTCACCCCGCCGGCCGGACCGGACATCAGGATGTTGACCGGATGCTCCTCGGCCTTCTGGGCGCTCATCAAGCCGCCGTCCGAGCGCAGCAGCGAGAGCTTGCCGGCCATGCCCGCATCGGCGAGGCGAGTGCGCAGGTTGGCCACGTACTTGCCCACCACCGGGCGCACCGCCGCGTTGGCGACGGTGGTCAGGGTGCGCTCATACTCCTGCATTTCGGGCAGGACTTCGTGGCTGAGCGAAACCGGCACGCCGGGCAGAATCTCTGCCGCCAGCTTGCCGACCACGGCTTCGTGCGCGCCGCTGACATAGGCGTTGATCAGGCTGACGGTGATCGCCTCGACCCCCTGGGCCTTGAGCAGGCCAAGCTGGGTGCGTACGTCGTTCTCGTCGAGCGGGCGGACTTCGTTGCCGGCGGCGTCGATCCGGCCCTTGATCGTCACCGTATCTTCCAGCCGGGCGAGGGGAGTGGGCTTGGGCCAGATGATCCAGGCCGCCAGACCGCCCGGCACATAGGAGCGGGCGATCTGCATGATGTGGCGATAGCCCTCGGTCGTCACCAGGCCGACCCGCGCGCCCTTGCCTTCGAGCACCGCGTTGGTCGCCACGGTGGTGCCGTGGAGGAAGTAGTCGATCGCGTCGGCCGAAATCCCGGCCTCGGCGCAGATCGCCGTCACGCCGTTGAGAATCCCTTCGGAGCTGTCATGCGGGGTCGACGGCGTCTTGTGCCGCCAGAAGGCCCCCGTATCGACGTTGAACAAGAGGAGGTCGGTAAACGTCCCGCCGACATCCACTCCAAGGCGATAACCCATGCGATCCTACTCCCGAGAAAATCTGTGCTTAGTCAGCGTTCAATTCTTCAACTTTGGGAAAGACGGGGGCCTGGGCCACCATTCCCGGTAATTTCCGGTCCATCACGCCTGCCAGCCAGTGGCTTGCTTCCACCATCCGGGCCAGGTCCATGCCGGTGCTGACACCGGCGCGTTCCAGCATGTAGACCACGTCCTCGCTCGGCACGTTGCCGGCCGCGCCGGGGGCGAAGGGGCAGCCGCCCAGGCCGCCCAGCGCTCCGTCGACCACGCTGGCCCCCGCCGCCACCGCTGCCCAGACATTGGCCAGCCCGGTATTGCGGGTGTTGTGGAAATGGACCCGCACCGGCAGCGGGTTGACCGCCTGCCGAACACGTTCAACCAGCCGGGTGACCTGCGCCGGGTTGCCGACCCCGATCGTATCGGCGATCGCCACCTCGACCGGACCGGCCTCGGCCAGTCGCGCAGCCATTGCGACCACGCGGTCTTCGCTGACTTCGCCTTCGAAGGGGCAGCCGAACGAGGCGCCGATGGTCACCTGGGCGGTGCGGCCATGGTCCTTGGCCAGCGCGACAATGGCCTTCGCGGCCTCGACCGATTCGTCGCTGGTCTGGCCCTGGTTGGCCATGGCGAAGCGATCGGTGGCAACGCAGACCGCGCCGAGCTGATCGATCCGCCCGGTGGCGAGCGCACGTTCGGCGCCGCGCAGGTTCATCACCAGGCCAATGTAGGTCACATCATCGCGCAATGGCAGGCCGGCGCAGACTGCGTCCGCATCGGCCATCTGCGGCACTTTCTTGGGATTGACGAAGCTCGTCACCTCGATCCGCCGCGCCCCGGCACCGATCGCCAGCTGGATCAGCGCCAGCTTGTCTGCGGTCGAGATCAAGGTCTTCTCGTTCTGCAACCCGTCGCGCGGGCCGACCTCGACGAACTCGATAGCGGTGGGAGAGGGGGCGGTGCTCATCGCGGATGCTATGCCATTTCTGTATACAAAACTGCAAGAGGCCTATTCGGCGGCTGTCCGCTGGGCGGTGTAGGCATCGAGATAGGCGTGAAAGGCCCGGCGGATATGCCCGGTCATGATCGAGGCAGCCCATGCGGCATCGCCGCGGGCAAAGGCGGCGATCAGCTCTTCATGCTCGTGATGCGAGCGTTGGAGGTTCTCCCGATCATAGTTCTGGGCCGTGCGCCAGACCACCGGCTGTTCGATCAGCCGGGTCAGCAGGCTGGCGAGGCGTGACGAGCCTGCGGCCGTCAGGATGATTTCGTGGAATGCGCGGTTGTTGTCGAGAAAGGCTGGAATATCGGGTCTTTCTCCGGCAATCGCCGCGCCGATCAGGCGATTGTGGTGGCGCAGCGCCTCGACCTGGGCCGGGGCAATCCGCGTCGCAGCGCGGCGCGCGGCCTGGGCTTCGAGCATGGCGCGCAGTTCAAAGGCGTCCTCGATATCGTCATCCGACCAGTCGGCCACGAAGCTGCGCTGGCTTTCGCTGCGGCGGATCAGCAGATCGGATTCGAGTCGCCGCAACGCATCGCGCACCGGGGTGCGGGAAACCTCGCAGCGCAGCGCCAGGGCTTCCTCGCTCAGCTGCGTGCCCGGCGGCAGCTCGCCGGCCAGGATCATTCCCCGAATTACCGTATAGGCATGATCAGAAGCACGCGACATGAAGCAACCCGAATGACTTGACCTGGACTATTTGTATACAATAAGCTGCACGCCTCGCAAGCCGCCTGGCATGATGGGTCAAGATCGGGCGGCGGTGAACAGGGAGTATTACGACATGCGGATCACGCGCCTGCTGCTTTCGGCTTCGGCCGCCGGTCTTGCCCTTGGTGCCACCCCGGCTTTCGCGCAGGACAGCGCGGCCGATGGTGCCAATGAGGAAGAGGCCATCATCGTCACCGCCCGCCGCCAGAATGAGCGGCTGCAGGATGTCCCGGCTTCGGTGGCGGTGCTCTCCGCGGCCACGCTCGAAAACACCGGCGCCAAGAACGCCGACGATTTTGCCCAGCTCACCCCCGGCGTGACGATCGTCACCGGCACGGCTGAAGCTGGCGACACCCAGATCAACATCCGCGGCATCAACGGCGCACGCGACGCGGAAAGCTCGGTCGCGCTGGTGGTTGACGGAATCCTCAAGACCAACACCGCCCAGCTGAACCAGGTCCAGGGCACGCTGCGCCAGGTCGAAATCCTGAAAGGTCCGCAGGGCGCGCTCTATGGCCGCAACGCTGCGGCCGGCGCGATCGTGCTGCAGACGCTGAAGCCCAAGGACGTGCTCGAAGGCGGGGCGAAGGTCTCTTACGCCAATGAGAACACCTGGGATGCCTCGGCCTATATCTCGACCCCGCTGGGCGAGAGCGCCGGCCTGGTGGTGAGCGGCAGCTTCCAGCACACCGATGGCTTCTTCCGCAACATCTTCCTCGGCAACAGCAAGACGGTGGATGACAAGGAATCGTTCAACGTCGATGGCCGCCTGGTCGTCAAGGCCGGTGACAATACCGAGTTCGACGTGAAGGTCCGTTATGCTGAGTTCCACGGCGCCTCGCTGCCGTTCAACGCCTCGTTCCATCTGCCGAACTTCGCGGCGGTGAACCCGGCGTTCTACGAGGACGTCGATGCCCACGAATTCCGCTTCTACAACAATATCCGCGCCACCAATGATCAGGAGAGCTTCGACGCCTCGATCAAGGTCGAGCACAACTTCGACAGCATGAAGCTGGTCGCCTGGGCGCTCTATTCGGACACCAAGCAGGACCTGGTCGCCGATGGCACCTCGGCCGACTTTGCCCGTTACATCAGCGCGGCCCAGCCGGCCGGAGCGGCAACGGTCAATTCGTGCTTTGCCACGACGCTTGCCAACCGCGGCTTTCCGGTAAACCAGCCGGGTGCGATCGGCCAGATCCCGGTGCCGTTCATCTTCGCCCCGGCCAATGGCTCGACCTTCGGGCCTTACAGCAACACCACTTGCGACGGCATCCAGTACCAGCTGCGCAACCAGAGGGACTTCAGCGCCGAAGTGCGCTTGGTTTCGACCGGTGACGGCCCGGTCTCGTGGCAGCTGGGTGCCTATTACCTCAATATCGACCGGCAGACTGGCGTCAGCCTGAGCGGCGATACCGGAGCCGGGGTGATCAAGAACCTCTACAATGGCCCGACCACCGCGAACCCGACCTCGCTGCTGCTGGCCGACCAGTTCGACACCAATGTCTATGCCGCCTTCGGCTCGCTGGAGTTCAAGCCGAACGACCAGTTCAAGGCCGGTCTGGCATTGCGCTATGACATCGAGGATCGCGCTTCCAGCTCGCTGGTGCCGACCGCGACCGATCCCTTTACCGGCGGTCCGATCAACCCTGGCCAGGCGTTCGGCCCGCTGACCCCGAAGTCCGCATCCTACAAGCAGCTCCAGCCGAAGATCACGCTGAGCTATACCCCGTCGAGCGAGCTCAACATCTATGCCAACTGGGGTATCGGCTTCAAATCGGGCGGGTTCAACAACCAGGGTTCGTCGGCGATCATCAACGGCAACTTCAACAACGGCGTGACCCCCGGCACGATCAACGCCAACGTCCGGATCAACGACGATTACCGCAAGGAAAAGTCGAGCGCGTTTGAAGCCGGGATCAAGGGCACGCTGCTCGACAACCGCATTACCTTTGACCTGGCGGGCTATTACACCCGCATAACCGACATGCAGTTCTTCGAATTCTTCGTTGGCAGCTTCGGCCTGCTGCGCGTGGTTTCGAACATCGACACGGTCGACGTGAAGGGTGCGGAAATCAACCTGACCGCCAAGGTGGTTGATGGGTTCAAGCTGTTCGGTTCGTTCAACGTGACTGACAGCGAGATCAAGAAGAACTCTTCGCGCCCCTACACCGTGGGCAACAAGTCGCCCTATACGGCCGACTGGACCCTCAACGTCGGGGCGGACATCAAGGTGCCGGTCACCGACAGCCTGCGGATCACCGGCCGTGCCGACTACCGCCTGACCGGCCCGACCTGGTTCCACACCGTGCAGGATCAGGAACGCCCGACCCTGTTCAGCGGCCTGCTGCCGATCTCGGCGCTGGCCCTGCCGGCAGTGGTCGGCAACGCCCGCTACGACGTGGCCCAGCGTGACAAGTTCGGCGTGTTCAATGCCCGCCTGGGCCTTGAAACCGATCGCTACCACCTGGTCGCCTTCGCCGAGAACCTGTTCAACAAGAGGTACATCGCCGAAGCGATCCCCGCGATCGAGTTTGGCGGCTCGTTCATCTCGCCGGGCGGGCGCCGCCTGATCGGTGTCGAAGCAGGCATGAAGTTCTAAGACCAGGTCTGGACCGACCGAACGCAGGGGGCCGGTGGCGCAAGCTGCCGGCCCCTTCGCTTGTCCGGACAAGGTACAAATACCGGGTTGCAAATTGCAACCTAAACCGGCATGAGCGGGTAAATGCCTATCCCCCCACGCCTAATTCCCGCCCTGTTGCTCCCGCTGCTGGCAGCTTGTGGCGCTGCGGAATCGCCGCCGCCGGCCAAGCCGCTGCGCGTCAGCGTGGTCACGGTCGGCCAGGAAGCGGCCGCTCCGGTGATCGAGGCGGCGGGTACGGCGGCGCTGCGCAAGGAAATCCCGCTGGGCTTTACCACGCCGGGTCAGATCGCCCGGATCACCGTGCAGGAGGGTGACCGGGTCCAGCGCGGCCAGGTTCTCGCCACGCTCGACATGACCAGCGTCGGTGCCTCGCTCGAAGCCGCCGCTGCCGAGCGGGATCGGGCCGGGGCAGAGCTGAACCGGCTCAAGCAGCTCTATGCCCAGGGCTGGATCACCAAGGCGCGGCTCGAAGCGGCCGAGGCCGCCGCGCGCAGCGCCAGCGCCAATGTTTCGGCGCGGCGCTTCTCGCTCCAGACCGCGCGGGTCGTTGCCCCGGCAGATGGCATCGTGCTCAGCCGCACCGCCGAGCCGGGCCAGATCATCGATGCGGGGATGCCGGTGGTAACACTGGGCGATGCCTCCAGCGGCTTCGTGCTGCGGGTGCTGCTGGCCGATCGCGATGCGGTGCGGGTGCGGGCGGGAATTCCGGCCGAGGTTCGGTTCGATGCCTTGCCCGGCACGGTCCTGTCCGGGCCGGTGATCGAGGTTGGCGGCCGCTCCGATCGCGGCACCGGGGCCTTCACCGCCGAGATTGCCTTGCCCGCCGATCCCCGCCTGCGCTCGGGCCTGGTTGGCCGCGCGACCATCGCCACGCCGGCGGCGGGCGGTTCGACCCGGCTGGTCATCCCGCCCACCGCGATCTTCGCGGTCCGGGCGGACGAGGGCTTTGTCTATGTCGTCGATGCCCAGCGCCGGGTAAAGGCGCGGCAGGTTGCGCTGGGGCCCTTGTCTGCCACAGGCGCGGAGATTCTCTTCGGTCTCAACCGCGGCGAGAAAATTGCCGTCTCGGGTCTCGACCGCTTGCGTGATGGTGCGGAGATCGATCCGGCCGGGCCGCCGCGCTGATGGGTTTCGTCGCCACTGCAGTCCGCCGCTGGCAGATCACGCTGGTGGCTTTCCTGCTGCTCGCGCTGCTGGGCTTCAACGCCTTCCGTGCCATTCCGCGCGCGGTCGATCCCTATTTTCCGATCCCACTCACGGTCGTGATTGTCACCCTGCCGGGGGCCGATGCGGCGGAGATGGAAGAAACCGTGGCCAAGCCGCTCGAGCGGGTGCTGCAGGGCCTTGATAACGTTCGTGACATTACCTCTCGGTCAAGCGACGGCCTGACCAGCATTTCGATCTGGTTCGATTACGGCACCGATGCCGAGCAGGCCTATGATCGCAGCGTCCGCGACGTAAATGCACTGCGGCCGCAACTGCCGAACGGCATCCAGCGACTGGAGGTGCGCCGCCCGCGTACGACCGAGGCAGCCATCTCTCAGATCGCTCTGGTCAGCGAAACGGCCTCGTGGCGGCGAATGGAAAAATACTCCGAGGACCTGCGTGACCGGCTCGCGGCAATCGACGGGGTCCGCAATACCGAGCTTTACGGCCTGCCAAACCCCGAGGTGCGGATCGCGCTCGACCCGGCGCGGCTGGCTGAACGGCGCCTGCCGCCGGGGCTGGTGGCGAGTGCAATTGCGCAAGGCGGGGTCGATGTTCCGGCCGGCGCGGTCAATGCCGGCAACCGCCGCTTCAATGTCCAGTCGGGCGGGGCCTATCGCAGCCTTGAGGCGATCCGCGCGATTCCGCTGCGCGGCGGGGACGGGCAGCTCCTGACCGTGGGCGATGTCGCCAGCGTCGAATGGGCTGAGGCGGAGCGCCTGCACATCACCCGGCTCAACGGCCAGCGCGCGGTCTTCGTCGGGGTGCGCAAGAAGGATATCACCGACACGCTGGTGCTGCGCGACCGGCTGAAGGTGGCGAAGGAGGAGTTTCAAAAGGAACTGCCGCCCGACATCAAGCTGGTCTCGGTCTTTGACCAGAGCAACGACATCGAGCGCAAGCTCAACCAGTTGGCCAAGGACTTTGCCATCGCCCTGGTGCTGGTGCTCGTTACCCTGCTGCCGCTGGGTCCGCGCGCCTCGCTGGTGGTGATGCTCTCGATCCCGACCTCGCTGGCGATCGGCCTCACCGGCCTCAACATCCTGGGCTATTCGCTCAACCAGCTCACCGTCTCTGGCTTCATTGTCGCGCTGGGCCTGCTGGTCGACGATTCGATCGTGGTGACCGAGAATATCGAGCGCCACATCCGCATGGGCAAGGACCGGGTGACCGCGGCGATCGAGGGCACGAAGGAGATCACACTGGCGGTGATGGGCTCTACCGGGGTGCTCATCTTTGCGTTCCTGCCGCTGGCCAACCTGCCGGAGACGGCCGGGGACTTCACCCGCAGTCTGCCGATGGCCGTGCTGCTGACGGTAGCCGCCTCGCTGCTGGTTTCGATGAGCCTGGTGCCCTTCGCAGCCAGCCGGCTCCTGCCCGCCAGCGAGAGCCACGAAGGCAATCGCTTCCTCCGCTGGGTGACCGAGCGGATCGAGCACTGGTACCGCCCGGCGCTGCATTGGAGCCTGGCCAACCCGCACAAGACCGTCTGGGGGGCGATGGCGGCCTGCATGCTGATGTTTGCGACCATTCCGTGGATCGGCTTCAGCCTGTTCCCGAAGGCTGACGTGCCATACTTCCTGGTGCGGATTGAAGCGCCTGAAGGATCGAGCTTTGCGACCGCTGACAAGGCCGTGCGCGAAGTCGCTGCGATCATGCAGCAGAAGCCCGAAGTGCAGGACGTGATGGAAAACACCGGGCGCTCCAACCCGCAGATCTATTACAACGCCCTGCCGCGCGAGGCCGATACCCGGTTCGGCGAGCTGTTCGTGACGCTCAAGGACTTCTCGCCCAGCGAGACCCCCGCACTGGTCGAAAAGCTGCGCGATGAGCTGAGCCGCTATCCTTCGGCCCGCGTCACAGTCGAACAGTTCGAGCAAGGTCCGCCAATCGACGCGCCAATCGCAATCCGGATCAGCGGGCCGGAGCTGGGCGAGCTCAAGCGGCTCTCGGCCCAATTTGCAGCGACGATCCGCCAGACCCTAGGCACCCGCGATGTCATCGATCCGCTGGCGATCGACCGGATCGATCTCGATCTCTCGGTCGATCCGGCCAAGGTTGGTCTGCTGAATGTGGCTCCTGATGCGGTACGCCGGACGCTGCGGCTCGCCATTTCGGGCGAGCGGGCTAGCAGCCTGCGCGACGCCGAAGGCGACGCCTATCCGGTGGTGGTGCGCCTACCATTCGAACAGGAAGTGCCGGTTGCGGTGCTCGACAAGATCTATGTCAGTTCGCTGTCCGGCGCCTCGATCCCGCTGTCGCAGCTGACCGAGCCCAAGATGCAGGCCGGCCCGGCCACGATCAACCGCTACAAGCTGCAGCGGCTGGTCACGGTCACCTCGTTCGTCAAGGACGGGTTCCTCGCTTCCAAGGTCAACAACGACGTGCTGGAACGGGTGCGCAAGATCCCGCTGCCGCCAGGCTATTCGCTCAGCGTCGGCGGCCAGGCCGAGGTGTCGGCGCGCAACAACACCGGCGTTGGCGGCATTGCCATGCTGGCGGTATTCGGAATCCTCTCGGTGCTGGTGCTCGAATTCGGGCGGTTCCGCGAAGTGACCGTGGTGGCGGGGGTGGTGCCGCTGGGACTGTTTGGCGGCCTGTGGGCGCTGATCATCACCGGCAATTCGCTGTCGTACCTGGCGGTGATCGGGTTCATCGCGCTGATCGGGATCGAGATCAAGAATTCGATCCTGCTGGTCGATTTCACGACCCAGCTGCGCCAGCAGGGGATGGAATTGATGGAGGCGATCGAGCGCGCGGGTGAAATCCGCTTTCTGCCGGTGCTGCTGACCTCGGTCACGGCGATCGGCGGGCTGCTGCCGCTGGCGCTGTCTGGCTCACCGCTTTATGCTCCGCTAGCCTGGGTAATCATCGGCGGGCTGGTCTCTTCGACCCTGCTCAGCCGGATCGTCATCCCGGCGATGTACCTGCTGCTGGTGCGCGGCGCACCGCCGCCGACAAGCTGAGCCGGAAGGCCATTACGGCAGTTTGTCCATCTGGTGGATGAATTGCTTGACTTTGAAGTTGTCCGGACAAATTATCCGTGCCAAGGCGGTCGCAACAAGCCCGTCAGGAGCACTCCGTTCGCATGTTTGCCGCCAATTCCTTCCTGTTCGTGCCTGGCTCGCGGCCTGACCGCTTCGCCAAGGCCCATGGCAGCGGGGCGGGGCTGACGGTGATCGACCTGGAAGATGCTGTTCCGGCCGAGGAAAAGGCGGTGGCGCGCGACAATGCCCTGGCGCAGGTTGCCAGCGGCGAAGCGGGCTGGGCAATCCGGATCAATGGCGTGGCCACGGCGGCCGGGATTGCCGACCTGGCCGCGCTGATCGCGGCTGAGCACCTGCCGCCATTCCTATTCGTGCCGATGGTCGAAAGCGCGGTGGAGATCGAGATCATTGCCCGCGCGTTGGGCGAGCGTTGCCCCGAACTGATCCCGTTGATCGAAACGCCCAAGGGCCTGCGCCAGGCGGTTGCGATTGCTTCGGCGCCAATGGTTGGCGGGGTGATGTTCGGGGGCGGGGACTTTTCGGGCGAGCTCGGCGTGGCGCTGGCCTGGGAACCGCTGCTGGCCGCGCGGCAGGCGCTGGTCCTGGCCTGTGCCGAGGCGCGGGTGCCCGCCATCGACGTGCCGTGGATCAGCCTTGACGATGAAGCCGGCCTTGCCGACGAGTGCGCCAAGGCCAAGGCGCTGGGCTTTGCTGCCAAGGCCGCGATCCACCCCAGCCAGGTGGCGGCAATCGAAGCTGCCTTTACCCCGACCGTGGCAGAAGTTGCCGAGGCCGAGGCGGCGCTGGCGGCCTATGCTGAGGCTGGGGGCAAGGCCATCCGTTTCAAGGGCAAGATGCTGGAGGCACCGCTGGTCAAGCGTTACCAGGCCGTGCTCAGCCGGAAAGGGAACTGACAGATGCGTGATGGGGCTATCGAAGTCGCACCGGGCCGCTACCGCGAGACCTTTGGTCGCTATTTCGAGGATTTCAACGTCGGCGATATCTATGAGCATCGCCCGGGCCGGACGATCAGCGAGACTGACAACACCTGGTTCAGCCTGCTGACGATGAACCAGCATCCGGCGCACTGCGATGCCGAATATGCCAGCAAGACCGAGTTCGGTAAGTGCCTGGTCGCCTCGCCGCTGACTGTGGCGATCATGACCGGCCAGTCCGTGTCCGATGTCAGCCAGAAGGCGGTTGCCAACCTGGGCTGGAAGGAAATCCGGCTGCTGAAGCCGGTTTTTGCCGGCGATACGATCTATTCCGAGACCGAAGTGCTGGAAAAGCGCGAATCCGACAAGCGCCCGCAGCAGGGCATCGTGACGATCAAGACCGTGGGCAAGAACCAGCATGGCGATGTAGTCTGCGATTTCGTGCGGATCATGCTGATCTGGAAGCGCGGCTTCGGACCTGGTGACGACTAGGGCGACGACTAAGGAGAATACCGATGGCAACCGCCGTGGACATGATGAGCGACCAGGGCCGCACGATCGATCCGGCCGAGGAAGAAGCCTTCCTCGATGCGATCGACCGCTGGATCGAACGCTCGGTCAAGCCTGTGATCCTGCACCACGACCATAACGACATCTGGCCCGAGCAATTGGTGCACGAGATGGTCGAGATGGGCCTGTTCGGCGCGACCATCGGCCAGGAATACGGCGGGCTGGGCCTGCCGGCCACGACCTATGCCAAGATCGTCATGCGGATCAGCTCCTACTGGATGGCGCTCACCGGCATCTTCAACTCGCACCTGATCATGGCTGCGGCGGTCGAGCGGTTTGGCACCCCGGCACAGAAGGCCAAGTGGTTGCCCAAGTTCGCCAGCGGCGAGATCCGCGGCGGCCTGGCGCTGACCGAACCCAATGCCGGGACCGATCTTCAGGCGATCCGCACTGTCGCGCGCCGCGATGGCGACGATTACGTCATCAACGGCACCAAGACCTGGATCTCCAACGCGCTCAACGGTTCGTGCTTTGCCCTGCTGGTCAAGACCGATCCCGATGCCAATCCGCGCTACAAGGGGATGAGCCTGTTCATCGCCGACAAGCGCGAAGGTTTCACCACTGGCAAGAAGTTCGACAAGCTGGGCTACAAGGCGATCGACAGCGCCGAGCTGATCTTTGAGGACTATCGCATTCCGGCCGACCAGCTGATCGGCGGCGTGGAAGGCCAGGGCTTCTTCCAGGCCACCGGCGGGCTTGAGCTTGGCCGCATCAACGTTGCCGCGCGCGGGGTCGGCCTCTCGGAAGGCTCGCTGCGGCTCGCCACCGAATATGCCCAGCAGCGCCAGACCATGGGCAAGCCGATTTCGGAGCACCAGGCGATCCAGCTCAAGATCGGTGAAATGGTCACCCGTGCGCGCGCTGCGCGGCTGCTGACGCTCGACGCCGCGATTGCCTATGACAAGGGTGAGCGCTGCGACCTTGAGGCCGGCATGGCCAAGTACTTCGCCAGCGAGGCGGCCGTGGCCAACAGCCAGGAAGCCATGCGGATCTACGGCGGCTACTCCTATTCCAAGGAGTATGACATCGAACGCTTCTACCGCGATTCCATGCTGATGTGCATCGGCGAGGGCACCAATGAGATGCAGCGGATGATCATCTCCAAGCAGTGGGTCAAACGGAACCCGGCGTGAGCGAGCTGCACCTTCCCCTCTCGGGCTTCCGCGTCATCAGCGCCGAACAGTACGGCGCGGGCCCCTATGGCACGATGTTTCTGGCCCAGCTGGGTGCCGAAGTGATCAAGATCGAGCCGCCGCAGAAGGACGGGCAGGGCGGGGGCGATACGGCGCGCGGCGTTGGGCCGCACTTCACGCGGCCGGGCCAAAGCGTCTATTTCCACGCCTTCAACCTCAACAAGCGCTCGCTCACTCTCGATCTCAATGCGCCCGAGGGCCAGGCCATCCTGCGTGAGCTGGCGGCGACCAGCCATGCCGTAGTCAACAACCTGCGCGGCGATCTGCCGGCCAAGCTGGGTGTGACCTATGATGCGCTGAAGGACGTCAATCCGGCGATCGTCTGCGCGCATCTCTCCGCCTATGGCCGTGACAACGCGCGGGCCAAGTGGCCGGGCTATGACTATCTGATGCAGGCCGAGGCCGGCTTCTGCGCGCTGACCGGCGATCCGGACGGAGAGCCGCAGCGGATGGGCCTTTCGATGGTCGATTTCATGACCGGCACGATCATGGCGATCGGTCTGCTGGCCGCGCTGATCGATGCCCAGCGCAGCGGGCAGGGGCGCGATGTCGATACCGACCTGCTCTCCGCCGCCGTGCACCAGACCAGCTATCCGGCGCTGTGGTACATGAACAACGGCGACGTGACGGGCCGCACCCCGCGCTCCGCCCATCCCAGCGCCACGCCGAGCCAGATGGTCAAGGCGGCGGATGGCTGGATGTTCGTGATGTGCCAGCTGCCCAAGTTCTGGGACATCATGGTCGAACGGATCGGTCACCCCGAGCTCGGCCAGGATCCGCGCTTCAAGACCAACCCCGATCGCCTCGCCAACCGCGCCGCGCTGACTGAGGTGCTCGACGGCATCTTCTCGCGCCAGCCGATGGCGCACTGGCAGGCGCTGCTGGAAGGGCACGTGCCGGTCGCGCCGGTCTACCAGCTTGACCAGGCGCTCGATAACCCGTGGCTGCGGACGATCGGCATGCGCGACAGCGTGGCCCACCCCGACAATCCCGATTTCCAGGTCCTCGCCAGCCCGATCAAGCTCGATGGCCAGCGCCTGCCCAACCGGGCGGGACCGCTGCTGGGGGCAGACTCCGCCGCGATCCTGGCCGAGCTTGGCTATGGCGAGGATGACTTCGCCCGGCTACGCTCTGCCGGCGTTGTCTGACCGAGGGGGCGATGGGCAAGCTGAGCGGCATCACCGTTGTCGACCTGACGCAGTTCCTGCCGGGCCCGGCCATGACCGTGATGATGGCCGATCAGGGCGCGCGAGTGATCAAGATCGAGCCGCGCGGGGGTGAGCCGGTGCGCAGCCAGGCGCCGTTCGAGAATGGCCAGTCGGTCTGGTTTTCCAATCTCAACCGCGGCAAGGAAAGCCGGGTGCTTGACCTCAAGAGCGAGGAAGGCAAGGCCGCCCTGCGGGCGCTGATCGCCGAGGCCGACGTGTTCGTCGAAGGCTTCCGACCCGGCGTGATGAAGCGGCTGGGGTTCGATTACCCGGCGGTCCGCGCGCTCAATCCGCGCATCGTTTACTGCTCGATCTCCGCCTTCGGGCAGGAGGGCGAACTGGCGCATCATCCGGCGCATGACATGGCGGTCCAGGCGCTCGCCGGGTTCATGAGCGTCAATGACGGGCCGGACGGCACGCCAGTGGTGCCGGGCGCGCCCAGCGCCGATCTCGCCGCCGGGCTGACCGCACTCTCCGCCGTGCTGATGGCGCTGATCGGGCGCCAGCAGACGGGCGAGGGCGACTATATCGATGTCGCCATGTTCGACAGCCTGCTGCCCTGGTGCGCGCATACGGCCGGCAGCGCGATCGCCGGAGGACCATCGCCGAAGTCGAGCGAGCAGCGTTCGCTCGGCGGCGCGGGTTTCTACCAAGTCTATCAGACCAGCGATGGCCGCCACGTCGTGCTGGGCGGGCGCGAGATCAAGTTCGCCACCAACCTGCTGACCGCGCTCGGCCGGCCGGACCTGATCGCCCTGGCCGAGCAGGACGCCGGCCCGGTCCAGGCGCCGTTGATCGCGTTCCTGCGCGAAACCTTCCTTACCAAGACCCGCGACGCGTGGGTGGAGTGGTTCCACGACAAGGACGTGGCTTTCGCCCCCGTGCTCGATTTCCGCGAGGCGCTGGACGAGCCGCATGTCGCCCAGCGCGGCTTGCTGGTTGAGGCTGACGGGCGCCACCATATCGCCCCGCCGATCCGCTTTGCCAATGAAGCGCCGTGGCAACCCGGCCCTGTGCCCGAACTGGGCGAGGGCTAGGCCATGCCTGTCCCGCCGCGCTCAGCCGTCGACGTCGATATGCATCGAGTAGGCGAAGCGATCGCCCGGGTGGTGGCTGACCGAGATTTCAAAAACGCGGCCCTTGGGATCGATATAGCAGCGCAGAATCCGCAGCACCGGGCTGCCACGCTTCAGATCCAGCGCCTTGGCAATATCGGCGCTGGCGGCCACCGCCTGGATATCCTGGGTAACCTTGCCGACGCTGACGCCCGCGAGCTGCTCGATCTGGCTGAACAGCGTGCCCGCGCCCAGGTCCAGCTTGGCCACGGCGGCATCGACGCTTTCGTGGAAATAGGCATCGGTCGCGGCAATCGGCTGGCCGTCGAGCTGCGGACTGCGCACGCCGCGGAAGCAGGTCCAGGCGCCGCTGGTGTCCTCGGCAATCTGCTCGGAGATATCGCGCGGCAGATCGCCGCGGCCGCGCGGCTCGTAGGTCACGTGGGTATCACGCGCATATTGCAGAATTTCGCCCACGTTGGAGAGCGGCTGGTGCAGCGTGCCGCCGCGTGCCGAGGCCGGCTGGACCACCGTGCCAGAGCCGCGCTTGCGGGCAATCAGCCCTTCGTTCTGCAGCCGGCGCAGCGCCTCGCGAATGGTAAAGCGCGACACGCCATAGCGCTGGCACAGGTCGCTCTCGGTCGGAAACTGATCGCGCGCAGAAAACTTGCCGGAGAGGATTTCGGCGCGCAGTTCCCCGGCAACTTGCAGATAGCGGGGGGCTTCACGCTCACGCGGAATGGTCATGCTGGCCTTCAATCCTTGCTCCCATCGGCTCCACGGGGGCGCCCATGAGCGAGCCCCTATTGGTCCAACTTGTCCGGACACTAGCGCGCCCGATCACGGAAAGCGATAGGGCGCGTGCGCGGCTGCACCTGCTGGATTGGCTGGCCTGTGTCGCGGGGGCGCGGCAGGCGCAAGTGGCCAAGGTGCTGTATCGGGCCGACTTGGGCGGCGCGCGCCGGGCCGGTTGGCTGGGCGGGGTGCTGGAGATGGACGACGTCCACCGCACCGCACTGCTTCACCCGGGGCCAGTGATCTGGGCTGCGGCGTTGGAAGCCGCCGGCGATGTCGATGCCGATCTGGATGCCGTGCTCGATGGCGCGGTGTGCGGGTACCAGGCGATGATCGCGATCGGCGCCAGCTTCGACGCAAAGCATTATGCCCACTATCACAACACCGCGACCGCCGGCCCGTTCGGTGCAGCTGCGGCGGCGGGATCGGTACTGGGGCTGGACGAAGGGCAGATGCTCGCTGCGCTCAGCAATGCCGGGTCGACCACTGGCGGGCTGTGGCAGATGCGGCACGAAGCCGGGATGACCAAGCAGTGGCACGTCGCCATGGCTGGCAGCAACGGCTATTTCGCTGCCTATATGGCCGCGCGCGGATTGACCGGCACGGCCTCCGTACTGGAGGGGCAGCAGGGGCTCTACGCGGCAACCTGCGTTGCGCCCAAGCCGCTGGAACTGGGCGAGGGCTGGAGCATCCACGAGGTCAGCTTTAAGCCCTGGGCCGCCTGCCGTCATGCCCATCCGGTGATCGACTGCGCGCTGGAATTGCGCGCGCAAGGCAAGCTTACCGCGCCGTTCCGGGTCGAGACCTATGCCGATGCCATCGCCTTCTGCGACCGGCCAAACCCGGTGACCGAGGTTGATGCCAAGTTCAGCCTGCAGCACGCTGTGGCGGTGATTGCCAGCGGACGCGGGGCGAAGCCGGAAGATTTTACGCTCGAGGCGATTGCCGAACTGGCCCCGCTGCGGGCACAGGTTTCGGTTTCGGAAGACAAAGCAATTACAGCGCGTTACCCGGCACATTTCGGAGCGCGTGTGAATGGCGTGGAACTGATCGACACCCGCGGCGATCCGGAGCGGCCGGTCGATGAGGCGGTGATCAGGCAGAAAATGCACACGCTCGCCGCCTGGGCCGGGCTGACGCCGGACGAGGCTGAGCGGGCCTGTGCCTTGGCACTGGAAGGCGATGACGCGGCGGCGATCAGCGACATGCTCGAGGACTGGCTGGGATGAGCGCGACCGCGGATCTCCTTGCCTTTGCCGGCGGTAGGCACCACATGCCCGAAGCTGTCCGCGCTGATGCCGTGCGGTTGCTGGGCGATACGCTGGCGGTTGGTGCGGCGGGAACGACCGCGCCGGGGGCCGAAGCCATCCTGGCGGCGGCGCGGGCGATGGGCAGCTGCACCGATGCCCGCCTGATCGGCACAGCCGAACGCCTGCCGGCGCCGGGCGCGGCCTTCGTCAATGGCTATCGCATTCACTGCCTGGAATGGGACGCGGTCCACGAACCGGCCGTGGTTCACGCCATGAGCGTGGTGACTGCGGCGTTGGGTGCCGCGATTGACCGCAAGGGCGGCTGCGATCCCGAGGATGCGCTGGTGGCGCTCGCCATCGGCGTCGATGTCGCTTCGGGCCTTGGCATTGCCGCGGACTCGGCGCTCAGCTTCTTCCGCCCGGCTACCGCCGGCGTAATCGGCGCGGCGCTGGCCGTAGCGCGGATTGATGGCGCGCCGCTGGAGCATGCGCTGGGTCTCGCCTATTCGAGCGCAGCCGGGACGATGCAGGCGCACGTCGAAGGCTCGATCACCCTGCCGTTCCAGATCGCCAATGCCGCCCGCGCGGCGGTGACTGCCAGCGACCTGGCCAAAGCCGGCTTTACCGCGCCGCTCGATCCGCTGGAGGGGCCGTTCGGGTATTTCAAGCTGATCGATCAGGGCGACCTGTCGCGCTACACGCGCGATCTGGGGCAGATCTGGCGGATTGCCGAGATCAGCACCAAGCCGTTCCCGTCGGGCCGCGCCAGTCATGCCGCGCTGGGGGCCTTGCAGGCCTTGGCAGGGCAGAGCGTCGAGCGGATCGAACTGGCCTGCCCGCCGCTGATTCACCGTCTGGTCGGGCGGCCTTACAAGCCTGATATGACCCCGGCCTATGCGAGGCTCTGCCTGCCGTTCCTGGCGGCACTGATGCTGACTGACGGACGGATCGACCCGCGCCGCTTCACGGCGGAAAACTTCGCCGATCCGGCGCTCGCGGCGCTGGCCGGCAAGGTCGCGCTGGTGGCGGACGGCAATGCCGATCCCAACGCCCTGTTCCCGCAGGAGCTGCGCGTCACGGCGGGCGGCACCACGCAGATCATCGCCGTGCCGCACACGCTGGGCAGCCCCGATGCACCGCTCTCGCCTGACCAAACGCAAGCCAAGCTAGACTTCGCCCGCGAGCTCGCGCCCGCCGGGCACGACGCGCGCCTGTTTTCTGATCCCCTGACCTATTTCACGGACCCGACATGAGCTTCCCGACTTACTTTGAAGCCTTCGACATCAAGCAAATGCTGGCCGATTACCCGGTCGGGGATGCCTTTACCGCGCGCTATCGCAATATCAGCCGCGACGAGATCTTCGCGATCCAGGATGCCCAGTTCCGACGGCTGATGCAGCGCGGCTGGCAGATCCCGTTTTACCAGCGGCTGTGGGGCGCGCAGGGGATCGAGCCCGGTGACATCACCGGGCTGGCCGACATCACCAAGCTGCCGGTCTATGACAAGACCGACCTGATGGCCTCGGTCAACGCGCACCCGCCCTATGGTGATTTCGACGGGCGTGGCGATACGCCGGTCGTGTTTCACACCACCAGCGGCACCACCGGACGCCCACAACCGCTGATGTTCGGGCCCAAGGGGCGCGAGGTGACCAACCTGCTGGTCGGGCGGATGTACCGCTGGATGGGGCTGAAGCCCGAAGATGTAGTCCATTCGGTCTATGGCCACGGCATGATCAACGGCGGGCACTATATCCGCGAGGCGGTGACCCACTTCACCAATTCGCTGTTCCTTTCGGCCGGAACCGGGATCGAAACCCGCTCGGTCAACCAGGTCAACCTGCTGGCGGACTTTGGCGTGACGGTGATGGTCGGCTTCGTCGATTACATCAGGAAGCTGGCCGAAGTCGCTGAAGCAGAGAAACTTTTTGACCGGATCAAGCTACGCATGATCATCGGCCATCTTGGCACCGAAGACCGCGCCGCGACCGAGGCGGCCTGGCACGGCGCCAAGGCCTATGACTGGTACGGGGTGGGCGATACCGGCTCGATCGCCGGCGAGGGGCCGGACCGCGACGGACTATATGTCTGGGAAGATGCGCAGTACCTCGAACTCCTCGATATCGAGAGTGGCACGCCGGTGGCCAGGGGCGAGACCGGGGACATGGTCGTCACCTGCCTGTTCAAGGACGACATCGCCCCATGCATTCGCTTCAACACCCACGATATCACGCATGAGCTGGATGGGCGGGGCGAGCTGGGCTTCAAGCGGATTGCCGGGTTCAAGGGCCGCAGCGACAACATGGTCAAGCTGCGCGGCATCAACCTGTTCCCCCACGCCATCGCCGCGCTGATTGAGAACCGGCCTGACCTGACCGGCGAATATGTCTGCCACCTGCGCCGCGATGTCGCGACCCATCGTGACGACATGGTGGTCACGATCGAAAGCCGCGGTGGCAGCAATGCCGGCGAACTGGCCGAAGTCCTGCGCCGGGGCCTTGGCGTCGAAGTGGCGGTCCAGCTCTGCGCGCCGGGCGAGACGGCCGCCGCGACCCAGATCGACACCCGCCAGAAACCGATCCGCCTGATCGACGAGCGCGGTGTGTGATGCACGATCGCTGGGGCGCCTTCGTCGATCTCGATCCTGACGCCCACGGCGGCGAGGGGCCGCTCGCGGGGCTGACCGTGGGGGTGAAGTCCAACATCATGGTCAAGGGCCTGCCCTGGACCGGCGGAATGGGCCTCTATCGTGACCGGATCGCCAGCCGCGATGCCGAAGTGGTCACCCGCTTGCGCACGGCCGGAGCGGCGATCCTGGGTACCGTCAACATGCACGAGGCAGCACTGGGGGCTCATACCGACAATGCCTTCTATGGCCGCACGCACAATCCGCACCGGCATGACTATACCCCCGGCGGCTCGTCCGGCGGCAGCGGCGCGGCGGTGGCGGCGGGGCTGTGCGACCTGGCACTCGGCACCGATACTATGGGTTCGGTTCGCATCCCGGCGGCCTATTGCGGGGTCTATGGCCTGAAGCCGACCGAGGGCGCGGTCAGCAGCGATGGGCTGGCCTTTCTGGAGCCGGCACTCGACTGCATCGGTCCGCTCGCCGCCAGTCTTGATGTGCTGGAACAGGCCTGGCCGATTCTGGCGAGCGATCCGGGCCATGCGGTCAGTTTCAAGCGCGCCTTCGTGCTGGGTCGCCAAGGTGAAGTTGAGGTTCAGCCTGCCGTTACGGCCGGCTTCGAAGCCGCGCTCCGCGCCCTGCCGCTGACCCCGGAAACGCTCGACCTGCCCGACAGCCTGACCGATATCCGCATGGCTGGCCTGGTCAGCGCCGGGCAGTGGCTGATCGCCGATCTCGACACCGAATACCGCGAGGACAATCCCGGCCTGTCCGACGAGCTCAAGTTCATCCTCAAGATTACCGCCGGGATGGAGCAGCGCCCAGCAGTGCTGGCCCGCACCCGCACCGCCTTGCGCGAGGCGCTGGGCAGCGACGGCGTCCTGATCATGCCGACCGCGCCGCAAGTGGCTTTTCCCCACGGCACCCGCGCCCCGTCCAACCAGGCGGACTTCACCTGCCTGGCCAACGTCGCCGGGCTGCCCGCGCTGGCGCTGCCGTCGGGGTGGAGCGAGGATGGCCTGCCGGTCAGCGTCCAGCTGGTCGGCCCGCCGGGAAGCGAGCCGGGGCTGATCGCGCTGGCCCGCCAGCTAGATAACCAGTTGCAAGCTTACCGCCGTCCGCCAAACATCGACATCTGAAGGGAGAGAAACCATGCGCATCGTCTGCCTGTTCAACCTGAAGGAAGGCGCCAGCCGCGAAGCCTATGAAGCCTGGGCGCGGGGGACCGACATTCCCGGCGTCAATGCGCTGGGCTCGGTCCGCGGCTTCACCGTCCACCGCGCCACCGGCCTGTTCGGTTCGGATGCCAAGCCGCCCTATGACTATATCGAGGTGATCGACATTCACGGCATGGATGCCTTCGTGGCCGATGTCTCCGATCCCGAATTCCAGAAGGTCGCCGCCGGGTTTGGCGAATTCACCGACAACCCGACCTTCATCCTGACCGAGGACCTCTGAAAATGGGCCGGTTCGCGGGCAAGACCATCGTCGTCACAGGCTCGGGCAAGGAAAAGGGCCTGGGCCAGGGCATCCTGCGCCGCTTTGCCGATGAGGGCGCGAACTGCGTTGTCTCGGACCTGCGGATCGATGCCGAGGCCGAGGGCGCGGCCGAAGACCTGCGCGGGCGCGGGGTAAAGGTCGCGACGATTGCCTGCGACGTGTCCGACCCGGCCCAGTGCCAGGCGCTGGTCGATCAGGCGGTCGCGGCGCTGGGCTCGGTCGATGTTTTCGTCAACAATGCCGGGATCGGATTCATGATGAAGCCGATGCTGGAGGTCGATCCAAAGGACTGGGCGACCGTGATCGCTGTCAACCTGTCGGGCGCGTTCTATTGCACCCAGGCAGCAGCCAAGGCGATGATTGCCGGCGGGAAAGGCGGGCGGATCATCAACATCGCCAGCCAGGCGGCCAAGACCGGCTTCCCGCACCTGCCGGCCTATGTCAGCTCCAAGCATGGCATGGTTGGCTTGACCCGTGCGACGGCGGTTGAGCTGGGTGCGCACGGGATCACCGTCAACGCGGTCTGCCCGAACCATGTCACCACCGGCCTTGGCGCGCAGCAGAACGAGTATTTCTCCAAGCTGCTCGGTTTCGACACGGTCGAGGCCTATCTCAAGAACATGGCCGCCAAGAACCCGATGGGCCGTCCGGGCCTGCCCAGCGATACGGCCGCCGCCTGTGCCTGGCTTGCCAGCGACGACGCCTTTTACGTCACCGGCGAGGCGCTCAACGTCTCGGGCGGCGAGGAGATGCATTGATGCGTGAGGAACGGATGGACCTGCCCGGCGGCGCTAAGATGGCGCTGTCGGTCGTGGTCAATGTCGAGGAAGGCAGCGAGCAGACCATTGCCCGCGGTGACAAGGGGATGGAGCCGGTCGACGAGCTGGGCATCTTCATCAAGGCCCCGATCCGCAACTATGCGAATGAGAGCAACTACCTTTACGGGATCAAGGCCGGTGCGCCGCGCGTGGTCAAGCTGCTGAAAGCTTTCGACATCATGGCGAGCTGGACGGTTGCCGCCCTGTCCCTCGAGAACCATCCCGAGATTGCCGAGGCGATTGTCGAGCTGGGCCACGAGCCGGTCAGCCACGGCTGGCGCTGGGTCCACCAGTTCCGCCTGAACGAGGAGCAGGAGCGCGAGTTCATCCGCAAGGCCGTGACCAGCATCGAGCAGACCTGCGGCGTGCGCCCGCATGGCTGGCTGTCGCGCTATATGCTGACCGACAACACCCGCCGCCTGCTGATCGAGGAGGGCTTCTCCTATCACATGGACGATTACAGCGGCGACGTGCCGTTCTGGGATCGCGAGACGGTACCGGAGAGGCCGATGGTGATCGTGCCTTACCAGCTCGACAACAACGACATGAAGATGTGGACCGATCCCGCCATGACCCCGGAACAGTGGCTGGCCTATGCGATCCGCAACTTCGATCAGGTCTACCGCGAAGGACTGGAAGGCAATCCCAAGATGATGAGTCTGGGGCTGCATCTGCGGATCATCGGCCGGCCGGGGCGGATCTGGGCGCTGGAGGAGTTCTTCCGCCACGTCCGCCAGCACGACGGGGTCTGGGTGACGACGCGCAAGGCGATTGCCGATCACTTTGCCCAGACGGTGCCGGCATGACGCTGCGCCTCACCACCGGCGAGCACGTTGCCCGGCTGTTCATCGATCGGGCCGACAGGCGCAACGCCTTCAACCAGGCGATGTGGGAGCAGCTTCCCGAATTGGTGTTGCAGGCCATGGCCGATCCGGCAGTGCGGGTGCTGACGGTCGAATCCGCCCATCCCGGCGTGTTCTGCGCCGGGGCGGATATTGCCGAGCTGCTCGCCAACAAGGACGATGCCCAGTGGCGCGCGGCCAACCAGGCCGCGATCAACCGCGCCCAGCACGTGCTGGCCCGCGCGGATAAGCCGGTGATCGCCTTTGTCGACGGTGATTGCGTCGGCGGCGGCTGCGGGATTGCGCTAGCGGCCGACATCCGTGTCGCCACCCCGCGCGCGCGGCTGGGGATCACCCCGGCCAAGCTCGGGCTGGTCTATCCGCTGCATGACACCAAGCTGCTGGTCGATCTGGTCGGGCCGGGGCAGGCCAAGCGCATGCTCTACACCGGCATGCTGCTGGATGCGCATGAAGCGCTGCGGATCGGGCTGGTCGATGAGATCGCCGATAGCCCCGGCCATCTCGAAGACGTGATCGCCGCCAATTCGCTCCATTCGACCAGCGGCATGAAGCGCTTTGTCCGCCGCGTGCTCGATGGCCAGGCCGATGACGATGCGGAGACGCTGGAAGTGTTCGCGCAGGCCTTCACCGGGCCGGATTTCCTCGAAGGGACCAGCGCCTTCGTCGCCAAGCGCAAGCCGGAGTTCAAGTGATGGCCATTCCCCACGGAACGATCATGGGCGGGCTCTCGGTGGTGCCGGACGTGTCCGCTGCGCTGGCCGATTATCAGGGCGTGCTGAAGCTTGATCTGGTTCACGAAGGCCCGCTGCCGGCGGACCTCGCGGCCAGCTGGGGCTGTCCGGCCAGCGCCGGCGCGCGCCATGCCGTGCTGCGGCCCAAAAGCGGCAACCCGTGCTGGTTCCGGCTGGTCGAGCAGCCCGACCATCCCGAGTTCAAGCCCACAACCACCTTCGGCTGGGGCGCCTTCGAGTGCACGGTCGAAGACGTGTTCGGCTGGCCCGACAGGCTCAAGGGCAGCGGGTTCACTATCGTAGGCGAACCGCGCGAGCTGCCGGGGATGGATGCCTTCATCCCGATGCAGGTGCTCGGCACCGGGCGCGAGATGGTTTACCTGAACCAGGTCTTCAACGACATGGCGAACGTTGATCTGCCGCGCGCCCAGTCGATCACCGACCGGATCTTCATCGTCATCCTCGGCACGCCGAGCCGGGCGGAATCTTGCCGCTGGTACCAGGAGCGGCTGGGGCTGGAGCCGGTCGATACCTTCGAATTGCCCTATGCCATGATCAATGACGCATTCGGCCTGCCGCCTGACACCATCACCGCGCTGACCATGGTCCAGGCCGAGCGGATGCCGATTGTCGAGGTGGACGATTACCCTGAGCAGGCCCGGCCGCGTGCCCGCCATCCCGGCATGCTGCCGCCGGGCAATGCGCTGGTGACGCTGGCGATGCGCGATCTGGATGCCTGCCGGGTGGACTGGATCACGCCGCCGGTCGTGCGCGATGGGCCGCTCTATGAAGGCCGCCGCGCGGGCACCTGCCTGGGCTATGCCGGCGAACTGATCGAACTGGTGGAGGTGGGATAATGGCGCTCTATTGCATTCACGCGATTGATGGACCGGAGGGTGCAGAAATCCGGCCGGGGCTGATCGGAGCGCACCTCGCCCATGTCGAGGCCAATATCGATCGCTACTTCGTCGCCGGTCCGCTCAAGAATGCGGAGGGGCAGACCATCGGTTCGATGCTGGTGGTCGAGGCGGCGGATGATGCCGATGCCCGCGCCTTCCTCGATCAGGATCCCTATGCCGGGGCGGGGCTGTGGAGCCAGATCCACGTCGCAGCCTTTGCTGCCGTGGCGGGCACCAGCGTGGGCGGGGCGGCCTGGAAGAAGTAGGGCGAGCTATTCTCCCCACAGTACCCCAATGCCCGCTCGCCCTGAGCATGTCGAAGGGCTGCTTTTTTCTTGCGGGCCAAGCGCGTTGGGCAGGAAGAAGGACGGTCCTTCGACAAGCTCAGGACGAACGGGTGTAAGTTTTGAGCTTAGGGCCTCCCCCTCCCGCAAGCGGAAGGGGGAAGCAGGTCCATTACTTGACGCCCATTTCCTTGAGCAGGTTGGTCGTCCCGTCGACCTTTTCCATGACCCACAGCATGTAGCGGTGGTCGACATGGATGGTGCGGTTGATCGCCGGGTTGAAGCGCCAGTCAGAGATCACCCCGTCCAGCGTGCCGTCAAAGGCCAGGCCAACCAGTTCGCCCTTGGCGTTGAGCGTGGCCGAGCCCGAATTGCCGCCGGTGATGTCGACCGTGGTCAGGTAGTTGACCGGCAGCGTGCCCAGTTCGGGCGTGACGTAGTTGCCATAGTCCTTGGCCTTGACCAGTTCGATTGCCTTGTCCGGCGCATCGAATTCACCCTTGCCGGTGTGCTTGGCGGCCATGCCTTCGGCGGTGGTGAAAGCGCTCCAAGTCACGCCATCCTGCTTGCGGCCCGTGACGTGGCCGTAAGTGATCCGCAGCGAGGAGTTGGCATCGGGATAGACCGGCTTGCCCTGTTCGCGCGTGAAGGCCATCCGCCCGGCCATGACCGTGCGCTGGACTTCGTTCAGCCGGCCTCCTTCGTCCTTGTCCTCGTCGAGCCGCTTCTGGCTGTAGGGATAGGCGGCGACCGCCAGCTGGATGAAGGGATCGCTCGAGGCTTCGAACTCGGCCGCCGGCTTGTCGAGCCAGGCGAGGCGCGTGGCCGTGTCGGCCAGCTTGGTCTCGCCATAGAGCTTGTCGAGGCCGATCGCTTCGAGCTTGGCCAGCAGGGCATCGTTGCGTTCACCGGCCGGGACGGCGCGGTAATGGGTCAGGGCCCATTCCATGATCTGGCGATCGACCCCGGCATCAAACCGGCGTTCGATCTGCTTCAGGCCTTCGCTGCGCGGGGTGCGGTCGCGGTCCTGGAAGCCAGCTTCGCGCAGGGCGTCGGGCTTTTCGCGCTCCTTGGCCCAGCGGTACAGTGTGGTCGCAGCTGACAGCAGTTGGGCGCGGCCGAGTTGGCCCATGCGGATGTCGTTCACCGCACGCTTGTCCTGTGCGGCGAGGAGGGCGTCGAGCTTGGCGAGCGCCGGACCATAGGTCGCCTGACGCTTGGCATCGGCGGCTACCCAGGCGCGGAAGGCCTTCTCCTCTTCGTCCTTCACCTCGATCAGCCGGATCGCATCGGCTCCGGCCATCTGGCCCAGCAGGTTTTTCTTGGTGTTGTCCGCGCCCTTGACGCTGTTGGCATACTTGATTTCGGCGGCCGGGTTGCCAGCGGTCAGCTTGTTGACCAGGTCCGAATAGTCCGACAGCAGCTTCTGGTTGAGCGGATAGCGATCGGCGAAGACCGACTTGGTCTCGCTCGCCATGCGCCAGCGGTTGGTGTTGCCGGGGAAGCCCGCCAGCATCACGAAATCGCCGTCCTTCAGCCCGTCCTTGGCGATCGTCAGCCAGGACTTGGGCTGGTAGGGGACATTGTCCTTCGAATAGCTGGCCGAGCTGCCATCGGGGCCGACATAGGCACGGTAGAAGCCGAAATCGCCGGTGTGGCGCGGCCACTGCCAGTTGTCGGTCTCACCGCCGAAATTGCCGATCCCGCCTGCGGGGGCATAGACCAGGCGGACGTCCTTGATCTCAAGCTGCTGCTGCAGGAAATAGCGCTCTCCACCGAAATAGCTGCGCACGTCGCAGCGGCGGTTGGGCTGCTTTTCGCACGCGGCGATCAGCGCCTTGCGGTTGGCATCCATCCGGTCAAAGCGCTGGCGTCCGGTCATCTTGGGCTTCAGGCCCTTGAGCATGTCGACAGTGACGTTGCGCAGGTCTTCGATCACGTAGATCCGGGTGCCGGGCGCGGCGGGCACTTCGGCGCCCTTGTCCTTGGCCAGGAAGCCATCGGTCAGGTAATCCTGGCCCGGCTTAGAATTGTACTGGATCGACCCATAGACGCAGTGGTGGTTCGAAACGACCAGCCCCTGCGGCGAAACGAACGAGGCCGAGCAGCCGCCCAGCGAAACGATCGCGTTCATCGGTGCCTTGGTCAGGTCGGCCAGCTGTTCGGGCGGGACCTGTGCGCCGGCTTCCTTCATCTTGGCGGCGATTTCGGCCATCTGGCTCGGCAACCACATGCCTTCGTCGGCAACGGCCGGGGCGGCCAGGGCAAGCAGCGATGCACCGGCGGCAAACAAGCGAAACGTCATTCAGGCACTCTCCGTTATTGACTGGCGCACAACGGAATCGCCGGGCGCACCCCTGCAGCGCGCCAAAGCGCAAGTTCGCGCCGCGCACAAGACGGATCGTGGGCTAGGTCGCTTGGCTTATTCGGCCTTCACGTCAGGCGTGGTGTTGTCCATGTCGCGCCACAGCAGCCACCCTTTGCCCTTGCGCTTGTAGATCAGCATCGAGCGGCCGGCGCTCCTGATGGCGGGTTTGCCGGGGAGCTGGGCGGTCATCCAGTACTTGGCAACAAGGATCCCCAACTTGCCCTCGATCACGATGTCCTCGGGCTCGAAGCGGAAGGCGACGGTGGCACCCTGATCCTTGAACCGGCGCAGGTAGGCGATGATCGCGTCGGCGCCCTTCGCAGCCGGAGCCTTGTCGGTCATCAGCCAGGCGTCATCGGTGTAGAGCTTGCGCAGGGCCGCCCAGTCCCCGGCCGAATAGGCCGCGTTCCACAGGTCCCCCTGCGCGGCAATTTCGGCCTTCTGGTCGCGGGCCAGGGCAGCGGATGGCAGCAGCGCCAGCGCTAGGGCACATAACAGGGTTCGGATCATCGCAGCGCTCCTAAGGGGATCAGGCGCGCAGCATTGCAAAGATGTCCGGACAAATCCATAGTCCTTGGCAGCCGAAGGACCTGTCATGCGCTTTACCGTGATTGCCGCCGCCTTGCTGGCAGCTATGCCCGTCGCGGCCGAAACACCGCTGCCCGACGCGCGGATGATTATTGCCGAAGCCGCTGAAGTGGCCGGGGGTGAGACCTGGCTCAGTCCGGCCACCCTGCGGCTCGAAGGGCGGGCGGAGTTCTATGCGCCCAATCAGCCCGGTGTGGTTCGCAGCGCCGAAAGCTATGTGATGTGGCGGGTGCTCGATCCGGACCGCACCGTGGCCCACGGGCCAGAAGGCAAGGTGCGGATCACCGCTCGCTCAGGCGGCAAGCTGCTGTTCGATGTTGGCTATGATGGCGAGACGACGTGGAACGAAAAGGGCGTGGTGCCCAAGGCTGAGGCCGATGCCTATTGGGCCGCCAACTTCGGCTTCGGGATCATCCGCATGGCGCTGAAGCAGGGCTTCAAGCTGGAGCGGGCGCCGGACCGGACGGTGGATGGCCACGCGCTCGACATGGTGCGGATTGTCGACCCGTCCGGGCAGGCCACGCTGTTCGGGATCGACGCCAGGAGCCGCTACATCCGCTACATGGGCTTTGCCACGCCCCGCGGCTGGCACGAGCGGGTCTATGACGATTTCGTGTTCTTCCACAGCCCGCGCTGGTTGCAGGCGCGCAGCGTCACGCTGTTCTACAACGGCGTGCGGCAGAACACGGTCTATTGGGACAAGGCCGTGGTCGGCCAGCCGATCGATCCTGCCACCTTTGCCATGCCTGCCAGCTATGGAGCCAAACCATGACCGCTTGGATGATCGTTACTGCCCGGATCCACGACCGCGAGAAGTTCATCAGCGGCTATGGGCCAGCGGCGGCCAATCTGATCGGCCAGTTCGGGGGCAAGTACATCGTCCGCGCCCCCGGCGCCGAAGTGCTGGAGGGCGAGGGCTGGCCGGGTGCCTCGGTGGTGATCTCCGAATGGCCCGACAAGGCCGCGATCATGGCCTTCTGGAACTCGCCCGAATATGCCGAGGTCAAGAAGCTGCGCGAGGGGCTGGCTGACGTCTCGATCCAGGTGATCGAGCAGCCGGGTTAGAGCAGCAGCACCGCAAAACCCAGGGCAGTGGCGAAGCTGGCAAGGGTGGCGGTGATCACCGGGATCGTCGCGCGCCAACCCATTTCGAGCAGCAGGTCCATCCGGCTGCGCATCGCGGTGGCGGTGACCGCCAGCAGCAGCAGGCCCTTGGAGGTGATCAGGGCATAGTGACTGACTACCTGCGGGACGGTCACCACACTGTTGAGCACGACCGTCGCCAGGAAGGCGGTGATGAACCACGGCAGGGCGAGGCGTTTCCACACTGGCTGGGCAACGCCGCCGGTCGTGCCGCCGCGCAGCATCAGGCTGACCAGCACGACAATCGGGGCGAGCAGGGCTACACGCGCCAGCTTTACGATCGTGGCATAGGAACCCGCTGCGTCGGAAAAGGCATAGCCGCCGCCGATCGCCTGGGCGACATCGTGGATTGAGGCACCGATCAGGAAGCCGGCCTGCTGGTCAGTCAGGTTCAGTTCCGCCGCCAGTACCGGATAGACCGACATGGCAAAGGCGCTGGCGAGGCTCACCCCGACCAGGGTCAGCGCGAACTGCGCCTGGCTGAGCCGCTCCTTGCCGATCACGCCGTAGAGCGCGAGTGCGGCGCTGGCCCCGCAGATCGCGGTCGAACCGCCGGCCAGCATCCCGGCGTACTTGGACTGTGTGGCAAAGCGCGCACCGGCGATCCCCGCAAAGAAGGTCGTCGCCATGACCACCAGCAGCGCAAGGAATGGCGCAGCGCCCAGCGCGGTGATCTGTTCGATCGTCACCTGCAGCCCCAGCACCACGATTCCGACCCGCAGGCAGGTGCGCGAGGCAAAGTCGAGCCCCGGGTGCGAGCGCGGCTCGCGCGCGATGAAGTTGAGCGAGAGGCCGATCAGCAGGCCCAGCAGGATGATCGGGAAGCCATAGTGCTCTGACAGCCAGGCTGCCGCCGCCGCCGCCACGCCGCAGATGGCGAGGCCCGGGAACAGGCTGGCCTTCTTGCTGTCGGCCTGGGCGGTCAGTTCCGCCAGGTGCAGCTCGCCATAGAGGTCGCCGCCGTGGGGCAGGGCGTCCCAGTCGATCGCGGGGCGGGGTGACGGCTGGTTCATGGTCGGGGCTTAGCGGGCCTGTTCGGGACGACGGATGACCGGCATTAGCAAATGCAGCCAGCCCAGCGCCACCAGATAGGACACGGCGGCAAACAGGAACAGTGGGGTAAAGCCCAGCCCGGCGGTCAGCACCGCGCCGGTCACCAGCTGGATCAGCGCCCCGCCCATGTTGCCCATAAAGGCCCCGAAGGCGGTGACCCGGCCAACCTTGCTGCGCGGCACCACATCGGTGATCGTCGAGAAGATCGACAGCGAGAAGCCCTGGTGTCCGGCCATGACCAGCCCCATCATCACCGCAACCGGCCAGAAGGAATTGAGCTGCAGCACCAGCGGCAGCGGCAGAACCACCAACGCCGAACACAGCATCACGGTCTTGCGCACGCGGTTGGGGCTCCAGCCCTGTTCGAGCAGGCGCGTGGATATCCAGCCGGCAAACAGCGCCCCGCCGCCCGATCCCAGGAAGGCGATCGCCAGCGGCACGGCCAGTTCCTCGGTCGTCAGGCCATAGGTCTTGCGGTAGAAATCGGGCAGCCAGAAGTTGATCAGCCACCAGGTAGCGTCCGACAGCGCCTTGGCGATCACGATCGCCCAGGTGCGGCGGTCACGCAGGATCGGGCCATAAGGCGCGCCGTCGTCGGAATAGTCGCGTTGCTCGTCCTCGGCGCTATCGTCAAAGGTTACGCGGCGGGCGAACCACAGCCACAGGGCGAGAGTGACAAAGCCGGCAATCCCGCCGGTGATCAGCGCCCCGCGCCAGCCAAACTGCGCGGCCAGGAGCGGAATGAAGAATGGCAGGGAAAGCGTGCCCAGCCCGGCAATGGCCGTACCGACGCCGAAGGCAAAGCTGCGCTGATCGGGTGGAAACAGCGTCGCCACGGTCTTGATCGTCAACGGCGTCTGGACCGCTTCGGTCGCGCCCAGGCCAATTCGTGCGGCCACCACGTGCCAGGCTGACATGGCCCAGCCATGGGCCATGGCCGCCAGGCTCCAGGTGGAGACCCCCGTCACCATCGAGCGCCAGACGCCCAGCTTGTCGACCAGCCAGCCGGTGAACAGGAAAGAGAAGGCGGCGGCCATCTGCGTGACGAAGGCCAGTCGCCCGAAATCGGCATCGGTCCAGCCGAAATCAGCGGACATGTCGGGCTTGAGGATGGCGATGATCGGCCGGTCCATCGCGTTGAACACGCCGGCAATGGCCAGCAGGATGAACAGCGTCCAGCTGAGCCGGCTATTGATCTTTTGCACCCGGTCTCTCCCCATCCAAGCGAAAACAAAAGGGGCCTCCGCCACGCGGCGAAGGCCCCTGGATTGTCAGGTCTATCCCATCCGGATCAGAAGCTGAACCGGCCGGTCACACCCCAGTAGCGGTCCGCATCGCGCGGGATCTGATAGCGGTAGGAACCGCTGACGCCGCCGTTGATGATCGCCGCAGCATAGGCCTTGTCGAACAGGTTGCGAACCACGAAGGACAGCTTCCACTTGTCGTCCGGATCGACCAGGCCGATCTGGGCATTGACCAGCGCATAGGCCGGGATCGCGCCAAGCTGGCGCTGCACGGCGTCAGCCGCGAACAGCGAAAGCTGGCTCGACTGGAAGTTCATCGAAGCGCCCAGCGCGACATTGGCAAAGCCGCCGGTTTCGATGGTGTGATCCAGCGCCATCGAGCCCTTCCAGACCGGGGCGAAGCCCAGCTTGGTACCGGCCGGGATCGAAGCCGCACCCAGCGGAGCCTTGAAGTTCACGACGTGCGCGTCGTTGATCGACAGGCCAGCGCTGAGGTTGGTGTTGCGGCCCAGGCGCCAGGCCAGGTCCATTTCGATGCCCTTGGTCGAGATCGTCCCCGCGTTGGTGAAGCGGGTCACCACCACGCCAGCCACCAGATCCGGGTTGTTGGCCTGGAAGTTCTTGTAGCGGGCATAGTAGGCGGCGATGTTGAAGGTCAGCGCGCCATCGAGCAGCGTGTTTTTCATCCCGATTTCGATCGAGTTCGAAGTTTCCGGCTCGATCACGTTGGTGCCGGTGCCGGTCAGGTTGAAGAAGACGTTATAGGCCGGACCCTTGTAACCACGGGCGTAGCTGACATAGGCCATGGTGTCGTCGTTCAGGTCGAACTGGAACGCGGCTTTGCCCGACAGGTTGTCGTTGCTGGTTTCAGACGTCCATGGAACCCCGTTCGACAGTGCGGCAGCGGCAGTGGCAGCCGCACCTGGCGCAGTGCCGAGGCCGAGCAAACGGACGTATTCGTTATAGACGCCCTGGTCGAAGTTCGGCTGAATCCCCGGACCGGTCAGCGGCGAGCGGCGGCTGTGGAAGACCGACAGGTTGTCGTGCGTGTAACGCAGGCCAGCGATGAAGCGGGCCGTATCGGACAGCTTGTAGGTCGCCTGGCCGAACACCGCGATGTTCTTGAAGGTCGAACCGAAGGTCGCCGAACCCGACGGAGTGGTCGATGCGTTGGCAAAGGTGCTGCCGCAAGGCACCAGCGAGGTGGTCGGTGCGCCGACGGCGGCGGTGCACTGGATCACGTTGCGGGTGAAGGTGCGCTCAGACTCGGCCCGCGAGAAGAACGCGCCCAGCACATAGGAAAGCGTCTGGTCGGCAGGCGAGGTCAGGCGCAGTTCCTGGGTGAAGGTGTTCGAGGTCTGCGGACCCGAGTCATGCAGCTGTGCAAAGCCGACATAGGCACGGTCAAGCCAGTCACCGTCACGGATTTCGGTGTTGTCCCAGCCGCGATAGGCGGTGATGCTGGTCAGGGTGTGCTCGCCCAGCGCGAAATCGCCCTGGAACGAAACGCCCCAGCCTTCTTCCTTGGTCGCGGTGACCAGGTTCTGCGCAACGGTGCGGGTATCGGCACCGAGCGGAGCGGGAAGGGCCAGGAAGCCCAGGCTGGTGGTCGGGGCACCAGCGCCGGTCAGCGGACCGGTGGCGATGATGTCAGCGCAGCAATCGTCGTCGTTCTTGTAGTAATCGGCGGCGAGGTAGAGGCGCAGATCGTCGCTCGGCTCGTACAGGAACTGGCCGCGAACGCCCCAGTGCTTGTAGCCGTTGACCCACTCGTTAGTGGTGGTGTTGCGGATGTTGCCGTCATACTCGCCATAGAAGGCGGTCAGGCGGGCGGCGAGGTCCTGGCCAAGCGGCAGGTTGACCGCGCCCTTCAGGCGGAACTCGTTGCGATCAAAGTAGCTGGCTTCGAGATTGCCGCCGAATTCCATCTTCGGCATCTGGGTAGTGATGTTGATCACGCCGGCCGAGGCGTTCTTGCCGAACAGCGTGCCCTGGGGGCCGCGCAGCACTTCCATCTGGGCCACGTCGACCATGTCAGAGAAGGCTTCGCCCGAACGCGAATAGACCACGCCGTCAACCACGGTCGAGACCGAAGGTTCACCCGCGATCGAGAAGGTGGCGGTGCCGACACCGCGCAGGAAGATCGTCTGGTTCAGCGTCGTGCCCGACTTCAGGAAGTTGAGCGAAGGCACCATCTGGCTGGCGCTTTCGATCGAGGGGCGCGAGGCTTCAGCCAGGCGCTCGCCGCTGAGCACCGAGACCGCGACCGGCACTTCCTGGACGTTTTCCGAGCGCTTCTGGGCGGTGACGACGATTTCGCCCGGGGCGTTCTCGTCTTCGTTAGCCGTGTCCTGGGCATAGGCCGGACCAGCGAAAGCGACCATGGCCAGCGCTGCCAGGGGCAGGGCCGACGAGGTGCGAAGCATCGACTTCATGGATGTTCCTCCCTTGCACCGGGGGCCTCCTACCCCGCGGCGTAATTCTCCTCTGCCGGAGGGATTCCCCCTTCCGGTTGGTGCTTGAATTGCGGCGAGACGGTCGATATGTCAAGCGGTGTCATACGGGACAGACATGGATCGCAGGCTGCTTGTGACATTGTCGCAACAGCATGGACGAGAGGCTGGGGGAATGGAGTTGGAAGCCGGGTTTTCGGCGGTAGAAGGCGGTTTCGACCTGCATTTCGCAGGCCGGCTGGTGCTGCGCCATCAGCCCGATGCACCGGTGCTCGACTCAGCAAGCGGCAATCCGACGGTCATCATGCGCCGGGGCAATTTCAAGATCGATGATGCGCCGGAAGGGCAGATCACGCCGCTCGATTGTGCCGTTGAAGATGGCAGCGTCACGCTGTCGCATGATGGCACTCCCGCCGCCCGGTTGCAGTTGTCGGACAACCGCCTGACCGTCACCCTGCTGACCCCGGGGCATGACCGCATCCGTCTGCGCTGGCATGGCGAGCCCGGCGAAGTCGTCTGGGGCGGGGGCGAGCAGATGAGCTACCTTGCGCTCTCTGGCCGATCCTTCCCGATGTGGACCAGCGAGCCCGGTGTCGGCCGCGACAAGTCGACCGAGCTGACCCGGAAAATGGACCTCGATGGCATGGCCGGGGGCGATTACTACCACACCAATTACCCGCAGCCGACGGTGCTGACCTCGCGCTGGCTGGCGCTGCACCTCGATGCCGCCTGCTATAGCGTGATCGACTGCACCGATCCCGCCCATCATGCCTTCGAGGTGTGGAGCAGCACGGCCAGCTTCGAACTTTATGCCGCCGATGGTCCGCTGGACCTGGTCGGCCAGCTCTCCGCCCGGTTCGGCCGCCAGCCGCCGCTGCCCGACTGGGCGATCGGCGGGGCGATTGTCGGGCTGAAGGACGGGACCCGCAGCTTCGAGCGGCTCGAGGGCTTCATCAAGGCCGGCACTGCCGTGTCCGGGCTATGGTGCGAGGACTGGGCCGGGATCCGCGAGACCAGTTTTGGCCGCCGCCTGTTCTGGGACTGGCGCCGCGACAACCAGCGCTATGCCGACCTGCCGCAGCGGATCGCTGCGCTCCAGGCGCGCGGCATCCGGTTCCTGGCCTATGCCAACCCCTATCTGTGCAACGACGGCATCCTTTATGAGGAAGCGCTGGAGGGCGGGCATTTCTGCCTGAAGCCCGATAGCGACGAAGTCTATCTGGTCGACTTCGGCGAGTTCGACTGCGGGGTGCTCGATTTCACCCGGCCGGAAACCCGCAACTGGTTTGCCGAGAAGGTGCTGGGGCGCGAGATGCTGGACATCGGCATTGCCGGCTGGATGGCCGATTTCGGCGAGTACCTGCCGACCGACGTGCGGCTGGCCGATGGCTCGGACCCGATGGAAGCGCACAACCGCTGGCCCGTGCTCTGGGCCGAAGTCAACGCCCAGGCGGTCGCGAGCCGCGGCAAGACCGGCGATGCCGTGTTCTTCATGCGCGCCGGCTTCTCGGGCGTGCAGGGCCATTGCCCGCTGCTCTGGGCCGGGGACCAATCGGTCGATTTCACCCGGCATGACGGGATCGGCACGGTGATCACCGCCGCGCTGTCAGCGGGGCTGGTCGGCAATGCCTACAGCCATTCGGACTGCGGCGGCTACACCTCGATCCTCGGCAATGTCCGCACGGTGGAGTTGATGGAGCGGTGGTGCGAATTGTCCGCCTTCGCCCCGGTCATGCGCAGCCACGAGGGCAACCGGCCCGACGACAACCTGCAGTATGACTCGACGCCCGAACTGCTGGCCTGCTTTGCGCGCTGGAGCCGGGTCCACGCGCACCTGGCGCCCTATGTCCGTCACCTTTGCGACGAGGCGGTCGAACTTGGCCTGCCGGCGCAGCGCCCGCTGTTCCTGCACTATGCCGACGATGCCAGCCTGTACGCAGTGCAGGACCAGTACCTTTATGGTGCGGACCTGGTTGTCGCGCCGGTGATCGAGGACGGCGCGCGTGAGCGCCAGGTGATCCTGCCGGGGGCGGGCGAGTGGGTGCACGCCTTCACTGGCGAGACCTTTGCCGCTGGCACCCATATGGTCGCGGCGCCTATCGGTTGCCCGCCAGTTTTCTATTCCGCTGAAAGCAGTTACGCTGAACTCTTTAGGGGGCTGCGTAGGTTATGAGCGAGCGTTCCAACATCCGCGATGTCGCCGCGCGGGCCGGGGTGGCGGTGAAGACCGTCAGCCGCGTGCTCAACGGCCATCCCTATGTCTCGGCCGATACCAAGGCGCGGGTGGAAGAGGCGATGAAGGCGCTCGACTTCCGGCCTTCCGTCGCGGCGCGGATCCTCTCGGGCGCGAAGAGCAACCAGGTCGCGCTGATCTACGACAATCACAGTCCCTATTACATGTTCCAGATCCAGACCGGCTGCTGGGACGTCTGCCGTGCCAAGGGCATTCGCCTGCTGGCCCAGCCGGTCGACGTGGCCGATCCGGATGTGGGCGATCAGGTGCGGGGCCTCGTCACCGAAACCCAGGTCGACGGGATCATCCTCTCCTCGCCGGTGACCGATTGCGAGCCGGTGCTGCGCGCGCTGGAGGCGATGGACATCCCCTTCGTGCGGATCTCGCCCGGCACCAATCACGCGCTGACCAGTTCGGTCTTCATGGACGACGCCCAGGCGGCGGATGACATGACGACCCACCTGATCAACGCCGGCCACCGCCGGATCGGCTTCATCAAGGGCCACCCCAACCACAAGGGTTCGGAAGACCGCCTGGCCGGCTATCGCCGCGCGCTCGACCGGGCCGGGATCGCGTTCGATCCTGTGCTGGTCTGCGATGGTGAGTTCGATTTCGATTCCGGCGTGCGCGGCGCGGGCCGCCTGCTCGACCTGCCCGAGCCGCCAACCGCGATCTTCGCCTCGAACGACGATATGGCCGCCGGGGTCCTGGCCGTGGCGCACGATCGCAATATCGACCTGCCGGGCGAGCTGTCGGTCGCCGGGTTTGACGATACGACGCTGGCCCGCACGGTCTGGCCGCCGCTGACCACGATCCACCAGCCGATGGCCGAACTGGCCCAGACGGCGGCGGAAATCCTGATCGAAGGGGGCGACATCACCCATCGCCGCCTGCCGCACCAACTCATCGAGCGCGCATCGGTCGCGCCGCCATACAGGAAGATATCATGAGCGAACTGCCTCTCCCGCCCGCCACCCGCCAGCTTGGCTCAAGCGGGATCGAAGTCTCCCCGATCGCCTGGGGCATGTGGCGCCTGGCCGAGAATGGGCGTAGCGCTGCCGATGCCGCCAAGCTGGTTCATGCCGCGCTCGATGCCGGGATCACCTTCCTCGACACGGCGGACATCTATGGCTTCAACGGCAGCGGCGGGTTCGGCGATGCCGAGGCACTGCTGGGCGAAGTGCTGGCTGCCGAACCGGGCCTGCGCGGCCGCATGGTCCTCGCCACCAAGGGCGGGATCATGCCGCCGCTGCCTTATGACCAGAGCGCCGACTACCTGCGCAAGGCGATCGATGCCTCGCTGACCAGGCTCAAGACCGACTCGGTCGAGCTGTGGCAGGTCCATCGGCCGGATATCCTCGCTCACCCGCAGGAAGTCGCCCGCGTGCTGGATGATGCCGTGACCAGCGGCAAGATCCGCACCCTCGGCGTCTCGAACTTCACCATGGCGCAGACCGCCGCGCTCAACCACTTCCTTGGTCACAAGCTGGTCTCGACCCAGCCCGAGATCAGTCCGCTGCGGATCGACTGCTTCGAGAATGGCGAGCTCGATCAGGCGATGATGCTGGGCCTTACCCCGCTGGCCTGGTCGCCGCTCGGCGGCGGGCGCCTCGCCAAGCCAGAAAGCGCGCGCGATCACGCGATCTGCGCCGCGCTCGACAAGGTGGCAGGCGAGGTGGGCGTCTCGCGCTCGGTCGCGGCCTATTCGTGGCTGATGGCCCACCCGGCCGGGATCATTCCGATCATCGGCTCGCAGCAGGTAGAGCGGATTGCCGAAGGCGCCGCCGCGCTCAAGGTCCGCTGGACGCGGACCGACTGGTACGCCGTGCTGGTCGCCGCGCGCGGTGTGCCGCTGCCCTGAAAAGACAGGGTTGATACCGATCAAGGCGGGCCAGGGCGGAAACGTCCAGAGGCCCGCCACAAGACTGACCTGACGGAGAGACTGCCATGACCAACCCGCCCGAAATCGCCTGGTTCTCGGCCCTGTGCGACGACGATTACGAGTTCCTTGGCGTCCCCGATCAGCACCTCAAGTCCAGCTGGGAGCATTGCCGCAACATCGTGCTGCGCGCCGAAGAGGGCGGGTTTGACAATATCCTACTGCCTTCGGGCTATGAGCTGGGGGTCGATACCACCGCCTTCGCCGCCGCCGTCGCCACCCAGGTCAAGCGGATCAAGCTGCTCTGGGCAACCCGCATGGGTGAGGACTGGCCGCCGCAGCTGGCCCGCCGCATCGCCACGATTGACCGGATCCTGGGTCCCAATGCCGCCGGCACCGGGGGCCGCCTCAACGTCAACATCATCTCCTCCCCCATGCCGGGCGAGACGATGGAAAGCGCTCCGCGCTACCGCCGCGGGACCGAGGTGATGAAGATCATCCGCACGCTGCTCAATGGCGAGCACCTCGATTTCCAGGGCGAGTTCTACAACCTGAAGCTCGATCCGGCGCGGATCTCCACGATCTCGGGCAAGTGCCCCAATCTCTACTTCGGCGGCCTCAGCCACGAAGCGCGCGAATGCGCTGCCGAAGCGGCCGACGTCTACCTGATGTGGCCGGACAAGATGGAGAACGTCCGCGAAGTCGTGACCGATATGAAGGCCCGCGCCGCCGCCAAGGGCCGCACGCTCAAGTTCGGCTACCGCGCCCACGTGATCGTGCGCGAGACCGAGGACGAGGCCCGCGCCTATGCCGACCGGCTGCTGTCCAAGCTCGACGACGAAATGGGCCGCGCGATCCGCGAAAAGAGCCTCGATGCCGCCAACTATGGCGTCCAGCGCCAGCAGGAACTGCGCAGCGCCGCTGATGGCGACGGCTTTGTCGAGGAGAACCTGTGGACCGGCATCGGCCGCGCCCGTTCTGGCTGCGGCGCGGCGATCGTCGGCAACCCCGACCAGGTCATTGCCAAGCTGCGCGCCTACCAGGACGCCGGCATGGAAGCCTTCATCCTCTCCGGCTACCCGCACGTGAACGAGTGCGACATGTTCGCACGCTACGTGCTGCCGCAGATCGAACACGCCCCGATCGCGGGCTAGGGCGACCCCAGCCTTCCCCCTCGATGGGGGAAGGATACCAGAGCTTAGCGGCGAAGCCACTTAGCGTCGGTTGGATGAGGGTGAGATTTCCGCCACCATCCCCCGATTGTGATCCAGCGGTTTGGGGGAGTGGTGCCCGGAGGCGGATTCGAACCACCGACACGCGGATTTTCAATCCGCTGCTCTACCAACTGAGCTATCCGGGCAACGCATCCTGAAGTGACCGTGATGGCCGCTTCGCGTCAGGAAGCGCGCCTATGGCGAAGCGAAGGCAGCTTGGCAAGAGCCTTTCAGGCCTTTCCTTCTTCCTCGTCCAGTGCGGGCGGGCCGGGCAGGGCATAGCCATCCTGCAGCCACTGCAGCAGATCGCGGTCCTTGCAGCGAGTCGAGCAGAATGGCGCGTGTTCAGCGCTGCAGGGCTTGCCACAAACGGGACACTTGCGGACGGCGGGGCTGGTCATGTCTGCAGCGCCTGCGCGAAACCGCCGTCGAGTGCAAGTGCGGCATTTTCGTGCCAGCGGACCCCGCGCCCGGTCCGGCGCGCGAGTTCGGCCTCCCAATCGGCGCTCACGGCTGCGCGCACCGCGGGGTGGGCTGTTACCAGCAGTTCAGAGCCAGGTTCGGCCACGCGCTCAGCCCGGCGCAGGAGCATCCGTGCCGCTGCGCTCGACCGGTTGAAGGTGAGCCGATGCAACAGGGAAGGACGCTCAAGCCGGGCAACCAGCTGGACCAGGCCAAAGCCGTTCATCGCTGTGCGCTCATGCGACCAACCGGATAGCGCAGCAGCGAGCGCGGCATCGACAGCCTGGCGATCGGCCTTGTCCGACAGGGTGGGGAAATCGATCGTGATCGAACCGGCCAGGTCCATGCAGCGAATGGCGCTGGCGAGCGCTGGCACGGCGGCCAGAGCCAGAGCCCGGGCCGGCAGGTCACCATCGATGTCGATCACGGTCATGGCCGGAGTGGGGGTGACCGTAAGACCGCCGCCGGAAAAGGCCACTGCGCCATGCCAGGCTTCATCCCAGACCTCTTGCCAGAGCCCATCCGGAAAACTTGTAACTGTCCTGCCGTCCGGCCCAGGCGCTGGGCAGGGGGCATCCTTGGTCGGCCGGGCCTGGGCGCGCTTCATCCGCCCGGCCTCGGCCATGGCGGCACGCAGCACCTTGAGGCGGATCGGGGCACCTTCGCGCGCATCCTGCGGCAGCTGATCGACCAAGGCTTCCTCGCCATTGGCAAAGCGGGCAGTTCCGCGTCGCGATCCGGTAGCGCGAGCGATCAGCACGGCATCCTCTACCTGGCCAGCCGCCAGCGATCCGGGCCAGTCGAGCCGCGCGGCCAGCACGTGATCGGCCTCCACCAGGATTGCACGGGTCTCGCCAATCCCGCGCTCGATCAGCCATTCAGCCAAGGGGATAGCCCGCCGAGCGCAGCAAGGCGCGGGTTTCGAACAGTGGCAGGCCGATAACGCCGGAGTGGCTACCCGAAACGAACCGGATCAGTGCTTCGGCCCGGCCTTGGATCGCATAGCCGCCGGCCTTGCCTAGGCCTTCGCCGCTGGCGACATAGGCATCGATCTCGTCAGCCGACATTCGCTTGAAGGCGACGACGGTTTCAACGATGCGGGTGCGCAGCAGGCCGGCCTGGTCGATCACGCAGATCGCGGAAATGCACTGGTGGCGGCGACCCGAGAGGAGGGCCAGCAACTTGCGCTGCACCGTCTCGTCATCGGCAGGTGGAAGGATGCGGCGGCCCAGCGCCACCGTGGTGTCGCCCGCCAGGACAATCTCGTCTGCTTCCCGCACAACGGCCGCAGCCTTGGCTTGGGCCAGGCGCAGCGCGTAAGCGCGCGGCAATTCGCCCTTCAGCGGTGTTTCATCGATATCTGGGCTGGCAATTCGGCTGGGGACAGCGCCGATCCGGGCGAGCAGGTCGCGCCGGCGCGGCGAGGATGAGGCCAGGACCAGTAGCGGTGCGGTCACCCGCCCGACTTAGCCAAACTGGCCAGGGCCGCCGCGGCCGGGCATGAAGCGGTAGGTAATGCGACCCTTGGTCAGGTCATAAGGCGTCAGTTCGACCAGTACCTCATCGCCCACCAGCACGCGGATGCGGTTCTTGCGCATCTTGCCGGCGGTGTGGCCGAGGATCTCGTGATCATTTTCCAGGCGGACGCGGAACATCGCGTTCGGCAGCAGTTCCACCACCGTCCCGCGCATTTCGAGGAGTTCTTCTTTCGCCATCCGGGCCTAGATTCCGTTGTTGTTCGCCGACAATGCGGCGCGCCATAGCGACGGAAGGTTAAAAAGGAAAGCCTTCGGCGCTGGTCCCGTTGTGATGGCAGTTCGTCGACTTGCGACATTATGTTACCTTAGAACGTCTTGCCATCGCCGCGACGACAGACCATTTGCGCAGCCGGGTAGGGGATACCAGATCGTAATTGTTGAGCGATCACGGAGTATTAATGCGCAATTTCTCTCTCCTCCCGCTTCCGTTGATCATGCTGGCTGCTCCGGCGCTCGCTGTTGATGAGAGCGAAATGCAGGCAACGCCGCCGGCCACGTTGGATGCAGAACCTGGCGATATCGAACGCCATGGCAACGAGATCCTGGTGGTCGCTGAGCGGATCCGCGGGCAGGTGGAAAGCACGGCCCCGCCGATCGCCGTGCTGGACGAGAAGGACATCCAGGCGCTGGGCGCGACGACCCTGGCCGATGTACTGACCCAGCTGGCACCGCAGACCGGCTCCGGGCGCGGGCGCGGCAGTGGCCCACCGGTCGTGCTGATCAACGGACAGCGGATCGGCAATTTCCGCGAAATGCGCAATTTCCCGCAGGAAGCGATCCGCCGGGTTGAGATCCTGCCCGAGGAAGTGGCGCTGCGGTTCGGCTTTCCGGCCAACACCCGCGTCGTCAACATGATCCTCAAGGACAACTTCTCCTCGAAAACTGTCGAGGTGGAGACCGCCTTTCCAACGCGCGGCGGCTTCCAGACCTATGAGGTGGAAGCGACTGCACTGCGCATCAACGGACCGCAGCGTTTCAGCGTGACCGCAAGGATCGACGACACGTCCGAGCTGACCGAGGCCGAGCGCGGGGTTATCCAAACTCCGGACTCGATCCCGACCGTATCGACCGATCCCAACCCGGCCGAGTTTCGCTCGTTGATCGCCGATAGCCGCGAACTGAGCCTCAACGCTTCTTTCGCCCGCGGCCTGGGCAAGGATGGGCTTGGCGGCAACTTCAGCCTGAACGGCAATCTGACGCGGACCGACAGCCGCCGCAATTCGGGGCTCGACATAGTCGTGCTGACCGCTCCTGGTGGCGCGACGGCAGTGCGCGCGCTCGGGGATCCGCTTGAACGAACCAGCCGCACAACTTCGGCGCAGGGCGGCGCGGCGCTCAATACCCGGCTTGGCGATTGGCAGCTCAATGCCACGCTGGATGGCAACCATACCGAAAGCCGCACATTGATCGACCGCCGCGCCAACACCTCGGCGCTGGTTGCGGCGGCAGCGGCAGGCACCCTGGCGATCAACGGTGCGCTTCCGGCTGTGGCCAGTGCCGGGCAGGACCTGGCGCTATCCAATTCCGACCGACTTGACGGCTTGGTCACGCTGATCGGCCGACCTGCGCGTCTGCCGGGCGGCGAAGTAACCGCTACGCTGCGCACGGGCTTTACATTCCTGTCATTCGACACCGAGGACACGCGTAGCGCGGTCGGCAAGGTAAACCTCAATCGCAATCGCTTCACGGCCGGCGGCAATGTGGGCGTGCCGATTACAAGCCGCCGCGAAAACTTTGGCGCTGGCCTGGGTGACCTTTCGCTCAATTTCAGCCTCGGCTGGGACCAACTTTCGGACTTCGGTTCGGTGATGGACTGGAGCGCTGGCCTTACATGGTCGCCTTTCAAGTTCGAGAAGCTGAGCCTCAGCGCCAGTTACCTGGTCAACGAACAGGCACCCGGACTTTCTGAGCTGGGCAATCCCATCGCCACTACGCTCAACGTACCGATCTTCGATCTGGTGCGGGGGGAAACGGTACTCGCGACCGTCATTAGTGGCGGCAATCCGGCGCTGCTCAAGGAGAAGCAGCGCGACCTTAAGTTCGGCGCGAACTGGCAGCTGCCGTTCCTGCAGAACTCCAGCCTGGTGGTCGAATACTTCCGCAATCGTTCGGACAATGTCACTGCCAGCTTCCCGCTGCTGACGCCAGAGATCGAGGCAGCTTTCCCGGGCCGCGTCACCCGCGATGCCAGCGGGCGGCTGGTCTCGGTTGACCAGCGCCCCGTGACTTTTGACGAGCAGCGCGCCTCGCGCCTGCGTTGGGGCCTCAACTTGTCAGGCCAGCTTGGCAAGGCACCGGCTGGCGGCGGGATGATGGCGATGATGGGTGGCGGCGGTCCGCCGCAGCGTCCGGCCGGTGCCGGAACGCCGCCCGCTGGTCCGCGTCCGCAGGGCGGTGGGGCTGGCCGCGGCGGCGGTGGTGGCGGAATGATGGCGATGATGGGCGGCGGGCGTGGTCCGGGGCGCTGGAGCCTGGGTGTGTTCCACACCGCGCAGTTCGACAGCACGGTGCAAATCGCACGGGGCGGGCCCGTGCTTGATCTGCTGGACGGGGATTCGCTTTCCTCGACCGGGTCACCGCGCCACACGATCGAATTCAATGGCGGCCTGTTCAAGAATGGCTTCGGCACCTTCTTCAATGGTACCTGGACCGGTCCGTCGCGGCTGACCGGCGCTACCAACCTGCGCTTTGGCAGCGTGACGCGGATGAACATCAACTTCTTCGCGGCGCTCGGCCAGCAGCAGAAGCTTGTGAAAAAGCTACCCTTCTTCAAGGGCTCGCAAGTCTCACTGCGGTTCGAGAACCTGTTCGACAGCCGCCAGAAGGTGACTGACGGGACGGGTGCCGTGCCGATCGGCTACCAGGCTGACCTGATCGATCCGCGCGGTCGCCTGATCGAGGTCGAGTTCCGCAAGATGTTCTGATGAGAGCTGCCCCGGCCGGTGCAAGACCAGCCGGGGCGCCTGGCATCACGCGGAGCGGAACACCGCCAGGATCAGATGAAGCGTTAGCGCCATCAGCGCGAAGCTCGACAGGGCGAACAGCAGGAAGCGGACCATGACCCGGTTCCAGACTGCTTGCACGATTGAGTGCGAAATACGCAGGCTGACATAGGCCCAGGCGATCTGGCCGTTCAGCCCATCGCCCTGACCAATCAGCGCCAGCGCCAGCGCCACGGCATAGAACACCGTCGGCGCTTCGTGCAGATGGTTATAATTGTGCGCGATCCACTGAACGTTTGAAGGCAGGACCTGATCAAGCGATTGCCCGGTCCCACCGACAAGGTTCTTGGTGTCAATCTTGGCCTTGCCCATTGCCGGGATGCGCGTGACGTACATCCACAGCCACATGATCATGGTCCAGCCCGCCAAAACGGCGACCGGTTTCAGAATTTCCATGCCAATCATTGTATTCTCTCCCCCGTTAGGCCGGCACCAGTGTCAGTTTGGCAGCGTGCAGCGCCAGCATCAGCAGGCACAAAGTCGAAAGCACGAACAGTGTGAAGCGCACTGGTACATTGTTGACCGTGGCCTGCCAGATCGAGTGGATGATCCGCAGCACGACATAGGCCCAGGCGAACAATACGTCATGCTCAACCGGCCCCATAATCGCCAGGATCGCCACCGTGGCATAGAACAGCGTCGGCTGTTCCATCAGGTGGGTGTAGTTATGGGCCTTCCAGTTGATCTGGTCTGGGATCACCCCTTCCAGGTCCTGACCGCGCCCGCCGGGCTTGGCTGCTCCCAGGCCGCCGCCCTTGGCCATGGCCGGCAGCCGGGTGCCCGCCATCCAGAACAACATGACAATTGACCAAAGCACCAGCACAGCCGCTGGGGCAAGAATCTGAGCCTGCATTATCTCCCCCTTCGTTCCGTTGAACGCGAGGGTAGCAGGTTGTTCCGGCGGAAACCGATTGTCAAATGCAACTAATCGTTGCTGCTGAGCACCTTGGCAAAGCTGGCTGGATCGGTGTTGCTGCCGGTCAGCATGATCACCGTGCGTCCGTCGAGCGGCACCTTGCCGGCCAGCGCCGCTGCCAGCGCCGCCGCGCCGCCGGGCTCCAGCACCAGATGCAGCTTCGAAAAGGCAAAACGCTGGGCCGCGCGCACCTCGGCCGGGGTGACGACCAGGCCATAGGCACAACGCTGCTTCAGGATCGCAAAGTTGATTGGCCAGGTTGCGGGCGTCTGCAGTGCATCGCATTCCGTCGGCGGCGCATCCTTGGCGACGCGCTGGATCTCGCCCGTCGCCAGACTGCGCGCCACGTCATCCCAGCCTTCGGGCTCGACCGGCACGATCTCGGCATCCGGACAGGCGAGGGCCAGGCCGGCGGTCAGCCCCCCGCCGCCGCAGCAGGCGACGATCCGGGTCGGGCCATCCAGCCCGCGCGCCCGCAATTGCGCAGTGATCTCGATCCCGGCTGAGCCCTGTCCCTCGATCACCCAGGGATCGCCATAGGCATGGACCAGCGTAGCGCCGGTCTGGTCGATCAGCCGCTGGGCCACGGCATCGCGGTCCTCGCCGCCGGGGCGGTCATAGAGCACGACATTGGCGCCCATCGCCCGGGTGGCATCGAGCTTCACCTGCGGGGCATCGACCGGCATGACGATCGTCGCCGGAATGCCCAGCCGCGCTGCTGCCCAGGCCACGCCCTGCGCATGGTTGCCGCTCGATACACCGACCACGCCGCGCTGGCGCTCATCTTCCGATAGGTCCGATAGCCGATGCCAGGCCCCGCGGATTTTGAAGGCACCGATCGGCTGGAGGCTATCGGCCTTGCACCACACTTTTGCCCCGTTGACCTCGGTCTCGAGGAGTGGTGTCTGCACCAGCAGTTCGGCGATCTTGGCGGCGGCGCGGGCTACGCCTTCGCTGGTCGGAGCGCGCATCGGTTGTGTCGTCATGAAACCAGCCTATATGCGCGCCTTCGCCGCGGTCAAAGGAGAGATAGAGGTGAGCAAGGTTCTGGTGATCGGTGCGGGCGGCGTAAGCTCGGTCTGCGTCCACAAGATGGCAATGAACGCCGGGATTTTCAGCGAAATCCATCTCGCTAGCCGCACCAAGTCAAAGTGCGATTCCATTGCCGCCTCGGTCAAGGAACGCACCGGTGTGACCGTCTCGACCTATGAGATCGATGCCGAAGAAGTGCCCGCGCTGACCCGGCTGATCCAGCAGATCGGACCCAAGCTGGTGGTCAACCTGGCCCTGCCTTACCAGGATCTCCCGATCATGGATGCCTGTCTGGCCGCCGGGGTCGATTACCTCGACACCGCGAACTACGAGCCGAAGGACGAAGCCAAGTTCGAATACAAGTGGCAGTGGGCCTATCAGGACCGCTTCAAGGAAAAGGGGCTGATGGCGCTGCTCGGCTCGGGCTTCGACCCGGGCGTCACCTCGGTCTTCGCGATGTGGCTGAAGAAGCACAAGCTCAAGACCATCCGCACGCTCGACATCCTCGATTGCAACGGCGGCGATCACGGCCAGGCCTTTGCCACCAACTTCAACCCGGAAATCAACATCCGCGAAGTGACTGCCCCGGCGCGCCACTGGAACCAGGGTGAGTGGGTCGAGACACCGGCGATGACGATCCGCCAGAACTTCGATTTCGAAGCCGTTGGCCCCAAGAATATGTACCTGATGTACCATGAAGAGCTCGAAAGCCTGGCCAAGTTCCTGCCCGAGTTGGAGCGCGGCCGCTTCTGGATGACCTTCGGCGATGCCTATATCAACTACCTGACCGTGCTGCAGAATGTCGGCATGACCGGGATCGAGCCGATCGTGTACCAGGGCAAGGAGATCGTCCCGCTGCAGTTCCTCGCCGCCGTGCTGCCCAAGCCCGAAACGCTGGGTCCGACTACCACCGGCAAGACCAACATCGGCGATATCGCCACCGGCATGGCGCTCGATGGTTCGGGTGAGAAGACCTATTACATCTACAACATCTGCGACCATGAAGAGGCGTTCCACGAAACCGGGAACCAGGCGATCAGCTATACCACAGGCGTCCCGGCGATGATCGGCGCGGCGATGATGCTGACCGGCACCTGGCGCGGCGAGGGCGTGTTCAACATGGAGCAGATGGATCCCGATCCCTACATGGACATGCTGAACACCCAGGGTTTGCCTTGGCAAGTCAAGGAACTGGCGGGGCCGCTGGACTTCTAAACTAGACTGCCAATCATCCGTCATCCCCGCGAAAGCGGGGACCCATCTCCAGAGGGTTGATCTGGACGCGACGGTCGGAGCTGGGTTCCCGCTTTCGCGGGAATGACGAAAGAGAGAAAATGGAAACGAGAGCCGGCGATCCGGGCGCGTTCGCCCAATTCGATCTTTCCCGCGTCGACAGCCCCGCTTTCGTCGTCGATGCGGCCCGCCTGCGGCAGAACTTGGCGATCCTGGCGGACATCCGCGACCGCGCCGGAATCAAGGTGCTGGCTGCCCTCAAGGCCTTCTCGATGTGGTCGGTCGCGCCGATCGTGGGCGAGTATCTCGATGGTGCCTGCACGTCAGGCCTGTGGGAAGCGCGGCTTGCCTCCGAGTTCTATGACGGCGAGATCGCGACCTATTGCGCTGCCTACAAGCCGGAGGACCTCGACGAGATCCTGCGCCTGTCGGACCATGTGATCTTCAATTCGCCGCAGCAAATCGTTCGCTGCTCGGCGATCATCGAGGCGGCGCGGGCGAGGGGCGAAAGCTTCGATATTGGCCTGCGGATCAATCCGCTGCATCCCGAAGGCGAGGTGCCGCGCTATGATCCCTGCGCGCCGCACTCGCGGCTGGGCTTCCCGATTGACCAGCTGACGGCAGAACACATGGCGCTGATCGACGGAATCCACATGCACACCCTGTGCGAGCAGGATCTGGAGCCGTTGAAGCGCACCTGGGACGTGGCCTTCGATTACCTTGAGCCTTACTTTGACGAGATCAAGTGGATCAACCTGGGCGGCGGGCACCACATCACCCGGGCCGATTATCAGCGCGACGAGCTGGTCGAATTCCTGCGGGACCTGAAGGACGATACCGGGGCCGAGGTCTATCTCGAGCCGGGCGAGGCTGTAGCGCTCGACGCCGGAATCCTGGTTGGCACCGTGCTTGACCTGGGCGAGAACGGCATGCCGGTGGCGATTGTCGACATTTCCGCCACCTGCCACATGCCCGACGTGATCGAGGCCCCCTATCGTCCGGCGATGCTGGGCGAACTGCCGCAGGTCGCCGCTGACGTTGATGAGGCTGCGGGCGGGGCCGTGCGGCTTGGCGGGCCTTCGTGCCTCGCTGGCGACGTGATCGGCGATTACCGCTTCCCTGAGGGCCCGCGCGTCGGCCAGCGTTTCGCTTTCCTCGACCAGGCGCATTACTCGATGGTCAAGACGACGACCTTCAACGGCGTGCCGCTGCCTTCGATCTGGCTGTGGGACAGCGAGACCGATCAGCTCGAATGCGTGAAGCGGTTCGGTTACGAGGACTTCCGCGACCGGCTTTCCTGAGGCACAGTCCCCGGCATAACAAAGCCGGAGAGCGCAGTGCCTGACAAGATCCTCGATGCCCATTCGTCCGACCCCGTCACCATGGGCTGGATGGAGGGTCTGCCGCCCGCGCCGGAAAAGCGGCTGGCCTGGGAGCGGGCGGATCACATGCGCTTTCCGACCCACCGCTATGCCTATTCGCACATGCGCGAGTTCCTGCCGACCGCGCGGGTTTCGCGAGGCGTGGGGCCAGTCTGGCAACTGCCGGTGGCACTACGCGACGATATCGACGCCATTACCTTCAGGGCGATGGATGATGGCCGCGAGCTGACCTGGGCGGAATCGCTCGCGGTCAACTTTACCGATGCCGTGCTGGTGCTGCACCGGGGCACGATCGTTTATGAGCGCTACCTGGGCGTCACGCGTCAGGATACGCCGCATATCGCCTTCTCGGTGACCAAGAGTTTCGTTGGCACCTTGGCCGAGATGCTGGTGCGCGAAGGCCGGCTCGATCCGCAGGCAACGATTGCGGATCTGCTCCCGGAAATGGCTGGCAGCGGCTTTGCCGATGCCACCCTGGCCCAGGTCATGGACATGACCACCGCGCTCGATTTCTCGGAGGAGTATACCGATCCTACTTCCGGCATCGGGGCGATGAGCAATGCCCTGGGGCTGACCCCGCGCGCGCCGGGCTACGCGGGGCCCGGCGATGTCTATGCCTTTCTGCCTACGATCCGCAAAAACGGTGAGCATGGCGAGCGCTTCACCTATCGCACCTGCAACACCGAAGTGCTCGGGTGGATCGTGGCCCGCACCGAAGGCAAGCGAATCGATCAGGTGCTGTCAGAGCGAATCTGGGCGCCGCTGGGGATGGAGCAGGATGCCGATTTCCTGATCGATTCGACCGGAATGCCCTTCGCGGGTGGGGGACTTAATCCCATACTGCGCGACATGGCCCGATTTGGCGAAACCATGCGCTGTGATGGGTGCGGCAATGGCGGACAGATCATTGCCCGCGAAGTGGTCGCCGCAGTCAAGGCGGGAGGCAGCAAAGCGGCCTTCGCGCCGGCCGGATACCAGTGGCTGAAGGACGGTTCCTACACCCGCCAATGGTGGATAATGCCCGGAAATCAAGGCGCTTTTTCAGCACGCGGGATCCACGGGCAGGCCATCTATGTCGACCCGGTGGCAGAGGTGGTGATCGCCCGGTTTGGCTCCCATCCCATCGCCGCCAACAGCGCCTTTGACCCGACATCGCTACCCGCCTTCCGGGCCGTTGCAGAGCACCTCGCCAGGGGGTGATTTTCACTTGCGATTAAGGCGCGAATCTTTATAGCCCGCCCCCGCTGCCCCAAGGGGACTTCCAATAACCGTAAGGCAGCCTCGTCTTCGTGTTACCTGGCCGGAAGGCCTATTGGGGGTCCCTTGAGTTGCACCAGTATCCTGACGCTCTGTCCGTAGTTCGCGCGCTCGCGCCCGACGAACCGGTCATCCTGAACCGCCCGCACGCCGCCACGCGCGCCGCCCGCTTCTTCGTTGAGAAGTTTCCGGGCAAGTCGCTCTATGCGGTAAAGGCCAATCCCTCGCCGGACCTGCTCAAGGTCCTGTGGGACGCCGGCGTGACCCATTTTGACGTCGCCTCGATTGCCGAGGTGCGGCTGGTTCGGGCTACCCTGCCCGAGGCCGTGCTGTGCTTCATGCACCCGGTTAAGACCCCTGGCGCCATTGCCGAGGCCTACCGCCAGCACGGCGTCCGCGTGTTCAGCCTCGATTCGACCGAAGAGCTCGAAAAGATCGTCGCGGCAACCGACGGCGCCGAGGACCTGTCGCTCTGCGTGCGTCTGCGCGTCTCGTCGGACTATTCGGAGCTGAGCCTTGCTTCGAAGTTCGGGGTCGACCTGGCCGATGCCGCACCGCTGCTTCAGGCCGCCCGCCAGGTTGCGGACAGCCTTGGCATCTGCTTCCACGTCGGCAGCCAGGCGATGACGCCCTTTGCCTATGTCCAGGCGATGGAGCGGGTTCGTGCCGCGATCGTCGATGCCTCGGTCACGATCGACATCATCGATGTCGGCGGTGGCTTCCCGTCGATCTACCCGGGCATGGAACCGCCGCCGCTGGAAGACTACTTCGGCGTAATCCACCGTGCGGCCGAATCGCTGCCGGTGTCCTATTCGTCGGAACTGTGGTGCGAACCCGGCCGGGCGCTCTGCGCTGAATACAACTCGCTGATCGTCCGCGTTGAAAAGCGCCGCGGGAACGAGCTGTACATCAACGACGGGGCCTTTGGCGCGCTCTACGATGCTGCGCATGTCGGCTGGCGCTTCCCGGTGCAGTGCCTGACTGAAGGCCGCAGCGAAGGCGGAGAGGGCTTTGCCTTCTATGGCCCGACCTGTGACGATGCCGACTATATGGAAGGTCCCTTCCAGCTGCCGGCTGACATCATGGCCGGTGACTATATCGAGATCGGCATGCTTGGTGCCTATGGCGCGGCGATGAAGACCGCCTTCAACGGCTTCGGCCAGGCTCAGGCGATCGGTGCGATGGACGAGCCGATGGCCAGCCTGTACCGCGGCGATCGTGCCGATCCGCGCCAGAGCGACAACGTCGTCAGCCTGCGCTGAGCGCCTGAGGACCGGAAAAGCGAAAGGGCGGCCTCACCTGGGTGAGGCCGCCCTTTCCGCATTCTGAGCCGCCGTCCAGCTGGTCTCAGGCTGCCAGCTTTAGCTCCAGCCGTTCCCAAATCTCGACCAGCGCTGCGGTCAGTTCGCGCATCATCGGTTCGGCGTGGGCCGGGCCGGGGGTGAAGCGCAGGCGCTCTGTGCCGCGCGGCACGGTCGGGAAATTGATTGGCTGCACATAGACGCCGTATTCGGCCAGCAGGATGTCGCTGATCTGCTTGGCCCGGACCGGATCACCGACCATCAGCGGCACGATATGGGTGGTGCTGGGCATGACTGGCAGGCCAGCCTCGGCGAAAGACTGCTTGAGGAAGGCAGCGGCAGCCTGCTGGCCTTCGCGCTCAATGCTCGACTGCTTGAGGTGGCGGACCGAGGCGAGCACGCCAGCAACCAGTACCGGCGAGAGCGAGGTCGTGAAGATGAAGCCGGGGGCGTAGGAGCGGATCACATCGATGATCTTCGAATCGGCCGCGATATAGCCGCCCATTACGCCAAAGGCCTTGCCCAGCGTCCCTTCGATGATGGTGATGCGGCTTGCCGCTTCGTCACGCTCAGAAATACCGCCACCGCGTGCACCGTACATGCCGACTGCGTGGACTTCGTCGATATAGGTCAGCGCATTGTACTTGTCGGCCAGGTCGCAGATCGCGTGGATCGGGGCGACATCGCCGTCCATCGAATAGACGCTTTCGAAGGCGATCAGCTTGGGGAGCGCCGGATCGGTTTCGGCCAGCAGCTCTTCCAGGTGCGCGATATCGTTGTGGCGAAACACCTTCTTTTCCGCGCCGGAATTGCGGATGCCCGCGATCATGCTGGCGTGGTTGAGCTCGTCCGAAAAAATCACGCAGCCCGGCAGGATCTTGGCCAGGGTCGAAAGCGTGGCATCGTTCGAGACATAGCCCGAAGTGAACAGCAGCGCCCCGTCCTTGCCGTGCAGGTCGGCCAGCTCGCGCTCCAGATCAACGTGATAGTGGGTGTTGCCGCCGATGTTGCGGGTGCCGCCCGATCCGGCGCCGACGTCGTGCAGCGCCTCTTCCATCGCGGAGATGACCTTGGGGTGCTGACCCATCGCGAGGTAGTCGTTCGAGCACCAGACGGTGATCGGCTTGGGACCGTTGTGCCCGGCAAAACAGCGGGCGTTGGGGTATGCGCCCTTGTTGCGCAGGATGTCTATGAACACCCGATAGCGGCCTTCCGAATGCAGCCGGTCGATCGCCTGGTCGAAAATCTGTTCGTAGTTCACTAGCGGGTTCCGCTTCCTGCTTTCCCGGCGCCTCTAGCCCAAGCGCCTTTCCGGCGCCAGCAACTTATTGCCCGAAGCCAGTCTGGACCAGAGTCCGGGCGGCCTTGTCGGTTATGATCCATTCGTAGTCATGACCGGGAAGGACCACTAGGCCCGGAGCCTCCGCTTTCAGCGCGCGGATCGTGCGCAGCCACGCGAAGACCTCGCGGCGGTCCTCGGGCGCGAAATGGTCGCCAATCAATCGTGAGCGGGCGCGCAGTTCCTGCCAGCTGGCAGCCAGCGTGGCGATATCCCCGGCAAACAGGACTTCGCGCCCATCAGCCAGGCGGACGTAGATCATCTGCGAGCCAGGCGTGTGGCTGGGCGCCGGGATCACCACTACGCCCGGGGCAACGGCTTGAGGTCCGCCATCGCTAAGGCTGGCAGCGGGCGGCGATCCGTTCCAGGCGAGCGCGGCGGCGAAGGGAGAGGGTGGCAGTTGCCCGCGATTGAGCCGAGCCACGTCAGTCAATGGCACGCCGCCATTACGGGCCAGGGCGCCAAGGTGGTCGGGATGCTCATGAGTCGCCAGAATCAGGCCAGCGGCCGCCATGGCGCGATCGACCTTGGCCTGCCGTTCGGGCCAATACTGGTCCATCCCCATCGCGGCGGCATCGATTCGGTGCAGGCCGGTGTCGATGATGATAGGCTTGCCCCCGGCTACCGGCAGGCGCCAGGCCATTACCCCGATCAGCGCGCGCTTCATGCCATGGCCGGCGGCGAAGAAGTTGCGGGGGAGGTGCCGCTGCGCGACGAGTTCGAGCTCGACCGCGCCGGGGGCCGCGCCGGGGATCGATCCCGCCAGGCTGCGGAGTTGTTCGATGGTCACCGGCTTTGGCTCCACTTTGCCCGGCCGGTTATCCAGCAGCAGCCAGTAATAGGGCAGGCCGATCAGCAGGATCAGCACCAGCAGCGTCAGGTTGATCTTGCGACGCATCACAACACCTCCATCCGGGTCAGGCCATAGCGCGCCAGGGCCTGAGCCAGAGCGGCCAAATCGGGTCCCGCGCGGGTAAACAGGGCAAAGTCTGGCGCCGGGCGGATCATGGCCTGGCCTTCGGTCAGCCGGGCAATCCGCCGGGCAATGCCGGCTGCGCCGTGGACGAAAGCCACGCCAGGCCCAAAGGCCACGGCCAGCTCGGCTTCCACCAGCGGGAAGTGGGTGCAGGCCAGCACGACGGTATCGATCTGCGCACCGCCGGGCTGATCGCGCAAGGCCGCTGCGGCGCGGTGATAGATCGCGGGATCGACCGGTTCGCCGCGCAGCTTGGCCTCGGCTGCGCCTACCAGCTCAGGCGCAGCGGCGCGCAGCAGTACCTTGCCCTGGGCGAACTCTGCCTCAAGCCGATCAACGTAAGGCTGGCGGATCGTAGCTGCGGTGCCAAGCAGGCCGATCGCGCCGCTGCGGGTCTGCTCCGCGGCCGGCTTGATCGCTGGGACGGTGCCAACGATCGGAATCTCCAGCACGTCGCGCACCATGCCGAGCGCGATGGTCGAGGCGGTGTTGCAGGCGATGCAGATCAGGCGGGGACGGTAGCGCTCGGCCATCCGGCCCAGCAGCCCGCAGACCCGTGCCGCCACCTCGGCTTCGGTCTTCGGGCCATAGGGCAGGCCGCCGTTGTCGGCCGCGTAGATCACCGGCGCATCAGGCAGGAGTGCACGCACTTCAGCCAACACCGACAGGCCACCGACCCCGGAATCGAACAGGAGCAAGGGTGCAGCAGGATCGATTTCGGACATATTCCCCCGGGCCGGTCTTGCCGGTGAGCCGTCCTTGTAGCTACGATCAGGGCGCAAAGGGAAGGGATCGTTCGGATGGAAAACCTGATCGCACTCGCGCTGGGCTATGCGCTGGGGTCGATCCCCTTTGGCCTGATCCTGACGAGCCTGTCGGGCGCCGGGGACCTGCGGAGCATTGGCTCGGGCAATATCGGCGCCACCAATGTGCTGCGGACCGGGCGCAAGGGAATTGCGGCGGCAACCCTGCTGCTCGATCTGCTCAAGGCACTGGCGGCCGTGCTGCTGGTCCGGGCATACTGGCCGGGGCATGAAGCGCTGGCCGCGCTCGGCGCGATCCTAGGGCACTGTTTCCCGGTCTGGCTGCGGTTCAAGGGCGGCAAGGGCGTCGCCTCGATGATGGGCGCGTCGCTCGCGCTAGCCTGGCCGATCGGCGCCGCCTATGCGGTCACCTGGCTGGGCTTGCTGGCGGTCACGCGGATTTCCTCGCTGGCGGGAATGGTCGCGGCGATAGTCGCCCCGATTGCCGCCTGGTGGCTGGGCCTGACGGACTATGCCCAGGTGCTGGCCGTCATCGCCGTGCTGGTGCTGATCCTCCATCGCGGGAACATCCAGCGGCTGCTGGCCGGTACTGAACCGCGCGTCGGCAGCAAGGCCTGATGGAAGCGCTCAGCCAGGCGGAGGCCTTCGCGCGCATCCGCCTGCTGCGCTCGCCCAATGTCGGGCCGGTTTCCTATCGCCAGCTGCTGCATCGCTTCGGCTCGGCGGAGGCTGCGCTGGCGGCCTTGCCCGACCTCGTCCAGCGTGGCGGATGTGGCTATCAGCCCGCCAGTGAAGAGCGGGTGTCAGCGGAAGTGCAGGCAGTCCGCTCGGCCGGGGCACGTTACCTGTTTCACGATTCGTCGGACTATCCCCCTTTGCTGGCCGAACTGGAAGGTGCGCCGCCAATCCTGACCTGCCGCGGCGACACTGCGCTGGGTCAGCGACCTGCCGTGGCAATCGTCGGCGCGCGCAATGCCTCGGCCGCCGCGGTCAAGCTGGCGCGGATGTTCGCGGGCGAACTAGCCGAGGCCGGTTTCGTCGTGGTCTCGGGCCTGGCCCGCGGGATCGACGGGGCCGTGCATCAGGCGGCGCTGGCCGGCGGCACGATTGGTGTGATCGCCAGCGGGATCGAGATTGCCTATCCGCCCGAACATGCCGAACTGCAGGAAGCGGTGGCGACGCAGGGCTAGTTGCTGGCCGAACAGCCACCGGGGACTGAGCCGCTCGCTCGCCATTTCCCTTCGCGCAACCGGATCATCGCCGGAATTGCCGCCGGCACGCTGATTGTCGAGGCGGCACCCAAGTCTGGTTCGCTGATTACTGCTCGGCTGGCGGGGGAAGCGGGGCGCGAGGTGATGGCCGTGCCCGGCTCACCGCTCGACAGCCGCTCACAGGGCTGCAATCAGCTGATGCGCGACGGGGCAACGCTGGTCCAGCGGACCGAAGACGTGATCGAGCAGCTGACCAGCTTCCATGGCCAGCCGCGCTCGGTCCTGCGCGAAAGTGCGGCAGACTGGGACTACGCGGAACCGGTCGGTGATCCAGCCGATATCGCCAGCCTGCTGACTACTGCCCCGGTGGCAGTCGATGAACTGGTCCGGCAAAGTGGAGCGAGTGCTGGGGCGGTGCAAATGGCGCTGCTGGAGCTGGCCGGCAGCCTAGTCCGTCACGCCGGCGGCCGGGTCAGCCGCACTTGATCTTGGATGGAGGAGTACGCATGACCGATCTCGTCTTCCCGCGCCGCATGTTCCGCTGGGCCGCGATTTATGGCGTGATTGTGCTCGCTCCGCTCTACTTCACGCCGCTGCCGCCGGTCATGGCTGAGACATTCCTGGGCTTCGTCGGCCTCGCGCTGGTGTTCCAGGCGGTCTTCTGGATCATCGGCGGAGATCCGGTGAAGTACCGGGCCTTGATGCTGCCGGCCGTGGCAGAGAAGCTGGTCTTCGGCCTGCCTGCCCTGGCATTGTTCGCTCAGGGCTATCCCGTGCCTCCGCCGGTCGCGGTCTTTGCGGCGATCGACGTGGCTTTGGGGTTGGGCTTCTGGTTGGCCTGGCGCCAGACGCGCTCGTCCCGCGGTTAGTCGTTCCGGTCGCAGGGCGGATCCATATCGCCGCCGCGGCAGATCACTGATCCGCTCAGCACGGCCTCGGCCCATTGCACGTCATCCTCGGTCGGCAAGCTGCGGAACGCCACCTGGCGGGCCATCAGGTCCTGCTCGCCGGTCACCAGCAGCAGGAAAAAGGTTTCCGGCTTGCCAGTGGCAGGAAGCGCCGCACAATCGATCCGGACCTGCACCGCCGGCCGGCCGGAAACGGTCAACTCGTTTGGTGCGGTGCTGGTAGCCCCGGGGCAGGATTGGGCGACGCCCCGGATCATCAATCGCGCGAAGTCGGCCGGGGCGATCCGCGCGGCCAGCCCGGCAAAGCGCTGCGTCGTGATCATCCGCGACCAGCGCTGAACCGTCTCGCCCTGCGGCACCTCCTCGCGGATCGAGCGTTGCTGGTCGCCCGCCTTGTAGCCCACGACATAGCCCGGCAGCAGCGCGCCCTCCAGCCGTTCCGGCCCGGTGGCCTGCGCGGACAGACTGGACGAAGCCACAGCCAGCACCAGTCCCAGCTTGCCCCAAAACCGTGCCATTCATCCCCCTTGACGTCTGGCCAACCGCGCCGCCACCCTCGCGTGTACGTATACGCGTAAGGATTGCAATCACCCGTCATGCAACTTGTCATCGTTGAATCCCCGGCCAAGGCCAAGACCATCGAGAAGTATCTGGGCAAGGATTTCACCGTCCTCGCCTCCTATGGTCACATCCGCGATCTGCCGCCGAAGGACGGCTCGGTCCGCCCCGACGAAGACTTCGCGATGGACTGGGAGCTCTATGGCGACAAGGCCAGCCGGGTGAAGGCGATCACCGATGCCGCCAAGTCGGCTGACCGCCTGATCCTCGCAACCGACCCTGACCGTGAAGGCGAAGCAATCTCTTGGCACGTCCGCGAACTGCTGGCCAAGCGCAAGGCGCTGCCCAAGGACGTGCAGCGCGTCACCTTCAACGCGATCACCAAGGATGCGGTGACCACCGCGATGGGGCAGCCGCGCGAACTCGATCAGGACCTGATCGATGCCTACATGGCGCGCCGCGCGCTCGACTATCTGTTCGGCTTCACGCTCTCGCCGGTGCTGTGGCGCAAGCTGCCCGGCGCCAAGAGCGCGGGCCGCGTCCAGTCGGTGGCGCTCAGGCTGATCTGCCAGCGCGAGCATGAGATCGAGCTGTTCCGCCCGCAGGAATACTGGTCGGTCGCCGCACAGCTGGAGCATGACGGCACGGCCTTCACCGCCCGCCTTGTCAAGTTCGATGGCGAGAAGCTCGAGAAGCTGAGCCTGGGCGACCAGGGCAGCGCGGAGCGGGCCAAGGCCGCTGTCGAAGGCGGGGCCTTCCGCGTCGAGGAGATCGATACCCGGCCAACCCGCCGCAACCCCTGGCCGCCGTTCACCACCTCGACCCTGCAGATGGAAGCCGCGCGCAAGCTGGGTTTTGCCGCTGCGCACACCATGCGGGTTGCGCAGAACCTCTATGAGGCCGGCGCGATCACTTACATGCGGACCGACGGGGTGCAGATGGACCCCAGCGCCATTTCCGCGGCGCGCAAGGCGATCAGCAATCGCTATAACAACGGGCACTATCTACCGGAAAAGCCGCGACATTATGAAACGAAGGCCAAGAACGCCCAGGAAGCCCACGAAGCGATCCGTCCGACCGATTTTGGCCGCGATCACTTCGGCAGCGGCGATGAAGCGCGGCTTTACGAGCTGATCTGGAAGCGCGCGATTGCCAGCCAGATGGCCAGCGCCCAGATCGAGCGCACCACCGTGACCCTGCGCGATGGCACCGGGCGGCACGAGCTGCGCGCAACCGGCCAGGTCGTGAAGTTCCCCGGCTTCCTGGCGGTCTATGACGAAACCCTCGACCAGAAGCCCGGCGATGACGAGGATGACAGTGGCCTGCTGCCGGTGATGGTCAAGGGTGACAGCCCGGCCAAACGCGCCGTTGAGGCCAGCCAGCACTTCACCCAGCCGCCGCCGCGCTATTCCGAAGCAACGCTGGTCAAGCGGCTGGAAGAGCTTGGCATCGGCCGGCCGTCGACCTATGCGGCCACGATCCAGGTGATCAAGGATCGCAATTACGTCCGTACCGAGAAAAATCGTTTCTTTGCAGAGGAATCCGGCCGCCTCCTCACAGCCTTTCTGGAACGCTTCTTCCCGCGCTATGTCGCCTATGACTTTACCGCCGGGATGGAAGAGGAGCTCGACGATGTTTCCGGCGGGCGGGCCGAATGGAAGGCCGTGCTGGCTGCGTTCTGGAAGGACTTCAAGCCCAAGTCCGATGAGGTGATGGGCCAGAAGCCGTCCGAAGTGACCGAGGCGCTCGACGAATACCTGTCCGACTACCTGTTCCCTGCGCAGGAAGACGGCGGCGATCCGCGCAAGTGCCCCAATTGCGGGAACGGTCGCTTGTCGCTGCGCGGTGGGCGGTTCGGGGCCTTTGTTGCCTGCTCGAACTATCCGGAATGCAAGTTCACCCGCAAGTTCGCTCAGCCGGGCGGCGGCGGGGCAGAGGCCGATGGCGAGATCGGCAAGCATCCCGAAACCGGCGAACCGATCAGCCGCAAGGCCGGCCGGTTCGGTCCCTACATCGAAATGGGCAGCGGCAAGGAAGCCAAGCGCAGCTCGATCCCCAAGGACATCGGCGAGCTTGATCTGGACTGGGCGGTCAAGCTGCTGAGCCTGCCGCGCACGATCGGTAATCATCCCGAATCGGGCGAGCCGATCACCGCCAGTCTGGGCCGCTATGGCCCCTATCTGGCGCACCAGGGCAAGTATGCGAAGCTGCGCTCCACCGCCGAGATTTTCGAGACCGGCATGAACAGTGCCGTGGCCAAGCTGGCCGAGGCCGCGAACGGTGGCGGGCGCGGCGCGCGCGCCAGTGCCGAGCCGCTCAAGACCTTTGGTCCGCACCCCGAAAGCGGCGGCGAAATGAAGCTAATGGCCGGGCGCTATGGTCCCTATGTCACTGACGGAACGACCAATGCCACCCTGCCGCGCGACAAGCAGCCGGAAGCCCTGACGGCCGAGGAAGCGGCCACGCTGATCACCGAAAAGGCAGCCAAAGGCCCGGCCAAAAAGGGTGGGCGCAAGAAGGCTCCGGCCAAGAAGAAAGGACCGGCGAAAAAGGCCACCAAGAAGGCCTGACACGGGTCGTCGCAGCGTTCGGATTTCGGAAAGGATTGCTGGTTACCACCGGGGCGCAGGCCTCGGGCAGTGCGACCTTGATCGAGATCGAAATCCAGAATGAATCGTACCAGAGCCAGGAGCGGCTGCGCTTCGCCTCGGTGCCGCGGATCGGAGAAGGGATCCGGCTGCAGGAGCCGAACGGGTTCTGGGCCTCCTATGACGTGCTCGACGTATGGTACCAGAAGGCTGATTTCGGCGATGTCTGGATGCCCTATCTCCACGTCCGCCGCACGGCGGGTGAGGCTGGCGGACTGCTGCCGGGCATGGTTGGCGGGGAGGTCGTGCCATTCGCGACCTGATCAAACGTTCGCATCAGCCGGTGGAGCCAGCGGCGATGGGCCGCGCGGCAATCCCGCCGGTCCAGACGCCGTCAGCACCGGTTGCCGTGCCGCAACCGCAGCCCGAAGCACCGCGCCAGCGCCACTGCCTGATCGTCGATGATTCGCGCGTGGTTCGCAAAGTCTCGCGCCGGATTGTCGAGGCGCTGGGTTATGTCGTGACCGAGGCCGAGAATGGCCAGGAAGCGCTCGGCCGTTGCCAGCTCTCGATGCCCGATCTGGTCCTGCTTGATTGGGACATGCCGATCATGACCGGGATCGAATTCATCGCCTCGTTCCGCGCGATCCGCGGCAATGAACGGGCCAAGGCGGTGTTCTGCACCAGCAAGTCCGGCGCGCATGACATCCACCACGGCATTGCTGCCGGGGCGGACGAATATGTCACCAAACCGTTCGACGAGGCGACCCTGCGCGCCAAGTTGCAGGCGATCGGGGCAATCTGAGCGCAGATTGCGCGCACGGCATCAACGCAGTCCTGCGGATTCGCTGGACTTTAGTTGATGAAACACGCGCGCAGAGCCATATAGGCGCGAGCGACAAGTGCATGAATCAACGGTAGAAAGAGCGGCCCCCAGTTTACCTTGTTGAGACCGGGTAGGAAAATCATGGGGGCCTGCTGCCAATTGCGCTAAGCCCGCCCCATGGCCGAACAGTTCACCAAGCACCGCCAGCCGTGGAAGAGCGACGAAGTCGCCAAGCTGCGCACCCTTGCCGCCAAGGGCAAGGGCCTGAAGGAGATCGCCAAGGCGCTCAACCGCAGCGAGGAATCGACCAAGGAGCGTGCCAAGATCGACGGGATCGGGATTGCGAAGCTGCGCTAACTGATCTTCTTGAAGGCCAGCATCTCGCCGATCTGACGGGTCGATCCGGGATGGAAGCCGGCCTCTTCCTGCCAGTCCTTCGGATTGCGGAAGGTGCCGAAGATAATGTCGAAGATCGGCAGGTCACCGTAATTGTAGGCATGCAGCCCGCGCTGGTGGTGGACCGAATGGCTCTCCGGGCGCTGGACGATATATCCCAGCCATTGCGGCGTCTTGATGTTGACGTGCTGGAACATGGCCGGGAAAGTGCCGATCGCACTGATGAGCAGCGCTGCTTCGGCGGATACGCCCACGATCAAGACCAGCGAAAGCGAGCCGAGCAGGGCCCAGCCGAGCGAATCCAGCGGGTGGAACCAGAAGGCACCCCAGATGTCGACGCGCTCGGCGCTGTGATGCATCTGGTGGGTATGGCGCCACAGCCAGTCAAAGCTGTGCATGGTGCGGTGCCACCAGTAGACCCCCAGCTCATAGACGAAGAGGCCGCCGATCACCTGCAGCCACAGGGGATAGGTATCGGCCGGGATCAGGCGGTACTGGCCAAGAGTGCTGTCCCACAGCAGAGGCGCATAAGTGATGATGGCAAAGTAACTGAGCGCCGAAAGCGTACCGAGCAGCCGCCACTGCGGCACTTCGGGAACCCGATGCCCGCGGCCGAAATGATCGAGCAGCGCGAGCAGCACTAACATGCTCAGCGCGATGTAGTGGTATGTGTTCACCGGCAGTCTCCCCCAAAGAAACTGCGACCCCGATGCGGGGAGAATAGATCGGATTGGCGATCCCGGCAAATGTGCCGATTAAATCAGATGATGGCGTGTAGCTCTTCCTCTGGGGAGAGCTCGGCGGGTTCTGGCACCACATGCTTGGTACACTTGCTTGACGCCTGCACTGCCAGCCCGCGCAAATCCTGCTCCGCCAGTTTCATTTGTTCGATCACCAGGGGGACGGGTGTGATGTCGACACTGGCAAATTTGACGAACCTCTCATTACCAGCGGCTCGATTGCCGGTCAGAAGGTTCACGAAGACGTAAAGCGATTTCTGATTCGCTGCGAATGTCCGCAGTTCAGGCCAGCCAAATCGTATTTCGGCCGATTTACGCCAATAGGGAACCGTCGCCAATCCGCCAAATCCTGCGGCTTCCGTGTGTGAAAGCCAGATCGCAATGGGTGTCCTGAATTTCTTCTGCGAGTAAACCGTCAGATGCAGCACTACCAGATCGGGGTCGAACACCGGTTGCGGCTTGACCTTGCCGGGCAGCTCGTAGCGCGTGCCAGAACCAAAACTTGCCCGAAGGTAGACATCATTCGCGTCGGTCCGAATCCAGTGCGGCCAGCCGGTCGAACCAGCCTGCAGCCAATCCATCGAGAGCTTACTTATGCTGCCGTCCGGTTCAACTTCGGCGCGAGCCTGGATCGACTCTGGCCCCGGATCAGAGGCGAGCCATTGCTTGGCAGTTTCGCCTTTGTTTGTTGCATTCAAAAAGGTCGGCAATTGGCCGAACTGATCTGGAACAAGGAACTTTCGTTCAACCGAGCATTGAAAAAAAGTGGCTGCCTGGCGCCCGATTTGGTTGGGCAGCAATCGGCTGAGATGTCAGGCTAGCCGAGATGGCCGCTACTGCGGCAAACCCCACAGGGCCGATACGCCAGACTCTTACTTCACCCACTCCAGCCCCAGCTCTTCGTAGATTTCCTTGTCGTCTTCCCACTTCTCGTCGACCTTGACGTGGAGGAAGAGGTGGACCTTGGTGCCGAGCAGTTCGGTCAGTTCCTTGCGCGCCGCTTCGCCGATCGACTTCAGCCGCGCGCCGCCCTTGCCCAGGACAATGCCCTTCTGGCTGTCGCGGGCGATGACGATCTGCTGGTGGATCTCGACCGAGCCGTCCTTGCGCTGCGTATAGCTTTCGGGGCGGACGGTGCTGTCATAGGGCAGCTCGTCGTGCAGCTGGCGGTAGAGCTGCTCGCGAGTGATTTCGGCCGCCAGCAGGCGCTCGCTGGCGTCGGACACCTGGTCTTCGGGATAGTGCCAGGGGCCCTCGGGCATCAGCTCGGCCAGCCGGGCCTTGAGTTCGGGCACGCCGTCCCCGGTCAGGGCCGAGATGAAGAACACTTCGGAGAACTGACCTTCGCCGGCCAGAGCCTGGGCGGTGACCAGAAGCGGCTCCTTGGCCACTTCATCGACCTTGTTGAGCACCAGGATCTTGCGTTCCGGCCGCCCGGCCAGGCTGGTCAGGATCGGTTCGAGGTAATCGAGCTTCTTCTTGCGGCCATCAACGATCAGCAGGATCGCATCAGCCTCTGAGGCGCCTTCCCAGGCGGCGTTGACCATCGCCCGGTCGAGCCGGCGCTTGGGCGCGAACAGGCCGGGGGTATCGGCCAGGATGATCTGGGCGGAGCCTTCCAGTGCAATGCCCATCAGCCGGGCGCGGGTGGTCTGGGCCTTGGCCGAAACGATCGCCACCTTCTGGCCGACCAGGGCATTGACCAGGGTGGACTTGCCCGCATTGGGCGCGCCAAGCACGGCGACAAGGCCGCAGCGGGGAGTTGAATTGTCTGTCATCCCGGGTCCCATACCGGAGCGCGGCCCGATTGTCGAAGGGGATGGCTTACCCGAACCGCTTCATAAATTCCGCTGCTGCCAGGGTTTCGGCTTCCTGCTTGCTGCCGGCGCTGGCTTCGGCCTCGCCCACGCCGTGGACCGCGACGGCGACGGTGAAGCGGGCGGCGTGATCCGGGCCAGAGCGTTCGACCAGGCGGTATTCGGGCATCTTCCGCCGGTTGCCCGCGCACCATTCCTGGAGGGCGGACTTGGGGTGCTTACGCTGGCCGGTCTGGCCGCCGACGGCATCGGCCCACAGGCGGCGGACCATGGTGCGGGTGGCATCAAAGCCGTGGGTGACGAAGCTGGCGCCGATCACCGCCTCCATCACATCGCCCAGGATATTGTCGCTATCGGCCCCGCCATCGTCGCGGGCCTGCTTGCCCAGGCGGATATGGGTGCCAAGGCCAATGCCGCGGGCAATCCGGGCGCAGGTGGCGCGCGATACCAGCGCGTTGAGTCGCTGCGAGAGGCGGCCTTCGTCACCCGTCTCGGCGGCGTGGAGCCATTCGGCAATGACCAGGCCAAGCACCCGGTCACCCAGGAATTCCAGCCGCTGGTAATCGCGTGCCGCCCCGGTCGAGCCGTGGGTCAGGGCTTCCAGCCACAGTGCCTCGTCCACCGGCGGCCGGCCGGCCAGGTCAGTCAGGAAGGCATGGGCTTCGGGGGCAAGCATGGCCGGATCAGAACGTGCCGCCCAGCCGGTCCCACCGCGCGGCGGTGAACCAGGTCCAGGGCTTGAACCATTCGACGCTGCCGTCGGTCGACCAGATCATGAAGCTGGCGCGGCCGACCAGGTTGTCCATCGGCACCAGGCCGATCCCGCGGCCGGGCTCGGCCGGGAAACGGCTGTCTTCCGAATTGTCGCGGTTGTCGCCCATCAGGAACAGGTGACCTTCGGGGACCAGCACCGGGGCGGTGTTGTCCATGAAGCGCGGGCCGAGATCGAGCACTTCGTAATGCCGCCCGCCGGGCAGGGTTTCACGGTAACGCGGATAGCGGCACACGTCGGTGCCATCGTCGCGCCTGGCAATGAACTGCAGCGAATAGCACTGGGTGTTGGGCGAAATCGGGATCTCGAAATCGGCGATCCGTTGCTTCGGCGCGGGCACGCCGTTGAGGTACAGCTGGCCATCGACCATCTGCACCAGATCGCCAGGCAGGCCGATCACCCGCTTGATGTAGTCCAGCTCTTTCAGCGGCGGCTGCTTGAAGATCACCACGTCGCCGCGCTGCGGCGGGCTGGCCAGCACGCGCTCTTCGGGCAGGAGCGGCAGCGCGAAGGGCAGCGAATAGCGTGAATAGCCATAGGGCCATTTGGCGGCGAGCAGATAGTCACCGTTGACCAGCCGCGGCAGCATCGATTCGCTGGGGATGTTGAAAGGCGAAAAGACCAGGCTACGGAACAGCGTGACCAGCACCACCAGTTTCAGCAGGAAGATCAGGAAGCTGTCTTCCTTCTTTCCTTCTTCCTGCGCGGGCGCGGATTCTGCTTCCGCCTCAGCAACTTCCGGCGCGGCCGCAGGTACGACGGGGTCGTCGGGCAGAGGCTCTGTTTGGGCGGCCGGATCGGTCATCCCTCTGTCCATCGGAGGGCCAGCGGCGCGCGTCAAGGGTCTGCGTCATGCCGGCCTGCGCGGGGCACGGGAACAATGGACTGATGCGCATACGTTTTTATGGCCCTTTCCCTAGGCCCGGCGCAGGGGCATAGGGCGCGCGACAGCAAGGAGCAGAATGATGAGCGATGCCGTTGCCGCAGCCTGGACCACTCTGGCGGGTCTGCCCCGGCCGAGCCTGGCCGAACTGTTTGCCGATCCGGCGCGGCTCGATCTGCTATCGGCGCGGCTGGAGCTGCCGGGCGGGGCGATCCGGTTCGACTGGTCGAAGACCCACCTCGATCCCGCGCACCTGGCAGGCTTCACCGCCCTGGCCGAGGCGGTAGGCTTCAAGCGCGCGCGCGGCGCGATGTTTGCGGGTGAGAAGATCAACGTCACCGAAGGCCGCGCGGTGGAGCACACCGCCCAGCGCGGCATCGGGCGCGACAGCAGCGTGGAGGAAGCCGCGATGCTCCATGCCCGGATGGCCGGACTGGTTGCCGCGATCCACGGCGGCGCACTGGGCGAGGTGCGGCACCTGATCCACATCGGCATCGGCGGCTCGGCGCTGGGGCCGGCACTGGCGCTCGATGCCCTGACCCGAGGCGGGGCGGTGGCCGATGTCAATGTCGTCGCCAACATCGACGGCTGCGCGCTGGAAGCGGCCTTTGCCAAGTGCGATCCGGCCACCACGCTGATCGCGGTCGCCTCCAAGACCTTCACCACCACCGAGACCATGACCAACGCCATGTCGGCGCTGGCCTGGCTGCGCGAGAACGGGGTGGAGGATCCCTATGGCCGCGTGATCGCGCTCACCGCCTATCCCGACAAGGCTGTCGAATGGGGTGTCGACGAGACCCGCGTCCTGCCCTTCGGTGAGAGCGTCGGCGGGCGTTATTCGCTGTGGTCCTCGATCGGCTTTCCGATCGCCCTGGCATTGGGCTGGGACGAATTTGCCGAGTTCCTGGATGGCGCGGCGGCGATGGACCGGCATTTCCTGGAGGCTGACGGGGCCGACAACCTGCCGCTGCGCGCCGCCTTTGCCGACCTGACCTATGCCCGCCTGCGCGGCTGCCAGACCCGCGCGGTCTTTGCCTATGACGAGCGGCTGCGGCTGTTCCCATCCTACCTTCAGCAGCTCGAGATGGAGAGCAACGGCAAGACGGTGAAGGCCGATGGCAGCCCGGTAGACGGGGCCACCGCGCCGATCACCTGGGGCGGGGTGGGGACGGATGCCCAGCATGCCGTGTTCCAGCTGCTCCACCAGGGCACCCACGTGGTGCCGGTGGACTTCATCGCCTGCATTGCCGCCGGGGACGAGCTGGCGCCCGAGCATCACCGCAATCTCCTCGCCAACTGCTTCGCCCAGGGCGCGGCGCTGATGGCGGGTAAGGCAGCGGACGATCCGGCGCGGGCCTATCCGGGCAATCGCCCTTCGGCGACTATCCTGTGCGATGACCTCAACGCCGCCACGCTCGGCGCATTGATCGCTTTTCATGAGCACCGGACTTTCGCCAATGCCGTGCTGATGGAGATCAATGCCTTTGACCAGTTCGGGGTCGAGCTGGGCAAGGAAATCGCCAAGTCGATCGGCACGGCTGGCGCTCAGTTCGATGCCAGCACCAGCGCCCTGCTGGCCGAGGCGGGGCTGGCATAAGGCGCAGGTCCGCCCCATATGCGGGGCAAAGGGAGCTTCCGATGGCAGATTTCGACTACGACCTGTTCGTGATCGGCGCAGGGTCGGGCGGCGTGCGCGCTAGCCGGATTGCCGCCTCGCACGGCGCGAAGGTGGCCGTAGCCGAAGAATTTCGCGTTGGCGGCACCTGCGTGATCCGCGGCTGCGTGCCCAAGAAGCTGCTGGTCTATGCCAGCCACTTCGCCCACTCGCTGCATGACGCGCCCACCTATGGCTGGACGCTGGAAGGGGCGAGCTTCGACTGGTCCAAGCTGCGCGACTTCGTCGCCAGCGATGTCGACCGGCTCGAGCGGGCCTATACCTCGACGCTCGACAGCAACAAGGTCGAGCATTTCCACGAGCGCGCGACCGTCGCCGGGCCGAACACGGTACGGCTGGCCAGCGGGCGCGAGATCACCGCGAAGACCATCCTGATTGCGGTTGGCGCTTGGCCGGTCATGCCGGACTTTGCGGGCGTCGAGCACTGCATCACTTCGAACGAGGTGTTCCACCTGCCTGAACTTCCAAAGCGGGTCGTGATCCAGGGTGCAGGCTATATCGCGCTGGAATTTGCCGGGGTGTTCAACGCGCTCGGCAGCCAGGTGACCGTGGTCAACCGCAGCGACAAGATCCTGCGCGGCTATGATCATGACCTGACCGACCGGCTGCTGCCGATCCTCCAGGCGCGCGGGATCGAATTCGGCTTCAACCGCCCGATCCGGCAGGTTGAAAAGCAGGCCGATGGTTCGCTGCTGGTCCATGCGGGCGAGGGTGAGCCGATTGCCGCCGATGTCGTGCTGGTTGCCACGGGCCGCCGCCCCAAGACTGATGGCCTTGGCCTGGACAATGTAGGGATCACCCTTGGCAGCAACGGCGAGATCCCGGTCGATGAGTATAACGCGACCGCCTGCGCCAGCATCTATGCCGTGGGCGATGTGACCGACCGGGTGCAGCTGACCCCGGTGGCGATCCGCGAGGGCCATGCCTTTGCCGATACGGTCTTCGGTCAGACGCCGCGCACCACGGCCTATGACCATATCCCTAGCGCGGTCTTCACCCAGCCGCCGATTGGCGCTGTCGGCCTGACCGAGCATGAGGCGCGGGCGCAGTTCCCCGAGGTCAAGGTCTTCAAGTCCGACTTCCGGCCGATGCAGAACATGTTCTCTGAAGTGGCCGAGCGCGGCTATTACAAGCTGGTGGTCGATGGACAGAGCGACCGCGTGCTGGGGGTCCACATGCTTAGCCCAGATGCGCCGGAAATCCTCCAGGCCGCTGCCATTGCGGTGAAAGCCGGACTGACCAAGGCCCAGTTCGATGCTACCGTCGCACTGCATCCCAGCATGGCCGAAGAGCTGGTCCTGATGCGTTAGTTGCATTCTGCAACTTGAATGCTAGGCTCCCCGGCAAGAACACAGGGGAGAATGGCGATGCAACTCGCAGGCAAGACCGTGCTCGTTACCGGCGGGACCGACGGGATCGGCGCCCAGCTGATCCTGCAATTGCGCGACAAGGGCGCAACGGTGATCACGCAAGGCCGCAATGCAGAGCGTGTCGCGGCGACGCGCGACGAAGGCTTCGAGGTGATCCAGGCCGATCTTTCCACCCAGGCCGGGGTCGATGCCGTGCTGGCCGGCGTGAAGGGCCGGCATATCGACATTCTGGTCAACAATGCCGGGGCGGGGGTTGATCATGACTTCCGCGAAGCCGCGCCAGACCTCGCGGCGTCGGACGCCACGATCTTCCTCAATCTCAACGCCCCGATCCACCTGATCGCCGGGCTGATGCCGGTGCTCAAGGCCCGGCCCGAGGCGATGATTGTCAACGTAACCTCGGGCCTAGCGATTGCCCCGCGCGCGGGCGGGCCGGTCTATTGCGCGACCAAGGCGGCGCTGCGGTCCTATTCGCAGGCGCTGCGCTATCAGTTGCAGGGCACCGGTGTGCATGTGCTGGAAGCGCTGCCCCCGGTGGTCGAGACCAAGCTTACGGCCGGGCGCGGCAGCAAGAAAATGGCGCCGGACGAGTGCGCCCGCCAGATCGTTTCCGCGATGGAGCAGGGCGCTGACGAGGCCAATGTCGGCATGGTCAAGGTGCTGCAACTGGTGAACTCGATTTCGCCGGCGCTGGCGCGCAAGATCATGATCCGGTTTTAAGGGGTAACGACAATGGCAGGCACAGTCTTCGTTTCCGGAGGCAGCGGCTATATCGCCGGCTTCCTCATCCGCCAGCTGATCGATGCGGGCTGGACCGTTCATACCTCGATCCGCGATCTCGCCAAGGAAAGCGCGGTGCGTGCCAGCCTGGCGGTGGACAACAGCAAACTTAAGTTCTTCGCCGCCGACCTAATGAGCGATGCCGTCTGGGCCGAGGCCATGGCTGGCTGCAGCCACGTCGCCCACGTCGCGTCCCCGCTGCCCGCCAATGCTCCGAAAACAGACGATGAGCTGATCGTGCCGGCCCGTGATGGCGCCTTGCGCGCGCTGAAGGCGGCCAAGGCGGCGGGGGTGAAGCGCTTTGTCATGACCAGCTCGATGGCGGCGATCGCCTATGGTCACGGCCGGTCAAAGACCGTTTTCACTGAGGCCGATTGGACAGATCCGGCCAGCCCGGATGCCTATGCCTACGTCAGGTCCAAGACCATCGCCGAACGCGCCGCGCGCGACTGGGTGGCGGCCGAAGGCGGAGACATGGAGTTCGTCACGGTCAACCCATCGCTGGTGCTCGGACCACTGCAATCGGGCGATTTCTCGACCTCGCTCGAGGCGATCAAGAAGCTGCTCGAAGGCTCGCTGCCGGGTCTACCGAACCTGGGCTTCGGCGTGGTCGACGTGCGCGACGTGGCCGATATGCATGTGCGCTGTCTGACCATGCCGGACATGGCGAACGAGCGCTTCATCTGCTCCGGCCCGTTCCTGATGATGGCCGAAGTCGCCGCGATCCTGCGCGAAGGGCTGGGACCGCAAGGCCGCAAGGTGCCAAAGCGCAAGCTGCCCGACTGGCTGATGCGGCTGGTTGGCCGCTTCGATCCGGTGGTGCGGCAGGTTCTGGGCGAGCTCGGCAATGTCCGCGATACCGATATCAGCCATGCTCGCACCAAACTCGGCTGGAACCCTCGCCCGCCGGAGGAGAGCATTCTCGATACCGCGCGCGACATGATCCGGCTGGGGATCGTAAAGGCTTAGCCCACCCGGTACGGTACCACCCCGCGCTGGTCGGGGTCGACACTGATCGCCCGGTCGCTGGGCGGGAAGGCGCGCTGGTCGCAATCGGCGCGGGGGCAGATGCGGCAGGAAATGCCGATCCGGGCAGCTGCGCTGGTGGAGCGCAGGTCCAGCCCATCAGCATAAATGAACTCGCTGGCGTGCTCGGCCTCGCAGCCCAGCGCCACGGCATAGCGGCGCGGGGCGCGGTCGTATGAGCCAGAGGGCTTCACCAGCCCCTTGGCCATCGAGACGTAGCGCACCCCGTCGGGCGTCTCGGCCAGCTGGACCAGGATCCGGTCGGGGATCGCTACGGCCTCGTGCACGATCCACAGCGGGCAGGCCCCGCCGAACCGGGCGAATTGCAGCCGGGTCGCCGAATGGCGCTTGGTGATGTTGCCGGCCATGTCGACCCGGCAGAAGAAGAATGGCACCCCGCGCGCATCCTCACGCTGGAGCGTGGAGAGGCGGTGGCAGGCCTGTTCGAAACTGACGCCGAACTGCTGCGCCAGCCGGTCGATATCGTGGCGCACCGCGCGCGCGGCGCTGCGGAAGCGGCGATAGGGCATCAGCAAGGCGCCCGCCGCGTAATTGCACAGGCCGACGAACAGCAATTGCCGGCTGGCGGCGCTACGCAGCTCGGCGCTTTCAACAACCGCGGCGATTTCGTCCTTCAGCGCCAGGGCGGCAAGCTGGTGAGCAAGCTGGAAGCGGCGGGTTTCGGAGGGCTGGCCAGGGTCGATCGTCAGGTGGCCCATTTGCGCATCGTAGGAGCGCAGACCGGCTTGCCCTGAGTAGATCAACGAGACCGAGAGCGCGCCCTTGAGGTAGCCTTCGATTGCACTCGTATCGGGGGAGGGGGTGCCCAGCCGTTCGCCCAGTGCCTCGGCGGCGCGGTCGAGGCTGTCGACATAGTTGCCCGCCAGGTGGAACCAGTCGCGCACTTCCTCCCACGGCAGGCGCGGGCCGCTGGTGCCCTCGGCCGCCAGCGCCTCATCCACCATTTGCAGCCGCTGGCCGGACCGGCGATAAGCTTCGTGCAGGGCAATGAAGCGCTCGGCCAGCACCGGCTGCTGTTCGGCAAAGCGGGCGAGTTGCGCCGCGTCCATGGGTTCGGCAAACAGCGGATCGGCATTGGCTTCGCGCAGCGCGGCCAGCCGTGTTTCCGCATCGCCTGCACCAATCTCGCGCCAGTCGAGCGGAAAGGCGCGGCTGAGCCGTTCGATCAGCGCCGGGGTCAGCGGGCGATCATCGTTCTCCAGTTGCGAGAGATAGGAGGTGCTGATCGCCAGCCGCGCGGCCAGCTCGGCCTGCTTCAGGCGGTGCTCGGCGCGGATCGCCCGCAGGCGGGTTCCGGCGAAAAGGCGGCGCGGCGTCATGGTGCTGTCGTAGTTTGCAAAGTATCACTTCGCAACTTCGCAAATTCACATTGGACATTGCCCGCCCGCCGTTCCATCCCGCAGGCTTGGAATTGGGAAACGGGGATTTCATGTCCGCAAACATCGCCGAAATGGAACGTCGCCGCGCCGCCGCCCGGGCTGGCGGGGGGCAGAAGCGCATTGATGCCCAGCACGCCAAGGGCAAGCTGACCGCGCGTGAGCGGCTGAGCCTGCTGCTCGATGAAGGCTCGTTCGAAGAAGTCGACATGTATGTCGAGCACAACTGCGTCGATTTCGGCATGCCCGAACAGACCATCCCGGGTGACGGCGTGGTCACTGGCAGCGGCACGATCAACGGCCGCCTGGTCTATGTCTATGCCCAGGACTTCACCGTGTTCGGCGGGGCCGTTTCGGAACGCCATGCAATGAAGATCTGCAAGGTGATGGACGCGGCGATGAAGGTGGGTGCGCCGGTCATCGGCCTGAACGATTCTGGCGGCGCGCGCATCCAGGAGGGCGTGGCTTCGCTCGGCGGCTATACCGAAATCTTCCAGCGCAATGTGCTTGCCAGCGGCGTGGTGCCGCAGCTCTCGCTGATCATGGGGCCCTGCGCCGGCGGGGCGGTCTACTCGCCCGCCATGACCGACTTCATCTTCATGGTGAAGGACAGCTCCTACATGTTCGTCACCGGTCCCGATGTGGTGAAGACCGTGACCAACGAGATCGTGACGCAAGAGGAACTTGGCGGGGCGGTGACGCACAGCACCAAGACCTCGGTCGCCGACCTCGCGCTCGAAAACGATATCGAGGCGCTGCTGACCGCGCGTGACCTGATCAATTACCTGCCAGCCAACAACCGCGAAGGCGTGCCTGAGCGGCCCACCACCGATCCCTATGACCGGATCGAGAATAGCCTTGATACGCTGATCCCGGCCAATGCCAACCAGCCCTATGACATGCACGAAGTGGTGCGCAAGGTGCTGGACGAAGGCGATTTCTTCGAGATCCAGCCGACCCACGCCGCCAACATCATCGTCGGCTTCGGGCGGATCGAAGGGCGCACCGTCGGCGTCGTTGCCAACCAGCCGATGGTGCTGGCCGGCGTGCTCGATATCAACGCCAGCAAGAAGGCCGCGCGCTTCGTGCGGTTCTGCGATGCGTTTGAAATCCCGATCATCACCTTCGTCGATGTCCCCGGCTTCCTCCCCGGCACGGCGCAGGAATATGGCGGGATCATCAAGCACGGCGCCAAGCTGCTGTTCGCCTATGCCGAGGCAACCGTGCCGAAGATCACCGTGATCACCCGCAAGGCCTATGGCGGCGCCTATTGCGTGATGAGCTCAAAGCACCTGCGCGGCGATCTCAACTATTCCTGGCCGACCGGCGAAATCGCCGTGATGGGTGCAAAGGGCGCGGTGGAAATCATCTTCCGCCAGGACATCGGCGATCCCGACAAGATCGCTGAGCGCACTAAGGAATACGAGGACGCCTTCGCCAACCCCTTCGTGGCGGCCAGCAAGGGCTTCATCGACGAGGTGATCCACCCGCGGAATACCAGGCGGCGGATCGCGCTGGGGCTGCGGAAGCTGCGCAACAAGCAGCTCGAGAACCCGTGGAAGAAGCACGACAATATTCCGCTGTAAGGACCAGCCCATGAAACTAGGCCGCCTCAACCACATCGGCGTGGCAACACCGTCCATTGCGGACTCCATCGTCTTTTACCGCGACGTCATGGGCGCGACGAAGATTCATGAGCCGTTTGACCTGGAATCGCAGGGCGTGAAGGTCTGCTTCGTCGATACGCCGGGCGCGGATGGCGCGCTCAACGGCACGCAGATCGAACTGATTGAGCCGCTGCCGGGCAATACCTCGATCCAGAGCTTCCTCGACAAGAACCCGGCCGGTGGCCAGCACCACGTCTGCTACGAAGTGCCCGATATCCACGCCGCCAAGGCTGAGTTCGAGGCCATGGGCAAGCGCGTGCTGGGCGAGCCGCGCATCGGTGCCCACGGTACGCTGATCTTCTTCATCCACCCCAAGGACATGGGCGGGGTGCTGACCGAAATCATGGAAACGCCAAACGAAGATACACACTGGTCGAACTGACCGGCCCTCGGCGACAGATAATTGGAGAGAGACATGGCAGACTACGAAACGATCCTGACCGAGCGCGTGGGCAATGTGCTCAAGATCACTTTAAACCGGCCCGACCGGCTCAACGCCGCCTCGATCCCGCTGGCGGATGAGTTGAGCGCAGCGTTCTATGACCTGGGCGATGCGCGCGCCGTGGTGATCACCGGGGCGGGCAAGGGCTTCTGCTCGGGCGCCGACCTGGCGGCCCGCGGCGAGGCGAGCGCGCTGCAGCAGAAGGGCGGCAGCCATCGCGCGCTGCAGAACCACTACAACCCGCTGGTCACGCAGATCCTGCGTGCGCCGGTGCCGGTGATCACGGCGGTGAACGGGGCAGCGGCTGGTGTCGGCTGCTCGATCGCGCTGGCCGGCGATTTCGTGCTGGCGGGTAAGAGCGCCTACTTCCTCCAGGCCTTCGTCAACATCGGCCTGGTGCCGGACGGCGGCAGCACCTGGCTGCTGGCCCGCGCCATCGGCCGCGCCCGTGCCACCCGCATGATGATGCTTGGTGAAAAGATCAGCGCTGAGCAGGCTGAGGACTGGGGCCTGATCTACAAGGCGGTCGACGATGCCGTGCTGATGGATGAGGCGATGGCGCTGGCCACCCGCCTGTCCGAAGGGCCGACCGTGTCCTATGCGACCATGAAGGCCAACATTGCCACCGCGCTCGACGGCACCCTGTCGCAGGTGCTGCTGGCCGAAGCCGAAGGCCAGCGCATTGCTGGCGCCAGCGAGGACGCGCGCGAGGGCGGCCTGGCCTTCCTCCAGAAGCGCAAGGCTGAGTTCAAGGGCCGCTGATGCTGTTCTTCAACAGCCCGAACCCGGCGCCCAACCCGCGCCGGGTCCGCATCTTTGCGGCGGAGAAGGGGATCGCGCTGCCCATGCGCGATCTCTCGATTCCGGCTCGGGAGCACAAGTCCGAAGAATTCCTGGCCATCAACCCGCGCGGCCAGATCCCCGCACTGCAACTCGATGACGGCACCGTGATCGCCGAAAGCGTTGCGATCTGCCGTTATCTGGAAGCGCTGCATCCGGAGCCGCCGCTGTTCGGCACCGGGGCGCTGGAACAGGCCCAGGTCGAAATGTGGAGCCGCCGCGCCGAGCAGGTGCTGGGCACTCCGGTCAGCGCGGTCTGGGTCCACACCCATGCCTTCACCGCGCCCCTGCCCGGCCGCAATGCCGAATGGGGCGAGGCGAACCGCCCGCGCGTCGACGATGCCATGCGCTTCTTCGATGCCTCGCTGGCGGGCCGCGAATTCCTCGCCGCCGATCACTGCACGATCGCCGATATCCTGTTGCTGACGACGATAGACTTCGCCGGCTTTATCGGCATTCCGATCCCTGAGGATCTTCCCTCCCTGCGCGCCTGGCATGCGCGCGTTTCCGCCCGGCCCAGCGCCGCGGCCTGAATGGTGTACCAATGACGAAACCGACCGTTACCGAATGGCAGGCCGCAGCGGCCAAGGAAGTGAAGGGCAAGGACCTTACCTGGAACACGCCCGAGGGCTTTGCGATCAAGCCGCTGTACACGGCTGAGGACGCTGGCGATCCGGGCCTGCCCGGCTTTGCCCCGTTCACCCGCGGCGTACGCGCCTCGATGTATGCCGGCCGGCCCTGGACGATCCGCCAGTATGCGGGCTTCTCGACCGCCGAGGAATCGAACGCCTTCTACCGCCGGAACCTGGCCGCCGGGCAAAAGGGTCTGTCGGTCGCCTTCGACCTTGCGACGCACCGCGGCTATGACTCTGATCACCCGCGCGTGGTCGGCGATGTCGGCAAGGCCGGCGTGGCGATCGACAGCGTCGAGGACATGAAGATTCTGTTCGACGGCATCCCGCTCGATCAGATGTCGGTCTCGATGACCATGAACGGCGCGGTGATCCCGATCCTGGCCTTCTTCATCGTTGCCGGGGAAGAGCAGGGGGTTGCCCGCAACCTGCTCGACGGGACCATCCAGAACGACATCCTCAAGGAGTTCATGGTCCGCAATACCTATATCTACCCGCCCGAGCCGAGCATGCGGATCGTCTCGGACATCATCGCCTATACCTCGGCGGAAATGCCCAAGTTCAACTCGATCTCGATCTCGGGCTATCACATGCACGAGGCCGGGGCGACGGCGGTGCAGGAGCTGGCCTTCACGATTGCGGACGGCAAGGAATACGTCAAACGCGCGATGGCCGCGGGCCTCGATATCGACAAGTTCGCCGGTCGCCTCAGCTTCTTCTTCGGCATCGGCATGAACTTCTTCATGGAAGTGGCCAAGCTGCGCGCCGCGCGCACGCTGTGGCACCGGGTGATGGACGGGCTGGGCGCCAAGGACGAACGCAGCAAGATGCTGCGCACGCACTGCCAGACTTCGGGCGTGTCCTTGCAGGAACAGGACCCCTACAACAACGTCATCCGCACCACGATCGAGGCGATGGCCGCCGTGCTGGGCGGCACGCAGAGCCTCCACACCAACGCGCTGGACGAAGCCATTGCCCTGCCGACCGATTTCTCGGCCCGGATCGCCCGCAACACCCAAATCGTGCTGGCCGAGGAAAGCGGGATCACCAAGGTCGTCGATCCGCTCGGCGGGTCCTATTACGTCGAGGCGCTGACTTCGACGCTGGTGGAAGAAGCCTGGAAGCTGATCGAGGAAGTGGGCGCGCTGGGCGGCATGACCAAGGCGGTCGCCTCTGGCATGCCCAAGCAGCGGATCGAACAGGCCGCCGCCGCCAAGCAGGCGCGGATCGACCGGGGCGAGGACGTCATCGTCGGCGTCAACAAATACAAGCTGGCGCAGGAAGACCAGCTCGACACGCTGGAGGTGGACAACCACGCAGTGCGCGATGCCCAGATCGCCCGGATCAAGGCGGTCAAGGCCGTGCGGGATGAGGCCAAGTGCCAGGCCGCGCTGGCCGCGCTGGCCGCTGGGGCCAAGGGCGGCGACAACCTGCTGGCGCTGGCCGTCGAAGCCGCCCGCCACCGCGCCACGCTCGGCGAAATCAGCGATGCGATGGAAAGCGTGTTCGGCCGCTATGGCACTCAGCCAGTGCCGGTAACCGGGGTCTATGGCCCGGCCTATGCTGAAGACGCGCGCTACAACCAGGTGCTGGAAGGTGTCGAAGCGGTCACCCGCCGCCTGGGCCGCAAGCCTCGGCTGCTGGTCGCCAAGATGGGCCAGGACGGGCACGACCGCGGCGCCAACGTGATCGCCAGCGCCTTTACCGACATGGGCTTTGACGTGACTTCCGGCCCGCTGTTCCAGACGCCCGAGGAAACCGTTGCCCTGGCGCTGGAGAAGGATGTCGACGCCGTCGGCGCTAGCTCGCTCGCCGCCGGGCACAAGACGCTGGTTCCGCAGTTGATAACCCTGCTGCGCGATGCCGGTCGGCCCGACATCAAGGTGATCGCCGGCGGCGTGATCCCGCCGCAGGACTATGACTTCCTGCGCGAGGCGGGGGTGCAGGGGATCTACGGTCCCGGCTCCAACGTCGTCGAATGCGCCGCCGACATGCTCCGCCTGCTTGGCCACAATATGCCGCCGCTCGAGGCTTAAGGAACGATACGATGTTCAAGAAAATCCTCATCGCCAACCGTGGCGAAATCGCTTGCCGGGTGATCAAGACTGCCCGCCGCATGGGTATCCAGACCGTCGCGGTCTATTCCGATGCCGATGCCCGCGCGCCCTTCGTCCAGATGGCGGACGAAGCCGTGCACATTGGCCCGTCACCCGCCGCGCAAAGCTATCTGATCGCGGACAAGATCATCGCGGCCTGCAAGCAGACCGGGGCCGAGGCGGTCCATCCGGGCTATGGTTTCCTGTCAGAGCGGACCTCGTTCGCCGAGCAGCTCAAGGCTGAGGGCATTGCCTTTATCGGCCCGCCGGTCGGCGCGATTGCGGCGATGGGGGACAAGATTGAATCTAAGAAGCTCGCCAAGGAAGCGGGGGTCAATGTCGTCCCCGGCTTCGTCGGTGAGATCGAGGATACCGAGCACGCGGTGCGGATCTCGAACGAGATCGGCTATCCGGTGATGATGAAGGCCAGCGCCGGCGGCGGCGGCAAGGGCATGCGCCTTGCCTATGACGAGAAGGACGTGCGCGAGGGCTTCGAGGCGGTGAAGCGCGAGGGGCTGAACTCGTTCGGCGACGACCGCGTGTTTATCGAGAAGTTCATCCTCAACCCGCGCCATATCGAAATCCAGATCCTGGGCGATCAGCACGGCAACATCCTCTACCTCAACGAGCGTGAATGCTCGATCCAGCGCCGCCACCAAAAGGTGGTGGAAGAAGCGCCGTCGCCCTTCGTCACGCCGAAGATGCGCAAGGCGATGGGTGAGCAGTGCGTCGCCCTGGCGCGGGCTGTCGGGTACTACAGCGCCGGCACGGTTGAGCTGATCGTCTCGGGCGCGGACCCGACGGGGGAGAGCTTCTACTTCCTCGAAATGAACACCCGCCTGCAGGTGGAGCACCCGGTCACCGAATGCATCACCGGGATCGACCTGGTCGAGCAGATGATCCGCGTCGCGGCTGGCGAGAAGTTGGTCTTCACCCAGGACGACATCAAGATCGATGGCTGGGCGATCGAGAACCGCGTCTATGCCGAAGATCCCTATCGCGGCTTCCTGCCCTCCACGGGCCGCCTGGTGCGATATCAGCCGCCAGTGCCGGGTTGGGAGGACGATGGCGAAGCCAATGGCCGCCGCGGCCTAGGCGGGGTGCGCGTCGATGATGGCGTCTATGAAGGCGGCGAAGTCTCGATGTTCTATGACCCAATGATCGCCAAGCTGATCACCTGGGGCAAGACGCGGGACGAAGCGGCTGACCTGCAGATCGCCGCGCTGGACCGGTTCCAGCTCGAAGGGCTCGGCCACAACGTCGATTTCGTCTCCGCGATCATGCAGCACCCGCGCTTCCGCTCGGGCGAACTGACTACCGGCTTCATTGCCGAGGAATACCCGGACGGCTTCACCGGCGCGGCCACCTCGGCTGAAACCGCCAAGCACCTCGCCGCCATCGCCGGCTTCATCGCCACGGCCCGCGCCGACCGCGCGCGCCAGATCGACGGCCAGCTCGATGGCGAGCTGGAGCCGCCTTATGACTGGGCCGTGACGATCGGCGGGCAGACCTACGCCGTCAGCCTGGACGAGGAGATCACCGTCGATGGCGAAGAAGTCGACTTGGCGATGGAATACACCCCGGGCGAGCGCCTGGTCGAAGCCGAGGTGGGCGACATCAGCTATGGCGTGAAGGTTGAACCGAGCCGCACCGGCCTAGTGATGACCACCCGCGGGGCGATCCACAAGGTGCAGATCCTGCCCGCCAGCATTGCCCACCTGACCAAGCACATGATCGAGAAGGTTCCACCGGACCTTTCCAAGTTCCTGATCTGCCCGATGCCGGGCCTGCTGGTCGCGCTGCACGTCAACGAGGGTGACAAGGTCGAGGCCGGGCAGCCGCTGGCCGTGGTCGAGGCGATGAAGATGGAAAACATCCTCCGCGCCGAGAAGTCCGCGACCGTGAAGAAGGTCAACGCCAAGGCCGGTGACAGCCTGGCGGTCGACGCGGTGATCCTGGAGCTGGAGTAGCGCCTACCGCTCGCGTTTGCGCGCTGCCACCAGCAGCAGCAGGACGAGCAGCGCCACGGAGTATTCCATGCCGCCGGTGCCATGCTCGCCCACGAACCAGCCCTGGTGCAGGTGGATCAGCGCGATGCCGCCAATGACGATGGCTGCCAGCGGCAGCGTGGCCCAGCGGACCCCGCGTCCAAGCAGCAGCAGGGTGCCGCAGATCAGCTCGGTCACCGTGATCGCCCAGACCCATATGGTGCCCGGGTAGAGACCAATCGATTCCATGAACTTGCCGAACTGCGGGATCGTATTGTTGGCGATGCGGACCCAGGCGTGGGCGATGAAGAACACGGCGGTCATGATCCGGGCGATCAGGAACGCGGTATTGAGCGAGACAAATGGATAGCGTTGCAGCATGCGGACCCCTTCGCCGCCGGTCATGGGCCGTCCGGGCCGATCAGGCCACCGCTGCCGATGCACCGGTACTCTAGCCGGGCGGGTTCAATCGCCGCGATAGGTCGGGTCGCGTTTTTCGCGGAAGGCGGCAACGCCTTCGCGGAAATCGTCGGTCCGGGTAGCGAGCAGCCACTGGTCGGCGTCGGCGTGCATCACAGCCTGATCAAGTGCGCCCGCCCAGACGTTGGCGCTGCGCTTGATCATCTGGACCGCAACGGGCGGGAGCGCGGCGTATTGCCGGGCCACGGCCATGACGTGATCCTCGATAGCATCGGGCGCCAGGACCTCGTCCAGAAAGCCCCAGTCGCGCATGGTTTCGGCATCGAACAGGTCGCCGGTCATGACCATGCGCTTGGCCCGCGCCAGGCCCACGGTCTGGATCGCCAGCGGCAAGGCGTGCCACATCAGGTTGATGCCCAGCTTCACCTCGCCATAGCCGATCCGCGCATCGGGGGTGCCAACGCGAAAGTCGCAGGCCGTGGGGATGCAGGCCCCGCCGCCGGTCGCCACGCCGCGCACCAGGCATAGCGTCGGCTGGTGGATTTCCCGGATAGCGCGGAGCAGCAAGGCCCCGTTTTCGGCCGTGCGGCGCAGTTCAGCCACGCTTGGGACTTCACCGCCCATCCGTCCGATATCGGCGCCGACGCTGAAATCCGGGCAATCGCTGCGGATGATGACCACGCGGGTTTCGGCATCGCCGCGAAAGCGTTCGGCGATCTCGCGCAGGGCGATCAGCATTTCCGGGGTCAGCGCATTGCGCCGGTCCGGTCGATTGAGTGACACGGTGGTAACCGCGCCGTTTTGCTCAATCCGGACGTGGTCGTGGCCGCTCATCCCCGATCGACCAGCGCCACGGCCCGGATCCACCCGGCGCTGGCGCCCTCGATCTTCACCGGGAAGCAGCTGAGCTTGAACCCGTGCGGGGGCAGGGCGGCCAGGTTGGTCAGCTTTTCGATCTGCCAGTAGGGGCGGATGCGGCCGGCCTTGTGGCCTTCCCAGATGATTGCCGGATCGCGCTTTTCGGCCCAGCGGCGGGCGGTGTGGCTGAACGGCGCGTCCCAAGACCAGGCATCGGTGCCGACCACCTCAACCCCGCGCTCGGTCAGCCACAGCGTCGCCTCGGCGCCAAGGCCGACGCCCTGGTCGGTGAACTTCTCGGTGCCGTAAACCGCGCCCGACTGGACCAGCACGATGTCGAGCGGCTGGAGCGCGTAGCCGATCCGGTCCAGCTCCGCCTCGACCTGCGCCGCGCTGACCACGGCGCCATGGGGCAGGGCGCTGAAGTCCAGCTTCACGGCCGGGCGGAAGAACCGGTCGAGCGGCGCTTCATCAATGCTTGGAGCTTTCCGCGCGCCGCTGTCGGTGGTCGAGTGGTAATGCCAAGGCGCGTCCATGTGGGTGCCGTTGTGGGTCGAGAGCGTCAGCGTCTCCACCGCCCAGCCTTCGCCATCGGGCAGGTCTTCCTTCTGCAGACCCGGGAAGAACAGCGCGATCTGTTCCCAGCTGGTCTCATGGGTGGTGTAGTGGATCTGCGGCCGCATCACCGGCGGGTCTGACACCACATCATTGGTGATCGGGATCGAGAGATCGATGAATTGCATTTCGCTACCCGCCTTGACCTGCTTTCCGTTTACGTCAAAGGAAAGCCAATGAGCCTTCCCGCAATCCTAGCCGCTGCCCGTCCGACCGCAACCGGTCTTGTCGCCACCATTACCGAGGAGTGGATGCAGGGCCGCACCTCCTATGGCGGGCTGTCCTCGGCCCTCGCGCTCGAAGCCGCGCGCCAGGTGGCGGACGACCTTCCGCCGCTGCGCTCGGCCACAATCAACTTCGTCGGGCCGCTGGCGGACGAGGTGGAGGTTTCCACCCGCGTGCTGCGCCGCGGCCGCAACGCCACCTGGATCCAGGCCGAGGTGACCAGCGAGGCCGGCGTCGGCCTGACCGCCACCTTCGTCTTCATGGGCCCGGTCGAGAGCAGCCTGCACCTTCACGATGCACCCCCGCCCGCGGGCCTGATCCCGGTCGACGAGGCCGCGGTGCTGCCCGAACACCTCGGCCCGCTGTTCACCCGCAACTTCGAGCGCCGCTTCGCCCTGCCGCGCACCGAGGACAAGCACCCCGAATTGCTCTGGTGGGTCCGGCTGAAGGACAAGGTCGGGATCGACCCGATGGTCGAATTGTTGCTCTGCGCCGATGCCCTGCCGCCGGGGGTCATGCCGCTGATGAGCAAGACCACGGCGGTCAGCTCGATGACCTGGATCGTCAACCTCCTTACGCCTGCGCCCGTCAGCCGCGATGGCTGGTGGCTGCTGCGCGCCGCCGGCAACTATGCCGAACATGGCTGCTCCAGCCAGGACATGGGGATCTGGAACGCCGATGGCGAGGCGATCGCCGCCGGGATGCAATCCATCGCCCTGTTCGGTTAGGCGTCATTCAACCGCTGGCCGATCACCATTTTGAAGCCGATAAAACCGACCAGCCCCGCCACCGCCGTGCCCACGTGCATCAGCCAGAAGCTGGGCGTGTCCATGGTTGAATACCAGCCGCCGATGATCCCCACCGTCTTGTTGGCGGCGAAGAAGGTCAGGTAATAGATCCCCACCACCGTCGCGACGATCGCCTTGGGCGCCACCTTGGTGAACAGCGCCAGGCTAACCGGCATAATGTGGGCAAAGCCGATCGAGTTGAGCAGGTGGAACATCACCGGCCAGAACAGCCCGATCTTGCCCGTGCCTTGCGTGATCGCCGCCAGGTAAAGGCATAGCCCGCCGCCGATCACGAAGAAGCTGCCGATGATCATCTTGCCGATCTCGTCCGGCTCCCAGCCGCCCTTGTCGCTGCGCCATTTCCAGTAGAGCGCGACCGCCGCCAGCATCGAGAAGCTGAGCGCCGCATCGATCGTGATCATGTAGCTGGTGGGCAGCGTCGTGCCGAAGAAGGTCAGCTGGAACTGCGCGTCCGCCCAGACCAGGTAGGCGTTGAAGATCTGCTGGTTAGTCAGCATGGCCAGCGCCAGGATCGGGATCAGCATCAGCAGGGCAAAGACCCGCGGCCGGTCAGCCGCAGTGACTGCGGCCAGCAGGCCCAGCGCGACCGCCAGGCCAACTTCGCCCGAAATGCCGATCGCCGCGATCTGCGGCACCACCTGGCCGAGCAGGAACAGCACGACCAGCGCGGCGGCGGTAAAGCCCAGCAGCCGCTTGCTGTCGATCCCGTCGGCCGAGGCCTTGGCATCGGCCGCCCGGTCTTCCTTGGGCAGCCACGGCCCGGCCTTGATGTAGAGCAGCAGCCCCGCGACCATCACCACCCCGGCCGTGCCAAAGCCGTAATGCCAGCCCACCTTCTCACCCAGCGTGCCCGAGATCAACGGCGCGATGATCACGCTGACGTTGATCGCGATGTAGAAGATCTGGAAGGCCATCGCCCGGCGCAGGTCCTTGGGGCCATAGAGCTCACCAACCTGGCTGGCGATATTGCCCTTGAACAGCCCGACGCCGACGACCAGCGCCAGCAGGGCAAACAGGAACAGCCCTTCGAAGGCCATCAGGAAATGGCCGATCGCCATCGCCACCGCGCCCGCCAGCAGCGTCGCCCGCCGGCCCAGCCAGCGGTCGGCAATCAGGCCGCCGGCAATCGGGGTCAGGTAGACCAGGCTCGAATAGTCACCAAAGATGGCAGAGGCGAGCGGCTGGCCTTCCTTGCCGCCATAGGCCGCGGCTTGCAGCCACTGCAGCCCGATCACCCCGCCGATATTCTCCGGCAGCAGCAGGTACTTGACCATGTAGAGCACCAGCAGCGTCTGCATGGAATAGTACGAAAACCGCTCACACCCCTCGACAAAGGCCAGGTAACCCAGCCCCTTGGGGTGGCCCAGGAAGGCGCGGTCATGCGCGGGCAGGTCGAGTTCCGGCGTGGCTTCGGCAGCAGTCATGTCATCCCCCCGGATGGTTTCGTTGGTAACTGGCTACCCGCCATAGTGAACACTGGCAAGCGGCGGTGGCGGCGCGGCAGCGTGACGCTGAAGTTGACACAGTTGACACCTTGTCCGCTTTTTCCAACATCGCGAGAGCCCCAGAAAAGCTGGCGTTCCGGCGTGAAACAGGTGGTTTGCGCGGCTGGGCGAAGAAAAAACCTGCCCCAGACACACCAAGACCGCGCACTGGGCGCGGCCTTGGGAGGTCAGAGCTGGCGGCAGCGCGACTCATCGCGCAGGGCTGGGCTCGGGCATGGCCGGGAGGATGACAGGTTTTGGCGGGGGTAGGAAAATGGCCGTCAAAAATGCGCCGTCGCGTTGAACGAGATATAGCGCGTGTCGCCGCCCGCCGGAGCGTTGGGCGCACCTTGCAGGAAGTGACCCTTGATCAGGGTCAGCGCGTCGATCTCCAGTTGCAGGCGCTTCGGCACTGCCCACCAGCGAACGCGGCCTTCGAGCTGGTGGCCGGCGAAGCGGCCCGTGCGGCCGAGCGGGTCACGCACGCCTGTGGTGGCGAAGGCGTCTGTTGCCGAGGCGAGCCACATTGCGCGGTAGCTGGCGAAGAAATCGAGCCGCTTTGATGGCGCCGCCTCGAACCGCACACCGGGGGTTACGATGTTGGTGCGGCCAATTGCGTTATAGAGGCCGGCCGGGGCGAGGTCGGCCCGGCGCATCCCGAACAGCGTATCGAACCGGCCATAGCGCGCACCGCCGGAATCGCCGCTGGCATAGTCGAACTCGAGCGAGAGCCGCGCGCCGAGCGAGCCGGGGAAGGTGTAGCCGGCATCGGCATGGGTGAACCAGGCGCGCACATCCTTGCGCGGGGCGGTCGCGGCGAGCGAAGTGCTGGCCCGGCCCCATTGGCCGATCACCTCGACCTCGTGATCGAACTGGCCGGCCTTGGGATCGCGGATCAGGCGCAGGCCCAGCGTATTAAGCGAGCGGTCTCGGCTGGGGCGTCCTGGCGCGTCGCGCTCACCCAGGTGAAAGAACGTGACCTCGGCCATGGTCCGCCCGATCGCCTGGGGCTTGGCGACCAGTCCGCCCCACAGCACCAGGTCAAAGCTTTCGCGGTCCACGGCGACGCGATTGCTGGCGAGGCCCTGCGGATCGTCAGGCCGCCGGCTCTGCGGCAGGACGTAGATTGCCGTGGCGCTGAGCCCGCTTTTCAGCGTCAGATCAGCGCGCAGGCCGGTGTAGCTGTTGGTGGTGTTGCGATAGTCGTCCGCTGCGACAAGCCGTCGCGAGCCCAGGTTGAGCAGCGAGCGCCCCGCCTTGAGCGTAAGCCTACTGCCCGGCCCGAACGGCGCGGTGATATCGGTGGCGACATAGGCCGAAACCAATTCGAGCGAATTGACCTCGCCTGTTGTGACTGGGGTGCCCGGCTCCTGGAGGTAGACACGGCTGTCCCACAGTTCGCCTCCGATGCGCCAGCTATCCTGCCGGTACTCGGCGGCCAGTATGGTTCGGACGTTGAACAGGTTGTCATTGCGATCGAACCCGACCCGTGCCTGGTTCTCGATTGCCTCGTACCGTACTCGGACGCTGCCCGACAGCAACAGGCCATCATCGGCCTTCGCGCCTTGCGCGGTAAGGGCAAAAGCCGGAATGATCAGAGCAATCAGACGCATACACCCTCCATCAGCCCTGGTGCGCCAGGGTTGCAGCAGGATGACGCTTGAGCGGCATGGCCGCTTACAGCCGGGAGGTCATCTTGCCCCGACGCCCTGCTGATTAGCGTCAGCACCGACGGGCAGCAAGGCATAGAACACCGCGTGATCGCCAAGCTCAAACTTGTCCGTGCCACAATGTAGCGTCCGATGCGGGCGAGGTCGGCCTTGCTGGCCAGCACTATCGCCAGTTTACGCCATGTGCGGGAGGCTGGATGGCTAGCGTGGACGGTGCTGGCTCTTCGTAACTTCCACCAGGAAGAGCGCAGCAGACTGTGATGAGGATATGGAATGGATCTGAGGATCGCGGGGCGCAAGGCGCTGGTCAATGGCGGCAGTGCGGGCATGGGGCGCGGGGCGGCGCTGGCGCTGGCGCGTGAGGGGGCAGAGGTGTTCATCTCGGCGCGCGGGGCCGAGCGGCTGCAGGCGACCTGCGCCGCCATCGCCGCCGAGACCGGCGCGAAAGTCCGCACGATCGTGGCCGATCATGCCAGCGACGCGGGCCGGGCGGCGATCCTGAGCGCGTGCCCCGATCCTGACATTTTCGTCGCCACTTGCGCGCCGCCGCCTTTCACCGGCGATTTCCGCGAGGTCTCGCGCGAGGAACTTGAGCGCGCGGTGGCGACGGCGCTGCTCAGCCCGATCGACTACATCAAGGCGGTCTCCGGGCCGATGGCCGAGCGGCGCTGGGGGCGGATCGTCAATATCAGCACCGGGGCGGCGAAATATCCGGCGGCCATGCGCGTGCTCTCCGGCCCGCCGCGCGCGGCGCTGGCCAATTATTGCCACGCGATCTCGAAGGAGCTGGCGCCGCACAACGTCACGATCAATTCGGTGCTGCCAGGGATGCACCACACGCCGGGGATCGAGGAGATGCTGGGCCCCCGCGCCGCAGCCAACGGGCGATCCTATGACGAGGAAGTGGCCGCCTTCGTGAAGGCCGTGCGCATTCCCGCCGGTCGCTTTGGCGATGCCGAGGAGCTGGGCGCGCTGGTCGCCATGTTCTGCAGCGATCAGGCCAGTTTCGTCACCGGGCAATCGCTGGTGGTCGATGGCGGGATGGGCACTTCGATATTCTAGGCGGACCGGCTGTGCCGGCTAGCCGGCATTCGTGACCTGCAAGATCCCGCCAATCAGCGAGCCGAGCACGAAGATGTAGATCGGCGGCATCGAGATATAGAGCGGGATGAGCCGCTTCTCGGCCGCCTTGTGATAGCCCATCGCATAGAGCACCCGCATGAACGGCCAGATCGCGCCGATCCCGGCCGCCCACAACGGGCTGACGACATAGGCAAACAGCCATAGGCCGGGCAGGAACAGCGCCAGGTGCTCCAGCGTGTTCTGGTGCGCGCGGACATAGCGTTCATATTCGGGCGGCCCGCTGTGCGACGGTGGCTCGATCTTGAAGCGCCCGCGCGCCAGCCCCGCCATCAGCAGGGTGAAGTAATAGGCCAGCAGCGCCAGCGCGCTGACGATCACGACATAGCTGTAAGGATCGGTCATGGATCTGTGTGCCTTCCCCCAAGGAAGCGCCAAGGCTGGCTGACCCGGGGCAAGGCGGCAACTCGCACTTTTACGGCAAGGGCACTCCGCCCGCCCTATCTCAACCGCCAGTGTCGCTCTGATCCTGCCCGCCTAATCCTTGCGCCACCGGCAACAGCTGCGGCGGCAAGGATCACACGATGGGTATTCTGGACAAGTTTCGGCTCGATGGGCAGGTCGCGGTGGTTACCGGGGCGGGCAAGGGGATTGGCCGGGCGATCGCGATCGGGCTGGCCGAGGCCGGAGCCGATGTCGCAGTCGCCTCGCGCACTCAGGCCGATCTCGATGCCGTGGCCGATGAAATCCGCGCGCTGGGGCGGCGGGCGCTGCCGCTGGTGACCGATGCGACCGATGCCGCCGCGCTGGAGCGGCTGGCAGAGGAGACGGTCCGCCAACTCGGCAATCTGACGATCTGGGTCAACAACGCCGGCGGCATCCCCGATGGCACGCCGCGTTACCTGACCCGCACCCCGGAGGACAATTTCGACGCGCAGATCGCGCTCAACCTCAAAGGCGTCTGGCTCGGCTCAACCATCGCGGCGCGGGCGATGAGCGCTGACGGCGGGGCCATCATCAACATCTCCTCACGCTCGGCCTATGGTCCGCAGGTCAAGAACGGACCCTATGGCGCGGCCAAGGCGGCGGTGAACAGCCTGACGACCACGCTGGCGGTGGAAGTGGCGCCCAAGATCCGGGTCAACGCGGTCGCCCCCGGACCGATCCCGACCGAGAACTTCGACGAATGCATGGGCACCGACACCGAGGAAAAGCGTGCCAAGCTGCTGGAGATGATCGGCATCCCGATGGGCCGCTATGGCATGCCGGAGGATATCGCCGCCGCCGTGGTCTACCTCGCTTCGCCCGCGTCGAGCTGGGTGACCGGGCAGTGCCTCTATGTGACGGGCGGGCGGTAAGGCTTTAGATCCTGGTCACCGAACCTTCGAAAATCACGCCTTCAACCTGCACTTCGTTGAGCCGGGCGGCGCCGGCCTTGTAGGGATCGCGACTGAGGATGGTGAAATCGGCGCGCTTGCCGGCCCGGATCGATCCGACCAGGTGATCCATCCCGATCACCTGCGCAGCTTCGATCGTGATCGCGCGCAGGGCCTTGTCGAGCGAGAGCCGTTCGTATGGCGCCTGGCGATGGCCGGCGAGCGTCAGCCGGTTGGCTGCGATCCAGGCGAGGTACAGCGGATTGATCGGCGCCATGTTGAAATCGCTGTGCAGCCCCAGCGGAACACCTTTGCGCTCAAGCGAGCCGAGCCGGTTGATCGTGGCCGCGCGATCCGGACCAAGCCCTTCCAGCGCATAGGCATCGCCCAGCACGCGGATGTAATTCGGCTGGGCCGAGACCATCAGCCCCTGCTGGGCAATGCGGCGGTTCTGCTCCTCGGTCGAATAGCCCAGGTGTTCGAGCGTCAGCGTCTGTCCCGCCCGCTTTTCCAGTCGCCCGGTCGTTGCCAGGGTCACGTCCAGGCCCTCATCGCCATTGACATGGATGTGGAGCGAGTAGCCGGCCCGCCAGAACCTCTGCGCTAGAGCGTCGAGCGCATCCGGCGGCGTGATCCATTTGCCGCTGTGGCCATCGGTATAGCCGGGGGCGTTCATCCGCATGTTGAGCGCAAAGAACGCACCGTCCGCCAGCAGCTTGACCCGGCGATCGACCCGGACATGGTGCCCGGCGAAGCGGCTTTCGATCCCGGTCAGGTAAGCTGACAGATCGGCATCGGCCGGGACCTGATGGGCCAGCGGCATCAGCATGATCCGCGATGGATTGCCCCGCCGTTCGAAGGCGGCGCGGATCAGGCCGGCTTCGGTCGCGAAATCGGCAAATATCCCGGTGCCCATGTCGGACACGGTGGTCACCCCGCTGGTCAGCATCATCCGTTGCAGCGCGGCCATGCCATCGCGCACCTTGGTGCCGCCCAGCAGGGCCGGTTGCATCTTGGCCAGCGCCACGGGGAGACCCGTCTCGGAAAACAGGCCCTTGTCGAAATCGCTGTCGCGCGGATCGGCTTTGGCGGCGGCAAGCGCAGCCGCAAAGCTGGCAGCATCTCCCAGTCCCCAGGCTTTCAGCGCGGCGGAATTGGCGATCACATCGTGAAAGCTGCGCTGCCAGATCACCACGGCACGATCGGGCGCAATGGCATCGAGCGCGCGGCGATCGAGCGCACCGTGGAACAGCTGGTGATAACCCCAGCAGATAAACGGATCGGCCTGCGACCGGGCGAGTTCTGCCTTCAGCCGGTCATGCCAGGCCTGCGGCGATTGCGCGCCCGGATAGCGGCCCGATGGCAGGATCCAGTCGTCCGGCGCGATGAATGGCAGGTTGAGCATCACCGCTGCCAGCATGGGGTGGACATGCGGATCGATCAGGCCTGGCACCAGGACCTTGCCCGCAAACTCGTGGTTGAGCGTCACGTCCTGGCCGCGCGTCCAGGGGGCCAGGGCGTCAAGAGTATGGGCGTGGCCCAGGATCATTCCGTCGGCCACGGCCACGAAGCGTGCCTCGGGCAGGGCCGGGTCCATCGTGATGAACCTCGCCGCCTCGAACACCGTGACCTGCCGTCTTGCGCCAGGCACTGTCGGGGCTGCGCCGATCAGCGGCAGCGCGGCAAGGCCCAGCATTGCCGATCGCCGATCGAATCCCGCCATGCTGCTTCCCCCTTACTCCTTACCCGTCGCAAAGGCTGCCACGCGCCGGGGGGCAGTGGCAAGTGCGGCCGCGCGTGTTCAGCGGGTCAATTCGGCATCAAGGAACGCAGCGACCTCTGCCAGGTCCACGTCCTTCGCCAGGAAAGCCTCGCCGATCTGGCGCAGGAGGACGAAGGGCAGGGAGCCGGCGTCCATCTTCTTGTCGTGCAGCATATGCGCGACCAGGGCCTGGCCATCGCAATTGAGGCCGAGGGTGGCGATCTCGCTCGCCATGCCGATCTCGGCAAAGTGCGCGGCGATCCGGTCCGCATCGCTACCCGCAATCAACCCGCGCCGGGCCGACAAACGTGCGGCGAGGACCATGCCGAGCGCGACGCCTTCGCCGTGGAGCAGGCGGTCGGAAAAGCCGGTCTGGGCTTCCAGCGCATGGCCGAAGGTATGGCCAAGGTTGAGCAGGGCGCGCAGGCCCAGCGTCTCGCGCTCGTCAGCCTTGACGATATTCGCCTTGGCCGCGACCGAGTGGGCCACGGCATATTCGCGCAGGCCCGCATCGCCCGCCAGCATCGCCGCGCCATTGGCGACGCACCAATCAAAGAACGCCGCATCGCCGAGCAGGCCGTACTTCACCACCTCGGCATAGCCGGCCAGCAGTTCGCGGCTGGGCAGGGTGCCAAGGACGTCGAGATCGGCCAGCACCAGCGAGGGCTGGTGGAAGGCGCCGACCAGGTTCTTGCCGGCGGGCGTGTTGATCGCGGTTTTGCCGCCGACACTCGAATCGACCTGGGCCAGCAGCGTGGTCGGTACCTGGATGAAGTTGCAGCCGCGTTTGAGAATGCTCGCGGCAAAGCCGGTCAGGTCGCCGATCACTCCGCCGCCGAGCGCCACCACGTGATCGCCGCGCTCAACCTCTTCGGCCAGCAGCCAATCGACCGTGGCGGCAAGCTGCTCCCATGACTTGGTCGCTTCGCCCGCCGGGAGAATGCGCCAGGCGGCCTCGTGTCCGGCAGCAGCCAGCGCTGCTTCGACCGTCGCCCCGCAAGCGGCATGGACATGGGCATCGGTTACGATCGGCACGCGCTGCTTACGCAGCCTCGGACCGGCCAGCTCAGCCAGGCGGGGCAGCAGGCCGCTGCCGACATGGACCTCATAGGGGCGGCCAGCGATATCGACCGGGATTACAGCCATGCGTCGATTTCCTTCAGAACCCGCGCCACGGTGCGCGACTGGGGCCCGCGTCCGGAGGTAATATGGATCGGGGCTTCGGCATAGGCCGGGCGGCGTTCCTCGCGCAGGCGGGTCAGGATCTCGCGCGGGTTGCCGTTTTTCAGCAGCGGCCGGGTATCCTTGCGTGCGGTGCGTTCGACCAGGGTGTCGATATCGGCATCGAGCCAGACGGTAATCGCCTTGGACAGGATCAGCGCGCGGGTTTCAGGATTGACGAAGGCCCCGCCGCCCGTGGCGATCACCTTGCGCTCTCCGTCCATCAGCCGGGCAATCACCCGGCGCTCGCCATCGCGAAACAGGGCTTCGCCGTGGCGCTCGAATATTTCGGCGATGGAAAGCTGGGCGGCTTCCTCGATCGCTTCGTCCGCATCGACGAAGGGCAAGTGGAGCGCGGCGGCCAGGCGGCGGCCAATGCTGGATTTGCCGGTGCCCATCATGCCCACAAGCACGACCGGACGATCGATCCGCCGCGCCAGGGCGTCGATCTCAGCGGTCGAAAGCTCGGTTTCGTCATGGTCCATTGCGGGCCTGCCTATAGATGGGCTAACCGGGTTCGCAAGTATGGGACGGGTTTCAGGGCAGAAAGGCGAGGTGTGGCGGTGAGCATGCGCAAGGGATGGCTGGTGCTGGCGGCGGCGCTTGTGGCGCTGCTCGTCTGGGCCTGGCATGACGGCGGCGAAGTGCCGCAGCGCCTGATTGCCGAACCGGTGACGCTGCCCGGGGTGAACCCATGAAGCGCAATGCTTTGCTGTTGACCCTAGGCTCGGTCCTGGCGCTGAGCTCGGCGCTGGTCGTGGCGCAGGATGCCCCCGAATCGCTGCTGCCCCCCGGTTTCGACAGGCCGCGCCCGGCGCCGAAGCAGGCTCCGGCGGCGCCCGTTACCGTTATCAAGGGCAGCACCAGCGGCGGCAGTGGATCGAGCGTATCGGTGCCGGTGGTTCAGCAAGTTCCCGGAGCGGCTGCGCCCGCTGCGGCGGGGCTCCCCGCCGGGGTCCGGATCCCGACGCTGCAAGAGCTGGAGGCGATGTCGCCTGAAGAGCTCGACGAGTTGCTGGGCCTGAAGCCGCGTTCCGACATGCCGCCAGCAGCCCGCCGGTCCATGAAGCAGGTGGGCGTGCTGGCTGATTACGAAGGCGGCCTGCCCGCCGGGGCGCTGGCCAAGCAGAATGGTGCGCTGGTCCGGGCCGCGCTGGATGGCAACAAGGGCCGGCTCGTTTCGCGCTGGGGGCATGTCCTGCTGCGCCGCGCGCTCGCCTCGCGGCTCGATGCGCCGCAGGGCATGAACCCGGTCGATTTCGCCGCCAGCCGTGCTGCGCTGCTGGTGCGGATGGGTGAGGGCGAGGTGGCCCGGGCCGTGGTCCAGGATGTCGATGCCGGCAACTTTACCGACAGCCTGACCCGCGCCGCGCTGGATGCCTATGCCTTTACCGCCGACATCACCGGGATCTGCCCGGTCGTGGCGGTCCAGGGCGGGGTGCGCAAGGATGCCGAATGGCGCGTGCTGCGCAGCGTCTGCCAGGCTTTCCAGGGTGACGGTGCCGCGGCCATGGCGCAGCTTGACCGGATGCAGGGCGGCAAGGTCTGGCCCGAGATCGACATGCTGCTGGCGCAGAAATACGCGGGTGCCGCCGGCAAGACGCGCCGCGCGGTGACGATCGAGTGGGACGGCGTCAGTGAAATGACGCCGTGGCGCTATGCCTTTACCATTGCCACCGGGCTGGAGCCGCCGGCGGCGTTGATGCGGAATGCGCCGGATCGCTATGCCTATTCCGCCGCGATCGCGCCGATGGTGCCACTGACCACGCGGGCCGAGGGGGCGGACAAGGCAGCGGCGGCGGGCATCCTGTCGAGCGCGGCGATGGTCGATCTCTATAGCCAGATCTACGCCCAGGAAGACATTACCGGCGATTGGGCCGACCGCTCGGCCCTGCTGCGGACGGCCTATACCGGCGAAGCGCCAGCGGACCGGATGGCCGCGATTGCGCAGCTGTGGGATAGCGCCGGGGATGCGCGGGTGCGCTATTCGCGGATGGTGCTGACCGCCTATGCCGCCGCGCGCATGCCGGTGGAGGACAGCTTTGCCGATCAGGCGGCCGACCTGGTTGCCTCGATGCTGGCGGCGGGGCTCGATGGCAATGCGCTGCGCTGGGGTGAGCAGGCCGAAGTCGGCAGCCTGGCCTGGGCCCAGCTGGCTCTTGCTGTGCCCCAACGCGGCAATCCGATCGATTCAGGCGCGCTCAATTCATTCTATTCTAACGATGACAGCGACGCCTATCGCAAGTCACGCTTCCTGCTGGCAGGCCTGGCAGGGCTGGGCCGGGTCGACCAATCGACCGCTGCTGACTTTGCTTCGAAGCTGGAGATCGACCTCAACCGCCAGACGCGCTGGACCCGGCTGATCAGCCAGGCCGCCGACGTCAACAACCCGGCGCTGGTCTGTTTCCTGGCCGGCGTGGGCATGCAGGGCGATGGTTGGGACAAGATGACCAGCGTCCACCTTTACCACATCGTCTCGGCGCTCAACCGGGTCGGCCTTTCCGCCGAAGCCCGGATGATCGCGGCCGAGGCGGTGGCGCGGGGGTAAGCAGCTGTCCGCCGCGGTCGAGGCGTTCCTGGCCATGCTCGCGGCCGAGCGCGGGGCTGCGGCCAATACCCTGGCGGCCTATCGCCGCGACCTTGAAACTGCCGAGGAAATCTTTGGCCCGCTGACCGGCGTGGATCGCGCCGGGCTGGCGCGGCTGGCCGCAGCCTGGGCCGATCTGGCGCCGTCGAGCCTTGCCCGCAAGTGCTCGGCGCTGCGGCAGTGCTTTGGTTTCCTGGTCGATGAGGGCTGGCGGACCGACGATCCGTCCCCGGCCCTGCCGCGCCCGCGCACGCGCCGGCCCTTGCCGCGCATTCTTGGTCACAAGGATGTCGAGGCGCTGTTTGCCGTGGCTGAGGCCGAGGCCGCAGGGGACCGGCCTGAGGCAGTCCGGCTGCTCGCGCTGCTGGAGCTGCTCTATGGTTCGGGCCTGCGCGCTAGCGAGCTGGTCTCGCTGCCGCTCAATGCCGTGCCGCGCGATGCACCGTTCCTGACCATTACCGGCAAGGGCGGTCAGCAACGGATGGTCCCGGTCAGTACCCGCGCTCGACAGGCCCTGTCGCGCTGGCTGGCGCTGCGGGGGAACACGGGCCGGCTGCTGTTCCCCTCAACCGGCAAGAGCGGCCATCTGACCCGCGTCCGCCTGTTCCAGCTGCTGCGTGAGCTGGCCCTGCGCGCCGGGCTTGATCCCGAACGGGTCAGCCCGCACGTGCTCCGTCACGCCTTTGCCACGCACCTGCTGGAGGGCGGAGCGGACCTGCGCGTGCTGCAGACGCTGCTGGGCCATGCCGATATCGCGACCACCCAGATCTACACCCATGTCGATTCCGCGCGGCTGGTCGAACTGGTCAACGCGCGGCATCCTCTTGCCCATCGCCGCCCGGCGGGCTAGCGCGGGAGCATGGTTTCCTATCTTGAGTTCGAAAAGCCGGTGGCCACGCTTGAAGCGCGGATTGCCGAACTACGCGCCGCGGCCGAAGGTGGCGATGTCGATATTGCGGCGGAGATCCGCCGGCTCGAAATGAAGAGCGCGGACCTGCTGGCCAGCACCTATGCTGCGCTCACGCCCTGGCAGAAGACTCAGGTCGCACGGCACCCGATGCGCCCGCATTTCCGCGATTTCATCGCCGGGGCCTTTGCCGATTTCGTGCCCCTGGGCGGGGACCGCTGCTATGGCGAGGACCACGCGATCATCGGCGGTCTGGCCAAGCTGGGTGAGCGCCGCGTGGTGGTGATCGGGCACGAGAAGGGCCACGACACCCAGAGCCGGATCAAGCATAATTTCGGCATGGGCAAGCCCGAAGGCTATCGCAAGGCGATCCGCCTAATGGAACTGGCCAGCCGGTTCGGCCTGCCAGTTGTAACCCTGGTCGACACGTCGGGCGCATTTCCCGGGGTCGAGGCCGAGGAACGCGGCCAGGCCGAGGCGATTGCCCGCTCGACCGAGGCTTGCCTGGCGCTGGAGGTGCCGATGGTGGCGGTGATCGTGGGTGAAGGCGGCTCGGGCGGGGCGGTGGCTCTGGCCAGCGCCGAGCGCGTGCTGATGTTCGAACACGCCGTCTATTCGGTGATTTCGCCTGAAGGCTGCGCTTCGATCCTGTGGCGCACATCGGAAAAGGCCGCAGATGCGGCCGAAGCCATGCGCGTTACCGCACAGCACCTGTTGGAGCTGGGCGTGATCGACCGGATTGTCAAGGAACCGGTCGGCGGGGCGCACCGCGATCCGCAGCTGGCGATCGAAGTTCTGGCCAAGGCGATCGGCGAAGAGCTTGATGCGCTGGGCAAGCACAGCCCGGCCAAGCTGCGCGCGCTGCGCGAGGAACGGTTCCTGCGGATTGGTGAAAGCTGACGCGCGAACGGTTTAGATCACCGTTTCGGGAACTTTTGCTGTTCCAATCCCGTTCATCCGGTCTAGCAATAATGCCGGGTCAACTGCACGGGATAGCATTCATGCCAAGCAAATTCAGACACATCGCGCTCGCCACGGCTGGTTGTGCGACGATCCTGGCGTCTTCCGCCTGCGGTAGCGGCGCGGCGAGTGCGCAGGCGACGGCGAAGCCCACGCCCGTTCAGGCGATCAGCGCGCGCGACAAGGCCGAAGGGGCCAAGGCTCACCCGCAATTGCTAGCCGAATTCGGCGGTGCCGAAACCGGCCCGCAGGCGACCTATGTCGAAGCGGTGGGCAAGAACATCGCTGTCCAGTCGGGGCTGAGCAATGCACGCGGGGACTTTACGGTTACCCTGCTCAATTCGCCGGTGAACAACGCCTTCGCGATTCCGGGTGGCTATATCTATGTCACCCGCCAGCTCGTCGCGCTGATGAACAACGAGGCGGAACTGGCCGGGGTGCTGGGGCACGAGGTCGGCCACGTTGCTGCTCGCCACGCCTCAAAGCGCCAGAGCGCGGCGACCAAGAACACCATCATCGGCGTGCTTGGCTCGGTGCTGGCCGGTGCAGTGCTGGGCAACAGCCAGGTGGGGCAGGTGCTGCAACGCGGGCTGCTGCAAGGCTCGCAGCTGCTGACGCTGCGCTATTCGCGCGGGCAAGAGACCGAATCGGACAACCTCGGCATCGATTACCTGCGCCGCGCCGGCTATGATCCACGGGCGATGGGCACCATGCTGCAATCGCTGGCCAACCAGAATGCGCTTGATGCGCGGCTGATGGGATCCAATAGCCAGGTCCCGGCCTGGGCCTCGACTCACCCTGATCCGGCCTCACGCGTGCGCGCCGCGCTGACGCGGGCCGGCAGCAATGCCAGCGGTGTTACCAATCGCGATACCTTCCTCACCCGCATTTCCGGGATGACCTATGGCGATGATCCCAAGCAGGGGATCGTCGAAGGTCGGCAGTTCACCCATCCCGATCTCAAGCTCGCTTACGAAGCGCCCAGCGGGTTCTACATGATGAACGGGACCCGGGCCGTTGCGATCAATGGCCAGTCCGGCCGCGGGCAGTTCACCACCGGGCCCTTCTCGGGCGATCTCGACGCTTATGTCCGTGGGGCATTCGGAGGGCTGACCGAACAGGGCCAGCAACAGATCGATCCTGGCCAGATCAACCGGACGACGATCAACAGCCTACCGGCAGCCTATGCCACCGCGCGGGTCAATACCGGGCAGAGCACGGTTGATGTCACGGTCTTCGCCTATCAGTTTGGCGCGGACCAGGCCTTCCACTTCGTGACGATCACCCCGGCCGGCGGGGCGGCGGTGTTCGATGGCATGTTCCGCTCAATGCGGCGGATTTCGGCGGCCGAGGCAGCGGCGATCAAGCCGCGCAAGCTGGCGGTGATTACGGCGCGGGCGGGGGATACGGTCCAGTCGCTGGCCAGCCGCATGGCCTATACCGACGCGCCGCTTGACCGTTTCCTGGTGCTCAATGGCCTGTCGGCGAACAGCCGGATCGCAGCAGGTCAGAAGATCAAGCTGATTACCTACTGAGCTTTTGCTGCAGACAAACGAAAAGGGGCGGCAGGTTTCCCTGCCGCCCCGATCCGTGTCGCCTTACGGCGGTTGCCTATTAGGCAGCCGAGGTGTTGGCGGTCGACATGCTGTTCTTGGTCGTGTTGAAGGTGGTCTTCAGCTCGTTACCCAGACCCTGCATGGCAGTGATCGCAGCAACGGCGATCAGAGCGGCGATCAGGCCGTATTCAATCGCGGTGGCACCAGCTTCGTCACGGAACAGCTTGTTGATGAACTTCATGATTAGTCTCCTGTAGCAGTCTTAAGTACCCGGCTCTTTCCCTGTCACCCGGATCGAGCGATCCCCGAGTTAGGTGATAAGTCTTGCGAAATGTTTAACCGCCGGTCGCTGCCTGGTTCGAAGCAGAGACCTTGCTCGCGACATTGGTCCACATATCTTTGCTCGTGTTCGCAAAGCTCTGGATCGCCGTGAACATGGCCATAACGATCAGCGCACAGATCAGCCCCATTTCAACGGCTGACGTGCCCCGCTCGTCGCGGATTAGGTGCATGAGGAATTCGATCTTCATTCTTCCCTCTCCACGTTTGGCGCGGGTAAGGGTCTAATTCGCATGCCATCCCTAACGATTTGTTGAGATCGGACCTTAACGTGCAAAATAATCCGACAGCCGTTCCCGTCGTGGCGGCGGCGCTGATCGCTCCGGATGGGCTGATTCTGCTGCATCAGCGTAAGCTGGGCGGGGCGATGGGGGGCCTGTGGGAGTTTCCCGGCGGTAAGGTCGAGGAAGGGGAAAGTCCTGATTTGGCGCTGGTTCGTGAGCTGGAAGAGGAATTGGGGATTGCCGTGGCGGCGGACGATCTGGACTATCTTGCCCAGGCTAGCGAGCCCGGCAATCCGCATGTCATCCTGCTTTACACATGCCGGCGCTGGCGCGGAGAGCCGGTCTGCCTGGCCGGAGAGGGAATTGCCTGGGTTGCCCCGCAGGACCTGCTGGCACACGAAATGCCGCCGCTCGACATTCCCCTCGCACGCGAACTGATTTCGGCGATTTAGTCGCTTGCCAAGCGCGAACGACCTGCCTATGTGCGCCCTTCCAACGCGCCCGTAGCTCAGCTGGATAGAGCATCAGACTACGAATCTGAGGGTCGGACGTTCGAATCGTTCCGGGCGCGCCATTACTCAAAAGGGTCCACCACAAGGTGGGCCCTTTTGTGTATCGGTGGGTCACGGTGGGCTTCGAACTTGTTGCCGCGGTTCAGCTGAGCGGTAATCCCAGTGCGATTGGCAGCCGCAGTGCGCCATAGGCCCCAGCGAGCAGGGCAACGGCCAGCGCCGGCTTCCAGCCCAGCCGCGCCTCGGCCCAGTGTTGCGCCGCCAGGGCAAGTCCGAACAGCAGCGGAATGAAGTAGTGGTAGAGGTAGAGCACGCGCGTACCATTGACCGCCAGCAGCGCTGCCATGGTCACCAGCCAGCCTCCTAGCAGCAGCGCTCGTAGCGGATTGTCGCGCAGGCGTCGGGGTAGGGCACAGGCCAGCACGCCGGCCAGCGCGACCAGCCAGACAATCACATTGGGGATCAGGCCGATGCCCCAAGGCCGTGGGACGTCGACGTTCGAGCGGTAGGCCAGCAGACCGCGACCCAGCAGCCATTCCAACGGCCGTGAACCAAACTCGTCGGCCGGCGGCATGGTCGACAGGTCATACTCCATGAAGGCGACGATATCGCGCGCCGCCGCCGGGAAGCGCGCCGGATCGAGCGCGCTGCGGGCCTGGGCGGCGCGCTGCTCAGGCGAAAAATAGGGCAGGTCCATCCGGCCCATCTCGGTGGAGGGGTCGGGCGGATTGGGGGTGGCGACGAGATAAGCGGTCAGGGTCAGCCCGGCAGCCATCATGGCTCCCAACCCGCCGGCCAGGCACGTGCGCCAGAGCCGCGTCCAGTCGCGCGCGGCGATCAGCCGCCACAGGATCGGTAGCGCCAGTGCGCCCAGCACCAGGGCATTGGCCCGTACCAGCGCCGCCGCCACGACCAGCGCGCCAAAGGCAAACAGTGCCGGGTAACTGCCGGTCCGCCAGGCCCTGACCAGCGCCCAGAGCGCGCCGATCGTGAATGCCAGCTGGAAGGCGTCAAGCTGCGCGCTGCGGACTTGCACGGCGATTGCCGTGTCGAACAGCAAGAGGGCCGAAAACAGCGCTGTCGCCACCAGGCTGCCGGTCAATTCCAGCAGCAGCGCGGCGAACAGCACGATGCAGGCCACCCCGAATAGGGCGGGTAGCAGCCGCGTCCCGCCCCAGTCGAAGTCCTTGGGCATGACTTCGTCCGCAGCAGCGCGTTCCGCGCCGAGCGGGTGCCAATCGACCTTGTCGTTATCAGCTACCCACAGGGTCCCGGCGGCGATCAGCATGGTTCCCAGCGGGGGGTGTGCGGCAAAATGAGCCTGGCCCTGCGCATAGCGTGCGCTGGTCGAGACGTAATAGGCTTCGTCCCAGATCGACGCCTTGATCCGGTCGAGCCCGGGCAAATACAGCGCGGCGGCGGCAAGGGTGAGCAGGGCCAGCAGCAAGCGCGCATGCAACCGACGGGGCGCAACAACAGTTTTGGATTGCAGTTCGCTCACTTGCTACCCATGTCACAGCTGGTCGGACGGGAAAAGCCGCCAGAAGGGCGGTGCGTTACTTCGCGAGGGAAATGACGAGCCGTGTCAGAGGAACCGACCCCCGCATCGCCGTCCGTCTGGCGCTATGCCAGGGCCAGCCGCGTGCATGTGGTGGTCGATGCCGCACCCTATTTCGCGCTGATGCAGCAGGCCCTGATCCGCGCGCGCCAGCGGATCATGATGATCGGCTGGGATTTCGATACGCGGATCCTGCTGGGGCAGGGGCGGCGCTGGTGGAACCGGCCGGACAAGCTCAATCAGCCGGCGCGGCTGGGGCCCTTCGTGGTCTGGCTGTGCAAGCGGACCCGCGGGCTGGAAGTGCGGGTGCTGAAATGGAATTTCGGCGCGCTGAAGTTCATCTTCCGCGGCTCGATGATCCTCGACCTGTGGCGCTGGTGGCGCAATCCAGCGATCGATTTCAAGTTTGATTCGGCCCATCCGCTGGGCTGCAGCCACCACCAGAAGATTGTGGTGATCGATGATCGCTTCGCCGTCTGCGGCGGGATCGACATGACTGCGGGCCGGTGGGACACGCCCGAGCACAAGGAACATGATCTGCGCCGCCGTCTGCCCTTCTCGCCGCGGTTGTTCGGCCCGTGGCACGACCTGACCCTGATGGTCGAGGGCGAGGCGGCCAAGGCCCTTGGCGATCTGGGCCGCGAGCGCTGGGCCCAGGCTGGTGCGCCGCCGCTGGAACCGTGCGAGCCGCAGATCTCCAGTCCCTGGCCGACCACGCTGAAAGCCGATTTCATCGATGTCGAGGTTGGGATCGCGCGGACCCGCTCGCAATGGAACGGGGTGAGCGAAGTGCGCGAAGTCGAGGCGCTGTTCCTTGAACATATCGCCCGGGCCCGGCACTTCATCTATGCGGAAAGCCAGTACTTCGCCTCCCGCGCAATTGCCGAAGCGATCGCCAAGCGCGTGACCGAGCCTGACCCGCCCGAGATCGTCCTGATCAATCCGCTGACGGCCGAAGGCTGGCTGGAAGTCGTGGCAATGGACGGGGCCCGCGTCTTGCTGACGCACGCGATTGCTGAGCGCGATCACAAGCAGCGGTTCCGCATCTTCGTTCCCCGCAATGCGGCCGGAACGCCGATCTATGTCCATTCCAAGATGATGATCGTGGATGACGAGATCTTGCGGATCGGCTCGGCCAACATGAACAACCGCTCGCTGGGGCTCGATAGCGAATGCGACATGTTCATCGATGCCGCCCGGCCCGGCAACGGCCATGCCCGTCACGGCATCACCAAGCTGCGCCACGCCCTGCTGGCCGAGCACCTGGGCCTGCCCCGGCGCGAGGTGGAAGCAGCGCTGGCGCGCGACCCTTCGATGTTCGCTTTGATTGAAAATGCCCCGCGCAAGGGCAAGTATCTGGAGCCTTTTGCCTTGCGTCCCTTGGGCGAAACGGAGAGAGCAGTAGCAGACAACGCCCTGCTCGATCCCGAACGGCCCGAAGAACTGTTTGAGCCGATCAGCAAGCGGCGGGGTCTGTTTCGCCGTGGCGGCTTCCTGCGCCGCCCGCGACTGGAGGTTTGAGGATGGGATGCGATCACGATCACGAGCTGGACGAGAACGGCAAGTTGCCGGTCCCCGATCATGTCCAGGAAGCGATCCGAACGCTGATCCGCTGGTCGGGCGATGATCCGCAGCGTGAAGGCCTGCTCGATACGCCAGCGCGCGTCGCGCGCGCCTGGAAGGAATATTGCCAGGGTTATAACGAGGACCCGGCCTATCACCTTTCGCGCCAGTTCGCCGAAGTGGGCGGCTATGACGAGCTGGTCCTGCTGAAGGACATCCCGTTCCAGTCGCACTGCGAACATCATATGGCGCCGATCACCGGCAAGGCGGCGATCGCCTATATGCCCAAGGAGAACGTGGTCGGCATTTCCAAGCTGGCTCGTGTCCTCCACGCCTATGCCCGGCGCCTGCAGATCCAGGAGCGGCTGACGGCCGAGGTCGCGCAATGCATCTGGGACAACCTCCAACCGCACGGCGTAGCCGTGGTAATCGAGGCGCAGCACGGCTGCATGACCGGGCGCGGGGTACGCACGCCGGGGGTGGGGATGGTCACCAGCCGCCTGATGGGCTGCTTCCTGGATGACAACCGCAGCCGCAAGGAAGTGCTGAGCCTGATGGGCTACTGAGATGGCCGAACTGGTTCCGGTAATGACGGTTGCCGAGCTGTCGGACTTTTTCGTGCAGGCCTTCCCCGGGGGCAATCACGACCGGCTCGGCCGGATCGACCGGATCGAGCCTGGCTTTGTCCGGCTGGCGCTGGAACCGGACAGCAGCAACCTGCGCCCGGGCAGCATCGTTTCTGGCCCGACCCAGATGGGTCTGGTCGACCGGGCGGCCTATGCCGTGATCCTGGCCCATATCGGCCCGGTCGCCATGGCGGTGACCAGCAACCTCAACATGAGCTTCCTGCGGGCGGTCAAGCAGCAGACGGTGTGGTGCGATGCGGTGCTGCTCAAGCTGGGCAAGCGGCTGGCGACGGTCGATTGCCGGTTGTGGCAGGACGATCCGGCGAACATCGTCGGACAGGCGGTTGTGACCTACGCCATTCCGGGTTGAGCTAGACCGGCCAGCCCCACCGTCGTCCGCAGAACTGCATCAACCAGTAGCCGATCCAGCCGGTCACGGCGAAGGCCACCAGCGCCGCTGGAAAGCTGACTTCCTTGCGCAGCAGCAGGGCGATCATCACAAAGGCTGGCAGCGAGGCCAGGACATAGAGGCTGGAAGAGAGCGCCATATGGGCCACGCGCCCGGCATCGCCGGTATCGCGCCACAGCCAGATCAGCGCCAGGGTAGAAACCAGTGGCAGGCTAGCGATCAGCCCGCCCCAGCCGGGGCTGCGGCGGGCAATTTCGGAGGCAGCCGCGATCACCGCGCCGGAAATCAGCGCCTTGATCGCCAGCTGCCCCCAATCCATCGACTTAGAGGTTTTCGAGCAGGTGTTCGGCCGAGCTGACCTTGAATTCGCCCGGCGCTTCGACGTGGAGCTGTTCGACCACACCGTCGTTGACGATCATAGCAAAGCGCTGGCCGCGCAGGCCAAGACCAAAGCCCGAACCGTCCATGGTCAGGCCCACGGCCTTGGCGAAATCGGCGTTGCCATCGGCCAGCATGGTGATGTCCGAAGAACCCGAAGCCTTGTTCCAGGCGCCCATCACGAAGGGATCGTTGACTGCGGTACCGACGATTTCGTCGATACCCTTGGCCTTCAGTTCGTCAGCCTTTTCGACAAAGCCCGGCAGGTGCTTGGCCGAGCAGGTCGGGGTGAAGGCGCCCGGCACGGAGAACAGCGCCACGCGCTTGCCCTTGAAATAGTCGGCCGACTGGACGGCTTCGGGGCCGCTTTCGGTCGCCTTGACCAGCTTTACGTCGGGCAGCTTGTCGCCAACAGCAATCGTCATCATCGTTCTCCTGTCTGGAAGGGAAATCTTGCTGGTGGGATATAGTCCGCGCTGGCCGCAGGGCAACGGGCGGTTATGCTTAATTTTGCTTTACCCCGCCGCTTTAAGAACCGGTAAAGACGATGGCGCAGTCTGCTGGTGCGGGAACAGGGTCCCGCCGGGAGACTGCAAGATGGGGATCGCACGGGGAATTGCTGCGGCTGCGGCCGTACTGGGCATGCTGGCATCGGTGCCGGCCCAGGCCAATCCGGCAACGCAGGCGGAAAAGCTGCGACGGCTGGATATTATGCTGATGGTGACGGGGCTGCGCTGCCGCAACACGCCGCACAATTTCCAGGCCGACTATCAGCGCTTCACCACCAAGCACATCGCGTCGCTCAACGCCGCGGCGCACCAGCTTCAGGGTCAGCTTTCCGCGCGGGTCGGCCCGCTGCAGGCACACCGTGCGTTCGACAAGCTGAGCGTGACCATGGCCAACACCTATGGCCAGGGGCATCCGTGGCTGAGCTGCGCCGAACTCAAGGTTGCCGCCCGCAGCCTGGCCCAGGCCGAGGGACCGGCGGTGCTGGCCGAGGCTGCGGACCAATTGCTGGCCAGCAGCGGTTCGGCGCGCTTCGCCTGGACACGTTGATCGTCTGGGCGGTTCTCGAAAACATATAAAGCAATCTTTATATTTGCCTCTGAAAGGGTGAACGGCTAAGGGCGGCGTCATGTTTGGCGCTGCCTGTTGCCGTTTGCGGCAGGGCGCCTGCGATGTTCAGGAGAAGACCCGTGGCCACTGCTGCCCAGACCCGTGACTATGCCATCGCCGACATCGGCCTGGCCGACTTCGGCCGCGCCGAGATCAAGATTGCCGAAACCGAAATGCCGGGCCTGATGGCGCTGCGTGAGGAATTTGGCGCCTCGCAGCCGCTGAAGGGCGCGCGGATCACCGGTTCGCTGCACATGACGATCCAGACCGCAGTGCTGATCGAAACCCTCGTGGCGCTGGGCGCCGAAGTGCGCTGGGCCACCTGCAACATCTTCTCGACCCAGGACCACGCCGCCGCCGCGATCGCCGCAGCCGGTATCCCGGTCTTTGCGATCAAGGGTGAAAGCCTGGCCGATTACTGGGACTATGTCGGCTCGATCTTCGATTGGGATGACGGCACCGGCCGCACCGCCAACATGATCCTGGATGATGGCGGCGATGCCACCATGTTCGCGCTGTGGGGCGCGCGCGTCGAAGCCGGGGAAGACCTGTTCGAACCCAGCAATGCCGAGGAAATCGAATTCGTCCGCGCGCTGAAGAACTTCCTGAAGCGCAAGCCGGGCTACCTCACCATGTCGGTTGCCCACATCAAGGGCGTGTCGGAAGAGACCACCACCGGCGTCCACCGGCTCTACCAGATCGCCAAGGACGGCAAGCTGCCGTTCCCCGCGATCAACGTGAACGATTCGGTCACCAAGTCGAAGTTCGACAACCTCTATGGCTGCAAGGAATCGCTGGTTGACGCGATCCGCCGCGCCACCGACGTGATGTTGGCCGGCAAGGTCGCCTGCGTCGCCGGCTTCGGCGATGTCGGCAAGGGCTCGGCTGCCTCGCTCCGCCAGGGCGGCGCCCGCGTCATGGTCACCGAAATCGACCCGATCTGCGCGTTGCAGGCCGCCATGGAAGGCTATGAAGTCGTCACCATGGAAGAAGCCGTGAAGCGCTGCGACATCTTCGTTACCGCCACCGGCAACGAAGACGTGATCACCGCCGAGCAGATGAAGGCGATGAAGCCGATGAGCATCGTCTGCAACATCGGCCACTTCGACAGCGAGATCCAGATTTCGGCGCTCGACAACTACAAGTGGACCGAAGTGAAGCCGGGCACCGACCTGGTCGAATTCCCCGACGGCAAGCAGATCATCATCCTGGCGAAGGGCCGCCTGGTGAACCTGGGCTGCGCCACCGGTCACCCCAGCTTCGTGATGTCGGCCAGCTTCACCAACCAGACGCTGGCCCAGATCGAACTGTTCACCAAGAACGAGCAGTACAAGAACGAAGTCTATGTCCTGCCCAAGCACCTCGACGAAAAGGTTGCCGCGCTGCACCTGGAAAAGCTGGGCGTCCAGCTGACCAAGCTCAGCGAAAAGCAGGCCAAGTACATCGGCGTGCCGGAAGCTGGTCCGTTCAAGCCGGACCACTACCGCTACTAAGCACCACTGTCTCCTTCCCCCACGATGGGGGAAGGATGCGGAGACTTGGTGCCCTGGCACCTAGTCGCAGCTGGATGGGGGTGAGCAGGCGGCGGGCCACCTTGGTCCGCAAACCGCACCCCCACCTAACCTTCGCTAAGCGGCACGCCGCAAGCTGCGGTATTCCTCCCCCATCAAGGGGGAGGAGTGACTTGCCTTAGCGCTCCTTGCCGCATAGCTGGAAGGCATGACGCTTTCCCCGACCGCCCTCGTGCTGATCGGGCTGCTGCTTTCGGCCTGGACCGTGGCGGCGGCCTGGGCCGTGCTGGCTGCGCGCGGTCGCGAAACGCGCGCCGAAAATGGCCAACGCCAGGCGCGGCGGCTGGCCCGCATGGTCGATGAGAGCCCGGCGATACCGCTGCTGGTCCGCGCCGACGGCCGGATCGAAGCACCGCAAAGGCTGGCCAACTGGCTGGGGCTGGAGGCGGTTCCGCAGTTCCTGACCGAGCTGGACGGCGGCCGGATCGATGGCGGCGGGGGCGGGTTGACCGGCGAACAATTGGGTGAACTGACCGAAGCCGTGCGCCGCTGCCAGCGTACCGCCAATCCGTTCCGGCTGGTGGTGACGCCCAAGGGCTCGAAGCGCAGCCTGGCGCTGCGCGGTCATCTCGCCGATCCGCAGATTTCGCCCGGTGGCGCGGCGCTGGTCTGGGTCTTCGACTTTTCCGACAGCGAGAGCGAGCTGGTCCAGCTGCGCGATGAGGCACGCCGCGCACAGGAAGACTTTGCCGCGCTGGTGGGCCTGATCGAAGCCGCGCCGATGCCGATGTGGTTCCGCGGCCCCGATGGCGAGATGCGGCTGGTCAACTCGGCCTATGTCGAGGCCGTGGCGGGCGAGGATGCACGCCAGGTCGTGGCTGACGGGGTTGAGCTGGTCGAGAATATCGACGGCCTCACCGCCAAGCAGGTCGCGCTCCAGGCGGCGGGCAAGAGCCTGCCAATTGAGCGGATCGTGCCAGCCACCATCAATGGCCAGCGCCGCTCGCTGCGGGTTTCCGATCTGCCGCTGGGGCAGGAAGGGATCGCGGGCTATGCCGTCGATATCGAGGACATGGAGCAGCTTGGCCGCGATTTCCGCGCTTTCCGCGAAGCGCAGCGCTCGATGCTCGATCAGCTCTCGGCCGGCGTTGCCCAGTTCGACGCGCGCCGCACGCTGACCTTTGCCAACCAGCCGTTCCTGCGGATCTTCGGGCTCAAGCCCGCCGTGCTGATCGACCCCGCGCCGTTCGAGCGCCTGCTCGACCTGGCCCGCGATGGCGGCAAGGTGCCCGAGGCGCGCGACTTCCCGGCCTGGCGGCGCGAGAAGGCCAGCTGGTTCCTGGCGAGCGAGGCGCAGGAAGAGGCCTGGTCGCTATCCGATGGCACGCACCTGCGCGTCGTCGCCCAGCCGCTGCCCGATGGCGGCCTGCTGCTGATCGCCGAGGACCGGACCGAGCAGCTGCGCCTCTCGGCCAATCGCGACACGCTGCTGCGCACCCGCACCGCGACGTTCGACAGCCTGTTCGAATCGCTCGCGGTCTTCGCGCCGGACGGCAAACTCCAGCTCTGGAACCGGCGTTTTGCGGCCGATTGGGGCCTGGACGATACGATCCTGGATAGCCATCCGCGGATCGAAACGCTGCTTGAGCGGATCGCCATGCGGCTCAAGAAGCCGGAGCGAGCGAAGCAGGTAGGCGATGTCGTTCGCGCCGCGACGCTCGATCGCCGCCAGACGGGCGGGCGCGCCGTCCTCGCCGATGGCCGCACGTTGGAATTTGCCGGGGTGCCGCTGCCCGATGGCAATGGCCTGCTGACCGTGCTCGACATCACTGACAGCCAGAAGGCCGAAGAAGCGCTCAAGCAGCGCGCCGCTGCGCTGGAAGAGGCCGACGCGCTGAAGACCCGCTTCCTGGCCAACATGAGCTACGAATTCCGTACGCCGCTCACGTCGATCGGCGGCTTTGCCGAACTGCTCGATGCCGGGCTGGGCGGTGACCTGTCGGAACAGGGCCACGAATATGTCGCCGCGATCCTGACCTCGGTGGACCGGCTGGGCGAGCAGATCGAGTCGGTGCTCGATCTATCGCAGAGCGAGGCCGGGCTGCTGCCGCTGGTCCGCGAGGAGGTTGAACTCTACCCGCTGGTCACACGCCTGATCGAGGACCGCGCGACCCGGATCCGCGAGGCCGGGCTGACGCTCGACCTGCGCGGAGACAAGGGCATCGGGCGGATCACCGGCGACGCGCGGCGACTGGCCCGGGCGATTGGCCATGTACTCGACAATGCGATTGCGGCGACGCCTTCGGGCGGGCGCGTGCTGGTCGAACTGTCGGGTCGCAAGGGTCGGGCGCGGATCGTCATCTCCGATAATGGCCCCGGCATGGATGCGGCAACGCTGGCCCGCGCGCTTGAGGGGATCAAGCTTTCGGCCGATGGCAAGGCGGTTGAGCGGCGGCAGGGCCTTGGTCTGCCGCTCGCGCGGCGGCTGGTGGAGGCCCATGGCGGCACGCTTGAACTGCTGTCGGAACCGGGGCAGGGCACCGCCGCGATCATCGACCTGCCGTGAGGATCACCCTGCCTGATCTGGCTGCGACCGAAGCGCTCGGCGCGCGGATTGCGGCCGTGCTGCGACCCGGCGATGTCGTCGCCCTGTCGGGCGGGTTGGGCGCTGGCAAGACCACGCTGGCCCGGGCGATTATCGCCGCGCTGGGGCACACGGGCGAAGTTCCTTCGCCCAGCTTTGCGATCATCGAGACCTATGATCCGCCCGCTGTGCGCCTGCCGCTGGTCCATGCCGATTTCTATCGCTTGAACCGCCCCGAGGAAGCCGAAGAGATCGGGCTCGACGATTACCGCGAAGGCGCGGCTCTGATTGCCGAATGGCCCGATCATGCCGGCGGGTTTGGCCATGAACCCGGCTGCCTGGCGATCACGATTGAAACTGCGGAAACGGAGCGGGTTGCGATTGTCGAGCCGGGGGCCAATTGGCTAGGGCGTCCGGGATGGAACTGAATTTTCCCGAAGGGCTTGAGGCATTTCTGGCGCAGGCCGGATGGCAGGGCGCGGCAATCGAACCGCTGGCGGGCGATGCTTCGTTCCGCCGCTATTTCCGCATCCGGCAGGGGGAGCGCAGCGCCATGCTGATGGACGCGCCGCCGCCGAATGAGGATCCCGCGCCGTTCCTGCGCGCCGCCAAATGGCTCGATGCCAATGGCCTGCGCGCGCCGCGGATCCTGGCCGAGGATGCCTCGCGCGGGCTGGTCCTGCTGGAGGACTTCGGTGAAGTCCGGATGCGCGAATATCTCGATCAATGGCCGGATGATGAGCGCCAGGTCTATGAGGCGGCGATCGACGCGCTGGTCGAACTGCACCGCCTGCCGCCGGGGCCATTCGTCGATTATTCGCTGGCTGAGTACCAGCGTGAGGCCAAGCTGTTCGTTGACTGGTACTGCCCGGCGCAGAACCTCTACATCGATGGGGCAGGCTATACTGCTGCCTGGGAAGAAGTGCTCAGCCCGCTGCTGCCGCGCCAGCGCCCCGGCGTGGTGGTGCTGCGCGATTACCATGCCGAGAACATCATGCTGCTGGGTGCGCTGCACGAACAGGGCCTGCTCGATTTCCAGGACGCGCTGGTCGGCCACCCGGCCTATGACCTGGTCTCGCTGCTGCAGGATGCGCGGCGCGACGTGTCGCCCGAACTCGAAGCCGCAATGTTCGACTATTACGTGAGCAAGGCTGAGCCTGGCGCTGATTTTGCAGCGGATTATGCCCGACTGGGGGCGCAGCGGAACGCCAAGATCGTTGGCATCTTCGTGCGGCTGTGGAAGCGCGATGGCAAGCCGCGCTACCTCGATCTGATCCCGCGCGTCTGGGCTCAGCTGGAGCGTGACTTGGCCCATCCGGCGCTGGAGCCGGTGGCACGCTGGTTCGATGCCAATGTACCCGCAGAGCTGCGGGCCGCGGGTGGGGGAACCTGGCAGCCGTGAGCAACCTGCCCGGCACCTCGATGATTATGGCCGCTGGCAAGGGCACGCGGATGATGCCGCTTACCGCGACCCGGCCCAAGCCGCTGGTCACGGTGGCGGGGGAGACCTTGCTCGACCACGTGCTCCATCTGCTGGCCGATGCCGGGGTCGGGCGGATTGTGGTCAACGTCCACTACCTGCCCGATCAGATCGAGGCGCATCTGGCGGCTGAGGAGCGTTTTCAGGTCACCATCTCGGACGAGCGGGCCCTGCTCCGCGATACCGGCGGCGGGCTGGTCCAGGCGCTGCCGCTGATCCCGGACGATCCGTTCTTCTGCATCAATGCCGACAATTGGTTCACCTGGCAGGGCACCAATCCGCTGGTCCGGTTGGCCGAGGCCTGGGATCCGGCCAAGATGGACGTGCTGATGCTGCTCGTCCCGCATGAGCGGGCCAACAACACCAAGGGGATCGGTGACTTCGATCTCGACGGGCAAGGCCGGATTTCACGCGAGGGCCCCAAGCGCCCGCGCGGTTATGACTGGACCGGGGTGCAGCTCCTGTCGAAACACCTCGTCACCGCTCCGCCGAGCGAAGTGTTCTCGACCAACGTGTTCTGGGACAGGGCCATTGCCGCCGGGCGCTGCTTTGGCCTGGTCCATCAGGGCGAGTGGTTCGATGTCGGCTATCCCGAAGCGATCGGTCTGACCGAGGCTGCGCTGGCCAGCGCGCAGTCCGCCGATGGCTGAGCGGGCCGGGCCGAACGTCTATTCCATCGCCGCGCACCGCGGGTTTGCCGATGCGCTGGTGGCGGGGCTGATCCCGCGTTACGCCGAGGCTGACCTTGGCCTGGCGCGGCTGACCCTGCTGCTCCCCAGCCGCCGTGCCGAGCGGATCGTGACCGAAGCCTTCGTGCGCCTCTCCGGCGGCGGCCTGCTGTTGCCGCGCATGGCGGTGGTAGGTGATCTCGACCTCGATGAAACGCTGGGGCCGCTGCTCGATCCGCTGGGCGCTGGGAGCGCCGTGCCGCCCGCCGCCGATCCAGTGCGGCGCTGGCTGCGGCTGGCCGAACTGCTGCGCGCCGAGCTCGGCAAGGATGCCCCCAAGGCCCCCGGCATGCTGCGCCTTGCCTTTGAGACGGCGCGGACAATGGACCGGCTGGCGATCGAAGGGATCGAGCTGGGTGATCTGCTACAGGAACGGGTTGCCGGGATCGTCGGCGATCTGGCCAAGCACTGGCAGGATTCGACCCGCAGTTTCGCCCGCGTCCAGGCGCACTGGCTGGCCGAGCTGGCAGCACGCGGTGAGGTTGATCCGCCGGTGCGGCGCAACCTGCTGTTTGATCATGCGGCAACTCGGTGGAAGGAAACGCCTCCGGCCCAGCCAGTAGTCGCGGCCGGGATCACCAGCGCCTCACCCGCGCTGGCGCGGCTGCTGCGGACCATTGCCGATCTGCCGAACGGGGCGGTGATCCTGCCTGATCTTGACCTCAACCTCGATCAGGCGACCTGGGACGGGCTGGGTCTGGCCGGCATTCCCGCCGAACCCGGCGGCGCCCCCTTTGGCGAGCGCGATGCCCTGGCGCACCCGCAATATCACCTCAAGCTGCTGCTCAACCGGATGGGCATTGCCCGCACCGAGGTCGATCCGTGGCACCGCGCGGGCCTGGCTGCCGCCCCGCCAGAGCGCAGCAAGGCGATCTCCAACCTGTTCCTGCCGCCCGAAGGAAGCGCGCGCTGGGTTGACCTGAAGGCCGAGCAGCGCCGCCTCTCCGCCGTGCGGCTGATGGAAAGCGCCCATCCGGGTGAGGAAGCCCAGGCCATTGCCGTGCTGATCCGCGAGGCGCTGGAGCAACCGGAACGGCGCGTCGCGCTGGTCACGCCCGATCGCGGGCTGGCGGGCCGGGTCGTCGCGCATCTGCGGCGCTGGAACATCGTCGCCGACGACACCGCGGGCCAGCCGCTGCCGCAAGCCACGGCGGGCCGGGTCCTGTTGCTGCTGGCCGAACTGGCGGCGACCGAGGCCGCGCCGGTCCCGCTGTTGGCGCTGCTGGTCCACCCGCTGGTCGGGGCGGGGGAAGGGCGCGCGGCCTGGCTTGAGAATGCCCGTGCGCTCGATCTGGAACTGCGCGGACCGCGCCCCAAGCCGGGCTTTTCACCAGTTGAGGCGGCCGTGGCCAAGCTCGCCAGGCGCGGGCGGGGCGAGGGCATTGCCGAGTGGTGGCAGGGCGTGGCGGAAGTGCTCGTCCCGGTCCTGGGCTTGCCGGAAGAGATCTCGCTGAACGAGGCGCTCGACGTGCTGTCTGCCGCCGGTGAGGCGCTGTGCGGTTCGCGGCTGTGGGGTGAGGCCGATGGCCGCGCGCTGGCCGGCTGGGTGGAGGAACTGCGCGATGCCAGCGCCGCGATCGGCACCCGGCTTGCCCGTGCCGACCTGGCGCAAGTGCTGCGCGATGCGATGGACCGCGTGCCGGTGCGTCCGCCGTGGGGCGGCCATCCGCGCATCGCGATCTACGGTCTGCTCGAAGCACGGATGAGCCGGGCCGATCTGGTGATCTGCGCCGGGCTGACCGAAGGGTCATGGCCCGCCAGCCCCTCGCCCGAGCCGCTCTTGCCGCCAGCCGTGCTGCGCGCGCTGGGCGTGCCGGCGGGCGAATTCCGCATTGGCCTCGCTGCGCATGACCTCGCCGGGGCGCTCGGCGCGCCGGAGGTGGTGCTGAGCTGGGCCCAGCGCGATGAGGCTGGCCCGGTGATCCCCAGCCGCTTCGTGCTGCGGGTTGAAGCGATGCTGGGCGAGCTGGCTGATGGCCACCGTGAACGTCGCGCCGTCGAACTGGCTCGGGCGATCGATCACACCCAGCTGCAGCCGCCTTACCCACAGCCCAAGCCGGTCCCCAACGCCGAGCAGCGCAATGTCGCGCTCAACGTCACGGCGATCGACCGGCTGCGCGGTGATCCCTATCAGTTCTATGCGCAGGCAATCCTGCGGCTGCGCGCGCTCGACGGGCTGGATGCCGATCCGACCGCCGCCTGGCAGGGCACGGTCGTCCACAAGGTGATGGAACGCTGGCACAAGGCCGGGGGCAGGGCGGGCGAGCTGCTCGCAATCGCCTCGGAAGAACTGGCCGAGATGCAGGCCCACCCCGTCACCCGCAGCCTGTGGTGGCCGCGCCTGCAACGCGGGCTCGAATGGATCGACGCCCAGATCACTCGCGACCGCGGGCTGGGCCGCGAAGTTCTGAAAAGCGAAGCCGAAGGCCACTTCGCCCTGGCCGGCGTCAAGATCAAAGGCCGCGCCGACCGGATCGATCGCGACGCCGATGGGCGCTTGATCGTGGTCGATTACAAGACCGGCGCGCCGCCCAAGGGCAAGCAGGTGCAGGAAGGCTTTGCGCTCCAGCTTGGCACGCTGGGGCTGATGGCCGCCGCCGGGGGCTTTGAAGGGATTGCCGGAGTTCCCAATGGTTTCGAATACTGGTCCTTCGGCAAGAGCGAGGACAGCGAAACCGGGTTTGGCTATTGCTATGAACCGATCGCCGAGGGCCGCAAGGCCGGCCTGCCGCGCAACGAATTTCTGACCAAGACGCAGGAATTCCTGCTCGACGCGATCGACCGCTGGATCAAGGGCGACGAGGCCTTCACTGCCCGGCTCAATCCCGATCTGCCGGGCTACAACGACTACGACCAACTAATGCGGCTGGACGAATGGCAAGCGCGCGGGGAGCCAGAGGCATGAGCCGCGTGTTCCCCCTGACGCACGAACAGCGCCCGGCGGTTGAGCCGTCCGAAGTCGTCTGGCTCTCAGCCTCGGCCGGCACGGGCAAGACCCAGGTGCTCTCGGCCCGCGTGTTGCGGCTGCTGCTCGAAGAGGGCGTGCGGCCCGACCAGATCCTGTGCCTGACCTTCACCAAGGCCGGCGCAACCGAGATGGCCGCTCGCATCAACGAGGTGCTGGCGCGTTGGGTGCGGCTCGATGACACCCAGCTGTTCACCGAACTCGAAGCAATCGGCGCGCCCAGCCAGCCGGAAGACCGCGCCCGCGCCCGCAAGCTGTTTGCCGCCGTGCTCAATTGTCCGGGCGGCGGCCTGCGGATCGATACGATCCACGCCTTTGCGCAGTGGCTGCTGGCGGCCTTCCCGAACGAGGCAGGGCTGCTGCCCGGCGTCAAGGCGATGGAGGACCGTGACCGGGACCTCTTGCTGCGCGAAGTCCTGGCTGACCTGCTGCTGGCGGCCGAACGCACCAACGATGCAGCAACGCTCGATGCCCTGGCGCGGCTGTCGGTGCGGATGGGGCCAGACAAGGTCCCCGGCTGGCTGCTGCGCTGTGCCGCCGCGCGCGAGGCCTGGGAAGGAACAACGGGTTGGCAGCCGCCAATGAAGGACGGGGTCCACCGCCTGCTCGGCCTGCCGGCCGATGCCGGGCCGGACGACCTGCTCGACCTGTGCAGCGACGGGGTGTTCGATACCGACGCGCTGGAGTGCTGCCTCGCGGCCTATTCCGGGTGGAAAACGGCCACCAGCGCCAAGGTCACCCCACTGATCCGCGACTGGTTGGAAAGCGGCCCGGCCGAGCGGCTGGCCAGCCTAGATGCCCTGCACAAGGAGCTGTTCACCAAGGAGGGCCTGGCCAAGAACCGCCAGTCGCTGAGCAAGCTGGAAAGCAGCTTCGAGGAAGCCGCCGACGCGGTCCTGCTAAGCAGTGTCGCGGTGCAGGAGCGGCGCGCCTTGCTTGATCTCGCCGAGTTCCTGGTCCCCGCGCTTGAACTGGGCCGCAAGTTCGCGATTGCCTGGGATGAGGCCAAGGCGCGCGCCGGGTTCATCGATTTCGACGACCAGATCCGCCAAGCTGCGGCCCTGCTGACCCGCAGCGAGCTGTCCGAATGGATCCGCTACAAGCTCGACCGGCAGTTCGATCACATCCTGGTCGACGAGGCGCAGGACACCAATGCGGCGCAGTGGCAGATCATCGGCGCGCTCACCGATGAATTCTTTGCCGGCAAGGGCGCGCGGGACGACAAGCTGCGCACCCTGTTCGTGGTCGGCGATTACAAGCAGGCGATCTTCCGCTTCCAGGGCACCAGCCCGGAAAACTTCGCCAAGGCCAAGGCGCGGGTCGACGACATGATGCGCGATGCCGCCGCCAACCTCGCCGAGCAGCGCGGCGGCGGGGCAGGGCGGACCTTGCGCGATCTGGACCTTGGCCAGAGCTTCCGCACGGCCCGCGCGATCCTGGAGTTCGTCGACAAGGCCATTGGCGAAGTCGGCCATGAGGGGTTGGGGCTTACCTCGCCGCCCGAACCGCATGTCGGGCAGGAGCGGCCAGGGCAAGTCACGCTATGGCGCGTGCTTGGCGGCGAAAGTGCCAACGGTGATGAAGGGGAGCCCGCCGACGAAGGGGCCGAGGGCTGGCTATCGCGCGGGGATCGCCAGATGGCGGAGCGGATCGCGCGGCAAGTGCGGGACTGGCTCGATCATGGCTTCCCGCTGGTCAAGGGTGAGGCCGAGGGCAAGGCCCGCCGCGCCACGGCCGGCGACGTGATGGTGCTGGTGCGCAAGCGCAAGGAGCTGGCCGGGCTGATCGTGGCGCGGCTCCATGCGGCAGGCGTGCCGGTGGCCGGGGTGGACCGGCTGCGGCTGGCGACCCCGCTGGCGGTGCGCGATCTGATGGCGGCGGTGCGCTTTGCGGTCCAGCCGCATGACGAGCTCAACCTGGCCTGCCTGCTGGTCTCACCCCTGATCGGCTGGAGCCAGGACGATCTGCTGCGCTGGGGCTGGCGCAAGGACAAGATCGGGCTGTACGAGCACTTGCGCAATTCTCGCGGCGTGCCCGAAGTGGACCGCACCTGGCACCAGTTGGGTGAACTGCTGCGGATCGCAGATTACGAGCCGCCGCGGGCCCTGCTCCACTGGATCCTGACCGGGCCATGGCAAGGTCGCAAGCGGCTGGTCGCGCGGCTGGGGACCGAGGCGAACGATCCGATCGACGAATTGCTCAACGCCGCCGGGGCCTATGCCGCGAACGAGGTGCCGAGCCTGACCGGCTTCATCCGCTGGTTCGATGCCGGCACCAGCGAGCTGAAGCGCGAGGCCGGCAAGAGCCGCGACGAAGTGCGGGTGATGACGGTCCACGGCTCGAAGGGCTTGCAGGCGCCGATCGTGATCCTGGCCGACGCGGCTGACAACCCGGCGCGCAGCCGGGGCAGCCCGGTCGAGCTGGAAGATCCGCTCAGCGGCAAGGTGATCCCGCTCCCCGGCCTGCCGCAAAGTCAGCAACTTGGCCGGATTGCCGACGTTATCGCGGCCAATGCCAAGGCCGAAATGGAAGAGCATTGGCGGCTGCTCTATGTCGCCATGACCCGGGCCGAGGAGGCGCTGTTCATCGGTGGCGCGCTGACCGCGCGGGAGAAGGCGCCGCATGCCGACAGCTGGTACGCGCGCCTCGCTGGGCTGTTTGACGAGGCCGACTGGATTGAGGACCCGCGCTGGGGCGCAACGGTGACCTTTGGCGCAGCTCCGCAGGTGCCGGCCCCGCCCAAGCCGGGCGAGGGCGGCGAGCTGCCGCTGCTGCCGGCCTGGCTGGAGCGCCCGGTCGCTGCGGAACCGCGCCCACCGCGTCCGCTCGCGCCTTCGTCGCTGGGCAAAGACCTGGCGACCGATCCGCCATTCCCGCCCGGGGCCGGGCAGGCCGCCGCGAGTGGTGTCCTGCTACACAAGCTGCTCGAACGGCTGCCCGAACTGCCGGTGTCAGAGCGCAAGGCTGCGGCCGAGGCCTGGCTGGCGAACAATGGCGGCGATTTCACGGCGCCGGAACGGGCCGACATGATCCGTTCCGCGCTGGCCGTGCTGGCCGAACCGGCCTGGGCTGACCTGTTTGCACCGGGAGCACTGGCCGAAGTGCCGATCGCCGCTACGGTAGGCGGGCAGGTGGTAGTCGGCACGATCGACCGGATGACGATCCTGCCCGACCGGATCCGTCTGATCGATTTCAAGACTGCGCGGCGTCCGCCGGAAAGCCTTGATGCCGTGCCGGCCTCGATCCTGCGTCAGATGGCAGCCTATGCTGCTGCACTTGAGGCGGCCTATCCGGGCCGCAGGATCGAGGCGGCGCTGCTTTACACCCAGGTGCCGCGTCTGATTGCCCTGCCGGACGAACTGCTCAATGTTCACAAGCAGGCATTGCTGGCCGCGCAGGAAAGCTTTTGAACCACAGCGATTGCCGAAGCGCGCGCGGCTTCCTAGATTGACGAACAACCCTTCAGGAGATTCCCCCATGGCCACCAAAGCCGTTACCGATGCCAGCTTCGCCACCGATGTACTGGGTTCCGACAAGCCCGTGCTGGTCGATTTCTGGGCCGACTGGTGCGGCCCCTGCAAGATGATCGCCCCGGCGTTGGAGGAAATCAGCGAGGAACTGGCTGACCAGGTGACCATCGCCAAGGTCGACATCATGGAGAACACCGACACTGCCGCCCAGTTTGGCGTTCAGTCGATCCCGCTGATGGTGCTGTTCAAGGATGGCAAGCCGGTCGCCCAGAAGCTGGGTGCCGCACCGAAGAGCCAGCTCAAGGGCTGGCTGGAAAGCGTTCTCTAAAGCGCAGCCATCCGCTCTGCCAGCTCGTCCCACAGGGCCGGGCTGGCGGCGCCGATCAGGCTGGGGCGCAGATGTTCGTCCACCCGGTAGGGCTTTCCGTCCGGCCGGGCGACCTTGCCGCCTGCTTCGTTGAGCAGCAGTACGCCCGCGGCGTGATCCCAGGCCAGGGTTCGCTCGAAGATCGTGATGTCATTCTCGCCCAGCACGATGCGCGGATACTGCTCGGCTGCGCAGCGCGGGATGTCGACCAGCGTGTAGTGCGGGGCGATATGGGTCTTCAGCACTTCACGCCGGGCCGGATCGGCAAAGACCAGTGAAATGGCTGCAATCGGCGGGGTCTGGCCGCTGGAGCGAGCATTGATCCGCTCACCGTCGATCCAGGCGCCCTGGCCCTTCTGGGCGGTGCAGAAGCGGCCGCGCAGCGGATCGTAGATCCAGCCGCCAATCGTCTCGCCCGCTTCGGCCAGGGCGACCATGATCCCGAAGGGCGGCTTGCCGCTGGCGAAGTTGTTGGTGCCGTCGATCGGATCGATGATCCAGCACAGCGCATCGCCCAGGCGGTCCATCAGGGCGGGATTGGCTTCGCAGGCTTCCTCACCGACGATGGTAGCTTCGGGCAGGACCTTGGCCAGGCCCTCGGCCAGGATCACTTCGGCCTCGCGATCCGCCACGGTGACCAGTTCGCCGACCGACTTGTCGATCACTTCGTGGGCTTCAAGCTGCTGGTAGCGCGGCATCACGGCACGCGCGGATGCGTCCTTGATAACCGCGAGCACCGCCGCATCGAGCGCGGCGCTCACGAGCGGTAGTCCGCATTGATCGAGATGTAACCGTGGGTCAGATCGCAGGTCCAGACCGTGGCGCGGCCCTCGCCCAGGCCCAGATCGACCTCGATCGAAATGTCCTGGCCCTTGAGGTGCGCGGCCACGGGCGCCTCATCGTAATCGGCCAGCGGCTGGCCCTCGCGCGCGGCCCAGGTGCCGCCGAAGCCGATCGACAGGCGGTCACGGTCGGCGGGTTCGCCGGCCTTGCCCACGGCCATCACCACTCGGCCCCAATTGGCGTCCTCGCCGGCGATGGCGGTCTTGACCAGCGGCGAGTTGGCAATGGCGAGGCCAACCTTGCGGGCGCTCTCGTCGCTGACTGCGCCGCTGACGGTGACGGCGATGAACTTCTGCGCGCCTTCGCCGTCGCGGACGACCAGGTGCGCCATCTGCCGGCAAACATCTTCCAGCGCGGCGGCAAAGGCATCGGCGCCAGCACTGTCGAACGAAGTCAGCGGAGCATTGCCGGCCGCGCCGGTGGCAAAGGCCAGCACCGTATCGCTGGTCGAGGTGTCGCTATCGACCGTGATGCATGAGAAGGTCCGCTGGTTGGCGGCGGAGAGCAGGGCTTGTAGGAAGCCTGGCTCGGCCGCCGCGTCGGTGAAGATATAGCCCAGCATGGTCGCCATATCGGGCGCGATCATGCCGCTGCCCTTGATGATCGCACCGAGCGTAACCGTCCGGCCATCGACCACGGCCTTGGCCATCGCGCCCTTGGCGAAGGTATCGGTGGTGCCGATCGTCTCGGTGGCGGCTTGCCAGTCGCACGGCTCGGCCAGCAACGCCGCCTCGATCCCGGCCTTGGCCTTGTCTTTGGGCAGCGGCACGCCGATCACCCCGGTGGAGGAGACGAAAACCTGTTCCTGCGGACATCCCAGATGCGCGCTGACCTGGACCATGATTGCCTCGACCGCCTCGCGCCCGCGATAGCCGGTAAAGGCGTTCGAATTGCCGGCATTGACCACCAGCGCCCGCGCGCGGCCCTGGGCCACGTTCTGCCGCCCCAGCTCGACCTCGGACGAACAGCAGACATTGCGCGTGAAGACCCCGGCCACCGCCGTACCTTCGGCCAGTTCGACAAAGGTCAGATCGCAGCGGCCCCAATCCTTATACCCGGCGCGCGCGACGCGCGGGGTGACGCCGGCAATCGGCGGGATCGCGGGGAAGGGGCGGGCGAGGGGCGAAATGGGATGGGCCATGGCGGACCCTTATGGTGCGATAGCTACGCGGGCAAGGTGGTCGCGGTTTCGCTTGTTTTGGCGGAGCAGCCTGATATCTCAAACGTATGACTATGCTCGCTATTCTCTTGCTCGCCCAGGCCGCTTCCGCGGAGTCTGTCGTCACTCCACCCACGCTGGTACCCCCGCCGCCGCCGGCCTTGCCAATCCAAATTGGCGAAGGTGCCTTCAATCCGCGTGCGCCGAAACCGATGAGCTATCCCGGATCGTGGGTCATGACCGCTGACTATCCCGCCGATTCGCTGCGGGCCAACGAACAGGGGACTACCGGCTTTACCGTTACTGTTGATACCCAGGGCCGCGTCAAGGACTGCCGGATCAGCGCCTCAAGCGGCTCCCCGCGGCTCGATGAAACGACCTGCCGGCTGGTGACCCAGCGGGCGCGGTTCACCCCTGCTACGGACAGCAAGGATAATCCAATCGAGGGCACCTACGCCAACCGTGTCCGCTGGGTTTTGCCCGCGATCACGCCGCCTGAACCGGGCCAGGCCGTTACAACCTATACCGTCCAGGCCAATGGTGACGTCACGGATTGCAAGGTGGTGCTGGAAGGGGCTGCCGCCACGTCCATGAATCGCTTGGCGGGTTTTTGCGGCAATACGAAGAAAATGAAGCCCTACCTTGATGCCGACAAGAAGCCGGTCACCCGCAAGGTGACTATGACGACTACCATCGCTGTCGAATAGCGCTCAGCCCCCCAGCCGCACCAATGCGGTTGGCGCGGTGGTGGTGCGCGGGGTGATTTTCCATTCCAGCCGCTGACCCGTGGTACCCGCGACGGGGCCTTCGTCGGTGTTGTTGGCCAGGATTGTGCCGTCAGTCGTCAGCACCAGCGTGCCATTCAGTTCGGGCAGCTTCAGGCCGTCGTCCTTACCATCCTTGTCCGAACCGAGTGCTGCGCCCATTGCCGCAAGCTGGCCCATACTGGCCATCGGGTTGCCCTGGGCAGGTTGGCCAAAGGCCGGGGCATCCATCCGCACCGCGCCATCGGCGCGCTTGTTGAGCACGACAAAGGCGTTGGCCATGGGGAAGCGTTCCATGGTTGGGAACTGGAAATCGTAATCGAGATGGCCGCTGATCGCGAAATCGACCACGAACAGCCCATCTCCCTTGTAGACCACCGATTTCCAGCCGGCCTGGCGGCGCAAGCGCTGCGCCAGTTCCTCGGCTGCCTGGGGGCTGGAGGGGTCGATTCCGCCCAGCATCACTTTCATCATGTCTGAATCGCGCTTCTTTCGGGCCTCATCAGCCTTGCGGTCTTCCTCCCAGTCGGCCTTCTGCTTGGCGAGTTCGTCCTTCGTGCACTCGCGTTCCTTCATCTCTTCATCGTCGGTGTAGCAGGTGACTGCCTTGAAGGGCTCGGCTTCCTTGGCCTTGCTGCCCAGTTCGGCCAGCTTGCTCAGCCCCAGGAGGTAGATCTCGCCGTTGTAGGAATAGTTGAAGCGGCCATCCTTGCGCAGGTCGATCGCGGAGGTAAAGCTGCCGGGCGAAACGAAGCAACCGCTCAGCAGCAGCGTCGCCGCAGCGATGAACGAAGCGGCGAGGCGGCGGGCGGCTGAGGTCATGATGGCTATTCCTGCGGGCGAACGGTCATCGCATATAGCGCGATAGCTGCGGCATTGGAAACATTGAGACTTTCGACCGCGCCCGACATTGGCAGGCGGGCGATCGCATCGCAGTGCTGCATGATATTGTGGCGCATGCCTTCGCCTTCGGCACCGAGTACCAGTGCTACCGGGCCGGCCGGAAGGGCTTCACCCAGGGTGGCCTTGCCTTCGCCGTCCAGGCCGATCCGCCAATAGCCCGCTTCGGCCATTTCCTCGAGCGCGCGGGCCAGGTTGACCACCCGCACCCACGGCACGACTTCCAGCGCGCCTGAGGCAGACTTGGCGAGGGTGCCGGATTCGGGCGGAGAGTGCCGGTCTTGCGTCACGATCGCGGCGGCGTTGAAGGCGGCGGCCGAGCGCATGATCGCGCCGACATTGTGCGGATCGGTGACCTGGTCGAGCACGACCAGCGGCCGGGCCGGATCGCCCTGCATCACTTCATCCAGGAACACGTCTTCCAGTCCGTCGCATTCCAGCACCAGCCCCTGGTGCGGCGCATCGCGGGCGACAAGGCGCGCCAGATCGGCCGGCTGCGCATACTCCACGTTGAAGTCAGCCGGCAGCTCGCCATCCAAGGAGGCGACGCCTTCGCGGGTTGCCCACAGCTTGCGGTGGTTGCGATCCGGGTTCTTGAGCGCGGCTTCTACCGCATGGCGGCCCCACAGCCGCACGGCCCCGGCACTGGCCCGGCCCGAACCGCGCCCGCCCTGCATGCGTCCGGCGCGGCCCCGCAGGGCGCGGCTGGGCTTGGTGTCACGATTACGGCTCATGCGGCGAATCCCCTGATCATCGGGTGTCACTAGGGGATGGTGGTGGACAGGGCTAGATTCGAACTAGCGTACGCTTGCGCGGGCAGATTTACAGTCTGCTGCCTTTAACCACTCGGCCACCTGTCCACACCATTTGCCGGTGCCGGGTTGCCCCGGATGTTGGCCCCCGAAGGGACCGTCCGGCCGAGAGAGCGCGCCTTTGGACAAGGCAGGCCGTGCTGTCAATGGGCCAATCGACTTGTCGTGCGGCTTCCTGCCCGATAGGAAGCGCCGCCATGAGCGAAATCACCCCCGTGATCTCGGCGACAGGCCTCTATACGCCGCCCGAGACGATCACCAACGACGAGCTGGTCGCCAGCTACAACGCCTATGTGGAACTCCACAATGCCCGGCACGCGGCCGAGATCGCCGCCGGCACGGTGGAAGAGCTGCAGCCCAGCTCGGCCGAGTTCATCGAGAAGGCCAGCGGCATCAAGTCGCGCCATGTGATGAGCAAGGCGCCGACGCTCGATCCCGAGATCATGGGGCCGCGCTGGCCCGAGCGTTCGAACGACGAGCTCTCGGTCATGGCCGAGATCGGCGTGAAGGCGGCGCTCGATGCGCTGCAATCGATCGGGCGCAATCCCAAGGATGTCGATGCCGTGCTCTGCGCCGCGTCGAACATGCAGCGGCCATACCCGGCCATGGCGATCGAGATCCAGCAGGCGCTGGGGATCGAGGGCTTTGCCTTCGACATGAACGTCGCGTGCTCCTCTGCCACTTTCGGCATCCAGACGGCGGCGGACTTCATCCGCGCCGGCAATGCCCGCTCGGTGCTGGTGGTCAGCCCGGAGATCTGCACCGGCCACAACAACATGAAGAACCGCGACAGCCATTTCATCTTCGGTGACGTGGCGACCGCCGTGCTGGTCGAGGCCAAGGACATGGCCCCGGCCAAGCACTGGGAGATTGTCGGGACCCGGCTGAAGACCGCGTTCTCCAACAACATCCGCAACAATTTCGGCTTCCTCAACGCCGCCACGCCGGAAACCATCGGCACGCCAGACAAGTTGTTCGTCCAGGAAGGGCGCAAGGTGTTCAAGGAAGTGGTGCCGATGGTCGCCAGCATGATCGTGGAGCACGCCGGGGATCTCGGGATCGACCCGGCTTCGCTGCGGCGGCTGTGGTTGCACCAGGCCAATTCCGGCATGAACCGCCTGATCGCGCAGCGCGTGCTGGGCCATGAAGCCGATGAGGACGAGAGCCCGACGGTGCTCGATACCTATGGCAATACCTCGAGCGCGGGCTCGATCATTGCCTTCCATCTTCACAACAGCGATCTGGCGGCGGGCGATACCGCGCTGATCTGTTCCTTCGGCGCAGGCTATTCTGCTGGCACCGTCTTCGTGCGCAAGGTAGCCTGAGTCATGGCCAACGAAATTCTCGACAACCGGGGACGCGGCGAAGCCACCTGGCAGTGGCCGCGGATCCATCCCGAAGCGCACAAGTTTGCGGCGATCGCCGGCATTGCCAGCGCGACCGCCGCCTTCTTCGCCTGGGAAACGCTGGCCTGGCCGCTTGGCTTCCTGGTGCTGGGGATCTGCGCCTTCTTCCGCGATCCGGTCCGCGTCACGCCGCAAGAGGACCGCTTCATCGTTGCCCCGGCCGATGGCCTGGTTACGTTGATCCAGCAGGTTGAGGCGCCGCGCGAGCTGGTGATTGACGATGGCAGCGGCACCAAGGGGCTGGCGCCCGGGCCGGTCACCCGCATCTCGATCTTCATGTCGGTGTTCGATGTCCACATCAACCGCGCCCCGATCGGCGGCACGGTGCGCCGCGTGGTCTATATGCCCGGCAAGTTCATGAACGCCGATCTCGACAAGGCGAGCGAAGAGAATGAGCGCCAGCACATCCTGATCGAGCGTGGGGACGGGGTGGCGATCGGCTTTACCCAGATCGCCGGCCTGGTGGCGCGGCGGATCGTGCCCTTCGTCAAGCCGGGTGACATGCTCGCCGTTGGGCAGCGCGTCGGCCTGATCCGCTTTGGCAGCCGAGTCGATGTCTACCTGCCGGCCGGGACCGAGCCGCGCGTGCTGCTGGGCCAGAAGATCGTGGCTGGCGAAACCGTGCTGGCCGAACTGGGCCAGACGCTGCTGATTGAGGGTGTAAGCCAGTGACCGACCCGACACTGCGCGGGGGGCTGACACTGCGGGCCATGGTGCCCAATGCGATCACGGCCGCCGCGCTGTGCATGGGGCTGACCTCGATCCGCTTCGCCATTACCGGCGAATGGGAGAAGGCGATCCTGGCCGTGGTCGTGGCCGGGGTGCTCGACGGGATCGACGGGCGGATCGCCCGCCTGCTCAACGCCCAGTCGCGCTTCGGCGCCGAGCTCGACAGCCTGGCGGACAATGTCTCCTTCGGGGTGGCCCCGGCGCTGATCCTGTTTCTGTGGTCGCTGCAGGACCTGCCGCGGCTCGGCTGGTTTGCGGCGCTGGCCTTCGCGATTGGCTGCGCGCTGCGGCTAGCGCGGTTCAACGCCCGGATCGATATGGCCGATGAGCCACGCAAGGCGGCCGGTTTTCTGACCGGTGTTCCGGCTCCGGTCGGGGCAGGGCTGGCTTTCCTGCCGATGTACCTCTGGATTGCGACGGGCCGCGAAGAAGTGCGCGATCCGCTGGCCGTAGGCGCCTGGCTGGTCTTCGTCGGCTTCCTGCTGATCTCGGCCGTGCCGACGCTAACCTGGGGGCGGCTGCGCCCGCGCCGGTCAGTCCGGCTTGAATTGCTGGCACTGTTTGGCCTGGTTGGCGCGGCGCTACTGACCGAACCGTGGTGGACCCTGGTCGGGATCTGCGTGGTCTACCTGGCGCTGATGCCGGTAGGCATGGCGATCTATGGCCGGTTCAAGCGGCAGCGCGCAGCGACTGGCGATAGGCCGGAACCGCCTTCGGCCTGATCGGCAGGGCAATCACCTTGCCCTTCGGCTTCGCGCCGTATTCGACAATCTGGAAGCGAACCTCGCGGCTCTGCGGGCAATCGCGCCAGTCCTGCCGGGCGCTGAGCGCGGCCTGTCCGTAACGCTGCCACGAGGCGGCAATCGCGCCCGACGAGAGGGCAAGGACGGTGGCGGCCAGGACCAGAAGCGCGATCATCGTGTCGTTCCTTTTGCTTCAGGACGGGTATTGTCCTGTGGACTTCCTGTTGATAACCATGTGGAAGAACAGCGGCTGTTCCTCGATGAGTCGCAATGTTCTCTATTTGTTCCATCCTGTCAAGCGGGTTTTTCGGCGCCTTTGCGCGGGCCAGTGCTTTTGGGCTGGATTCTGCGCCATTCAGCCGTTAAGGGCGGCCCCGCTCGATCCGGGGATTCCCTCCGGTGACGGCAAATCCACATGGAAAGCACACATACCGGTTCCGCAGCGGGAGCTCCGCACGGTCCCAGCTTTCCAGAGGCAGTAAACCGGAAAGGAATTACCTATGGCGGCTCCCGTCGTCACCATGCAGCAATTGATCGAGGCCGGCGCCCACTTCGGCCACCAGACCCACCGCTGGAACCCGCGGATGAAGCCGTACATCTTCGGCGCCCGCAACGGGATCCACATCCTTGACCTGTCGCAGACCGTGCCGCTGATGGCCCGCGCACTCGAGTTCGTTTCGGCCACTGTCCAGGCCGGCGGCAAGGTGCTGTTCGTCGGCACCAAGCGCCAGGCGCAGGAACCGATCGCCCAGGCCGCTCGCGCTTCGGGTCAGCACTATGTCAACCACCGCTGGCTGGGCGGCATGCTCACCAACTGGAAGACCATCTCGGGCTCGATCAAGCGCTTCAAGGCGCTGGAAGAGCAGCTGTCGGGTGACACCACGGGCCTGACCAAGAAGGAAGTGCTCCAGCTGACGCGTGAGCGTGACAAGTTCGAACTGTCGCTCGGCGGCATCCGCGACATGGGCGGCATTCCGGACGTGATGTTCGTGATCGACGCCAACAAGGAAGAGCTGGCGATCAAGGAAGCCAACGTCCTGGGTATCCCGGTCGTCGCGATCCTCGATTCGAACGTCTCGCCCGATGGCATCGCCTTCCCGATCCCGGCGAACGATGACGCCAGCCGCGCCATCCGCCTCTACTGCGAAGCCGTTGCCGCTGCCGCGACCAAGGGTCGCCGCGAAGGCGTGGTGGATTCGGGCGTCGATGTCGGTGCGCTGGAAGAAGCCCCGGTTGAAGAAGCCGTGGTGGAAGTCGCCCCGGCTGAAGCCGCCGCGGAAGAAGCTTCGACCGAAGCCTGAGCCCTTCGGGTTCAGCTTCTGTCACCAACCTGTAGCGTGCCGGGGCCAATGGTCCCGGCCGCCAGTTCCATTCAAGAAGGACCAGTTCAATGGCTTACACCGCCACTGACGTGAAGAACCTGCGCGAGCGCACCGGCGCCGGCATGATGGATTGCAAGAAGGCAATGGACGAAACCGGCGGCGACATGGAAGCCGCGGTCGATCTGCTGCGCGCCAAGGGCCTCGCGGCCGTCGCCAAGAAGTCCAGCCGTACTGCGGCCGAGGGCCTGGTCGGCGTGGCCGTTGCCGGCACCAAGGGCGTTGCGGTTGAGGTCAACTCGGAAACCGATTTCGTTGCCAAGAACGATCAGTTCCAGGACTTCGTGCGTAAGACCACCGAAGCCGCCCTCGGCCTTGGTTCGGACGATGTCGAGGCGCTCAAGGCTGCAGCCTATCCGGGCGGCGGCACCGTTGCCGATACCCTGACCAACAACGTCGCCACCATCGGTGAGAACCAGCAGGTCCGCCGCATGAAGACCGTTTCGGTCAGCAGCGGTCTGGTCGTGCCCTACATGCACAACGCCGCCGCGCCAATGCTCGGCAAGATCGGCGTGCTGGTCGCGCTGGAATCGGAAGCCGGCGCCGACGTGCTGGAACCGCTGGGCAAGCAGATCGCCATGCACATCGCTGCGGCGTTCCCGCTGGCGCTGCACGCTGACGACCTCGATGCCGAGATGATCGCGCGCGAACGCAAGATCGCCGCCGAAAAGGCTGCCGAATCGGGCAAGCCCGCCGAAGTGCAGGCCAAGATGGTCGATGGCGCGGTCGCCAAGTTCGCCAAGGATAACGCGCTGCTCAGCCAGCTGTTCGTCATGGACAACAAGACCCCGGTTGCCCAGGTGGTCGAGGCGGCCGGCAAGGCTGCCGGCACCAAGATCGTGCTGAAGGACTATGTCCGCTTCCAGCTCGGCGAAGGCATCGAAAAGGAAGTCAGCGATTTCGCTGCCGAAGTCGCTGCTGCCGCCGGCCTGAACTAAGCTTCTCCCCGGTATTCCGGGGCTGACAAAACAGAGAGGGCTCGCCTTCGGGCGGGCCCTTTTTGCTTGTCCGCAGTTGACGTAAGGGCCGCCTGCGCCCCATCAGCGCCGCAAAGCGAAACAGGGAGAAGAGACCATGCAGACCCACCGCTTAGGCAAATCGGCCATCACCGTCACCGACATCTGCATGGGGACCATGACCTTCGGCAACCAGACCGACGAGGCCGAGGCGCACCGCATCCTCGATCGCTGCTTCGATTTCGGGATCAACTTCTATGACACCGCCGAGGGCTATCCCGTGCCGCCCGATACTAAGTGGGTGGGGCGGACCGAGGAGATCGTCGGCCGCTGGATGAAGACCAAGCCGCGCGATGCGATCATCATGGCGACCAAGGTTTCCGGCCCCAGCCACGTCTGGTTCCGCAGCCCCAAGCGCTCCGGCATGACCGCGCTAGATCGCCGCAATATCATCACCGCGGTGGAAGACAGCCTGCGCAAGCTGCAGACCGATTACATCGATCTCTACCAGACCCACTGGCCCGACCATGACACGTCCTATGACGAGACGATGGAAGTGCTCGACGAGCTGGTGCGCGAAGGCAAGGTGCGGGTTACCGGCTGTTCCAACGAAACCTCTTGGGGCCTGATGAAGTCGATCGCGGCAGCAGAGCGGCTCGGCACGGTCCGCTACCAGACGATCCAGAACAATTTCAGCCTGAACAACCGCCGGTTCGAGGATGAGCTGGCCCAGGTCTGCCGCAAGGAAGGGGTCAGCCTGATCCTCTATTCGCCAATCGCCGGCGGGGTGCTGAGCGGCAAGTACCAGGCTGGCGCGCGGCCCGATGGGGCGCGGTTCTCGCGCTATCTCGGCATGGAAGGGCGCCAGCAGGTCATGGCCAAGCGCTTCGTCAACGAACGCTCGCTCGCCTCAACCGAGCGGTTCATGGCGATTGCCGCCGAAGCCGGGATCAGCGCCACGACGCTGGCAGTCGCCTGGTCGAAGCAGCACGATTTCGTCGCCTCGACCATCGTCGGCGTGACGCGCGAGGACCAGCTGGAGGACATCTTTGCGGCTGGGGACCTGATCCTGTCGGACGAGGTGTTGAAGGCGATCGACAAGGTTTCGAAGGAAATCCGCTACCCGATGGGGTGAGCGGGGCGGTTTGCCGGGGGCTTGCAACGCCTCCCGGCTTGGCTTTGCGCGGTCCTCGGTATAAGGCCGCGCAAACCCCAGTGAGAGCGATGCCCAACCCCATGTCCCAGCCCCGCTACAAGCGTATCCTCCTGAAACTCTCGGGCGAAGTGTTGATGGGGCAGCAGCAATTCGGGATCGATCCCGAATTCGTGGCCGAGCTGGCCGCCGAGGTGAAAGCTGCCAAGGAATCGGGCCTCGAAATCTGTCTCGTCATTGGCGGTGGCAATATCTTCCGCGGGATGGCCGGGGCGGCCAAGGGCATGGACCGGGCCCAGGCCGATTACATGGGCATGCTCGCCACGGTCATGAATGCGCTCGCCATGCAGAACGCGCTGGAGCAGCTGGGCGTGCCGACCCGCGTCCAGTCGGCGATCGAGATGGACAAGGTCTGCGAACCCGTCATCCGCCGCCGGGCCGAACGGCACCTTGAAAAAGGGCGGGTGGTGATCTTCGCCGCTGGCGTTGGCGCACCCTATTTCACCACCGATTCCGGTGCCGCGCTGCGCGCCGCCGAAATGAAGTGCGATGCCTTGCTGAAGGGCACCTCGGTTGACGGGGTCTATGACAGCGATCCCAAGACCAATCCCGCAGCCAAGCGTTACGATACAGTCGATTACGACACAGTGCTGGCTGATAACCTGAAGGTTATGGACGCCAGCGCAGTGGCGCTGTGCCGTGACAACAACATTCCCATCGTCGTCTTCTCGATCCGCGAACAGGGCAACCTGGCCAAGGTGCTTGCCGGACAGGGGACGCAGACAATCGTGAAGAAGGGTTAGAACCATGGCCAAATACGACAAGGCCGATCTGGAACGCCGCATGAAGGGCGCCGTGGAATCGCTCCGCAGCGACCTGGGCGGTCTGCGCACCGGCCGCGCCAACACCTCCTTGCTCGATCCGATCACGGTTGAGGTTTACGGCAGCAAGATGCCGCTCAACCAGGTGGCGACCGTCTCCGCGCCCGAGCCGCGGCTGCTCTCGGTCCAGGTCTGGGACAAGGCCAATGTCACCCCGGTTGAAAAGGCGATCCGCTCGGCCGGGCTGGGCCTAAATCCGATCAACGATGGCAACAACATCCGCCTGCCGATCCCCGATCTGACCGAGGATCGTCGCAAGGAACTGGCCAAGCTGGCCCATTCCTATGCCGAAAAGGCCCGCATCGCGATCCGCAACGTGCGCCGCGACGGGATCGACGCGCTCAAGGCTGACGAGAACAAGAAGGAAATCTCGGAAGACGAGCGCAAGCGCGGCGAAACCGAGGTCCAGAAGCTGACCGATGAAATGATCAAGGAAGCCGATGCGGTCGCGGCCCAGAAGGAACAGGAAATCCTGGGCAAGTGACGGCCAAGCGCGCCACCCACGGCGCGCGTCACGTCGCCATCATCATGGATGGCAACGGGCGCTGGGCCAAGAAGCGCCACCTGCCGCGCGCCGTTGGGCACCAGCGCGGGGTGGAAGCTGTGCGCACCGTCGTGCGCGCCGCCCGCGAAATGGGGCTTGAGGCGCTAACGCTCTACGCCTTCAGCACCGAGAACTGGCGCCGCCCGGAAGATGAGATTTCGGCGCTGATGGGGCTGCTCAAGCGCTATATCGTCGCCGATATCGATGAATTCGTGGCCAACAATGTGCGACTGCGGATCATTGGCGATCACACGGCATTGCCTGCTGATGTCGTCGCCCTGCTGGACGATGCCCTGGCCCGTACGGCTGAAAACGACGGCACCACGCTGGTCATCGCGCTGAATTATGGCGCGCAGGACGAGATTGCCCGCGCCGCGACCAAGGCCGCGGCCAAGGGGCCGATCACGCCGGCCGCGATCGAGGCGGAGCTGGATACGGCCGGCCTGCCGCCGCTTGACCTGCTGATCCGCACCTCGGGCGAAGTGCGCCTGTCCAACTTCCTGCTGTGGCAGGCGGCCTATGCCGAGATGTGGTTTACCGAGGTGCTTTGGCCCGATTTCACGCCCGACCACCTGCGCGAGGCACTGGCGGAGTTCACCAAGCGAGAGCGGCGCTATGGTGGACGCTAAGGGCAAGAACGCCGACCTGCCGGTGCGGGTCGCCTCGGCCATCGTCGTTGTCGTCATCTCGCTCATCGCGCTGTGGCTTGGCGGCTGGGCCTGGGCCGGGTTCGTGATGGTGGTCGCGGGCGGCGTGCTCTACGAATGGCGAGCGCTGGTGCGGGCCATGAACCCTTCGCCGCTGCGCGAGACCTTCTGGACGCTGGGCGGGATCCTCTATCTCGCGCCCGCAGCGGCCATGCTGATGCTGATGCGCGAGGGGGAGCGCGGCTTTGCCGATGTGCTGACCCTCATTGCGCTGGTCGCCGCGATCGATATCGGCGCCTATTTCACCGGCCGCGCGATTGGCGGACCCAAGATCGCCCCGGCGATCAGTCCGTCCAAGACCTGGGCCGGGCTGCTGGGCGGGATCCTGGGCGCGCTGGCGGTTCTCGTACTGTCGGCCAAGCTGAGCGCGGCTACTCCGGCCTGGTGGCAGGTGCTGGGTCTGGCCGTGCTGGCGGCAATCGTGGCCCAGGCGGGCGACTTCTTCGAAAGCTGGATGAAGCGCCGGGCGGGCGTGAAGGATTCGGGCAAGCTGATCCCCGGCCATGGCGGGTTGTTCGACCGGGTCGATGGCCTGATCGCCGTCAGCTTTCTAGCCGCGCTGCTGGCGGGGCTAAGCGGGCTGTGATGCGGTCGGTCTCGGTCCTCGGCGCTACCGGTTCGATCGGCGCTTCGACGCTTGACCTGATCCGGCGTCAGCCGGGACAGTGGCGCGTGGTGGCGTTGACCGCCAATGGCAATGCGGCGGAACTGGCCAAACTGGCCCGCGAGTTTTCGGCTGAAGTGGCCGTGGTGGCGGATGAGGCAGCCCTCCCGGCGCTGCGCGAGGCTCTTGCCGGTACCAATATCCAGGCGGCAGGCGGCGAGGCGGCGCTGGTTGAGGCCGCCACCCGCGAGGCCGACATCACCGTGGCCGCGATCGTCGGCTGCGCGGGCCTGGCTCCGACCATGGCGGCGATTGAGCAAGGCCGGGCTGTGGCGCTGGCCAATAAAGAAGCGCTGGTGGCGGCCGGCTCGGTGATGACCGCTGCTGTCGCCCGCAGCGGTGCAACCCTGCTGCCGACCGACAGCGAACATAACGCTATTTTTCAGTGTCTTGCAGGAAATAGTTACGATAACGTCCGCTCCATCACGCTGACCGCCAGTGGCGGTCCGTTCCGCGACTGGACGCTGGAGCAGCTTCGCACCGCCACCCCAGCCCAGGCGGTCAAGCATCCGAACTGGTCGATGGGTGCCAAGATCAGCGTCGATTCCGCCACCATGTTCAACAAGGGGCTGGAACTGATCGAGGCGCACCACCTGTTCCCGGTCGGGCTCGATAAGCTGAAGATCATCGTGCACCCGCAGTCGGTGATCCATTCAATGGTTGAATACCGCGATGGCTCGACGCTTGCCCAGTTGGGTCCCAGCGACATGCGCGTGCCGATCGCCTCGTGCCTGGCCTGGCCGCAGCGGATGGAAACGCCGCTCGCCCCGCTCGATCTGGCGGCAATCGGTGAATTGACCTTCCGCGCCGCCGATGAGGAGCGTTTTCCCGCCACCCGGATTTGCCGCGCTGCGGCCGAAGCGGGCGGGGCGGCACCGGCGGTGCTCAATGCTGCCAACGAAGTGGCCGTAGCGGCTTTTCTTGATGGCAAGTTTCCATTCACCCGTATTGCGGTATTGGTAGAACAAGTGCTGGCGCGTTATGCCCCGCCATCTCCCGCGTCCCTGGCCGATGTCATGGCCATCGATGCGGCGGCGCGGGCCGAAGCGTGCAGCGTTCTGGAGTTGGTAACATAGTGACCGAATCCCCTTCCGTGCTGATGATGATCGGTGCCTTCCTGCTGGTGCTGGGTCCCCTGGTGGTGCTGCACGAGTTGGGCCACTACCTGGTGGGCCGCGCGTTCAAGGTGAAAGCCGATGTCTTCTCGGTCGGTTTCGGGCGCGAACTGGCTGGCTGGACCGACAAGCGCGGCACGCGCTGGCGGCTCGCGGCCTGGCCGCTGGGCGGTTATGTCCAGTTCGCGGGCGACATGAACGCCACATCTGTACCCAACCCGGACGCGGCCCAGGCCACGCCGGAAGAGAAACGCGGCATGTTCCAGTATGCCGCGCTGTGGCAGCGCGCGCTGATCATGCTGGCCGGTCCGCTGATGAACCTGCTTGTTGCGGTCGGCATCTTTGCTGCTTTCAACATGGCCTATGGCGTGCCCACTGCCGCCCCGGTGATTGGCGAGTTTTCCAAAGGCTCGGTGGCCCAGGCGGCCGGCTTCAAGGCCGGTGACCGGATCGTCGCGATCGATGGGGCGCCGGTCGAGAGCTTCATGGACATCGCCGAGCGCGTGGCGCTTTATCCCGGCCGCACGGTGACCGTGGCGGCGGAGCGGGGCGGGGTTAGCTTTACCCAGCCGGTCAAGCTGGCCACCGATGTCCAGGTTGACCGCTTCGGCAACGAGATTCGCCGCGGCCTGCTGGGCATCCGCCCGGCGGCGATGGAATTCCAGGACGTAGGTCCGTTCAAGGCGGTAGCGACCGGTTTCGATCAGTCGATGGGCATCATCCGCACCATGGCCGCCGGCCTGGTCCAGATCGTCACGGGTGAGCGTCCGCTCGACGAGCTGGGCGGGCCGATCAAGATCGCCAAATACTCGGGCGAGCAGTTCTCGCTCGGCTGGCTTTCCTTCGTCTCCTTCGCGGCGCTGATCTCAATTAATTTGGCATTCATTAACCTGCTGCCAATCCCCACGCTCGACGGCGGGCACCTGGCTATGTACGCGGCAGAAGCTGTCCGCCGGAAGCCGCTGGGTGCGCGCAGTCAGGAGTGGGCGTTCCGCACCGGCCTTGCATTCATGCTGGCTCTGATGCTGTTCGTCACCTTGAACGACATTGCCTCGCTGTCGATCTTCGGCGGCTAGGCGAAGGGAAGGGTAAAACTGCGGGCAAAACGCCGGAACTTTGCTTGATCGGCGTGGCCGCATCGGGCAAGGGCGGCGAATTGCCAGTAGCGCGCCCGCGCTATCGCCAGGGGTGGGCGAAGGGCGCTCAGCATCTAGACGGGAACAACCGTGCCGAAGAACCGAATTGCCAGCAATCGCCAGTCGTCCCTCCGCATTGCCGCGGCCCTGCTTGGCACAACGATCCTGGGCGGTCTGCCTCAGGCGGCGCTGGCCCAGGATGCAACAGCCGCTCCGGCTGCGCCAACCCCCGCACCTGAAGCGCCCGCAGCGATCCAATCGATCGCCGTGGTCGGCTCGCAGCGGCTCGAACCCGATACGATCCGGTCCTACATCAAGCTGCGGATCGGCCAGCCCTATACCCAGCAGGCCGCTGACCAGGCGCTGAAGGACCTGTTTGCGACCGAGCTGTTTTCCGACGTCCAGATCCGCAACGATGGCGGCAACGTGACCATCACGGTCAAGGAAAACCCGGTCATCAACCGCATCATCCTCGAAGGGAACAAGCGGCTGAAGGAGGACAAGATCCTCCCCGAAATCAAGTTGGCTCCGCGCCAGATCTTCACCCGCTCGAAGGTCCGCGCTGACGTGGCCCGCATTATCGAGCTCTACAAGCGCCAGGGCCGCTTTGCCGCTTCGGTCGAACCGAAGATGGTGCTGCTGGACCAGAACCGCGTCGATATCGTCTTCGAAATCCAGGAAGGCCCCAAGTCCAAGGTCCGCAAGATCAACATCATCGGCAACGAGATGTTCGACGACGGCGACCTGAAGGATGAGATGGTGACCAAGGAAACCGGGCTGACCAAGATCTTCAGCTCGGGCACCAGCTATGACCCGGACCGGATGGCCTTCGACCAGCAGAAGCTGCGCCAGTTCTATCTGACCAAGGGCTATGCCGATTTCCGGATCGTTTCGGCCGTGGCCGAACTGACCCCGGACAAGAAGGACTTCATCCTGACCTACGTGGTCGAGGAAGGGCAGCGCTACAAGTTCGGCGACGTGAAGGTCGACAGCCAGCTGCGCGACTTTGACAGCGACCGCCTGGCGACCCAGCTGCCGATGAAGAAGGGTGACTGGTACGATGCCAAGATGGTGGAAGACACCATCGAAAAGCTCAACGAAACCGCCGGTGCCTTTGGTTATGCCTTTGCCGATGTCCGACCGAACTACGATCGGAACAAGGATGACCTCAGCATGGGGATCACCTTCCAGATCGCCGAGGCGCCGCGCGTTTATGTTGAGCGGATCGACGTCAACGGCAACACGCTGACTCAGGATAAGGTGATCCGGCGCGAATTCCGCCTGGCCGAAGGCGATGCGTTCAACTCGCTCCAGGTGAAGCGCTCGACCAGCCGCATCAACTCGCTCGGCTATTTCCAGGAAAAGTTCGAGATTGAGCAGAAGCCGGGTTCGGCCCCCGACCGGATCGTGCTGGAAGCCAATGTCGAGGAAAAGCCGACCGGCGAACTCCAGCTTTCGGCCGGCTATTCCAGCCTTGAAAAGCTGATCTTCCAGGGCTCGGTCCAGCAGCGCAACTTCCGCGGCCGCGGCCAGACGATCGGTCTGTCGCTGTCCTATTCGAACTATTCGAAGAGCGCCGAAGTCAGCTTTACCGAACCCTACCTGTTCGATCGCAACGTCTCGCTGGGCTTCAACGTCTATCGCCGCGATTACAACAGCTTCAACTACCTGAATAACGATCGCAACACGACCTACAAGCAGGCGACGACCGGCTTCCAGCTGCGCGCCGGCATCCCGCTGACCGAATACATTTCGGCAGTCGGCAGCTACACGTTCAACATCGATGACGTGACGCTGGATCCCACCCAATTCTTCAGCGACCGCGTCACGCCAGGGGTGCGTGAGTGCGATCCGTTGCTGGCAGGTCGTTACCTGTGTGAAGCCATCGGCAAGCGCACCAGCTCGATCCTGGGCCTCTCGCTGATCTACGATTCGCTCGACAGCCGCATTCGTCCCTCGCGCGGCCGATCGGCCTCAGTCACGGCCGAATTTGCCGGCCTTGGCGGTTCGGTCAAATATGGCCGCCTGCGCGGGAACGTCGCCCAGTATTGGCCGATCGGCAAGGGCTGGATCTTCTCGCTGCGCGGTGAAGGCGGTCTGATCAAGTCGTTCGAAACGCGCGGCGCCGGGATCGAGCCAGTCCGGTTGACCGACCGGTTCTATCTGGGCGAGCCGGAAATGCGCGGGTTTGATATTCGCGGCGTTGGTCCGCGCGTGCTGCGCAAGTTCTTCATCGATACCAACGGCGATGGGGTGGCGGACAACTTCTCGCCCGATCGCGACAATTGGGGCGATGATGCGCTGGGCGGCAAGTACTATTACCTGGGGCATGCCGAGCTTGAGATTCCGCTTGGTTCCGGGGCCCGCGAACTGGGCCTGCGGCCGTCGGTGTTCGTCGATGTGGGTGCGGTCTGGGGGCTGCGCCGGCCGAATGTCGAGCCGCTCAACTTCCCTTATTCGATCGTCTGCAACGGTGCGGTGACAACCGGCTCGGCTAGCTCGCAGGCTGCGATCCCGACCCTGCCGGCAACCTGCACGGGCTCGACCGACGGGGTTATTGCCAGCACGCCGTTCCAGGAATTCTTCGTCGGCAACACCAAGAAGCCGCGCGTCTCTGTCGGGATCGGGGTGAACTGGAACTCACCGTTCGGTCCCTTCCGCATCGATTTTGCCAAGGTGCTCGTGAAGAGCTCGGCTGACGACACCAAGAGCTTTACTTTCAACGTAGGAACACAATTCTGATGAAACTGATCCGTAACTCGGCGCTGGTCGCCGCGATTTCGCTTGTCGCGCTTTCGGCCCAGCCGGCGCTGGCCCAGAAGAAGAATGACAAGGAAGCTGCTCCTGTCGCTGCGGCCGCCCCGGCTTCGAACGTCGTTCAGGGTATCGCTGTGGCCAATCTTCAGGCAGCGGTGAGCAACACCGATGCCTTCCGCGTGGCCCAGCAGCAGCGCCCGGTTACCTACAAGCCGCAGTTTGATCAGGCCCAGGCCCGCGGCAACGCGCTGGAAGCCCAGATCAAGCCGATGATCGATCGCTTCAACGCGGCTCGCCAGGGCACCATGACCCCGGCGCTGCAGACCCAGCTGCAGACCCAGGCCCGCGCGATCCAGGACCTCCAGGAAAAGGGCAAGCAGGAAATTCAGCAGATCCTGCTGCCGGTCGCCCTGTCGGAAGCCTTCGTCAACGAACAGATCGAGGAAAAGCTCGACCAGGCCGTGCAGAAGGCGATGGAAAAGAGCCGCGTCAGCCTGCTGCTCCAGCCGGGTGCCGTGCTGGCCCGCGCCAATGCCTATGACCTGACGAACGAGATCGTGGCCGAACTCAACGCCCTTCTGCCGACCGCGCAGCTGGTGCCGCCGCAGGGCTGGGAACCGCGTGAAATCCGCGAAGCCCGCGCCCAGCAGGCTGCGCAGCAGGCTCCGCGTCCGGCCGCCGCTGCCGCACCGGCTCCTGCCGCTCCGGCCAAGCCGGCCGGTCCGCAGCCGGAAGGCCGCTAAGCACATCGCCGGGGGGCAATGATGAGCGAAACGACTGACCAGGCGGGCGCGGCTGACCCCGCGCCCGCAGTCACCTACGATATCCGGCAGATCCTGAACGCCCTGCCGCACCGCTACCCGCTGCTGCTGGTAGACCGGGTCAAGTCGCTGGAAATCGGCGAGCGGATCCATGCGGTCAAGGCGGTCAGCTTCAACGAGCAGTTCTTCCAGGGTCACTTCCCGGGCCGTCCGATCATGCCGGGCGTGCTGCAGATCGAGGCCCTGGCCCAGGCAGCGGCGATCCTGGCGATCGAGACGCTGGAACTGGCTGGCTCGGGCAAGCTGGTCTACTTCATGGCGATCGAGGAAGCGAAGTTCCGGGCGCCAGTCGAACCGGGTGTGCTGCTCGATCTGGAAGTCGGCTTCGTCCAGAAGCGCGCCAGGGTCTGCAAGTTCTGGGGCAAGGCTTCGATCGAAGGCAAGGTGACCTGTGAAGTGCAATTCACCGCCATGGTTGCGGATCCCCCTGAGTCTTGATTGGTACGGATGAGCCATCCGGCTCATCCTGGCATCACCGGCCCGCTCCCCCGGCCCAACCACCCGTCAAAGGTACCCTGTGGGTGGTTGGGCCGGGGGAGCGGGCCGGTGATGCAATCCAGCCGACAGGCTGGACAAGAATCAAAAGCGAAGCTATGCGCCGCGCTTCCTTTTCAGGCCGGTCGGAACCGGCCCTAGCGAAAGACCAAAGCGATGAAGGCCGATATCCATCCCGATTACCACATGATCAAGGTGCAGATGACCGATGGCACCGTGTTTGAAACCCGCTCCACCTGGGGCAAGGAAGGCGACACGCTGACCCTGGAAATCGACCCGACTTCGCACCCGGCCTGGACCGGCGGCACCCGCCAGCTCGATCAGGGCGGCCGCGTTGCCCAGTTCAACAAGCGCTTCGGCGGCCTTACGCTCAAGAAGTAAGGCTGGTTCCGGCGGAACTCGTGAAGGGCGGCCATTGGCCGCCCTTTTTCGTTGCGCGCAACGCGAGCCTCTCATTTTTGGCGGTTGTCGCACCAAGGGGCGCTGCCAAACCTCTTATCCAGAAGCTGGGTCTACGCACTGCGCGAACAAACCGCAGGCCCCGGCCTCGTTTGGACGAGAGGAGAGGGGCATGCGGTACAAGAACGTGCTTGGTTGGTCGTCGCTCGCGGCGGTCGCGGTTTCCCTGGCCATGCCTGCTCATGCGGCTGAGGCGGCTGATGCAGACAACACCCCCCAGGCGGCTGACAAGGACATCATCATCGTCACGGCCACGCGCCAGGCGGCCGACAAGCAGACGGTTGGCGTCGCGCTGACCGCGCTGACCGTCGAAGACCTCGAACTGCTCGCCCCACGCTCGCTGCTGGATATCCAGGGCTCGGCGCCGAACGTGTTCATCGGCAGCGGCACCGCCGCGCCCGCTCAGAGCGCCATCTTCATCCGCGGGCAGGGCTACGCCGACGTGGAAAAGACCCAGAGCCCGCCGGTCGGCGTGATCCAGGACGGCGTGTTCTTCGGCAACAACACCGGCCAGCTGCTCGACATGTTCAATATCTGCTCGGTTGAGGTCGACCGCGGCCCGCAGGGCATCTTTTACGGCAAGAACACCACCGCGGGCCTGATCAACCTCACCCGCTGTGCGCCCACCCGCGAGCTCGGGGTCAGCCTCGAAGCCGGCTATGGCTCGTTCAACGAGTTCTATGGACGCGGCGTGGTCAACGCGCCGCTGGGTGACCGGGGCGGCGTTGCCTTCTCCGGCCAGTATCGCAGCATCGACGGAATTCTCAACAACGTCTTCACAAAGCGTCGCGCCGGCGATTCCGAATACCGCGCCTTCAACATCAAACTGAACTACGACCTGACCGACTGGCTGAATGCGGACCTGAGCTACGACAATATTCACCAGACCGGCGGCGGCACCCCGGTCCAGTTCGGCAACAAGCTGACCGCGAGCATCCTTTCGGGCGGCAACCCCGCGGCGATCTGGCCCAGGTACAATGCCAAAACGGGCAGCCCCGATGGCCTCAAGCCGCGCGAAATCGGCAACAATCTTGATGCCGACCGGGACCGCCTGAACACCAATATCATCAGCCTTGCCCTGAAGGCGAAGACACCAATCGGCGAACTCGTCTCGCAGACTTCGTACATGTCGTCAGCCGATACGGTGAACCAGGACTTTGACGGTACCTGCGTTGGCGCAACGGGCTGCACCAGCGTGGGCAACCCGCTGCTGGCCGCCACCGGCAGCCAGCTCCTCACCAATCGTGACCAGACCTACAAGCAGTTCACGCAGGAAGTCCGACTGCAGGGCAGCGCCGCCAATGGCCTCGTCGACTACATCGTCGGCGCGTTCTATTACGATCACAAGATCACGCTGCACCAGAACACCAATCGGGCGATCGACCAGTTCTCGGGCGAAAACGCCCACAGCTGGTCGTTCTTCGGCAATATCGACATCAATCCCACCGACACGATCAAGCTCTCGGCCGGCGTGCGCAACATCTCCGAGACCAAGAGTTTCAACACCCGGTACATTCTGCTCGGCACGATCCCGCTGATCCCGCAGATCAACGACAAGCGCAGCTGGGAAAAGCTGATCACCCGCTTCAACGTCCAGTGGCAGGCGACGCCCGACGTGTTGCTCTACGCGAACCGTTCCGAAGGCTTCCGCTCAGGCGGCTTCTCGATCCGCGGCACGCTGTCGGAGCGGCAGGCTAGCCAGACCAACTGCGGGGTAGTTGCCGGCTGCCCGAACAACAACTTCCTCTCGTTCCTGCCCGAAACCAACACGACCTATGAAGCCGGCCTCAAGAGCCGCTTCCTCAACCGAGCGGTCACCTTCAACGTGGCTGGCTTCATCAACAACATCGACAACTTCCAGCAGAGCCAGGTTGTTGTGACGCCCGGTTATGGTCCCGGTACGAACACCTATGTCACGAGCTTCCCGGAGGTTCAGATCAAGGGCCTGGAGTTCGAGCTGGATCTTGATTTCGGCCGGATGACCGAGTCGATGGAGGGCTTCAAGCTCTCGGGTACGCTTGGCATCCAGGATGCAAAGGTGAAGGACGGCCGGGTCAACGGCCAGACCGCGGCGATCGGGGCAGGGGCCCAGGCCGGCGCGCCGGGTACTACTGCCAACTTCACCGGCGTGCTGCTGCAACGCGTACCGAAGAACAACTTCACTCTGCGCGGCAGCTATGTCCGCGATCTGTCGGATGATGCGAAGCTCTCGCTGACCGTCGGCTACTCGTGGATCGACAGCTTCTCGCTCGGAACCTTCGGCACGCTCAACGATATCCAGCCCAGCTACGGCCTGCTCGATGCCTCGGCCACGCTCAACTACAAGGGCTACTTCCTGCGGGTGGCGGGCAAGAACCTGACCGACAAGGCCTATCGTACGCAGTCACTGCCCACCGTGTTTTTCCAAGGCTGGGCGGCACCGGCGACGGTGACGGTCTCGGTCGGCGCGAAGTTCTGATGATTCGCGCTGCACAGGGCCCGGAAAGCGCCGCGTAATAAAATTACGCGGGCTGTCCCACGAAGCGATTTTTCGCTTTGCAAGGGGCGGGTCCTGTGCAAGAGGGCGCGCCTCTCCCAATCGCTGCTTGCGGGGCGGGCGGGCGCTGCCTAACAGCGCGCAGTCCGGCGGGCGCCGGGAGATATGGCGATCGTAGCTCAGTTGGTTAGAGCGCCGGTTTGTGGTACCGGAGGTCGTGGGTTCGAACCCCATCGATCGCCCCATTTTCTCCCTTGATCCTTCGCTCCGGACTGCAAGGAGAGCGCGTGTGCCTGCGATCTGGGAAGAGCCCGATTTCGACGATCACGAACTGGTTCAGGTGGTGCGAGACCGCGCCAGCGGGCTGACCGCGATCATTGCGCTGCACTCGACTCACCTCGGCCCCGGTGCGGGCGGAACCCGCTTCTGGCATTATGGCGATCCCGCGATGGCCATGCGCGATGCGCTGCGCCTGTCGCGCGGGATGAGCTACAAGAACGCCATGGCTGGCCTGCCGATGGGCGGCGGCAAGGCCGTGGTCCTGGCCGATCCGGCCGGCACCAAGACGCCTGAATTGCTCGCCGCCTTTGGCAGTGCGATCGATGCGCTGGGCGGGCGTTATGTCACGGCAGAGGACGTCGGCATGAGCGAGGCCGACATGGTCGCCATCGCCGCCAAGACCCGCCATGTCACCGGCCTGCCGCCGCAGGATGCCAGCCAGGTCGGCGGCGATCCCGGCCCGTTCACCGCACGCGGGATCTTCTATGGCATCAAGGCAGCCGTCGCCCACAATCTGGGCACTGACAGCCTCTCCGGCGTCCACGTCGCGATCCAGGGCACTGGCAGCGTTGGCGGCGGCGTGGCCCGTCTGCTCGCTGGTGAAGGCGCAAAGCTGACCCTGGCCGACGTCAATGCCGACCGCGCCAAGGCGCTGGCCACCGAACTGGGCGGCACGGCGGTTGCGGCTGAGGCGATCATGGATACCGAGTGCGACGTGTTCAGCCCCAATGCGCTGGGCGCGATCCTGGACGATGCCGGGATTGCCCGGCTGCGCGCGCCGATCGTGGCGGGCGGGGCCAACAACCAGCTTGCCCGGCCCGAACACGGCCAGGTCCTCGCCGCGCGCGGGATCCTCTATGCGCCGGACTATGTCATCAACGCCGGCGGGATCATCGCCGTCGCGCTGGAATACCTGGCGCGTGAGCATGGCCAGCCGAGCTCGCTGGAGGAAGTGCACCGCCGGCTGGAGGAAATCCGAGGGCGCCTGACCGCGATCTGGGACGAGAGCAAGGCCAGCGGCCGCTCGGCCGACCAAGTGGCAGACAGCATGGCGCAGCGCCTGATCGGGCGATAGGCCGGGCTTGTAGGCCAGGTGGCGGGGGCCGCGCTGCCCGCGCCATTCCCCTAAGCACCACTTGCCCGAATCCCCGCGCCCTGCCAAAGGGCGCTCACCTTTTTTTGGGCCTTCGCCACGCATGCACGGCTTTTCCAATCCTGCCCGCTTCCTGCGCTTCGCGCGCTGGTTGACGCCGTTGCTGCTGGTCACCGGACTGGTCCTTACCGGCATTACGCTCGCCTGGGCTCTGCTGGCCGCACCGGCCGAGCGGTTGCAGGGTGATTCCGCCAGGATCCTGTTCGTGCACGTGCCTGCCGCCTGGCTGGGCATGGGTGGCTGGACCGCGTTGGCGATCGCCAGCCTGACCGAGCTGGTCTGGCGCCATCCGCTGGCCGCAATCGGCGCGCGGGCTAGTGCCGTGCCTGGTGCCTTCTTTGCCGCGCTGTGCCTGGCGACGGGATCTCTCTGGGGCCGTCCGGCCTGGGGCACCTGGTGGGTGTGGGACGGGCGACTGACCTCGATGCTGGTGCTGCTGTTCCTCTATCTTGCCTATATCGCCCTCGCCGAAGCGGCAGACCGCGACAGTCAGGGATCAGGGCAAAGCCGCATTCCAGCGATTTTCGGGCTGGTCGGCGCGATCAACATCCCGATTATCCATTATTCGGTGCTGTGGTGGAATTCATTGCATCAGCCGCCCAGCATTGCCGTGGGCAAATCGGCGATGGCGCCGGTGTTCCTTTATGGCCTGCTCGCCGCGACACTGGGCTTCTCGCTGATCTACGGCGGAGTGGTTTTGGCGCGGATGCGGGCGATCCTGGCCAATGCCCAGGCCGATGCCCGCCTGCGCCGCAAAGCGATGGAACTTGAAGATGCGTGAGGGCCTAGATCACTGGCCGTTTATCGCCGCCTCGTTTGCCCTGGGGATCGGCGGCACGCTCGCCCTGGTCGCGCAGTCGTGGCTGGCCATGCGCCGCGCCGAAGCGCGCCGTGACAAGAGCCGCGGCCGATGAAAGCCAAGCATCAACGGCTGGTCCTGGCCCTGATCGCGGTCGTTGCGCTGGTCGGCGCGGGCATGCTCGCCGCCTGGGCGCTGCGCAGCCAGGCCTCGTTCTTCTACCTGCCGGCCGACTATGCCGCCAATCCACCCGAGGCCGGCCGCGCTGTGCGGCTGGGCGGCATGGTGGAGAAGGGCTCGATCAAGACCGCCGCCGATGGCGTGACAATCTCCTTCGTGATCCACGATGACAAGGCGCGCGTGCCGGTCACCTTCCGGGGGATCGTGCCGGACCTCTTCGTCGAAGGATCGGGCGCCGTGGCCGAAGGCCGCCGCCAGCCGGATGGCACCTTCCGCGCCGACAATGTCCTTGCCAAGCATGACGAGAACTACGTGCCGCGGGAAATGAAGGACATGACCACCGAACAGGCCCGCAAGGCCATCGCGGAAACACAATGATCGCGGAATTTGGCCTTGCCGCCCTGTGGCTTGCCGCAGCGCTTGCCGCGCTCCAGCTCGCCGCCGGTGCTCTGGCGCTGACTTCGCGCGGCGCCGGGCTGGCGGGGATTGTCCGCCCCGTGGCGATGGTCCAGGGCGTGCTGGTGGCGCTGTCCTTTGCCGCGCTGGTCCTGCTGTTCGCCCAGACCGACCTTTCGGTAGAGCTGGTGGCGGCCAATTCCCACTCGATGAAGCCGATGATCTACAAGATCACTGGCACCTGGGGTAACCACGAAGGCTCGATGCTGCTGTGGGTCATGGTGATGGGCCTGTCGGGCTGCTTCGTCGCGGCGGTGGAGCGGCGCCTACCCGAGCCGACCATGCTGGCGACGCTGGCCGGCCAGGCCTTTGTCAGCCTTGGGTTCTATGCCTTCCTGCTGCTGTCCTCCAATCCCTTCACCCGGCTGAGCTCGCCAGCGCTCGAAGGGGCGGGGCTCAACCCGCTATTGCAGGACCCTGGCCTCGCCTTTCACCCGCCGCCGCTTTACATCGGCTATGTCGGCCTCTCAGTAGCCTTCAGCTTTGCGATCGGCGCGCTGATCACGCGTGAAGTTGGCCCGGCCTTTGCCCGCGCGATGCGGCCCTGGGTACTCGGGGCCTGGATATTCCTGACGCTGGGCATCGTCGCCGGATCATACTGGGCCTATTACGAACTCGGCTGGGGCGGCTGGTGGTTCTGGGATCCGGTAGAGAACGCCAGCCTGATGCCGTGGCTGGCGGCAACGGCGCTGCTCCATTCGGTTTCGGTCCTGGCCGCACGCAATGCGCTGCGCGCCTGGACGGTGATGCTGGGCGTGGTCGCCTTCTCGATGTCGATGGTCGGCACCTTCCTGGTCCGCTCGGGCATCCTGACCTCGGTCCACGCCTTCGCGGTCGATCCGGAGCGCGGCAGCTTCATCCTCGGCCTGCTGGCGCTCAACATCGGCGGCGCGCTGGTGCTGTTCGGCCTGCGCGCCTCAAGCGTGACCGAGGGTGAGCGTTTCAACGCGACCAGCCGCGAAAGTGCGCTGGTGTTCAACAATGTCATGCTCAGCGCGATCCTGGGGATCGTCCTGGTCGGCACGCTCTATCCGCTGCTGGCCGAAGCGCTGGGCGCCAAGGTTTCGGTTGGCCCGCCCTATTTCAACCCGGTCAGTGCGATCTTTGCCGTGCCGATGCTCCTGGTCCTGGCGGTCGGGCCGCTGCTGCGCTGGCGGCGTGACAGTCTGGCGCGGATCAAGTGGCAGATTGCCATTCCGGCCGTGCTGCTGGTGGGCACGCTGATCTGGGCTACCAGCCAGTCGATCGGCGTGCTGCCCGCGCTCGGCCTGGCGCTCTCGGCCGCGCTCGCCGTGGCCAGCCTGTTGCCGCTGCGCGGGCGCAAGCTGCGCCAGATCAAGCTGCCGCTGTGGGGCATGGTGACGGCCCACTTCGGTATCGCGGTCGCGCTGCTCGGCATGGCGAGCGATGCGGCCTTTACCACCGAGCGGCTGGTCGCCGCGCGCCCGGGTGACGTGCTCGAAGTTGGTCCCTGGCAGGTCCAGCTTCAGCGGATCGAGCCGGTCGCCGGGCCGAACTGGACCGCGCTGCGCGGCGATCTGGCGGTCAGCTACAAGGGCGGTCCGATTTCCGAGCTACATCCGGCCGCGCGGACTTTCTGGTCCCCGCCGAACGAGACCAATGAGGCGGCGCTCAAGACCCGCTGGAACGGTCAGCTTTACGCCGTTCTGGGTCAGCAGGCCGATGGCGGCCGCTGGCAGCTGCGGCTGTGGTGGAAGCCCTTCGTGCCGATGATCTGGTACGGCGGCATCCTGATCGCGCTGGGCGGCCTGCTGGCGCTGTTTGGCCGGTTGTCGAGCGACCTGCGGCGGCTCGTCGCGCGCGACAAGATCGCCTATCGCCGCTCGAGGCAGGGCCGATGAGCGAGACCAAGCCTGCGTCGCGCTGGTCGCTGTGGCTGCCGCTGGCGATCTTTCTGGGCTTTGTCGGCCTGGTCATGTTTGGCCTCTACCGCCCGGCCGACCGCGAGGTGGCGAGTGCCATGATCGGCAAGCCCTTGCCGGAATTCGCACTGCGCGCTGCCGTTCCAGACCGGCCGGGCCTGGCGCGCGCCGACCTGGCCGATGGCAAGCCGCGGCTGCTCAACATCTTTGCCTCGTGGTGTGTACCCTGCGCGGTCGAAGCGCCGCAGCTCGCCGCGCTCAAGGAGCAAGGGATCGAGATTGCCGGCGTGGCGATCCGCGACCGGCCGGAGGATGTGGCCAATTTCCTCGCCCGCCACGGCAATCCCTTTACCCGCATCGGGGCTGATGACCGTTCGATCGTCCAGCTCGGGATCGGCTCCTCGGGCGTGCCGGAAACCTTCGTGATCGATGGTAAGGGCACGATCCGCTATCAGCATATCGGCGAGATCCGGCCCGAGCATGTCGCGCTGCTGCGTGAAAAGCTCAAGGAGGCGGGGCAATGATCCGCCGCCTGCTGGCCATCCTCGCGCTGGTCTTTGCGCTGCCGCTTGCAGCGCAGGATGCCGTGCCGCCGGCCCCCTATGCCAATGTCCAGCTGGCCGATCCGGCGCAGGAGGCCAAAGCCCATGCGCTGATGCTGACGCTGCGCTGCCTCAAGTGCCAGAGCCAGTCGATCGCCGATTCCGATGCGCCGATGGCCGGTGACATGCGCAGCCTGGTGCGCGAGCGGATTGCGGCCGGTGAAGAGCCAGAGGCGGTGCGCGCCTGGCTGGTCGAGCGTTATGGCGATTACGTCAGCTACCAGCCGCGCGTGACCGAGCTGACCTGGCCGCTCTTTGCCATTCCACTGCTGTTGTTGTTGGGCGTTGGCCTGGTCCTGCGGAAGCGCCTGCGCCGGGGAGGCGATGCATGACTGCTGGCTTTACCTGGGCCCTCGTTATCCTGACCGCGCTTGCGGCCTTTGCCGTGGCCGTGCTGCTGCGCGCGCCGCGCAAGGGCTGGGAAGCGATCGGCGCGGCCTTGCTGGTCGGGATTGCCGGCTATTCCTTCCAGGCCTCACCCAGCCAGCCCGGCGCGCCCAAGGAAGGGGCCGAGCAGACCGCCAAGAGCGGCGCCGCCCTGGTCGAGGCGCGTCAGCAATTGGCTCAGGCCCAGGCCAGCGGGCAGGGGCTCAACCGCTGGATGGTGATCGGCGATGCGCTGGCCCGCAACGGCCAGTATGGCGAGGCCGCAGGGGTGATCCTGGGCGCGGTCGAGCAGGATCCGAAGAACGCCGATGCCTGGCTGGCCCTGGCCAATGCGCTCACCAGCCACGCTGAGGGCAACCTGACCCCGGCCGCCTCCTATGCCCATGGCCGCGCGGCCCAGGCCGATCCGATGCATCCGGGGCCGCCATTCTTCCTGGGCCTGGCCCTGGCGCAATCGGGCAAGCTGGTCGAAGCACGCGGGCTCTGGGCAGAGCTGCTGGCCCGCAGCCCGGCCGATGCCCCCTGGCGCGGCGATCTGGCCGAGCGCCTGCAGCGGCTTGACGCCTTCATCGCCATGCAGGCCGCAGCGGAAGCGGGCCAGCAACCGGCACAGCAACCGGCACAGGGCGGGACAGTCCAGTAAGCCGCGTTGCCGGGGCCTCAACACACTGCTAATCGCTGAAACCTTGCGGCAGGGGGCGGGTCGAGTCTCGCCGGATATGGGACGCATAGATGATTGATACCGCCAAGACCGACAGCGGAGTTGCCGCCGCTCAGTTCGCTCACGAGCATGGCCACGGCCATAGCCATGCCCAAGGCGGGCTGGGCAAGCTGGCGTTGGGGGCAATCGGCGTCGTCTTTGGGGATATCGGTACCAGTCCGCTCTACGCCTTTCGAGAAACCTTTGCCTCGCACCACGGCGTGCCGGGGATTCAGGTCGATCCGGTCCATATCCACGGCGTGCTCAGTCTGGTGTTCTGGTCGATGATGATCGTGGTGACGTTCAAATATGTCCTCACCATCATGAAGGCCGACAACAAGGGTGAGGGCGGCAGCCTGGCACTGCTGGCGCTGATCAACCGCAAGTCGGAAAACCGCAAGTGGACCGGGCCCTTCATCTTGCTGGGCGTCTTCGCAACCGCGCTGTTCTATGGCGATTCGATGATCACCCCGGCGATGTCGGTGCTCTCCGCGACCGAGGGTCTGCAATACGTGCATCCCGGGTTCGAAGCCTGGATCGTGCCGATTGCCGTCGCGATCCTGTTTGGCCTGTTTGCGATCCAGTCGCGCGGGACGGAGCGGGTCGGCAAGCTGTTTGGCCCGATCATGCTGCTCTATTTCGCCACCCTGGCGACACTGGGCGTGATGCATATGGCCGCCATGCCGCAGATCGTTCTGGAAACGATCAATCCCCTGAATGCGATCAATTTCTTCATCACCGATGGTTTCCGCGCCTTCGTGGCGATGGGCTCGGTCGTGCTGGCAGTGACCGGGGCCGAGGCGCTCTATGCCGACATGGGCCACTTCGGACGCAAGCCGATCGGGGTGAGCTGGCTGGTCTTCGTGCTGCCCGCGCTGATGCTGAATTACATGGGGCAGGGGGCGATGGTCCTTTCGCAGACGCCCGAACAGGCCGCGCTGCTGATCAAGGATCCGTTCTTCCTGATGATCCCGGATGAGGTGCGTCTGCCGGTCATCGGCCTGGCGCTGCTGGCCACGATCATCGCCAGCCAGGCGGTGATCTCCGGGGCCTTCAGCCTGACGCAGCAGGCGGTCCAGCTGGGCTTCATGCCGCGCATGCAGATCAAGCACACCAGCGCCGCCGCCGCCGGGCAGATCTATATCCCGGTGATCAACTGGGGCCTGATGATCGCGGTGATCTTCCTGGTGCTGTTCTTCCGCTCCTCCAGCAACCTCGCCGCGGCCTATGGCATTGCGGTGACGGGGGCGATGTTCATCGACACGATCCTGCTCGCCGCCGTGCTGGTCAGCCTGTGGCGCTGGCCGCTGTGGAAGGCCGCGCCGCTGGTCGCAGTCTTTATTACGGTCGACATGGCCTATCTTGGTGCCAACCTGCTCAAGGTGCCTTCGGGCGGCTGGGTGCCGCTGGTGATCGGCCTGGCGATCTTCACCCTGCTGACCTCGTGGTCGCGCGGCCGGGCGCTGATGCGCGCCTCGATGGCCGAAGGGGCGATCCCTATGGAGGTCTTCGCCAAGAGCGCTCATTCCAGCGCCACCCGCGTGCCCGGCACGGCAATCTTCATGGCCTCGGCCGCTTCGGGCGTGCCCTCGGCGCTGCTTCACAACATCAAGCACAACAAGGTGCTGCATGAGCGGGTGGTGATCCTGACCGTCGCGATCCAGGACGTGCCCTTTGTCGATGAGAGTGAGCGGTGCAGCGTCAAGGACCTGGGCCAGGGCTTCTACCGCATGTCGCTGCGCTACGGCTTCCTGGAGGAGACCGACGTGCCGGCCGCGCTCAAGCGGGCCGATATCTGCGGTGGTCCGTTCGAGATGATGAAGACCAGCTTCTTCCTCTCGCGCCAGACACTGCTGCCCTCGGCCAAGCCCGGGATGGCGCTGTGGCGCGAAAAGCTGTTTGCCTGGATGCTGCGCAATGCGGCCAGCGCGATGGAATTCTTCCGCCTGCCTACGAACCGGGTGGTAGAGCTGGGCAGCCAGGTGGAAATCTAGGTTCCGATTTCCGTCATCTCGGGCGTGACCCGGGATCCCGGCATTAATCTCTGCGCCAACAAGCTGGACCCCGGATCAAGTACGGGGTGGCGATTTGTGCAAGTTCGAACCTCAGTTCCGCAGCCGCTCGATCGCCTGGGCGAGCGCCACGTAGAGTTTGCCCATGTCGCTGCTCAGCAGGGTGACGCCCAGCGCATGGCCGTCGCGGGTTGAGAGCAGCTGGCGCAGCATCGCCTCGAAATCGTGGATGTAGCGGCTGACGTGCTCGCGGAAGCCGACCTCGTCCTGGAACAGGCGCGAAATGGCCTTGCCCTCGGCCGGTTCCAGCAGCTTTACCGCGCGGCGGGTGAAGACCCCGCGATCGCCCTTGAGGTAGGCTGACCAGGCCGTGTCCGAAACATCGGCGTCCATCGCCCGGGCGATGTCGATCGCGTTCGAGTTGAGCGCTTCGGTAATCAGCGCGACGCGGCGGGCGAAATCGTTGTCGACCTGCTCTTCGGCGCGCTGGCGGGTTTGCGCCACCCGGCGTTCCAGGTTGCCGGCCAGTTCGTTTACCTTGGCCAGCTGGTCGCGCAGCTGGATCGCAGCCTCGCGGCTGACCCCCGAGGCGCGCGCGGCGGCGGCTTCAAGCTGATCGGCCACTTCGACGGTGCGGGCACGCACTGCGGCGTCGATCGCCGCGCCGCTCTGCTCGGCCAGCCGTTCGGCCAGGGTTTTAACGGCGGCCGCGCTGTTGCTTTCAAGCTCGCCGACAGTGTCGCGAACCGAAGCCGCCAGCGTCTCGATCGCACTCTTCAGCTCGGCCTGGGCCTGTTCGGCCAGGGCCAGGCTCTCGCCGTGTGTCGCAGAGAGGGTCTGCTGAATTCCAGCGAGGGCGGCCGCTTGCCCCTCGGTCTTGCTGGCGATCGCGGCGAGCATTTCATCGCTGCGCTCGATCTGGGTCAGCAAACTGTTGCCGCGCGTTTCGGCCTCACCGGCCACATCGCGCAGCGCTGCGGTGCGTGCCTCGAGTTCGGCGAGCTTGGCTTCGCCTACGCTCATCGCCGCCGGCAGGTCGCTCGAGGCATGAGCCACGCTGGCCTGGATCAGTTCGAGTAGGCGGACCGAGTTGTCGGTGAGGTCTAGCACGGTCTTGTCTGTCCCGGCCAAAGCCTCGCGGCTGGCTGCGAGCCGTTCGGCGAGTGTCGCCAGACTGTTTGCCAGCTGGTTCTGCGCCGTGCTGCCTTGTTCGGCAGCTTCGCCGATCCGGGTGCCGAAATCGTCAAGTTGGGTGGCGATCTCGGCAGTATAGGCCAGCATCTGCTGTGCGCGTTGTTCTTGTTCAGCGCGGCGCTGGGCGAGCACGAGGTCGAGCGCCTCCATCTGCGCCTTGAGCGTTTCGCCGAATTGCTCATGCCGCTCAGCGAGGTCGCTGCGGCGGCGTTCCAGTTCCTCGGCGAAATTGCGATCACGCTCGGCCAGGCGCAGGTCAACATCCTCGGCTTCCTTGGCCAGTTCGGCCAGGCGGTGCCGCGCGGATTCGAGCGCGCGCTCATCAATCTCGCTGACCTGCCCGATCGCGTTGCGCAGGTCGTCCACCAACCGGGTCGTGGCATTCTGCCAAGCTTCGAGCGCGCCGGCTTCAGCCTCGCGCAGCGAGCGGCCAATCGCTGTGCCCTCGTCGCGCACGGCGGTCAGGCGCGCGCGCAGCGAAACCAGGCTGGCTTCCTCCGCCGCATCGAGCAGCGTGCGGGCTTCGGAAAGCTCACTGGCCAGGGCGTTGGCGCGGGTGCGGATACCGGCCAGGGCTGCCACCTCGTGCGCGTCGAGTTCACCCCGGAACGCTTCGCCGCGCTCGGCCAGGGCGGCAAAGCGAGCGCCGGCAATGGTATCGAGCTGCTCGGTCTGCCTGGTGAATTCGGCGATAGCCGCGTCGATCCGGTCGGTCAGCGCGGCAACCTGGCGTTCGCTGGCCTGGCCGAACTGGTTGAGCCGGTTGAAGCCGGAAATCAGGTCTTCGATCTGCGAATGGGCCGTACGACCGGCCGCAGCGATCGTATTTGTGACATCCTTGGCCGAACTGGCGATGACGGGCAGCTGGCCGCGCAGCTTTTCCATGTTCTCCAGCGCGGCGGCGCTGACTGTGCCGAGCGTTTCCACCCGCGTGCCATTGTCCGCCACCAGCGAGGCGAGCTGGCTGGCATGCTGCGAAAGCCGTTCGGTGGCGACGCGGCCGAGCGATTCCAGATCGCGCGACTGGGCGGCGATGAATTCGCGCGCCAGGCTCAGTTCGCTGTTCACGGTCGTCAGCCGGGCTTCGAGTGCCGCAGATTCGCGCGCCAGCAGCTGGGCAGTATCGCCAAAGCGGCTCGCTTCGCGGCGGCTATTGCGCATGACCAGCAGCCAGGCCACTGCCACCAGCAGGACTGGCACCGACCAGTCGCTAAGCCAGGTTGCCCAATGCTGGACGGTACCGCCGGCCAGCAATTCGGCCTGATGGGCCAGGAAAAACAGCGCGCTCCAGCCGATCACCGCCAGGACAGCAAAGGTGGCGGCCATGATCGGCAGCCAGGCGCGGCGCGGGGCCGGGGCATAGTCCTCCTCAGCCGCAGGGGCTTCGGCCCAGGCCTCTTCAAGCGTCAGCGGCGCTTCGGCGCTGGTGCTGGATTGCGCTTCGCCGGTGGCGCCTTCCGGCGCGCCGGCGTCGATCGCCACGATGCGTGATCCCCTGGTCATGGTTAATGACATACCACGACCGCCCCCTCAATAAACCCCACTTTAACCCTTTGGCGCCATAGGCTCTCTCCATGGCCTTTGAAGTCGGAGCTCTTGACGCTACTCTGTCCGCCGCCGCTGGCGAGGATGCTGCGCTGTTTGCGGAGCTGCGGACGGCCTTTATCGAGAGCCTGGCGCGCCAGGTTGACCTGCTGGGCCGCGCCCGCTGTGATGGCAATTGGCAGATAACTGCCATGCGAATCAAAGGTTTGGCCGCCAGCTTTCATGCCGATGCACTGATGGATCTGGCCGAGGAAGCGCTCGAAGCGGCGCCCGGCGATCCGATCGCCGTACGCAAGATTCGCGGCTTCCTGGACGAATACGCCGCCTGACCTGCCGCTGCATGGTTGTGCGAGGTGGATTGAGCCGGTAGTCTGCCGGTTCTTCCCTCACGCCAACAACCGCGGAGGCCGCCCTTGCGGGTCGCACTCATTTCCATGCTCGAAACCGGAACCGCCCCGCGCGGTGCCTTGCGCGTGGGCGGGGTATCGGTGGCGCAGGAGCAGCTGGTGCTGGTGCTGGCGCTGGGTTGCGAGCGGATCTTCTGTCTGGCCAGCCGGATGTCGCCGGATATCGCGGCGCTGCAGCATGAGGCCGAGCGCGCCGGGGTGCGGTTCCAGCTGATCCCGGGCCCACGCGGGCTGCTGGGCCATGTAACCGCCACCGATGAAGTCATTGCCTTGACCGATGGCCTGTTCGCTTCGGTTTCGGATGCCGTCGCCTTGCTGGAACCCGGGCCAGCGGTGCTGGTCCAACCGGCCGAGAGCGGGGTTGAGGCCGGGTTTGAACGGATCGATCCAAGCCTGGCTAGCGGCGGAGCGCTGCGTGTTCCAGGCCGGCTGGTCGAACGGCTGGCTGACCTGCCGCACGATTGCGATGCCTTTTCGGCGTTGCTGCGGATTGCCCTTCAGGCCGGTGTGGCCCAGCGGCCGCTGCCACCGGCGGGGCAGGGTGACGGGTTCTGGACCCTGCTGGCCAGCGAAGAGCAGGCCCATGCGCTGGAGCCGCTGTGGATCCGCCGCCGAATCCGCCATGTCCGCCCGTTCAATCCCACCCGCGGCCTGGCGCGGCTGCTCGTGCGCAGCTTTGGTCCGGCCCTGCTCCATGCCGGCAGCGGATCGCGCTTTGTCTTCGGGGCGGCGACGGTCCTGCTGGTGCTGGCCTTTGGCATCGGCTGGCTGGGCTGGCCTGGCGCTGCGCTGGGCGTGGTCGCCCTGGCCTGGCTGCTGGGCGAGGCAACCGTGGTCCTGCAACGGATCGAGGCGGATCGCATTGTCCCGCCAGGGCGCCGGTTCAGCCTGCACGGCCTGTTCGAATGGGCTGTCGATGTCCTGCTGGTGGCGCTGATTGCCTGGGCCATTCCAGCCGGACCCTGGCTGGGGCTGATCGAGCGGCTGTTTCCGCCGGTTATGTTGCTGGCTTTGCTGCGAATTGTTCCGCGGGTCTTGCGGCAGGGGTGGACAGCCTGGCTGCAGGACCGGGCCCTGCTTGCGATCCTGATCGGTCTGGGCTTGCTGGCCGGGCTTGGAGCGCCATTGATCTACGGGTTGGCGGCCCTGCTGGCCGCCTGCGGAATCCTGTGGCCGCAGGGGCCTGCACGGCTAACGCCGTCTTAACCAGATCTGCGCTAGGTCCTGCCTGATGAGCGAGATGTTTGCACCGGCACGGCCCGAACCCACCGTCGAAGACGTGCTGCGCGATGAATTGGCGCAGGGCGATGCCGTGATTGGCACCATCGCGCCGATCCTGCGGCACCTGCTGGCCAACGATGACCAGTCGCTGTTCAACGACGAAGTCGTCGCACGCGTGCGCGGGATGGTCGATCATCTTGCGCGCCAGGTGCTTGATGCGGTTGAGGATGCGCAAGGGGCCGGGGCACGCCACGATCATGATCCCGCTGCCGTCGATCAGGTCATCGCCACACTGGTTGAGCGCGCCGCGCTGCTGAACCATATCCATGCCCAGGCGCTGGAGTTCCAGCTAGGCGAGCGGCTGCAGGCCCGCATCGCGCTCGATCCGGTGCTTTCGCCGCTGCTCCAGGCACTGATCGCTTCGCCCGACAGCACCACGGCTGCCAGCGCGATGGCGCTGCTTGCCGCGCAGGCCCGTTACGTTCAGGCCCAGCGGCGGATGCAGCTGCCGGTTGGTGAGCTGCCGGCCGATCTGTTCCATGCCATCTTGCAGACAGTTCGCGGGCTCGAGGCCGAGCCTGAGGTTCTGGCCCAGGCCGAGGCGGCGATCCGCACCGGCTATGACGAAGGGCGCAGCCGGCTTGGTCTGATGGCGCGGCTGGTCATGAGCATGGGCGGCGGGGCGACTGCCGCGCTTGATCTCAGCCATGCCGGGGTCGGCCTGTTCCTGACCGCGCTTTCGCTGGGGGCCGGACAGGATCGCGACCTGACCGCACTGGCTGCGCATGAGGGTCAGCTTGCCCGCCTGGCGCTGGCGCTCCGCGCCGCCGGGGTGCGGCCTGAGAATGTTGAAGAGCAGTTCCTGGCAATCCACCCCGATGTCAGTCTGCCCGAGGGCTTCGAAACACTGGGGGCCGATCGTGCTGCCGCGCTGCTTGCCCGCTCCTTTGCCGGGGCGGGCCGCTGAGCCGTGGAGCCAGGCGGCGCCTATCTGGCCCGCGCCACGTGCGACGGGGACGATGTTCTGACATCGGCTGACGAGCTGCTGGCTACGCTTCAGCACCGCTGCGGCGGTGACGTTCCCGGACCACTGGCCATCCCCGCGCTGCGCGATCTGGTCCAGCGCGCCCGTGGGCTTGGCCTGAAGCTGGCCCGGCGGATGGATGCCAGCGACGGGCAAGATGCCATTTCCGCCTGGGTCGAGGTTGAGCCCGATCCCGCTTCCGGTGCCTGCCGGATCGGCGTGGCCAACTGGCAGGCCACTCCGCTGCCGGCCGAAGATCTGAACGAGACCGCGGCCCGCCGCGTTGCCATCGATCGAACCGTGGCGGAACTGGTGGCCGTGCTCGATGCAGCCCAGGCCATCATTGCCGTCAACGCCGAGGCGCCTGACCTGGATGAAGTGACCGCGGCCATGCAAGCCGGGGTCGGACGGCCCTGGACCGATTTCATTACGGTCGAAGGCAGCGCGCACCGCCAGCCGGTGCATTGGCGCCTGCTCGACGGGGCCGGGGTCAAAGTGCCCGGTTCAAGCCGCAAGTGGCGCGCCACCCTGGTGCCCAAGACCGGCGTCGCCGGTGAGATTCACGGCTTTGAGCTGTGCCTGACGTCGGAAACGGTTCTGCCTGAGCCTGTTGCCCCGCCGCGACCGGTGCCGGGCGAAAACCGCATGCCCAGCAACGAGCCGGGCCCGGTCGGGCGCGATATCGCCCCGGTGCTGCGCCAGCCGATCTCGCGGATCATCGCCAATGCCGAGACGATCCGCACCCGCCTGGCCGGACCGCTGGCCGAGGAATATGCAGCTTATGCCGCCGATATCGCGGCCGCCGGCCAGCACCTGCTCTCGCTGGTCGAGGACCTCGCTGACCTCGAAGTGGTCGAGTCCGAGGACTTCAATACCGCTCCCGATCGGATCGACCTGGCCGATGTTGCCCGCCGCGCTGCGGGGATTCTGGCCGTGCGCGCGCAGGAACGCGGTATCATGATCGATGCGCCCAAGGCGGGTGAGCATCTTCCCGCCGTTGCCGAGTTTCGGCGGGTCTTGCAGATCCTGCTCAATCTGGTGGGCAATGCGATCCGCTATGCGCCCGACAATTCGCAGGTCTGGATCCGGTTCGAAGACGCCGGCGGCCGCGCGCGGCTAATCGTCGCCGATCAGGGGCCGGGCCTCTCAGCCGAGCAACAGGCCAAGGTGTTCGAAAAGTTCGAGCGGCTGGGCCGCAGCGGCGAAGACGGCGGGTCGGGCCTCGGCCTCTACATCTCGCGCCGGCTGGCCCGCGCGATGGGCGGCGATCTGACAGTGGAAAGCGCCCCCGGCCAGGGTGCGCGTTTTATCCTGGACGTGCCGGCCGATCTGTTGGCGCTACGCCCGACGACTGCACAACAGCCTGAATCCGACTGCGCCGAGTAACGCCGGCCAGCCTCACGCTGGCGCGGCGATCGGATCTGCTGTGCTCAGCGCTTGCTCAGCGGCACGTAATCGCGCTGCGTCGGCCCAGTGTAGAGCTGGCGCGGACGCCCGATCTTCTGGCCTGGATCGCTGATCATTTCATTCCACTGCGCCACCCAGCCGACAGTACGGGCCAGGGCGAACAGCGCGGTGAACATGGTGGTCGGGAAACCGATCGCCGAGAGGATGATGCCCGAATAGAAGTCCACGTTGGGGAACAGCTTCTTCTCGATGAAGTAGGGATCGCTCAGCGCGATTTCTTCCAGGCGCAGCGCGGTTTCGAACAGCGGATCGGTGACCTTAAGCGCATCGAACACTTCGCGCACGGTCTTCTGCATCACCGTCGCGCGCGGATCGTAGTTCTTGTAGACGCGGTGGCCGAAGCCCATCAGGCGGAACGGATCGTTCTTGTCCTTGGCGCGCTCGATGTAGTGCGGGATCTTGTCGGGCGTGCCGATTTCCTTGAGCATGTTGAGCGCGGCTTCGTTCGCACCGCCATGCGCCGGGCCCCACAGACAGGCGATCCCCGCCGCGATGCAGGCAAACGGGTTGGCGCCCGACGAACCGGCAAGACGCACGGTGCTGGTCGAGGCGTTCTGCTCGTGGTCGGCATGGAGGATGAAGATCCGGTCCATCGCGCGTTCGACTGCGGGGATCACTTCATATTCCTCAGCCGGGACGCCGAAGGTCATCTTCAGGAAGTTGCCGGTGTAGGACAGGTTGTTGTCCGGATAGATGAACGGCTGGCCGACCGAATACTTGTAAGCCATGGCCGCGATCGTCGGCATCTTGGCGATCAGGCGATGGCTGGCGATCTTGCGCTGCATCGGATCGGCAATGTCGGTGCTGTCGTGGTAGAAGGCCGACAGCGCACCGACCACGCCGCACATGATCGCCATCGGGTGCGCATCACGGCGGAAGCCGCGGTAGAAGGTGGCGAGCTGCTCGTGCAGCATGGTGTGGCGGGTGATCGTGCGGCTGAAGTCCGAAAGTTCGGCCTGGCTCGGCAGTTCGCCGTTCAGCAGCAGGTAGCTGACTTCCATGAAGCTGGAATGTTCGGCCAGCTGGCCGATCGGGTAGCCGCGGTGCAGCAGCACGCCTTCATCGCCATCGATATAGGTCAGGGCAGATTCGCAGCTGGCCGTGCTGGTAAAGCCCGGGTCAAAGGTGAACATGCCGGTCTGGGCATAAAGCTTGCGAATATCGATCACGTCCGGACCGACGCTGCCCGACAGCACCGGGTAATCGAAATCCTGGCCGTTCGCGTTCAGTTTAACCTGGTTGCCCACCATCTTGCTCCTTCAATCATGCGCCGCACCGGCCAGAACCGCCTGGGCGGCAATCCGCGCCAGGCTTTCGTCCCGACCAAGCAGAACCAATACGTCGAATATACCCGGGGAGGTTGTCTGGCCCGTTAGCGCGGCCCTAAGGGGTTGCGCAAGCTTTCCGAGACCGAGGTCCATCTCCTCCGCCATTGCCTTCAAACTGGCCTCGAGACTTTCGAGAGTCCAGTCGTTTTGCGCCGCGATGCGGGCATTTACCTGCCCCAGCAGCGCGCGTGCCTCATCCGTCAACAGCGCAGCCGCCTTGTCCTCAATTGTCAGCGGGCGCTGGGCGAAGAGGAAGGCGGCATTGGCGGCCAGCTCGTTGAGGTCCTTGGCCCGCACTTTCAGCACCGGCATGGCCCGCGCCAGCAGGGTCTCATCGACCGAGCCGGTCATCCGCGGGGCAACCAGGGCGGCCAGGCGCGCATCGTCAGCCTCGCGCAGGTAATGCCCGTTGAGGTTCAGCAGCTTGGCCAGGTCAAAGCGCGACGGGCTCTTGCCGACATGGGCAATGTCGAACCATTCAACCGCTTGATCGCGGCTGATGATTTCCTCGTCACCGTGGCCCCAACCGAGCCGCAGCAGGTAATTGAACATCGCCTCGGGCAGCACGCCCAGCTCGTCGCGATAGGCATCGACCCCCAGCGCGCCGTGGCGCTTCGAGAGCTTGGCGCCATCATGCCCGTGAATCAGCGGCACGTGGGCATAGACCGGCTCGGGCCAGCCCATGTGGCGGATGATCGCCAGCTGGCGGAAGGCGTTGTTGAGGTGGTCATCGCCGCGGATCACGTGGGTCACGCCCATGTCGTGATCGTCTACCACCACGGCCAGCATATAGGTCGGCGTGCCATCTGAGCGGAGCAGGACGAAATCGTCGAGCTCGGCATTGCTCACAGCGACCCGGCCCTGGACCTGGTCCTCGATTACCGTTTCGCCTTCACGCGGAGCCTTGATGCGGACCACGAAGGGCTTGTCCGTCGGGGCGCTAGCCGGGTCGGCATCGCGCCATTCGCTGTCGATCCGGAAGGTCCGGCGTTCGGCCTGGGCAGCCTCGCGCCGCGCGGCCAGTTCTTCCTGGGTCAGGTAGCAGCGATAGGCGTGGCCGGCCGCGAGCAGCTGATGCGCGACTTCGGCGTGTCGATCGGAGCGGGCGAACTGGAAGGTGGCGGGTTCATCGCCGGCGAGGCCGAGCCATTCAAGGCCATCGAAGATCGCGGCAATCGCCGGTTCGGTCGAGCGGGCGCGGTCGGTATCCTCGATCCGCAGCAGATAGGTGCCGCCGTGGTGGCGGGCATAGAGCCAGTTGAACAGCGCAGTGCGCGCGCCGCCGATGTGCAGATAGCCGGTGGGCGAGGGGGCAAAGCGGGTAACGACCGGGCGGCCGTCCTTGTTTCCGCTGCTTGCTCCGCTACTTGCCATGACCTGATCCATCCTGTCTTGTCCGGGTATGGCCCGCGACGCCTTGCCCGATGTGCCGTTTGAAAGCGCCCCCGATGGGGACGCTGCAATGCAGCATAGCCCTTGGCGCAAGCGCGGGGACTTGGCAAGCGGACTTCGCGGGATCGAGAGCTTTCTGGCCCGGGCTGGTTTTGCCCGGGTGCCCTGGCTGGTGGCGGCCTTTGCTGCCGGGATTGGGGCCTGGTTCGCGTTGCCGGCGCCGGGGTGGTGGGCGGCGCTGATGCTGGCCTGCACCGGCGTGGCGACTGCGGCCTTGCTGGTACTGCGCGGAGATGGAGCATTCCCCTTCCTGCGTCAGGCACTGGCTGCGTTGGCCTTGGCCCTGGCGCTCGGCTGCGGGCACGTCTGGGTGAAGTCCGCGCTGGTGGGCGCGCCGCCGATTGCCCGTCCGCAGGCGGCGGACCTGACAGGCACCGTGCTATCGCACCAGGAGCAGCCGGCGGAAGGGCGCGTCCGGCTGCTGCTGGCGACGCGCGATCCGGAGAGCGGCCGCGCGATCAAGGCGCGGCTCAACGTGCCTTTGAAGCTTGATCGGCCTGAGCTGCGGCAGGGCGCTCAGATACGGCTGCGGGCGCGGCTGGTGCCGCCAGCGCCGCCGATGCTGCCGGGGGGCTATGACTTTGCCCGCGCAGCCTGGTTTCAGGGCATTGCCGCGACCGGCGCGGCGCTGGGAGAGGTGCAGGTGCTGCGGGCCGCGCCGCCAGGGGGCGGGCTGGAGGATGTGCAGCGCGCGCTCTCGGCCCATGTTCGCGCGCAATTGCCCGGCTCGACCGGAGCCATCGCCGCCGCCTATGCCAGCGGTGATCGCGGTGCGATTCCGGAGGCGGACGAGGAGGCGATGCGCAATTCCGGCCTGGCGCACCTGCTTTCGATCAGCGGGCTCCATGTCAGCGCGGTGATCGCGGCGGTCTATGTGGTGGTGCTGAAGCTCGGCGCGCTGTGGCCTTGGCTGGCGCTGCGGGTGCGCTTGCCGCCGGCGGCGGCGGCGGGCGGGGCGCTGGCCGGGATCGGCTATACGCTGCTGACCGGGGCCGAGGTGCCGACGGTGCGGTCCTGCATCGCCGCGCTGCTGGTGCTGATCGCGCTGGCTTTGGGGCGCGAGGCGCTGTCGCTGTGGATGGTGGCGGTGGCGGCCTTCGTGGTGCTGTTGTTCTGGCCCGAAGCAGTGGTCGGGCCGAGCTTTCAGATGAGCTTTGCCGCGGTGATCGCGATCGTGGCCCTGAGCGGCACGGCGCCAGTCCGTGACTTCCTTGCGCCGCGCGAAGAGGGCTGGCTGGTGCGGTCCTTACGCAACCTGGCCATGCTGCTGCTGACCGGCGTGGTGATCGAGCTGGCGCTGATGCCGATCGGGCTGTTTCACTTCCACCAGTCGGGCGTCTACGGCGCGCTGGCCAATGTCGTCGCGATCCCGTTGACGACCTTTGTCTCGATGCCGCTGATTGCCCTGGCGTTGCTGCTGGATGCCTTCGGGCTGGGCGCGCCGGTCTGGTGGCTGGCGGGCAAGTCGCTCGATGCCCTGCTGACGCTGGCGCACTTTACGGCCAGCCAGCCCGGCGCAGTATCGACCATGCCGGCGATGGGGCGCGGCGCCTTCCTGCTGTTCGTTGCTGGCGGGCTGTGGCTGGCCCTGTGGAACGGACGCGTGCGGCTGTGGGGTCTGGTCCCAGCCGGGATCGGGGCCTTCTCGCTGGCGACGCTGACGCCGCCAGATCTGCTGGTGTCCGGTGATGGGCGGCATGTCGGGCTGACGGGTGAGTTGCCCGGCGAACTGCTGGTCCTGCGCGAAGGGCGCGAAGGCTATGCCCGCGATACCTTGCTTGAACTGGCCGGGATGAGCGGCGCGCCGCGCAGCCTCGATCAATGGCCCGGCGCGCGCTGCAATGCCGATCTTTGCGTTGTCCAGCTGCGGCGCGGCGGGCGGGACTGGCAGGTGCTGATGACCCGCACCCGCGACCGGCTGCCCGAGCGCGAGCTGGCGGCGGCTTGCGAGCGGGTCGATCTGGTGATCTCGGACCGCTGGCTGCCGCGCTCCTGCCGGCCCAGATGGCTCAAGGCGGACCGGCGCTATTTAGAGAGGAGCGGGGGGCTGGCGATCGATCTGGCCGATCGAAGCGTGGTCAGCGTGGCTGACAGCCAGGGTGACCATGGTTGGTGGGTGGGGCCGGCACCATACCGGCCCCGGCCCACTCAACCCAATCAGTGATAGCGGCGCAGCAGACCCGCCAGCTTGCCCTGAACCATGACTTCGCCCGGGCGGTAGATCTGCGGTTCGTAAGCGGCATTGGCCGGATCGAGCCGGATCATGCCGTTGTCGCGGTGGAGGTACTTGAGCGTCGCTTCCTCACCGCGCACCAGGGCCACAACGATCTCACCATCGCGGGCCGTGTCGGTCTTGCGGATCAGCGCGTAATCACCGTCGAAGATGCCCGCTTCGATCATCGAATCCCCGGATACTTCGAGCGCATAGTGCTCACCTGCGCCGAGCAGGGCGGCCGGGACGGGCAGCATGGCGCTGGTTTCCATCGCCTCGATCGGCACACCGGCAGCAATGCGGCCGTGGAGCGGGATCTCGATCACGTCATTGGCGGGAGCAGGCCTGGCCTCTGGCGGGCGGATCACGGCGGCTGCGGCCGCATTAGAATTGGCTGCGCGCGGCGCCTTGGTCACCACGTCTTCCGGCTGCTTGAGCACTTCCAGCGCACGCGCCCGGTTGGGCAGGCGGCGGATGAAGCCACGTTCTTCCAGCGCCGAGATCAGGCGGTGCACGCCCGACTTCGACTTGAGGTCCAGCGCCTCCTTCATTTCCTCAAACGAAGGGGAGACCCCGGTCTCTTCAAGTTTTACCTGGATGAACCGGATCAGTTCATGCTGCTTGCGCGTCAGCATCGCCAAAAACCTCCCATTCGCGGCCGGGCGGACACCAGTGTTCCCGTGCCGTTCAGTGAACGAATGTGGAACAGGTAAGCAACATTGAATCGCCAGTCAAGCAATTCCGCCATTTTCGAGCGGATAGATTGGAACAAGCGTTCCAGCCGGCAGAACCGGGCTGTTGGCGGCCCGATCGATCAGGCAATTGCTGCCAGCTAGCGCCGCCAGTGCGCCGCTATCCTGGCCCAGGGCAGGAGTCACGTCGCCCCCGGCGAGGACGCCGCGCAGGAACTCGCGCCGCTCGCCGCCGGCCGCAAGGTCTTCCGCCAGGCGCGCCGTCTCGCGCCGGGGTAGCGGATCGGCTGCGCCTGACAGGCGGCGCAGCAGTGGCAAGAGGAACAGCCAGGCCGTGACAAAGCTGGAGACCGGATTGCCGGGCAGACCGAGCACCAGCTGCCGTCCGCGCCGCGCGACCAGCAGCGGCTTGCCTGGCTTGATCGCGACCTTCCAGAAATCGAGCTCGGCGCCCCAGGCCTGCAGCGCCGGGATGACCAGATCGTGATCGCCGACCGAAGCCCCGCCGCTGGTGACGATCACGTCAGCTTGGGCCGAGTCTTCCAATGCTGCGATCAGGGCCTCCAGCCGATCCGGCACTGGGCCGCGCCGGGTAACCTCGCAGGGATGGCTGGCGACCAGCGCCGCCAGCATGGCGCCGTTGCTGGCCGGTACCTGATGCGGGGCGCAGTCAGCCGGATCGGGTGCGAGTTCGTCGCCGCTGTCGATGATCGTGATGCGCGGAATGCGGTGCACGGCGACGTGGCGATGGCCGGCTGAGAGCGCGAGGGCCACATGGGCCGGGCTGATGCGCCCGCCCAGTTCGGCCAGCACTTTGCCCTCTGAAAAGTCCGAACCAGCGCGGCGGATATGCTTGCCGGGCTTGCCAGGGCCATCGCCGGTCAGGGTCAGGTGGTCCTCCGCGCGGCTGACATCTTCCTGCACGACGACCGCGCCCGCACCGTCCGGGATTACCGCCCCGGTCGAGATTCGCACGGCCTGCCCGGGCTCGACAAAGCCGGAATAGGGATGCCCGGCCGCGCTTTCCCCGATCACCTGCCAGGGACCGGCGAGGTCATTGTCGGCCACCGCATAGCCGTCCATTGCCGACATGTCGCAGGCCGGCTGGGTGCGCGCGGCGACCAGCGGTTCGGCCAGCCAGCGGCCCTGCGCGGAAGGCGGATCGACGCGCTCCAGCGGCAGCGGCTCGGCGAGATCGAGCAGGCGCGCCTGGGCTTCCTCCAGCGGCAAGGGCGCAGCCATCAGCCTTGCGCCCTCCAGTCGCCCGACTTGCCGCCGCGCTTTTCCAGCAGCCGTACGCCGCCAATCACCATGCCCTTGTCGAGCGCCTTGGCCATGTCGTAGATTGTCAGGAGTGCCATGGAAGCTGCTGTAAGCGCTTCCATTTCTACGCCGGTCTGGCCGGATAGACGGGCCAGTGCGGTGACCCGCAGGCCGTCGGCTTCGAACTCGAAATCAACCGCCACCTTGGACAGCATCAGCGGATGACACAGCGGGATCAGCTCGCTGGTTTTCTTGGCCGCCATGATCCCGGCAATGCGCGCAGTGGCGAGGACATCGCCTTTCTTCACCGCGCCTTCGCGGATCGCCGCTAGCGCCTCGGCGGACATGGTGATGCGCCCTTCGGCGATTGCTTCGCGTTCGGTCGCCGGCTTGGCCGATACATCGACCATTGCGGCATTGCCCGCTGCATCGAGGTGAGTGAGCTTGTTCATCTGGAAACCTTCCGGGCTGAACGCTGCGTTACGTTGGACTTGACACAGTTGACACTCTGTCCGCTTCTTCCAACAGCTTGGAAGCCGCAGAAATCCAAGGTTGGAGAACCGTTTTCGGGGGTAACGCTTCCTACAGCGGAAAAAATGCCGATCAACTTAGCCATCGCGCAAGGGATGGCAGGTTTTGGCCGAGTAGGAAACTCGCGAAAATGTCGTCGCTTAGCCGAGAAGCAGGGCGCGCGTAGCGGCTTCGACGTCTGGCTGGCGCATCAGGCTTTCGCCGACCAGGAAAGTGCGGACACCGCTGGCGGCCATTCGCGCGCAATCGGCGTGGGTGCCGATGCCGCTTTCGCAGACCAGCAGAACGTCCGCCGGGACCATCGCGGCCAGCCGCTCGGTCGTGCCAAGATCGACCTCGAAGGTCTTCAGGTTGCGGTTATTCACGCCGACCAGCTTTGAACGAAGGTGGCCCAGCGCCCGCTCCATCTCGGCTTCGTCATGGACTTCGACCAGCACGTCGAGACCCTCTTCGCGGGCGGCATTTTCGATCTCGACCATGGCTGCGTCTTCCAGCGCAGCAACGATGATCAGGATTGCATCGGCGCCCATGGCGCGGGCCTCAGCGCATTGCCAGGGATCGACCATGAAGTCCTTGCGGATCACCGGCAGGTCGCAGGCCGCGCGGGCGGCAATCAGGTAATCCTCGTGGCCCTGGAAATAGGGCGCATCGGTCAGCACCGAGAGGCAGGCCGCACCGCCCGCCTGGTAAGCGCGGGCATGGGCCGGCGGATCGAAATCGGCGCGGATCAGGCCCTTCGACGGGCTGGCCTTCTTGATCTCGGCAATCAGCGCGAAGCTTTCCGCGGCCTTGGCGCGCAAGGCCGCTTCGAACCCGCGCACCGGGGTGGGAGCAGGCCAGTGGGCCAGGCCCTGTGGCTTGCGCTGGGCAACTTCCACCCGCTTGGCGGCGCAGATTTCGGCGAGCTTGTCGGTCATTTTACGGTCTCGATCCAGCAATCGAGCAGCGCCTTGGCGAGGCCCTTGTCGATCGCTTCGGCGGCTTCCTCAACGCCTTCGAACCAGTCCTCGGCCTGGCCGGCGACCAGCAATGCGGCGGCGCTGTTGAGCAGGACGGCGTCGCGGTAGGCACCTGGCTCACCCAGCAGCAGGCGGCGCAGCGCCTCGGCATTGTGGGCCGCATCGCCGCCGCGCAGGTCTTCGAGCGGGTGGCTGGGCAGGCCGGCGTCTTCCGGGCGGACTTCGGCGGGCAGCGGCGGCAGGCCGATCGCTGCCATATAGCTGGTGCCTTCGATCGACAGTTCGTCGAGCCCTTCGGCACCCGAGACGATCAGCGCCGCTTCGGTGCCGAGCAGTTCCATCGCTTCCTTGTAGAGCGCGATCAGGCCGGGCTGGGCTACGCCGACCAGCTGGCGCGTCACCCCGGCTGGATTGGCGAGCGGGCCGCAGAGATTAAAGATCGTTCGCCGCCCGAGTGCCTTGCGGATTGGCCCGACGCGAGCCAGCGCCGGATGGTGGGCTTGGGCGAAAAGGAAAGCGATACCTAGATCGGGCAGGGTTGCTTCGGCCAGCTCCGAGGCGCGGGCGAGGTTCAGGCCCAGTGCTTCCAGCGTATCGGCGCCGCCAGCCTTGCTCGAAGCAGCGCGGTTGCCGTGCTTGGCCACCGGCACGCCGCAGGCTGCGACGACCAGCGCCACGGCGGTCGAGACGTTGAGGCTGTGCTGGCCATCGCCGCCGGTGCCGCAGACGTCGATTGCGCCTTCCGGAGCAGTGATGCGCTTCATTCGCGCGCGCATGGCGCGGACCAGGCCGGCGACTTCGGCGGCAGTCTCGCCGCGGTTGGCCAGCGCGATCAGGGTGGCGGAAATCTCGTCATCGGCCATGCCGCCATCGAGCATCCGCCCGAACAGCGCTTCGGCCTCTCCCACGGGCAGGCTCACGCCCGTTCCTTCGCCTTGATGCCGCAGAGGCCAAGGAAGTTCGCCAGCATGGCGTGGCCGTGTTCAGTGGCGATGCTCTCGGGGTGGAACTGCACGCCGTGGATGGGCAGGCTGGCATGGCGGAAGCCCATGACGTGGCCATCGTCGGAGCGGGCGTTGACCACCAGGCTGTCCGGAATGTCCTCGACAATCAGCGAGTGATAGCGGGTTGCGGTGAAGGGCGAGGGCAGACCTGCAAACAGGCCAGTGCCGTCATGGGTGACGGGCGAAGTCTTGCCGTGCATCAACCCGCCGCGCACCACTTTGCCACCGAAATACTGACCGATCGACTGATGCCCCAGGCAAACGCCGAGCAGGGGCTTGCCAGCGTCCGCGCAGGCGCCAACCAGGTCGAGGCTGATCCCGGCCTCGTTCGGGGTGCAGGGGCCGGGCGAGATCAGGAAGCCCTGTGCGCCGCTGCTGACCGCCTGCCCCGCCGACAGCGCATCGTTGCGCACGACCTCAACCTCGGCGCCCAGTTCCATCAGGTAATGGACCAGGTTCCAGGTGAAGCTGTCGTAATTGTCGATAACGAGGATGGCGGCCATGAGTGGTCCTTAAGCGGGTGGAGCGCGAAATGCCAGCGGCGGCTTGCGGTCGGTCGCCATCCCCACCTCACGTCACCCCGGACTTGTTCCGGGGCGGTGCTTCACTTTACGAGGTCGCGCAGGAGAAGCACTGGCCCGGAACAAGTCCGGGCTGACTGGAGGGGTGGGTTTGAACCGCAGCGGTTGCCGCGCGCTAACCCTTCGCAGGCCAGCAATAGCTAGTCTGCTCTCGACTCGCGAAGCGATCGGTGGCTCGGACCAGCCCGTCGGTAATGCCCGGTTCGGTGAACAGGTGGCCGCCATCGGGGACGATCTGCAAGTCCACCTCGGGCCAGGCCTGCTTGAGCGCCCAGGCCGTGGCCGGGGGCGTGCAGCAATCGTGGCGGCCCTGGACGATCACGCCGGGGATATGGCGCAAGGTCGCGGCCGCCCGTTCCAGCAACTCACCCTCTTTCAGCCAGCACTGGTGGCGGAAATAGTGGTTCTCGATCCGCGCGGTGGCCACGGCATTGTCACCCTCGGACATGTGATCGACTGTTTCCTCGGACGGCAGCAAGGTGACCGTCACGCCTTCCCAGCGGTTCCAGGCGGCGGCAGCAGCGCGGCGCACGGCCTGGTCGGGATCGTCCAGCAGCGCCCAATAGGGTTCGGTCATGTCCTGACCCTCGGTGCCGCCAGCGTGGGCGACGAACCGCTGCCACTCTTCCGGGTAGAGCTCGCTCGCGCCATAGCGGGTCAGCCACTCCAGCTCCTTGCGGCCGGAGAGGAAGATCCCGCGCAGGATCAACTCGGTCACGCGCTCGGGATGGCTGACGGCATAGGACAGCGCGAGGGTTGAGCCCCAGGAGCCGCCAAACACCTGCCACTGCGCGTGACCGCACATCTCGCGCAAGCGTTCGATATCGGCGACGAGGTGCCAGGTGGTATTGGCCTCCAGGCTGGCAAAGGGTGTGGAGCGACCGCAGCCGCGCTGGTCGAACAGCAGCACGTCGTAAAGCGCCGGGTCCCACTGGCGCCGGTGGCCCTCACTACAGCCGCCGCCCGGGCCGCCGTGCAGCATGACGGCCGGCTTGGCGCCGGGGGTGCCGATGCGCTCCCAGTAGAGGGTATGGCCGTCACCCACTTCGAGCATGCCCGAAGCGTAGGGTTCAATCGGCGGATAGAGGGTGCGGCGCTCAGAAGTCATATTGGCTGTCATTTCTTTTCCATCAGTTTGGCGAGATCCGTCTTCCAGAACTTGGCCCAGGTGTGGGTGCCGTGGCCCTTGGTCTCGGGGCTGAAGGGAAAGAGGATGAACTGCGCCCTGGGCATCAGCTTGTCATGCTGCTGAGCGAGGCCCAATTCGGGCGGATTGATGAAATCGTCCGAACTGTTGATCCACAGCACCGGCACGGTGATCTTGGCCAGGCTCGGTGCCGGGTTGTAATCGCGCGAGCTATCGAGCTGGTAAATCTGGTCGTTGGCGTCGGTATCGCCTTTGGCGCGGGCGGCATAGCCGGCGCGCAGCGCGGCTTCAGCCTTTTCGCGGGTCGGAAACTCGTTCTGCAGCGCCCAAGCGTTGCCGCCGGCAATCATCGAGAGATAGCGCGCGGTGCGCAGGCCCTGCTCGGGCGGGCTGGTGTAATAACCGCCATTCCACGCCGGATCGGCCTGGATCGCGTCGATCGACATCTGCCGCCACATCCGGTTGCGCCCGGCAATCTCCATGGCATTGCAGGCGAACGGCGCGAGCCGCTCGGCAAAGCCGGGGCGGGTGGTGCCCCAGACGAAGGCGTGCATGCAGCCCATCGATGTACCGAGGATCAGCTGGAGCTTCTTCACCCCCAACCCTTCGGTCAACAGGCGGTGCTGGCTGGCGACCATGTCGGCGTAGTTGTAGCGCGGGAAGGCCATCTTCAAGCCGTCACTGGGCTTCGCACTTTTGCCGTGACCGATGTTGTCCGGCAGGATGACATAGTATTTGGCGAGGTCAAGCGGCTGGCCTGGCCCAAACAGCTCGTCGGCAAATTGCGGGCGTAAAAACTGGTGCCCCGAGCCGCCGGTGCCGTGCAGTACCATGACCGCGTTCTCGATCTCCCCCGCAGCGTTCCTGCGCGGCGTGCCGAGCGTGGTGACGTGCATATTGACGTCCATCTGCACGCCTTCGGCGAATTCGAAGTCCTTGAGCACCACATCGCGCTCGGTGGACTTGGCGCGCCAGTCTTCAGCGTGAAGCGGAGTGGCGATCAGGGCGAGGAGAGGGAGGAGCAGTCTGCGCATGGCCGGCACGCTAGCCAAGCACTGCTGCGGGTCAAGCAGGCAGGACTATTGGCCGTAGTCCGCCTCACCCGCGACCCGCACAGCTTCCCGCGCAGCCGCAATCAGCGCGCCGGCCTTGGCTTCGCATTCGCGCTGCTCGTATTCCGGGTTGCTATCGGCGACGATCCCGGCCCCGGCCTGAACGTGGAGCATGCCGTCCTTCACCACCCCGGTGCGCAAGACGATGCAGGAATCGAGGCTGCCGTCGGGCGAGAAATAGCCTACGCCGCCGGCATAGGCGCCGCGCGTTTCGGGCTCGAGCTCGGCAATGATCTCGCAGGCGCGGACCTTGGGTGCGCCGCTGACCGTGCCGGCGGGGAAGCCGGCGAACATCGCATCGAGCGCATCGTGGTGGGCGCTATCAAGCTTGCCGACGACGTTCGAGACGATGTGCATGACGTGGCTGTAACGTTCGACCGTGTAGCTTTCGGTGACCTGCACGGTGCCCGCTTCGGCCACCCGGCCAACGTCGTTGCGGCCGAGGTCGAGCAGCATCAGGTGCTCGGCGCGTTCCTTGGGATCGGCGAGCAGACTGATCTCGTTCTCGCGGTCTTCCTCAGGCGTCTTGCCGCGCGGGCGGGTGCCGGCGATCGGGCGGATCGTCACTTCGCCGTCGCGGACGCGGACCAGGATTTCCGGGCTCGATCCGGTCAACGCAAAGCCCGGCAGGTCGAGGAAATAGAGGAAGGGTGAGGGATTGATCCGCCGCAGCGCGCGATAGAGGTCGAAGGCGGGCAGGGCGAAGGGCGTGGTGAAGCGCTGGGCCAGCACGACCTGGAAGATATCGCCCGCCGCGATGTAGTCTTTCGCTGCAAGCACCATCTGCCGGTAGTCGCCAGCCGCCAGCACCGGCTCCAGCGCGGGCAGCGGCAGGTAGGTGGTCCGCGTCGGGGCCGGGGCGGGTGCGGCGAGCCGGGCCAGCGCGGCTTCGATCCGTTCACCCGCCAGTTCGACCATCCGCTCAGGCGCGCCGCCGCCCGGCCAGACCGGTGCGATGGCAAAGAGCTCGTCGCTCAGGCGGTCGAATACCAGCAGCAGGGTCGGGCGCACGAACAGCATGTCGGGCAGGTTCAGCGCATTGGGCGCGGGGCGGGGCAGCTTTTCAATCAGGCCGTAGGTTTCATAGCCAAAATAGCCGACCAGACAGGCGAGGGCCGATGGCAGCGGCTGGGGCACATCGATCTTGCAGGCTTCGACCAGCGCGCGCAGCTCGGTCAGGCTGTCACTGGGCAAGGCTGCGAAGGCGCCGCGATCATGCCGCCAGGCGCGGTTTATCTCGCAGGCCGCGCCGGTGGCTCGGAACACGAGGTCGGGATCTAGCCCAAGCAGGCTGTAGCGCCCGCGCACTTCGCCGCCCTGGACCGATTCGAGCAGAAAGTCGCCGCGGCCGGGTTCGATCAGCTTCACCGCCGCGCCGACCGGGGTTTCGGTATCGGCGATCAGCCGCTGCCAGACCAGCGCGGGCAGACCTTCGCCCAGCGCCGCCAGGGCGGCTTCGCGATTGTTCAGGCCCGGCACGCGCTCGCCTCGCTCAGTTGCCGCCAGTCAGGCGGGTCTTGAGTGCGTTGATCGCCGGATCGTTGCGCTTCACGCCGACTTCATTGCGCATCGCCGCACGCAGCTGCTGCGAGTATTCGGCGGAGGTTACCTGCGCCATGGTCCGACGGAAATCAGGCAGGCGGGGATCTTCCTTGGCAACCTGGCCGGGGATCACGTCGGTCACCTTCACCACGTACCAGCCGCGGTTGCGCGGGGCGGCCATCAGCTTGACCTGACCCTTGGCGAGGGCAAACAACATGGCGAGTGGCGGCGGGGTCTGCTGGCCCATGGCCTGAACCTGCTCCCGCGGCAGATTGACCTGGTCGACCGGCGGCAACGGCAGGCCCAGCGCGGCCATGGCCGCACCAAGATCCGTGCCCTTCTTGACCGCAGCCTCGATCTTCAGCGCAGCAGCGCGGGCCGCAGTGGCGCCCTTGGCCAGCTGGTACTCGGCAATCGCCTGGGCCTTGACCTCGGCCAGCGGCGGCGGCGCGGCGACAGCGATCTGGGCCACGTCAAACACTAGGAACTGCTTGCCGGGATCGACTTCGGCGAGCTGCGGCTGGCCTTCGCTTTCCATTGCGAAAGCAGTCTGCAGCACGCGGGCCAGCTCAGCCGGGGCGGTCTTGCCATCCTGGCCAAAGACCTGCCCGTTGCTGAGCAGCGGCGCGGTTTCGGTCAGGGTCAGGCCCAGCTCCTTGGCGACATCGGTGAGCGTTGCGCCATTGTCGAACTCTTCCTCGATCCGGGCCGAGAAATCGGTCAGCGCGGCACGGCGCTTCCGGGCAGTCAGTTCGGGCAGCAGTTCGGCGCGGGCCTGGTCCAGCGTCTTGCCAGCCTTGCCCTCGATCGTGTCGACCCGCAGCAGCACCCAGCCAAGCGGAGCCTTGATCGGACCGAGCACCTTGCCCTTGGGCGCGGCGAAGGCGGCGTCGGCGGCAGCCTGCGAAGACTGGAGCGCCAGTGCAGACTTGGTTAGCGGCGCGAGCGCGGCCACGCTGAGGCCCTTGGATGCAGCGACGGCTTCGAGCGGCTTGCCGGCTGCTTCGGCCAGGGCGGCCTTGGCGGCGGCTTCGGTCGGCAGGATCAGCTGGCTGACCTTGCGGCTTTCGCTGGCTTCATACTTGGCCTTGTTGGCGTTGTAGGCCGCGGCCACTTCAGCTTCGGTCGGGGCCGGCACGGTCTTCAGCACGGCATCGGTGAAGGTGGCATAGCGGATGACGCGGCGTTCCGGCTGCACGAAGCTGGCCTGGTTGGCCGCGTACCAGGTGGCCAGCTCGCTATCGCTGGGCACGGCTTTGGGCGCAAAGGCGGCGGAGGGCAGCAGGCCGACCTGGCCGGTGCGGCGCTCGGTCACCACGGCGGCATAGCGCTGCACGACATCGGCCGGCACGGCCACGCCGAGATCGGCATTGTTCAGCAGCTGACGGGCCATCAGCGAATTGCCCAGTTCACGCCGCAGCTGTGCATCGGTCAGCCCGCGCTGGCGCAGGAAGGCCTGGTAAAGCTGTTCGCTGACCTTGCCGTCCGGACCCTGAACGTCGGGCAGCTTGGCGATTTCGCTGTCGATCAGGCGGTTGCCGATGTGGATTCCGTGTGTCTTGCCGAATTCGCTGATCGCGGTCAGGTCGATCACGTTGCGCAGGACCTGTTCGAACCCGCCCTGGCCGATGAAATCCTTGAGCGTGATGGTCGGCTGTTCGCGGCGCAGGTTGTCGACCGTGCGGGTCACGGCGCGTTCGACTTCCGAGGTATCGACGCGGCCCTTGCCAACGGTCGCCGCCCGGTCACCCCCGGCAACGCCGCCGAAAGTCTGGTTGCCAGCGATGTCGCCGGCCGCAAAGGCCAGGCCCAGCAGCAGCAGGAAGCCCATGACCAGAGCCAGACCGAACTTCGAAGTGAAGGACTTGCGGAAGAACTGCAGCATGCCAACTCGCCAGATGATAAGATGTGTCCGCCCGCTGGCGGCCTGTCGCGCGGCTTTAGGCAGCAATTGCCGTGCGGGCAATGCCGCTTGGTCATCGAGCGGACAAAGGCGGCGATGATCCACAACCTGCTTTGACAAGCGGGCCACCGGTGGCCTAGGCGCAGGGTTTGAACCGGGTGCGGCCTCGGGGCACAAGAAGATAGCAGGACAACAGGTATGGCTAACCGACCCTTTATTGTCGGCAACTGGAAGATGAATGGCACCCGGGCGATGCAGGCGGAAGCCCGTGCGATCGATCGCGGCGCGGCGCGTCACCCAGGCGTGCGGGTCGCCGTTGCCCCGCCATTCACGCTGATTCAGACCATGGCGGAGAATGCCGAAACCATGGCGATCGGCGGGCAGGACTGCCACGCGGCGGCCAGCGGCGCTTACACCGGCGATGTTTCCGCCGCCATGCTGGCCGATAGCGGGGCCACTTTCACGATCCTTGGCCACAGCGAACGCCGCGCCATGCATGGCGAGAGCGATGATGTGGTTCGCGCCAAGGCCGATGCGGCGCTGGCCGCCGGGCTGGAAGTGATCGTCTGCGTGGGCGAGACCGAGGCTCAGCGCGATGCCGGCCAGGCCGAAGCCGTTGTCTGCGGCCAGCTCGATGGCTCGCTGCCAGTGGGCGAGGGCGTTACCGCCCGCGTCACCGTGGCCTATGAGCCGGTCTGGGCGATCGGCACGGGCCGGGTCCCCTCGGTGGACGACATTGGCGCCATCCACCGCGCGATCCGCGCCCGGTTGGTCCAGATCTATGGCGAGGACGGTGCTGGCGTCTCGATCCTCTATGGCGGCTCGGTCAACGCTGCGAACGCGAGCGAACTGCTTGCCGCCGACGAGGTGGGCGGGGCGCTGGTTGGTGGGGCCAGCCTGCAGGCTGACAGCTTCCTGGCGATCGTCCTGGCAGCCGGCGGGCCCGGAGACGAATAGCGCGACGAATAGCGCCAAGCTTGCAACCAGAGCCTTGCGCGCCTAGATGCGCGGGCAATTGTTCTCTCCAGCGGAAAGCCGCCTGATGTCGCTATTCATCTTCCTCACCGTTGTGCAGGCCATTGTGGCCGCGCTGCTGGTCGCCGTGATCCTGATGCAGAAGTCGGAAGGCGGCGGTCTGGGCGTTGGCGGCAATCCCGCCGGACTGATGTCAGCCCGCGGTGCGGCAGATTTCCTGACCCGCTCGACTGCGGTCCTCGCCACGCTGTTCGTGGTGCTCAGCATTGCTCTCGCGGCGATCGCGGCGAGCACTGCTTCGGGCGGCGGGCTTGATACCTCGCTTGATCGCACTGTCGCTCCGGCGGGCCCGCCGGTCAGCGCCGATCCGCTGGCCGTTCCGGCTGTCCCGGCCTCCGCGCCGGCCGCTGCTCCGGCTGCCGCGCCAGAGGTTGCTCCGGCCAAGCAGTAAGCAGTCAGCACTGGGCCCGCTTTGCGGCGGGCCGTTTTCCCGAAATTGTGGATTGCGGCAAGCAGCGCTTGCCCGCGCCCCCCTTTATTGCTTAAGGCCCGGCTCCCATGGCGCGGTTCATTTTCATTACCGGCGGCGTGGTCTCCTCGCTTGGCAAAGGTCTCATGGCGGCAAGCCTCGCAGCACTGCTGCAGGCCCGCGGATTCAAGGTCCGCATCCGCAAGTTCGATCCCTATCTGAACGTCGATCCGGGGACGATGAGTCCCTATCAGCACGGTGAAGTCTATGTGACTGATGACGGGGCCGAAACCGACCTCGATCTCGGGCACTACGAGCGCTTTACCGGCGTCTCGGCGCGCCAGGCGGACAATATCACTTCGGGTCGGATCTACCGTGACATCATCACCAAGGAACGCCGTGGCGATTACCTGGGCGCGACGGTCCAGGTGGTTCCGCACGTTACGGACGAGATCAAGCGGTTCGCCCTGGCGGACACCGAAGACCTCGATTTCGTGCTCTGCGAGATCGGCGGAACTGTCGGCGATATCGAGGGCCTGCCGTTCATCGAGGCAATCCGCCAACTGCGCAACGAACTGGGGCGTGACAAGTTCTGCTCGGTCCACGTCACGCTGGTGCCCTATGTCGCGGCGGCGGGTGAGCTCAAGACCAAGCCGACCCAGCACTCGGTGCGCGAGTTGACCAGCCTGGGCGTCCAGCCCGATATCCTGCTGTGCCGCTGCGAACACCCGTTGCCCGAGAACGAGCGCGCCAAGATTGCGCTGTTCTGCAACGTCCGCAAGGAAGCGGTGATCCAGGCGCTCGATGCGCGCAGCATCTACGCCGTGCCGCTGCAGTACCACGCCGAAGGGCTGGACGCAGAAGTGCTGCACCACTTTGGCCTGACCAGCCCGGCGCCGGACCTGTCGCGCTGGGTGGACATTGTCGACCGCTATCAGCACCCGGAAGGCGAAGTGACGATCGGCGTGGTCGGCAAGTATGTCGGCCTGCCCGATGCCTACAAGAGCCTCAACGAGGCACTGGTGCACGGCGGCATGGCCAACCGGGTCAAGGTCAACATCAAGTGGATCGATGCCGAGCTGTTCGAGGCTGGCGACGAGGAAATCGTTACCCGGCTTGAGCCGATGCACGGCATCCTGGTGCCGGGCGGGTTCGGGGTTCGCGGTTCGGAAGGCAAGATCGCCTCGGTCCGCTTCGCGCGCGAACGCAAGGTGCCGTTCTTCGGGATCTGCCTGGGCATGCAGATGGCTTGCATCGAAGGTGCCCGGAATACCGCCGGGATCGCCGGAGCCGGCTCGACCGAATTTGGTGAAACCAAGGAGCCGGTCGTCGGCATCATCACCGAATGGATGAGCGCCGAGGGCTTGCAGAAGCGCGGGGCCGATACCGACCTTGGCGGCACGATGCGGCTGGGCGCCTATGAGGCGAAGCTGGGCGCCAACAGCCATGTCGCCTCGGTCTATGGCGGCGCGACCACCATCTCCGAACGCCACCGCCACCGCTACGAGGTCAACTCGGCCTATCGCGAGGCGCTGGAGCAGGGCGGGCTGGTTTTCTCGGGCATGTCGCCCGATGGCCTGCTGCCGGAAATCGTCGAGCGGCCTGACCATCCCTGGTTCATCGGTGTCCAGTTCCACCCGGAACTGAAGAGCCGGCCGTTCGATCCGCATCCGCTGTTTGCCGGCTTCATTGCTGCGGCGGTGCAGCAGGCGCGGCTTGTCTGAACAAGTCTGGTTAACCGATCGTCGCCAAATCGTAAGATTACACTTGCATTGGCACCGGCGTTTACCCTAGCCCGATCAGTGGGATGCGCAGCAAAATTTCAGGGCTTGTCGAAGGTCCGATCGTCTATTGCGACCCGGACGATCGAGACGCGACAGGGCGGCGCGCAAGCGTCGCGGGGGTGAGGCCGCCAGGCCTCACCCCCAATTCATTAAAGCGTTAAAGTTCAGGCGGCTGCGCTGCTTTCGTCAGACGCATCGCTAACCACGCTGAGCGCCTTTTGCGTGCCCACCGGGATCTTCTTCGGCTTCATCGCCTCGGGCACTTCGCGGACCAGGTCGATGATCAGCAGCCCATCTTCGAGATTGGCAGATTCGACCCGGACATAGTCGGCCAGTTCAAAGCGGCGCTCGAACCCGCGCTGGGCGATGCCGACGTGCAGGAACTGCCCGGCTTGCGGTTCGTCACCCTTGCGGCCCTGGATCACCAGCAGGTTCTGCTGGGCGGTGATCTCGATATCGGCGGGCTTGAACCCGGCGACGGCCAGGGTGATGCGATAGCTTTCCTCGCCGCGGCGCTCGATGTTGAAGGGGGGATAGTTGTCGCCGCTGTTCAGCCGGTTGTGGTTTTCCAGCAGATCGAACAGCCGGTCAAAACCAACCATGGTGCGGCGATAGGGGGTAAAGTCAAAACGGTTCATCGCAAAATCCTCCAATGAGCAATTCTGGTATGTGCAGGGCCCATCATGGCGCCCTGCCGGCTGGCATCATCCCCTTGCGGACCATGACACCGCCACCGATGTATGCTAGCCGCATCGCGTTTCAAGAGGAGCCGTCATGTCTGCCCCGAAAGTTGAGATCTACACCAAGTGGGGCTGCCCCTTCTGCGTTCGCGCCAAGGCGCTGCTGGACAGCAAGGGTGTGAACTATACCGAGTTCGACATTACGTTCGGCGGTAAGGACCGCGATGAAATGCTCCGCCGCGTGCCGGGTGCCAGCACCGTTCCGCAGATCCTGGTGGATGACCAGGCGCTGGGCGGGTGCGATGAGATCATGGCACTGGATCAGGCGGGCAAGCTTGACCCGCTGCTGGGCCTTTAAGCCGCCGGCATGAACCGCATCGCTGTCTTGCAGATGACCACCGGGATCGACCCGGTGGCCAATGCGCGCACGCTGGTCAGCGCGATCGGCGCGGCGGCCAGCGGCGGGGCGGGCATGCTGTTCACGCCCGAAATGTCGGGCCTGCTTGATCGCGACCGGACGCGCGGCGGCCTGCATATCGTTCCCGAGGCCGATAACCCGGTTCTCGCCGCCGTGCGCGAAGCAGCGGCCGGGGCGGGGATCTGGGTAGCGCTGGGCAGCCTGGCAGTTGCCCGCGAAGATGGGCGGTGGGCCAATCGAAGCCTGGTGATCGATCTCAACGGGGCGATCGCCGCGCGCTATGACAAGATCCACATGTTCGACGTTGACCTGACAACTGGCGAAAGCTGGCGCGAATCCAATGCCTATGCGCCGGGTGAGCTGGTCGTCACAGTCGAAAATACCCCGCTTGGCCGGCTGGGCCTGACGGTCTGTTATGACCTGCGCTTTCCAGCGCTGTTCGAGGCGCTGGGCCAGGCGCGCTGCGATGCGATTGCCATTCCGGCTGCCTTTACCAAGCCGACCGGCGCTGCCCACTGGCACGTGCTGCAACGCGCCCGCGCGATCGAGGCCAGCGCCTATGTCATCGCGGCAGCGCAAGTGGGCAAGCACGAGGACGGGCGCGAGACCTATGGCCACAGCCTGGTGATCGACCCCTGGGGCGAGGTGCTGCTCGATCTGGGCGGCGACGAGCCGGGGCTGGGCTTTGCCGAGCTCGATCCGGCCCGCATTGCCGAGGTTCGCGCCCAACTGCCCAGTCTTGCCAATCGCCGGCCGATACACACATAGGTCGCGCCATGATCGTGTTTGACTTGATCTGCCAGCCGACCGGGCACCGTTTCGAAGGCTGGTTCGCCTCGTCCGATGCCTTTGCCGAGCAGCAGCAGCGCGGGCTGGTCGATTGTCCGCACTGTGGATCCATCGCCGTGACCAAGGCGCCCATGGCGCCGGCTGTGCCGAAGAAGGGCAATCAACTCCCGGCCCCGGCACAAGCGGCCCCGGTCGCGGCTGGTCTGCCGCCCGAGGCGGTCGCCGCGATCCAGGCGCTGGCCAAGCTGCAGGCCGAAGCGCTCAAGAAGTCGCGCTGGGTGGGCGCGGACTTTGCCGAGGAAACCCGCGCGATCCACTATGGCGAGCGTGAGGCCGAGACGATCCACGGCCAGGCGACGCTTGAAGAGGCAAAGGAACTGCTTGAGGAAGGCATCGCCGTCATGCCGCTGCCGCTCCCGGTTGTCCCGCCCGATCAGGCGAACTGATTGCCAGCCTGCGCGCTCCGCCCTAAGGGAGGCGCGGGCGCCCGTAGCTCAGCAGGATAGAGCATCAGATTCCTAATCTGGGGGCCATGGGTTCGAATCCCGTCGGGCGCACCATCTTGCATTGTCGCCGAAGGCGGCGATGAAAGATGGTTTGGCGCTTCGGGTTGCGGACTGTTCGGAGTCGGAGCGAAGCGGAGACGTCCGGAGCGAAGCGCAGGACAATCCCGTCGGGCGCACCACTTCACGCCGCCATTTGCAGTTCATGAGCCGGGCCGCGCTTGCCGCGTTGGCGACCGCGGGCGGGATCGGGTTCCTGCATCAGGCGATAGCCAAAGTTCACGCGCGAGGCGATGTGGAATTCTCCCACCTTGGCCCGCAAGCGCCGCATGACCTGGTAGACCATGTTCTCGGTAAACTCGGGCTCGAGCGCCGGGTCGGGCCAGAGCCATTCGATCAGGTCTTCCTTGCTGACCGGGCAGGGGCAGCGCAGCATCAGGAACAGCAGCGCTTCCGCTTCGTAGTCTGTCAGTTTCAACGTGAATTGAGCGACCGTACATTCGCGCCGCAGAAATTGCGGCCAGGTCATGCTTACCGCCATGGCCTGCTCTCTCGGGACATCATTAATGCGTGCTCCTGCGCCCCCGCAGTTATCGCGCCTTGAATTGGCGTCGCTCGCTTAGCAGTGCGTATGACGCGGCAAAGGGTCGGGCAGTTTCGTACCAATTCGCGCATGGCTAGCCATAAAATGGCTTAGGTACATGATCTTAGTTGATCTTTGTCCCGGGCTAGGTGCGAATTTGGGAGGGTGCCCGGGCGGTCAGGCGAAAGCTTTTTGCGACCGGCCGGGAACCAATTGCCGAAAGGCGCAAAACGGCCGGTTGGGTAAATTCGTACGGGCGCCAAGTGACTGAAATTGATTCACTTTTTCTGCGGTGGACAGAATTGGGAGGATTCCTCATATTTTCCGCTTGAATCGCTGAATCGAATGTGATTCTAAGTTAACTATGGGCGGGCGGAACGAGCCAAATATCATCAACCAGAATGTGCGGCAGGCCTCACCGCTGTTTGGCCTGCTGTTCCTGCTCGGCATCGCACTGGCTGGCCCCAGCGGCATCCTGGCCTGGAGCGAATACAACCGCACCCTGGCCGAGCAGCAGGTGCAGCTCGACAAGCTGAAGGCAGAGCGTGACGTGCTCAAGAATCGCGTGGGGCTGCTCAATCCCAACAATGTCGATCCCGATATGGCCGGCGAATTGCTGCGCAAGGATCTGAACGTCGTCCATCCTGACGAGATGGTCATTCTGCTCAACTGACCGGTCAGGGCGAAAGCCCTCTCAAAAATACGAATGCACCGGTTTCCCTTACGGCGCTCGCGCCCTATAGGCGGGTGAAGAGGATTCCACCCCAGGGGACCACAATTGGCCAAGAAACCGACTGCCGCCAAGGCTGCTGACGCTGCCGATGAAGGCTTTGCGCTGCGCAGCCTGCAAGCGGCGCATGCCGCCAACAAGCGCTATGCTGCCAGCGATGACGAGCTGCTGACCTTCTACGAACAGATGGTGCTGATCCGCCGCTTTGAAGAGCGTGCGGGCCAGCTTTATGGCCTCGGCCTGATCGGCGGGTTCTGCCACCTCTATATTGGCCAGGAAGCCGTTGCGGTGGGCCTGCAGTCGGCGCTCGACGGTGAAAAGGACAGCGTGATCACCGGCTACCGCGACCATGGCCACATGCTGGCCTATGGGATCGATCCCAAGGTGATCATGGCCGAGCTGACCGGGCGCGCCGCCGGCATTTCCAAGGGCAAGGGCGGGTCGATGCACATGTTCAGCGTCGATCATAAGTTCTACGGCGGCCACGGCATTGTCGGCGCGCAGGTGCCGCTCGGCACGGGGCTGGCATTCGCCCACAAGTATCGCGGCGATGGCGGTGTCTGCATGGCCTATTTCGGCGATGGCGCGGCCAACCAGGGCCAGGTCTACGAAGCCTTCAACATGGCGGCGCTGTGGAAGCTGCCGATCGTCTTCGTGGTAGAGAACAACGGATATGCCATGGGCACTGCGGTCAAGCGCGGCTCGGCCGAGACCGAGTTCTACCGCCGCGGCACGGCGTTCCGCATCCCCGGCATGGATGTAAACGGCATGGACGTGCTGGAAGTGCGCGCCGCCGCCGAGATCGCGCTCGACTATGTCCGCGGCGGCAATGGCCCGGTGCTGATGGAGCTCAACACCTATCGCTATCGCGGCCACTCGATGTCCGACCCGGCCAAGTATCGCAGCCGCGAGGAAGTGCAGGAGATGCGCGACAAGCATGATCCGATTGAAGCCGCAAACGCTGAACTGCTGGCGCGCGGCATTGCCGAGGACCGGATCAAGGATATCGACAAGCGGATTCGCAGCATCGTTGCCGAATCTGCTGATTTTGCAGAAAATTCGCCGGAGCCAGAAATGACCGAACTCTACACCGACGTGCTGGTGGAGAGCTACTGATGGCGATCGAACTCAAGATGCCCGCGCTGTCCCCGACCATGGAAGAGGGGACCCTGGCCAAGTGGCTGGTCAAGGAAGGCGATACGGTCAAGTCGGGCGACATCCTGGCCGAGATCGAAACCGACAAGGCGACGATGGAATTCGAAGCCGTCGATGAAGGTGTGGTCGGCCAGATCCTGGTTCCGGAAGGGACCGAAGGGGTCAAGGTCGGCACGGTTATTGCGGTGATTGGCGGCGAAGGTGAGGCTGCCCCTGCGCTAGCACCTGCAGCGCCTGTTGCCGCTCCGGTTGAAGCTTCCGCACCGGCCGCTGCGGCCGTTGCGGCCGAACGTCCGGCGCCGGCGCCGCGCAAGACCGATCCGGCGATCCCGGCTGGCACCAATATGAAGACCTCGACCGTGCGCGAAGCCTTGCGCGATGCCATGGCCGAGGAAATGCGCCGCGACGACCGCGTCTTCGTTATGGGTGAGGAAGTGGCGGAGTACCAGGGCGCCTACAAGGTGACCCAGGGTCTGCTCGAGGAATTCGGGCCGCGCCGGGTGATCGACACCCCGATTACCGAATACGGCTTTGCCGGGATCGGTGCGGGTGCAGCGATGGGCGGGCTGCGTCCCGTGATCGAATTCATGACCTTCAACTTCGCCATGCAGGCGATTGACCACATCATCAATTCGGCCGCCAAGACCAATTACATGTCAGGCGGGCAAATGCGCTGTCCGGTGGTGTTCCGCGGCCCCAACGGCGCGGCCAGCCGGGTTGGCGCGCAGCACAGCCAGAACTATGGCCCGTGGTACGCCAATGTCCCCGGCCTGGTGGTGATCGCACCCTATGACGCGGCCGATGCCAAGGGCCTGCTCAAGGCCGCGATCCGCTGCGAGGACCCGGTGGTCTTCCTGGAAAACGAGCTGGTCTATGGCCGGACCTTCGAACTGCCCGAGCTCGACGATCATGTCCTGCCGATCGGCAAGGCGCGGATCATGCGCGAAGGCAAGGACGTGACGATCGTGTCCTATTCGATCGGCGTCGGCCTGGCGCTTGAAGCGGCCGAAGTGCTGGCGGGTGAGGGGATCGATGCCGAAGTGCTTGACCTGCGCACCCTGCGCCCGCTTGACCGCGAGGCGGTGCTGACCTCGCTCGCGAAGACCAACCGCCTCGTCGTGGCCGAGGAAGGCTGGCCGCAATGCTCGATCTCGTCGGAGATCATGGCGATCTGCATGGAAGACGGCTTCGATCACCTCGATGCCCCGGTCCTGCGGGTCTGCGATGAAGACGTACCGCTGCCCTATGCTGCGAACCTGGAAAAGGCCGCGATCATCGATGCTGCCCGGATCGCCGCTGCCGTGCGCAAGGTCTGCTATCGCTAAGATCCGATCGGGCAGGTGATCAGTTCATCAGCCCGTTGGAGTTGACGGTGATCGAGCCAGTATAGGCGCTACAGCGCTGCACCGGATCGGGAACGGCCGGATTGCGCTGGTACAGCTGCGAGATGTCGCGATCGTCGCGTACGGTGAACGAGGCGATCGAGCTCATTTCCTCTCTGGGGATGAACCGGTCAGAGATCAGCGGCTGATAGGTGTAGCGGACTTCGACGAAGATCACGGCATCGCCGTCCTGGGCGATCACTTCCTCGCCGGTCGGTCCCATCCCATTGGCCATGTGGTTGCGCGCCCCGGTTTGATACCGGTGTGGCCATAGGTGCGCGCGCCTATCGGTTTGCCCAACGAACATGGTTAAGCGATCGTGAAACCGGGCGGAAAGCCCTGCCTATTTCGGCACTTGGGGCTTCCAACCGGCTTAGCGCGATGGCGCGATCAGGCGATGAACACCGTCTGGGTATAGGTGATGGGGATCGAGTTGATCCCGATTACGCCCAGTATCGAGGGGATGTTGTAGCGCAGCTCGATCGTCCGCTCGCTCGCCCCGTCGACCCGCGTCGGCACTGAAGTAACCGTGGCGGTCAAGCGGCTGCCCTGCAGCCCAAAGGGAGCATCCGTGGCCACTTCACGGGCATATTGCTCAAGCTCGTTATTGGTATCGCGCAGGGTCATGTTCGATCGGGCCGCAGCATCCTGCGAATCCGTGACTGCATAGCGTGCCACTTCGGCCGAAACCGAGCGCAGCGCATTGTAGTTCTGCATGCCGATGCCGATCTGGAGCACGCCCAGCAGCATGGCCAGCATGGCCGGGCCGATCAGCGCGAACTCGACCGCCACCGAACCGGAGGCGTCACGCCGCAGGAATGGCAAATCGATAGGTTTGCGGATCATGTCTGCTTCACCATCACATAACGATCGACATTGAAGGTAAGGGCACTGCCAAAGCCCCACCGGGCCCACAGGGGCGTATAGGTATCGTCGATCTGGATCAGCACATAGTTGGCGACCTTCACGCCGACACACAGGCTGGCGGTATCGACAAAAGTTGTGTCCGTGCCGCAGCGAAACTTTTCGGTGATGGTCACTTTGTCGGCAGCCAGACCAGATGAGGCGACGATCACGTCCTTCACCACGGTGCGCTTGGCGGCCGTATCGGGTGCCGCTGCCATGGCGATCGAAGCGGCCTGGGCCGCAGCTTCCTGCAGTTCCGTCTGCCGGGCCACAACCTGCGAGACCTGGAAGGCGCCCAGGCTCATCAGGATCAGCACCGGCGCAATGAAGGCCGTTTCGATCAGCATGGCGCCGCGCTCATCGCGGGCCAGCCGGGCAAGGAGCTTGCGCGCAGCGGTCATGCGATAAGCCTCACGGTGGCGGTACGTTCGCCGATCTGTATCCCGCCATCGCTGTCGGGTGCGCAGAAGTTGGTCAGATTGGCCGAGCCGGTGATCCAGAATGTATCGGACACCAGCATGATGCAGCGGCTGCCGCTGCTCATGTTGCCGTTAATCTTGACCTCGCGCGAGGGCATGTAGAGCACGCCGTTCAGATCGAGCAAGGCATTGCCGTTGATGTCGAAATCGCTGGTATTGTTCTTGTCGAAGAACAGCATGTTCTTCATCTTGGCCGCATCGCTCGCGCTAATGCCATAGGTCCCGGTCAAGGTCGCGGCGGTGATCCCCGAAAGCGTAACGATCGAATTCGAATTGATGCGGATGTCGTTGGATGAACCGGTTATCACGAACAGCACGTCCGAACCCGTCACGGAAAAGTTGTTACCGAAATCGAGCGAGCCGCTGATCCAGTAGATGCCGGGCTGGAACTGGGTGTTACAGCCGATGCTGATGCCGGCGGGGTAGACGCCCGGTTGGGGACGGGCGATGCCATCGTTGCCGTCCGTGACGATCGGGCCGGTGACCGTGCCGATCGTGGTGGTTATGGTCGTCGTCGAACGGCGCCAGATGCGGTTCTGGCCGTTACCGCCAACGTTTTCCCAGCCGCTGACCGTCGGACCATTCGTGGTCGTGCCGGCAGTGGGGGCAGTGGAGTATGTCGTTACTGTTGGCCCATCGCTGCTGTCGACGGGGGCCAAATAGCCAGTCTGGCCTGGAGTCCGCGAAATGTTCGAGCCATTGGCGTTGGCACCTTGCCGGTATTCATAGGTGATCACGGTCCGGACTGTGACCGGCGCCGTCCAGGTGGTCGTGCTGGCGGAAGGGACCGGGCAGACATAGGTGCGCGATGGCTGGCCAGCCGAGCTGGGCGCAGTCAGGCCGGAATAGGGGTTGGACAGGCCCGCGACGTTTTCGTGGATCGTGCCGTTGTTCGAAAAGGTATCCTCGATCCCGCCGGCCGAGATGATATCGCCCAGCATCACTTCGGAGTCGCCGGTTTCGACAATGGCCTGCGTACCGGTCGAAAGCGCGCCCACGCCGCAGTTCGATCCACCGGTAATGGCGTTGCCGAAGATCGCCGAGCGGTTCTCGGTCGGGTTTACCGACAGGATGCAGGCCCTGTAGTTGTGGCTCTGCGAGAACGTCGCCGTCGCGCTTACTGCAACCGTGGCATTGCTGCCCATGATGAACCGGGAGAATGGCAGCGGTTTGCTGGCCGTGGCGGTAACCTGCACGGCGTTGTTGGTCCCGCCGTTGTAGTTGCCAAGCGTGACTGCGGGTGTGCTGGTGCCGCCAGTGGTCGCCGCCAGATTCGAAGCGAATTCCTGCCGCGCCCGGGTCACGTAATCGCTCTGCGAAGTCGTCGAGCTGCGGGCCCAGGCCCCGGCCAGTGCCGCCTGGTCAACCGCGAACTGCAATTCGCGCTTCCACATGTACCACTGGGCCACGTCAACGGCGAGGCCCGAACTGCCGATCAGCGCTGGCATGCCAATCGCGACAATCATGGCGGCGTTGCCGCTGGTGCTGCGCTTGAGCTTGCGCATGGTACGACGAATCGATGCGAACATGGCGCCCCCAAGGGTGGAATCGGTCTAACTCACGCTGGCTATCGCCCAGCAGTGGTTTGCACTCCTTGAAGCAACCGGGTTAACATGACGTTAGGTTGGCGCACCGGAGCGCTTGCCACGGGCCTGTCGCCTCCCCAAAAGGCCCGCTCTCAACCAGGACCGGAACGTGTTCGAAGCGACCTTGCCCCCTGAACTGCGCCTGGCGCTGGCCTATGCTCCGGCGGCGCAGCGCCCGCTCCAACTGGCCGCCTTTGCGCTCGACACCAAGCTGGCGGGAATTGTCGGCACTGCGCGTGAAGTGCTGCTCGCCCAGATCAAGTTGGCCTGGTGGCGCGAACGGCTGGCCGAAACGCCGGCCCAGCGGCCGCGCGGCGAACCCCTGCTGGCAGCGCTGACTGGCTGGTCTGGCCCGGTCGATCCCCTGCTTGCCCTGATCGATGGATGGGAAGCCATGCTCGATCCCGACGAGCCGAACCCGCTGGCGCTGGCCGAAGGACGCGCTGCGCTGGGGCGGGGTCTGGCGATCCAGGCAGGCGTGCCGGCGGCGGCGGAAGCGGCTCGCTCAGCGCTGCACGGCTGGAGCCTTGCCAGCATGGGCCAGTGCGGAGAATTGGCGGCCCTGAAGTTGCCTCGCCAGCTCCGCACGCTGGCCGTGCTGCACGGCCTGGCGCGCCGCCGCAGGGGAGCCATGCCGCTGCTGGAGGGGCCGCTGGCCTTGGCAGCGGCGCTGCGGATCGGCATGATAGGGCGCTGAATTGATAGAGGAAAGGGCAGGGCAATGAACCGGACCGTACTGGGCGCTGTAGGGGCCCTGCTGCTGGCGGCGGCCGGACTGTTCTGGTGGCAGGGCCGCGCGGCGGTGGAAAGTGCTGCTCCGCCGCCACCGACCCTGGCCGAGATCCCGAGCGAAGGCGATCTCGAAGCGATCCCGACCGAGGACGGCGCCGGGCTGATGGGGTCCGATCTGCCGCAAGTGGATGAAGACACGCGCGAAGAGCGCCGCTTCAACCGGCTTGATCGCAACCGCGACAACCTGATCAGCCGCAGCGAGGCGCTCCAGCCCCGCGTTGCCGCGTTCCGCAAGCTCGACCGGGATGGCAACAACCTGCTAAGCTTTGAGGAGTGGGCCGTTGCCACTTCGAACCGCTTCAAGGGTGCCGATGCCAATGGAGATGCCAGCCTGACCCGCGCGGAATTTGTCACCACCCGGCCCAAGCAGACCCAGCGGCCCGACTGTCGCTGTTAGGCGATCCAGCCCGCCAGATCAGCCTTCGCCCGCGCCGTATAGGCTTCCTTGCGGACCTTCTTCTTCACATCGGCATCGACCGGCGGGAACAGCCCGAAGTTGACGTTCATCGGTTGATAGCTGTCGGCTTCGGCATCGCCGGTGATGTGTGCCAGCAGCGCGCCCAGCGCCGTGGTGCGGGGCGGGGCGGACCAATCCTGCCCGGCAACTTGTGCCGCCGTCATCAGGCCCGCCAGCAGGCCGACTGCGGCGCTTTCGACATAGCCTTCGCAGCCGGTGATCTGGCCGGCAAAACGGATGTGCGGTGCCTGCTTGAGCCGCAGCTGCCGGTCGAGCAGGGTGGGAGAATTGAGGAAGGTGTTGCGGTGCAACCCGCCCAGGCGGGCGAACTCCGCCTGTTCCAGCCCCGGGATGGTGCGGAACACGCGGACCTGTTCGGCGTGCTTGAGCTTGGTCTGGAAGCCGACCATGTTCCACAGCGTGCCCAGCTTGTTGTCCTGGCGCAGCTGAACCACGGCATAGGGCCAGCGGCCATTGGGATGCTCGGGCGTGGCCCAATGCGGGTTGTCGAGCCCCACGGGCTTCATCGGCCCGAATCGCAGCGTTTCCACCCCGCGCTCGGCCATAACCTCTACCGGCATGCAGCCGTCGAAATAGGGGGTGTTGGCCTCCCATTCCTTGAACTCGGTCTTCTCGCCTGCCAGCAACTCTTCGCGGAAGGCCAGGTACTGGTCCTTGGTCATCGGGCAATTGATATAGTCGCGCCCGTCACCGCCCATTTCGAGCGAGGCTTCGGCGCCCTTGTCCCAGCGGCTGGCCATCCAGGCCACGTCCATGTTGATCGTGTCGCGGTAAACGATTGGCGCGATCGCATCGAAGAAGGCAAGGCTGTCGGCACCGGTCGCCGCACCGATAGATCGGGCCAGGGCTTCGGCGGTAAGCGGCCCGGTGGCGATAATGGTAAGGCCCGCCGACGGCAGCACGTCGATCCGCTCACGCACTACAGCCAGCGTCGGCTGGGCGGCAAGGGCCGCCTCAACTTCGGCCGAAAAGACATCGCGGTCGACCGCTAGCGCCGATCCAGCCGGCACCCGCGCCTTGGCGGCGGCGGCCATGATCAGCGAATCGAGCTGGCGCATCTCGTAATGCAGCAGGCCGACGGCATTCTTCTCGTCATCATCGGACCGGAACGAGTTGGAGCAGACCAGTTCGGCCAGGCCCGCGGTCTGGTGTGCCGGGGTCATGTCGCCACCCCCGCGCATTTCCGACAGCCGCACCTTCAGCCCGCGCTTGGCGAGCTGCCAGGCGGCCTCGCTGCCGGCCATCCCGCCGCCGATGATGTGAACGTCATATGCCATGTGCGCGCCCCTAACGCTTGCAAGGCTGACAATCCAGCGGCAAGCCTGCGCCAGAGGGAAGGGGAGACCAAATGCCGCATCGTGCCCTGATCGAGAAACGGCCCTGGCTATTGGCCAGCCTGGCCGCCGGGATCGGTTTCTGGCTGCTCAAGGATACCGGCCTGCCCGGGCTCTACCAGATTGCCCTGAAGGGTGCGGGGGTGGCGCTGCTCGCGGTCTATGCCCTGGCGCGGCACAAGGGGCACGATGCCAACACCATTGCTGCAGTCATGGCCTTTGGCGCGCTGGGCGATGTGCTGATCGAGTTCAAGCTGGAGGCTGGCGCCGTGGCCTTCCTGATCGGCCACCTGATCGCGATCCGGCTCTACTGGCAGCATCGCCGGCCGGCCCCCACCGGCAGTCAGAAAGCGGCGGCTCTCGCGCTGCTGGTGCTGACGCCGCTGGCCTCGTCCCAGCTCGGCGGGGCGATGGTGGGGCTCTATGCGCTGGGGCTGGGCGGCATGGCGGCCACGGCCTGGCTCAGCACTTTCTCCCGCTACCGGGTTGGTCTGGGGGCGGTGATGTTTGTCGCCTCGGATCTGCTGATCTTCGCCCAGATGGGCGTCCTCGCGCAGAGCCCGCTGCCGGGCCTGCTGATCTGGCCGCTCTACTACTTCGGCCAGTTCCTGATCTGCGTCGGCTTGGTGGGTGAGCTGCGGCGGCGGGCCGGGGCGGCGTGAACACTTGCCGCTGGGGCGCGGCTGACCTAGGGCGCGGGCCATGAGCAATTGCCAGCTTTACCTGATCTCGCCGCTCGACGTGGGCGGTAACTTTCCCGAGCGGCTCGCCCGCGCGCTCGATGCCGGGCCGGTCGCTGCGTTCCAGTTCCGCGTTAAGGGGATCGACGAGCATGAGGCCGCGCGCCTTGCCGCGCCGCTCCAGGCGATCTGCGCGACGCGCGACGTGGCCTTTATCGTCAACGATTCGATCAGCCTCGCGAAGCGCCTCGGCGCCGATGGCGTTCATCTGGGGCAGGACGATGGCACGGTCGAGGAAGCGCGCCAGCGGCTAGGCCGTGAAGCGCAGATCGGCGTGACCTGCCATGACAGCCGCCACCTCGCGATGGAAGCGGGCGAAGCCGGGGCGGACTATGTTGCCTTCGGTGCCTTCTTCCCGACCACCACCAAGGAGGTGAAGCACCAGGCCGGCACCGACCTGCTCGAATGGTGGCAGGCGATCATGGAGATTCCTTGTGTCGCGATCGGCGGGATCACGCCGGAGAACTGTGCGCCGCTGGTTTCGGCGGGGGCCGACTTCATTGCCGTGACCGGAGCGGTTTGGAATGGCGACGAGGCGGAAGCAGTGCGCGCTTTCGCCAAGGTGCTGGCCGCAGACTAGCGGTTGTTCTGGACCCGGCGCACGCAGCGCAGGTCGGTTTCCTGGCCAGCAGCGTTCAGTGCGCGCAGGAAGTTGTTCGAAAGCTTGCGGAACTTCTGCCCCTTCTTGGGGCCGCTGGTCATGACCACTAGGTCACCGGTCAGCAGGTAAGTGCCGCGTCCCGTGCTGGTCGAATAGCGCGAGGCATTGTGGACCGAGAAGTCCTGATCAGCCTGGCGGATCCCGGCGGCACCAGTGGCGTCGCCCGGCAACTCGCAAACATAGAAACCTTGCTGCAGCACGCCGATCGGCCCGCCGGGGACGGGCTTGATCGTCTGGGCCGGGGCGCAGGCCGCCAAGGTGACAAGGCTGCCGGCAAACAAGAACAGGGCGCGCTTCATGCCGCTTCGCTTAGCAGCACCGGCCCCGCCTTGCCAGCACCGCAAGGGCACACCTTGCCGGAAGCCCTGACAGGCGCTAAGGGCGCGCCTTCACCCGCCACTGGCGGGCGGCTCTTTCTCAATCCAGCAAGGCAGGCGTTATGGCCAAGATCAGCGGCGTGGACATCCGTCCCGGCAACATCATCGAATACGAAAAGGGCATCTGGAAGGTTGCCAAGACCCAGCACACCCAGCCGGGCAAGGGCGGCGCCTTCATGCAGGTCGAGATGAAGAACCTGATCGATGGTCGCAAGACCAACGTGCGCTTCCGCAGCCAGGATACCGTCGAAAAGGTCCGGCTCGATACCAAGGATTTCCAGTTCCTCTATGCCGAGGGTGATGACCTGGTGTTCATGGACGTCGAAACCTATGAGCAGATCAACCTGCCCAAGGACCTGCTGGGCGGCGCCGATGCCTTCCTTCAGGACGGCATGACCGTGCTGCTGGAAATGTACGACGAGCGTCCGATCTCGGTCCAGCTGCCGGAACAGGTCGAAGCCACGATCGTCGAGGCCGACGCCGTGGTGAAGGGGCAGACTGCCTCGTCCAGCTACAAGCCGGCGATCCTGGATAACGGCGTGCGCGTGATGGTGCCGCCGCATATCGAAAGCGGCACGCGCATCGTGGTGGACGTCTACGAACGCTCCTACGTGGGCAAGGCGGGTTAATGGTCGATTTCGTGACTGGAACGGCAGTCTTCCGTAGTCTTGAGCCATGGCAAGGCGAGACGCTGGGTAAGATCGGTTCGTCAGATGTCTATCTGCTTTATGCAGATAGTTCATACACTTGGCATACCAACAAGACTGACGAATTGTTCTGCGTGCTTGAGGGCTGTGTCGACATGGACGTGCGCGATGCAGCCGGCGAGCGCCGCGTCAGATTGGAGCGGGGTGAGTTTGCGATGATCCGCGCGGGCGAAGAGCATGTTGCGCATCCGATCGGCGAAGCACGTATCCTGATCGTGGCAGGAGGCTGATATGGCCCTTTCTGGCTTGATGCGCGTGATGGAAAAGGCCGCCCGCAAGGCGGGTGGCCGCCTGCGGCGTGACTTTGGCGAAATCGAGCATCTGCAGGTCAGCCGCAAGGGCCCGGCCGACTTCGTGTCCAAGGCCGATCAGCACGCCGAGCGCACCCTGTGGGACGAACTGCGCGCGGCGCGTCCGGGCTGGGGCTTCCTGATGGAAGAAGGCGGCGAGATCGCGGGTGAAGAGGGCAAGCCGCGCTTCATCATCGATCCGCTCGATGGCACCAGCAACTTCCTCCACGGCATTCCGCACTTCGCGATCTCGATCGCGGTGCAGGAGCCGCGTCTGGACGGCAAGGGCTGGGGCGAAATTACCGCCGCGCTGGTCTATCAGCCGGTCACCGACGAGAGCTTCTGGGCCGAAAAGGCCCGCGGCGCCTGGCTGCAGGACCGCCGCCTGCGCGTTTCCTCGCGCCGCCACCTCGATGAAAGCCTGATCGCCACCGGCATTCCCTTTGCCGGGCGCGGGGACAGCGCCGAATGGACCCGCATCTATGGCGCGCTGGCGCCGCAGGTGGCAGGCATCCGCCGCTTTGGCGCGGCCTCGCTGGACCTCGCCTGGGTGGCTGCGGGCCGCTTTGACGGTTTCTGGGAAAGCGCGCTGGCGCCGTGGGATACGGCGGCAGGCTGCCTGCTGGTGCGCGAAGCCGGCGGGTTCGTCTCTGACTGGCGCGGCGTGTCGCAGCCGGTCTGCGATGCCCAGGTGCTGGCCGCCAACGATTCGCTGCACTCCAAATTGCACAAGGCGCTGGTCGGCGGGCTGAAGTCCTGAGCCGAATTGAAGGCATTACTTGAACCCGCGAGGCCGCGCGGCTAAGCCGCCCGGCGTTGCAGGAGCCCCTGTGGCGGAATGGTAGACGCGAACGACTCAAAATCGTTTGTCGCAAGGCGTGCCCGTTCGAGTCGGGCCAGGGGCACCATTTGCGGGATTGCTAGAGCCGGCTCTGCCGCCTAGCCTTGCCGCATGAAGCACGTCCTCCCGTTCGCCGCCCTTCTGCTTGCCTCCGCTGCGCCGGTGCAGGCCGATCCGATTCGAGACCAGGTTGCGGCCGAGCTGCCGAGCCTGATGGAGATCTATCGCGATCTCCACCAGCACCCGGAATTGAGCTTTCAGGAAGTCCGATCGGCCAAGATCATGGCCGATGCAGCGCGCAAGGCCGGGTTCGAGGTGACGGAAGGCGTGGGCAGGACCGGCGTGGTCGCGGTGATGCGCAACGGGCCGGGGCCGGTCGTGCTGGTCCGGGCCGATATGGACGGCCTGCCGATCGAGGAGCAGACCGGCCTGCCCTATGCCTCGAAGCAGCGCGGGGTCTCGACCGCCGGGGTCGAAAGCGGGATCATGCACGGCTGCGGCCACGATACCCATATGGCCGGCTGGATCGGGGCGGCCCGCGTACTTGCGGCCAACAAGGCCAAGTGGTCGGGCACGCTGGTGATGATCGGCCAACCGGCGGAAGAGATCAACCTGGGCGCACTGGAGATGATCAAGGACGGGTTGCTGACCCGCTTTCCCAAGCCGGACTACACCCTGGCCTTCCACGATAGCGCCGAGCTGGCTTCGGGCGTGGTCGGCGTCAAGGCCGGCTTTGCGCTCGCCAATGCCGATAGCGTCGACATCACGGTCAAGGGCCTGGGCGGCCACGGGGCCTATCCGCACACCACCAAGGATCCGATTGTTCTCGCCAGCGCGATTGTGATGCGGTTGCAGACCCTGGTCAGCCGCGAGAGCAATCCGTTCGAGGCCAGCGTCGTCACGGTTGGCGCGATCCACGGCGGGGCCAAGCACAACATCATCTCGGACGAAGTGAAGCTGCAACTGACCGTGCGGTCCTATTCGGATTCGTCGCGCAAGCTGCTGCTTGACGGGATCAAGCGGATCGCCCGGGCCGAGGCCATGGCATCAGGCCTGCCGGAAGACCGGATGCCGGTGGTCAAGGTGGCCGAACCCTATGCCCGGGCAACGTGGAACACGCCCGAACTGGCCGAACGGATGCGCGGCGTGCTGACCAAGCGCTTCGGCGCGGACCGGGTGGCCAACCCGCAGCCGTCGATGGCGGGTGAGGACTTCAGCGAAATCGCCCGCGCCGCCGGGCCGAAGACGCAGTCGCTGATCCTGTGGATCGGCGGGCGTTCGGCAGCTGAAATGGAAGCCGCCGCCAAGGAGGGCAAGCAATTGCCCGGCCTGCACAGTCCGTTCTGGGCGCCAGAAGCCGACAAGGTGATCGCGGCCGGCGCCGAAGCTCTGGTCGCCTCCACCTTGGAACTCATGCCGCGCAAGTGAGGCTGATTGCGTTGAACCGAATTTGCGAATTATTCGCATTAAATTGATCGGTTTTGTCGATTAGCCAGCGCGGAAATTTCCTTTGGATTTAGGTGGGCTGATTGCGCATTGCGCACCGGTCACGATTCCCCGCCAAAGGAGACACAACATGGGACTTAAGGGCTCGAAGACCGAGGAAAACCTCAAGGCTGCTTTCGCTGGTGAAAGCCAGGCGAACCGCCGTTACCTGTACTTCGCACAGAAGGCTGACATCGAAGGCCACAACGACGTTGCCGCCGTGTTCCGCTCGACCGCGGAAGGCGAAACCGGCCACGCGCACGGCCACCTCGAGTACCTCGAAGAGTGCGGCGATCCGGCCACCGGCGAACCGATCGGTGATACCGTTGCCAACCTGAAGGCGTCGATCGCCGGTGAAACCCACGAGTACACCGACATGTACCCGGGCATGGCCAAGACCGCCCGGGACGAAGGTTTCGACGAAATCGCCGACTGGTTCGAAACCCTGGCCAAGGCTGAAAAGAGCCACGCCGGCAAGTTCCAGAAGACGCTCGACACGCTCCTCGCTGACGCGTGATGCATTAGCGCCGCCCCGGGTCCGTCCCGGGGCGGCGTTTGATTCCAGAATACAGGGGTTCCCGCCATGGAAGGCAGCCTGGAAGCGCCGACCCGCCACGCTATCCCGTGGCAGGATGAGGCCTGGTACGATGAAGCCGCGCTCGATGCCGAGCTGCGCCGCGTCTATGACATCTGTCATGGCTGCCGGCGGTGCTTCAACCTGTGCGACAGCTTTCCGATCCTGTTCGACGCGATCGACGAGGCGCCGAACGAGGAAGTCGAGGACCTGACCAAGCCGCAGCTCCAGGCCGTCGTGGACGCCTGCACGCTGTGCGACATGTGCTTCATGACGAAGTGCCCCTATGTGCCGCCGCACAGCTTCGATCTGGATTTCCCGCACCTGATGCTGCGCGCCCGCGCAATCGAGCATCGCAAGGGCGAAACCAAGCTGGCCGACCGCGAACTCGCCAAGATGACGCGCAACGGCAAGCTGGGTTCGGCGGTTGCCGGGCTGGCCAACTGGGCCACGGACAACGACAACGATTTCACCCGTGGCCTGATGGAATCGACCCTCGGGATCGACCGCCGCGCCCACGTGCCGACTTTTGCCGAAGTGCCACTGGTCAACAAGGCCGTCGGCATCGTCCCGCCGCCCAATCCGGATGGTCCGGCCTTCGGCAAGAAGGTGGTGCTCTATGCCGGCTGCCACGACAATTTCAACGATGGCACTGCCGGCGAAGCCGCGATCAAGGTGCTGGCCCACAATGGCGTCCAGGTGCGGGTCGAGTACCCGGACTGCTGCGCCATGCCGAAGTTCGAGAATGGTGATCTGCCGGCTGTGGCCAGTGCGGCGACCCGTATCTCCGCCTTCTTCCAGCCGCTCATCGAGCAGGGCTGGGACATCGTTCCCCTGACCACGTCCTGCGCGCTGATGCTGAAGTTCGAATGGCCGCTGATCGAGCCGGAGAACGAAGCAGTGAAGCTGCTCAGCAAGCACACCTTCGACGTGTCCGAATACGTCGTGGCGCTGTCGAAGGAAACGGGCCTGGCCCCGATCGAAGCCATGCCGGCTTCGATTGCCGTGCACTTTGCCTGCCACGCCCGCGCCCAGAACATGGGCCCCAAGGCGATGGAAATGCTGAAGCTGATCCCAGAGGCCAAGCCGGCTCTGACCGAGCGCTGCTCAGGCCACGGCGGCAAGTGGGGGATCTTCAAGGAGAACTTCGACCGCGCTGTGAAGGTGGGCAAGCCTGCCGCGCGCAACCTGCTGAAGAACGAGCCCGATGTGATCGTCAGCGAATGCCCGTTGGCCGGCCCGCATCTGAAGCAGGTGATCGAAACCACCGGGGCCGAGGCCCCCGACCGTATTGGCCATCCGATCGAGGTAATGGCCCAGGCTTATGGATTGTAAGATCATGCCCAGAAACGCCCGCACCATCACTGCCGACGATATCCTGCCGCTCGATCGCTATGAGCTGATCCGCAATGACAAGAAGCAGGAAGCCCTGCTGCGCAAGAAGCTGACGCGCATGGGCGTTGGCCCGCATGCCACGGTCTTGTTCGAAACCTGGGATTCGATGTGGCTCCAGGTCCAGGAAATGCTGCGGATCGAAAAGGGCGGCGCGGACCAGTTGGTTGATGAGCTGTCGGCCTATGACCCGATGGTCCCCAAGGGCCGCGAGCTGACCTGCACCCTGCTGTTCGAGATCGCCGAGCCGGATCGCCGCGATGCCTTCCTGCGGACGATTGGCGGGGTGGAAGACCATATCTCGATCCACGTCGGCGGCCAGGTCATCAAGGCGCGCCCCGAAGGCGATGTCGAACGGACCCGCGAAAGCGACGGCAAGGCCAGCGCGGTCCATTTCCTGCACTTCGATTTCGACGATGCGGCGATTGCGGCCTGGAAATCGGGCGAGGGCAGCGCGATGCTGGTGATCGATCACCCGATTTACGGCCATGCCGCGATCATCAACGCTGACAGCCGCGAATACCTCGGCCGGGAATGCTTCGGCTGACCTAGTTCACTGCAGCTGAGCCGGTGCGCGCGCGTGAGCTTTCCTGCAGTTTCTGCAGCTCCTGCGGCGTCAGGCTGCGGGGTTTGGCGGCGTCGCGGGCCTTCTTCGCCAGTTCGCCGCCGGGCAGGAAATCTTCCGGCCGGGCTGACTGCTGACTGCCGAGCATGGCCGAGCTGGGTCCGATGGTCGGGCCCTGATAGTACGAGCTGTCGCCGCCGGTATCGCCCGGGCCGGGATCATCGGCGGGCATCCGATTGCCGGTATTCACCTTCATCCCGCTGAAGACCTGGCGGCGCGAGCCGGTCATATCGACTTCGGCCTTGCGCAGCTCGTTCTTCTTGACCGTTTCTGCCACCGCTTCGGTCGTGCTGCCGTCGGCGAAAATCGCGATGCAAGTGGTGATCGCCAGCGTTGCCGCCGCGAAATGCTTCAGCAAGCGTGGTGAAATTGGCAAGGTCTGGGCAGCGCGGCGCATGCGGCCTGCCATAGGGTGCGAAGGTTAATCGCCCGGCAGATCAACATGGTTAGAAAAAAGTTGACGGCCGCCGGAGCGAAAGGGGCGCTCCGACGGCCGTCGTTTCTCCTCCCCAGGAGAGCGTGGGCTTAGCTGTAGGTGCCAAGCCGATGGTAGAGCGCGTTGATCCGCGCGATTTCTTCGGGGGCTTCTACCGCCCTGGCATGGCTGGCCAGGGCTGCCCGGAGCAGCTGGAAATCGGCCGTCGAAAGCAGGGCGCGGGCGCGCTGCGGTTCGCGGGTTTCGGTAGCGGTCGTCGTGGTCATCGCACCTTACTCCTTGCTGCGTGGTTGGTTCTTAGGCGGGAAACTGGTTCCCCCGCGGCTTTATGCCGCAAACTGATTCATCGTGTTGTGTTCGCCGCCGGCCTTGAGCGCGGCTTCACCGGCGAAGTATTCCTTGTGATCGTCACCGATGTCCGAACCGGACATGTTCTGGTGCTTCACGCAGGCGATGCCCTGACGGATTTCCTGACGCTGGACGTTCTTGACGTAACCCAGCATGCCCTGTTCGCCGAAGTACTCGCGGGCCAGGTTGTCGGTGCTGAGCGCGGCCGTGTGATAGGTCGGCAGGGTGATCAGGTGGTGGAAGATCCCGGCCTGGGCTGCGGCATCGCGCTGGAAGGTGCGGATGCGCTCGTCGGCTTCGGCGGCCAGTTCGCTGCCGTCGTAGTCCACGCTCATCAGCTTGGCGCGGTCATAGGCCGAGAGGTCCTTGCCTTCCGCGGTCCAGGCATCGAACACCTGCTGGCGGAAGTTCAGCGTCCAGTTGAAGCTGGGCGAATTGTTGTAGACCAGCTTGGCATTGGGAATGACCTCGCGGATGCGGCTGACCATCCCGCCGATCTGGCCGATGTGCGGCTTTTCGGTTTCGATCCACAGCAGGTCGGCGCCGTTCTGCAGGCTGTTGATGCAGTCCAGCACGCAGCGATCTTCGCCGGTGCCAGCGCGGAACTGGAACAGGTTGCTGGGCAGGCGCTTGGGCTTCAGCAGTTTGCCGTCGCGGCTGATCAGGACATCGCCGTGGCCGATTTCGGTCACTTCCTTGCAGTCGAGGTACGAATTGTACTGATCACCGATGTCGCCGGCTTCGCGGGTGAAGGCGATCTGCTTGGTCAGGCCGGCGCCGAGCGAGTCGGTGCGGGCAACGATGATGCCGTCCTCAACGCCCAGCTCCATGAAGGCATAACGAACCGCGCGGATCTTCGCGATGAAGTCTTCATGCGGCACGGTGACCTTGCCGTCCTGGTGGCCGCACTGCTTTTCGTCCGAGACCTGGTTTTCGATCTGGATCGCGCAGGCACCCGCTTCGATCATCTTCTTGGCGAGCAGATAGGTCGCCTCGGCATTGCCGAAGCCAGCGTCGATATCGGCGATGATCGGCACGACGTGGGTTTCATAGGCATCGACCTTGGCCTGGATCGCCTTGGCCTTGACCGCGTCACCCGCCTTGCGGGCTTCGTCCAACTCACGGAACATCATGCCCAGTTCGCGGGCATCGGCCTGGCGCAGGAAGGTGTAGAGTTCCTCGATCAGTGCCGGAACGCTGGTCTTCTCGTGCATCGACTGGTCGGGCAGGGGGCCGAATTCGCTGCGCAGCGCGGCGATCATCCAGCCCGAGAGGTAGAGGTAACGCCCCTTGGTGGTGCCGAAGTGCTTCTTGATCGAGATCAGCTTCTGCTGCCCGATGAAGCCGTGCCAGCAGCCCAGCGACTGGGTGTAGTTGGCGGGGTCCGCATCATAGGCAGCCATATCGGCGCGCATGATCTTGGCGGTGTACTTGGCGATATCCAGCCCGGTCTTGAAGCGGTTCTGCAGCTGCATGCGGGCAACCGATTCGGCATCGATCCCGTCCCAGTTGCTGAAACGGCTGATCTGGCTGTCGGCGGCGGCGATGACATCGGTATAGGACACGGGGAACCTCCAAGGGTTTGAACCCGTCCTGCTTAACCCCGACGTGCTGAGTCGCTGTCGAACAAATTACAAAAAATCTTGTCTTGGTGCGCTACATAGGCAGTCTAACCTTGCAAAGTTGTCAATAAAATTACAAGAAGAGTTATGCCTGATGCCCTGCTCCTCGCCGGTCCCGCTATTCGCCGCCTGCGCAAGCGTGAGGGGCTGACTCAGTCAGCCATGGCCGCGCAGCTGGGAATTTCGCCCAGTTACCTCAATCTGGTGGAGCGCAACCAGAGGCCGCTTTCGGCGCGGCTGCTGGTGCGGCTGGCCGAGGCGTTCGATTTTGATCCGCGCAGCCTGCGCCAGGACGAGGCGGTGGGCGGGGTCGATGGCCTGCGCCGCCGGCTGGCCGATGCGCGCTTCGCCGACCTGGCTATCGACCGCGACGAGATTGCCGAATGGCTCAGCGCCGCACCGCAGGCGGCCATTGCCTTTGCCCGGCTGTTCGATGCCAGCGGTGGGACGGGGGCGCCCTCTGCGGACGAACCGATGGAACTGGTGCGGCGCGAGATTGAGCGCTGGCGCAACCATTTTACCGATCTGGACGCCGCGGCCGAAGTGCTGGCCGACGAGCTGCGCCTGTCGAGCGCCGATACCGGCGCGGCGCTGGCTGAGCGGCTGCGCCAGAAGCACCAGATCGCCGTGCGGATCCTGCCGGTTGAGGTCATGCCCGATGCGCTGCGGCGGCTCGATCTGCATGCCCGGCAACTGCAATTGTCCGAACTGCTCGATCCCTCGTCGCGCAATTTCCAGATCGCGCTGCAGCTCGCTCTCCTGGAACAGCGTGACGAGATCACCGCGCTCGCCAATGGCGCGCAGTTCACCGATCGCGCCGCCTGGCGGCTCTTCCGCCGCCACCTGACCGCCTATTTCGCCGCCGCCGTGCTGATGCCCTATGGCCGCTTTATCCGGGCCTGTGAGGCGACCGGCTATGACCTGCCGATCCTGCAGCGCCGCTTTGGCGTGGGGTTTGAGCAGCTCGCCCACCGGCTGACCACACTGCAACGCGTCGGCCAGCGCGGGCTACCGTTCTTCATGGCCCGGGTTGATCGCGCTGGGCAGTTTTCCAAGCGCTATGCCGGGGCCAGCGGCACTGCGTTGCTCGATAGCGATACCGGTTGCCCGCTATGGGTTGCGCACCGCGCGTTCGAGCGGGCCGGGCAGCTTTGCGTGCAGCTCGCCAGCTTTGTTGAGCCCAGTGGCGCGGAAAGCCAGTGGCTGACCATTGCCCGCACGGTTGAAGGCAGCGGTGCGCCGGGCGGGCATGGCGCCCGTTTCGTTGTGGCGCTGGGGATCGAGGTTAGCCTGGCAGGCACCTTGGCCCAGGCGCGTGAGCTGCGCCTTGAAGCTGTTGATGCCGTGCCGATCGGACCCGGCTGTGCCGCCTGTCACCGCAAGGATTGCGCGCAACGTTCGCTCCCGCCGCGCGGGGCGGCCCTGGCCTTCGACGAGCGCTCGCGCGGCCTGACGCCGTTCGCCATTGCGGACTGACGGACCTGTAAAGTTTACCGACATTTCATAAGTCCCCGTTAGGCATGTCCGACGTTCTCGGGCTCGCAGGGACCAATGATCCGGCTGTTCAAACATTACATTCCCCATGCCGTGCTGCTGGTCGGGGTGATTGACCTGATCCTGCTGTACATGGCGGGGGACCTGTCGTGGCGACTGCGCGCGGCCCAGATCGGCATGGATCCGGGCTCCAGCGCCGATCGCTTCTGGCAGCTGGGTGGCCATGCCGCTGTCATGCTGGGGGCCATGGTGGCCGTGGGGGTCTATGGCGCCGAAGCCTTGCGCTCGATGCGCTATGCCACGGCGCGACTGCTGGTGGCGATTTCGTTCGGGATCATCGGCCTAGCCTTCCTCGACTTCATCGTTGGCGGCGGCAACTTCTGGCGCTCGACTCTGGCCTACGCGATGATCGGTTCGGTCTTTGCGCTGGTGCTCAACCGGTTGCTGGTGGTTGCGATCGTCGGCACCGATGCGTTTCGTCGGCAGATCCTTGTGCTCGGTGCCGGGCAGCGGGCCGAGCGGCTGCGGCAATTGTCACTGCGCCCCGAAAGCGGCTTTCGCGTGGCCGGCTTCGTGTCGATGACCGGGGCGGAGCCGGTGGTTCCGAATCCCGTGCCGCGCGGCGCAATCGACAACCTGACCGGCCACGTTGAGGGCCTCGGGGTCAGCGAAGTGGTTCTGGCGCTGGAGGAACGGCGCAACGCCCTGCCGCTGGCGGATCTGCTGCGGATCAAGACCACCGGGGTTCACGTCAACGATTTCTCCAGCTTCATCGAGCGCGAGACTGGCCGGGTCGATCTGGAAACCGTCAACCCGTCGTGGCTGATCTTCAATGATGGCTTCTCTTCGGGCCAGGTCGTGTCGCGCGCGCTCAAGCGACTGTTCGATATTGTCGTAAGCGGCCTGGTTCTGCTGCTGACCGCGCCGGTGATCCTGCTGTTTGCGCTGCTGGTCCGGCTCGATAGCAAGGGGCCCGCGTTCTATCGCCAGACGCGCGTCGGGCTTTATGGCCAGCCGTTTGACGTGATCAAGCTGCGCTCGATGCGCACCGATGCCGAGGTCAACGGCGTGCAGTGGGCCAGTGAGAATGACCCGCGGGTAACCCGGATCGGCAACTTCATCCGCAAGACCCGGATCGATGAGCTGCCCCAGCTCTGGACTGTGCTGAAGGGCGAAATGAGTTTCGTCGGCCCGCGCCCGGAGCGGCCGGAATTCGTCGCCGATCTCGAGCAGCATCTACCCTATTATGCCGAACGCCACATGGTGAAGCCGGGTATCACCGGCTGGGCCCAGATCAATTATCCCTATGGCGCCTCGATCGAGGATAGCCGGCACAAGCTGGAATACGATCTCTATTATGCCAAGAACTGCAGCCCGTTCCTGGATCTGCTGATCCTGCTGCAGACGCTGCGCGTGGTGCTGTGGAACGAGGGTGCGCGCTGAGATGGGCATGACTGCCGACCTTTGGCAACTGATCGGGTCCGCTGCCTGGGGCACGGGGGCCTTTGCCTGCCTGATTGCTGCCGGTCTCCTCTACTCGCGGCCTGGGCGCTTCGGCGCGGCGCGGCGGGCGTTGGTGGCGGCGATTGGGCTGACAGGATTGTGGGCCCTGATCGGAGCCCTGGCCGGACCGGAGTCGCTGGGCGCCGAGTTGGCCGACAGCCTCCGCAACCTGGCCTGGTTGTTCGCGCTGTACCGGCTGTTCGCGATCGATGGCCGCGATGCCAGTCTTGCACCGGTCCGGCCGCTGCTCGTGGCACTGTGCTTTGTCGAGTTGCTGCAACTGGCGCTGGAGGTTGCGATTGTCGTGAGCCCCTTCGGCGGCAAGTTTGCAGAACTGGCCTTCCACACCGTCACGTTGTTCCGGCTGCTGGTGGCCATCGGCGGGCTGGTACTGGTCCACAATCTCTATGGCGGGGCTGCGCCCAATGCCCGGCTGGTCCTGCGCTGGCCCGCACTCGCACTCGCGGCGCAGTGGGGGCTCGATCTCAATCACTACACGGTTTCCTACCTGCTGGCCGATGCCCTGCCGGCGCTGGCGGCGCTGCGTGGGCTGGCTGCGCTCGCCATCGGGGTGCTGATCGGCCTGGGCCTTCGGCGGGGCAGCGAAACGCTGCGCTTCAGTCCATCGCGCGCCGTCATGTTCCAATCGGCCTCGCTGATGATCATCGGCGTCTACCTGGTCTTCATGGTGGCGATCGCGCGCTGGCTGGCCTGGGCCGGGCAGGAACTGGCGGCTGAACTGCAACTGGCCTTTGCCGGTAGCGCTGCCGTGCTGCTCGCTACCTTTGCCTCTTCGCGGGTGCTGCGCGCGCGGCTGCGGGTGACACTCAGCAAGCACCTGTTCCAGCACCGCTATGATTACCGCCAGGAATGGCTGCGTTTCACGCAGACCATGGCCCGGGTCGGCCCGGAAGGTGGCCCGCTGCATGAACGCGTCATCCGCGCTGTAGCCGATATGACCGACAGCCCGGCCGGTCTGCTGCTGACGCTCAACGACCAGGGCGATTTGGCGCTGGCCAGTCGCTGGCAGTGGCCGACCGCCGACGTGCCGGCCGTGGCGCTGCCGGCTGCCGCCGTCCGTACTTTCGAGGCGGACCGCACGGGCGGGTTCATCGTCGATCTGGATGAATTGCGCGGCCCTGATGCTCCGCCGCATGAGCACTGGGCAGCGCCGCAGCAGGCTGTGCCGGACTGGCTGCTGGCCGAGCCGCGCGCCTGGGCACTCGTGCCGCTGCATCACTTCGACCGGTTGGTCGGTATGGTCGTGCTGGCGCGTCCGGCGCTGACTCGCCGGCTCGACTGGGAGGACTTCGATCTGCTGCGTGTCGCTGGACAGCAACTGGCCAGCTATCTGGCCGAGCAGACCGGACAGGAAGCCTTGGCCGAGGCCGGGCGGTTCGATGATTTCAACCGCCGCATCGCCTTCGTCATGCACGATATCAAGAACCTGGCCAGCCAGCTCAGCCTCCTGGCCCGCAATGCCGAGGCCCATGCCGAGAATCCCGAGTTCCGGGCCGACATGCTGGTCACCTTGCGCAATGCGGCGGACAAGCTCAACGCGCTGCTTGCCCGGCTTTCGCGCTATGGCACGAGCGCGGTTGAAAGCCTGACGCCGGTTTCGGCCGATGTCGTGGCCAAGCGCGTGGTTGCCCAGTTCCGGGCTGGCCACCAGGTCGAGCTGGTGCAGTCGGCGCCATGCCTGATCGCGGGCCGCGAGGAGCTGCTTGAGCAAGTGCTGGTCCACCTGGTCCAGAACGCGATTGATGCCAGCCAGCCCGAAAGCCCCGTCTTCGTCCAGGTTTCCTGCGAGCAGTTCCACGGCCTGATCGAAGTGGTCGACTCCGGCAGCGGGATGAGCGCGGAGTTTGTCCGCACCGGGCTGTTCAAGCCGTTCGTCTCGACCAAGTCGGGTGGCTTAGGGATTGGTGCCTACGAAGCGCGCGAACTGGTCCGGGCGATGGGCGGGCAACTGGAAGTCGAAAGCCGCGAAGGGCTCGGCTCGCGCTTTACGATCCGCCTGCCGCTGGCCGAAGCGGCCGAGTTGCTGAACAATTTTGCCGCAAAGGTGGCCTGATGAGTGACAACAAACCCAAGCTCCTGATCGTCGAGGACGATCCCGGCCTGCAGGCCCAGCTCAAGTGGGCCTATCCAGATTTCTCGGTGATCATCGCCGGGGATCGGGCATCGGCGCTCGCGGCGCTGCGGGCGGAAGAACCGGCCGTGGTTACGCTTGATCTGGGCCTCCCGCCAGATCCTGACGGGACGACCGAGGGCTTTGCCGTGCTCGACGAGATCATGGCGCTGAAGCCCGATACCAAGGTGATCGTTGCCTCGGGCCACGGCGCCCGTGAATCTGCGCTGCAGGCGATCGCGCGCGGGGCCTATGACTTCTACCAGAAGCCGGTCGAGATCGAGACGCTGGGCCTGATCGTTCAGCGCGCCTTCCGGCTGCACCAGATCGAGGCCGAGAACCGCCAGCTCGCCAGCAAGAGTGACCAGGGCAACAAGGTGCTGGGGCGGCTGATCACTGCCGCGCCGGAGATGGTCAAGGTGGCCCGCACGATCGAGCGGGTCGCCAATACCAATGTCTCGGTGATGCTGCTGGGCGCCAGCGGCACCGGCAAGGAACTGCTGGCGCGCGGGCTGCATGAGGCTAGCGACCGTGCTGGCGGGGCATTCGTCGCAATCAACTGCGCGGCGATCCCGGAGAACCTGCTCGAAAGCGAGCTGTTCGGGCATGAGAAGGGCGCCTTCACCGGCGCGGTCAAGACCACCGAGGGCAAGATCGAACAGGCCCAGGGCGGCACGCTGTTCCTTGACGAAGTGGGCGACATTCCGCTGCCCTTGCAGGTCAAGCTGCTGCGCTTTCTGCAGGAGCGGGTGATCGAGCGGATCGGCTCGCGCAAGTCGATTGCGGTCGATACCCGGATCGTCTGTGCCACCCACCAGGACCTGGAAGCGATGATCGCGGCGGGCAGCTTCCGAGAGGACCTGTTCTATCGCCTGGCCGAAATCGTCGTGAAGATCCCGAGCCTGGCGGAGCGTCCGGGCGATGGGGCCCTGCTGGCCAAGGCCTTCCTCGCCCGCTTTGCCCGCGAAATGAACCCGCAGGTCAAGGGCTTTGCGGCGGATGCCCTGGCGGCGATCGATGCGTGGCACTGGCCGGGCAACGTTCGCGAGCTGGAAAACCGGGTCAAGCGGGCGGTCATCATGGCCGAGGGCAAGCTGGTCGGCGCGGCCGATCTGGATCTGGCCGACAAGGAGCTGGAGGACGACGATGTCCTCAACCTCAAGTCGGCGCGCGAGGCCGCAGATCGCCGGGTGATCCGCCATGCCCTGGCGCGGTGCGAGGGGAATATCTCGAACACGGCGAAGTTGCTCGGGATCAGCCGGCCGACGCTTTACGACCTGCTCAAGCAATACGATCTCCATGCCTGACAGGCGCTCCGGCCTGCTGACGACGGCCCTGGTTGCGGCAGCACTGCTGGCGCTGACCAGTCCGCTGGGCGCTAGGCCGGAAGCGGTTGATGCGGCGCTGAGCGCGGCGGCCGATGCCGCTGCGCAGGGGCAGGGGATCAAGGTCGAGGCGGAACTGCGCAAGGCGCTCTCTGCCGGAGCCAGCCGCAGCGACGTGGCGGCACGGATGGGCGAGGCCTATCTGCTGCAAGGCGACTTGCGCAATGCGCGCGAATGGCTCGAACCGGCGCAATTTTCCAAGAACGACGAGGCCCTGGGCTGGCGCCTGACCGGTCGGCTGCTGCGACTGGAAGGCAAGTTGCCCGAAGCGGGCCGGGCGTTTGACCGGGTCCTGGCTCTGACCCCCAACGATCCGCTGCTGTGGGTCGATATTGCGCGTCTGCGCTATGTCGGCGGCGAGCACCTGCTGGCGATCGCGGCGGCCGAACGCGCGCTTCAGGCTGGGCCGGACAATCCGCGAGCGATTGAACTGCGCGCCCAGTTGCTCAACGATTCAGCCGGTCCGGTCGCGGCGATCCCGCTGTTCGAACGCGGACTGGAAGTGGCGCCCGACGATCTGCCGCTGCTGATCGGCTATGCCGGTGCACTGGGCGAGGCGGGACGGGCGGTCGACATGCTGGCCGTCGTGCGCCGGATTACCGAGCTCGATCCGCGCAGCCCGCTGCCCTATTATTTTCAGGCCGTGCTGGCCGCCCGGGCGGGCCAGATCGACCTTGCCCGCAACCTGCTGAACCGCAACGGCAACCGGCTGAGCGAAGTGCCGGCGGCACAACTGCTTCAAGCCGCGTTTGAGCTTGAGGCTGGCAATAGCGCCATGGCGGTCGACATGCTGGAGCGGCTTGACCGGCGCCAGCCGTTCAACACCCGCGTGCAATTGCTGTTCGCCCGCGCGCTGCTGGCGGTCGAGGATCATGTCCGCCTGCGCCAGCGGTTCGGACCGTTGGTGGCGCGACCCGATGCTTCGCCCTACCTGCTGACCGTGCTGGGGCGTTCTTATGAACATACTGGCGACCGGACTGCTGCTGCTGCGCTGCTCGACCGGGCCGCGAATGCCGGGGCGTTGCCCTTTGCGGCGAGGGAGCGAGCGAACGTGCCCGCCCGTCCGGGATCCTTCGAAGGCTTCGTCCTCGCGGGCGACAGCGCCTTGCTCAGGCGTGCCAATGGCGATGCCCTGGCGGCCTACAGCCAGGCTGCGCAGGTGCGCTATCCGGAATGGCTGATGCTGCGCGCTGCCTACGCGACCGGCAATTCGACCCAGGGCGCGCTGTTGGCGGAACGTTATCTTGCGGCCTATCCCGCCAGCTTGCTGGCGCCGCGTCTGGTTGCAGGCGGAGCGGCACAGGCGGGCGATTGGGACCGGGCCAGCCTGCTGCTGGACAATGCCGACTTGCGGTTCGGCCATGGTGACGCGCGGTTGCTGGCCGACCTGTCCCTGGCCCAGCTGCGCAGCGGCGATGCCGAGGCCGCGCTGGCATCGGCCGACAAGGCCTATCGCCTGCAACGCGCCAGTCCGGTCGCGGCCCTGGCCAAGGGCATGGCACTGGCCAAACTGGGCCGCGATCCTGAACAAGCCAAGGCGCTGCTCGACAAGGCTGAGCGGATCGGCGGCAGCAATCCGCTGCTCAAGGAAGCCCGCGCGCAATTGCGGCGCTGACGCGCCTTTCCTCTCGACAAGCCGCGCTGCCCTCGCCAAAACTAATCGCGCGATTAAATTTTGGAGGATGCGACATGGCAGGGGTTCTGGCTGGGGTTACCGTGATCGAGCTGGCGGGGATCGGCCCGGGGCCGTTCTGCGGGATGATGCTGGCGGACCACGGTGCACGGGTGATCCGGGTCGAGCGGCCTGGCACGTCGAGCCGCTTCGGCGACGGCGGCAACCGCGACATTCTCAACCGCAACCGCGAACGGATCGAGCTTGATCTGAAGAATCCCGCTGCGATCGAGCAGCTCAAGGAGCTGGTGAAGACTGCCGATGCGCTGATCGAGGGCTATCGCCCCGGCGTGATCGAACGGATGGGGATCGGGCCGGACGTGCTGCTGGGCATCAATCCCAAGCTGGTGATCGGGCGGATGACCGGCTGGGGTCAGGACGGGCCGATGGCTCCGTTGGCGGGCCATGACATTAATTACATCGCGCTGTCGGGCGCGCTGCATTCCTATGGCCGCAAGGGCGAAAAGCCGACCTTCCCGGTCAATGCTGTGGGCGATTTCGGCGGCGGCGGGATGATGCTGGCCTTCGGTGTCGTCGCCGGCGTGCTCCATGCCCGCTCGGGCGGCAGCGGCCAGGTGGTCGACTGCGCGATGGTTGATGGCGCGGCGATCCTCTCGGCCATGACCTATACCTTCCTCGGCAACGGTCAGTGGCGTGATGAGCGCGGGGTAAACCTGCTCGACAGCGGCACGCACTTCTATGACACCTACGAGACCAAGGACGGCAAATACATCTCGCTCGGCTCGATCGAACCGCAATTTTACGCACTGCTGCTCGAGAAGACCGGCCTGACGGGCGATCCGGACTTCGCCCAGCAGATGAACCCGATGAAGTGGGATCAGCTGAAGGCACGGATGACCGCGCTGATCCTGACCAAGACGCGCGACGAATGGTGCGCGATCATGGATGGCACCGACATCTGCTTTGCCCCGGTCCTGAGCCTCAAGGAAGCCCCGCAGCATCCGCACAACGTGGCGCGTAGCACCTTTGTGGAAGATGGTGGGATGATCCAGCCGGCCCCGGCGCCGCGCTTCTCGGCCACGCCGGCTCCGGCTGTGAAGCTGGCCGGGCGCTAAGCACTTGCTGAGCCGCATCGACCCCATGGTGCGGCTGCTCGCGCTGGCAATCGGGCTGGCGCTGGTCCTGCCGGTTCACGGCGCGGCGCGCGATTTGGCCCAGTTCGTTGCCAACGCGGCGGTATTCCTGCTGTTCTTCCTCAACGGCCTGCGTCTGCAGCGCCACGAAGTTCGTGCCGGGATTGGCAACCACCGGCTGCTCTGGCTGCTTACCGGCTGGGTGTTCGGCGCGATGGGGCTGGCGGGCTGGCTGCTTTGGCAGGGCGGGCAGGGCTGGATGCCGCCGCTGCTGGCCCTCGGTTTCCTCTACCTCGGCTGCCTTCCCTCGACCGTGCAGTCGGCGACGGCCTACTCCTCGCTGGCCGGGGGTAATGTCGCGAGCTCGGTCGTTGCGGCCGCCTTGCTCAACATCCTCGGAGTATTCCTCACCGCGCCGCTGTTCTCGCTGCTGGCGGGGAGCGGGGCGGCGGATTTTCATGCCGAGGGTCTGGTCAAGGTCGTCACGATCCTGCTGATCCCCTTCCTGCTGGGTCAGGCCTTGCAGGGGCGGCTGGGCGGCTGGGTGGCTGGCCATCGCCAGCTCGTCACGCGGATGGACCGCACCTCGATCGCGATTGCGGTCTATGTCGCCTTCTCAGGCGCGGTCGAGCAGCGGTTCTGGCAACTGATCGAACCGCCCGGCTGGGTCTGGCTGGCCGGTGGTACGGCGGTGTTTCTGGTCTTCGGCCACCTGGGTGCCTGGCTGGTCGGCGGCTCGATCCGGCTCGATCGTCCCAACCGGATCAGCTTCCTGTTTGCCGGTGCGCAGAAAAGCGTAGCGATGGGCGCGCCATTGGCAACAGTCCTGTTCCCGCCAGCAGCGGCAGGAATCGTGCTGCTGCCGATCCTGCTTTATCACCTGGTCCAGCTGGTGATCGCGGCACCGATTGCCGCGCGGCTCAATCCGCCCGGATAGCCTCTTCGATTTCGGTGTCGGGGTTGCGCTTGTTGTGGCGGATCGACCACCACAGCGACAGCCCGATCAACACCGCGCCGATCAATCCGGTGACGGTTTCGGGAATGTGCATCACTGCCGAGAACAGCATGATGCCCCCAAGCGCAATGATCGCCCAGAAAGCGCCGTGCTCAAGATAGCGATATTCCGCCAGCGTGCCCTGCTTGACCAGGTGGATCGTCATCGAGCGGACGAACATCGCCCCGATCGACAGGCCCAGCGCAATCACCACCATATTGTTTGACAGGGCAAAGGCCCCGATCACGCCGTCAAAGCTGAATGAGGCGTCGAGGATGTTGAGGTAGAGAAATCCGCCCAGGCCCGAGCGGACCACTGCACCCTGCAGCTTGAGGGCTTCCTCGCGCATTTCGAGGATTGTCGAGATTGCCTCGACCGCGATGAAGGTCACCAGACCAAGCGTGCCCGAGATCATGAAGGTCAGGGCATCGGCTGCGGGCAGCATGGTCGAGATGCCGTAGATCACCAGCAGCAGCAGCGCGATTTCGGCGGCCTTGATGTTGGAGACGACCGAGAGCTTCTCCTCGATCCAGGTGATCCAGTGCACGTCCTTTTCGCCGTCAAAGAAGAACGAGAGGCCCACCATGGCCAGGAAGGCGCCGCCAAACCCGGCAATGCCGACATGGGCGCTCGAGACGATCCGTTCGTATTCTTCCGGACTGTTGAGCGAGAGGTTTACGGCATCCATCGGCCCAAGCCCCGCAGCAACCGCAACGATGGCGAGCGGAAAGACGATCCGCATGCCGAAGACCGCGATCAGCATCCCCCAGGTGAGGAACCGGCGCTGCCAGACCTCGTCCATGTCCTTGAGTACCGCCGCATTGACCACCGCGTTGTCGAACGACAGCGACACTTCGAGGATCGAGAGCACGAAGATGATCCACAGCATCGAGGCCGTTGCCGCGAGGCTGCCCGATTGCGCCCAACCGTACCACACGCCGAGCGCGAGGCAGACGAGCGTGAACACGATCGAGAATTTGTAATAGCGCAGCAGCATTGCGGTCCCCACCTTCTTGTTGGGCGAGGCCCTATTTCGGCTGATAGGTCTGTTCAATCCCCGGGAAGGTTCTGTCCCGAACTTCTGCGGCATAACGTGCCGCCGCTGCGGAGATCGTTTCGGCAATCTCCTCGTAACGCTTCACGAAGCGCGGCACGCGTTCGAACATGCCAAGCATGTCCTCGGTCACCAGCACCTGGCCATCGCACTGGGCCGAGGCGCCGATGCCGATGGTCGGGCAACTGACGGCCTTGGTAACGTCGATCGCGATCGGTTCGACCACGCCTTCGACGACAATGGCAAAGGCCCCGGCATCATCCAGCGCCTTGGCGTCGGCCACGATCTTCGCCGCCTCGGCATCGCTGCGGCCGCGGGCGTTGTAACCGCCCAGCACGTTGACCGCCTGCGGGGTCAGCCCGACATGGCCCATCACCGGGATCCCGCGCTGGGTCAGGAAGGCGACCGTTTCGGCCATGGCCGCGCCGCCTTCGAGCTTTACCGCCGCGCAGCCGGTTTCCTTGAGCAGCCGGGCGGCGCTTTCAAAAGCCTGTTGGGGCGAGGCTTCGTAGGCCCCGAACGGCATGTCGACCACCACGGCGGCATGATAGGACCCGCGCACCACCGCCGCGCCATGCGCCGCCATCATGTCGAGCGTGACCGGCACCGATGAAGGCAGGCCGTAAATCACCTGGCCGAGCGAATCCCCGACCAGCAGCAGATCGCAGTGCGCGTCCAGCAGCTGGGCCTGCCGCGCGGTATAGGCAGTGAGCATCACCACCGGCTCGGTCGTAACCCCATCGACCTTGCGCTTGCGGATTGCCGGGATGGTCAGGCGCTTCATCGGCGCGGGGGTGGGATTGGCGCGGCTGGTGGCCGTGTCGAGCTGAAAGGTCGTGGACATGGAGACGGCCTTTAGACGGTCTCGCAAAGCTGGGGAAGTGCGGCGATTTGCGCTTGCCAATGGCCCGCTTGCCGCTAGCTTCCGGGCCAGGGACAGGAAGGCCGGGCGCTTGGCGTAACCGGCCTCGTAAATTCTAGGGGAATTGCATGTTGTTCGGTCGCGTCAAATCACTCGACGCCATTCTGGCTACCGCCGAAAAGAAATCGCTCCACCGCTCGCTTGGCGCCTTCCAGCTCACCATGCTTGGTGTGGGCGCCATCATCGGCACCGGGATTTTCGTGCTGACCGCGGAAGCCGCGCAAAAGGCCGGCCCGGGGATGCTGATCAGCTTCATCATCGCCGGCTTCGTCTGCGCGGTGGCGGCGCTGTGCTATGCGGAAATGGCCTCGATGGTGCCGGTTTCCGGCTCCGCTTATACTTATTCCTATGCCTCGATGGGCGAAATCGTCGCCTGGATCGTCGGCTGGGCGCTGATCCTGGAGTACGCGATCGCGGCCTCCGCGGTGTCAGTCGGGTGGTCCAACTATTTCGTCGGATTGGTTCAATCCGGGCTAGGGATAGAACTCCCAACCTTCTTCACCAAGGGCGCTTTCGCGGCTGTCGGCGGCGGGATCAACCTGCCGGCCGTGGTGATCGCGCTGCTGGTAACCGCACTGCTGGTGATCGGCACCAAGGAATCGGCGATGTTCAACGCCGTACTGGTGGTGATCAAGGTGATCGCGCTGACGGCCTTCATCATCCTGGCCGTGCCGGTGATGAAGATGGAGAACTTCGAACCCTTCGCGCCGCTGGGTTTTGGCGGGATTTCGGCGGCAGCCGCCTCGATCTTCTTCGCTTACGTGGGCTTTGACGCGGTTTCGACCGCGGCTGAAGAAACCAAGAATCCGCAGCGCAACATGCCGATCGGCCTGATCGGAAGCCTGGTGATCTGCACGATCTTCTACCTGCTCGTGGCTTCTGGCGCGATCGGCGCGATGGGTGCGCAGCCGGTGATGGATTCGGCTGGTCAGGCGCTGGCCACCGGCAGCAAGGAACTGCAGGCGCAGTGTGCTGCTCTGGCTGGTGCGGGCAATACCCCGCTGGTCTGCTCGGACGAAGCCCTGGCCCACGTTCTGCGTGAGATCGGTTACGTCAATGTCGGCAACCTGATCGGCCTCGCGGCCTTCCTGGCGCTGCCGTCGGTGGTGCTGATGATGCTGTTCGGCCAGACCCGCATCTTCTTCGTGATGGCGCGTGATGGCCTGCTGCCCGAAGGGCTGGCCAAGGTGCACCCCAAGTTCAAGACCCCGCACGTGGTGACCATGATCACCGGCGTCTTCGTGACCATGGCGGCGGCCTTCTTCCCGGTTGGGCAGCTGGCTGACATCTCGAACTCGGGCACGCTGTTTGCCTTCATGACCGTGGCGATCGGGGTGCTGATCCTGCGCCGCACGGCGGCGGATCGCCATCGTCCGTTCCGCACGCCGGCGATCTGGCTGGTTGGGCCGGCGGCCGTGCTGGGCTGTGCCTACCTGTTCTTCAACCTGTCGGGCTATACGGAACTGATGTTCCTGGGCTGGGCGGCGATCGGCCTGGTGGTCTACTTCGCCTATGGCCGCCGCAAGAGCCACGTTGGCCGCGGCCTGGTCGAAGTGCATGAGCAGGACGAAGGCATTCCGCCGCAGCCGGTTCCGCCGCTGCCGGGTGCCAGCCTCGACTGAGGCAAACCCGTTCACCCGCAAGGGTGGGGAGAGAGGGGCCGCTTCCTGGCAAGGGAAGCGGCCCTTGCTTGTTTCTAGAGCTGGGTTTCGGTGTAGCCGCCCTTGATATTGTCGCGCACGTTCATGCCGAGAAACATCTTGGCGGTGTTGATTGCGCCCAGTTCGCCGGCCCAGATTGCGGCGTCACCCAGGTCCATGCGCAGCAGCATGGCGCTGTCCTTGCCTTCGGGGAACCAGGCCTCGATCATGTTGGACCACAGCGCATCCTTGCGTTCCCGGCTGGTTTCTTCCGACAGTTCGCCGGTGATCCGGGCGAAGGCATCGTGGCCCTTGCTGCTGAACGTGCCCGTGGCCGGGCCGCCGGTGGCAAAGCGGTTGTCGGGCGAAGTGAAGAACCAGATTGCCGAATTGGCGTCCTTGTCGAGTTGCGCCGTCATCGGGGCTGCGCTGTCAGGCTCTGCATCGAGCTGGAGCATCAGGAAGGGCGATGCGGCGAGCGCCTTCCAGAACTTTTCCTTGAGCTCTGCGGGATCGCCCTGGTCATAGTGCATTGCTTCGTCTCCTTCTTTGATGATGCAGGAGCCAAACAGGGTCAGACGCAGCCGGGTTCCCCTTGCCAGTTCTGCAGAACGGAACATAATAAGAACATAGAGGTCCCGATTCGCATGACTGCTGTTGCCCCATCCGTTGTTCCCGCGCTGCCTGCCGCGCTCGCGCTTGCCCCCGGCGGGGCCAGCCATGCCGAGCTGTTTGCCAGCGCGCAGGACTGTGCCGGCGCGGCCTTTGCCCTGGCGCTGGAAAACCAGCGCGCCGCGCTGGGGGATGAGCGGCCTTGGCTGTGGGTGCAGGATCGCGCCGCCTTGCGGCAGACCGGGCGGCCCTATCGCCCCGGCCTGCCGCACGCGCTGCGCCACCGGCTGATCCATGTCGCCACGACCACGCCCGAGGACGCGCTGTTCGCGCTGGAAGAAGGGCTGCGGTGCCGTGACCTGGCCTTCGTGGTGGGGGAAATCGCCGGCAATCCCCGCGCTCTCTCGCTTACCGCTCAGCGCCGGCTCAGCCTGGCGGCGGAGAAGCATGGCGCGGTGCTGTGGCTGGTGCGCGTGGGGGCACAGCGTGATCTCTCTTCCGCCCGCCAGCGCTGGGCGCTGCGCCCGGCCGCCTCGCTCCCGCCGCGCTGGAACCGGCAGGCTCCCGGCACCGCTGCCTGGCACGCCGAACTGTTCCGCGCCCGCAACCACCCGCCTGGAGAATGGATCCTGCGCGATGACGGACAGGCCCTCGTCGCCCAGCCGGCCCAGCAATCGACGCATCCTGTCGATCTGGCTGGCGCGGCTGGCGATCGACCGCTGGCGGCTGGTTGAAGGGCTGCGTGCGGGGGAGGGTGCTGATGCCAATCCCCAGGCCCTGATCAGCGAGACCGCCCACGGCCCGCGGATTACCGCGACCAATACGGCTGCGCAGGAAGCGGGGGTGCAGACCGGCACCATGCTGGCCGATGCCCGCGCGCTGTGCCCCGAACTGGCCGTCGCCCCGGCCGATCCGGCTGGCGACCGCGCCTTGCTGGAGGCGCTGGCGCTGTGGGCCCAGCGCTGGGGCCCGTGGTCGGCGCTCGACCTGCCCGATGGACTGGTGGTCGATGTGACCGGGGTGGCGCACCTGTTCGGGGGTGAGGCGGGCCTGATCGCCGATGCTGCCCAGTCCATTGCCAGGCGCGGCTTTGCCGCCCGGCTGGCGATTGCTCCCACGGCGGGAGCGGCCTGGGCCTTGGCGCATTACGGGCCGCAAGGGGCGATCCTCCAACCCGGTGACAGCCTTGATCAACTGCCGGTCGCCGCGCTGCGGCTCGATCCGGCAACCGTGCTGGTGCTGCGCCGGCTCGGCCTCAAGCGGATCGGCGAACTTTCGGGCGTCGCGCGCGATGCGCTGGCGCGGCGGTTCCGCAATCACAAAGCACCCGCCGCCAATCCGCTGATCCGGCTTGACCAGTTGCGGGGACTGGTGCCGGAGCCGTTGTTGCCGGTCCTGCCGGTCGATGTCCCGCTGGTCCAGCGGCGACTGATGGAGCCGATCCGCCACCGCAGCCTGCTCGACCAGGTGCTGGGCGATCTCTGCGCCGACCTGGTGCGGCTACTGGAAGGGCGGGCACTGGGCGCGCGGCGGCTGGAACTGGCGCTGTGGAAGGTTGATGGTGAAGTGCTGCAACGCCGCCTCGAACTCGCTGCTGCCAGCCGCGATCCGGCCCATATCGCCGCGCTGTTCGGCCGTAAGCTGGACGATATCGACGCCGGGTTCGGGATCGAACTGGCCCGCCTGCGCGCGCCGTGGACCGAGCCGCTGCCGCTCAGCCAGCGC
>Ga0315907_10000023_pt1 | contig 207825 bp, 198 predicted proteins | sample LakEriMetagenome_3_FD_203525 | JGI IMG/M metagenome (GOLD analysis project Ga0315907, IMG submission 203525) | Freshwater fungal communities from buoy surface, Lake Erie, Ohio, United States - Buoy 12 MA123 | ecosystem: Environmental > Aquatic > Freshwater > Lake > Lake biofilm | place: USA...
TGGGTCGCACGGTTGTGGTTGTGGTGGGTCGCACGGTTGTGGTTGTGGTGGGTCGCACGGTTGTGGTTGTGGTGGGTCGCACGGTTGTGGTTGTGGTGGGTCGCACGGTTGTGGTTGTGGTGGGTCGCACGGTTGTGGTTGTGGTGGGTCGCACGGTTGTGGTTGTGGTGGGTCGTGTGGTTGTGGTTGGTTTAACTGTCGTTGGCGTAGCAGCTGGTAGTCCTGACGCCTCGGCGCTCGAAACCATCGGAATAGTAAGAAGATTGAGTGATACGAGTACCAGAGATTGAACTGCTTTCACTTTCAATTGACATTTGTTCATTTTCAACTTCGATTTCTTCAGAGAGGGATCAAATAGGTTGGTCGTTGCCAAAAAGTTAAATCATTAGGTCATTTACTCTTTGCTAGTTACTGTCACAGCCTAGTTATCTGGGGTGAATTCTCGTTTCTTCGCAGATTTCTTGTGCCCTGCTGCAAAACCGGCCTCAATCAAATGCCAGCCAAATTAGGCTTGCGCCATGCCGTTGGTGACCATTGTGATGCGGACGTATGAGCGTCCGATCTTCTTGGCACGGGCGCTCGCCAGCGTCTGCAGGCAGACATTTTCTGACTGGGAACTCGTTGTTGTCAACAATGGCGGCGCGCCACAGCCAGTTGACCATCTCGTTCACATGGCGCGGCAATCACATCCGTCTGCTGATATTCGCGTTATTCATCTGTCAGATCGTGTTGGCATGGAAGAGGCCTCCAATACTGCGCTTCGAAACTCGTCATCAGAGTTTTTCGTTATTCACGACGACGACGATTCGTGGAAGCCCGTCTTCTTGGAGATTGCTGTCGATGCTGTGCAACGACATGTATCCGCTAGTGCTGTGGTGACAGGCGTCGTTCGCGTGCATGAAACGTTCAGAAATGATCGTGTGTGGCCCGTGGAAAATGAGATGTTCCCTCTTTCCCAAGAGAGGCTCACGCTTCCTGGAATGATTGGACGAAATACTTTCCCACCTATTGCTGCTGTGTTTCGTCGATCAGTGTTGGACAAAGTGGGGATGTTCGATTCTTCACTACCGGTACTTGGCGATTGGGAATTCAATTTGCGTGCTCTCACGGTTGGAGAGTTTGTTTTTCTTCCCGAGCGACTTGCGAACTATCACACGCGAACATCAGACAGCGATGTTGCTGCAGGTAACTCAATCATTGTTGGGCAGAACCTGCATCACGAGGTGAAGAAGCAATTGCAGCAACGCTGGGACAGCGAACCATGGGAAGAGGGCATCTCTAAAGGGGAGAAGTCTCGACAGATGTTCGCCGCGATGGAAGCAGACGAAGCAACTCAACAAGCACACGAACACGTGCGGTTGCGTCAACAGCGGACAGTGGGTGCGCGCGTTCGTCGCGCTGTGGGTGTCTTGGTGGCCCCTCGTCGTTTACTGCATGGCGTTGTACGGCGCGTTCGTCTCAGGGTGGGTCGCTAATGCAGGTACTGACCCCTAGTGAAGTCTTGAATGCACATCCACAGGCCACAGTGCTATCGCTTGACTTTTTCGACACCTTGATTACGCGATCGGTCGCTCAGCCAACTCATGTGTTTGCCGAAGTGGAACGCCAACTCATCAACGAGTTTGGACGTGAATGCATGGGGTATGCACGCTCTCGTATTCGATGTGAGCACGACGTGAGAGTGCGTGTAGCAGCAACAGGTTCATTACGCGACATCACTCATGACGAAATCATGCAGGAAGTCCAACGCCACTATTCAGGCGCAGCTTTCATAGAGCGTGCAGGTCACATTGAAATTGATTCAGAGATTGCAATGGCCCAGGCGGTGCCATTTGGCCAGCACCTAGCCGACGAAGCACGATCACGTGGTCTGCGAGTCGTCATTGTGAGCGACAACTACATGTCGGCACAGCATCTTGTGCGCATGGCGCACGCAGCCGGAGTGACATGGGTTCAGGCCAGTGACATCTTCGTTAGCTGTGAGCATGACGCTATGAAACACAATGGCTCGCTGTGGAAGAAAGTCGTGCCTCAATTGGGAGTTCCGGCAAAAAACATTCTTCATGTTGGGGACCACACAATTCCCGATGAAACTGAGCCGAGCAAACTTGGAATTGCCTGCTACATCGATTCACGCAGTTCGCAGTGGCAGCGACACGCATTGAATGCAAACCCCAGCGTGTTGCCTTTGTCGCGCATTGAAGCATTTCAGCGGACTTCTGACTACGAGACCTCTGAAGGAGTTGCACGCCACCTCGGCGGCGGGCTTGTGGCAATGATGGTGGCTGCACAATTGAAAGACTGCATTGCCGCTGTGCGCCAGCGAGATGTTGCAAGTCTTCACTTCGCAGCCCGTGATGGTTGGATGGCGCATAAGGCGTGGAATGAATTGCGGCAGTCATGGAGTGATTTGCCCAATGCGTCGTACCTATCGTTCTCTCGCTCGGTTATCGGGCGCGCAAACATCACCGTGGTTGATGAAAAAGTGGCAATCAGATTTATTGATGAACACGAAAGGCTGACGCCGCAAAGACTGTCTTCGCGATTTGGGTGCGACATCGTCTCGCCATATGCAGATGACGCCGAGCTAGACGCAGACACGGCCCGCACGCTCATCATGGACAACAGCGACCGCATTGTGGATGCCTCACAACAATTACGTCAGCGACTCGTTGGATATTTGCGTCGAAGTGGAATTCTTGCGCCCGGTCACCACATAGTTGTGGACCTTGGTTGGCGCGGCGCCCCCATGGCCGACCTCGCTGACATTGTTGCCGCAGAAACTGACGGAGCCGCAACCATTGAGGGACGGTTCCTGGGGTTGTACTGGGACGCCACCATGAATCGTGTTCGTTTGCCTTTACATGGTTTTGCCATGGACGACCTTGGTCCGTTGAACGACAACATTCGACTTCTTGGAGCTGTTCGTTTGCTTGAATTTGTGGTCACTGCACCACATGGCTCTGTTATTGATTTTTCTGGACCAGAAAAAAACTGTGAACCTGTGTACGCATCCATGGCTCACCAGTCGCGTCGTGAAGAAGAATTTGTTTCCGATGTTCTCGATTCTGCAGTGCGTGGTGCGCTTCAGATTGCGTTAGGAACACATCCGTCGGGCGTTGTCCTAGACGACATCACTCCTGAATCGGTGTGGGCCGCCATGATGCAAGTGGCGCACACACCGCGCGCCGACGAATTAGACGCACTGCGTGAACACGTGCATGTTGCATCGGTCGATCACGCCGATGGCGGTATTCCACTCATCGCGCCTGCACCACGCTGGTCGTCCACACTTCCTGTTCAGTGGTACTCGCGTCTCTATGACGACACGATGAAAACACGTTGGTTTCAGGGGTCGCTTCGTGAGTGGGAACGTCATGACTCGTCACGAGATTTCGCTGAAGGCATCATGCGGCTGTGGCCTTTTATGGGCCCCGTGTGGTGCGATGCACCGTAGGGTTCTTGTGTGATTATCGACATTCAGTTCAACCAAGGCTCGGCATCGTGGCCCGCGTTGCGCGACGGAGTGCTGACCGCCGAGGCGGCCGGATTTTCCACTGTATGGAACTTGGATCATTTTTCCGGTGCCATGTTCAATAGCGACTCCATGATGGAGTGTTTCACCAGTCTCACCGCGTGGGCCACGGTGACATCGCGCATCAAAGTGGGCACGTTGGTGACGAATATCAATAATCGTCACCCAGGGTTGCTGGCCAACATTGTCAGTTCGTTGCAAGACATTTCCGGCGGGCGACTCATGTTGGGCGTCGGTGCGGGTACATCACCCAATAGCCCGTACGGTGCTGAACAACGCGCGTTGAACATGGACGTTCTCACGCCAATGTCTGCACGTCATCAAAAACTTCTGGAGAACATCACCACAATGCGATCCATCTGGGCTCATGATCGAGATGCATTGTTTGAAGGGTTTCCACGCCCAGCAACAGTTCCGCCCATCATCGTTGGTGTGAACAGTGTTGGTTTGGCGAAGCTTGCCGGACAGCATCTCGATGGAGTGAACACACGCTTCAATCACCCCGATCGCGCATCACTCATTCGCGCAGCGCTCACGGCACGCGGAAACACCCCTGGATTTGACGTCTCGGTGTGGTCGCCGTTTGTTCCAGAGTATGCAGACCCAGATCATCCGTTCCATAAGGAATTAGTGGCCGATGGCGTTACTCGTCTCATTATGTTTGATCTGGGCGCTCCGCATCTTGAGACCATCCAGAAAACTGCGCGCTATTTAGCCTGAACGAAGAGCGGTTCGCCTGCTGCAATTCGCCAACGAATTGCTTTCGACAAGATGAAAATCATCATTGGAATGGTGAAGTAGTTGATGACCGACATGACGATGTCATTCAACATCCACCCGTAGATCATCCACGACGCTGACGACACGATGGTCATCATCCAACTCATCACAGAGATGCCATGAAGGTTTTCCGTTTTGATGACGTGTGCGACTTGTGGCATCAGAGAGGTGACGCTGACTGTGGTTGCCATCCAGCCCACCACCGACGGAGACACGGGCACGGCAATGAGAAGAAGCGCTGCAAGCGCTGCTGCAAATTTCAGTAGAAGCGCAATGGGCATGCTGCCGTGTTTGTACAAGACACTGATGATGATGAGTTGTGCCGTAATGAATGAGCCATTTGAAAACCAAATGGCTTCGCGCCCCATGGAGACGCCATAGGTAAACCACAAGGCCGAACCCACCAGGCCGTGCGCAACGCTAAATGGAGAGATGCCATGGGACGTGTCTCGTCTGACCATTCGCCACACTTGCGGCCAAATAAAGATGAGGCTGGTGAAGGTGCACCAGACACCCATAGCGGCATTCATTACTTAACGACGATATTCACAGTGCGTCCGCGCACCACAATGGTCTTGACGGGAGTCTTGCCTTCAAGTGCTGCTACCACGTTGTCTAGTGCCATAGCTGCCGCGATGTGTTCATCGTCGTTGGCATCTGGTGCAACAGAGATACGGCCACGAACTTTTCCGTTGACTTGAACAGGAACCTCAATGACATCTTCTACCAGCAACGCAGGATCTGCTTGTGGGAAGGGCACGTAGGTCACTGTGGTGGAATGACCGAGGCGACTCCACAGTTCTTCGGCAAGGTGTGGGCACAACGGCGACAACATCTGCACTAACGGTTCCACCACAGCGCGTGGAGATGTTCCGAGAGCAGAGGTGTGCTGAGTGAGGGCATTGTTGAACTCGATGAGCTTGGCAATAACGGTATTGAAGCGAAGACCATCCATGTCTGCTTCAACACCAGCAATGGTGCGGTGCAGATGACGCAACAATTCTTCTGGTGGGGCATCGTTGGTGACAACAAGCTCTCCCGTGTCTTCATCAACCACGTTGCGCCACAGGCGTTGAAGAAAACGTTGCATGCCCACAACATCTCGCGTGTTCCACGGACGGCTTGCATCGAGCGGGCCCATAGCCATCTCGTACAAACGGAACGTGTCGGCGCCGAACTCTTCGTACATTTCATCGGGCGTAACGATGTTCTTCAGGCTCTTGCCCATCTTGCCGTATTCACGTGACACCGTCTCGCCGTTCCACGTGTATGTTCCGTTGTCTTCCACTACCTCTGCGGCGGGGACTGTTTGACCACGGGCGTCGCGATATGCGTAGGCCTGAATGTATCCCTGGTTGAACAAACGATGGAATGGTTCTTCGCTGCTGACATGACCGAGGTCGTGCAGAACTTTGTGCCAGAAGCGTGCGTACAGCAAGTGAAGAACAGCGTGTTCAACGCCGCCCACATACAAGTCGACGCCGCCGGTATGGCCTTCACCTTGTGGTCCCATCCAGTAGCGCTCCACTTCGGAGTCAATGAAAGTGTCTGCATTGGTGGGGTCGAGATAGCGCATTTCGTACCAGCACGAACCCGCCCATTGCGGCATCACATTCACTTCGCGCTTGTATTCGCGTGGTCCATCTCCAAGGTCGAGCGAGACGGTGGTCCATTCCTTCACTCGTGCAAGAGGGGGAATGGGGTCACTGTCTGCATCATTGGGATCGAGTGCTGTTGGCTTGAAGTCGGCAAGTTCTGGCAGCAAGACAGGCAGTGCAGATTCGGGAACTGCGTGTGCATTGCCATGTTCGTCGTACACGATGGGGAATGGTTCGCCCCAATAGCGCTGACGAGAGAACAACCAATCGCGCAGGCGATAAGTGGTGGTGGCTTCGCCGTGCCCATTGCTTTCTAGCCATGTATTCATGCGCGTCTTCGCCTCACTAATGGAGGTCAGTCCGTTCAAACTGAGCGAGTCGTTTGCTGAATCGATGTATTCACCGTCACCAACGAACGCTTCTGGCCATGTTGAGCAATCGCTGCTTGGCGCAATGTTGCGCTGGTCAAACCACGACTGTGGGGGCATTTGCGTTGCAACGATGGGCAAGTTGTAGGTGCGCGCAAAGTCGAAGTCGCGTTGGTCGCCGCTTGGTACTGCCATGATGGCGCCAGTTCCGTATCCCATCAGCACATAGTCGGCGATGAAAATAGGAACGTCTTTGCCAGTGACAGGGTTTGTTGCGTACGCGCCCGTAAAGACGCCGGTCTTTACTTTGGAGTCGTCTTGACGTTCGTCGTCGGCCTTTGCGGCTGCTTCGGCGACATATGCGGCAACTGCGCTGGCCGCATCGGGAGACGTCACTGCAGAAACGAGAGGATGTTCTGGTGACAACACCAAGAAGGTGGCACCAAACAACGTGTCGGGTCGAGTGGTGAACACTTCAATTGCGCCCGCAGAAGACGTAAACGAGACACGAGCGCCTTCGCTTTTCCCTATCCAATTGCGCTGCATCAACTTGATGGGCTCTGGCCAGTCCAACCGGTCGAGGTCATCAATAAGGCGATCTGCATACGCAGTGATACGCATCATCCACTGGCGCATGTTTCGCTTGAACACGGGGTAGTTGCCAATGTCGCTGCGGCCATCGGCGGTGACTTCTTCGTTCGCCAGAATTGTTCCGAGACCAGGGCACCAGTTCACGGGTGCATCGGTGAGATACGCCAAACGATGTGAGTCGATGTAGTCGTGCTTTTCTTGTGCGGTGAAGTCTGCCCATGCACGATTTCCGGGAAGTTGGTGAGTTCCCGATTCGCACTCCGCCACCAATTCGTTAATGCGTCGAGCACGGTTTTGTGTGGTGTCGTACCACGCACCGTGAACTTGCAAGAAAATCCACTGTGTCCATTTGTAGAACTCTTCATCGGTGGTGCTGACGCTGCGGCGCGCATCGTGGCCAAGCCCAAGTCGACGCAACTGACGACGCATATTCGCAATGTTTGATTCGGTGTTGATGCGCGGATGAATGCCGGTGGTGATGGCGTGCTGTTCTGCGGGCAAACCAAAACTGTCGTAGCCCAAAGCATGAAGAACGTTGTAACCCTTCATTCGCTTGAACCGGGCGTACACATCTGTACCGATATAGCCAAGTGGGTGACCTACGTGAAGACCAGCACCAGAGGGATACGGGAACATGTCCAGAATGAAGGCCTTCGGTTTTCCGGCCAAACGCTCAAGATCCTTCAGTGGGCCGGCGGGGTTTGGTGCGTTGTACGTACCTTCGGCATCCCAGGTGTCTTGCCAGCGTGACTCAATATCTGCTGCAAGGCGTGCCGAATAACGAAAGGGAGGAAATTTTGTCGCTCCAGCGGAGGAGGGCATCGCCGAGTCAGTCATGGTTGTGCCATTCTAGATGCCGTGTCCAAACAACGCCCAAGGTCGGGTCGCCGTCAGCCGAAGGGCGGTTCCTCTCACGGGTACCCCCGCACTGCGCGACTATCGGAAGTTCTTCGCGAAGTCATCGCCGACGAACTCACTCGCATCGATGATGAACGGCTTGATTTGGTGACCGTCACTGCAATCGATGTGGACCCAGAGATGAATCGCGCCATCGTCTACTTCGACTCCATGTTTGGTGAAGAGGGCGACGAAGGTGTCATTGAGGCCATGAACGAACATCGTGCCCGCATTCAGGCATCCATTAATCGGCAGATGCATGCGCGCAAGACTCCCATTCTCAGTTTCAAACCAGACGAAGTCATTCGCAGTGCGGCTCGAATTGAAGAACTGCTGCGTCGCCAACCCGACACATCTCCCATCGTTCCCGACGACGACACGCAGTAGTACATGGCCAGGCGTCGACCGCCCACTGTTCACGGTCTCGTTCTCGTAGACAAACCCGCAGGCATGACAAGCCACGATGTTGTGTACAAGCTTCGGAAACATTTTGGTGAAAAACGAATTGGTCACGCGGGAACCCTTGATCCTGATGCCACTGGTTTATTGGTGGTGGGCGTCGGCAATGCAACACGACTTATTCGTTTCATGGGTGATATGGACAAAACGTATTCGTGCGAGATTGTCTTCGGGTCTGAGACCGACACCTTGGACGATTCAGGAACTGTCACCCATACTCACGACATGACGCCGCCACACATTGATGATGTGCGGCGCACTATTGCAGAGAAGTTTGTGGGAAATATTCTGCAAGTGCCACCCATGGTGTCCGCGCTGAAAGTAGATGGAGTGCGATTACACCAACTGGCGCGCGAGGGAATTGAAGTGGAACGCCAAGCCCGACCCATCGCCGTGTATTCATTTGATGTGGAGCCCACAGAGAACCCCATGATCATTCGTGCCATGGTTCGTTGTGGTGGCGGCACATACATTCGTTCTTTGGGCGCAGACCTTGGCACTGCATTAGGTGGCGGTGCGCACATTCGCACCCTGCGACGTCACACCACTGGTCCGTATTCCATAGAAGAAGCCTGCACGCTTGAACAACCAGTTTTGTTGCCCGTGCGTGACGCGGTGCGAGCGTTGACAACTCATCAACTCACTTCAGAAGAAATTGACGATGTGTTATTCGGCAGAGTTCGCGAAGCTTGGGATGGTGATGGTCCGTGGGCGGCGGTGGACTCGCATGGTGAACTTGTTGCGGTCTTCGAACTGTGGAAAGACCGTATTGCCAAACCGACGGTGGTGTTTGGGGGCAGATAGCGTTGCCACTCGTGCGCGTCATCACCGACCTCTCCGCCAGTCCGTGGCCAGATCAACGGGCCGTTGTCACCATTGGTGCCTACGACGGTGTGCATCTTGGACATCGGGCGGTCATTCGACAAGTTCAGGCTCGCGCTCACGAACTTGGCGCTCTCAGCGTGGTGGTCACGTTCGACCGTCACCCCGCCAGCATTGTGCGCCCAGATGCTGCGCCGCGTTTGTTGACAACCGTTGAACAAAAGATTGAACTTTTAGAGAGCACGGGAGTTGACGCCGTTGTTGTCGTTCCGTTTGACCCTGAACAAGCTCGTGAGACTCCGGTTGATTTTGTTACTCGAGTCTTGGTCAATGTGTTGCGAACACAGGCCGTCATTGTTGGATCAGATTTTCACTTCGGACACATGCGTCAAGGAAACGTGACCTTGTTACGTGAAATGGGGGAACGCCATGACTTCACGTGTGAGCCCATTGTTCTCATCCCGCGTGCCGACGGAGTGAACGAGCCCGTCAGTTCAACAGCAATTCGTCGTGCATTGGCTGGCGGCGAAATAGATAGCGCCACACGCATGTTGGGTCGTGCGCACGAAGTGCGCGGCACGGTGGTGGCAGGCGACCAACGCGGTCGCACCATTGGTTTCCCCACCGCAAACGTTCACATTCCGTCTGGCATGTGCTTGCCAGCCGATGGCGTGTATGCCGGTGTTTATCGACGCCCCGACGGCAGTGAGCATTCGTGCGCTATCAACTTGGGTCGCCGTCCAACGTTCTATGCCAATCAGGACTACTCCTTGTTAGAGGCGTACTTACTCGATTTCACTGGCGATCTGTACGGAGAAGATGCCGCAGTTCAGTTCGTTGCGTTTTTGCGTAGTGAAAAACAGTTCGGTGGTATCGACGAGTTGAAACAACAACTTGTCAAAGACATCGAGAACGCGCGGTCAGCGGTTCTTGCGCGCCACAGCGCTTAGCTGCCAACTGATGGCGACAAATGCTTGTACGCCGTGTTGCGTTGCGTCAGAACTCGACGCAACGGCGCAACAATTTCGCCGAAGCGACCTTCTGTCATTGCTTGGCCATGATTGGCGCCTGCAGCACGAGAGATGTTTTCGTCCATAAGGGTTCCACCTAGGTCGTTACAACCTGATTGCAACAACTGCGCCGCACCGTGAGTGCCAATCTTTACCCAGCTTGCCTGCACGTTGTCGATAAGGCCGTCATAAAAGATGCGTCCAATCGCGTGCATCAGAATTGTCTCGCGGAATGTTGGACCGCGGCGAGATTTCTTTTGCAAATAAATGGGTGACGCCATGTGCACGAATGGCAATGGAATGAACTCGGTGAACCCACCTGTTTCTTTTTGCAGCTCGCGAGTGACCACCATGTGATTGGCCCATGAATCGGGATGTTCAACACTGCCGTACATGATGGTGATGTTTGAATGAAGGCCAACGGAGTGTGCTTGCCTATGGCACTCCAGCCATTCTTCAGTATTCACTTTGTCGGAACAGATAATGGCGCGAATCTTGTCGTCCAAGATTTCTGCGGCTGTTCCGGGAAGAGATGCAAGGCCTGCGTCTTTCAAACGCACCAGGTAATCACGCAACGATTCGCCGTTGCGATGTGCGCCTTCAGTGACCTCAAGAGCAGTAAAACCGTGAACATGCATGTCGGGAACAGCAGACTTCACGGCACGTGTGACATCGATGTAGTAGTCGCCGTCGAAGTCGGGGTGAATACCACCTTGGAGTGTTACTTCTGTTGCACCCATGTCCCATGCTTCGCGGGCACGATCTGCAATGTCATCCAATGTGAGTAGGTACGGAGTGCCTCGAAGGTTTAGCGAAAGGGGACCCTTGGAGAACCCACAGAACTTGCACTTGTACGTGCACACATTGGTGTAGTTGATGTTTCTGTTGTGCACCCAAGTGACGGTGTTGCCCACTGCGTTGAAACGCAGTTCGTCTGCGTAGTCGGCAATGAGTCCCACCTCTGGTCCACGCGCACGAAAGAGATCAATGATCTCTTGTTCACCGAGTTCTTGGCCGTTTCGGTGACCGTCAATAATTTCTGCAACGCGACCACGCGCAAAGGGTCGTGGATGTGGCACCAATGTCATGGGCTTCACGTTTGACCCTGAATACCACTGCGTTGATTTGTGGCCGACAAGAACAACTTCGGCACCGTCGTGCACAACATCTGCTGCTGTGACTTTCTCTGGCCAGATTGCACCTGGATCGTCGCGGCCAAGACCTTCAGCATCGGTGCGGTCCAAGACGGGGAAATGCAACGAAGAGTCGAGCCACTTGTCTGGTGCAGTTGCGAACTCTGGATAAATGGTGAGGCGTGGCGCTAATGCAAAGCCACGATCTTCGGTGACATCACGCAATCTGTCTAGTGCGGGCCATGGGCGTTCGGGGTTGACGTGATCTGCGGTGACAGGGGAGACGCCACCCCAATCGTCAATTCCCGCATCAAGCAACACACCGAAGTCGTCAGACAAATTGGGTGGAGCTTGTAAGTGGATGCTGGGCGGAAGGATCAGTCGTGCAACAGCAATTGACCACAAGTACTCATCTTCTGGGCATGGCTTGGCTTTGTGCATTGCTGTGCCGGCTTTTGGCAGGAAGTTCTGCACGATGACTTCTTGAACGTGTCCGTACGTTTGGTGAGCAGCAGCGAGGAGTGCGAGGGCGTCAATGCGATCTCGACGATCTTCGCCAATACCCACCAAGATTCCCGATGTAAACGGAATGGCTAGTTCGCCCGCAAGACACAAGGTGTCAATGCGTCGTTGCGGTTCTTTGTCTGGTGCACCGCGGTGACACTCAAGGTCATCTCGCAACGACTCCAACATCATTCCTTGAGACGGTGACACTGCGCGCAACAGTGCAAGTTCCTCTTCGTACAACGCACCTGCATTGGCATGCGGCAACAAACCAGTTTCGTTCAACACCAGTTGCGCCATGTCGTGCAGGTAATGAATGGTGGAGTCGTACCCGTTGTCGCGAAGCCACTGCGCAGCAACGTCGTAACGAAGTTCGGGCCGCTCACCCAATGTGAAGAGGGCTTCGTGGCATCCTTGGCGCGCACCTTGTCGCGCGATGGTCAAAATGTCATCGGCGGTGAGATAGGGCTTTTCTAGTCGTGCCGGCGGTTGAGCAAATGTGCAGTAGCCACACTTGTCGCGACACAACATGGTGAGCGGAATGAACACCTTCGGCGAAAACGTGATGCGTGTGCCGTGGGCAGCATCGCGAACGTCGCGCGCACGAGACATGAGATCGTCGAGCGACGCACTCATGAGGTCGTCAATGAATGACTGTTGAATGGGATGCGAGGACATGAGGTCATCGCGGGAGAACTGACGCAACAAGGCAGCACCTTTCAGGTGGACACAGCGGATGGGTTTTGTCAGTGCTGGTCGACTGCCTGAAAGCGAGTTAGAAAGTGCCTCCACGCGGTCGTGATGACCGAGCAACTACAGCGTAGACGGATTATTGGTCTGTGTCAGCGTTGGAGATGGCTTCAAACATGGCAGACACGTTGTGGCTGGTCATGGGGACTCTGTGCCCTGTGCGGCTGATGAAGCTCAATTGCACTCCCGTGGCGGGGTCGAGGGCGGCAAAGACTTGTTCGTGTCCTTCGCTGTCCACCACGATGTCGGTCAGGCGGGGAATGCCGGCCGAATCGAGGGCGTCGCGAGTGACGCCAGCATTGAACACTTCGATGGCGATGTGCTGGACTCCCGACCCGTGCTCGGAGAGCCGACGATGGACCGCGGGGTTGTGGTTGGGTCCCACCAGAACAACGTTCACGCCACCAGCAACAGCATTCACCACCGCGGGATCGTCGGTGCTGTTGGTGCGGAAACCAATTTCGTCGAAGAATTTCCGAGCAGCATCAAGATCGGCCACCGCAACAACAACGTGGTCGATACGAACAGCAACGGTGTCTAGTTGGCTACGTGAATGCGCACCCGCATCTTTTTCAGGAGTTGGTTCTTCGCGACTCTCGGCCGCTTCTATGCGGTGAGTCTCGGACAACAATGTGCGAAACAACTGCTCGGCAAAGTCGGCGTCAACTCCGGCATCGATGGCCCACTGACGACGAGACATCAATACGTCGCGCACACGATCTGGTTGAATAATTGCATCTCCAGAGTTGCCCTTTGTTTCTGCAACTTCACGAACAATGTTGATGCGTTGGGCAAGAAGTTGCACCAACGTTGCATCTAATTCGTCGATACGCGCACGAAGTTGAGAAAGGTCGGCCATGGTTATTTGTCTGCGTTCACGAGTCGTTCAACGTGTTTTGCCAGCACATCAATCTCAATGTTGACAGCGTCGCCCACCGCACGGTGACCAAGAGTGGTCACGTCGGCGGTGTGTGGAATGACGGCGACTTCAAAAGTGTCGTCAGTGAGATTGAACACAGTGAGGCTGATGCCGTCGACAGTGCAGCTTCCTTTTTCCACTACATATTTCATTAACTCGCGTGGAATGCGCACCACAAGTTGCGGAACAGGGGAGACAATTTCGCCCACTGCATCAACGTGACCAAGCACAATGTGGCCACCGAAACGACCGTTTGCCTGCATGGGTCGCTCGAGGTTGACGGGATCGCCAGGTTGCAAGTGGCCGAGGTTGGTACGCGAGTAGGTTTCGTCGGACACGTCGGCCACCCACCAGTTGGGGCCCTTGTCCACCAGTGTCAGGCAGCAACCGTTCACAGCAATAGAGGCTCCGATTCCTGAGTCTTCAAGGACAAGAGCAGCCGAAATGGTCAATTTGGCTCCCTCTCGGGCGGCAATGGTGCCTTTTTCTTCGACAATTCCGGTGAACACACTGTGGAGACTAATAGCCAGATGGGGTTGTAGGCACTGGGGAATGGCTCCTAGCCTTGAAGAGTCTCCGTGGGCTCCGGCGCGCGGACGATGTTTTTCCCAAAGGTTGGGACAAACGCCCTCTCTCACAAAAGGAACAGAGGCCATCATGTCGAAGAACGACACCATTGCTACGTACCGTCAGCACGGCACCGACACAGGTTCCCCCGATGTGCAAATTGCGCTCCTTACCGATCGCATTAACCACCTCACCGCGCACCTGCAGACACACCCTAAAGATCACCACAGCCGCCGTGGCTTGTTGATGTTGGTGGGTCGCCGTCGTCGCATGCTCGACTACGTTCGCGATCGCGACATTGCTCGCTACCGCGATCTCGTCGCAAAGCTCGGCCTTCGCCGCTAAATCACTTTCCCGCCAACAGTTTCAATTTGTTGTCGGTTGTCAGTCGAGAGTTCCGCGCCACCCATAGGTGTTGGCGGCGGGGTTGACGACTGGGAACCGGCGTTTGTTGGCGGAAAGCACAACAACATAAAAGGGAGTTCCCATGGCTGACGCAATTCGCGTATCTGCACCTGTATCGGGTTCAGAAAAGACCATTTCGTTCGAAACCGGAAAGCTTGCGACGCAGTCGCAAGGTGCGGTCATAGCAACAATCGGTGGTACCACCGTTCTTGCCACTGCAAACGCTGCTCGTGGCGTTCGCGATGGCATTGACTTTTTCCCGCTGACAGTCGACGTTGAAGAACGCGCCTACGCAGCAGGAAAAATTCCAGGCGCATTCTTCCGTCGTGAAGGTCGCCCCTCCGAGCAGGCAATTCTTACCTGCCGCCTTATCGACCGTCCTTTGCGTCCTGCATTCCCCGACGGCTACCGCAACGAGACACAAGTAGTCATCACCGTTGTTGGCGTCGACATGGAAAACCCACACGACGTCATTGCAATTAACGCATCGTCTGCAGCGCTCATGATCAGTGGAATTCCATTCGAAGGCCCCATTGGTGCTGTTCGTATGGCGTTCTCACAAGACGGTGAATGGATTCCTCACCCCACCTATGCAGAAGGCAACAACGGCACATTCGAAATTGTGGTTGCTGGTCGCGAACTCGACAACGGAGACGTCGCCATCATGATGGTGGAAGCAGGCGGCACCGAGAAGGCGTTTGAGTTCTACGCAGAAGGCGCACCAAAGGTGTCCGAACAAGTCATTGCCGATGGTCTTGAAGCATCGAAGCAGTGGATTAAAGAGTCCATTGGTTTGCAGCGCCAACTTGTTGCCAGCGTTATTGCAACAAGCGGACCAATTGCAGCACTGGAATACACACCAGTGCTCGACTACACCGACGAAATCTTTGCTGCAGTAGAAAAAGTGGCAACGTCAAAGTTGGCAACAGCTGTCACCATCGCACTGAAAGCCGACCGCAACGCTGCAACAGACGCAGCCGCTGCAGAAACTGTTGCTGAACTGTGTGGCGAAGGCGGAGCGTTCGCAGGCCAAGAAAAGGCAGTGAAAGAAGCAGTTCGCAGCCTCACCAAGAAGCTTGTTCGTAAGCGCGTTGTAGAAGACGGCATTCGTATCGACGGCCGCGGTCCACGCGATCTTCGGCCATTGTCAAGCGAAGTCGGAATCTTGCCTGCAGCGCACGGAACCGGATTGTTCCAGCGCGGCGAAACACAAGTTCTCAACGTGTGCACCTTGGCAATGCCTCGCATGAACCAAATGCTCGACACTTTGGGTCCAGACAACGAGAAGCGCTACATCCACCACTACAACATGGCTCCATGGGCAAATGGTGAGACAGGTCGCGTGGGTTCACCAAAGCGTCGCGAAATTGGCCACGGTGCTCTTGCCGAGCGTGCACTTCTTCCCGTTATTCCAAGCCAAGAAGAATTCGCATACGCCATTCGTTTGGTGTCTGAAGTTCTCTCTTCAAACGGTTCCACCTCAATGGCATCGGTGTGTTCATCAAGCTTGTCGCTTATGGATGCTGGTGTGCCCATTAAGGCTCCCGTCTCCGGCATTGCAATGGGTCTCATTTATGCAGAGGGTAAGTACCTCGCACTCACCGACATTCTCGGTGCAGAAGACGCATTCGGCGATATGGACTTCAAGGTTGCTGGTACAGAAGACGCAGTCACTGCATTGCAGCTCGACACCAAGATTGACGGTATTCCTGCCGACGTTCTTGCGTCAGCACTTCAGCAAGCACGCGATGCACGTATGGCAATTCTTCAGTCAATGAACACAGCATTGTCTGCACCTCGTTCCGAAGTCGGCGCAACTGCTCCGAAGATTGTTTCGTTCAACATCCCAATGGACAAGATTGGCGAAGTCATCGGACCAAAGGGCAAGGTCATCAACACCATTCAGCAAGAGACTGGTGCCGACATTGCAGTAGACGACGACGGCGCAGTCGGAATTGTCACCATTGGTTCACCAGACAGCTTCCGCGTAGAAGAGGCACGCGATCGCATCCTTGCAATCGTCGATCCTCCAACTGCAGAGTTGAACGCCATCTACAACGGTCGCGTTGTCAGCACCACCAAGTTCGGCGCATTCGTCAACATCCTTCCTGGACGTGACGGACTTGTTCACATCTCAAAGCTCGGTAATGGCCAGCGCGTGAACAATGTGGAAGATGTCTTGAACCTTGGCGATGTCATCCGCGTGCGCGTTGACGACGTTGACGACAAGGGCAAGGTCAGCCTCACTCCCGTTGACGAAGACGGCAACGACATCCCAGGCGGTGGCGGTGGTGGCGGTGAACGCCGCGAGCGTCGTGACGACCGTGGTGGACGTGACCGTGACGACCGTGGTGGACGTGACCGTGGAGGTCGTGGTGGACGTGATCGTGACGACCGTGGTCCACGTGAACCACGCGAGCCACGCGGCGATGCACCAAAGGAAGTCTCGTTTGAAGACGAATTCGAAAACGAACTTCGTTCCGAACTTGGAGACCTTGGCCCCGACACCCGTGGAGATCGCGGCGACCGTAATCGTCGCCGTCGATAACACGCTCTAACGACTACGGTGACTCCCATGATTCGTGTGGGAGTTGTCGGAGCCGCTGGGCGTATGGGATCCACTGTCTGTAACGCAGTTACAGACGCTGAAGGACTACAACTTGCTGCCGCTGTCGACGTTGTCGGCGGCGGCGGTGTTCTTCATGGCCTCACAATTGCATCAGACCTGAAGGCCTTGGCAGATGCCAAGTGCGACGTGGTGGTCGACTTCACCGTTGCAGACGCTGCACGAAAGACGCTTCCGTGGTTGGCATTGCATGGCATGCACGCCGTTGTTGGAACAACCGGATTCTCCGACGACGACATTGCGTCGTTTGGCAAAGCATTCACCGGCAGTAATTGCTTAATTGCTGCCAACTTTGCCATTGGCGCAGTTCTCATGATGAAGTTTGCAGAACAGGCCGCACCGTATTTTGAAACTGCTGAAATCATCGAGTTTCATCACAATGCAAAAGCCGATGCACCAAGTGGAACCGCAATGGCCACAGCACAACGCATGGCAGCAGCAAGTTCTGAATGGGCTGCAGACCCCACAAAACATGAAGTGGTTCCCGGCGCGCGTGGAGGAATGGGGCCTGGTGGCATTCGCGTGCATGGTGTGCGCATGGTGGGAATGACTGCATCACAAGAAGTCATTTTGGGAACCGCTGGTCAAACGTTGGTTATTCGCCACGACAGCAACGACCGCGTCAGCTTTATGCCCGGCGTGGTTCTTGCATGTCGCAAGGTGGCAGACCTTGGCAATCGCCTCACCATGGGAATCGATTCTCTTCTATAAACAAAAGAGCCTGTCCTGCCGAAGCAGAACAGGCTCTTTCTAAAAATGGTGAGTGTTACTTCAACGCGTTGATGGCTGCGTCGTAGTTGGGCTCGTTGGCAATGTCGGAGACAAGTTCTGTGTGAAGAACATTGCCTTTTTCGTCTGCCACAACAACAGCGCGTGCAAGAAGGCCATTGAATGCACCTTCGTTCAGCAAGACGCCGAATGCGTTGCCGAAGCCACCGCGGAATCCGGAAGCATTCTGCACGTTGCCAAGACCTTCTGAGCCGCAGAAGCGACCTTGTGCGAATGGAAGGTCGTTCGATACGCAATACACAACTGTGTTGTCGAGAGACGACGCAATTTCATTGAAACGGCGAACGCTTTGTGCACACGTTGGTGTGTCGACGCTGGGGAAGATGTTGAACACCACGCGCTTGCCAGCGAGGTCTGCATTGCTGAAGTCCTGCAGGTTTGCTGCGGTGAGGGTGAATGAGGGAAGCGATGCGCCCGGTGCGGGAAGATCGCCAACGGTGTTGACGGGTGTGCCGCCGAATGATGTTTGTGCCATGGGGCAGAGCCTACGCCCGCAAGTGGCTCATGCTTCGGGGGCGCCAGGGGACTTTCGGCGAGAGGTCTGAAAGAACGTGATGGCAAATAGGGCGCCAACAATCCACCATTGGTATTGGTCAATCCAGTCCAGGGCGGCACGAATCTGGTCTTCGAAGGCTTTCCCGCCGTACCACAGCACCGTGAGGCGGAAAATGATTCCGGCAATGACCGACGCAAAGAACTTTTTGGGAGCCATCTTCAGGTGTCCCACCAGGAGGCACACGATGTTTGACCCCGGCATGAGGAACACTGCAAGCCAACCAGCACGAATAGTGGCCGCTTCTGTCCATCGGTAAATGCGTGGCATTTCGCCCACTTGCGATTCGGTCCATCGCAGGGCGCGTTCACCGAACAACCGCCCCACGTAGAACAGTGCAGTGGCCGCAACAAGTAATCGAATGAAACCAATGAGGAAGAAGGGAAGTGGATCTATGTAGGGAACAGAGCCGAACAAGTTTCGGTTACGCGAACTGAGCATCAAGATGAGTGCCGGGCGGTCATCGACCAGGGCGGGCCCAATGTTTGTGCCAATGGTGCCGATGGCAAACAGAAAAGACGTAAAGACCACTAGCAACTTGCGCATTCAGAGAACGGTATCGGCTTCAGCCTTCCAAGTGACGGCAGGTACTTGCTACGGTTTGCCACGTGGCAGCAACGCCACCAAACCGAAGGGGAACACTATGAAGGGCTTGATGCAGCCAACCCAGTTGACCATCAACTACTTGTTCGATCGTGCCGAGAAGTACCACCCAGAGAAGAACATTGTGACCGCGACGGCAACGGGAATAGAGCGCACTACCTATGGCGTGTGGGCAGACCGCACTCGACGCCTCGCCACAGTGTTAGATCAGTTGGGTATCTCCAAACATGGCCGCGTGGGAACGTTCGCGTGGAACACACAGCGTCACCTTGAGTTGTATTTCGCTGCGCCATGTAGTGGTCGTATTGCGCACACCCTGAACATTCGTTTGTTCCCCGAACAACTTACCTACATCGTGAATCACGCCGAAGACGAAGTCATCTTCATTGACACCTCTATCTATCCGTTAATTGAGCCACTGCTGTCCACGTTCACCACGGTGAAGCACTTGGTGTTTATGTATGACGGCAAAGGCGAAGTACCAACATCGGTTCCTGGTTACACGGTTCACGAATACGAAGCGCTTCTTGCAAACGCCAAGCCGGCGCAATGGCCTACCGACATTGATGAAAACCAGGCTGCGGCAATGTGTTACACATCGGGCACCACGGGAAATCCGAAGGGTGTGGTGTACAGCCACCGCAGCACCTACTTGCACACAATGGGAACAATGATCGCCGACTCTGTTGGTGTCTGTGAGTCCGACATTCTTTTGCCTGTCGTTCCCATGTTCCATGCAAACACATGGGGACTTGCGCACGCAGGAGTTGCAACTGGCGCCGACCTCATCATGCCTGGCCCCGATTTGTCTGGGCCTGCAGTTGCAAAGTTGATCGTGGAAGAGAAAGTCACAGTTGCTGCTGGCGTTCCCACCATCTGGATGGCTGTGCTTCCTGAATTGAAGGGCAAAGACACTTCGTCACTTCGATGCATACCGTGCGGCGGATCTGCAGTGCCAAAGGCACTTAGTGAGGCGTACCGCGAACAAACTGGCTTGCCTATTTTGCAGGCATGGGGCATGACCGAAACAAGCCCAATTGCAGCAGTGTGCACACTGTCAAAGGCTGACCGCTTGCTTCCACAAGAAGAACAAGCTGAGTTGCGTACCACAGTTGGTCTCATCGCATTTGGCGTAGAGATGCGCGTAGTAGAACCAGGAACAACAACTCCGTTGCCATGGGATGGCGAATCAAGCGGTGAATTGCAGTGTGCTGGTCCGTGGATTGCTTCGAACTATTACAACGACCCACGTTCTGGTGAAAGTTTCACTGCCGATGGTTGGTTGCGCACCGGCGACGTTGCAGTTGTTGACGCAAAGGGCCGCATTCGGTTGGTGGACCGCACAAAAGACCTCATTAAGTCTGGTGGCGAATGGATTTCGTCGGTCGATGTGGAGAACGAACTCATGTCGCATCCAAAGATTGCCGAAGCAGCCGTTATTGGAGTGCCGCACCCCAAGTGGAGCGAACGCCCGCTTGCGTGCGTTGTGGTGAAGCCAGGAGAGACTCTCACCAAAGAAGACGTCATCGAACATTTGGTTCCGCGTCTTGCAAAGTGGCAGTTACCAGACGACGTGGTGTTCATTCCTGAAGTGCCAAAGACTTCGGTGGGTAAGTTCTCGAAGAAGACTCTTCGTGACCAGTTCTCCGATTACGTGTTGCCCGACGCGTAGTCGCGTTTACAAACGGCCCGAAGCGATGATTCGCAACAGTGCTGGAAGCTCAAAAGATAAGACCAGACAGAGCGGATTTTGTGATGTCATTCGCGGGATTGATCTTTGTGCAATTTGAGACTTGAGAGGTGAGATGACAGCACCAAAGCCCGAAATTCTCCGCGTCACAAGTGTTAGTTTTCAATCACTGACCGCATTCGGTCGGTACCTGAAAACTCGTGTCGTCCAAATGTGAAAGCAAATCCCTATGCCGCCGTATCAGAAAATAGATCTTCAATTGCAGGATGCCGTCACAGACATCAAGGCTGGAGTATTGCAACTACCTGAATTTCAACGAAAATTTCGGTGGAAACCATCTGAGCAGACCTCGTTGCTGGCGAGTATTCAAAGGAACTACCCAGTGGGCTCAATCCTATTGCTCGAAATTGCCGCGACAGGAGACTTGCCCTTTGCCATTCGGCCCTTTACCGGCGTATCTCCATCTTCGGTCGGTCGGCCCAAGTACTTGGTACTGGATGGACAACAGAGGCTCACCACGTGCTTTCAAGCAATGGCAGGAGTTGGTGCCAAGCGAGCTGTCATCGATTTAGAGAAACTATTCGAAGCCGCAAATGAAAATCATCCAGGTCAGGTTATTGACTTTGAAGAACTGATTCGCTTTGAACGGGCACCGAACCATCTTGACCAATTACTGATGAACAAGAATTGCTTACCATTTCAATTCATCCTTGATCGAGCAAGTTTGAGAGCTAACTTGCGTACTTATCGAGACGGTCTTTTGAACAATCCAGAGACAGAAGAACTTGGCAAGTTTGTTGACAATGATCTCGAGATGTATCTGGATGTTTTCTTCGAGTATTTGTTTCCCGCCGTTGTTTTGCCGTCAAATTTGGAACTTGAGGCAATCGCCAATGTGTTTACAAAAATCAATACCACCGGTCTGAGGCTGTCTGCTTTTGATCTCTGTGTGGCGGCTCTCTTTCCAAAAGACATCAGCCTCAGATCAATGTGGGAATTGGCCGTGGAGAGCGACAAAATAAATCGTTTCGGTGACGATGGAACAGAGATACTGCAGGCAATAGCTCTTTCAAATAATCTCAATTCAAGAAAAGCCACTCTGTTCAGCATCTTGAGGGACCATCACATTAATGGGACATGGGCAGACGCTGTCAATGCTTACAAGTCGGTTGCGGACTCTATGGAATTAGTAGGAATTTCGGGGGCAAAGACCCTTCCATACTCTGGAGCTTTGCCGGTTTTGATTGCGGCTACCTTGAAAGTTCCTGTGGGTAACCAGCCACCAGATAAAACTGCTCGGCAAAACAGAATCGCAAAGTATCTTTTCCACACGGCATTCTCTCTTCGTTACACCGAGGGTTTGGATTCCAAACGTGAGGAAGATTTTGTTGACCTCCTTGAGTTCTTCAGAAATGGAAACACCCCAAGATTCATGAGCAATGCCATCCCATGGGACACCGAGACTGTGATTCGTCTCGGTCGAGGTGGCGCCAGAAGCACTGCAGTCATGGCTCTTCTCAATCGTCAACGCCCATATGACTTGATTAATCATGATCAGCAGGTTGGTATAAATCGAGCCGACTGTTTGTCGGCAGAGGTCCATCACATCTTTCCTAGGGCCTATCTATCAACGGTTGGTAGGGCAGACGATGCCGATCGTGCCATGAACTTCACACTTCTGACACGTGAGTCAAACAACTTCATTAGTGACCGAAAACCGTCTACATACATCGCCGAGGTTCTTCAGTCGATTTCTGACGAGAATGGTTTAAATCAAGAGGCCTCTCGTGCAAAGCTTCTCGACATACTTAAGAGCCACTTTCTAGATGAAGCGTGTCTTAATGCGCTGCTCATTGACGACTATGACGCATTCTTGAATGCACGCAGTGAATGTGTGCGCGGGCAAGTGGAAGCTATCGGGATTGAATGTTTTAAACCGGTAGAAAGCGAAGTTGGCGACCTCGATGAAGACGAGGAGTTGGAGTAGTCGTCAATGTGGGTTGATTACTACCGGCCGAGTTTCATTCTCGATTTAGTAGTCGCGTTTACAAACGGCCCGACGCGATGATTCGCTGAAGGAACAATTGCGCGCGCTCCGATTGCGGTGCGGTGAACACTTGAGATGGCGGACCTTGTTCAATAATGCGTCCACCGTCTAGAACACACACCAGGTCGCTGGTGTCGCGCGCAAATCCCATTTCGTGTGTTGCCAACACAATGGTCATGCCCGTTGATTTCAGTTCGCGCACAACATCAAGAACTTCGCTAACAAGTTCGGGGTCAAGAGAACTGGTGATTTCGTCTAGCAACAACACTTCTGGCTCCACCGCTAGTGCTCGCACAATGGCGACACGTTGTTGCTGTCCACCAGACAACTGATCGGGGTATGCGCCAGCTTTATCGGCCAGACCGAACCGTTCAAGAAGCTCTAATGCCTTCACACGTGCTGCTGCTTTTGCAACACCGCGCGTGCGTGTAGGGGACAAGATGATGTTCTCCATCACCGTCATGTGGGGAAACAGGTTGAAACTTTGGAACACCATGCCAACACGTTGGCGAATGGGATTGGCATCAAGACCGGGAAGCGAGATGTCTTCTCCGTCAAGGAACACTTCACCATCGTCGATGGGTTCCAACAAGTTCAAGCAACGCAAGAGCGTGCTCTTGCCAGAACCGCTGGGGCCAATGAGAGTCACCACGGTTCCTTCGGCGATTTCGAGAGAAATTCCATTAAGCACGGTGTGGTTCCCGTAGGACTTCACGAGGTTGCGCACTGACATCTTCATGAGCGCACTCGAGTTCCGGTTGTGCGACGACGTTCGCGTTCAAGCAAATAGTCGGTGGTGCGTGTGAGCGGAATGGTGATGCACAAGAAGATGACTGCTGCAGCGACATACGGAGTGAAGTTGGCAAACTTCGACTTGTCCACTCCTGCGCGGCGAAGAATTTCAATAGGGCCAATCAGGCTGACCAAAGCGACATCTTTTTGTAACGAGACCATGTCGTTCATTAGTGGTGGCACAACGCGACGAATGGCTTGTGGAATAACCACGTGACGCATCGTTTGCCAATGGGTCAATCCAAGAGAACGTGCTGCTGCACGTTGAGATTCGTGAATGCTTTCTATTCCGGCACGAAACACTTCGGCTACATAAGAGGCGTAAGTGAGGACAAGCGCTACAGAGCCCCACAAAAGCGGGCTATTCCACGGACGTTCTAAACCTAGGCCGGGAACTCCAAAACCAATGAGGTAAATCCAGAGCAGCACTGGCACGCCACGCATGATGTCGGTGTAGGCAATGGTGAAAACGCGAACGGGGAAGAGGGCAGGCGAGCGAGAGTTTCGTGCCATTGCTACAAGCATGGCCAGAACCAAAATTGCTGGCGCACTCCACAGGAAAATCTTTACGTCAAGAACGAAGGCGTCAAGAAGGCGAGGAAAGGAATCACGGAAGACCTCGCCGTTAAAGAACGATGTGCGCACGCGATCCCATCGCGGCATTTGGGGCACCAAAATCACAATCGCGGCCACCACAATCAGCGAACTGATTGCGGCGACCGCGATGCTGCGACGTTTACGAGTTTTCTCGTATGCGGCACGACGACTTGTGGTTGTCACCATGGTGTTGTCGTACCGCTTCGTTTAGTTGTTATTTGATAACTGGAATGTTGGTGCTGGTGGACAACCACTGTGCCGTAATGCTGGCAAGTGTTCCGTTGTCCTTCAATGTTGCAAGTGCCGTGTTGACACATGTTGCAAGAGCGTTGTCCTTGTCAAACACAAGACCAAACTCGTCGGCAACTGCACCATCTTGCGCTGGGAACTGACCAAGAACTGCTGAACCTTCAATTTCAACAGCCGAGACATACAAGGCGGTGGGCAAGTCGAACACTGCTGCGTCGATCTGCTTGGCCTCAAGTGCAGCCTTCGCGCCTGCATTGTCGTCATACACGTATGGTTCGGTGTCTGGCTGAATGACATCGGTGATGTAGGTGAGGCTGGTTGTTCCGGCCTGTGCACCAAGCTTCAACTTCTTAATGTCAGCAAGAGTGGCTGCACCCTTTGCTGGCGAATCGTTGAGTCCGACAATTGCTTGGTTAGTGGTGTAGTAACCATCGCTGAAAGTCACAGTTTGCTTGCGCTCTTCGGTGATGGAGTACTGCTGCAAGTTGAAGTCGAAGTTCTTTGTTCCTGGCTGGATTGCTTCGTCGAACGTTGTGCGAACCCACTTGACGCTTGCATCTTCGAATCCAAGTTCGGTAGCAACTGCGTATGCAACAGCAGCTTCAAATCCTTCTTTGGACTCTGGCTTGTCGTTCAAGACCCATGGTGAATAGGCAGGGTCGCCCGTACCAATGGTGAGAACGCCTTCTTCAAGCGTCTTGCCAGTTGCACACTCTGCAGCGGACTGTGCTGCATCGCCTGCTGGTGATGTGGTGTCTGATGATGAATCGCTGCCACCGCACGCTGCAACAAGCAACGAGCCGGCGACGGCAAAGGAGAGCGCGAGTTTGCGCATGGGTTGGGTCCTTTCAGAGGGAATAGGGCAACGAGATACTAACGGCAGTAATTCCCGACCCAACAAGTCGGATTTCAGCATCTTGACTTGAGACACTTTGAGTCGTACTGTCTCACAGTGATGGGCGTCACACCTGCAGTCACTCTCTATGGCGAGGCCGAATGTGCGGTGCTCGATGCCACCCGCGAGTGCGTAGAACGGTTCGGATTTCAGAAAGTCACCATGGATGACATCTGCGTGGCAGCAAAAGTGTCGCGCGCAACGGTGTATCGCATGTTTCCCGGCGGTCGCGACGTGTTGTTCGAAGCAGTTCGCGAACGATCTCTGGCCGACTTTTTTACTGTCGTTCGTGCCCATGTGGAAGGCGCAGATTCTTTAGAAGAAGTTTTGGTGCGCTGCGTCACGGTCGCACACGCAGAGCTCATGGGTGACCAGCACTTGGCAACCATGCTGGCCACTGAGCCGGGTGAAACCTTGGGCGATCTCACCGTGAACGGCGTGTCGCGCATTGTGCGCGTCGCAGCTGAATTCATGTCACCGCTTCTGCATTCATTTGTTGAAGAAGCACGGGCACAAGAGATTGTGGAAATCATGTGCCGACTTGTTATCTCGGCGTTCTTAGCGCCCTCTCCGTTACTCGATTTTTCAAACGAAGCAATGGTGCGACGTCTTGTGCGCACCTACCTCGTAGCACCACTCTCTACCCATTAACCACTCACAAAGGAACCACACATGAGCATTGATGAAAAGAGCAACTCAGAACTCATCGGTCGCGATGAGCTGAACGACATTGAAGCAATCCTTGCCATCACTAACACTGATGTCGACGAGGTGGAGCACATTGTGAAGAACAATGCCGACAGCATCTTCACCTGGGACTACACCTTGGCCCGTCCGGCGTTGCGCAAGTTGTATGAAAAGGCAAAGACCGGTCAGTGGAACGGTGCAACAGACCTCGAATGGGACACCGATGTCGACGTTGAGAAGTCTGTTTTTGAAGACAGCCAAATCTTGGGAAGTGGAATGGAGCAGGCGTTGTACGCCGACACATCGCTTGGCAAGTGGGGCGACAAGGAATGGCTGGAGTTCGGCATTGAAGGTCGCAAGTGGCAGCTCAGCCAGTTCCTTCATGGTGAACAGGGTGCTCTCATTTGCACCGCAAAAATTACAGAGACCGTGCCCTGGTACGACGCAAAGTTGTACGCAAGCACTCAGGTTGTCGACGAAGCACGCCACGTTGAAGTCTTCGCGCGTTACTTGGAAGAAAAGATGGGTGGCGGCTATCAGGTCAATACTCACCTTCGTCTTCTGTTAGACGACATCATCAACGACAGCCGTTGGGACATGACGTACTTGGGAATGCAAATCATGGTGGAAGGTCTTGCTCTCGCCGCATTCGGATTCCTTCATGCAACAACAAACGAACCACTTCTGAAGAAGTTGCTTCGCTATGTCATGAGCGACGAAGCACGCCACGTGGCATTTGGCGTTCTCAGCCTTCAAGAGGTCTACAAGGAAATGTCCGACAAGGAAATGAAGGACCGCCAAGAGTTTGCCTACGAAGCAAGTGTGCGTATGCGCGACCGCTTCTTGCAGCAAGAAGTGTGGGACCGCATGGGTGTCAACACAAAAGAAATTGCTCCCGCAATGTTGCAAGACCCATCACGTCAGTTGTTCCAACAGATGCTGTTCTCGAAGATTGTGCCGAACTGCAAGAAGTTGGGCCTTCTCGACCGCAACGACAAGTGGCTGCGCCACAAGTTTGAGGAAATGGGTGTTATCCAGTTCGAAGATTGGCAAGACACAGGCGAAGAATTCACCGAATTTGAATTGGGAAAGGAAATGCCCGCCCTCGGCCAGCAGTAAAAACAACACCGTCTCGGAGCCCGTTCCCTTTTGGGGGCGGGCTCTTTGGCTGTGATGGGTCATAATTGACCCATGGCCCTTTTCGGACAAGTTCTCACGGCAATGATCACGCCGTTCGATGACAACGGTGCATTGAACATTGACGAAGCAGTCCGCCTTGCCAAATGGCTGCAAGACAACGGAAACGATGGTCTCGTGGTGTCTGGCACCACTGGTGAATCGTCCACATTGACCGACCAAGAGAAACTCGATCTGTGGGACGCAGTCATCAAGGCGGTCACCATTCCTGTTATCGCCGGGTCTGGTTCAAACGACACTGCACACTCGGTTCACCTCACCAAAGAAGTCACCAAGATGGGTGCTGCCGGAATTCTTGCGGTGGGTCCGTATTACAACCGTCCGCCACAATCTGGTTTAGAAGCTCACATCACCGCCATGGCCAACGCAACCTCGTTGCCGGTTGTTGTGTACGACATTCCCGTGCGCACCGGACGCAAGATCAACACCGACACTCTGGCTCGGCTGGCAAACAACGTAAAGAACATCAAGGCGTTGAAAGATGCAGCAGGTAATCCAGCAGAAACCGCAAACCTGATGGCGCAAGTTCCAAAAGATTTCGAGTTGTACTCTGGAGACGACGGCCTCACGCTTGCATTTCTTGCCTACGGCGGTGTGGGTGTCATTGGTGTAGCCACACATTGGAGTGCGCCAGAACATCAACTCATGATTAATGCGTTCAAGAACGGCGACGTTGCAACAGCGCGCGCCATGAACGACATTCTTCTCGAAAGCTACGCATTCGAAACTGGTGATGCGAATCCGAACCCCATTCCATCAAAGGTCATGATGAACACTCTTGGCTTCTCGGTAGGCGAGTGTCGCTTGCCAATGGGTCCGCCCCCTGCAGGTCTCGACAACCGCGCACGACAGGTGCATGCGAATCTTGAGAAAGCACGCGCTGGGTTGCGCGGCTAACACTCATGGCTTCTTCTATTCGAATTTATTTTCTTGGCGGTCTCGGCGAAATTGGCCGTAACTGCATGGTGTTAGAGCAAGACGACAAGTTGTTGCTCATTGACTGCGGTCTCATGTTTCCCGATGCAGACATGCACGGCATCGATCTAGTTCTTCCCGACTTCACATTCCTTATAGAAAACAAAGACCGCATTGTTGGCTGTGTTGCAACACACGGTCACGAAGACCATGTGGGTGGGCTTCAGTTCTTGCTTCGCGAATTGGAATTTCCTATTTATGGTTCTGCAGTAACGCTCGGTCTTGCTCGCAATCGCATTGAAGAAGCAGGACTTCTGAAGAACACCGACTTGGTGGTTGTTCGCGACGGAGAACGAATTGCTATTGGTCCGTTCGATGTTGAGTTCCTGCCCGTTACTCACTCTGTTCCTCATGCGCACGCCATCATCGTGCATACACCGCAGGGTGTCATTGTGCATTCGGGTGACTTCAAGTTGGATCTCACGCCCGTTGATAATCGCCGCACCGACTTGGCGCGCCTTGGCGAACTTGCCGCAACGGTGGGAATTCGTTTGTTGATGTGCGACAGCACCAATGCAGAAGAACACGGACATGCACCTAGTGAAAAGAGTGTGGGTGCTGTGTTGCGTCAGTTGTTCTGGGAACACAGAGATCGTCGCATCATTACCGCATCTTTTGCCAGCCATATTCACCGTGTGCAACAAGTAATTGAGGCTGCGCGAGACCACGGTCGAAAAGTGTGCCTCATGGGTCGTTCAATGCAGAAGAACATTGCATTGGCCATCGATCTGAAATTAATTGACGTTCCAGCAAGCGTTTTCATAGATGTTGAAAATGTGCACGACTATGCGCCAGAAGATGTGTGCATTATCTCTACGGGTTCACAAGGTGAACCAATGTCTGCGTTGTCTTTATTGTCGCGCGGTGAGAGTAAGTGGTTCACAGTAGGTGAGCACGACACAATCATTTTGTCCAGCCACGCAATTCCTGGCAACGAAGGAAATGTGAATCGCGTGATTGATGGTCTCATGCGCGCCGGTGCAAAAGTGGTGCACAGTGGAATTGCCGATGTACATGCAACGGGTCATGCCCAGGCCGACGAATTAAAGACGTATCACTCCATTCTTCGTCCGGAATGGTTTGTACCCGTGCACGGCGAGTTCCGCCACATGCGCGCCCATGCCGAACTTGCTGTTGTCATGGGTGCAGATCCGGCAAAGGTGTTGCAGGCAACTGACGGCGACGTTCTGGAACTCTCCGACGAGGGTCTTGTGTTCAGCGGGAAAGTTCCTGCCAACTATCTGTATGTAGACGGAATAGTTGGCGACGTTGGCCAAGGTGTTCTTCGTGATCGTCGAGTCCTCGCCGAAGAAGGTGTTGTGGTCATCGTGGCCACTGTCGATGCGCAGAATCATCGCGTCATCACTGGGCCGGAAATCATCACACGTGGCTGGGTATATGCGCCCGAAGCAGATGATTTGTTGGATGAGGCAGAGGCCCACGTGGAGCGAGCGTTAGTGAAGGCGCTGGACGAAGGGGTGTCTGACATTGACGCGCTCGAGAGGGAAGTGCGTCGCGCTGCAGGCAAATTCGTGAATGAGCGCACCAAACGCCGACCCATGATTGTGCCCGTCGTAATGACCGCCTAAGGGCGGGAAAGCCTTTCTGGGCGGGGGTATCCCGAACACCCGTTCACCCCAGGAGTACCTTTTTATTCATGTCTGGCAAGGGTTCTCGTTCGTCATCTGGCGGCTCAAAGGGGTCGGGTGGCTCTCGTGGTGGGGTAAAGACCCCGCCAAAGGGCAATAAGCGCCCTTCAGGAAAGTCCACCGCAAAGTCCGAAGAGTCGGCCGGCGAGTCGGTGCGCAATGTGGTTCGCGGTCGTGAAGTCGAGTTCTGGGGCATCGGCCTCATCAGCACGGGCATCGTTCTGGTGTTGTCCATGTATTTACATATGGCTGGACCATTGGGCAGTGGTATCGACACCATGTTTGGTTGGCTGCTCGGCCTCGGGCGTTTCGCACTTCCTGTCGTTGTTGTCGGAGTAGGCGTTGCAATGGTGCGCCGCCGCAGTGTTGAACATCGTGTGCGATTGGCAATTGGTTGGACAGTTGTTGTTCTTGCTGTCCTCGGTCTCTTGCATGTTGTAAACGGTGCAGACAAAATCGTTGCCGATGTCGACGCAATGTCGCAGGCCGGCGGTTGGTTTGGTGCAATTATCGGCGAGCCACTTCGTTCAACGCTGAGCTGGGCAGGTGCACTTGTTGTGTTGTTCGCAATTGGTCTTGCTGGTGCCATGTTGGTCACCGACACAACTGTTCCTGAACTAGTTGCACTCATTCGAACATGGTCAAACAAAGCAAGCGACAAAGCGGCAACGGCTGCACGCACGGCAACAACCAATCGTGAACGCGGTTCTTATGACGATCTCGTAGAAGTTCCCGGCGAAGAGAATCGCCCGTCGCGTCCAGCGCAGAAGAAACCAAGTATTTACGACGCAGCCGATGATGAAGACTTGGCACCAGAAAAGCCAAAGCCATCCCGCAGGCCACGCAGTACACCGGGTGAAGCGAAGACGCCAGAGTTCGTGGGCAAGCCAGGTACCAAGCCAACCAATTCATCTTCTGAGAGCACATCGCCAGCAGTGTCGTCAACACCTGGTTCGTGGACACTTCCACCGACCGATGTGCTTGGGTTAACTGAAGTGTTTCAAGTAGACAAAGCACGTGTTGCCGAACGTGGGCGTTTGCTCGAGGAATCACTCGCATCACACGGCGTGGAAACACGTCTCGTCGGAATGACAGTTGGGCCTACTGTTACCCGTTTCGAACTTGAACTTGGTTCGGGTGTAAAGGTTGCAAAGGTCACCAGTTTGAACCGCGACATTGCGTACTCAATGGCTGCAACCGATGTTCGTATCCTGGCTCCAATTCCGGGCAAGTCTGCTGTTGGTGTCGAAGTGCCAAACGAATCGCGTCAGTTGGTGTCGTTGGGCGACCTTATGGTCAGTGCCGAAGCTCGCGCAGCAACACACCCGTTAGATGTTGCTGTTGGTAAAGACATCGCAGGTCGCGCAGTGTTCGTCAACTTGGCGAGCACGCCACACATGCTTATTGCAGGTGCAACAGGTGCTGGTAAGTCAAGTGGAATCAACTCCATCCTTACGTCGCTGTTAATGCGCAGTACGCCAGACCAAGTGCGTCTTATCCTCATCGACCCGAAGCAAGTAGAAATGGGCCAGTACGCGCGTTTGCCACACCTGTTAACTGCACCGGTCACCAACCCGAAGAAAGCAGCAAACGCTCTCGGATGGGCTGTCAAAGAAATGGAACGTCGTTACGACTTGTTGGTCGAAGTGGGCTTCCGAGACATTGGTGGTTACAACGCCGCATTCGACAAGGGTGAGATCAACGATCCGAATGCCGAAGAGGGCACCAAGAAGTACGAGCGTCTGCCGTTCATTGTTGTGGTGGTCGACGAATTAAACGACCTCATGATGGTTGCTGCACGTGACGTTGAAGAATGCATTACTCGTATTGCGCAGAAAGCACGCGCCGTGGGTATTCACCTCATCGTGGCTACACAGCGTCCGTCGGTCAATGTCATTACTGGCGTTATCAAGGCAAACATTCCTGCGCGTATGGCGTTTGCGGTCAGCAGCCTGACCGACAGCCGAGTCATTCTCGATCAACCCGGCGCAGAGAAACTTGTTGGTAAAGGCGACATGTTGCTCATGCCGGGCAACACAAATGTTCCTCAACGTATTCAGGGTTCGTGGGTAGACGAAGAAGAAGTGCGCAAAGTAGTTGCACACTGGCGTCGTCAATCTCCCGAAGTTGTATACGTCTCAGGTATCGAAGGTGAAGAGGGTGGCGGGTCGTCATCGTCTGGAAATGGTCCACTGTTCGGCGGGGGCGGAAGCGAAGACGACCTCGTTCGTCAAGCCATCGATGTTGTGGTGCGATCTGGTCTTGGTTCCACGTCTATGTTGCAGCGCAAGCTGAAGGTGGGCTTTGCCCGTGCAGGAAGAATTATGGATGAACTGGAAGAGCGGGGCATTGTTGGTCCAGCGCAAGGTTCTAAGCCGCGAGATGTTCTAATGACTGTTGAGGAACTGGAAGCAACGGAGGGCTGACATGGCCGCAACGGCATTCACACAGGTATGTGACGGATTGTTTTTTCCTGAAGGGCCTGTGGCAATGCCAGATGGCTCTGTCATTGTCACCGAGATGTTTGGGTCAAAACTCACACGAGTTCAGCCCGATGGTTCAAAGTCAACTGTTGCCACCATCAACGGATTGCCGAATGGTCTCGCGTTGGGCCCAGGTGGGTTTTTGTACCTGTGCAACAACGGCGGTGCTTTCACGCCAATGGAACTGGGTGGGCTTGTGTACCCAGGAGAATTTGATCCGGCGAAATACATTGGCGGTCGCATTCAAAAGGTGAATATCGAGACTGGCGAAGTCGCCGACCTGTATACGCACTGCGGTGATATTCCGTTGCGCGCACCAAACGACTTAGTGTTCGACGAACACGGTGGGTTCTGGTTTACCGATCACGGCATTCGCCATCATCGCAACGCAGATCGCACGGGTATCTACTACGCAAAGGCAGACGGCTCGTTCATTGAAGAAGTCGTGTTTCCAGTTGATTCCCCGAACGGCATTGGTTTGTCTCCCGCAGGCGACCGTGTGTACTGGGCAGAAACTCATACGGGTCGCGTCTATCAGCGAGAAGTTGTGGCACCTGGCAAAGTTGCACCCATCGGAGCAGAGGTGCCCACCATGTTGTGCGGCTTGCCCGGATATCAGTTATTCGACTCGCTTGCGGTTGACGGTGACGGAAACATTTGTGTGGCCACATTGGTGAATGGGGGAATCACCGTCATCTCGCCAACTGGGGATGTCATCTTGTTTGTTGAAGTTGACGACCGCATCACCACCAATATCTGTTTTGGCGGACCAAACTACGAAACGGCCTATATCACGGCGTCTAGTACAGGCCGCTTGCTTGCAATGGATTGGCCATACAAGGGGCTGAAACTTCACTGGCAGTAGGCTCTACCCCAATGGGGCAGCGCTTTTACATTGAAACCTTGGGATGCCCCAAGAACCAAGTCGACTCAGAAAAGATTGTTGGCACTTTGTTGGCCGATGGCCTGACGCCCACCGACGATCCATCGAAAGCCGATGTAGTGGTGGTGAACACGTGTGCATTCATTGAAGATGCGCGCAAGGAAAGCATCGACACGCTTCTCGCTTTAGACGATCAACGCAAGCGCTCATCTCGATTGGTGGTCACAGGGTGCATGGCAGAGCGCTATGGCGACGAACTTGCCGAAGCATTGCCAGAGGCCGACCAAGTGGCTGGCTTTGGTGTACCCATACAGTTGGGTCGAAAACCCATCGCGGTCACGGGCGATATTCCCACGTTTGATCTTCTCAATCTTCCGCGCCCGAAATCGTCTGCTCCATGGGCATATATAAAGATTGCAGAAGGATGCGATCGCAGTTGTGGCTTCTGTGCCATTCCATCGTTTCGGGGTCCTCAACGCAGTCGAGATGTGTCGTCCATTTTGAATGAAGTTGAACAAGTTGACGTGCGCGAAGTTGTGCTTGTTGCACAAGACCTTGCTAGCTACGGAAAAGATCGCCCAGAAGAACTAGGCGCTGGTTCCATCGTTCAATTGGTGCGCGACGTTTCGTCAATGGTGGATTGGGTTCGTCTTTTGTACCTGTATCCAAGCGACCTGTCCGATGATCTCATCGATGCCATCTTGTCAACGGGTGTTCCGTATTTCGACTTGTCTCTACAACATGTCAGCAAAGAGCACCTTCGACGCATGCGTCGATGGGGCGACAAAGATCGTTTCTTAGAACGCATTCAGCGCATTCGTTCGTTGGCTCCCGACGCAACGTTCCGCAGCAACTTCATTGTTGGATACCCCGGCGAAACCGAAGACGACCACGACCAATTGCTCGACTTTGTTCGCGAAGCGGAATTGGATTGGTGTGGCTTTTTCACGTTTAGCCCCGAAGAAGGAACTCACGCGCTCAGCCTGCCCAACCATGTAGACGAAGCATTAATGAACGAACGCATTGCTGAACTGCGAGAAATTCAGGACAACATCACCGCCGAACGCCGTGATGCACTTTTGGACACCACCATCACAGTGTTAGTTGATGAGCCTGGCATTGCGCGCTCGTTCCGCGAAGCACCAGAAATTGATGGTGTTGTTCAAGTGCCCGAGTCTCTTGAGGTGGGGCGATTCCATACTGTGCATGTTGAGCAGGTGTTTGGTCCAGACCTCATTGCGGTTCCCGTGGAGAACGCCGATGGCCGTTGACGAAACCGCCATCGTGACATGGGCCAACATGGTCACAGTGGGGCGAGTTCTCGCATCACCATTTTTGTTCGCAATGATTCCTGCCGAGCGAGTGGGGTCGTGGGCGGCACTCATTGTGTGGATTGTGTTGTGTAGCAGCGATGGCTTCGATGGTTATCTCGCGCGCAAACACGGAATTACTCGTAGCGGCGCATTCCTAGACCCACTTGCCGACAAAATTCTCGTCCTCGGTGCAATGTTCACCCTTGTCAATCGCGGTGTGCTGTGGCTGTTGCCCGTTGTCATCATCGCCGCACGCGAAATCATTGTCAGTTTGTATCGCGTTTTTGTTGGTTCAAAAGGCGTGTCTATGCCAGCTAGCAAATTGGCCAAAGTGAAAACGTTTAGTCAGCAATTGGCTGTGGGATTTGCTCTTGCACCGTTCTCAATTAACGATGCCACGTGGACGTTCGTGGTGTGTTTGTGGATTGCGGTAGCTCTTACGTTGTTAAGTGCGGCGCAGTATGCGTGGCGTGCCACGGTTGCCTCACGATGACCGCAACGTATAGCGCTGACCAAATTGCAGAAATTCAGCGCCGTACCCTGCGCACACTCACGCTTGGACAAATTGTGGGCTCTGCAGCATTGGCTGCATCGGTCACGGTGGGCGCATTTGTTATTCAGGAAATCTTGGGCAGCAAAACGCCCTGGGGTGGTTTAGCAACGGCAACAACCACAACGGGTACCGCGGTGATGTCGCAGGTGTTGTCTCGTTATATGACCCGCAAAGGTCGTCGCCCAGGACTACGTAACGGTTATGCATTAGGAACCATTGGTGCATTGCTGGCCGCAGTCGGGGCAGAACAATACAACCTTGTCATTTTCTTGGTTGGTCTGTTTCTCTTCGGCAATGGTCAAGCAGCAAATTTGCTGGCGCGGTACACAGCAACAGACTTGGCTGTTCCCGAAGAGCGCGGTCGTGCAATGTCGCGCATTGTGTTTGCGTCCACCTTTGGTGCCGTTTTTGCGCCATTGCTTATTGGGCCAGCCGAAGCGGCGGGGCAAGAGTGGTTTGGGTTGCACAAATACACCGGCCCGTGGTTGTTATCGGCATGCGTTCTGTTTCTTGCCTTTTGCAACATTTCGCTACAACTGCGTCCCGACCCTTTAGTTGTTGCGGGAGGAATTCGCGAACGATCCGATGCAAAGTTGCCCAGCATCTCCGAAGCAATCGCGGTCATTCTTTCAACGCAGCGCGGACGTCTCGCGTTGTCCAGCATGGTTATCTCGCAAGTGGCAATGGTGGCTGTGATGACTATGACTCCCGTTCACATGAAACTGCATGGTCACGAAAGTGTGAGTCAATATGTGGTCTCGCTGCATATTGCTGGCATGTATGCCTTCAGCCCGTTTGTAGGCAAGTACGCCGATCGCAAGGGAACAGTTCACGCCGTCATCTTTGGTGCCGTATTACTCGTGGCTTCTGGGGTCTTGTCTGCGGTCAGTGGGGAATCGTGGCCAATTCTGTTTCCCGCCCTCTGGCTATTGGGTATCGGGTGGAATTTTGGCCTTATTGGCGGATCATCAATGTTGATTGAATCGGTTCCCATCGATAAGCGAGTCACCGTACAAGGTTCTGCAGATCTCATGATGAGTTTTTGTGGTGGTATGGCCGGGTTGTCATCTGGCTTCATTCGCCGAGCGGTTGGGTATCACCTGCTGTCGGTGTTTGCGCTGCTGCTCTGCGGTCTTCTCCTCGCCTTTGCGGTGTATGTACGTACTAGTGAGCACTCACGGGAGACTGTTGCAGTATGAAATGCAATGTTGTCGCGGTGGGTACCGAGTTGCTGTTAGGTCAAATCATTGACACCAACTCGTCCTACATTGGTGAGCAATTGGCGGCTGTCGGCATCGCATCACACTTGCAACTGAAGGTGGGGGACAACCTTGAACGCGTGGTGGAAGCGTTTCGATTGGCACTTGCCGATGCTGACGCAATCATTGTGTGTGGTGGATTAGGGCCAACTCATGACGACCTCACGCGAGATGCAATTGCGAACATCATGGGTGTCACGCTTGAGCACAATGCGGACGTTGCGGTTGTTATTGAAGAGATGTTCGCCCGGCGTCAACGCCGTATGTCTGCGAATAACTTGCGACAAGCACTGGTCCCAGTGGGTGCAACGGTTATTCCGCAAACGCGCGGTACCGCACCAGGACTTATTTGTCCCGTCGGACACAAGGTCATCTATGCGATGCCTGGTGTTCCGCACGAAATGCACGACATGTTGTCTCGTGCGGTCTTGCCCGATCTGTTAGCGCGAAGCGGCGAGAAGGCCGTGATTGCAAGTCGCGTGTTGCGTACCTGGGGTGAAGCAGAATCGGCATTGAACGAACGCCTCGACCCAGTAATCGCAGAGCTTGACACTGTGGGTAATCCCACACTCGCTTTTCTTGCGAGTGGCTGGGAGGGAATCAAGGTTCGTCTCACCGCAAAAGCATCGTCAGAAGGTGAAGCGAACCAACTTCTCGACGTGTGGGAACACAAAGTTCGTGGCCACGTGGGAGATGTGGTCTTTGGCGTTGACACCGACACTATGGAGTCAGTGGTGTTGCAATTACTGCGGGAACGTGGCTCTACATTTGCCGTTGCCGAATCTGTCACTGGTGGACTCGTTGGCGGACGCATCACAAATGTGCCTGGCTCTTCTGATGTGTTTCGTGGTGGCGTCATTAGTTATGCAAGCGACGTGAAGTTCGATGTCTTGGGGGTGACGCCAGGACCTGTTGTGTCGGAAGCTGCTGCAATAGAGATGGCTAGCGGTGTGCGACGCGTTGTGGGTAGTTCAGTAGCACTGGCGCTTACAGGAGTTGCTGGCCCCGACGAACAAGACGGCAAGCCAGTTGGCACCTTGTGTATTGGCGTGGTGTTGGAAGACGGTTCCACACATTCCACCACCAGCGTGTTGCCCGGCCAAAGAGATCAGATGCGCCAATTCAGTGTCATTACGGCGTTGTCGTTTCTTCGCTCACTTCTGCTGAAAACTCCTCGGTAGAGTGTCCGTATTGCCTCCGTAGCTCAGTTGGATAGAGCATCGGACTTCTAATCCGCAGGTCGCAGGTTCGATTCCTGCCGGGGGCGCCACAGAGTGATATTTTTCGATCATCATGGAGTCTTCAAAGTCCCTGCCAGCGCGTCACACGTTTGTGTGGATGTTTGTAATCGCTCTACTTTGCTCGTGTTTAGTCCCTGCAAACTCGCGGAAGGTAGCTGCTGTTGTTGATCCTCGTTATGGGGGTACGTTGACCGTAGCTGACTTCAATCGTTATCCCGGATTTTGTATTGGTAGCAATCCTGATAGCTCGGCGGTCGGAATGTTCCGCGCGATTTATGACACTTTGGTGGAGCGCAATGCCGACGATGGTTTTACACCATTTCTGGCTGATTCAGTGACTCCAAGTAATGGAAACCTCACATGGACGATTCGGCTCCGCTCAGGCGTCAAATTTCACGATGGTACGACACTTGATGCGAGCGTTCTTAAATTGAATTTGGATTCATTGCGAGGAGTGGCTTCAACCAATGTGCCACTAAGCAGAGTCGTAGGAATCATCAACATTGGGCTGACAAACATCATGAGTGTTACTGCTGTTGATTCACTCACTGTTGAAGTAGGGCTTGAACTTCCGCAGATTGATTTTGTGGAGACCTTGTACATGGGTGGCAGGGGATTCATCCGGGCAGAGGCGCAATTGACGTCATCGGCCTGCAGTACCACACCCATCGGAACGGGACCGTTCAAGAAGACTTCATTCAGCGCTGATGGCGTTTCTTTAGTGAGAAACGATGACTATTGGCGAATTGATCCGGTATCGGGGAATCAACTTCCGTATTTAAATCAATTGAATTTTGTTGCAGTTACCGATCCAGCTGGGCTAAAGAATGCGGTCACGGGAACAGATAGTTCAGCACCGTGGGCTGACATCTCGATGTTTACCTCAATCAATCACGCTCAAGAGATAACTGAACTTAGAAATATGACGACAACTTTGCGGGAGTACACAAGTCGTAATGACGCAGTCTTGACCATCTATCTAAATGCTGGCAAGAACGGCTCGCCGCTTCGAAGTAGAAATGCGCGCCTCGCACTAGCTCACGCAACCAATCACCAGCGTTTCAGAGATGTCAAGTTTCTCGGATTGGGAGACATTCCGCAAAGTCTCATTCCTCGACGATCAGAGATGTTCACTAGTGAGGGTTTCCCTGCCTACAATCTCGAGTTAGCTCGACAGTATGTCTCTGCATATAAGGCTGAAACTGGGGCGACAAGTCTTGCAATCACGATTCCTTCTTCTCTAAACGCACGAGATATCGAGACATGGTCACTATTGAGCACGATGTGGGCAGAAGCCGGTATCACCTTGAACGTTGCAGTTGAAGAGCAGGCCGTCATTATCGCTAAAGCTGTCAATGCAAGTCGGACAGGGGCTGAGCAGAATGCCTACGACCTCGTTCCATTGACTATGTCATTTGGGTCTGAGACAGGGTACAACTCGCAGTTCTATCGAGCAGACGCTTACAACCCCAATACGACAAATCCAGAGTTTCCTTCAAGTTCGTCCCTACGGCAGAAGCTGAGCACAATCTTGAACTTCTCGCATCAGCCAGAGACTACGATGGATGAGAAGTTGCTGCTTGCACATTCTCAATCAACGCTAAAGCTTTCAGCCGAGAAATTTCGAGAAGCAATGGCTCACTACCAGAATCAAGCGTATGCAATTCCCGTGGTCAATGGTTTTCTGTCAGTTTTTACATCTCCTCGGATTGGGGGAATCGGCACTAGTTATCTTGCGCCTGGAGTTCCAGAAAAATATATGACGTCGGGCGGTCCGAACTGGGCAGTTCTGTTCAAATCCATGACAGACCAACCATTGCGAAATACAGGCGTGTCAGTTGGTCTCCGCAACGAAATCTGGACTGGTGCCCATCCTCAAGGTGTTGTGAACATCAGTGCTGGAGTTGCCTATGTTGCGCGTACAGACGAGGGGGAGATTTGTCAGGTCTCCCTTACAACCGGTGTACTTTCGTCGTGTGTCTCTGTAGGCGGAGCCCCAGTAGGTCTAATCAGAGATCGTCAGGCATTGAATGGTTATTTCATTGACTCTGCCTCCAGAAAACTACGCAAGTTTGTTTTCTCAACTGGAGCATTTTCCGACATCGTTACCCTTCCGTCACGCCCAAATGCAGTAGCTGTCAATTCAGTGTCCAGTCACGCCTTTGTTTCAAGCTCGGTTGGGAACGCGGTGTATCGAATAAGACTCTCTGATGGACAGCTGGTCGATTCGGTTTCTGTGTCTGGTGGACCTACGGGAGTCGCAATCGAAAATGGGGGTCAAGCGTTATGGGTAGCGCAGTCAATTGCTGACAAGGTGATTCGAGTAGCTCTGGGGTCGTCGTCGGTTGCTCATTCCGTAGCAGCTTTGATTGCACAGTCCCGTGAACAATCAGTGATTTCTTCCTCGATTAACTCAATCAATGTGGGGAGTCGTCCTGCCGGTCTAAAAATGTCGGCGGACGGAAGATTTCTCTTTGTTGTTAATGAAAATGATGACACGATGACAAAAATCGACATTGGTTCATCTGGAGAAACATGGACGTTTCGGATCTCTAATCAGCCTCGAGAATTGTCACTTGATGAAACAGCAAACCGAATTTATATCTCTGGAATTTTCTCAAACTCAATTGCCGTGGTTCAGATTCCTGAAACTGTGGTTCCCGCTCCCGTTGCGAATCTGCCAATTCCCGTGGAAGTTTCCCCTCCTGCGGTTGGTACACCAAGTCCGTCCGTGCAGAGTCCAACGTCAGGCTCAAGCCAGACCACTGTCGTGATTTCTCCTCAAGTAAAAATCGGCCGCACAATTAGCTCCAAATCCCTCGTCGGCGTTGCCAAGATTCCGCTCAAAGCCGGGTCAACTATTCGGCTCCGAGTGATGCAATCGTCCGCAAAGTTCTGCAAAGTGACAGGTTCGTCGCTTCGAGGAATGAAGGCCGGGACGTGCAAGGTCGCTGTAACTGTTACCCCAAAAAAGGGGAGAACTACATCTAAGACCGTCACAGTGAGGGTTCTGAAGTAAGCACCTTTTCTGCGGGGGCGCCACTGGCGCGCCATGGCGTCACCACGCCTCATCGGAAGTGATGGCTATATGTACCATGCGTCTAATGGGGGATGGTTCACAAATTCTCATGTTGGTGTTACTGTCCGAACAGGGGGACATGACTTCCACTCTGGGCGTCATTATTCCTTGCATAGAAAGGTAAGGGCTTGTAATGGTCTTTAAGGATGCAGATTTAAATCAATTGGTATATAACGCCTTGTCATTCGGCACAGCCGTCATGTTGGGCGCATTCGTTTACTTCCTCACACAGATCAAGAGTGTGGCAAAGCAATTCCAAAGTGGAGTGGCAGTTTCGGCTGTCGTCGTTGGAATCGCCGGTTACCACTACTTCAGAATGTGGAGCGATTGGGGTAAGGGAACTGTTAACGAAGGGTACCGCTACGCCGACTGGCTCATTACGGTTCCATTGTTGGTCATCGAACTCTTAATTGTTCTCGGTGTGACAGCAGAGCGTCGCAAGAAACTGATGTTCTCTCTGGTTCCCGCAACAGTGCTCATGATTGCATTGGGTTATCCAGGCGAAATTTCGTCAGACGATGGAACAAAGTGGCTGTACTGGATTCTCGCAATGTTGCCATTCATCTACATTCTCTGGATTCTCGCCGGGGAATTGAAGGCTGCTGGAACCCGCGAAACCGGCGCTGTCAGCAAAGCAATCAAGAATGCAACGACGGTTCTGTTAGTCACATGGATGGTGTACCCAATCGCGTACCTGTTCCCAGTGATCTTCGATGCAACTAATGAAGGTGCAGAAACAGCCCGTCAAATTGGCTACACGTTGGCCGACATCACCGCTAAAGGTTTGTACGGCCTCATGATCCTCAGCATCGCCAAAGCGCGATCTGCGGATTAGTGCTAGTCGTCAACTAACTACGCAACGTAGAAAGAGTTGTGCGTAAGTTTTCTTGCGCACAACTCTTTTGTTGTTTAAGGGCCGAAATTCCACGGATGTGGCCCTGTTCAGAGAGTGCATGCAGCCCCGTTTCAGGTGGATGAAATGGCTGGCGAGATGGTCTACATCTGGGCTGAAAACGGTGGAATCGTGGGATTGACCCTCCCAACCCTTACAATTGCAGGGTGGATTTTAAGAAAGATGACATCGTCATCTACCCCCAGCACGGTGCCTGCAAAGTAAAGGGCACGAAGAAGCAAGACTTCTTCGGAACGGGGAAGAAAGAGGAGTACCTCATCCTCGAAACCATCATCAACGAGATGACCCTTCGCGTTCCCCTTGCCAAGCTCGACGAAGTCGGTGTGCGCCCACCAGTCTCGCCTGACGAACTGGAAGACCTGGTGGCCGTGCTTTCCAAAGCCGACCCGCGTGTTCCGTCCAACTGGTCGCGTCGATTCAAGAACCACCAAGAGAAGTTGAAGAGTGGCGACGTGTACCAGGTTGCCGAAGTGGTTCGTAACCTTGCCGCGCGTAACCGCGACGCATCGTTGTCTGCCGCAGAGCGCACCATGTACGAGCGCGCACGCACCAACCTCATCTCCGAAATTCAGCCTGCGCTCAAGGTCACCAAAGAAGAGGCCGAAGAGTTCTTGAACAAGGCTCTCGAAAAAGGTGTTCTGAAGCCCGCCAAGGTTGCGAAGAAGAAAGTCGAAGCCGAGAAGAAGGTTGTCGACGAAGACGACGACGCCAATCTCGACGACGACATTTAGTCACATGGCCCGCGTTGGGTTTTGCGGTCTCGGAGTCATGGGTGCGCCCATGGCCGGACATCTCGCTTCTGCTGGTCACAGCGTGTCGGTGTACAACCGCACCCCGTCACGCGCACTTGAATGGGTAGCAGCGCACGGACATCAGGCGTTCCCCACGCCAGCTGAAGTTGCCACTGACAGCGACGTTGTTTTCTTGTGTGTCGGAAACGATGACGATGTTCGTCAAGTCATGTTGGGCGAACATGGAATTCTCGATGGTGCTCACGATGGTCTCATCGTTGTTGACCACACCACAACATCGGCAACACTCGCACGCGATATGTATGAAAGTTGTGCCGCACACGGAGTTGTTTTCTTGGATGCACCAGTGTCGGGTGGTCAAGCAGGCGCTGAAGGCGGAACACTCACCGTGATGTGTGGGTCTGTTGGGGTTGAAGAGTTCGATGCAGTGGCATCAATCATTTCGGCGTACTCGCGGTCGTGTGTTCGGCTTGGTGGCATCGGTTCTGGTCAACTCACCAAAATGGTGAACCAAATCTGTATTGCTGGCTTAGTGCAGGCATTGTCCGAAGGCTTGGCATTTGCAGAACATGCTGGGTTAGATGCTCACGCGGTCATCGACGTTATTTCGCAAGGTGCTGCGCAAAGTTGGCAGATGCAGAATCGCGGCCACACCATGGTGGACGGTCAATTCGACTTCGGGTTTGCTGTTGAGTGGATGGTGAAAGACCTGAAGTATGTGGTGGAAGAAGCGCGACGCAACGGATCCACTATCCCCGTGACGCAAACAGTTCTTGGATTCTACGAAGAGCTGGTGCAAGACGGCGATGCCCGCAAAGACACCAGCAGCCTTATTCGCCGCTTGATCTAATTAACCCGCCTGCACCACGCTGGCGAACACATCGAGAACGGTATTGAGTTCATCGTCGGTAATCACTAGTGGTGGGCAGAACGCAATAACACCGGGAATTGCACGCGCGATGACTCCACGCTTAATCATGGTGTCGCGAACTACCGTGGCATCCATTCCGTCGGGAAGTTTGCCGGCCCAAATTGCGCCAGCACCGCGATAGCCCGTCAGAGTTCCATCGTTAGTGAGGGCGCGAAGGCCGTCTTCAATTCGAGTCCCAACGTGAGTGGCGCGGTCTAACAAGTTCTCGCGTTCCATAATTTCTAAATTCTTCAATGCTGCGGCGCACACGGTGGCATGTCCCGAATATGTGTAGCCAGTACGTAAGAAGAACGCGGGGTCAGAGAGCAGCGCGTCGTTGACCACACCATTGGTGATTACTCCACCTAACGGTTGGTATCCGCTGGTGACGCCTTTTGCGAACGTAATCATGTCGGGCGTAACGCCGTAGTACTGGGCGCCAAACCATGTGCCAAGACGTCCGAAGCCGGTGATGACTTCGTCAAAAATGAGATACGCGCCGTTGTCGTCACAGATGCGACGCAGTTGCGCAAGATATTCCGACGACGATGGCCACACACCGCCTGCACCTTGAATGGGCTCGGCAATGATGGCGGCGAGTTTTCCTTTGTTTTCTTCAACGGCTCGCGCCATGTCTTCAATGTTGTCGGCATCTACTTGAATGACGCCTTCTAGCAACGTGCCATAGCCCACTTTGTTCAGGGGGAGACCTTGGGCACTGGTGCCGCCGTAGTTGGTCCCGTGGTAGCCGCGATCGCGCGTGATGATGACAGTGCGTTCTGGGTGGCCCGCTTGTATTTGTGCGACTCGCGCAAGTTTCATTGCAGTGTCAATTGATTCAGAACCGCTACCACACAAGAACACGCGAGCATTCGCCAAAGGTGACAGCGAAGAAATTTTCTCGGCTACCGCGTCGGCTAATGGGTTGGTGAAAGGGTCAAATGTGGAGTACGTCTCGAGAGTGGACACTTGAGCAGCAATGGCATCGGCCATTTCGCGACGACCATGCCCAATTTGGCAGTACCACAAGCTTCCGATGGCGTCGATGTAATCGTGACCGGCGTCGTCCCACAGGCGCGCCATATCGCCTCGAACAATGTTGATGAAGGACTCTGACGACGGCTTTGCAAACGAGTGCAGGAAACGACCAGGCATGATGTAACTGTACGCCACCGCCGAAACGGTTGCCGATTAGATACGTTCGATAATGGTGGCGGTACCCATTCCGCCGCCGGTGCACATGGTGATGAGACCCGTTGTTTTGTCTTGACGTTCCAGCTCGTCAATAAGGGTTCCAATCAGCATGGAGCCGGTTGCGCCAATGGGGTGGCCTAAGGCCATTGCTCCGCCATTTACGTTCACCTTGCTGGGGTCAACGCCGGTGTCCTTAAAGAATTTCAGCACAACTGCGGCAAACGCTTCATTCACTTCAAAAAGGTCAATGTCGTTGAATGTCATTCCCGCTTTTTGCACCACGCGTTGTGCAGCTGGCCCAGGTGCGGTCAACATGATGACGGGTTCGGTACCGGCAACGGCAGTCATAATGATGCGCGCGCGTGGCTTGAGGCCGTGAGCTTTTGCGTACTCGGGTGATGTCACCAGCACTGCACCAGCACCGTCTACAACGCCACTTGAGTTTCCGCCGTGGTGCACGTGATTAATTCCCGACAACTGTGGGTACGCCTTCAACGCTGTTTCGTCAATTGAGAGTCCGTTCGGATCTTTCTTGTACGCACCCATCTGTTCAAAGCTGGGGTTCAACTTGGCAAGGTCTGCCATAGTGGTGCCGGCGCGCGGGTGTTCATCAACGGCGAGAGCAAGAGTTCCGTCATCATGGAAGATGGGAATGAGTGAGCGCTCAAAACGTCCTTCTGTAATTGCAACTGCAGCACGTCGCTGGCTTTCCACCGCCAACGCGTCGCACTCTTCACGTGAGAAACCTTCCAACGTTGCAATGAGGTCGGCTGAAATGCCCTGTGGAACCATGTCGAACTGTTCACGGAGGTGAGCGTTGTTGGCAGTGAAGCCATCAACATGCATAGGAGATGGCCGAGACATTGATTCAATTCCGCCAGCAACCACCATGTCTTGCATGCCAGATAACACGCCCATGGCTGCGAAGTTCACCGCTTGTTGTCCTGAACCACAAAAGCGATTCAAGGTAACTCCTGGAGCATCGAGCGACCAGCCAGCGTCTAGTGCTGCCATACGAGCGATGTCCATCGAATGGTCGCCGCTTCCTGCTCCACATCCCATGACTACGTCGTCAACATCGGCAGTGTCGAACCCCACGCGATCGCGAAGTCCGTTCAGAACCTGGGCCAAGATGCGCTGAGGGTGAACGTTGTGTAGGGCACCTGTGTCTTTCCCTTTGCCTCGAGGGGAGCGGACGGCGTCAATAATCCAGGCTTCGCGTTCCATGATGTTCCTCCAATTGTGTGTGGCTACTGCAGCCAACCTCCACGTGGACTAAACCTTATGGCACGGCATTTGGGCCGAAATCATTGGGGATGCACATGAGCCAGTTCGAGACCCTTGACGTATCGGTTTCTGGGGAAATTGGAGCGCTTGAACTCAACCGTCCGGCGCAATTGAACGCCTTGTCCCGACAGACCTTGCAGGACTTGGCCGCTGCCGCTCGGTGGTTTGACAGCCAACAACAGGTGAAAGTTGTGGTGGTGTCTGGCCAGGGTCGCTCGTTCTGTGCGGGGTTTGACTTGAACACTTTTTCCACGCCCGATCCGAACTATTCAACCCGTGACATCGCAGACATTGGACGTGTCATGGCCGAAGCCATCTTTGGAATGAATGCGCTGACTATTGCTGCGATTCAAGGAAACTGCATTGGTGGCGGATTAGTTCTAGCAAACAGTTGTGACTTACGAATTGCCGAACACGACGTGCGTTTTGTGATTCCCGAAGTAGACCTTGGCATTCCGTTGACGTGGAGTGGAATCCCGCGTCTTGTGCGTGAAATTGGGCCTGCAGCAACAAAGGAATTGGTGCTGACATGTCGTCCGTTTGGTGCAGACGAAGCGAAGTCATTGGGATTCATTAACACCGTCGTTCCAAACGGCACAGTCATGACAGCGGCACAAGAATTGGCCGAACACCTTGCGTCAAAATCCGCCTACGCATTGCGTACAACAAAACAACAAGTTAATGCAGCACTAGAAGAGATGGTTCACAGTCGTGACTACACATCGGACGCCGACATTTTTGCTTTTGCAGTCCACGACCCAGAGAGCCGCGCAGTGGGCGAACAGTATTTGCAGTCAAAAAGAAAAGAGAAAAAATGACAAAGGTTTTTGTGCATGGCAATCCGGAGAGCGCAGACATCTGGACGCCACTTTTAGAATTGTTGGCAGAACGACGCATCACCGATGTGGTGTGTTTGTCTCCGCCTGGGTTTGGTGCGCCTGTTCCAAAAGGGTTCACTGCAACGCGTCGTGAATATGTCCAATGGTTGGGGAGCGAACTAAAGGCAATCGGTGGTGACATTGACTTAGTCGGCCACGACTGGGGAGCAGGTCATGTGTTTGGTGTGCTTGCCGAATACCCAGGCATAGTTCGCACGTGGGCTGCCGACTGCATGGGCTTACTGCACCACGACTATGTCTGGCACGATGCAGCGCAAGGATGGCAGACGCCAGAACTTGGTGAGCAAATGATGAAGGGACTCGTTGACCTTGATGTTGATTCGTTCATCGCAGTCTTCGGGGCTTTGGGTATTACTGATTCGGTTGCCCGTGCGATGAAACCCCACATCAACGATGAGATGGCCGACAGCGTGGTCCGCTTGTATCGGGATGCCGCACAGCCCGCAATGCGTCACCTGGGAGAGAAATTTGTCAATCAGAAACCCAAACGAGGGCTTGTGATCATCGCTGAGAACGACCACTATGCCGGCCCACACGAGACCCATGAACAGATGGCATCCGCCGTTGGGGCAAAGGTTGCGCGCCTAGAGGGGTGCGGTCACTGGTGGATGATTGAAAAACCACAAGAGGCAGCACGCATGCTTGCGTCGCATTGGATTCGTTAGTTCGTAGACGACGCGAATTTCAACACAATGGGTTCAAGTTCTGCTGGCGTTGCGCCGTGCATAATCACGCCGTCACAACCAAGAGAAAATTGATTCTGAATTGCGGCAACACATTGTTCGGGGGACCCCTGAGCTGACGGCGCTAACCATTCTTCGGGGATGAGTGGAGCTACGCGCTCAAGGTCTTGTGTTGTTCCCTTTGCATCGAGTGCGCCAGGGAATGTGCGAACAAACTCATCGTCTCTAAATCGCTTCAGGACCGCGGGATCCCACTGATTGGTGGTCACCATGAGATCGCCGTATGCCTGCAGGTATGTAGCGAGACGTCCCACCGTTTTCTTCAAACGCAGTTCAGGTGCAATGTGATCGCCGATTGTGGCGAAACATGACCACACCTTGACATCATCTGGGTTGCGCCCTGCTTTTTCTGCGGACGCCTTCACGGTTTTTACTGCACGCTCAGTTGTCTCGTCGGTGAAGAACGTATGGAGAATGACATTGTCATACGCACGCCCAGCCATTTCTAAAGTTTTCTGACCGAACACTGTAATGCTGAGTGGAATTTCTAATCTGAAGGCTGGGTCTAGACGTAACACGGGGTAGTTGCCCGTCATGTCTGACCAATTCATAACGGTTTCACCATTCCATAAGCGACGCATGAGATGAGCAAACTCTTCCAACGATGATGTTGTTGCCATGGGCATTCCGTATGCCTTGAACATTGCTTCAATTCCACGACCAAGGCCAAGGCTGAAACGCCCTTCCGACAGCAGATGAAGAGTGCTGGCCCACGATGCAGTAACTAGCGGGTGACGTGTTGTGTGGTTGGTGGCAGCCGTGATGATGTTTAGAGACGTCGTTGCGGCAACGGCGGCGCCAGTGAGTGCCCCTGCTTCCTTGATGTTGAAGCGCTCCGAGATGAACGCGGTACCAAGCCCTAGACGTTCTGCGTGAGCTAGTTCATCCAGCATGTCCCGTGGCGATTGAGGGGCGCCAGCCAATGTGTAGAAGCCAAGGGTGGGGTGAGCAGGTGCTGGTGCCATGGTGTGAGAGTACATCGCCTGGTTTCGGCGTGGCAGACTCGTACGCACATCAGAAGCGGGAGAGACATGAATCGCATTGAGATTGAAAAGAAACTGAATGAAGATCGCGCGTGGTTGCTTGAGACCTATTCACAGTTATCCGATGAGCAGTTATTCGGAGATCTCACGCCCAGCGAGCACGACCCTTCAAATTTCTGGTCAGCGCTCGACCATTTGGCTCATCTCGCACTCATCGAAAGAAATTTCGCTGCCATGATTCGCCGACATTTTTCGGGTCACAAGAACCCGGTTGGTCTGGCAACTGATGACTCTGGTACGCCTCGTACACGCGAGCAAATAATGGCATCCGTTCATGCAATGACAGAAGAATGGCAAATTCAACACCACGGCAAATCACTCAGCGAGGTTGTGGCGTTGGGTGCCAGTGCGCGCGCAGTGTCGCTTCAACTGCTGAGTGAATTAAGTGATGAACAGTTGGAAGAAGTGTTACCTGGTGCGCCGTGGGCAGACGGAACAGTGGGTGGGGTTATTGCAGCAAACGCTGATCATGGTCGCATGCATTGGAAGTGGGCGAAAGACGCCGGCGTGCTTGACCACCACTGATAGGAACAAGAAGCCTTATGTCTGACAACAACTCAACACCCGACCCGAACGACATTGGGCTACTCGAAGGAATTCACACGACGCGCGCCATCCGCAGGTATCTGCCTGAACCCATTCCTGAAGAACATCTTCGAGACATCATGTTTGCGGCCACTCGCGCGCCGAGTGGTTCAAACAGGCAGCCGTTTCGCTTCATGGTGTTCACAGATTCGGATCGTTCGAAAGAAGTAAAGCGTCTCATTGCGCGCGGTGCTCAAACGTTGTGGAACGAGAAGCGAAAGACAGATGGATATGAGGGAGCAACTGCAACCGATGATGTGTCTCCGAAGGCGCGCATGGCACGTACCATGCAGCACTATGTAGACAATTTTGCCGATGTTCCTGCGCTCATCCTTGCGTTCTTGGTTCGATATCGGCAACCAACACCTACCGAAGGTGCATCGGTATATCCCGCATGTCAGAACATTCTGTTGGCAGCACGTGCATTGGGATACGGGGGAGTGCTCACCGGATTTCACGGTTTTGTTGAAGATGAACTTCGTTCGCTTTTGAACATTCCAGAAAACACTCTCATTGCTGCAACCATCTCGCTAGGAAAGCCAGCAGGTAGCCACGGCCCAGTGCGACGTGTTCCCATGAGTGATGTGGTTTTCGCCGACCAGTGGGGTGAAGGGGCATCGTGGGCTATCGACCCGCCAGGAACAGCCACCCTTTCTCGTGGCGGGTTTTCCTCGTAACGACTTCTCGGTGGCGGGTTTTCTCTCGTTCTGACCTAATGTCGTGCTCGCAATCGCTACGACGTGGAGGACACAATGGCGCACGACATGACACTTCAGAACCTTTTCTCAGTCAAGGGGAAAGTCGCTCTTGTAACGGGCGGGTCTCGCGGTATTGGCGAGATGATCGCAGCCGGGCTTCTTGCAAACGGCGCAAAGGTGTATATCTCGTCACGCAAAGCTCAGCAATGCGACGAAGCTGCACAGCGTTTAATGCAGAACTACGGCGGAGAGTGCATTTCAATTCCTGCAAACGTTGCCGACATTGACGGTATCGACGCTTTGGTTGCCGAGATTTCCAAGCGCGAAAAGTACGTTGACATTCTCATCAACAATGCTGGCGTTTCATGGGGCGCCCCAATCGATGAGTTCCCCGAAGTGGGTTGGGACAAAGTGATGGATACCAATGTGAAGGGCGTGTTCTTCCTGACTCAGCGCCTGTTGCCACTCCTCACAGCTCGTTCAACAACCGATGACCCGTCACGGGTGGTCAACATTGGTTCTATCGATGGCATCGGAACCCCATCGTTTGAGACCTATTCATATGGTCCGTCAAAAGCGGCAGTTCATGCACTCACCAAGACACTTGCGTTGAAGTTGCGTTCGCGCAACATCATTGTGAATGCAATTGCTCCCGGCCCATTCCCAACCTGGATGCTGTCCACCGGAGTTGGTACCGGCGGCGACGTAGAGGGAACAGACTGGAACGCAGTGGGTGGGTTGAATCCCAGCAAGCGCGTCGGCACCCCTGAGGACATCGCAGGTCTTGCTATTTACTTGTGCTCGCGTGCAGGTGCATTCACCGTTGGTGAAGTCATCACCTGTGACGGCGGATCTCTGCTTGGTCGTTAACTAGTTAACGCGTCGTTCGCGGCCTGCCCAGTACGGTTCACGAAGGTCTTTCTTTAAGACCTTGCCGCTTGGGTTGCGTGGCAACATGTCAATCCATTGCACTTGAGTTGGGCACTTAAAGCGTGCCAAGCGCTCGCGTGAGAAGTCGATGATGTCTTGTTCTGTTACGTCAGAGTCTGGCGCTTTCACCACAACGGCCAGCGCCGTCTCGCCCCACTTTTCGTGTGGAATTCCAATGACGGCAACATCGGCGATGCCAGGGTGAGACATGAGAACGTTCTCGACTTCGGCAGGGTAGACGTTCTCGCCACCAGAGACAATCATGTCTTTCACGCGGTCGTGAATGTAGACATACCCATCTGCGTCGATGTAACCAGCATCGCCTGTCTTGAACCACTTATCGGGAGTAATAGCTTTCGCAGTGTCTTCTGGGCGTTTCCAATAGCCCAACATGACTTGCTCTGAACGACACCAAATTTCGCCTACTTCGCCCACTTCGCAATCACGGTTGTTGTCGTTGTCGACAATGCGAACTTCAACTCCAGGACCAGGAATGCCGCAACTACGAAGACGATGCTTATTGGTGCCATTCGGATCATGATCTGCGGGAGGCAAGTTGATAACACCACCTGTTGTTTCAGTTAATCCGTATGCCTGCCAGAACTTGCACTTCAAGAGTTGAACGCTCTTTGTGAGAACGTCTTCACTAATGGGAGATGCACCGTATGCCATGACTTCCAGGCTGGAGAAGTCTGCATTTTCAACACCAGGAACCATGTTCATAAAAGCAAGCACGGCTGGAACAAGGAATGCGTGAGTGATGCGCTTTTCTTCAATGAGTTTCACAAGCGCAACCGGGTCCATGGCGCGCAAAACAATGGTGCTGCATCCCATGTACATTCCGGCCATTGCCCATCCGCCACCGCCAATGTGGAACAACGGCATTGCAGCAAGATTGACAGAGTTTTCTTTGATCTCCCAGATTTGTTCAATCATTGGCGCAATCGCAAGGAAGTTGTTGTTTGACAACATGACTCCCTTGGGAAGTCCGGTCGTGCCGCTTGAGTACAGCTGAAACGCGACGTCTTCACGTGCGCTGGGCACATGAGGGTCTCCGCTTGGCTGTCGTGCCACCCATGAGTTCCAGTCTTCGTACTGACCATGTCCGCCAACAACCAAAATCAACTTGGTGTGTTCTAATTTGTCGGCGATTGCGTCAAGAATTCCAACGAACTCTGCGCCTACAACAAGCACCTTCGCTTCTGCGTTGTTGACAATGTATTCAACTTCGGGAGCTGCAAGTCGCCAGTTCACGTCAACACTGACTGCGTTCACCAGCGCGGCGCCGAAGGCGATTTCGAAGTGGGGAATACCGTTCATGTCCAGCAGTGCCACGCGGTCGCCGCTACCTACTCCGGCTGCAGAGAATCCTTGTGCAACTTGTTGGGATAGTTGGTACATCTCGGCCCAGTTCAACGACCGATTGCCCTCGGTGATGCACGGGTGATTGGGTCGACCCACGCCATGGGTACGGACAATGTCGCCAATTGATGAAATAGATGCAGTAGACATGGGCGAAATGGTAGACGACCCACAGGGGGTAAGTGTTCTGCGCCCCCCGCCGTGCGATTAGATTGTGGACAACCGAGGGGGAATTTATGATTCAGCGTTTGCGTTGGGCCGCGTATAGCTCTCTCGGCACGGGCCTCATACACGGAATTGCTGTGGGGCTCCATTCCGAACATGCGTCCGCTGCTCGGTCGTTCTTATTGCTGTCTGTCCTGCAGTTGGGCTGGGGAATTGCATGTCTATCCACCTCACGATGGCAGGTGCGGCTTTTGGGGCTCGGAATCCATGGGGCCGCCATTGGGGGCTGGATTCTCACGCGAACATCGGGTATCGCATTCATTGACGGCCTACAAATTCCCGAAGACCCGCAGGCCGCTGACTCGTTGAGTGCTGTGTTGTCGCTGGTGGCTGTGGTGGCTATTGCGTGGGCCACACAACGTGGCGACGCACCCGTTCATCAGACCACCGCAATGAACGCTGGGTATTTGTGTGCTGTCGTGGGGCTTCTTGGTGCATGGACCGCTACAGGTTCGGTTCATGTCCACGGAGAGGTGCAACTAGTGGATGGTGGGCTTGCCATCACCGCAGACGGTGTCATTGTGACGCCAGGTTTGCCAACAGACTCCACAAGTGACGACGCCGTCACCACAACCTCGGTAACGGCGACATCTGTGGTGCGCAATGGCTCGTCTCAGTCAACGAAGAAAACAACCACCACGTCTACATCAACGACATCAACCACTCTTCACGGCCACGTTCAAACGTCTGATCAAGCAAATGCCGCGGCATCTGGTTGGCCCAGGGCCTACGATCCGTCACAGCCAGTGAATTTGATTGGTATCGAAGGTTTCACGCCTGAACAGGGTCAACGCGCGCTCGCTCTGTTGGAAAACACCAAACGTGATTTGCCCACCTATGCCAATTACGCAACTGCGATTGCTGCTGGGTATGTCTCAATAGGAGACGAATCATCAGGACATGAACATCTCATCAAGTATTCGCTGTTAAACGACAATCGATTTCTCGACACCACAGCGCCGGAGTCACTTGTCTACAAGGTGGTGGGCACTACACGAATTTTGGTCTCAGCCATGTATATCGCTCCACCTGGTACGGCCATTAACGACACAACGCTGGTGAATTACGGAGGTGGACTGCTGCAGTGGCATGTTCACGACAACTTGTGTTGGAGAAATGTGAACGGAATTCCGAAAGTCATTGGTGCGCTCGATGCGAACGGAAATTGCCCACCAAATTCAGTTCTGCAACGCGGAGGTGCACCCATGGTGCATGTGTGGATTGCTGCACACGCATGTGGTCCGTTTGCCGCTCTTGAAGGAGTTGGTGCTGGTCTTGCTAGCGAGCCAGACAACGTTCGCGTCGACAAGTGCAACGCTGCTCATTAGTACGTGGTGTTGTACTCAGACGACGTAGAGCAAGTCATTCGCTGTGGGCGGGTAGATCTGCATCATTTGTCGGCGCGACGATTAATGGCGTTGCACGAAGGGGCAGAGCAGGAACTTGTTTTCGCGGGACGTGGTTACACGAACCCCTACGGAATCTTGTCGGATCAAGACCCCCCCGTGCGTTGGCGCGCGCCACAGGTACAGAAAGACCCTGCTACCAATAAGTGGTTTATTCGATGGATTGTGTTGCGCAGCACGTCGGAGGTGATTGGAAGCACCAGTTTTCATGCCCCTCCCGATGAGCGCGGCATGTTGGAAATTGGGCTTGGTCTGCATGAACAATTCCATCGGCAGGGGTATGGGTATGAAACCTTGATGGGAATGTGGTTGTGGGCTGCAGCGCAACCCGGAGTACGCATCTTTCGTTACACCGTGAGCCCAGAGAATGTGGCGTCTGTGGGTCTCGTTCAGAAGTTCGGGTTTCACCATGTGGGTCAACAGATAGATCTTGACGATGGCCCCGAAGACATCTACGAGATGTCCGTTGAAGAGTTTCTCTCTGCACACTCGCAGTAAGCGTCTAGTTGCGAATTAGTGCGACGTGCGTTGAAGCACGACGCGAATTCCGCCCATGTCGGGTCGAGTCCAAATCATGTGGCCGTCGTCGTCTAACCATCGGCGAACTTCTATGCCAGGTAGTCCAACGGGTCGCAAGACAAAGACCTTGTCTTCGTACGAAGCGACAACATGAATAGGTGTTGTGAAGTCAAACACCGACACATCGTGCACGCCATTTTCTTCGGTTCCGTCTGCTCGTGCATCTGCAATGGTGCCACCACCGCAATCAACAATTCGATTTCCGCACTGTTCAATTCGCTCTGTGTATGACAACAGGCGATCATCGGGTGCTACCGGTTCTCCAGCGCGAGTTGCGCTAATTGCCTTCCACACTCCGCGCAGATCGGGTGCGCCTTCTACGAGTGGTTCGGTGCATTCGCCAAGAATGAGCGGTGGAAACTCTGCGCCATAGCCACCTGGTGGCGTATGCGCAACGGGAATATGGTCGGCCTTCATGTGTTGCCTCCAAGGGGCAATGTTGGAATGAGATGAAATGTTGCGTCATTTCGTTGACGACGCAGGGCAGGGAGAATGTCTCGATATGCAGATCTCATGTTGGGATATGGCGTGGGTAAATCATGTGCAAGAAGTTCATGCAGCTTTGGAAGTGCGTGATAGGGAACTGCCGGGTACATGTGATGTTCTAAGTGGTAGTTCATATTGAGATACAAGAAGCGCAGCACCGGCCCCATCAGAACGGTTCGAGTGTTGAGTCGGTGATCAAGAACATCTTCTGCCATTGCTGCGTGCTGAGTGGTGCCAAACACCACCAACAACCATCGGCCGTACATGGATGGCAGGCCAAACAACATGAGTGGCAAGAATGAACGCATTGCAACGGACCACGCAAGAACGCCAGCAAACAATGCACAGTGAATACGTCCCCATCGAATTGCTGCGTCTGCTTCACGCGGCGGAACGTAGGTGCTTTCGTCTGGCGACAATCGCCCCATGATGTTGTGTCCGTATTTGCGAAACTCTGCGGCTGTGCTGAATACGCCAAACATGTCGGCAACTATTCGCCAATAGGGAGTTGGACGTGGATAGGCAATTTCTGGATCTCGTCCAACAATCAACGTGTCGGCGTGATGTCGGTTATGGCTCCATCGCCACGACACCGGCTCGCGAATGTCCATGAAAGAGGCGATGAGATAGATGACATCGTTCGCTTTCTTCGATGCAAAAGCAGTTCGGTGTCCACATTCATGCCACCTGGCGTCAGAAGCAGATCCGTACAACGTTCCGTACACAAAGGCCGCGGGGACAGACCACCAGCTGAGCCAGGTGACCCACAGCCACGCGCCCGACGCAACAAGGAGGACAAGCCACAACGCGGTGTGGAACGCAGCGGGGTTGTTCCGACGCTTCATGAGTGCAAGCAAATGTTCGCGCTGAACAGGGCTGAGTCGCCACGTTGCACCTGCAAGACCTTTGGTGATGGCTTCGAGTGATTCGGTGCCACGAAGCCCGTAGTCACGATGATGTCGCTGAGCCCCCGCCATGAGCGCAGATTAGTGCTGAGACGGGTGGGATGATTCGAATGGAGCGGGTGACGGGAATCGAACCCGCATAGCCAGCTTGGAAGGCTGGAACTCTAGCCATTGAGCTACACCCGCGTATGGTGAGCCCCAATTGTACCTAGGGACCCCTCTCGGCGCACCTTTTGCGCCCTGATGACGTTGGTTTATGCGGGTGAATTCTTGCGTCGAGCACGCACGATGATGACCACGAGACCAACGGCAACTGCTGCAACGACCACGTATTGCAGGTAGTCGCCCCACTTGCCGGCTTTTTCCCATTGGTCACCCAAGCCCCAACCCACGGCGACCCAGATGGTGTTCCACACCAATGAGCCTGCGGCGGTGAGAAGGGTGAATTTTGCAAGCGGCATCTTGTCGCCACCGGCAGGTATGGAAACCACAGATCGCACAACGGGAATGAGCCTGCCAAATAACACAACTTTGTTTCCGTGTTTTTCGAACCAGACGAATCCCTTGTGTACGTCCGATTGTTTGAGGCCAACAAACTTGCCAACCGTGGCCAAAAATTTTTCCATTCGTACGTCATCAAGAAGGCGCCCAACGGCATACAAGAAATATGCGCCAACAACCGAGCCGATGGTGGCAGCGATAATTCCGCTCACAACATCGAAGCGACCTTCGCTGACGTTAAAGCCAGTGAGAAGCAAGATGAGTTCAGATGGAATTGGTGGAAAGATATTTTCCAAAGCGACAAGTACGGCAACACCGACTAGTCCGATGGAGTCAATTACGTTGGCGGCCCAATCAATCACGGTGTCGATACTAGGTGTCGGCCAGGTGTGCTGCGTTGACTACCACACGTCATACAACAGTTAATGCGAGATCTTCTCCAGAAAAACAATGGGGATCTCTCGGTCTGTGCGCTGTTGATAGCCCGCATAGCCTTTGTATTTCGCGGTGATTTGTGGCCATAACTCTGCACGCTCTTCGCTCGTGCCAAGTCGCGCATGGCGTTGATGTTTCGGTTGACCTTGGGCCTCTACCCACACTGTTGGGTTGTCACGAAGATTGAGGAACCACGCTGGGTGAAAGTCGTCGCCCCCGCGAGAAGCGACGATGACAAAGGTGTCGCCATCTACAACCGGACATGTCAACATGCTCTCGCGTTCAACCCCTGACTTTCGGCCCGTGGTGTACAGCTTGATGGCGGGCATACCAGCTGGATTCCAGCCCCATTTCCCGAAAGTGACTGCAAGTCCGGCTTTATGGACGGCATTCATTGTTTTCAGTACGAAGTTGCTAGGCATATGGCGACCATAGTGCCTGCGGCGGACCGCGCAGAGTGTTCATCTAGGCCTTCTGAAAGGCAGGGGAGTACTGTGGAATCCTCATGTTGAAGCGCCTGTTGTCCACTGTCCTCACGCGGTACAGAGGGCTCTTGTGGCTGGTGATTGGCTTTCAGTTTGTCCAGGCCATGGCGGGGCTGTTCCTTCCCACGCTGAACTCCGACATCATTAATAAAGGTGTGGTCAAGAACGATGTGGGCTACATCTGGCGAATGGGCGGCATCATGTTGCTGGTCACCCTTGCCCAGGTCGTCTTCTCGGTGGCGGCTGTCTACGTGGGCTCGAAGGTGGCAATGGGGTTTGGTCGAGACGTTCGAAAGAATCTGTTCCACCAGGTCAACACCTTTTCGGCACGCGAGGTAGCTCAGTTCGGAGCACCATCTTTAATTACCCGCATCACGAACGACGTTCAGCAGGTGCAGATGCTGGTGCTGATGACGTGCACACTCATTCTGGGCGCCCCATTCACCGCAATTGGTGGAGTGGCCATGGCCATGCATCAAGACCTTGGTCTGTCCCGAATCCTCATGGTGTCTATTCCTATTTTGACCGTTCTACTTGCGGTCATTATCTCCAGCATGGTGCCCACGTTTCGTCGAATGCAGGAACGCATTGACCGCATTAATGAAATTATGCGTGAACAACTCACGGGTATTCGGGTTGTTCGCGCATTTGCTCGCGAACCAGAAGAAGCAAGTCGATTCGCCGATGCAAATACGGCTCTCACCGACACGGCACTTCGTGGTGGGCGTCTACAAGCATTGATGTTTCCTACCGCAACACTCATCGTCAACTTTTCCAGTGTTGCAGTGGTCTGGTTTGGCTCCGATCGAATTAGCGATGGTCTCATGCGTCCCGGTGCACTCATTGCATTCCTCACGTACCTCACACAAATTCTCATGTCGGTCATGATGACCACATGGATGGCCGCGCTCATTCCACGATCTGCTGTTAGTGCCGAACGAATCATGGAAGTTGTATCCACTCCCACGTCTGTTGTCATCTCCGATTCGCCCGTCACCGACATCTCTGCCACAACGCAACTGACGTTTGACGATGTCAGCTTCCGCTATCCCGGTGCAGAATCACCTGTCTTAAGCCATGTGTCGGTCACGGTCAATGCCGGAGAAACTCTTGCAGTTGTGGGAAGTACCGGTTCAGGAAAAACCACGTTCGTGAACCTGGTTGCACGAATGTTTGATGCCACTGACGGTGTTGTATCTCTCGATGGAGTGAATGTTCGTGACTTGGCTCCCGAAGCATTGTGGTCACGCGTAGGCATGGTGCCGCAGAAGCCGTATTTGTTCTCTGGAACCGTTGCCAGCAACTTGCGATATGGCAAAGAAGATGCCACCGATGAAGAAATGTGGGAAGCACTGCGAATTGCACAAGCGGAAGATTTCGTTCGTGAGATGCCAGGCGGTTTAGAGGCCGCCATCGCACAAGGTGGCACCAACGTGTCGGGCGGGCAACGTCAGCGCTTGGCAATTGCCCGAGCTCTTATTCGGAAACCAGAGATTTATTTGTTTGACGACTCATTTTCTGCACTTGACCTGGCAACCGACGCACGTTTGCGTGCTGCGCTTGAGCCACACGTTCGAGACGCAGTTGTGGTTGTAGTGGCACAACGTGTGTCAACTATTCGGCGCGCGAACACAATTCTGGTCTTAGAAGACGGCGAGTGTGTAGGGCTGGGAACTCACGACGAGTTACTTGCAACATGCGAGACCTATCAAGAAATTGTCTCCTCGCAAGCCACCTCCAATGAGGAGGAAATGGCATGACCGAGAAGAAGAAACCCCAACACATGCCGGGTTCCGAACTACGGAACAGTCGAATGCATGTTGTGGGAATGCCAGTGGAGAAGTCAGAGAACTTCTCAGCCACCGCGCGTCGTCTTATGGGACTCATGGCAGGGGAGAAGTATCTCGTTGCGTTCATCATGACGCTGGCAGTTCTCAGCGTTGCGTTGGTGGTGTCTGGTCCGCGAGTTCTTGGCCACGCAACCGACATTTTGTTTAACGGACTCACCGGGCGAGATGGAAACGACGGTGTCAATTTTGCAGCGCTTCACCGCACGTTGTGGTGGGCAGTTGCGGTGTACGCATTGTCTTTCTTGCTTGCGTATGGCCAAACCTATTTATTGGCCGGTGTGGTGCAGCGCACCATGTATGCGTTGCGCTCGAACATTGAGGCGAAGATTCATCGCCTTCCGTTGTCGTACATCGATCAGCACTCTCGCGGCGACCTCCTCAGCCGTGTCACCAACGACATTGACAACATCTCGCAAAGTCTTCAGCAATCGCTCAGCCAACTCATCACGTCGCTGCTCACCATTATTGGCGTGCTTGTGATGATGCTTTCCGTCTCCCCATTACTGGCGCTCATTGCCATTGTGACCGTGCCGCTTTCGGTGCTGTCCATGAAGCAAATCGCTAATAGATCGAAGAAGCGATTCATTGCGCAGTGGTCTCATACAGGTGCATTGAACGGACTCATTGAAGAGACCTTTACCGGCCACGCCATCGTCAAAACATTCGGCAAGCAGGCTGAAGTAGAAGAGCGTTTTGCTGTCACTAATGAAAAACTCTTTGAAGCAGGTTTTGGTGCTCAGTTCATGTCGGGTTCCATTCAGCCCGCCATGATGTTTGTGGGCAACATCAACTATGTACTCATTGCTCTCGTCGGCGGCTTGCGCGTCGCGTCGGGCTCTATGGGGCTGGGAGATGTTCAGGCCTTTATCCAGTATTCTCGCCAATTCACGCAGCCACTCACTCAAACAGCATCCATGATGAACGTGTTGCAGTCTGGTGTTGCGTCGGCAGAGAGGGTGTTTGAAGTTCTCGATACGGAAGAAGAAAGCATCGAACCGCCATCACGACTCACCGGTGAAGTGAAGGGTCGCATCGCTTTTGAAAATGTCCACTTCGCTTATGACCCCGAACGACCACTCATTGAAGATCTGTCGCTCGTTGCTGAACCCGGCACCACCGTCGCCATCGTCGGACCCACCGGAGCCGGCAAGACCACGTTGGTGAACTTGGTGATGCGTTTCTACGACCTTCAATCTGGTCGCATCACGCTTGATGGCATCGACATTGCATCCATTCCTCGTCGAGAACTTCGACAAAACATCGGAATGGTTCTGCAAGACACTTGGCTGTTCGGCGGAACCATTCGTCAAAACATTGCCTACGGCAACCCATCTGCCACTGAAGAACAAATTCGTGCAGCGGCGAAAGCTGCGTATGTCGATCGTTTCGTGCACTCTCTTCCAAAGGGGTACGACACGGTGTTGGACAACGAAGGTGGTGCGGTGAGTGCTGGCGAAAAGCAGTTGCTCACCATCGCTCGTGCTTTCCTGGCCGACCCCAGCATTCTCATTTTGGATGAAGCAACAAGTTCGGTCGACACACGCACCGAAGTTCTCATCCAAAAAGCCATGGTGGCGTTGCGTAGTCAACGGACAAGTTTTGTGATTGCTCACCGATTGTCCACCATTCGTGACGCTCACGTCATTTTGGTTATGGAATCTGGCCGCATTGTTGAGCAAGGAAATCACGAGGACCTCATCGCGGCCAAGGGAGCGTACTACAGGCTGTACCAATCGCAGTTCTCGGGCGCCGCTACCGACTTGGCATAATCTCGCAGTATGGAACATTTTGACGTCGTTGTTGTTGGCGCTGGAATCTCTGGAATTGGCGCTGGTTACTTCCTGCAACGCGAGTGTCCGAATGCGACCTTTGCGATTATTGAAGGCAGAGAAGCCCTCGGTGGAACATGGGACCTGTTTCGTTACCCCGGCGTTCGCTCCGACAGTGATATGCACACGCTTGGCTACAGCTTTAAGCCATGGACAGCAGACAAATCAATTGCGGACGGCCCGTCAATTCTTTCGTACCTGAACGAAACCGTTGATCAGTTTGGGCTGCGTGACAAGATTCGATTCAACACCTTGGTGACAAGTGCTTCGTGGTCAACCGATGATGCGAAGTGGACCCTTACTGCGTCGAATGCAAAAACTGGCGAGCAACTGACGTATTCATGCAATTTTCTCTACATGTGTTCGGGCTACTACTCCTACAAGAGTGGGTACACGCCAGAGTTCCCCGGTATTGAATCGTTTACGGGGACCGTGGTTCACCCGCAGAAATGGCCGGAGTCATTGGACTACGCAGGTAAGCGAGTAGTCGTTATTGGTTCGGGCGCAACCGCCATGACTTTGGTGCCAGCAATGGCAGCAACCGCTGCTCATGTCACTATGTTGCAGCGTTCCCCTACATATGTAGTGGCACGACCCGACAGCGACAGCATTGCAATTACGTTGCGTAAGTTCTTGCCTCAGTCGTGGGCCTATGGCATTACACGCTGGAAGAACACCACGATGCAGCAGTTCGTGTACAAGAGAACTCGCACAAAGCCAGAACAAGTGAAAGACGCTCTGCTGAAAGGTGTGCGTGACGCGTTAGGTGAGGACTACGACGTAGAGACCCACTTCACGCCTTCGTACAACCCGTGGGACCAGCGCCTGTGCCTTGTGCCAAATGGCGACTTGTTCACATCCATTAAAGAGGGAAGTTCGTCAGTAGTCACCGATCACATAGAACGAATTGACGCAACGGGTATTCAGTTGGCATCTGGTGGCCGAATTGACTGCGACATCATTGTTACGGCGACTGGTCTCAACTTGGTCACATTGGGCGAGATGAGTTTCTCTATTGACGGAGAAGCGGTCGATTTTTCTCGTACCTGGTCTTATAAGGGCTGCGCATACTCTGGTGTTCCTAACCTGGCATCAAGTTTCGGGTACATCAACGCCTCGTGGACCTTGCGAGCCGACCTCACATGTGAATATGTCTGTCGCCTCATTAACCACATGAGAAAGACGCGCACTTCTATCTGTACGCCCACCTTGCGCGAATCCGATGCCAACATGCCTGAACGCCCCTGGATTGACAATTTCTCTGCAGGGTATATGGAGCGCGTCATGCATCAGTTTCCACGTCAAGGGGACAAAGAACCCTGGATTAATCCGCAGAACTACAAGCGCGACAAGAAGATGTTCCGAGAGTCGCCCATTGACGACGGCGTGATGATTTTCTCTGCAGCGCGCGAACGCGTTTAGGGCGAAATTTCATACAAAACGGTTTACGTAGGGCCGACCAGTCGAAATGTGGTGCCAACGGCCACAAATTCTTCACCGTAACGCGCCGGGTCTACGGCGTGCAGAAGAACAGTGTGTAATCCCTCGCCTTGTGCGGTGGGCGGAGTGAATGCAACGTCATGATTGATGCAAAGTTCAGTCCATCGAGTGGAACTCGCTTGTGGGTCAATCACTGCGACTTCGTAGCCAACAATTGCCTGTGCAACCGATGATTCGCGTCGTTCTTTCCACTTTTTTCCTGCCCATGGCCATTCGCCGGGTAGGTCCGTTTGATCAATTGAAACAAGGGTTCCTGACGTGTCGCGCGGGTGCATGTGGTGACCACGAATTCCGGGAACGGAACCTTCCCACACAAATCGAACTCCGTTGTTCTTTGCATGAGCAACTAACTCGTCAACGTTGTCGGTGTCGTAAATGGCCATGTATCCACCGTCGCCACCACGTTTTTCTAGAAGTCGTCCAGCGGTGGTGTTAGTGCGAATGGGGGAGACAATCTCGATGAACTGATCTCCAATGCAGAACAAGGCATTGTGAAGACCGAACTCGGCCACCCCTGGGTCTTGGAAAATCACATCGGTATCAAGAGCCGTTGAGAGCTCGGAAATGGCGGCGTCAAGGTCGGCTGCCACGAGAGCAATTTGTCGAATTCTGATCATTTCCACACCCTAGACCCTGGGAAACCCTTACAAATCAACGGGTTCAGAAAGCCTGTGGATATCCACCACTTCTGTGTGACATTCGTTACATTTCCTTTGGGCGGGGGCTTACTCGAAAGAGGTATCCCTATGTACACACTTGGCTCACTCATCTTGTTGGCCATCCTCCTCGGCGCTGTCATGCCTGTGTTCCACAGCATCACCAGCACCGTCAAGTTGGATGCAATCATCAACCGCTTGCCCGTTATCAAGGATCACATCACTCTTGCAGTGAGCATTCTTCTTGTCTGGGCTCTTGACATCAGCATCGTTTCCACAATGACCGGCTCCATGCGCGAATCATGGATGACCATCGTCGTTGACGGATGCATCGTGTACGGAATGGTTCCTGTGAAGGATGCCATCGTGCAATTCATCAGCCGCGGTCTTACCAACCTTCGCGCTGCTTAACAGTTACTCAACAACCTCCAAAGTGGAAGAGCCACCGCGAAAGCGGTGGCTCTTCTTTTTTCGTACTGGTACGCGTTAGCTACGTGGAACTTTGCTCCATGCAATGTCTTTGTCGACACGTGGTTCTCCGGGCAAACCAAGCACTTGTTCACCAAGAATGTTGCGCATGATTTCGCTAGTGCCGCCTTCAATGGAGTTCGCACGCACTCGCAAGAATGCATGACGAACACCGCCTTCAGATCCGTCCACTGACAATGAATCGGGGCGACGGAACGAGAAGTCGTAACCGACCATGCCATCAGCACCCATGAGTTCAATACTGAATTCTGTGACTTTCTTGTTGAAGTCGGCCAACATCAATTTTGAAATAGAGCCTTCAGGTCCGGGGTTTCCGGCCTTCGCAGCTTGCGCAGCACGCATGTTGGTGAGGCGCAACGCTTCGCTCTTGCAGAACAAACGCATCAATTGGTCTTTGTGTCCCTCACTACGTGCCTCTGCTGGTTTGCTGTTCCAAATCTTGATGGCTTCGTCAATGGGGCCGCGGCGTTTTGCGTTTCCGCCACCACCGCCACCAATTGCGGTGCGCTCGTTCATCAATGTTGTCAATGCGGCGCGCCACCCTTCACCAACTTCGCCAATGCGATGAGCATCTGGCACGCGAGCGTCGGTCATATAGACCTCGTTGAATTCTGCTTCGCCTGTGATTTGACGTAGTGGTCGAACTTCAACACCTGGTGCTTTCATGTCGAGTGCGAAGTAGGTCATGCCTTTGTGTTTTGGTGCATCGGGGTCTGTGCGCGTGACCAACATTCCCCAGTCGGCAAGGTGGGCGAGTGTGTTCCACACTTTTTGTCCGTTGATGATCCATTCATCACCGTCGCGTACCGCTTTCGTGCCGAGTCCCGCAAAGTCGCTGCCAGCACCGGGTTCTGAAAACAACTGGCACCACAATTCTTCGCCAGTAAACATTGGGCGTAAGAAACGCTTCTTCACATCGTCGCTTCCGTGCGTGACGATGGTGGGGCCAGCAAGCGCCATGAAAAAACTGGCTGGGTCTTGCGCCTTTGCACCTGCTTGACGTACGCGTTCTTCAATGCGGCGGTTCAGTTCAGGGCGAAGTCCAAGGCCACCGTGACCCTTGGGGAAGTGCACCCATGCAAGTCCTGCATCGAAGCGTGCACCACGGAAAGTGCGATCGTCCACTTTCTTCGGATCGAATTCGGCAAGCAATGCATCGAGTGCTTGTTCAACAATTTCTATATCTGATGATGTGGCAGTGCTCATGCCGTCAGTCTCGCCGTGTTTGGGTGCCTGAGGCAAATGGGAGCACAGATTTTTTAGCCGATTGCGGCGCCGAAGAGGTTGCCCACAAACATGGTGATTCCCATTGCAACGAGGCCACCAACAACAACACGAATAGTGGGCTTCAGAGTGCTGGACTTACCGAAACGTGCACTGGACCAACCAAGCGCAGCCAATGCAAAAGTGACCACAATGAGAGTGGCCCAAATACGTGTTTGGTTGGAAGCCACTGCGGCAGTCAGAAGGGGAACAGCAGCACCAATAGTGAAAGATGCAGCAGAACCAATGGCAGCCTGAACAGGGCGCGCAGTAGTTGTGGTGGTAATTCCAAGTTCTTCGGCCAGGTGAATTGCGAGTGCATCGTGTTTTGTAAGTTCTTCGGCAACTTCGCGAGCCAACGCTTGTGGCAGACCTTTTTCGGCGTAGATGGCGGTGAGTTCGTCTAGTTCGTGCTCGGGCATGGTCTCTAGTTCCCATGTCTCTTTTGCAATATCGGCTCGCTCGGCATCGCTCTGTGAACTAACAGAGACATACTCGCCAAGCGCCATGCTGACCGCGCCTGCAACAAGTCCGGCCATACCAGCGGTCAAGATTTCGTTGCGTTCGGCGTTGGCTGCGGCTACACCAAGAATGAGGCATGCCGTAGAGATAATGCCGTCGTTGGCACCCAACACCATGGCTCGCAGTAGTCCAATTCGGTGGGCAGCGTGACGTTCAAGATGCATAAGGACAGTCTGCCACTTATCTGGAGTGTCTCGGCGTGGTTGAATAGTGACGTGCGTTCTGTTCACCCCACAAAGCAACTTCTCCTCGATACGGCCATCTCACTCATTGATGAATTTGGCCCACAGGGGTTCACGGTTGACAATCTTCTCGATGCATCAAAGATCTCGAAGGGATCTTTGTACCACCACTTTGAAGACTTTAACGATGTTATTGAACAGGCCCAGGTAGCTCGCTTTGCACGTTATGTAGACGAAGACATTCGGCAGCTGACCGGACTTCTTACCTCGGCTTCATCTCGCGACGAACTCGGACAACGATTTGCTGAAGTCATCATGGCGTCAGCATCGTCGGGTCGCGCTGAAGCTCGTGCCGACAGAGCAACCATTGTTGGGCTATCACGTCACTCAAAGAAATTTGCTGACTCGCTCGCGCTAGAACAACAACGACTCACCGATTCGCTAGCTGACGTAGCACGAGAAATGCAGCAACGTGGGTGGATAAACGAAAGTCTCGATGTCTATGCGCTTGCAACATTTGTGCAGGCGTATTCCCTTGGTCTGGTGCTGAACGACGTCACCGAAAAGCCATTGTCGGCAGAACAGTGGGCCAGCTTCGTGGCAACAGTTCTTGGTAATTCGCTGTAGTTGAGCAGTTACAGAATGCGATAGACGTCGTACTGAACGACGCCTTGTCCCGGAGCACCAACTGCAATCGCCTGAATCGCATTCATCCACGCGTACTTTTCATCACCCGTTTCAAAGAGTGGCGCAGTGGTGATTCGTCGGTCGCCACTCTCGGTGGGGGCCATGATGCCCTTGTACGAGGTGTGAATTACAGCGCCGTCGTCTGTGCGAATGAGGGCACGAACATCTAGTTGTGCAGTTCCGTCGGCACGCATGGTGAGCCAATCGGCACCCAATGCATCGATGGTTCCGTTAATACGTGGGCCCGTGACGGTTCCGCCCGTAATGGGGACAATGACGCGAGTCCCGTTGGGGCCGTTCGGCACCATAGACGGTGGGGCAAGGGTGGCTTCCATGCGGAAGAGAAACTCAACGGCAAGAGTGGTGGTATCAGACATGTCTGAACCTTAGACCGAGAACGAGAGGAGTCCGTGTGGCAGAAGGGGAAGAACGGTCTCGGCAAATCGCCGCGCTTCGGTTTCGTGGGGATAGCCAGAGAAGATGAATGCTTCAATTCCCAGATCTCGATAGCGCAGAATTTTTTTCGCTATTTGTTCGGGTGTACCCACCAATGCGGCGCCACATCCGGATCGAGCGCGCCCAATTCCTGTCCACAACAAAGGTTCAACAAAGCCGTCATTCGTTGCCGATTCACGAAGCTCTGCTTGTCGTCGAACGCCGGTGCTTGTGCTGTCAAGTGATCGAGACCGAATGGCATTGCCGGTCTCTTCATCGACTGCAGCAATGAGATGTGCTGCTGCTGTGCGCGCTTCATCTTCTGTGGGTCGAACCACCACATGAACGCGGTAACCAAATCGCAAAGTTCTGCCGTATGACGCCGCACGTTTCTTCATGTCGTCCATTACGGAAATGATGTGTTCTTCGGTGTCTGGCCACATGAGGTAAACATCGGCATCTTTGGCTGCAGTGTCGCGTGCTTCATCGCTGAGCCCACCAAAGTAAAACGGCGGGGAAGATGCCATTTCTTTACAAATACGTGGTGCATCGACATGAAGCTGAAGAAATTCTCCTTCCATATCGAGGCGTTGGCCGTTCAGTAGGGTGCGCAGTGCTTGCATGGTCTCGGTTGTTCGTCGATAGCGGGCAGGGCCATCGAGGGTTTCGCCAGGCATCTCTGACGAGATGATGTTGATGGTGAGTGCACCATTTAGTACCTGATTGAGTGTTGCAAGTTGTCGAGCAAGTTGTGGAACCCACACTTCTCCGCACCGAATTGCAGTGAGGAGTCGCATATGAGTGATCTGTGGCGCGATAGATGATGCAAACGACAAAGTGTCTATGCCTAAGTCGTATCCGGACGGCAACAAGACGTTGTCAAAACCGACATCGTGAACGGCGCGCACAAGCGACGAACAATGTTTCCAACTGCTTAAGAGGTCGGGACGCACGACACCGAGTTGCTCGTAGTCGTCATCGCACAATGCGCTGAACCATGACACTTCTATCGTGTTCATGGAAGCGGTTGGCCCTCGCTGGCCTGAACAATGGCGTACAGCTCGCTGCGCGTGAACTGCACCGAGACTGCGGTTGCAAGGTCGATAAGTCGATCGGGTTGTTGGGTTCCAAGAATGGCAATAGGTCGAGATGGATGGGCCAACACAAACGCCGTTGCAAGTGCTGCGCGAGACACCGACTTTGACGAGGCAAGATCATTCAGAACTGTGAGAAGTTCGGGGGAGATTCCTTCTCCGGTTGCAATACGACCACCAGCAAGCGGGCTCCATGCCAATGGAGTGAGGTTGTGTGTCATGCAGAAATCGAACATTCCATCGCGCATGGGTGCGAGATGTGCGACGGAAAACTCTGGTTGTGATGATGCAAGTCCGCCATCGAGATATGAATGAAGCGCCTCTGTTTGGCTTACCGTGAAGTTTGAAACGCCAAACTCGCTCACCAAACCACGCGCCCGCAAAGCAGAGAATGCTGTGGCAATTTCTTCTGGGTGTGTGTACATGTCGGGGCGATGAATTTGGTACACGTCAATGTGATCAACTCCGAGCCGGCGCAACGACGCTTCGCATGCAGCCGTGATGTATGCAGCTGACGAGTCGTAAGGAACACCGGGAATAATTCCGCCCTTAGTGGCGAGAACGATGTGGTCTCGTAGTCCGGGTGCTTGCGTAAGAACTTTTCCGAGGGCCTCTTCGCATTGACCGAAATGTGTTCCGCCCCAATCCAGGCCATATACATCGGCATTATCAATAAGAGTGATTCCGAGGTTCACTGCTTGTTCCACGATGGCGCAATTCGCGGCGTGGTCGCCTGTGAGCCGCCAGCATCCGAATGCCAACGGGCCAAGCGGACCAAGAGTGCCAAGTGTGCGCGGCAGATTGGCAACCAACGGCGCTGCATCTGATGTGGGGAAACGTTGGTCGGTCATATTGATGATGTTAGTGACGAGTTAGTCATCTCGTTCGAAACGTGACACACGGTGAATTCCGAACTGGGAATCTTCGTGCGGTGCACTGATGAGTTCAACAGGGTGGGGAAATTGAGAGTCAAAAATGCGTTGCAGTTCTTGTTGAAACGATGTTTCACCCACAATGTCCCATTGTTCTTGCGTATCCCACACAAACACCAATGTGACTTCGCCAGGGCGTGAATCGTCTAGCCACACTTCCTTTGACAGAAACGGAATGGTGTTCAGCCCCGGCATGAGTGCTTCACCAAGTGTCCACACGTGGTGGTCTACACGAATGAACTCATCTACTACGGCAGGGTCCATGCGAAAGACAAGAACCTCTACTGGTCGACGTTCGTTGTTGATGTAGGAATATGTCATCGGTGTTCCGTGATTTGTACAAGTTCGGACGAGATCTCCGCTACCGAGCGCACGCCAGTCAGTTGCATCGTTCGACGCATCTCACTGGTGAGCATGGTGAGCGCTTTTTCTACGCCTGCTTCGCCAGCTGCGCCTAGTCCGTATAGGTACGAGCGCCCCATGGTGCATACCGACGCACCGAGTGCGAGAGCTTTCACTATGTCGCTCCCGCGTCGGATGCCGCCATCGCAGAGCAGAGGCAAATGTCCATTCGTGGCATGAGCAACGGGTGCGAGAAGTTGCAGTGGTGTTGGTGCGCCATCTAGTTGGCGTCCGCCGTGGTTTGAAAGCGCCACAGCATCAATTCCAACCGTGTGTGCTTGCACTGCGTCGTCCACGCTTTGAACACCCTTCAAGATGATGTTGCCAATCCAGTTTTGTCGGAACCAATCAATTTCTGACCATGACAATGCGGGGTCGAATTGTTCGGAGATGAAGTCGGACAATGTCACCGCTGTTCCGGCTGAACGGCCAGCAGCACCGCTGATATTGGCAAAGGTAATGGGATCGTGTCGTACAAAATCCCACGTCCACGATGGGTGCGTGATTCCGTCTAGAAGAGTGCCTAGCCCCAAAGTGGGAGGCAAGGTGAAACCACGTCGAACGTCGCGTTCGCGTCGTCCCAAAACCGCAGTGTCTACCGTGAGCATGATGGTGTCGTACCCGTTGCTTGCAGCGCGCGACAACATGTCTTTCACTAACTCGCGGTCTTTCCATACGTAGACCTGGAACCACTTTGGCCCATCGCTAACGCGTGCAACCTCTTCAATTGACCGCGTGGACAAGGTGGAGAGGCAATAGGGAAGTCCGTGACGCGCTGCGACACGTGCAACAGCCAATTCGCCATCGGAATGGGCAATGCGTGTGAAGCCTGTGGGCGAGAAAATAATGGGCGAAGACAAGTGGCGGCCCAAGAAGGTTGTCGTTGTGTCAATGTTCGACACGTCGCGCAGAATGCGTGGAACAAATTCGTAGCCAGCGAACGCTTCGCTATTGCGTCGCATGGTGATTTCATCTTCGGCGCCACCATCGATGTAGTCGAAAATGCCCCGTGGAAGGTGCGACTTGGCCATGTCTCGAAGATCGCCAATGTGTGCAGCGCGAGAGAGTTGACGTTGGCGGCGCGACAAAGTGGACGGCGAAAAGCGTGCCACTGAACGCACTGTTCGAAAAATGCCCATGACGACCTCCCTTTGTCAACACTAGTAAGGGGTGTGTCGTGTGTTCGCTTTGGCATGAGGTAGTGCGGTGAACGAAACTGAGGTGTGCCTTTCCCAAGTGACCTTCACATCGCCCAAAGTGCGACTCTTGCGCCGTTGAGCGATATCGCTGCAAGCCTTGGTCTGCAAGCAGAACACCTTGAGCCCTACGGTCGCGACGTTGCCAAGATTGACCTTGATGCGCTAGGCGATGTGTCTGCCAGGCCGCGTGGAAAGTACGTGGTGGTCACTGCCATTACTCCCACACCTTTAGGTGAAGGCAAAACCACAACATCGGTGGGGCTTGCACAAGCAATGAAGCATGTGGGGAAACGCGGTCTCCTTGCTCTTCGCCAGCCCTCTATGGGGCCCACGTTTGGGATTAAAGGTGGCGCTGCAGGTGGTGGCTACAGCCAAGTAGTGCCGATGGAGAAATTGAATCTTCATCTCACGGGCGACTTTCATGCGGTTACGGCTGCACACAATTTGTTGGCGGCGATGGTGGATAATCACTTGCATCAGGGAAATGCCCTGAAGTTGTCGCTTCAGAACATCACATGGCGACGTGTGCTCGACGTGAATGACCGCGCGCTTCGCAACATTGTGATTGGTATGGGCGGAACGGAAGACGGAATTGTGCGTCGAAGTGGGTTCGACATCACTGCAGCGTCTGAAGTGATGGCGTTGCTTTCCCTAGCATCATCGTTTGACGACCTTCGCGAGCGGCTTGGGCGAATTGTGGTGGGCTACACAACGGAGGGCACTGCGGTCACCGCAGAACAGATAGGTGCAGCCGGAGCGATGGCAGTCATCTTGCGTGACGCGGTAAAGCCGAATTTGTTGCAAACACTTGAAAACACTCCTGCACTTATTCACGCTGGGCCGTTCGGAAACATTGCCACCGGAAACTCCTCGGTCATCGCAGACAAAATGGGAATTCACTTGTGTGACTATCTCATCACGGAGGCTGGTTTCGGTGCCGACATGGGAGCGGAACGATTCTTCAACATTAAGTGTCGTGTGTCGGGTATGACGCCAGACGCAGCAGTGCTTGTTGCAACTGTGCGAGCGTTGAAGGCTCACTCCGGTCGGTACAAGGTGGTGGCTGGAAAGCCTCTTCCAGCAGCAATGCTGGAGGAAAACCCCAGTGATGTTGTGGCGGGGTTACCCAATTTGTTGAAGCAAATCGAGAACGTGAAAGTGCATGGCGTCTCGCCCGTAGTGGCTATTAATGCTTTTCCCGGAGATTTCGCATCGGAGCATGCGGTCATTCGTGAAGCAGCCGAGGCCATAGGGGCACGCGTTGCCGTGTGTACACATTTTGCAGACGGTGGTGCGGGCGCTGTGGATTTGGCTCGCGCAGTTATTGAAGCGTGTGACGAGCACACAGATTTTCGCTTTCTCTACAAAGACTCCGATTCTTTGAAAGACAAGATTCGTGCGGTGGCCACGAATATCTACGGAGCATCTGCGGTGGAATACTCAGATCGTGCAGAACAACAACTTGCAACCTATGAAGCCAATGGGTTCGGTTCTCTTCCCGTATGCATTGCCAAGACGCACCTCAGTATTAGTGGTGATCCAACCTTGAAAGGGGCGCCCACTGGTCACACCTTGCGTGTGCGAGAAGTGCGTGCATCTGTGGGAGCGGGTTTTGTGTACCCAATTTGTGGTGCAATGCGCACTATGCCAGGCCTTGGTTCACAACCTGCAGCTATGTCTATAGACATTGGCCCCGATGGAAATGTCGTGGGGCTGTTTTAATTATTTGCCGCGAAGCGCAGCAACAATGGGTGCGCATTCCTCGATGTTCTCTCCACCGACGATGGTGTAGCTAAAGCCCCACTTCTCACGGCGCTCGAGAAGTTGCTCAATGCATGACTCCACAGAGCCGATGAGCGCAAAGGGCGATGCATCAATGAGGTCGTGTGAGACGCCAAACATTTTGGAGATGCCGTCAACGGTGGCTTCGCGATCATTCGTTACCTTCACAAAAAACGTGCGAATGTTCATCTCGATGTCGTTGATGCGGCCAGCTGCACGCGCAGCCTCGGCAACGATGTCTACTTTTTCATCTACCGATGCGGCCGTCATGGTGTCCAGCGCTTCGGGGCCAACAACTCCGGCGGTGAGTGTGCCGTTAATGCCGATGATGTCTGCTTCTCGCGCGGCAAGTGTGAGCACACGCTTTCCACCGCCGCCAATAAGAATTGGTGGTACAGGTTTCTGAACAGGTTTTGGGTAACCCTCGTAATTGGTCACGGTGTAGTGAGTGCCTGAGTGGGAGAACGGCCCTTCTTGCATGACGCCTTTGATGATGGCTAGTCCTTCAACGAATCGATCAATACGAACCTTCGGTGAGTCGTATGGGATACCCGCCTGTTCGTAGTCGCTGATCATCCATCCCGCACCAAGACCAATTTCTGTTCGGCCGTTGCTGAGCACATCCATGGTGGCTAGTTCTTTTGCCAAGACAACGGGATGTTTGTAGTCGTTGTCGAACACAAGTGCACCAACACGCAAGGTTGTTGTTGCATCGGCGGCTGCCATCAGTGCTGGCACCGGTGCAAGTTGATCGGTGAAGTGGTCGGGCATGGTGAGAACGTCGTATCCGGCGCCTTCTGCACGTCGCGCCAATTCTGCCCAATCTGTTGCTGTAGATGCTTTAGATACTTGAATTCCGAATCGGAAACCACGGTGAGGGAACTGAGACATAACACCACCGTACCAATGAGGGTGACCGTGAGCCATTGTGGTGGGCAAGTACGGTAGTTCGTGTTGTGAAACCCTCTGGTCTCTGGTTCGTGCGTCTTGCCGTCACCTTGTGTGCCGGGGCCTTGTTGTTGTCGGCTGTTGTCGTAGGTGCTGCTCCTCAAGTATGGGATGTGCTTCACGCTCACGAGGAAGAGCCAGTCACATTGGTTGCCTACGGCGGTTTGGCATCACGCACACGCATTGTTGATGCAAAAGGTCAACAGATTGGTGTCTTCGAGTTTGAAAATAGCCAACCTATTTCTATCGACGCAATACCAGAGCATGTTGTTGCTGCACTGCTAGCGGTGGAAGATTCTGGCTTCTACAAACATAAAGGCGTGAACCTACGTGCATTGGTGCGCGCCACGTTGGCCAACTTCCAGTACTCGTCAGGTCGACAAGGCGCATCCACCATTACGCAGCAAGTGGTGAAGAACGAGTATTTGTCGGGGCTTCCCCGCGATGGTCGTTACAAAATTCTGCAGGCGCGCTATGCAGCCATGTTGGAGAAAACAACACCAAAGAAACTTATTGTTGAGCGCTATCTCAACACAGTTTTCTTTGGTAACAACGCCTATGGCATTCAAGCCGCAGCAGAGGTGTACTTCGGTAAGAAGGTGGCCGAATTATCTCTAGAGGAAGCCGCCTTCCTTGTTGGGTTAGTGCAAGCTCCTTCGTCGTACGACCCGTTCAACCGTCCTGCGGCGTCGAAACGTCGCTTTGTAGAAGTTGTTGACCGACTTGTCGAGACAGGGCTACTGACAAAAGAAGCAGCCGCTCTTCAGCAAGCAGAGACCGGCTTTCAGGTTCCAGAGAATCGTCGTGAAGTTCCACAGCAAAATACCAACCGCACCTATTTCACAGAAATGGTTCGTGACTACCTTCTAAACAAATCAGACTTGCTGGGCGCAACATATTCCGAACGATTCACCAAGTTGTATCGCGGTGGTATCACTATTCACACAACTCTCGATTCCGACGCTCAGGCAAAGGCGGAGGAAGCGGCGAAGAAGAGCATGCCAACGAATAAGACTGGTGTGCAGTCATCATTGGTGTCCCTCGATACCGCAACTGGGGCAGTGCGCGCCGTTGTGGGTGGCCCAGGTTTTGTTGCTGGGCGTACGGAAGTAAATCTTGCACTGCGTCGTCGACAAACTGGGTCTGCCATCAAGATTTTTGTTCTCACTGCAGCACTTGAAGCAGGTGTGCAAGCAAGTGACCTCATTGACGGAACCTTGCCGTGTACGTTGCCAAACCCAGGCAAGCCTGAAGAGCCGTTCAATATCACTCAAGGCGTGAGTCACCCCGTTGCACCACTCGATGAACAAACGTGGTTGTCCATTAACTGTGCATATGCGCGATTAGCGCAAATAGTTGGGTTGAACAGAGTGGTGAATACCACCTACCGACTCACATCGTCTATGTATCTCACGCGCGACAATTACAAAATTCAGCCGTACGCCAGTTTCTCTACTGGCGCAAATGAGTTGAGCCCAATGGACATGGCTGCAGGCGCACAAACCATTGCGAATGGCGGTCTACATGCAGAGCCGTACTTCATTGAGCGCATTGAAATCCCAAATACGGCAGCCCCCAACGGAGTTGAAGTGCTGACGCCAGTTCGCCCGGCACCAATGCAAGTCATTTCAAAAGAAGTTGCCGATCACCAAGTTGACATCTTGAAGAAAACCATGACGCGTGGAACTGCCAGACGATCACCACTTGCAAACAATCGACCATCGGCCGGAAAAACCGGAACGCAAGACGAAAACACCAATGCGTGGTTTGTCGGATTCACAAAACAGCTCACGACCGCAGTGTGGGTGGGGGATCCGAAGGCGTACACACCAATGGTTCGCATCCCTGAATTTGTGTCCGACGGCGTTGTACGAGTCACTGGCAATACGTATCCCGTTCGAATCTGGAAATCATTCATGGATGCCGCTCATGAAGGAGTTCCGAGTGTCGACTGGGACGCACCCGCTGCACCGACACGCAATCAGATGCGCTTGTATTTGCCAGGTGTCGATTGTGTGGCCAGGTTGGTCTCTGGTCGGTTGCCCCGCACGGCCACAGGACCTGTTGTTACCGTTGTTCCTACGACTACGTCGAGCACAGTTCCCGTACCTACAACACCACCAACCGCGTCGTCGAGCACGACTGTTCCACCGGGACCTACAACCACCGTGTATCGCGGCCCAGTCGTTCGTGTGATTGATCCAGGAACCACCATTGCGCCCACAGATACGAATCCATTAACTCCTGTGGTGGGAGTAGACCCGCAACGAACATTTGTGTACAACTGCGCAAAGGGTCTTCCCGCATCTGTACGACCTGGCTGACCCTTAGTCTGTTCGTAATGCTTTTGTGGTTTATTGGAACTTCGTTCATTGCGGTGTGGTTTGTTTTTCGCGATGACAAATTTGATTATCGAGTGCTAGCGCTTGGCGCACTTGTGCCCGACATCGTCGATCTTCCAACAGGTGGAGCATGGATCATGCACTCTGTGGTGTCTAGTGTCGCTGCGCTTGTCATTGTTATGGCGGTGGCACGACGAGGGTCGGCGCGTCGGCGTCGATGGCTTGCGCTTCCCATCGGCATGATGATGCATTTGGTGTTTGACGGCGCATTCAACAACACCGAAGTTTTCTGGTGGCCATTCGCCGGCACATCGTTTAATGGTGCGTCAGTGCCAAGCTTCGACCGCATGCCGTTGAACATCGCGCTAGAAATTGCAGGTGCAGCGATGTTGATATGGGTGTGGCGTACCAACGAACTATCGCTTAAAGCGAATCGTGATCGTTTCATTTCGTCTGGGCGTCTGGTGGGTGCAACATCAAAGGATGTAGGGCAGTGTTAGTTCTTCTTCGACATGGGCAAACAACTGCGAATGCACAAGCGTTGTTACAAGGCCGAATTGATTTGCCCTTAGACGAAATTGGTCGTCAGCAAGCCGCGAAGTGTGGCGAATTCATTAGGCAGAATTTTCCAGGGGCCCATGTTGTGGCTAGCCCATTGTTACGTGCTCAGGAAACAGCGTCACACATTCAGTCGCAGTTCCACACCGATGAACGGGTGATTGAACTTGATTATGGCCAGTGGGACGGAATGGCACTCACCGATGTTCCGCACGACCAATGGGCACAGTGGCGACGTGACCCCTCATTTCGACCACCGGGTGGAGAAACTTTGGAAGAACTTGACGCTCGCGTTCGACCAGCGCTTGAAGACCTTGCCGATCGTGCGCGTGACGAGCATGTGGTCATCGTGAGTCATGTGTCGCCCATTAAGAGTGCAGTCACATGGGCTCTTGGGGTGGGGCCAGACGCAACGTGGCGATGTCACTTAGACAGAGCATCAATATGTCGAATCGCTATTGGCCCACGTGGTCCGTCGCTGACATCGCTCAACGAGACCGCACACCTTTTGTAAGGGTGGGGGGGCGACGGTGAGTCACCCTGTAAGCGGGGTTCTGTACTCGCATTGCGAGCGATGACCATCCCTCTATGCGGCCTACCCGAAGGAGTAGCGGGCGGGCAACCCTCCTTCTGCTTGGCCTTGCTTCGAAAGGGGTTTACCAAGCCACACGAATCGCTTCGCATGCTGGTGCGCTCTTACCGCACCGTTTCACCCTTACCTGTGATGCTTGCGCACCCATCGGCGGTTTACTCTCTGTTGCACTTTCCGTCAGGTTGCCCCAACCTGGCTCTCGCCAGCTTTCTGCCCTGTGAAGCCCCGACTTTCCTCAGCAACTTGCGTTGCCGCGGTCATCCGGATAACTCACCGTCGTCTACGAGTGTACGGACGTGCAGGAAGAAGAGCCAGAAGTATTAGTACTGCTACAGCGAGACGAATGTCAGTAGAGCATGCTGTTCAGGCTGGGCGTGTCCATCGAAATAGGAGAACGTGTTCCCACTTCGTTGACAGGTCCGAGAACTACCTGAACGGCACTGAGAGTGCCAAAGGCGGAAGGAAGAGTGGCCGTGAGTTCTTCACCCTTTTCATTGATGGCTGGAGAGAAGCCAACTGTGCCACCGCGGATGAGTTGAGCTGCCACTGCTGCACGGCGAGACGATGCGGCACCAAGGCGCATCATGTCAGCTCGTAATGCTGCTTCGTTCGTGAGAGACACGAAGTATTGATAGGTGGCTGCAACGAGTGATTCGAGACCAAGGGTGAGGTTTAAGACGTCTCCTGCAGTCTTTCCTTCTTCAACCAAGTTCAATGCGTTCTCGCCGTATGCAGTCATGAGCTTTGCATTCGGTTCGTTCACTACTTGACCGCCGCGAGCGGTAACAAGCGGGGCAAGAACAGACATGTTTGTTTCATGTGCCGCTGCGTACTTCGCAAGGAATGGGGAAACGGATGACTCTGCGAGGCTGGTGACGCGAGAGTCTTTCATTATGGTTGCCACCATTTTTTCTACGGACATTGCTGTACGGAGAAGAACGACGTCAGACACGTGTTCGGTTTCAAGCTTGTCAATCTCTGGCACAGACCCAATTCGTGCAATTGAGCCTGAATGAGATGCGCCACCACAGGCTGCGAGGACGGCACCACTAGCAACAATTGCTCCGCCGGAGCGAAGAATGTTGCGGCGACTGAGTTGAGAAGGTGTGTTGTTGTTCATTGTTGTTCCTTCGCGTTTCTCTTATGCCGCAGCAATTGGGGAGGTTCCGGCGATGACATTGAGAGCGGCAACATGTCGTGCTTCCACGGTGATGATGGATGCCACAAGTGATGCAGCGTTAATTCCGCGCAACGTTGCAAGGTTGCTGGTGTGAATTGCCACGGTCTCTTCTTCGAGTGCGGCTAACTGGCGGGCCATTCCTGCAATTGATCCAGATGGGTTGGCCAATGGCTGGGTGGATGCGCTTGATGCATCGGTGGCTAAGTAGCCCTTTAATGCTTGTGCGTATGCAACATGGTGATCGTGAACAAGAAGAAGCGCAGCTTTGTCGTCACCCGATGCGGCGCCCACTGCAATGACATACGTTGCGGCCATGCGCGATTCGCGATCGAGTGCGGCATTCAGCGTTGCGTTGTCTGCTGAGTCGCGATGAGGTGGCGCGGTGGTACTGGGGCCAGATTCATCTGCAGCCGACGCAGTGCCCGCAAGGAACGGGGCAGTTGCAGCTACGGCGCCACCTGCGAGCAGAGAGGCAATCAGTGTGCGTCGCGACGGTGTCGCTTCGGGGAGGTCAACTTGGTGATTTACCACTTGGGTCATCCTTTGTCGTGTTGGCGAAATCTCGCCCCCCAACACTAGAAGTCCAGCGAGGAGAGGTCGGGTATCCAAGAGCGGCTACGGGACACCGCCTCACTCCATTGTTGCCGTGACACCCCTGGTTCACCTAATGGATGCACAGTGGCGGCCCAATTCAACGTGGCGGAAGCCTGTTGAAGGTGTGACCACTGACCTACAACTGTTCCTGCCAGAAAGCCTGCGCCAAGCGTGGTGGCCTCGGTCATTTGCGACACCCGAACCGGGCGACCCGTAGCGTCGGCGAGGGCCTGTACGAACGTGGGGTTGCGGCTCATGCCGCCATCGATGCGCACTTCAGAGATGGTGACACCAGAATCGGCCTCGGCCGCGTCGACAAGGTCGGCTCCACGGTGCGCCACTCCTTCGAGCACTGCTCGGACTATGTGCGCTCTCGTGGTGCCACGTGTAATTCCAAACAATGCGCCGCGTGCGCCGTAGTCCCAGTTCGGTGTGCCCAGTCCAAGAAGTGCAGGCACATACACAACTCCGTCAGTTGAAGCGCATGTTGCTGCAATGTCGTGAGATTCTTGCGGGCTGTCAATAAGTCCCATGTCGTCTCGAAGCCACTCAATGTTTGTGCCGGCCGACAACATGATTCCTTCTGTTCCATAAGCAATCTGTTCTGCATTGCTGAACGCAACGATGGGAAACGTTCCGTGTGTGTTGCGTCGCGCTTGGGTTGGTGTGTCGTACCCAGTGAACATGTCCAACATGCCGCCTGTACCGAACGTGATTTTTGCGAGACCGCTTTCAATGCAGCCCTGACCGACGAGCGATGCTTGTTGATCTCCGGCTAACGCGGTGATGGGTGGTGCGCCTGGAAGATCTGTTGCGTTTCCAATAAATCCAGCACTTGGAACAATTGCGGGGAGACACGAGTGCGGAATGTTGAAAGCAGACAAAACGGCGGAGTTCCATTCTGTGCCGGATGCAACGGTGAGTCCTGTAACGGCTGCATTGGTGTGATCGGTGACATGGTGGGCACCGTTGGTGAGTTTCCACACCAACCACGTTTCTACTGTGCCAAATTTGAGATTGGCAACGTTGTGTCCGCTCGCACCGTTTTTCAAAATCCATGACAACTTTGTTGCCGACTGATTTGGTGCAAGCGCAAATCCATGTTCGATACGAGCCATGATGCAGTCGCCAACGGTACGCAGGTCTTGCCAACCAATAGCGGGAGAGACGGGAATGCCGTTTGTTGCATCCCACACGATTGTTGACGCGCGTTGATTGGTGATACCGACGGCGTCGACAGATTGGTTTGAAAGAGTCGCAGTACACACTCGTTGAACTGCGTCGTACAACGCGAGTGCGTCGAACTCAACCAAGCCGCCTGCAGGCGACGATGGCGAAAATTCCTCGTAGTGAAGATCTGATACAGACCCGTCGTCGTGCACGATCGACGAGCGGAGACCGCTCGTTCCAACATCGATGACGAGAGTCTTCACAATCCGAGTTTTCCTGGATTCAGAATGCTGTTCGGGTCGAGCGCTTTCTTCACTGTGCGCAGCACAGTCATTGCCGAACCCAACGCTTCTTCCATGTACTGCCCGCGGCTGTAGCCAATGCCGTGGTGATGAGACAAGTTGGCTCCAGAAGCAAGGGCAGCGCGTTGTCCGGCATCCCACATTGCAAGGTAGGTGCTCTCAAACTCTTCCGCAGGTGGTGTGGCGGCGAAAGTGAAGTACACACAGGCTCCTTCGATGTAGCTGTGCGACAAATGGCATGTAGATGATCGCGCATGTGGAACGGCCAACATTGCGCTTTCAATATTTTCAACAACGTTGTCAAGGTCTGCCCAGTTTGCTGCAACTTCCATGGTGTCCACCACGTAACCCTTGCGGGTAAGCGCTTGTAGTCCACTGGTGTCATTGCGGTGGTGAGTCCATTTTTCAACGAGGTCACTATCGCCCACTGTTGCGCCCATAGACATGCATGTGTCGTGAACAATTGCCATGGTTGCATCGACTAGTTGTTCGTTGCCTTCGTCCAAAACAAGAAGGGTTGCGTTTGTTCCGTCGCCACCGTGTGAACGCTTGCTCTCGGCCCCGTCGTACAAACGCAACACGGCAGGTGTTGCCCCAGCGCGAATGAGTCGACGACACGCTTCAAAGCCATCGGTGAGTGATGCAAACACATACGCACCGCGACGCTCCACTTCGGGCAGTGGGTGTGCGCGCAACCACACACGCGTGATCACGGCAAGGGTTCCTTCGCTGCCGAGTAGTAGTTGGCTGAGGTCGGGGCCAACAGCACCAGCTGGTGCACCACCGGTTCGAATGATTGTTCCATCGGCAAGCACGGCTTCAAGTGCGTGCACCATGTCTTCAATTTTTCCGTAACGAGTTGAGTACTGACCTGCACCACGGCAGGCCACCCAGCCACCCACCGTTGCGAGAGCAAACGATTGCGGATAGTGACCAATGGTGAGACCATACGTGCGCACCGCATCTTCAAGATCTGGCCCGAATGTTCCGGCAAGTGTTTCCACAATTCCAGAAATCTCATCAACGGATTCAAGTCCTTGCATGCGCGTCATGTCTAACGAGACTCCTGCGCGCAGGGGAATTGCAGCACCGCACACGCCGCTTCGTCCACCCGATGCAGTGACCGCGATCCCGTGTTGGTTGCAATAGGCGAGAAGGCGCGACACTTCGTCTGTTGATGTTGGTCGACACACAACTCCTGGAAGTTGCGGTACTTCGTTCTTGAGTGACCAAGCCAAGGACAATGGCCACCAGTCGCGACCGTGTTCAGCACGTGTTGCAGCATCCGTCGTTGTGTCGCAAATGGCAGCGAGTTCTGCAACATTGTCGGCGGTGAGCGCGGCTGCATTTGTTGTTAGACGCGCGGTTGCCGTTGCGGCATCGCTTCCGAACTCAATGGGAGGAGTTGCCTCTGTGGAGAACTTCTTGATGCTCATGACTAGTGGGTTCCCTTGGTTGTAGAGGCAATGAATTCAGTTTCAGTGACAAGACCCGCTGCGTCTTCGCGTGCACATTCGTCGATGAAGTGAGCCAAGTTGTGGTCGCGAGTTGCACTGTCCCATTTGAGATACGGCGCAACAAGATCGGCGACTGCAGGGGCCACCGCTTTGCAGGCACGGCGGTCGAGCAATCGTGCACGTGTTCGGCGAGTAAGGATGTCGTCCAGAGTGGTGGCCATTTCGTGAGTCACTGCATATACGGCTTCGCACTTCAAGTAGGGAAGACCGGGAACTAGTTCTTCTGCTAACGACGGATTCTCGGTCATGAGTTGACGAAGATGTGATGCATCACTACCGAAGCGACCGTCAAGATGTTGATCGAGAACAGTGGATTGATTGCGCTTTCCATTTGCGCCACGCAACGCAAGTCGTTTTGTTTTGCACGAAGCCTTGCGCCCAAGAATGCTGCACGCTTCGTCTACTGCGTCTTCGGCCATCTCGCGGTAGGTCGTAAGTTTTCCGCCCGTCACTGTGATGACACCATTTTCGGACGTAAACACTTTGTGTCGACGACTGAGGTCTGCAGTACGTCCTGCTTTTGCCGACGAATCGTCGGTCTTTACAAGAGGTCGAAGACCAGACCACACCGCAGTGACATCGTCAACGGTGACATTTGTAGTCACACTGGCATTGAGAGCAGCAAGAACGTAGTCAATGTCGTCCTTTGTGCACTGCGGATCATCGACGGGACCTTTGTAATCGGTGTCGGTAGTTCCGATGTAGGTGAACTTATAGGTGCCATCACCATTCGAGATCCAGGGCACAACAAACAAACTGCGTCGGTCGCGCGGTACCGGAATAACAACGGCGATGTCGTTGCGCACTTTTTCCCAGGGCACTGTGAGATGTACGCCTTTTGCGGGGCGAATGGTGTCGGGATGCGTGTTCTCGTCAAGCGATCGCACGTCGTCGGCCCATACTCCTGCGGCGCTAACAACACATTTGGCGCGTACGACAAAAGATGTTCCGGCCACCGTGTCGGTGACAGACACTTCGTGAGAGGTGCGACTAGATGACTGAATTGAGTCAACTCGGCAACGGTTTGCAATGGCTGCACCGTTGTCGGCCGCTGTTTTTAGAACAGTGAGACACAAGCGTGCATCATCGGCTTCGGCGTCGTAGTACAGATATGCCGAGGCGAGTTTCCGTTGTTCCATGGTGGGCAAGTGAGCGAATGCTTTCTTTGCCGACAAACGACGATGCAATTTTCCAATACGCCATCCGCCGGTGAGGTCGTACATCCACATGGCTGAACCAAGTGCACGTGCAATTTTCTTCGACACCACACCGTCTTTTGTGAGGATGGGAATCATGAAGGGGAGTACGTGCACAAGATGTGGTGCGTTGCGACGCAGTCTCTTGCGTTCACGCAATGCTTCGTACACCAAACGCACATCACCTTGTTGCAAGTAACGAAGACCACCATGAATAAGTTTCGATGACTTTGATGATGTACCAGATGCAAAGTCATCTCGCTCAAGTAGGGCTACCGAAAGTCCACGAGACGCAGCATCGAGTGCAACGCCTGCACCGGTGATGCCACCACCCACCACCACCAGGTCGAACTCTTCGGAACTAAGGCGTTGGAGAGAGGTGGAACGGGAGAAGTCGGCCTGGTGTCGCATCGCTTGTGAGCCTAGGTGGCGACTGTGATTGCAAATAAGTCAGCCGTCTTAGAAAGCAGGCGACACATTTCTAATTTTCAATAGTTGCTAATTAGCAATTAATGCAGTTAGAGTGGCATCCATGCGGTCACCCGAAGAACTCACCATCGCTTTTCGCGAAGCAGGTTTAAAGGTAACCCCACAGCGCCAATTGTTATTCCGCTTGCTTCACAACAATTGCGCCCATCCCACGGCCGACGCCTTGTATTCCGTCGCAACAGAGCAGATGCCTGGCATCTCATTGCGCACCGTGTACCAAACACTGAACGACCTCACGTCAATGGGTGAAATTCAATCCATCGACGTTGGTACGGGCTCATCTCGGTTCGATCCGAATGTGTCCGATCACCACCACGCTGTCTGCGACGAATGCGGCGCAGTCCACGATGTCTATGTCAACCAAGCGCCTGAAATGCGCGGCCTCAACGGGTTTGCAGTTGCCGATGCTCGCATCGTCTACCGCGGCCTGTGTGCTACGTGTTCAGAGCTTGCTCAACATAGATAAACCCACCCAAACAACCGAAAGGACCCGGTCATGCCAAGCCTGAAGGGCACCAAGACCCACGAGAACCTGTTGGAGGCGTTTGCTGGCGAGAGCCAGGCCAACCGTCGTTACCTCTGGTTCGCACAAAAAGCAGACGTCGAGGGTTACCCCGACGCAGCAGCACTGTTCCGCTCAGTCGCCGAAGGCGAAACCGGACACGCACACGGACACCTTGAATACATCGCAGAAGTAGGCGACCCAGCAAGCGGCGAGCCCATCGGCGAAACCGAAGCAAACTTCAAGGCTTCCATTGCAGGCGAGACCTACGAGTACACCCAGATGTACCCAGGTTTTGCAAAGACCGCACGCGAAGAAGGCTTCGATGAAATTGCCGACTGGTTCGAGACGCTTGCACGCGCCGAGAAGAGCCATGCCGGTCGTTTCGGCGAAGGTCTCGCAGCGCTCTAAAGCGTTCGCTCCTTCGGGAGCACCTAACGTTCACAAATAATGGGTGGCCGCTGACATGTTCGGTGGTCACCCATTTGCGTGAACACACATTTATTTCTTTCCTACACAAAGCAGAACTATGACAATCACGTACGACCCAAAGCATCCGAAGTATCTCGACGAGGCCGATGTTCGCGATGAACTCACGCGCGTCTACGACCTGTGCCACGGATGTCGTTTGTGCTTCAAGTTCTGCTCGTCATTTCCCACTCTCTTCAGCTATGTCGACCAGCATGAAGATCAAGATGCAGGTCGACTCACTCCCGCACAGCAAGACCAAGTTGCCGACGAATGCTTCCAGTGCAAATTGTGTTATGTGAATTGCCCATACATTCCTGAACTACACGAATGGGCACTCGATTTCCCTCGCCTCATGTTGCGACACGATGCAATGCGTCGCGCAAACGGACAAGTCAGTGTGCGTAAGCGCGTCACCACCCAAGCAATGGGTCATACCGATGCACTGGGCAAATTGGCCACATCGGTCTCCACCATCTCCAACCTTGTTATTGGCGCAAAGCCCGGATCGCTCGTTCGTAAGGCCGTAGAAAAGACCGCAGGCGTTTCGTCTGTTCGCCTTCTTCCTCCCTATGCAAAGCAACGGTTCAGCACGTGGTTCAAGAAGCGCGTCACGCCTGTTCTTGCGAAGAAACAAGGCTCTGTTGCTGTTTTCCCGACATGTTTGGTGGAATACCAGCAGCCCGGTATCGGTCACGATCTTGTGAAGGTGTACGAGCGCAACGGAGTTGAATGTTCGCTTGTGGATGGCGCTGGCTGTTGTGGCGCGCCGTACTTGCATAGTGGCGACATGGACAACTTCACCAAGGTTGCAGCAAAGCAAGTGAAAGTTCTTGCCGATGCAGTGCGCGAAGGAAAAGACATTGTTGTGCCGCAACCAACATGCGGTTACATCTTGAAGAAGGACTACGTCGACTACGTCGGTGGCCCCGATGCCGAACTCGTTGCGAAGCACACCTTCGATTCATCTGAGTACCTCATGAATCTGCACAAGGCAGAGGGAACCGAACTTGACACAGAATTCACCGGTGAAATCGCAGAGTCCATCTCGTACCACATTCCGTGTCACTTGAAGGCTCAAAACATCGGACTTCGTAGCCGCGACATCATGAAGTTAACCGGCGCAAAGATCAAACTTGTCGATCAGTGCTCCGGCATCGATGGCATGTGGGGTTTCAAGGCAGGAAATGAGCAGTACTCAGTTCCTGTAGCCAAGAAATTGGCAGACAAAGTGGAGGCAGCAGATAGTGCAGTAGTTGCAGGTGACTGTCACCTTGCAAACACAGCAATTATCGAACAAACCGGACGCACAGCAATGCACCCATTACAGGTTGTTGCTCGCGCGTACGGAATTCCAGAAGAACCCACCAAGTAACACACGAGGAAATATGACCACCATGGCCCCCACCCGCAAACTCACCCTCGATGACATTGCAGACTTGCGCGCATACGAACGCGAGCGTGAAACATTCCGAGCACGAATGATTGAAGTGAAGCGTCGTCGACGAGTTGCACTTGGAACACTCATGACAATCATGTTTGAAAATCGCGACACCATGCGTTTGCAAATTCAAGAAATGGTCCGTGTTGAAAAGGTGCTCACAGACGAAGGTGTTCTTGAAGAGCTGAAGGCCTACAACCCGATGATTCCAGAACCTGGTCAGTTGTGTGCCACATTGTTCCTTGAACTCACGTCAGAAGATCAAGTTCGTGAATGGTTGCCTAAGTTGGCAGGTTTAGAGAACAGCATCAGTTTGCTTCTTGCCGATGGTTCACGAGTTCGTGGCGAAATCGACGAACAACACGCCGCTGGTCTCACGCGCGACGACGTCACAGCAGCAGTGCACTACCTCACCTTCAACTTCACTCCCGAACAAGTGAATGTCTTCGAAGCAGGACCTGTCACTGTGGAATGCAGCCAGCCGAACTACCTAGAGGCATCGGCATTGTCCGATTCCACCAAGGCTGAACTGCTCACCGACCTTCTCCCGTAAGGGATTTCAGCCGCCCGCAGGCGGATTGGACATCTGTGACACCCGACACATACGATGCGCGCATGGGGGAAACCCCGGCATCGAGGGGGGAAACCGGTGTCCGCAGTAGAAATCACATGGAGACAGCGCGGGGCGTGCAATGGCCTCGACCCCGCCGTGTTTTTTCCAGATTCTGAAGAGAGCGCAGATGAAGCAAAGGCCATCTGCCACATTTGTCCCGTTCGCTTGTCGTGTTTAGAGCATGCGCTCGCCACACGAGAGCGTGATGGTGTCTGGGGTGGCACCACCGAGCGAGAAAGACGAAGAATCATTCGTCAACGACGCCGCTCGGCGTAGATACTTGTTACATGGCTCATTCCGAAGAGTTCGTTGGCTGGCCAACGTTGCTTGCACAACTTCTTGAACAACGCGACCTCGGATCTGAGCAAGCAGAGGCTGCAATCACAGAAATTTTGAATGGCGTCGCCACTCCATCGCAGATGACTGCGTTCATTGTTGCTCTTCGCGCCAAGGGTGAAACTGCCGAAGAGCTAGAAGGAATGCTGCGAGCAGTTCGTGCTGCTGGCAACCGTGTCACGTTGCCCGTTGCGCTTGCATCACAGAGCATGGACATTGTGGGTACGGGTGGAGACAAGAGCAATTCAGTGAACATCTCCACAATGTCGGCACTCGTTGTTGCGTCGGCCGGAATTCCTGTCTGTAAACACGGCAACCGCGCCGCATCATCGAAGTGTGGTTCTGCTGACCTGTTGGAAATTGCGGGCGTTGCTGTCGAACTGGATCCCATCGGTGTACAGGCGTGTGTCGAAGAAGCGGGATTCGGTTTTTGCTTGGCTGCTCGCTTTCATCCGGCGTTTCGTTACACCGCACCATCACGACGTGAAATTGGAGTACCCACGGCATTTAATTTGCTAGGCCCAATGGCAAACCCTGCGCCAATCGCAAACATGCTGGTTGGCGTTGCAATGCCCAACATGATGGACCGCATGGCAGAAGCGCTCTCCACGCGTGGCATTCGTAGTGCGTGGGTTGTGCATGGTCATGGCGGGCTGGACGAACTTGCTGTGAGTGGCCCAAACCGCGTGCATGAATTAAAAGATGGAAAGGTGCGCCAGTTTGAAATCTCTGCTGCCGAGTACGGCATAGCAGTCTCCACATTGGAAGACATCCGAGGGGGCGAAGCGTCCGACAACTTGGCAATTCTTCAAAAAACATTTGCGGGTGAATCGGGTGCTGTGCGAGACATTGTGGTGTTCAACGCAGGGTGTGCATTGCATGTCGCGGGTGCAGCAGAGTCTGTTCAGGCCGGAATTGACCGCGCGCGCGAACTCATTGATTCGGGCGCTGCGTCTGCGAAACTGTCCGAGGTTGTTCGCGTGAGCCAACGCGAACGGGCTCGAATGGAGGCACAGCCGTGACCATTCGGGTTCCAGCAACATCGGCCAATTTAGGTCCCGGATTCGATGTGATGGGTCTTGCGTTATCTCTGTATGCCGAAGTGGGCATTGTTGGCATAGACGCACTTCCTGTCGATGCGCACGAAGCCGACGACACGCATCCGGCCCAGGTTGCATTCGTGCGGGCAGGTGGTTCTGGTCGGGTGTGGGTGAAGAACTCAATTCCAATGGGGCGTGGATTGGGATTCAGCGGCGCAGTTCGTGTGGGCGGAATCATCGCGGCCGAGGTGCAACGCGCCGGCGCGGCGTGGTCTCAGAACACGTCGAATGCATTGTCCATTGGAACTGAATTGGAAGGCCACGCCGACAATGTTGCGCCGTCCATTTACGGTGGCGTTGTTATTGCAACAGAATCACAAGTGGTGCGTGTACCCGTTGCGTTGGATCCCACATTCGTGATGTGGGTTCCGAACTTCACGACTTCTACCAACGAGTCACGCGGGAAAATTGGCCCATCCATTGCGCTCACCGATGCCGTGTTCAACATTGCACGCACAGCCATGTTCGTTACAGCGTTACAGACTGGCAACGTCGAACTTCTTCGCGAAGCAACACAAGACCGTATTCACCAAAGCATTCGACTAGCGGCATCGCCACCATGTGCAGCTGCCCTAGACGCAGGTCTGGCAGCAGGGGCGTGGTGTGGTTGGTTGTCGGGGTCGGGGCCAACGGTGGCACTCATGTGCGACCCGTCGCAGGCTCAAGCGGTGGCCGATGCGCTTCCTACCGACGGACACACAAAGATTCTGAAACTCGATACCCAGGGCGCTGTCGTCGTTTGACGAAACCTTGTCACACCCGTTCGTGAAGGTGGGGGCATGGAAGTATCACCGCACACCCCAGACCCCGAAGAGTCACGCCCGGTTCTCATGATCTCGTGCGATACCTGCATCATGCGCCAAACGGACGCGTGCAACGACTGCATGATGAGTGTTTTGTGTGACACCGAAGAGTCCGGAGCCGTTGTTTTGAACTTGCAAGAACTTCGTGACATCCGATTGCTCGCTCAGGCGGGTTTGGTGCCTACGCTTCGGCACCGTGCCGTCGGTTAGCCCAGTCCCCAAGAATCCCAAGGTTGTCTCGCCCGACGCACCATCGGGGGCGCAGTATTTTTCTCAACTTCATCACGTTGGCCTGCAAGCGGGGCTTCATGAAATCGGCGTAGCCCCAGCAGGCGTTATGCATCGCGCCCTTCAGCAACTTCGTCATCGTGAAGAACGTGAACTCACGAACGGAATGAAGTTCACGTACCTGCGACCAGAGAGATCTACCAATCCCTCGCTGTTGGTCGAGGGAGCACGTTCGGTCATTGTGGGCATGCGTTCGTATGCGTATGACGATCCCATTGTGGTCAACGACGGAACTGTGCGTGCGCGAATCGCGCGATATGCATGGGAAGACCACTACGGCATATTGAAAACTTCGCTCACCGCAGTGGCTGCACAACTGCGACGCGACGGACATCGCGCAACAGTCTTCGCAGACGACAATTCCATTGTCGATCGTGAAATAGCGTGGCTTGCTGGTCTTGGCTGGTACGGCCGAAACGCGAACTTGCTGGTTCCTGGTAAGGGCAGCATGTTCGTTATTGGATGTGTGGTTACGACGGCCGACTTACCATTTGCAGAAGAAGTTCCTGATGGCTGCGGTACGTGTTCTCGATGCATTCCGGCATGCCCCACAAACGCAATTGTTGAATCGGGGGTCATTGACGCCAACAGATGTTTGTCGTGGTTGTTACAGAAGCCTGGAATTTTCAATGCTGAATATCGCGAAGCGTTAGGCGACCGCATCTATGGCTGCGATGAATGTCAAGTTGTGTGTCCGCCAACAAAAAAGTTCGGAACACAACCCGCGCCGGAAACAGTGCAATCGCATGTCAATGTTTTGGCACTGCTGTCACTGTCAGACACTGAACTAGACGCAGCGTGTGATCGCTGGTACGTCCACGACCGCGATATGACATGGGTGCGCCGCAATCTTCTCATTGTGTTGGGCAACGTCGGGCAACCGTCGCATTCGGACACTGTGGAAACGCTGCGTCGTTATTTGTCTCATGAACGCCCAGAGTTGCGGGCACATGCGGTGTGGGCTGCAGCTCGACTAGGGCTCTCGCATCTTCTTCACACGGACGATCCGCATCCCATGGTTGTGACAGAACTACAGAATCTGCCACCCTTACGGGGCACCTTATGAAGCATCTTCTTGTCACAAACGACTTCCCGCCGAAAATTGGCGGCATTCAGTCCCTGTTGTGGGAATGGTGGCGTCGACTTCCGTCCGAATCGTTTGCAGTTCTCACAAGTCCGCATGAAGGCGCACGCCAGTTTGACGCAGAACAGCCATTTCGAGTTGAACGAACTCGTGAACCGGTGTTGTTGCCACATCCGTGGATGGTGCAGCGCATCAATTCGCTCGCAAAAGATTTTGGCGCCGATTTTGTTGTGTTAGATCCGGCATTGCCATTGGGTGTGGTGGGTCGCGCATTGTCATTGCCGTACATGGTGGTGTTACACGGTGCAGAAGTCACCGTTCCTGGTCGACTGCCACTGTCGAAACAAGTCTTGGGTCACGTCTTGCGTGGCGCCGAACATGTCATTGCTGCTGGCGGTTATCCCGCGCGTGAAGGTCATCATGCAGCGGGTACATCACTTCCCACAACAATTGTTCCGCCTGGTGTCGACACCAATCGTTTCGTTCCGTTGTCGGCTGCCGACATTGTGAGTGCTCGAACGAAGTTTGGTTTTGCCGCCGACGATGAGATTGTTCTTGGCATAAGTCGTCTTGTGCCAAGAAAGGGATTCGACACCGTGATTCGTGCGGTGGCACAGTTGGCGCCCCACAGGCCACGGTTGAAGTTGGTCGTCGCAAGTACTGGCCGTGATGAAGATCGACTGAAAAAACTTGCGCAAGAACTTTCTGCACCAGTGGTGTTCTTAGGTCGCGTTCCCCACGACGACTTGCCTGCGCTGTATGGGTGTGCCGATGTGTTTTCCATGATGTGTCGTAACCGTTGGGGTGGTCTAGAACAAGAAGGATTCGGCATTGTCTTTGTGGAAGCAGCGGCATGTGGGGTGCCCCAAATCGCCGGAGACAGCGGTGGGGCAGCCGAAGCAGTGCAGGATGGTGTCACCGGATTCGTCATGTCCGACCCCACCGATGCGGCGGGTCTTGCAGCACGCATTGCTCGAATTCTTGATTCGCCCGACATGAAGAAGTCAATGGCAGCAGCGTCTCGACTGCGAGCAGTGACGGAATTCAATTACGACGTGTTGGCACAACGTTTAGGTGGAGTACTGAAGGTGGAGCAATGATGGACAGCGTGAAAGGTTCCGCAATTCTCCGTGTGAACGAGGTGCTCACGGCAGTGTTCACGCTCACAGCATTTGTCTCGGTCGTTGTTTTTCAACAGCCATGGAAAGCAATTGCTGTTGTTGTAGCCATTGCGTGCTTCTCGGTTGGGGTTGTGGTGTTCTTGTGGGGGTATTGGGTGGCGGTGCAACGAAGCCGCACCGACAACATTGCCGTGGCGTCGTTGTACTTTCTCGCCGACAAATCGGCTCCGAAATCTGTCGCAGTGCGCATGAATAGCATTCTCGCGGCGCAGGTCGTCATTGGGATTGCAACTGCGCTCATGCGGTCAACAACCGATGGAAAAGCCGGCAGCACTCTTGCTTTTGGCATTTTGGTGCCCGTGCTTGGTTTGGGCATGAACGGGCTATGGGGCGCCCTGCACGGCGAATTTTCTCCCCGAAATGGGGGTGCGTCCACGGGGGTTCCCCCGCAGGACCCCGCGAGCGGGCAAGATGATGGTCATGACTGATCGCGCTGCTCAGACCACACTCATCAATGCACCCCTGCAACGGTGCGTCGACATCGTCCTCGATTTCGAGCGGTATCCCGAGTGGGCCAAAGATGTGAAAGAGGCAGTGGTTCGTGGACGCGACGCAGACGGTCGCATCTCTCGCGTGGAATACCGCGCATCTGCATTAGGCCGAAGCACGCACTACACACTCGAATATGACTATTCCGAGGCACCAGCGCGCTTGTCGTGGCATTTGGTGGAAGGTGACATCATGCGCGCTTTGAACGGTGCATATTCCTTTGTTGAGGTAGATGGCGGAACACAAGTGTTCTACGAACTCGATATTGAACTTGTAGTGCCGCTTCCCGGATTTGTGAAGCGTCGAGCTGAAGCACGAATTCTTATCGAGGCCGTCAAGGAATTAAAGGCTCGCGCCGAGTCGTGAACCACGTCGGAATCGACGTTGGTGGCACAAAATGTCACGGCGTCCTCGTCGATGAATTGGGCGCCATTCTTGCGGAGGTGCGTTACCCCACGCCGCACGCATCTGAACTCGTTGCGTTGTTGGAATCGATGTTCCGAGAACTTGGCGGTCATGCAACATTGGGTATTGGGGTTCCTGGTCTCATCTCTCACGAAGGAATCGTGCGTGCATCACCAAACCTGAAAGGTGCGCACAACACTCCGGTTGGTCCAGCGCTGCGTAGTTCGCTTGGCATCTCTGTGCATGTAGAAAACGATGCAACGTCGGCAGCATTTGGCGAGTGGCAAGTTGGTGCGGCACGTGGTGCGCAGAACGCAGTCATGGTCACTCTGGGTACCGGTATTGGTGGTGGCATTGTGATGGGAAACGTGTTGCATCGTGGTGCTCACGGATTCGCGGGCGAGATTGGCCACATGGTGGTTGAGCGCAACGGCATTCAGTGCCCGTGCGGTTTGCGCGGGTGTTGGGAACGATATGCGTCGGGTTCAGCGTTGAAGCATCTGAGTGGTGGTCTCAGCGGAGAAGACGTCTTCAAAGCATTTCACGCAGGTGACGAAGCCGCTGGTGCTGTCATCGACACGTATGCCGAATGGATTGCAATTGGCCTTGCCAGCCTTACAAACATCTGTGACCCGGAAATAATTGTGATTGGTGGCGGTGTTGTGGAGTCGTTTGCTGGCGACCTAACGGTGGTCACCAATCATTTAGCAAAAGAGTTGTATTCATCGGATGCGCGTCCGCATCCACGTGTTGTTGCCGCATCTCTTGGCGAGCGTGCGGGCGCAATAGGTGCTGCGTTGTTGGTGTCACACAACACTTAGTCAATGGTGGTATCGGCCCACCGCCGTGATCGTTCTACCGCACGCAACCATTGTTCATGATGTCCACTTGGTTCCTGTGGAGTGAACTTCTTGTCGAGTTGCCACATTTCTGCGATTTCGTTCGTTGACGACCACACGCCTTCTGCTAACCCTGCCAAATACGCAGCGCCAAGAGCGGTTGTTTCATGGTCGGTGGGTCGAAGTACAGGCACGCCTAGCTCATTTGATTGCCGTTGCAGCATGGCATCCATCACGGAGGCACCGCCGTCAACGCGCAATTCGTTCAAACGAACGCCACCCGCCAATGTCATTGCGTCGATTGCATCTCGTGTTTGGAAAACCATTGCGTCAACAACTGCTCGCGCAATGTGAGCGCGCGTTGTTCCGCGTGTAATGCCAACAATGGTTCCCCGCGCATACGGGTCCCACCACGGACTACCAAGACCTGTGAAAGCAGGAACAACAAACACTCCACCTGAATCGGGAACTGACTCTGCCAATGCGCCAATGTCTGATGAAGTGGCGATAATTCCCAGTCCGTCTCGTAGCCATTGAACTGCGGCACCAGTGACAAAGATGGCGCCTTCAAGTGCATAGACCGGAGCGCCATCGCCAAGATCCCACGCGACAGTGGTGAGCATTCCGTCCGTTGGTGCCGGACACGTAGTTCCCACATTCAGCAAAACAAAACTTCCTGTGCCGTAGGTGTTTTTTGCCATGCCAGGTGTTGTGCACACTTGACCAAACAATGCAGATTGTTGATCTCCGGCAATTCCTGAAATGGGAATGTTGTTGGGAACACCGGGGACTTCGGCTGTGACTCCGTAACGCGAACTAGATGGTTGAACGTTTGCCAATGCTGAACGGGGCACGCCCAGAAGGTCGCACATCTCGTCGCTCCATTCCATGGAATGGATGTTGAACAACATGGTGCGACTTGCGTTGCTTGGGTCGGTCACAAACGAGGCACCGTTTGTCAGTTTCCACACCAACCACGTGTCAATTGTTCCGATTCGCAGATGTTGCGCTGGCGGTGGCGTTGAATTGCGCAGTATCCACGCCGCCTTCGTGCCAGAAAAATATGGGTCAAGCACAAGTCCCGTGGTGTTGCGAACTGTAGTGAGGTGGGGGAGAAGGTCGTCACATGTGGAAGCAGTGCGTCGGTCTTGCCAGACGATGGCGGGTGCAATTGGTTCGCCCGTGCGGGCATCCCACGCAACAACAGTTTCTCGTTGGTTGGTAATGCCAATTGCTGCCACTGGTTGAGATAACTGTTGAACAACGTCGGCAATGGTGTGCGCCATTGCATTCCAAATTTCGTTCGCGTCGTGTTCGACCCAGCCCGGTTGAGGAAAGTATTGAGTGAATTCGCGGTACGACGAAAAAGATGGCGTTCCGTCGTCGAACACTGCACGGGTGCGCACTCCGGTGGTGCCAGCATCGAGAGCAAGAACAACTGTCATGTGACCTCCTACGAAGTGTGTGCGATGAGCGAGATGAGTTGTTGTTGTATTCCGGGCTGTGCAGCCAAGACTTGGGCAGGGGTGACGCTGTGGCCCTCGTAGTTTGTCACCAGTGCCCCCGCCTCTGTTGCTATGACGTGACCTGCAACCAGATCCCACGAATGAAGATGCTCTTCAAAGTAGGCGTCGTAGCGTCCGCACGCAACGAAACATAAATCAATCGCCGCTGCACCAAATCTGCGTATGTCGCGAATGTGTGTGATCATGTGTGCAACACGTGCAGCATGTTCGCCGCGCTCATGCACGCGGTAACTAAATCCGGTGCACACGAGAGCGTCGGCGAGATTGTCGTTTTGGCGTACTCCAATGGGAGTTCCGTTGAGCCATGCTCCTTCACCGCGAATACCAGTAAACATTTCGCCAAGCGCTGGTGCGTACACCACCCCTACAAGTGGACCATGTTCGTCGACTGCGCCAATCGATACAGCCCACATGGGAATGTCAAAGTAGAAATTAGATGTTCCGTCGATGGGGTCTATGTGCCACGTAATTCCTGATGTGCCGTGGGTGTTCGAACCTTCTTCGCCGATGATGGCGTCGTCAGGACGAAGTTGTGCAAGACCCTGAGTAATCATCTCTTCGCTGGCTTTGTCGTACTGAGTCACCATGTCGGTAGGTGAGGATTTCGTTGTGGCAGAAACATTGCCACTCTTGCGTCCGTGTAGCGCCATGTCGCCAGCACGACGCGCAAGTTGTTCTGCAACGTCAAGTAGTTCGCGGCGAGATGTCATCGCGAAGACCGGTCGGCCATCTCGCGCCATTCTCCAAGAGCGCGCAACACCAGCACCGACACAATTGCAGTGCCACCTGCGCTCAACACTGAGCCAGTCAAGATTCCGAGTCCGAGTGGAAGACCGCAGTCTCCGTCGCACTGCACATCGACAAGTGAATATCCGATGAGTCCGCCGGCAAGTCCCCCAATGAGAATGGAGATGAACGCCATGACGCGAGCAGCGGTGGAGGGGAGAGCAGAAAGTGAATCGGTGGGGTCTGGCACGTTCCCCATCGTAGGCGTGGACTCTGCAACCTGAACTAGCGTCCCTCAGTGATGGCCCCGAATCGTTCAATTCTGCACATAGATATGAATGCGTTCTACGTGTCGGTGGAACTACGGCGCCGCCCCGAATTGCGCGGGCTTCCTGTGGTGGTGGGTGGCACGGGTGGCCGAGGAGTGGTGTCGGCCGCATCGTATGAGGCGCGACAATTTGGTGTTCACTCGGCGCTGTCATCTGCGGTAGCAAAACGTCTCTGTCCTCAGGCGGTGTTTATTCATCCAGACATGGAGCACTATCTCGATGTCAGCCACCAATTGCGGGTTCTGTTTGAGGAATTCACCCCGCTTGTGGAGCAGATCTCTGTCGACGAAGCGTTCTTAGATGTGACGGGTGCAGGTGCGTTACTTGGTACGGCAGCCGAAGTGGCGCAGCAATTGCGTCAACGCGTCATTGATCACATGCAGTTGCCATGCACAGTGGGTATTGCGCCGAACAAGTTCATTTCAAAAATGGCGTCGGAACACGCGAAGCCTCGCGCATCGCAAAAGGGAATCGATCCGGGATTTGGAATCTTCGAAGTACGACCGGGAGAAGAACTCGATTTTCTTCATCCGCTTTCTGTGCAAAGTCTGTGGGGAGTTGGACCCAAAACTTTGGCACGGCTTGACACTTTGGGTATTCACACCATTGGTGATTTGGCGGCACTCAACGTGGAGGTGTTGTGTTCGGCCGTGGGTGATGCTCATGGCAGACATTTGCACGCTTTGTCGCAGGGTATAGATGAACGAACAGTTGAGCCCGAACGGCATGCAAAATCCATCGGACACGAAGAGACTTTCTCTCACGACATCTCTGACTACGACGACCTGCGGCACCATCTCGTCAGACTGTGTGACGCGGTTGCAAAACGCACTCGCGATTCCGGCGTTGCTGCCGGCACTGTCATGTTGAAAGTGAAATTCTCGTCATTCGACACCATTACGCGATCAACAACACCGTCGGTTCCGCTGACAACTGGCCCCTCTATGGTGGCCGCTCTCGAACCACTTTTGACTGCCATCGATATCAGCCAGGGTGTTCGACTTCTTGGTGTTCACGCTCAGAAGTTGTCTGAGGAGCGTCCGGGAGCACTCACCTTATTTGACATGAGTACAGAGGGAGAAGCCAGCTTGGCCGACATTGAAGAACAATGGGTTCCAGCGAGTCGGGCAATTGATTCCATTGTCGAGAAGTTTGGCGAAGGTGTCATTGGGCCAGCTAGTTCTCTCGATTCGCATCGTCCCGGCATGAATCGATTCGGGGTCCCTGACGAGCCTGCTGGTGATTCCTGAAAATATTCCCCGTTCGGGAGGAAAAACCTGACCTTCTGAATTGTGTTCCGTTGCGCGGGGTGCGAAAATTAAGACGTGCCATTGTCAGATGATGAACAGCGAATTCTTAGAGAAATCGAAGACCAACTCAGTGCCGACGAGAAATTTGCGTCTGCAGTCTCGTCGTCTGGTCTGTACCGCCATTCAGCGCGGCGAGTCACATGGTCGTTGGTGGGAATGTTGGTGTGTCTTGTGGCGGTTGTCCTCACACTGCAAATTCACTACCTCGTTGCGTTCGTTGCGTTTGTCGGAATGCTTGGCTGTGCACTGAATATTGAGCGACAACTTCGTCTTATTGGCCGTGCCGGTGTTCAAGACCTTGCACAGAAAATGCCAAAACCGCGGGTGCGGTTTCCACGCGACTAAATATGTCGGCTTCGGGCGCACGCGCACTTCTTCGTCCGAACATCATCGGGGCCATCGTGGCCAGACCATCGTTGTGGTTCACTGCAGTACGCCAGGTGGCACGCCTCGCTCCTCACGGGTGGTGGCGGCGGCGGCCTTTTCTTCCTGTTCCACGCCCCGATTACCTTGAGTTTCGCTTGGTCACCCAATATGGCGGCGGACACGGAGTCGCCCAGGGCGACATACGAGCTGTCGATGTGGTGGACTATCTGCAATGGTGCAAAGACTGGGATGCAGGGAAATGAGCAGGCGCGTGTCTCTCGTTGTGTCATTCCGTAGGACACGGGTCAGATAATCATGAGGAGCGCGCTCGTACTCAATGCAACGTACGAACCGCTCAGTGTTGTGTCGGCTCGGCGAGCTATTTGCTTGGTGCTTCTCGACAAAGCAGACATTGTTGCCGACGATGGCACACAAATTCATTCCGAACGTATGTCAATGTCGTCGCCCATTGTGATTCGGCTGCGTTACGTAGTGAAGGTTCCGTATCACCGCAATACGGCCATGTCTCGTCGTGCAGTTTTTGCTCGCGACAATCACAAATGTGGCTATTGCGGAAATCATGCCGACAGCATCGACCACGTTCTACCGCGTTCGCGGGGTGGGAAGAATGTCTGGGAGAACGTCATTGCGGCTTGTCGCGCTTGCAATTTGCGCAAACGCGATCGCACTCCGGAAGAAGCCGGCATGAAATTGTCGTCAGTTCCGCGTGCGCCACGTGAAATGTCATGGATTGTCTATGCGGTTCCGCGAGTTCCTGAGGAATGGAAGCCCTACTTGGCTGAGGCCAGCTGAACCGACAAGAGTGTCGTTATGACTTCTGCGGATCGCACGTGGCAGCGCCACGATTGGCAGGGAACTGCCGCAGATTTCCATTCGCTCGAACCATCTTCGGAGCGCGGATTGTGGTGGTGCAACGTAGACACTCCCGCACTCATTGTTGGCTCGTCTCAGGACGTATCTGCTGTGAATGCGGTGTGTGCCGCAGAAAAAGGAATAGACGTTGTGCGACGTCGAAGCGGGGGAGGCATTGTGTTTGTGCATCCCTCCGATTCGGTGTGGATAGACATCACCATTCCACGTGACGATTCACTGTGGGTTGATGACGTTGCTGAATCAATGTTGTGGCTGGGTTCGGTATTCGTTCATGCATTGTCACCATGGCTAAAAACTTCTGTGTATACGCACAAATTTTCAGCGGAAGACTTCGGGCGCGACATCTGCTTCGTCAGTCATTCTCCTGGCGAAGTATTCGCGGGCGATGCGAAGGTCGTTGGCATTAGTCAACGACGCACTCGTGACGGCGCCCGTTTTCAGTGCGTGATGTATCGCCAGTGGAATCCACATGAGTGGGCATCATGTGTTCACGCACACGACGCGGCCCGTGCCGCTAACGATGTGGCTGTTGCCACCGTTGGGGCAACCGCGCACGACATCGTGACTGCTGTGCACAACGCGCTTCCGTTGTAATTCACCCCCCCCCCCCGTTCCTTCCTGCACCGAAGATGCATCTGTCTTTTGCGGCGCCCGCGCCCACCCGTGCCCAGGTTCATTGGGGTCCGTGGGGTCCGGTGGGGGGAGTGGTGGAGAAAAGTGGGGGGAAAAGGTTGACATAGGGGGAAAGTGGGGAATAAAGTAAAAACCGAGGTGGAGGCGGAGAACTCCCCCGGGAGGCGGAGAAGTGTTCGTAGGAGTGCATGAGCGACAGCTCGACCCAAAGGGTCGTCTTGCGCTGCCTGCTGCATTCCGTCCACGTCTTGAGCCACGTTGTTATCTCTCGTTTGGTCGCGACAAGTGCATCGATGTGATGACCGCCGAGGCCTTCGAACGAGAAGCCGCAGACATCTTGGAAAAAGTTCGTCGTGGCGAATTGGGCCGAAGTGAATCTCGTGCGCTTGCTGTGAGCACTGTTGAAGCAACGATTGATGCACAGGGTCGCATCACCATTGACGAGAAGTTGCGTGAGTACGCAGGAATCTTGTTGGGCGCAAAAGTCACCGTTGCAGGTTCTTTTGACCGAGTTGAAATTTGGGAACCAGAGCGCCACGAACGCAACATCGGTGCTGGTACCGAAATGATCGCTGGAGCGGGCGCGTGATCGCCGATGCTTCGAATGTCCTATCAACACTCTGGAGGTCCACGACCTCTGGCAGTCTCCCGGATGGCACGGTGGTTAGCTCCAACTCCGCCCGCTGCCATCGCGCACGTACCGGGGATAAATCCGGACGGCATTTGCTGTCCGGGAGGCTGCCAGGGGCCGACGGAATGTCTCGCATGAGCGACACCTTCATTCACGAACCAGTGATGCTGGACGAGATCTTGTCGGTCTTTGCCGACATGAACGATGGTGTCTATCTGGATGCAACATTGGGTGGTGCTGGACACGCAAGCGCAGTCCTCTCAGCGCATCCCGGCGTGTCGCTATTGGGTATTGATCACGACGACGTTGCACTTGCAGCGGCGTCGTTAGTTCTCACCGATGCTGGTCTTGGTGGACGTGCGACCCTCCGGCGCGCCCGCTTTGATTCGGTGTCACGTGTCGTGGCCGAAGAGGGGATCGGTTCGTTGGCCGGCGCCCTCTTCGACCTCGGCGTGTCGTCTCCACAGTTCGACGTTGCCGAGCGAGGCTTCTCGTATCGATTTGATGCGCCACTCGACATGCGCATGGATCGTTCGCAGTCGATTAGTGCAGATTCTGTGGTGAACGGATACGACGAATATGCGTTGGCAGACATGTTGCGCCGAAATGCAGATGAGAAGTTTGCGGGTCGTATCGCACGCGCAATAGTTACAGCTCGCCCAATTCGTTCAACAACTCACTTGTCAGAAGTTGTGGTGTCGGCAATACCTGCACCAGCTCGACGTCGGGGTGGTCATCCAGCAAAGCGCACATTTCAGGCAGTTCGCATAGAGGTCAATGCTGAATTAGACATTCTGCCTGGAGCACTTCGCGACACCATCGCACTTCTTGCTCCTGGCGCATGTCTTGCAGTGCTGTCGTATCACTCTGGCGAAGATCGAATTGTGAAATCGGTAATGCGCGCCGCAGAAACCGGTAATTGCACATGTCCCTCGCATCTTCCGTGTGGTTGTGGCGCAGTGCGAACTGTTGAGCGCGTGCGTGTGTCTCGCGAGGCAACTCGTGAAGAACAAGTTCGCAATCCCCGAAGCACGTCGGCTCGTCTGCGTGTTGTGCGCAAACTGTCTGTTGTAAAGGCGACTAAGTAGTTATGGCCGTCGCCTTTCGTTTTCCCTCTGTTCTCGCACCACGTGAAACTGGCACGCGCACTCCGTTGTCTGTTGTTCCGCAGTCTGAACGACGTTACGTACGAGTCTTTACTACCATCGCTGTCATCGTGGTGGCCATGGGTTTGGTTGTCGCACTGCGGGCTCACATGGCAAATCAGCAAATGAAGATTGACTCATTGAATTACGACATCTCGCGGGCTCGTCTGCATTTCGACACCCTTCGTGCCGAACGTGCTGCCCTTCAGTCGCCAGAAAAGCTCATTGCAAATGCCCGCGACATGGGAATGGTGCCAAGTGTGACAACACGCATCATTGATATTCCAGCGGCAGTGGCTGCAGAAGTTGCAGCAACAGTTGGGAAAGTCGACTCCGATGTGGCATCCGCTCAAGAATCTCAACTCGATGAGTTCGGTCGCCTCAAAGTTGCAGTTGTCGGTGCGCCGTGAGCAACGAATCTCGTCGCGGTACGCGTTCGCACGGATCGCCGTCACGTAGTTCGACACGTTCGCAGTCAACATCACGTTCCGCGTCGTCATCACGTTCGCAGTCAACTTCACGGTCCGCGTCGTCATCTCGTTCACAGTCTTCACCGCGTCACGATGATGCACCGCGGTCATCATCTCGTACGCGTTCTGCACCACAATCGCGTCGCCCTGCGTCACAGCCTCGTCAACGTTCTACGGCACACAGTCGCCCACGATCCCAGGCGCCGTCGCCATTTGAATCAATGGTGAAGAGCGCTGTTGCCGGTTTTGCGCATGAAGTGAAAATGGCGTTTAACGGCGATGTTCCACCAGAACACAAGGCCAGCAGAATTTCTTCTGCTCAAGCTCACAAATTGGTGAAAAAGAGATTGCGATTCTCTATTGCGTTCTTTGCGGTTCTTCTCATCGGTATTGCCGGACGAGTTGTGCTTCTCCAAACTGTGTGGCGCGATGGGTATTTCGAGGCCAGCGTCGACCAGCGCACCCGCGTGAACATCATTCGTGCAACTCGTGGAGTCATCTTTGACCGCAATGGCAATGAACTTGCTTTGTCCGTTCCCAGCACAACGGTGTACGCCGATCCGCGTGAGATTTCAGATCCGGTGGGAACAGCGCGTTCACTTGCGGCAGTCTTGGGTTACATGCCAGACCAAGAGGCAAAACTTGCTGAAAAATTGGCGCAGCCAGGTTCGAAGTTTCACTACATTGCACGAGAACTCAGTAAGGATGAAGCCGCAATTCTCTTAAATTTGGGTCTTCCTGGTATCTATTCGTACACCGAACCGTCGCGACAAGTGGAAGGCGGAGTTGCCCAAGCGGTCATTGGAAAAACTGACCCAGATGGCGTTGGAACGTCTGGACTTGAAAAGCAGTTCAACAATTTGCTCATTGGTGCCGACGGCAAATCAATTCGCGAAGTCGACAAGAACGGCCGTTCAATTGCCGGAGTGGGAAAAACCACGGTCACCCCGGTGCCTGGTGACGACTTAGTGCTCACCATTGACAAAACAGTTCAGTACCACACAGATGCCGCGTTGCTCGACCGAGTCGGTCAATTGGGTGCCAAAGGCGGAACAGCAATTGTGATGGATTCGGTAACAGGCGAAATCTATGCAATGTCAAACGTACGCCGTGATGAAAGCGGGGCAGCCATCATTGCGACTGGCAACTTTGCTGCAGTTGAGGCGTATGAACCGGGGTCGGTTGCAAAAGTTTTCAGTATTAGTGCAGCACTGAACGAAGGAAAAATTACTGCAGACTCAGTGTTCTCTGTTCCTGGCGTTACCACCATTGACGGATTCCCCATTCGTGATGCGTGGCCGCACCCCACCATGGACATGAATGTGCGAACCATCCTGAGTGAGAGCTCGAACATTGGCACCATGTTGGCTGCACACACAATCTCAAGTGAGAAGTTGCACGACTATTACGCAGCTTTTGGTTTTGGCCGCAAGACGGGTCTTGAGTATCCCGGCGAAAGCCGTGGCATTTTGCGCGATGCAAAGAAATGGCGTGGAACAGAGAAGTACACCGTTACCTATGGTTACGGGCTTGCAACCACTGCTCTGCAGTTAGTTGCCGGAGTAAACACTGTGGCGAATAAAGGGGTTTTCGTAGAGCCTCGACTTGTGAAGGCCACCATCGATAAAAACGGAAATCGCAAAGACGTGGCCGCGTCTAAGACGCGCCCTGTGCTCACCGAAGCAACGTCGGCCACCATGATTGATTTGATGAGCGAGGCCGTATGCACTGGTACGGGTGAACTGGCCAAAGTCAAAGGCATGGAGATTGCCGGCAAGACAGGGACCGGATACAAGGTGCAGTCAAACGGTACCTACGCAACCGACTCTGGTGCGCGGCGTTACTTTGCATCATTTGCAGGTTTTTTCCCTGCGCGTAATCCTCGCATCACAATGCTGATCAGCATTGACGAACCAAGTGCAGATTCTCGAGATCGATTTGGCGGTACTGCAGCAGCGCCTGTGTTCGCTCGGTTGGTACCGACCATCATGCGTGAATTGGGAATTGAATCGACTGGGCCGAGTACTGGTTGTAAGGCTGGCGCCACCAACGCAGGAAATTAAGGGCCAATCATGAGCCGCTATTCGTGTCGCCCTGCGCAACTCAGCGAACTGCTTGCCTCTGTGCGCAGCGAGTACACGGCAACAAATGATCACGTCATGGTGTCTGGCATCTCTCAAGATTCGCGGTCACTGACAACTGGAGATGTCTATTGCTGTGTTCGCGGCGAAACATTCAACGGAACAGAATTCATTGCCGACGCTCTTGCGGCGGGCGCAGTTGCAGTCGTGGTCGATACAGATGTGTCTGGTATCCCAGACCACATTGCCGTCGTCACGGTGCCGAATGTTCGTGAATTTCTTGGTCCATTTGCTTCGTCGTGCTTTGGCCATCCATCTCATTCATTACGAATGGTGGGTGTCACCGGCACAAATGGAAAAACGTCGACCACATCGATGATTGCGTCAATTCTTCAAGCAGATGGTATTGCAACGCAAACAGTTGGCACATTGTCGGGGGAGCGAACCACTCCTGAAGCCATTGACCTTCACGCTGCTCTGCGTACGTGGGTAGATGACGGTGTCTCGGCAGTTGTCATGGAAGTGTCGTCTCATGCGCTGGTACAACATCGCGTTGACGGCATCATGTTTGAGGTTGCAGTTTTTACGAACATCGGTCGAGATCATCTGGACTTCCACAAGACCGAAGAAGCTTATTTCGCGGCAAAAGCTCGTTTGTTCTCTCCAGAACTTTCTCGACAAGGTGTGGTCAACATCGACGATCCGAAGGGGAGTTTGCTCAATGATGCGGCTCCAATTCAAATGATTGGTTTCTCGCGTAACGATGCACACAACATCTCACTTGCTGTTGATCACGTTGCATATGTATGGGACGGCATCTCGCTTCGTCTCCCCATGGGTGGAGAATTCACATTGATGAATTCTTTGGCGGCGGTGACGGCTGCGCATGTGTTGGGTGTGTCTCGTGAGTCGCTGGCAGAGGGGTTGCTGTCCATGACGCCAGTTCCAGGGCGCTTCGAACCAGTTGCTACGTCGCTGGGTTTTGGCGTCATTGTGGACTACGCGCATACGCCAGAAAGCCTGGAGTCCGTCTTGGCGTCTGCGCGCGAATTATGTGCTGGACGAATCATCGTTGTGTTTGGTTGCGGCGGACATCGCGATCACGGAAAGAGGCCGCTCATGGGTGCAATTGCAGAAGCACGTGCAGATCGCGTCATTGTCACATCGGATAATCCTCGTGACGAAGACCCACATCGCATTATTGACGACATTTTCCAGGGTGTTACACCTACCGCAACGCATTGCTCGCGTGAAGTAGATCGTGAACGTGCAATCGCATCCGCCATTTCAGAGGCTGGGCGTGGTGACATAGTAGTAATCGCAGGCAAAGGGCACGAGTCCACACAAGACATCGCTGGCGTTCTTCATCCATTTCTCGATGCAGACGTTGCGCGCAAATACGTGACACAACGGGAGGAGACAAGACAATGATTGCTGTTCTCATCGCTGGTGCCGTGTCCATGATTTTGTCCCTGTTTGGAACTCGTCGCCTCATTGGCTTTTTCGACAACTTGGGTAAAGGCCAACCAATTCTCGGATCCGAAGATCACGGACCGGTTCATCACATGAAGAAACAAGGCACTGCCACCATGGGTGGCATTGCGATTTTAATTTCTGCATTCGTGGGTTGGTTAGTGGCGCATACACGTGATGGCATTGCGTTGTCGGACCAGGCAATGATCATGTGGGCAGGCGTTGCAATCTTGGCCGCAATGGGCTTTCTTGATGACTATTTGAAGGTTCGCAAATCGCACAACCGGGGCATCTTCTGGAAGAAGAAGGGTTGGATCACATTCGGCTTAGTGGTCATTGTGATGTATTGGTTGTCGGTCGGAACAGGTGTCAGCGAAACTTTGTCGTTTACTCGATTCGATCTGCCTGGCTGGGAACTGAATCAGGCCGTTTGGGTGGTGTGGACAGCCATCATGGTGTGGTCAACAACGAACGCAGTGAACGTCACCGATGGTCTTGATGGTCTCGCTGCAGGTTCTGCTCTTTTTGGATTCCTCGCATTTACGGTCATTGCGTATTGGGCATTTCGTAATCCCGATGTGTATGAACTGGTGAACCCACTCGACCTTGCGGTGTTCTCTGCAGCCATGGCGGGTGCGTGTGGTGGTTTCCTGTGGTGGAATGCTGCGCCCGCCAGAATTTTCATGGGCGATGTGGGCGCACTGGGAATTGGTGCAGCGCTTGGTCTTCTGGCTGTTGCAACGAACACTCATTTGTTGCTTCCACTGATCTGTGCTCTGAATGTCATGGAATCAGGATCTGTGGCGCTGCAGATGGGTGTGTTTAAGGCGTCGGGCAGGAAAAGACGATTGTTCCGAATGTCTCCCATTCATCACCATTTTGAACTGTTGGGGTGGCCAGAGACAACGGTGATCATTCGCTTCTGGATTTTGTCCGGAATCTGTGTCGCTGTTGCTCTCGGCATTTTCATCGCCGACTTCACAAACATTGCTGATTCATTTGCGGGAAGGTGAGCGACATGAGTTCCACAGAAACAACAAAACGCCCACAGTCACTTCGTGATCGACGCATCAGTGTTCTTCGTCGAACTGGCAGTGCTGAGAAATCTCGAATTGCAAACGAGAAACCAACGGCAGCTTTCTACTGGATTCTTGTCATCGTGTCGTGCCTCATTCTGTTAGGTCTTGTCATGGTGCTGTCGTCGTCATCGGTGACGAATTTGCACACAGGATCGTCGGCGTGGGGCATGTTCTTTCGCCAGATGGCGTGGGTTGCACTTGGTGGTGCCGCAATGTGGTTCACCTACTCAATGCCCTACGACACCTGGAAATCAAACAGTGTGCTCGTCGCCATTGTGTCCGTCGTTTTGTTCGCGAACGTTGTGGTGTTGGCCAAAGGTCAGGTGATTGGTGGTGCAAAGGCGTGGCTCGACATTGGCCCGTTCCGTCTTCAGCCCTCCGAGTTCATGAAAGTTGCTGCAATCTTGTTTGCAGCAAACTTGTTGTCAAAGCGCCATCGTTCTGTGGGGATTCGCTCCATTGTGTTGTACCCCATGTTGTTTGTGGTGGCGGTCACGGCTGGTCTGTGCGCATTGCAGAAGGACTACGGAAGTGCGCTGATTTTTGCAGGCATGTTGTTGTTCATGATGGTGATGGTGGGCTTACCGTTCCGCCAACTTCTTGTAGTTCTTTCTTTGTACGGCGTTGGTGCGGTGTATGTCTTCACGTTCGAAAAGCGAGCCAGCGAGCGAATGATGGCTTTTATGAATCTTGAGGGAACCAAAGAAGACCTTGGATATCAGGTGTATCAAGCGCTTCTCAGCATTGCGAACGGCGGTTGGAGTGGTTCGGGGATTGGCGCTGGAACCAGCAAGTGGGGATACGTTCCATTGGCCTACAGCGACTTCATTTTTTCTGTTATTGCAGAAGAATTGGGAATCTTCGGAACCGTCATGGTGATTGGCGGTTTCGTGCTGCTTGTACTTCTGGCCATTCAAGTAGCACTCTCGGCTACCGATCTCTACGGAGCGTTTATTGCGGGTGGAATTGCTGCATGGTTCGGGTTCCAGGCAATTGTCAACATTGGTGGTGTCACAGGGTCGCTCCCCATGACCGGACTCACACTTCCATTCTTGTCGTACGGCGGCTCATCGATGATTGCCTCAATGGCGGCCATTGGGCTGTTGTTGAACGTGGCACGATTCGCACGGAAGTAGCTGCAATGTTTGCGGTGGTGACGGGTGGTGGCACGAGTGGTCATGTCATGCCGGCACTTGCCATCATTGAAATCTTGCAAGAGGCAGGTCATAGCGCTTCAGAACTTGCATATGTTGGTGCACGTCGCGGAATTGAAACCCGCATCATGAATGACAGCGAAGTAGTTGCAAAGTTTTTACCAATCTCTGGACTGCAACGCTCGTTTTCTCCACGCGGCATTGCGTTAAACCTCGCTCTTCCATTTCGACTCCTGCGCAGCAGAGTGATGGCGCGCCGGTTGCTGCGCCAATGGAATCCCCGTGTTGTGGTGTCGGTGGGGGGATACGCAAGTGAGCCAATGTCGGCTGCGGCCGTTGCTGCGGGCATTCCTCTGGTCTGCGTGAGTTACGACCGAATTCCCGGTCTCGCTACGCGCAAGCAGGCGCGACACGCAACCGCGTGCGCTGTCGCGTTCGCCGAAACACAATTACCTCGGTCCACTGTCACGGGTGCTCCCGTTCGTTCTGTGTTACGCCACATTGATGTTTCTCAGAATCAACGCGAAGCTCGTCGAATGCTTGGACTTCCCAGTGATGCAACGGTGGTGACTGTCATGGGCGGTTCGCTTGGGTCGGGGGTATTGAACTCAGTTGTTCCGTCGCTCTTGGAATCGTGTGCGTCGGTGGGCAACGTAGCGGTCTTTCATATTTGTGGCGAGCGGTTCGTGAACAGTGGAAACGATGTCAACGTTCCAGAAGGAATCACGGCATACATTCGCACCGGGTACGACTCTCGCATGGCCGAAATTTATGCGGCCACCGACGTTCTTGTTGCGCGTGCCGGCGCGAGCACCATTGCCGAGATAGCAACAATTGGGATTGCATCGGTCATTGTTCCTTGGGCGGGCGCAGCCGACAATCATCAGCAACTGAATGCAGAATGGCTCGCAGCCGACGACGCAGCGATTCTTGTTTCAGAAAGCGGTTGTTCGTCAGGTGAGGTAGTGGCTCAGGTTCGCGCATTGTTGGAAAACCCCCAGAAACGCCACGATCTCGCCGCAAAATCTCGCGAGAAGGGCGCCCTGCACCGCAGTTCTGCTCTTCTTGGCGTCATTTCGAACGCCGCTCTGTGACCCAGTCTGCGTGGAACAATGGGATTCCCATGTCTTCTCGTGCACCCCGTCGACGCTCTGAAGGTCTTATCGACCTTTCTTCGCCACGTCACTGCCACGTAGTGGGGGTGGGTGGGCCTGGCATGAGTCCGTTAGCTCTACTGCTGAAAGGACTCGGTCATTCAGTGAGCGGCTCCGACATGAAGTCAAGCTCAGTTACCGAGCAACTCACGCAAGCCGGAGTTTCGGTCTCAATCGGTCACAGCGCCGCTGCGGTGAGCGATGCAGATGTGGTGGTGTATTCCACGGCAATTCCGCAAGAGAATGTGGAGCTAGTCGCTGGGCGACGTCACGGAATTGCTGTTCGCCATCGTTCGGACCTTCTGGCGTCGCTATGTGCGTCGTTCGAGTCGATTGGTGTTGCGGGTACGCATGGCAAGACAACAACGTCTGCATTGCTCACCCACATTTTGATCACCGCTGGCAAAGACCCATCTTGCGTTATTGGCGCCGATGTTCCCGGCATGGGAATTGGAGCGCGAGCCGGTCAGTCTCCGCTCTTTGTTCTTGAGTCCGATGAAAGTGATGGCACACTCGACATATTGCCGCTGTCGCATCTCATTGTCACCAACGTCGATGTCGATCACCTTGACTATTTCGGAACGTTTGAAGAAGTGCAGAAATGTTTTGTGGAGGCAGTTTCTCGTACAACAGGACATGTGGTGCTGAATATTGACGACACAGGATCTAGTCCGGTTGTGCACTCCGTTGCTCAACGCGGAAATGTCACCACCTTTGGCACAAGCCCGCATGCTGATGTCGTTGTCAGCAGAGTAGATCCCACCGTCTCAGGACTTCGTGTTGAATTGAAAGTTCACGACGTTCATCATGCTCTGTCGCTTCCGTTGCGCGGAGAACACAACGCGTTGAATGCGGCCGCTGCAATTGCGATGGCTCTTCATCTCGGAGTGTCGCTTGGCGATGCCTGTAAAGCGGCTGAATCTTTTGCTGGTGTTGGCCGGCGGTTCACAGAACGCGGCGTGTTCAACGGTGCGACACTCATTGATGACTACGCGCATTTGCCGGCAGAGATTCAAGCGGCACTACTCGCGGCACGCTCTCATCCGTTACTCACAGGCCAACTCGTTGCCGTGTTTCAACCCAATCGTTTTCATCGCATTGCGGCAATGGCCGACACATATGCCGATTGTTTTACGGCGGCCGACGTGGTTGTCATTACCGATGTCTATGCGTCTGGCACAGCAGTCATTGAAGGTGTCACGGGCGAACTGGTTGTGAACGCGGTCAGGGAAGCACACCCAAATGCGCACGTGGTGTGGGCTCCACAGCGACACGACATAGTTGAAAGTGTTGGTTCAATTCTTCAACCTGGCGATCTGTGCATCTCAATGGGGTGTGGAGACATTGAAACTTTCCCCGACGATCTGATGGAGTCGGTGTCATGACAACGTGGGATCCAGAACAAGTTCGCGAAGCGTGTCGGGCTCACGGTGTTCAGTGGGAAGACAACAAGCCAATGGCACTGCTGACGACCTATGCAGTGGGTGGAACTGCACGTCTCGCGGTCACCGTTCGAACTAGCGATGACATGCAGAGATTGGCAACTGCGCTTTCTGCATGTGGAGACATCCCACTTGTAGTTCTTGGGCGTGGAAGTAACACCTTGTTTGCCGATGCGGGGTTTGACGGAGTCGTAGTCATTGTTGGATCATCTGAAGAATCAAAATCAATTACCTGCGTAGGCGATGTCGTTAGCGCTGCTGGTGCAATGTTGATGCCAGTGTTAGCCCGTCGGTCAGTGCAAGCTGGCCGTGGTGGCTTGGAATGGTGTGTAGGAATTCCGGGCACCGTTGGCGGCGCAGTGCGAATGAACGCTGGCGGTCATGGCGCGGAAATGGATGACTCGTTGCTCAGCGCTCGCGTGTTGTCTTTGCGTTCGGGCGCAACACATGTGGTGCCAAAGTCTGCTTTGGGGTTGCATTTTCGCGGCTCTGCACTGAGCGCGCATCACATTGTGATGTCAGCCGAGTTCAGTACGTCAGCACAAGATGTTCAGAAGGGGACTGCGGAACTTGACAACATTGTTGCCTGGCGTCGTGAACATCAGCCGGGTGGTCGCAATGCCGGGTCCGTTTTTGTGAATCCTGCGCCCGGGAGTGGAAGTGCGGGTGCTCTAATTGATGCTGCAGGTCTGCGCGGATTCACGAGTGGAGGCGCGCACGTTTCAGAAAAGCATGCGAACTTTATTCAGGCGACCGAAACCGCCACGGCAAGTGACATTATTGCTGTGATGGATCATGTGCAGAACGTTGTTCGTGAACAAACGGGCACCGTCTTGCGCAGCGAAGTTCGACTTGTGGGGTTCAGCGACAACATCGCGCAACAGTTTGCCGATGCTCAGCATGATGCGCCCCAGTTTGTTGCGGCACGTCAATCTCTGTGTTCTCTCTTGGGGGAGATGTAATGGCCGGCAGAGATGACACGCCAATTGGAGAGCCTGACGACGTCGCCGTCACCGATGTCAGCAAAGAAGTGTTGGAAGAGTTGTCTGTTCTCTTCGGAGACACCCCTCCAACGGCGAAGGAAACGGACTCGCCGCTTAATTCCGAAGATGGGTCCACCACAAACGTTGTTCCGTTCGCGACGAAGGATCCATCTACTCGCGACATCAGCGACCCCATTCCCGACAATGTCATTGTCATCGGAGACAGCGACGAGTCCGATCGCACTCCGGCACCATCGGACCCACTTCTTGGTTCGTTGGCTCGGTCGGGTGACGATGTCGTAGAGACCATTGACGATGGTGGAACGGTCGTCATTGATGCCGACACCATGGATCGAGTGGTCATCGTGGACGATGACCGACCCGATCCCACATTTGAAGAACGTCAACGTCGTCATAAACGACGCGAACGTTTGCGTCGAGTGAAGTGGGTAAAACTTGCTGGAGTAGTTGTCGCTGCCATTGTGGTCATAGCCGGTGTCTTGGCCTCTCCGTTGTTTGCAATTCGACGCGTTGCGTTTGAAGGTGTTGTGTACACCAGCAAGGAAACAGTCGAAAAGGTCACTGAGTCCATCAAGGGCTCGTCAATTTTTACAGTCGACACTGCACAGGCGCGTGAACAACTGTTAGATGACCCGTGGGTGGCTGAAGTTCGTATTACCACCGACTTCCCAGGTAAAGCACTCGTTGAAGTTGCTGAGCGAGTTCCCGTTGTGTGGTACGTGGGCGAGGACCAGAAAGCACGAGTTGTGGACGATCGCGGTCATGTGGTGGCGGTGTTGACGGGATGGCCCACGAAATATTTACGCGTCATCGGAACTGGCCCGGCGCTCGATGCGGGAGCAATTGCCGACGACGTGTATCGAGCTGCAGCTCAATTGGTCTTGGCATTGCCCGACGAGATTCGCACCAAGGTGAAAGCGTTGGAACTCACGGGCGGGGGAGAGCTCTCCATGATCTTGAAAAGTGGCACCATCGTTCGCTTTGGGCCTCCTACCAATCTGCAGAACAAGCTGGTTGCTGTGGTGGTGTTGTTCCGCCGACAGGACCCAGCAACGCTGGCAGTGGTGGATGTTTCCACGGGCGATCCCACGGTGCAGTTGCGATAAATCGCCGAAAAACGGCATCTGTGGAGCTGTATTGCACCAATTTGGCTCCATTGTGTGGAAACATTGAGGAACACAGTCCGTAACGGACGTTTCTTCGGAGGAAATGGCTCATGGCCGGAGCACCACAGAACTATCTCGCAGTCATCAAAGTAATTGGCGTCGGTGGAGGCGGAGTCAACGCCGTCAACCGAATGATCGATGCCGGACTGCGCGGCGTTGAGTTCGTTGCAATCAACACCGATGCTCAAGCGCTTCTGATGAGTGATGCCGATGTGAAGCTCGACATTGGTCGCGAACTCACTCGCGGTCTTGGTGCTGGGTCTGATCCAGAAGTGGGCAAGGCTGCTGCAGAGGCGCACCGAGCAGAAATTGAAGAACTTATTAACGGTTCCGACATGGTGTTCATTACGGCAGGAGAGGGTGGCGGTACTGGTACAGGCGCAGCACCAGTCGTTGCTGAAATTTCAAAGTCTTTAGGCGCACTCACCATTGGTGTTGTCACTCGTCCGTTCCAGTTTGAAGGTCGTCGTCGCTCGGTTCAAGCCGACAATGGCATTCAGCGCTTGAAGGAAAAAGTAGACACACTCATCGTTATTCCAAACGACCGTTTGTTGTCGGTGGCCAACGACAAGACCTCGCTGATTAACGCATTCAAGATGGCCGATGAAATCTTGTTGCAAGGTGTTGCCGGTATTACCAACCTCATCACCACACCTGGCCTCATCAACACCGACTTTGCCGACGTGAAGATGATCCTTACCAATGCGGGCTCAGCATTAATGGGAATCGGTGTTGCCAGTGGAGACAATCGCGCGGTCACTGCAGCCAAAGATGCAATTTCCAGCCCAATGCTGGAAGCCGCCATCGATGGAGCCCGCGGTGTTCTGCTGAACATCACGGGTCCGTCCAGCATGGGGCTCTTCGAAGTCAACGCTGCTGCAGACGAAGTTCATGCAGTTGCCCACCAAGACGCCAACATCATCTTCGGTACCGTCATCGACGACGAAATGGGTGACGAAATTAAGGTCACTGTTATTGCTGCTGGTTTCGAACGTTGGGACACCGGCGCGTCAAACTCTGCCTCGTTTGCAACTCGCTCAAGTTCGCGTCCAGCCGATTCGCGTCCGAGCACCAGCAATGTGCGCGACATCTTCTCCGATAGTGATCCACTGTCCGACGATGATGACGACTTCGACGTTCCTTCGTTCCTGAAATAGGTCATCTCGAAAGTGATCGACCCAGCAGAGGTCGCATCGCGTGTCGCCGATATTCGCAACGACATCGCGAGACTTGCCAGCCACCATGTCTCTCTTGTGGCGGTCACCAAAACTTTTCCGGTTCAGGCCTGGCAAGTTGCACAGAGTGCTGGGTGTGATGCAGTAGGCGAGAACTACGCACAAGAACAGTTGGAAAAGGTACGTCAACGCCCCGCAGGTCTTCCCATTCATTTCGTCGGAGCGGTGCAGTCAAACAAGGTGAAGTCGCTTGCGTCCCACGTCGATCTATGGCACAGCGTCGACCGGGCCTCTGTAGTTGACGAAATTGGCCGCCGAGATGCAGGAGCCGCTGTGTTATTGCAGGTAAACACCACCGGCGAAGACTCAAAATCCGGTGTGTCACCAGCACAACTCGACGCCTTGCGTACGCGCGCGGTCGACGCGGGGCTACAGGTGCGTGGGCTGATGACACTTGGCCCTACCCAGGGAACCGAGGCCGATATTCGGGCATCTTTTGCCCAGTTGCGGTCCCTTGCGGACCAACATCACCTGGTGGAGTGCTCGATGGGAATGTCGGGGGACTATCGCATTGCGCTGGAGTGTGGCTCCACCATCATTCGCATCGGAAGCATGCTGTTCGGGCCACGTTCGTCGGTACGGCCGTAACTCCCACATCTGTTAGGGAAAACGGATTAGCCTAAAGGCATGTCGTTTTTCCGTCGCGCAATGGATTATCTGGGTCTCAGCAATGAAGAGGCGTACGACGATTACGACATGTCCATGGAATACGAGCGCCCCGCACGCACGCAGAGGCCTGCTCCAAACACCGAACCGCTCACTCGACGTGGCTACGAGCCCGAGTATTCATCAGAAACGCAGCGCCCTGCTGCGCGCCCACAGCGCATTGACGACACGGGTGCTGCACGTCGCCCCGATGACTCCGGCCTTCAAGTGCGTCCCGTTGGTGCACCACGAACCGCTCCTACCGTTCGTGCAGTTCCCGCAGCCGGAGACACCGTCACCATTCGTCCTCGTAGTTTCAACGAAGCGCAAGCAATTGCCGATCACTTCAAGGATGGCGTTCCTGTCATTGTGAATCTTGAAGGTGCCGATCGTGAAATGGCACGACGTGTCATCGACTTTGCAAGCGGCATGTGTTACGCGCTCAGCGGAACAATGGAAAAAGTTGGTAGCGGCGTTTATCTGTTGAAGCCTGCTGTCAGCTTCGACCAACCGATGTACTAATTCGACATGGCTCTCGTTGCTCAACTTCTCTACCTGTTCACGCTTGCAATTTTCGCGCGTGCAATTCTTTCGTTTTTCCCTATTCGTCCAGGTTCGCCTATTGCTCCTGTGTCTCAATTTCTGTATCGAATTACAGAACCTGTCCTTGCACCGGTTCGTCGAGTACTGCCACCCATGGGCGGGCTCGACCTGTCGCCCCTTGTTGTCATCCTGGGCATTCAGATTCTCACCAGCATTCTGTTGTAAGCCATGTAGTCACGTGTCCAGCGTGGCCGTTGCCTCTAGCCTTACTGCGTGACATACCCGCAGGTTGACCCCCAGCCGAATTTTCCCCGCCTGGAAGAAGGTGTTCTTGCGCGTTGGGAACGCGACAACACCTTTGCTGCCAGCATTGCGGCGCGGGACGCCGGCACACAGGGGGGCAACGAATTCATTTTCTACGACGGTCCACCATTTGCCAACGGATTGCCGCACTACGGCCACCTTCTCACTGGTTTCGTGAAAGACGCTGTTCCGCGTTATCAAACAATGCGCGGTCGCCGTGTGGAACGTCGATTCGGATGGGATTGTCACGGATTGCCGGCAGAAGTTGAAGCAGAAAAAGAACTCGGCATCGCTGGCCATCCTGCAATCGCTGCTTTCGGAATTGACAAGTTCAACGACGCATGTCGCACCAGTGTGTTGCGCTACACCGACGAGTGGCAACGCTATGTCACTCGTCAGGCACGTTGGGTGGACTTCGGTAACGATTACAAGACTCTCGATACGCCGTACATGGAAAGCGTTATGTGGGCGTTCCGCACGCTGTGGGACAAGGGACTCATTTATGAAGGGTTCCGCGTTCTTGCTTATTGCTGGCGTTGCGAGACTCCGTTGTCCAACACAGAAACACGTATGGACGACGTGTACCGAGATCGTCAAGATCCGGCTCTTACCGTTGCGTTTGCGTTGGAGACCGGGGAACGCATTCTTGCGTGGACAACAACGCCGTGGACGTTGCCATCAAACTTGGCTTTAGCCGTTGGTCCAGATGTGGATTATGTGGCAGTGAAACACGCCGACGGACACACCTACATTCTCGCCGAGGCCCGACTAGGCGCCTACGAAAAAGAACTCGATGGTGCTGAAGTCGTGCGCACAGTGAAGGGCTCTGAACTTGCGGGACTTCGCTACACACCATTGTTCCCGTTCTTCGCAGACACCGAAAATGCATTCGTTGTATTAGGCGCGGATTTTGTGACCACAGAAGACGGCACGGGCGTGGTGCACATGGCGCCTGGTTTCGGTGAAGATGACCAAAACGAGTGCAATGCCGCAGGCATTCCCACCATTTGTCCCATGGACGAACATGGCCAGTACACCGCGGAAGTCACCCCATGGGCTGGCCGCCACGTGTTTGATGCCAACACAGATGTCATCAAGATGTTGAAGGAAATGGGTGTTGTTCTTCGACACGATTCTTACAACCACAGCTATCCACATTGCTGGCGATGTGCAGAACCATTGGTGTATCGCGCGGTGTCTTCGTGGTTTGTTCAGGTCACCAAGTTCCGTGACCGCATGGTGGAACTTAACCAAAGCATCAACTGGACACCTGAACACATTAAAGATGGAACGTTTGGTAAGTGGTTGGCCAATGCGCGCGACTGGGCAATTAGCCGAAATCGTTTTTGGGGTTCGCCAATTCCTGTGTGGAAGAGTGACGACCCGCGTTACCCACGTATCGATGTGTATGGCTCGCTAGAAGAACTTGAACGGGATTTCGGCGTAGCCGTGACCGACCTGCATCGCCCCGGAATAGACAATTTGGTGCGACCTAATCCCGATGACCCCACAGGTCAATCAATGATGCGCCGAGTTCCAGAGGTTCTTGACTGTTGGTTTGAAAGTGGCTCCATGCCATTTGCGCAAGTTCATTATCCGTTCGAGAATCGCGAGTGGTTTGAGAATCACTATCCCGGTGACTTCATTGTTGAATACATCGGTCAAACCCGCGGCTGGTTCTACACGCTGCATGTGTTGGCAACAGCCTTGTTTGACCGTCCGTCATTTGCATCATGCGTCAGCCACGGAATTGTTCTGGGCGATGACGGCGCAAAGATGTCGAAGAGTTTGCGCAACTACCCAGATCCCATGGCGGTGTTCGACTCGCACGGCGCCGACGCCATGCGTTGGTATCTGTTGTCATCACCCATTTTGCGAGGCGGTGACTTCTCGGTAACAGACGTGGGAATGCGTGACACAGTGCGGCAAGTGTTGTTGCCCATGTGGAACTCGTGGTACTTCTTGTCGTTGTACGCAAACGCCGAGAACAAGTCGGGTTTCGTGAGAACCGACTCCACCAATGTTCTTGACCGTTATGTTTTGGCGAAGCTGGCCGACACTATTGACAGCGTCACTGTGTCTATGGATTCGTACGATTTGTTTGCGGCATGCCACACCATTCGCACCTTCCTTGATGTGCTCACCAATTGGTATATCCGCCGTAGTCGTGATCGGTTCTGGGCGGGCGATCAAGAAGCAATCAACACATTGCACACAGTGCTCGACTACGTCACAAAAATCTCGGCGCCTTTATTGCCATTGCTCAGCGATGAAATCAGTAGAGGACTTTCTAACGGTGGCCCAAGCGTTCATCTGGCAGATTGGCCCACATCCGAAGCGCTCCCACGTGATCCTGAATTGGTGTCTTCTATGGACATGGTGCGAGATGTGTGTTCGTCGGCATTGTCTGTGCGCAAAGCACATGGTCGTCGAGTTCGTCTTCCATTGCAATCGGTCACTGTGGCGTCACCTACCGCCGACTCGCTTGGTCGTTTCCTTGACATCGTTCGCGACGAAGTCAATGTTCGTGACGTAATCCTCACCGATGATGTTGCAGCAGTTGCATCGCACGAGTTGCAAGTAGTGCCTGCAGTGGTAGGACCCCGTCTTGGTAAGAACACGCAAAAAGTCATTGGTGCAGTGAAGAAGGGCGAGTGGGAACAACGCGGCGATGTCATTGTTGTTGCCGGTGAAGAATTGCAGCCCGGAGAGTACGCACTAAAACTGGTCACCAAAGAGGGAACTGCCAGTGCACCGTTGCCAGGTGGAGCAGGTGTTGTGGTGTTAGACACCGATGTCACACCAGAACTAGAAGCCGAGGGTCTTGCCCGCGATGTGGTGCGTGCTGTGCAGCAGGCTCGTCGCGACGCGCAACTGAACGTGTCAGACCGAATCACTCTCACGTTGAGTGCCGATTCCCAGTTGGCTACCCAGCTAGCCCCACATGAGGCGCTCATTGCGGGCGAAACATTGGCTACTTCGGTGGTCTGGGACCCATCTTTGGAGCGATCTGTCTCCATTGAAGGGACATCCATCGGCGTGTCAGTTTCGCCGAATCGTTGAGTTAGGCCCTTTCGGGTCGTAGCCTCTCGGTGCAACACGGGCATCCCCGTTGAAAGAGAGTGTTCACCATGGCAAGCAAGAAGAAGCCAGTGGCCAAGAAGCCCGCAGCAAAGAAGCCGGTAGCAAAAAAGCCGGCGCCTGCCAAGAAGAAGCCAGCGGCTAAGAAGGCAGCTCCCGCAAAGAAGAAGCCAGCGGCCAAGAAGCCTGTAGCGAAGAAGGCTGCTCCTGCCAAGAAGAAGGCTGCGCCTGCGAAAAAGGTTGCTGCAAAGAAGCCGGTTGCAAAGAAAGTAGTGGCCAAGAAGCCGGTAGCAAAGAAGGCAGCGCCTGCCAAGAAGAAGGCTGCGCCTGCGAAAAAGGTTGTGGCAAAGAAGCCGGTTGCGAAGAAGCCCGTTGCAAAAAAGGAAGTACCCGCAAAAAAGGCGGCGCCTGCGAAGAAAGTAGCGCCACCAAAGGCAGAGGCAAAGAAAGTTGACACCAAGAAGGCTGCTGCGGCGCCAGTAAAGGCTGCACCCGTCGCGCCTGCTGGTCCGCCACCGATGCCTCCGCGTAAGCCAATTAAGAGGCCAGAACCACCAAAGCGTCCAGTCATTGTGAAGGGTGCATCGCAAGATGGTGTCACGTCTACAAAAGAATTCGATCTGAAGTTTCTGTTTGCACAACGCGAACTTTTGCTGGACGAGCGGGCGAAACTCACTGGTCAAGCAAACCGTCTCGAGAGCGAAGCAAATGCCCTCATCGCAGATGCAGAGATGGGTGATGTTCAATTCGATGATGAAGGCGGCGAAGGCGACACCATGGTGGTGGAGCGAGACCAAGACTTGGTCTTAATGGCCGCTGCTCGCCAAGTAGTAGAAGAAATTGATGCTGCATTGGATCGAATGAAGAAGGGCGAATACGGATACTCGCAAGTTTCTGGGTTGCCCATTCCGAAAGAACGATTGAAGGCTCTTCCATGGGCCACCGAGCTCGTCACAGAACGCGCCGGCGGGCTGGGACGCCGCTAGGCGTTCAGGTTCGTGCCTTCCGTGCGCCGTTTGGCGCTCATCATCAGTGTGTGCGTCGCACTTGACCAGATAACAAAGTCGTGGGCTGTCTCTGCACTTGACGACGGCCGCACCATCGACATTGTGTGGACCTTGCGTTTTGCATTGGGATTCAATAGCGGCATCGCATTCTCACAAGCACAAGGATTAGGTCAGTGGGTTGGGGTTATTGCCATCGTTGCTGTCATCTTCCTTATTCGCAACATGATGACTGCTCATCATCCGTTGATGTCCTACGGATTGGCTGGCATTGTGGCGGGAGCAATTGGCAACCTCGCCGATCGCGTGTTCCGCGGAGACGGATGGCTACGCGGCAAAGTTGTCGACTTCATTGATTTTCAGTGGTTTCCTGTTTTCAATGTTGCAGATTCATGCATCACACTCGGAGCCATTGCTGTCATCGTCGGATTATTTGTTGAACAGAGCTCTGCTCGAAAGGATGCTCAAGCATCATGAAAGTTGAAGAAACTGTTCCTAGCGCACTCGACGGTGAACGCATCGACCGAATCGTGTCAATCATTGCCGACATCTCGCGGTCCGATGCAACCAAGTTGATTGCCGACGGGGGAGCCGAAGTCGACGGAGTTGTTGTTTCGTCGGGCAAGCCGCGCTTGAAGGAGGGGCAAACCGTTGTCGTTGATCTCGACAAGATTCCCGTTGAAGAACTTCCCGGCCCCGATGCATCAGTTGCGCTCGATGTTGTGTATTCAGACGATGACATCATCGTCATCAACAAAGGTGCCGGAATGGTGGTTCATCCTGCATCCAGTCACGGAACAGGCACTGTGGTGAATGGCATTCTTGCCCTCTATCCCGAAGTTGCATCGGTGGGTCAACCTGCACGTCCAGGAATTGTGCATCGTCTCGATGCAGGCACCACAGGAATGATGGTGGTTGCGCGTTCGCAACGTGCATACGACTCGCTGGTGGAAGCTTTGTCCGAACACGAAGTCGGCCGCGAGTACGTGGCCTTGTCGTGGGGACACTTCGATTCACCAACAGCAACAGTTGATGCGGCAATTGGTCGACATCCGCGAGACCCAATGAAGATGGCAGTTGTTAATAGTGGCAAGTGGGCTCGCACACATCTTCAGGTTCTCGAAACCTTTAATGAACCTGCAGATCTCAGTCTTGTGCAGTGCACATTAGAAACTGGTCGCACACATCAAATTCGAGTTCACCTCGCCGCCGTCGGCCATTCAGTAGTGGGCGATTCCATGTACGGAGGAGCAAAGTCGGCACTGAAAGCTGATCGACCCATGCTTCATGCTCGACGTCTCACGTTGATGCATCCGGGCACACATGAAGAGATGACATGGGAAGCACCTATCCCGAGCGACATGCAAATAATTCTCGCGAAGTGCTCGACGCACAATCCCGACGCTGTTTAGTGGTGATGGTGCGGGTCGGCTTTTGGCCACGCACCTGTACCAGTTGCTGCTGCTGCAATTGATTCAAGTGTGTATGCGTCGAGATGCTCGCGCATGTGTTGACCTGCTACATCCCAGATAGCCAACAACACGCATTGTCCTTCGTGGTCGCAGGAGCCATCTTGGTGAGGTTGACCAAAGTCGCCCAAGGTAATAGGGCCATCGACTGCCGAAATGATTTCAGACAGGCGAATGTCCTTTGGTTGTTTAGCCAACACGTAACCGCCGCCAACACCACGCTTTGAACGAACGAGTCCCGCGCCTTTCAGGGCCAGCAGAATCTGTTCTAGGTAAGGCTGGGGTAATCCGGTGCGGTCAGCGATGTCGCGCACCGAGGTGGGGCCAGCATCGTCGGCGTGCAGGGCCAACGACAAAAGGGCCCGACAGGCATAATCACCTCGCGTAGAAACTCGCACAGAGACATCGTAGGTGCTGAACTAGTGGGGTGAGTGCTCCTACCCCTGTCCTTCCCCAATATTCGGGTGGTTGCCTCTCGAACATCATCCCCACGCTGTGCGCCCCAGGCGGACCACGAACAGTTCCATCGTGGATGCCACAGGTGGTGGCTGGGGCTCCACGCATTGTCGTCTTGCTCGTTGATGGATTGGGATGGAATCAGTTACAGGCCCACTCCACCCACATGCCAACGTTGTCGTCGTTTACGGGGGGTCACATCACATCAATTGCCCCGTCCACCACTGCGACCGCTCTCACCTCACTTGTAACAGGACTTGCACCGGGAGAGCACGGACTCATCGGATATCGCGTTGACATGGGAAACACAGTCATGAACGTTTTGCGATGGGGTGATGAATCGGACGATCTGCGTCGAACGTTTCCGCCAGAAACCACGCAACCATGTCCACCGTTTCTGGGGCTTAGCGTTCCGGTCCTGAGCAAAGCAGAGCTTGAAGGCACTGGTTTTACGCGCGCACATTTGAACGGTGTGAAACATATGGGATGGCGCGCATCTAGCAGTATTCCTGTTCTTGTTCGCGCAGCACTTGACGCAGGCGAACAGTTTGTCTATGCCTATTACGACGGTGTCGACAAGATTGCACACGAACGCGGCTTTGGCGAGTTTTACAACGCAGAACTTCGCGCAACCGATGCGTTAATTGCCAACATTGTGTCGGTGCTTCCCGCCGATACTGTTCTGCTTGTTACAGCAGACCATGGTCAAGTGCATGTCGGGGAGAACACCATCATTCCCACAGCAGATGTGACCACACATGTCAGTCATCAATCGGGCGAAGGTCGATTCCGCTGGCTACACGCAAAGCGTGGTCGCGAAGGCGCGTTGTTCGATGCCGCCAAGCAGTACGACGATGTTGCGTGGGTGGTCACCAAGACCCAAGTTCTCGATGAATGTTGGTTTGGGCCCCGTGTCCCTGAACCGGTAGCGCGCCGAATGGGTGACGTAGCGCTGGTGGCGCACGGACCTGTCAGCTTTGACGAACCTCTCGACAGCGGCGCATTCGACCTTGTGTGCCGCCACGGATCACTCACAGAAGACGAGATGCTGGTGCCGCTTCTTGCCTATAAGTCCTGATGGTGATGTCTGTAATCGACTGGTGGTTGGCAGAATAGGAGAGTGACACAAAATGGTGAAACTCCCCAGGTTGTAACAGGTGCAGAAATTGTTACGTCAGTGCCCTCTGCAGACGGTGACATTTCTGTCTCAGAAAGCGTGACCGAACCAGCCAAAGTGATGCGCATTGGTTCCATGGTTCGACAACTACTTGAAGAAGTTCGCGGCACACAACTCGATGAAGCCAGCCGCGAGCGTCTTGCCGAAATTTACGAACGATCAATAGTTGAAATCTCTACTGCCTTGTCTCCCGACCTTGCCGAAGAACTTCATATTCTTGCGCTTCCGTTTAAGGACGGTGAGGTGCCAAGCGACGGTGAATTACGAGTGGCAAAGGCGCAACTTGTGGGATGGCTCGAAGGCCTGTTTCACGGAATTCAAGCCACTTTGTTTGCACAGCAACTCGCCGCGCGTCAGCAAATTGAGCAGATGCGTCAAATTCCTCCCTCCGGTCCCACCTCTGGCGGGCCTGGCGGAACGTATCTGTAATCCTGCGTCGAAGGCCAAGGTGCCCGACGCACCCGACTGCTACTTTTAACACTCTCGCCTGTTGGTGTGCGGTCACGCGCCCGCTCACTTACGTGCGGCATTGGTTAAGGATTTTGGAAGGAGTGGGGAGTGTCGTCGTCGTTTACACATCTCCATGTCCACACCGAATTCTCCATGTTGGATGGTGCCGCTCGCCTCGACGAACTGGTGTCAAAAGCCGTTGAAGATGGTCAACCCGCGCTGGGAATTACCGACCACGGCAATATGTATGGCGTTATCGATTTCTATAAAGAGTGTCGAAAGCAGGGCATTAAGCCAATCATTGGCACCGAGGCCTACATGGCGCACGACCATCGCACAGAACGAATTGCGCGTCGGGGTCGCTTAGACGACAACGGGGGCTCCGATGAAGGTGGCCGAAAGCAGTACTACCACCTCACATTGCTGGCCGAAAATAACGAGGGGTATGCCAACCTCATCAAGTTGTCCAGTTATGCCTTTCTCGAGGGGTACCACTACAAGCCTCGTGTCGACTGGGAACTGTTAGAACGCCATTCGTCGGGTCTTATTGCAACCACCGGCTGTTTGGGTGGTCACGTCTTGCAGTCGTTGTTAAATGGCGACGAAAAAGGTGCACTACAAAAAGCAGGTCGCCTGCAAGAAATTTTTGGCAAAGACAACCTGTTTGTCGAACTGCAAAACCACGGCCTTGCCGATCAATTGCGCACCAACCCCAAGTTGGTCGAAATTGCGCAGAAGATTGGCGCGCCGCTCCTTGCCACGAACGACTCTCACTACGTGAACCAAGCCGATCACGAAGCACACGATGCATTGTTGTGTGTGCAAACCGGCGCCTTTATGCGAGACCAAGATCGTTTCAAATTCGAGGGAACCGAACACTATTTAAAGTCGGCCGAAGAAATGCGTTACTTGTGGCGCGAACTTCCCACTAGCTGTGACAACACCTTGTGGATTGCCGAGCGAGCCAATGTCGACATCGAGTTGGGTACGTATCGGTTGCCAGTATTCGAAGTTCCACCAGAATTTGCCAATGACGAGAAGTATCTAGAACATCTCACATGGCAGGGTGCACAAATGCGCTGGGGCACAGATCTTCCGGCCGATGTGGTGGAACGTGTCTCTTTCGAACTTGGTGTCATCAAGCAGATGGGATTCAGTTCGTATTTCCTCATTGTGTGGGATCTCATCAAGCATGCAAAAGACTCAGGAATTCGCGTAGGTCCTGGTCGTGGGTCAGCGGCGGGGTGTGCAGTGGCGTATTGCTTACGCATTACCGAACTAGATCCGTTGAAGTACGACTTGCTGTTCGAACGTTTCCTTAATCCATCGCGCGTCAGCATGCCCGACATCGATATGGACTTCGACTCTCGCTACCGCGATCACATGATCCGGTACGCCGCAGAAAAGTACGGTCGTGACCACGTGGCTCAAATCATCACGTTTGCCACCATTAAGGCTCGTAACGCAGTGCGCGATGCCGCGCGAGTGCTGGGTCACGAATACGCAGTGGGCGACAGCATTGCAAAACTCATGCCGCCACTCATTCAGGGCCGCGATACCCCTTTGGCAGCCTGTCTTGAGTTCGACGAAAAATATGCCGATGGTTTCCGCGAAGCGCAGGCACTTCGCGAACTTGTGGGTCGCGATGAAGTGGCAGCAAAAGTCGTGGAAGTTGCGCGAGGTCTAGAAGGGCTAAAACGCTCCGACGGTATTCATGCTGCTGCAGTGGTGATTACACCCGAGCCACTCATGGAGTATTTGCCAATTCAGCGTAAGCCCGTCGGAGACTTTAAGGCCGATGAAGCACCCATTGTGACGCAGTATGAAATGCACGCAGTGGAAGAACTTGGGCTTCTCAAGATGGACTTCCTTGGTCTTCGCAACCTCGACGTCATTACCGACACTGTTGAAATGATTCGTCGTCAACGTGACCCGAACTTTGACATCGACACAGTTCCACTAGACGACCAAGCAACGTTCGAATTGTTGGGCAGGGGAGACACCATCGGAATCTTCCAGCTGGAGTCAGCCCCTATGCGTGCTCTCTTGAAGTCCATGCGCCCAACGTCATTTGAAGACGTCAGCGCAGTGTTGGCTCTGTATCGACCAGGGCCCATGAGCGCCAACATGCACAACGATTACGCCGACTACAAGAACAACCGAAAGACTCCGGAGTATTTCCACCCCGAGGCTCGCGAACTTCTTCACGACACTTTCGGACTCATGGTGTACCAAGAAAGCATGATGCGCGTTGCGCAACGTTTCGCGGGTTACTCACTGGCACAGGCAGACAACTTGCGCAAAGCGTGCGGTAAAAAAGACCCCGTTGCCATGGAAAAAGAAGAGTCTGTTTTTGTCGACGGATGCGAAAAGACGGGGTATGGGCGCGATCTTGGTGAATCATTGTTCGCCGTTATTCGAAAGTTTGCCGACTACGCATTCAATAAGAGCCACACCTTTGGATACGGACTCATCTCGTATCAAACGGCGTACCTCAAGGCCCACTTTCCAGTCGAATATTCGGCATGTTTGCTGTCGTCAGTAAAAGGCAATTACGAGAAAGCTGCAATTCACTTGGCCGATTGTCGCGCCATGGGAATCACAGTCTCGAATCCAGATGTCAATGCCGGACGTTCCGAATTCGAAGCAATTAGCACCGAAACAGAGCGGCGCATCGTTTTCGCTTTGTCAGCTGTGCGAAATGTTGGTGAAGGATTGGTGGCACTCATTACGCAGGAACGAGATGCCAATGGGCCGTTCGAGTCATTCCACGACTTCGCTCGTCGTGTCCCCGAACAAGCACTTAATAAGAGAGCAGTTGAATCGCTTATTAAGGCTGGCGCATTCGATTCTTTCGGACACCCCCGCCGCGGTTTACTCATGGCGTACGAATCCATTATCGACGACGCCATTGCTAAACGACGCGAAGAAGAAAAAGGTGTCATGTCGCTCTTTGGTGAACTCGAAGAGTCGTCATCGGGTGGTTGGTCGTCTGAAATTGCAATTCCAGACCTGCAGTTCTCAAAGCCAGACCAACTTCGCCACGAAAAAGACATGTTGGGTCTCTACATTTCTGATCATCCTCTCAAAGGTGTCGAACTAGCCCTCCGTCGACTAACGACAAGTTCAATTCGCGATCTCGAAACGAGAGAAGCAGGCATGGTCACCATTGGTGGTGTTGTGTCGTCGTTAAATCGCCGTTTCACAAAGCGTGGCGATCAAATGGCAACGTTTGTTTTAGAAGACATGGATGCAAGCATCGAAGTGACGGTGTTCGCAAAAGTCCTCGCCGAATTTGGCCACCTTCTCGCGAACGACATCGTTGTAACGGTGACAGGTCGACTCAACAAGCGAGACGACAATCCAGCCAGCTTTAGTGCGCAGCGAATCGTGGTTCCTCAGAACCTCGACCAGCGAATTCCAGAAATTGTGTTAACGCTGCCTGCGGGGTTCACTGCGGAAAAATTAGACACGTTAAAGACCATCATTTCTGAGTTCCCCGGAATGTCGCCCATTCGAATTCAGTTGCCTAGTGGCAAAATGTTCGAGCTTGGGGGTAGCGCGTTGGTCGACATTGAGAAGGCTGTTGCCCCATTGCGCCTTACTTTCGGCTCTGGTTCGGTCAAAATCGTCTGATTTCATCTCTTTGTTTCGGGGTTCTTGCCCTCGAAATGGCAGAATAGAGGGGTTGTCTCTGGCAGACCCGCCAGTAACCCTAGGGAGCCGTTCCGTTCAATGTCGTTGGAAGTAGCCACACAGGACTGCAGTGCCCTCACCGAGGCACAGATCGAAGAAATGCTCACCATTGAAGGTGGGTTCGGTCTTGCGGAGTTTCAGAAGGCTCAAGCCGACTGGGTGCTGTGCACATTGGCGCGAATCGACGGAAAACTTCATGGCGTCACTTTCTCCACTCTTGAGCGAATTGGCGGAACACCATGTGTCCTTATTGGCCTCATGACCATCAAGCGCACCGGAAAGCGTGATGCAGTATTGAAGGGCCTCATGGGCGAGGCGTATCACCGCGCCCTCATGGCGTTCCCCGATGAAGACGTTGTTGTCGGCAGTCGTTTCGTGTCTCCCGATGGAGTTGAGGCCTTCAAGTCTCTTACCGACATCATTCCGCGCACCGGCCACCGTGCAGACGGTGAGCAGCGTGCGTGGGGCAAGCGCTTGGCTCGTCGATTCGGAGTCGACAGCAAGTACGACGGACAAACTTTTGTTGTGGCATCCGACGGACAAAGCGGATATCTCGATTTCGAATCGTCAAAGCCAGAGAAGATCTCTGAAAACATCACCGCTTTGTTCTCCACAGTGAATGCGAAAAAAGGTGGCGTCATCATTATTCACGGCTGGACCATGGCCGAAAGCTTGGTCAAGCTCGGCGCTCGTTCGTAGCACCGTGGAGTTCGTCGAGCTCGTTCGCACTCGGCGAATGACTCGCTCCTTCACTACAACCCCTGTTCCGTACGATCTGCTTGAACATTGCGTCGACCTTGGTATTCGAGCGCCTAGTGCGGGTAAGTCACAAGGATGGCATCTGCTTATTCTCACCGGTTCTGAAACTTCTCGTTACTGGAACATTGCATTTCCCGCAGAGCGACGAGAAGGTTTTGCCTATCCGGGACTTTTTGCTGCACCGGTCATTGCGCTTGTACTAGCCGACGAACAGGCCTATCTCGACCGATATTCCGAATCAGACAAGCAACACACCGGGTTAGGTGAATCGCCAACTGCATGGGTGGCGCCGTATTGGACTATCGATGCGTCGTTTTCCACCATGACGTTCTTATTGGCGCTGCACGATGTAGGCATTGGTGCATTGTTCTTTGCACACGCAGAAGAAAAGTCGCTTCGCCATGAGTTTCACATTCCGCCGTCGGTTCATATTTTGGGAACTATCGCGCTTGGTTATGAATCGGGAGACACGGTGCAAGAAGGTCGAAGTGCCAAGCGACCGTTTCGAAGTGCGTCGTCAGTTATTCATCGCGGCCGTTGGTAGCCAGACTTTGTCGCAACTGGTCAATGGTGGTTGCGGGCAACATGCACTGGTGATCTCTGCACACGTACGCCGAACCAGGCAGTCTGTTGGTCCACACGGGTGAATCGAACGGTTCACCCCACGCAACAACACTGTGAGGTCGCCACTGTTGTCTGAATTCGCGCAGAAACTCGCCTGCGGGACCAGGAAGAACTACTTCCATGGTGCCGTCGGCCAAAAGAAGGCTTGCTGACACTGCATGACAGAACGCAGACGGAGCAGATGGGGCCACTCGCGCAAGAAGCCGCAGAGTGTCAATGGCATAGGTGCGCCATTGGGCTTCGCCCGTGAGTGCTGACAGTCGTAAGAAGGCCATTGCAGCAACAGAGTTTGCTGATGGTGTGGCATTGTCCATCAAATCTTTTTGTCGAACGATGAGTTGTTCGGCGGTTGTTCCAACAGTGAAGAAGCCACTGTTTTCTGTGTCCCAGAACTCGTCACATAGTTGTTGTGCTGTAGCACGTGCAAGAGACAACCATTCATGGCCTGAGGTGAGTTCATACATTCGCACCATTGCATCCACAACATGCGCAAGGTCGTGCGCAAGAGCAGAGTGCCGGGCCTTGGGTGAGGCATCTGCTTGCCAACTTCTCTTCCATGCCCCGGCCTCGTCACGTAAGTTGTCCGCAAGGAACCGCGCATTCTTTACGGCGGCTGCAGTGAGTTGTTCGTCCTGAAAAGCTGCAGCCACTTCGCACAAGGACGACAACATCATGGCGTTCCATTCCAGAAGCACTTTGTTGTCTAGACCAGGTCGAGATCGTTGTGCTCGAACCGAATGAAGTTGCTGTCTCCAGGTTTCGACGTCACTTGATCGCACGATGTCTGACCGTTGAGCTATTCGGTTGGGAATAGAACGACCTTCAAAGTTGCCCGCGTCGGTGATGTCCCAATACTCGCACGCAGACGCAGTCGTGTTTCCCAGAACGGCGTGTATCTCGGCTGGAGTCCACGTGTAAAACGCACCCTCTTCTGAGTGGCCGTGTTCATCTAACGAGTCGGCATCTTCGGCGCTATAGAAACCGCCATCAGGGTGAGACAAATCGGTAAGCACATACGACACAATTTCGCGCACAACTTGCTGGTCTCGTTCTTCTCGGTGAAGTTGCCACATGTGCAGATACACCCGCACAAGAAGTGCTTGGTCGTACAACATCTTTTCAAAATGGGGAACTAACCATTTTTCGTCAACGCTGTAGCGAGAGAAGCCGCCACCAATGTGGTCGTACATGCCACCAGCTGCCATGGCATCGAGTGAGGTGCGCACCATGTCAACAAGTTGGGTGTCATTGTTTAACAGCGACACGCGCAACATGAGGTCTAGTCCAAACGTGGACGGAAACTTTGGTGCTCCACTAAAACCACCCCACGTGGCGTCGAATGACGACTGCAAAGCGCCAATGGTGGTTGAGACAAGTTGACGCGCGTCTACTGCGGGAGCAGGTTCAACATGTGCAGTGCGACCGATTGCTTCAACGAGTGCGTCAACGTTCTGTTGCAATTCATCTCGGCGATTTCGCCAAGCATCGTCGACTGCTTCCATTAACTTCACGAATGTTTCGCGCGGATAGTACGTACCGCCGTAGAACGGCTCACCGGTTGGGGTGCAAAAAACAGTCATCGGCCAGCCACCGCGCCCGGTGAGTGCCTGAACCGCGTCCATATAGACAGCATCAACATCAGGGCGTTCTTCTCTGTCAACTTTGACATTGACAAACAGTTGGTTCATGACCGCGGCAGTTGCGTCGTCTTCAAAGCTTTCGTGAGCCATGACGTGACACCAATGGCAGGCCGAATAGCCAACCGATAACAGAATTGGTTTACCAGTGCGTTGCGCTTCGGCGAAAGCGTCGTCACCCCATTGGTACCAATGAACAGGGTTGTCTCGGTGCTGACGAAGATACGGCGATGAAGCGTCGGCGAGTCTGTTCACAAAGAACTATGCACCCATGGCGTGATAGCCGCCATCAACATGAATGATCTCGCCGGTTGTGGCGGGGAACCAATCTGACATGAGTGCAAGAACAGTCTTTGCGACTGGTGTTGAATCGGTGACGTCCCATCCGAGCGGCGCGCGTTCGTCCCACACGTCTTCAAACTTCTTGAATCCGGGGATGGACTTTGCTGCCATGGTCTTAATGGGGCCTGCTGCCACCAGGTTGCATCGAATTCCACGCGGTCCGAGGTCTTTTGCCAAGTATCGGTTCGTGGCCTCGAACGCAGCCTTTGCCACGCCCATCCAGTTGTACGCGGGCCACGCAACTGTGTTGTCAAAGTCGAGACCAATAATGGTGGACCCAGGACTCATGAGGGGGAGGAACGCGTCAGCCATCGTCTTTAACGAATATGCCGATATCTCCATTGCTACTGCAACGTCGCTCCATTGGGCTGCTAAAAAATCGTCTCCCAAGCACACCTCAGGTGCAAACCCAATGGCATGCAACACTGCATCAACACGACCTAAAGAAGCGCGCACATTTTCACGAACTGACTCGACATGGTCGGCATTGGTGACGTCAAACTCGAACACCTCTACGGGAGTGTCTAATTTGCGTGCAGTGCGTTGAGTGAGCGACAGAGCGCGTCCGGCGCCGGTGAGAACGATGTGGGCTCCTTCTCGTTGAGCGAGTTGCGCCACACGAAAGGCCAGCGAGGCGTCGGTAAGCACGCCTGTGACCACAATTTTCTTGCCATCGAGAAGTCCCATGGTTATGACCGTAGTTCGGTAGGGGTCCATGTGTAAGGCTCTACAGAATGCGTATTGGAATCCTCGGTGGAACCGGACCTGCTGGAACCGCTCTCGGAGCACGACTTGCGTCGGTTGGCTACGAAGTCGTGCTTGGTTCTCGTTCTCGGTACCGCGCTCTTGAAGCGTGTGACTCGGTAAAGGCAAAGTGGCCACAGCTAGACCTCAACCTTCAGGCCGGCGATAACCATGCTGCATCTGCGTGTGACGTGGTCGTTCTTGCTACCCCGTGGGATGGTGCAGCAACAACCGCGCAAGAGCACATCGATTTGCTTGCCGGCAAAGTGGTCATCAGCATGGCGAACGCTCTTGTTCGCGTGGGTCACGAATTCCAGCCATTGCTTCCGCCACGAGGAAGTGTTGCCGCACACGTCCAAGCTGCCGTTCCTCAATGTCGAGTGGTGGCCGCATTCCATCACTTGCCTGCAACAGAACTCGGTCATCTCGGTGATCCCATTGACTCCGATGTTCTTATTTGTTCCGACGATGCTGAAGCCACGCAGATTGCTATGGAGATCACATCGAAAATTCCAGGTTGTCGTCCACTCGACGCGGGCGAACTGTCAAACGCCACTGCAATTGAAGCTTTCACTGCGGTACTTCTTCAGTTGAACGTTCGCTACAAGACTCGTGTCGCTCCAAAGTTGACAGGCATCAAGCGGGACCCTCGGGCTCAGGCGTAACGTTCATGAGCATGCGGTTGTACGACACGGCGCGGCGCGAAGTTGTTCCGTTTACACCCGGAGACACTGTCCTTATGTACACGTGTGGCATCACGCCATACGACGCCACGCATCTTGGGCACGCTGCAACCTTTCTTGTCTACGACGTCCTTCAACGTCGACTCATCGATCGCGGACACACCGTTCGTTGTGTTCGCAATGTCACGGATGTCGATGATCCGTTGTTTGCCAAAGCACGCGAGTTGGGTGTGCATTATTTAGACCTTGCTGCGGGCGAGGAAGCTCGTTTCAATCGCGACATGGAAGCACTGAATGCATTGCCTGTGTTCAGCACGCCCCGCGCATCGTCTGCAATTTCCGACATCCGCGGATTCATTGGCATGGTTCTCGACCGCGGATTTGCCTACGCCGCGGGTGGCTCGGTGTATTTCGATGTCACGCAGTTCCCGTCATTCGGTGAAGTGTCTCATTACACACACGAACAAATGATTGACTTCGCTCGTCAGCGCGGTGGCAATGTCGACGACCCTCACAAACGAAATCCACTCGATTTCGTGTTGTGGCATCCGTCCGCAGACGACGAGCCATCGTGGGATGCTCAATGGGGTGCTGGTCGTCCGGGATGGCACATTGAATGTTCCGCTCTGGCATTACGCGAACTTGGGACCACCATTGACCTTCATGGCGGCGGAAGCGATCTCATCTTCCCTCACCACGAATGTGAGCGCGCCCAGTCCGAGGCGGCAACAGGGGAGACCTTTGTCCGTCACTGGATGCATGTGGCCATGGTGTTTAAAGACGGCGAGAAAATGTCGAAGAGTTTGGGCAATCTGGTGTTTGTCGATGCCTTGCGCAAGGAGTGGGACCCCCGCAGTATTCGTCTCGCTGTCATCGAACACCATTATCGAAATGAATGGGAATGGGACGACCAACTGATGCCCCGCAACCGTCAACGGTTACAGGCATGGAAGGCCTCTGTGGGCGGAACTGAGTCAACCATTCTCGATCAGGTACGTGAACACTTAGACAACGACCTGAATACACCCGACGCCATCGCGGCAATCGACGCTGCTGCCGCTGCTGGTCACGATGTTTCGGCCAGTGCCTCATTGCTGGGCGTGGAATTATCTGCGCCTTTGTCTCCCGCATAATGCTCTTTGAGCCAATAGTCACAGGTGTATTTACCAATTGTAAATAGTTGGTAACTCCTGTTTTTTGAACGGGATTTTGGGTCTATTGTCTGCGGTACATGACCGAGGACAATGCACCCGACTCAGCCGAACAGCAATCGGCCGCATTGCCCGGAACCGGTCGCGCCCAAATACGTGCGCGCAGAGTCATTAAGCCACTTCTTAATCGTTTCTGGAATGTCACCATTGAGGGTGCACACAACATTCCAGTCGATGGTCCTGCAATTTTGTGTCCAAATCACATCAGTTTTTTCGATTCTGTTTTCACCATGGTGTACGCGAATCGACAAATTAGTTTTGTTGGCAAAGCCGAATACATGGACTCTTGGAAAACAAAACATTTGTTTCCTGCACTCGGCATGATTCCCATCGACCGCGCTGGCGGATCAAAGAGCGAAGGCGCGCTCATTGCAGCAGAACACGTGTTGCGCCGTGGAGAACTATTCGGCATTTATCCCGAAGGAACACGTAGCCGCGACGGCATGTTGTACAAGGGGCACACAGGAGCAGCACGACTTGCGCTGAAGGTGGGATGTCCAATTATTCCGGTGGGCATAATTGGCACGCGCGAAATTCAACCACCCGACACATTTTTTCCGAAGATTGGGTTGGAATGCACCGTGAAGTTTGGAACTCCCATTGACCCATCTCGCTATGCCTCTCGTGGTGGTGATCATTTGGTTCTCCGTGAAATCACCGACGAATTGATGTTTGAAATTCGAGAACTCACCGGCCAGGAATACCGAAATGTGTATGCCACAAAGAAAGCCGAAGCCCTTCCCACCGACACGGCGGTTGTTTCCTCATAAGAAATAGGGCAGGGGCACAGGTGCTCGCTCCGTAGAATGGCTATCTCATGGCTGATATCTCTGTTCTTCTTCCCGATGGCTCGGCGCGTTCCGTACCAGTCGGAGCCACCATCGCCGATGTTGCTGCGTCTATTGGTTCTCGGTTGGCAAAGGCTGCTCTTGCCGGAACCGTGAATGGTGAAGAAGTAGATCTCTCTACCGTTGTTGAAGATGGTGTCACGGTGTCGGTGATTACCGCCGATTCCGACGCCGGACGTCATGTGCTTCGCCATTCCACCGCCCATGTTCTGGCACAAGCGGTGGTGCAATTGTTCCCTGGCGCACAGTTTTCAATAGGGCCAGCAATTGAAGATGGTTTCTATTACGACTTTGAATTACCAGGCGGTCGTACTTTCTCCGACGACGACCTCGCGTCAATCGAGGCTCGTATGCGCGAGATCATGAAGGCGAACCAACCGTTCATTCGTTCAGAACTCAGCGCTGCCGATGCGCTCTCGTTATTTGCTGCTCAAAAATACAAATGCGAAATCATCGAACGAGTCACCTCTGGTGCAGCAGATGGAAGTGATGCAGGTGAAGTGGGCAACTCTGACACCATCAGCGTGTATCGCAACTCCGATGAGTTTGTCGATCTCTGTCGCGGTCCACACGTACCGTCAACGTCCAGGCTTGGTCACTTTGCTCTCATGAAAGTTGCAGGCGCCTATTGGCGTGGCAATGAAAAAGGCCCCATGCTGCAGCGCATCTACGGAACGGCGTGGGAGAGCGACGTCGCACTAAAAGAGCACCTGCACCGTCTTGAAGAAGCGGGAAAGCGTGATCATCGTAAGTTGGCAAATGAGCTAGATCTGCTGTCATTCCCGTCCGAACTCGGTGGCGGACTTGCGGTGTGGCATCCGAAGGGCGCCATTATTCGCAAGCTCATGGAGGACTACAGCCGTCAACGTCACCAAGACGGTGATTATCAGTTCGTTTACACGCCACATCTCGCCAACGCCAACTTATTTGTACAGTCCGGCCACCTCGATTTCTATGCAGACGGCATGTATCCGCCAATGGAGATGGACAACGGCACGTACTACATGAAGCCAATGAACTGTCCAATGCATTGCCTTATTTATGGCAGTCGCCAACGCAGTTATCGCGAATTACCTTTACGTCTGTTCGAACTTGGCAACGTTTACCGATACGAACGTGCCGGAACTCTGCATGGTTTGTTGCGTATTCGTGGCTTTACACAAGACGACAGCCACATCTATTGCACCGAAGATCAAATGGCAGAAGAAATCGCATCTCTTCTCGATTTCATCATGTCAGTCTTGCGCCGTTTCGGATTCAACGATTTTGAATTCAACTTGTCAACTCGTGATCCGCAGAAATCAGTTGGTTCCGATGAAATTTGGGAAAAAGCCACGCGCGCGCTAGGCGACGCTTTGGGTACACACGGACTTGAGTACAAAATCAAAGATGGCGATGCTGCTTTCTACGGGCCAAAAATTGACATCGATGTGCGCGACGCCATTGGTCGTAAGTGGCAGCTCAGCACCATTCAGTTGGACTTCAATTCGCCAGAACGCTTTGGCCTTGAGTACGTGGGAAATGATGGTCAACGTCGTCGCCCCATCATGATTCACCGCGCATTAATGGGGTCTATTGAACGTTTCTTTGGTGTTCTCATCGAGCACTACGCCGGTGCCTTCCCCACATGGCTCTCCCCAGAACAAGTGCGCGTGTTGCCAGTAGCAGTCGCTCATAACGACTATGCATTGTCAGTAGTGAACAGCCTTAAGGCACAGGGCTTCCGTGTCGACATCGATCATGCAGACGAACAACTTGGAAAACGAATCCGAAATGCCAAAACTGGCAAGGTTCCGTACGTACTCGTTGTCGGTGATGACGACGTTGCCAACGGAACTGTCGGAGTGAACCCTCGCGGGGGAGATGTAGAACGCGATGTCACCGTTCAGGCATTTATTGCTCGATTGGCAGCAGATGTTGCTGAAGGACAGTCGGGCGGCGAATAGATGTCGCTTGAACAGTTGTGGAACGGCTGGCGTGCAGAGTACGTCGGACAAGGGAACTCGCGTAGTTCTGACACATCAAAGTCCGTGTTCACGCACATCTTGGAATCTGGTCTTTCCGACGATGAGACCCACATTGTTCATCGTTCATCCCACTGTTTTGCCATTCTGAATGCATATCCATACGCAACGGGGCACGTACTGGTGCTTCCATATCGTGAAGTTGCCAACCTTGAAGATCTATCGGTTGACGAATCTCTCGATGTATGGGCAACAGTGACTCATGCAACTCTGGCGCTTCGTGCATCTCACAAGCCCGATGCACTGAATGTGGGAATTAATCTGGGTGCTGCTGCGGGTGGCAGTATGGCGCAACACTTGCATGTACATGTTGTTCCTCGTTGGAATGGCGACTCAAATTTCATGACAGCAGTTGCATCTACTCGAACAATTCCAGAATCACTTCCCGTTACTGCGTCAAAAGTACGTAGTGCCTGGCCCAAGGGGGACCAATGACAGACGACATCCGCGATCAACTTCCCGAAGATCTCAATGCGGTCGACCACATTGGTGTGTACGACTTTCCCGATAACAGCCGTCGGCGTATACCTGGTGTTATCTATGCAGTCCTTGCTGTTGTATGTCTCGTTGTTTGGAAGATTGCCGACTCCAATGAATCAACGTTGGTCAATCGTGGACTTGTTTTTGCAGCAGTTGTTCTTGCCGTCATGGCCGTCATCTCCATTACAAGTGGTTGGAGAATGACAGTCGACGAATCAGATGCATTGGTTATTGCCACACGTGAAGTTGGTTATCCGGTTGGTCACGCATCTGCACAGCAGGTCTGGCGTGGCATTCGCAGCCGCCCTACATGGCGCATTTTTTGCTACAGCGCCGAAGAACCGCCGCTTCGTCGTGGCTTAGTCCTTGTTGATGCTGTCAATGGTTCGGTTGTTGAGTGCCTTGTGGAGCAAAACCCCGAGGCCGAGGTGACCGCGCCAGAGTCATCAGGGGAGTAGCGTTCTTTAAATGTTCGACGGCAGATTTCGGGCGCCGATTGAGCGCGCAGTTCGACCTGTCGGAATGTTGCTGCGTCGAACAGGAATGTCGCCAGATCACCTCACCATTTTGGGAATCGTTGTGGCTGTGGGTGCTGCGTTTGCCATTGGGCAGGGAGCACTTCGCGGTGGTCTAATTTTGGTGATTGCAGCAGCCTTGCCCGACATGCTGGACGGCGCATTGGCAAAGGCGTCAAACTCGGCTAGCCAACGCGGAGCATTCTTTGACTCGGTTATCGATCGCGTGACCGACTCCGTTCTCTTTGGTGGTGTGGCGTGGTACTTCGCATCAGAGAAGAGCGCGCATCTTGCTCTCTTGCCTATGGCCATCATGGGTGTCTCGTCTCTTATCTCTTACGAGCGCGCAAAAGCAGAGTCTCTTGGTTTGTATGCGAAGGGCGGACTAATGGAGCGCGCAGAACGAATTGTCGTTTTGTGTATCGGTCTGTTGTTCGATTCTTTGCTCGTTCCCATCATGTGGATCATGTTGGTGCTCACGGTGATTACCGCAATTCAAAGGTTTGTTCAGGTGTGGAAGCAGGCCGAAGTGTCCGCTACCACCATGGCGAAACGAGAAGGGCGTCGCGTACGTCGGGTATCTCGTCAAAGTGCACGTGCCTCACGTCGTCAGTTGTCCGTCGTGTCGCGTCAGCGTCGACGTCAGCACAATGGCTAATCCGCTCGACGACATCAGCGATGCGCTGACCGTTGGTAGTTATCGCGTCGGTTCGCTCATCGCACGGCTTACCCCCGGCCCGGTGGCACAAGGTGCCGTGTCACTGTTGGCTCCTGGAATTGCATTGTCGTTGCGCAATAAGCGACACATGGTGGAACGCCACCTTCGTCGAGTGAACCCATCGTTATCTGGACTGTCTTTACGTCGAGCATCGCAGCAGGCCTTCGATAGCTACATGCGGTACTACACAGAAAGTTTCCGCCTACCCACATTGTCAAAACGCCATGTGGCTCGGTGCTTCACTGTGGATGGCTTTCACCATATTGAAGACGCTCTTCAAAAAGGCAATGGTGCCATTCTGGCCCTGCCACATTTAGGTGGGTGGGAATGGGCTGGTCGCTGGATGGCCGATAAGGGTCATCGAATGACGGTCATCGTTGAACCACTCGATCCGCCAGAACTCTTTGAATGGTTCGCAAAACTTCGCCGTGACCTCGGCATGAACGTGGTTCCACTTGGCCCACAAGCGGCACCTGCAATCATGGCGGCGTTGAAGCGAAATGAGATTGTGTGTCTGTTGTCGGATCGCGACATACAAGGTGGCGGAGTTGAAGTGGAGTTCTTTGGCGAAAAGACCACTCTTCCGCCGGGTCCTGCCATGTTGGGAATTAGGGGTAATACGCCAGTACTTCCCGTGGGCGTGTACTTCACAAAATCAGTAGACGGACATCATGCTGTGGTCAGGCCACCACTTCCGCTTGAACGAATTGGTGGACTCCGTGAATCGGTAGCGGCTGGCACTCAGGCGTTGGCAAAAGAACTAGAGGGGCTCATTCGTCGTGCACCTGAGCAATGGCATTTGTTCCAACCAAACTGGCCAAGCGACCCTGGCTATAGCGAGCGATCTATTTCGTAAAGAATGATTGAACGGCGTCTGTCGCGCCCGGCGTTACCGAGTACCACACCCAAGTTCCCTCTTTACGAGATTCCACTAAACCGGCTTCTCGCAAGACCTTCAGATGGTGGCTGATGGTGGGCTGGCTGCGATCTAAGGGTTCCACCAGGTCACAGGAACAAATTCCGTCACCACCAGCACGGCGGACCAGATCGAAGAGACGCAAGCGAACGGGGTCGGCAAAGGCCGCGAAGATGGGAACGAGCGAATCTGCGCCAGCCTCTGACAGAGGTCGACGAGAAAGCGGGACGGTTCGTTGCTGAGTCACGGTCCCACAATACATTGATAATGGTCAATGTATTGATATATTGATAACCATCAAAGTAACCGCGCTCATGTGCGGTGGAAGTGAGGCGACAATGTCACGAGTTCAGCTTGCTCTCAACGTGGGGGATCTCGACCAAGCCATTTTGTTCTACACAAAGATGTTCGGGGTAGGTCCGGCAAAAGTGCGCGAAGGATACGCAAACTTCGCCATCGCCGACCCACCGCTCAAACTGGTTCTCATCGCTGGTCACGGCGAGCCAGGCACAATGAATCATGTCGGCGTTGAAGTTGAATCCACCGACGAAGTGTCAGCAAAAATTCAACAAGCAGAGTCTCTGGGGTTGCCCATTGACGTGCAAGAGAGCACCACATGTTGTTTTGCTGTTCAAGACAAAGTGTGGGTAAAGGGAAACGAGGTGGCATGGGAGTGGTACACGGTTCTCGAAGATGCACCTACCGACACATCGTTGAAGCCAATGCCCATCATGCTCGGAGTTCCTAGCACTGGAAACTGTTGCGGGCCCGAAGGATGCAGCTAAACGCTCGTCATACCGGTGCCGAGTTTCTTGGTACCGCATTATTGGTGATGTCTGTAGTTGGGTCAGGCATCATGGCCCAACAATTGACATCCGACGTTGGTGTTCAGTTGCTAGCAAACGCAATTGCAACGGGTGGGGCACTCTTGGGCCTCATCACTATTTTTGCACCGCTGTCGGGGGCTTCATTTAATCCCGTTGTCACGGTTGTCATGTCAGTGGTGAATAAATCTGTTCAGTGGCCACAAATGTGTGTCGATGTGCTGGTGCAGTGTGCTGGTGCAGTGTGTGGTGCTGTAGTGGCAAACATCATGTTTGCGCACCCTTTCTTGGAAACATCCACCAAGATTCGCACGGGCGGACCAACGTGGTTTTCTGAAGTAGTGGCGACAGTGGGTCTCTTGCTCATTATTCGCGGTGGAACACTGGCTAAGGCAAATGTTGCTGCATTGGTGGCGGCATGGATCACTGGTGCATATTGGTTTACGTCTTCCACCAGCATTGCTAACCCAGCCGTGGGGTTTGGCCGAATGTTCTCTGACTCGTTTGCCGGAATCGCGCCAGAATCGTGGCCAATGTTCGCTGTGATGCAAATCGTTGGTGGTGTAGTCGGGTTGACGCTCATTGTTTTTTTATGGCCATCAAAACAAGAGGTCACAGCATGAGTGGCATCTTGTTTCTATGCATTCACAACGCTGGACGTTCACAGATGGCCGCCGGATTCGCGCGGGAGATGTCGCAAGGAAGAGTCACTATTTTGTCTGGTGGCTCTGAACCAGCAGATCAGGTAAATCCCATCGCGGTTGATGTCATGCGTGAAATTGGAATTGACATTGCTGGCTACACACCTCAGCGGTTTACCGACGAACTTTTGAACTCCGTTGATGTCGTGGTCACTATGGGCTGTGGCGATGCGTGTCCGTTCATTCCAGGAAAGACGTATCTTGACTGGCCACTTGACGATCCCAAAGGACGACCAATTGAAGAGGTGCGTCGCATTCGAGACGACATACGCACTCGCGTTGAAGACCTACTGACTCAGTTGTAAAGAGAGAACAGCTCGCCAATGGCCTTCGCTTGACCGCCAGTGGTAGACGACATAACGGCAATTGGCGTAACGCCAGATGCAGCCCATTCTTCAAGTCGGTCACGGACGCGTGTAGGTGAGCCACTAATGGTGCAATCGTCGAGCCACTTATCTGTCATGAATGAGGTGACAATGTCTTTCTGTCCGGAGTTGATGGCGTTCTCAATTGCATCCATCTCTTCTACGTATCCAGCGGCCTTCCAATAGTTGCGGTAATTGGGGAGCGACACGTAGCCCGTCAGTGTCTTTCTGTTCACTGCACGCGCTGCGTCGATGTCGTCATCGATAACGGTGGGAATCATGTTCGACAAAAAGAACCCGTCTCGCGTTGAGTGTGGCACCTCTGCAAGTTGTGAACTCATTCGACTCAGCGATGCGTTAGCCCAAATAGCGCCTTCGGCAATGTCGCTCGCGAGTTGAAGCATTTTGTTTCGAAGAGTTGCCAAATAGATGGGGGGAAGTTGGCCTCCGAAGCGTTCGTTCGCGCGCATTGCGGCAACGTAATCGGAGATGTCGGACAGTGGCTTACCTGTGTTGACTCCGAGTCGTTGAGTGACTGGTCCGTGACTGACTCCGATACCAAATCGGAATCGTCCATCTGACATCTCATTGATATGAGCAACGGTGTTGGCAGCTTCGACGGGGTGGCTGTAATAAATGGGTTGAATTGATGTCCAGTAGTTAATTCGTGATGTCACATGAGCAAGTGACACGCACAAACCCATGGTTGCCCCAAGACTTGGAATAGCGAGTCCGCTGAACCCGCGAGATTCAGCCTCTGCAGCAAGTTCGAGAATTGCTCGCCGTTTGTTGGGGGTTGCAACAACCGAAAGAGCGGGACGGAAGGAAGTATCTACCTGGGCCATTCCGATACCGTAGTCGTCATGTTGCGCATAGGAATGGTGAGTCCATACAGCCTCACAATTCCCGGTGGGGTGCAACAACAAGTTCTTGGCCTCGCGCGCAGTTTGCGGGCCCTTGGTCATGAAGTGCGGGTACTTGGCCCCTGTGATGGTCCGCCACCAGATCCGTTCGTGACGCCACTCGGTAACAGTCTTCCCACGGCTGTCAACGGTTCCGTTGCTCCCTTGGCGCCCGATGCGTCGGCAGCGCTGCGCACTATTCGTGCTCTGAACGACGAGGCGTTTGATGTATTGCATGTACATGAGCCGCTTGTTCCTGGGCCGTCGCTCACATCGTTGTTGGTCAAGCTGGCGCCAGTTGTTGCCACTTTTCATTCAGCGGGAGATTCGGGCGCTTACAAGGCATTCTCGCGGCAGTTGAAATGGGTGGCCTCACGAATTGATATTCGAGTGGCAGTTTCAAAAGATGCAGTCGAGTTGGCGCACCGTTACATAGGCGGGGACTACGAAGTTCTGTTTAACGGAATTGAACTTGGTATGTACAACGCGGTGCAATCGCGCCCGCGAGAGAACGCCATTTTCTTTTGTGGGAGACACGAGCCGCGAAAGGGTCTCAGTGTTCTGCTTGAGGCGCATTCACACTTGCCACAAGACGTGCGTCTTTGGATTGCATCAGATGGTCCTGAAACCGAAGAATTGAAAACGCGCTATCCGGCCGATGCTCGAATTGAGTGGCTTGGTCGAATCTCAGACGAAGAAAAACTAGACAGACTTGCTCGTGCCGCCGTTTTTTGCGCACCGTCGTTACGTGGCGAGTCTTTTGGAATCGTCTTGCTTGAAGCAATGGCTGCTGGAACACCTGTTGTTGCGTGCGACATTGACGGATACCGCAATGTTGCAACACATGGGGAAAATGCGCTTCTGGTCCCTGCGGGAGATAGCGCAGCATTGGCCACAGCGCTTGCGCGAATCATTGCCGATTCTCGGTTAGCCACATCTCTCACCGTTGCAGGTCGGGAGCATTCTCAGTCGTTTTCCATGGACGCTTTGGCAGTTAAGTATGTCGAGATGTACTACCGGGCTCTGAACATGGAGGCGGAGAACATCACCACCATCACCGTGCCCCGTATGCTGAAGCGGTTCGAAGGCCGATTTTTACGTCGTTCTCGCTTCGACTCACGTTCGTAGAAAACTCAGTCGCATTGTGTCCCCGAAAGGTCTCATGAATCAAAAGCAATGGATTCCCAATGACGAGTCGTTGGAGAAAAATCTCTCGTACATAACACGCACCAATCGCTACATCGCTGGCGTTGTGTTTGTACTCCTCTCACTCATTGGTCTGGTCGTTGGTCAACTCCTTATCGGTCTTGCCGCCGGCGTCGTCGCAGCATTTGTCGCACAACGCGTAATTTTTGCTTCTACGCGAAACGTTTTCAACGCAGTTGCCGACACCGTTCCTGCATCGGAACTTCATCATGCACGTGTTTTCAATGTCATCGACGGGCTATGTGTTGTCAGTGGAGATCAGCGCCCTTCGGTTCGAATTGTTGACTCCGCATTTCCCGTAGCAACTGTTCTCGTCGGCGACAACGGAAAAGGCATCATCGCAGTGTCTGAATCGTTTGTTCGCACCATGGATCGTGTGGAAGTAGAAGCCGTCATGGCGCACCTGTTGTGGCGACTGCGTATGGGTCATCCGCAACTCATTGCCTACTTCGCCGGACTTGGTTCGGTCATGTCCAAAGTTGGTCTTTCCGCACTGGTGTCGCGACTATCGGAAAAAGCGTTGCAACAAGAGATGGTCTTGTGGGCAGACATCGCGGCCTGTCAGGTCACTCGTTTTCCGCCAGCATTAATCTCGGCATTAGAGAAGTCAGCTCTTTCTCAGGACCACGTGTCCTGCGGTGTGGCTGAGGCTCTGTGCTTTGCTCTGCCCATTGAGAACCGAAGTGACACCAATCGGGTGCGCAAGGTTTCTAATGTGGTGATGGCTCGTCCTCTGGTTGCAGAGCGAATCGCCATCTTGAAGGAGATCTGACATGTCTGTACATCGTGCTCGTCTATTGCGAATTACTGCCTCGCTGGTGGCTGTTTCGGTGCTTGCCGCATGTGGCGGCGGCGGTTCAGACGCATCTAATTCCAATGGCACAGAAAACGGATCAAACGATCCCAATAACCCCAATGGCCCTGTGTACCCACTGCTTGGTACGCCTATCTCAGATTCAGGTGCGGCAGCACGCCCAGCCATTGCGTGCAAAATTGACAACCACCCCAATGCTCGTCCGCAAACTGGTTTGAACAAGGCAGACATAGTTTTCGAAGAGAATGTTGAAGGCCTTACTCGCTTCGCTGCAGTGTTCCACAGCCAAGGAAGTGACCCGGTGGGGCCATTGCGTAGTGGTCGTACCCAAGACATCGACATTCTTGGTTCATACAACAAACCACTGTTCTGCTGGAGCGGTGGTAACTACCGCGTGACACGTGCCGTTAACGCCAGCACGCTCGTCAACGTTGGTTACAGCGCTTCGCGAGGCAAAGGCGGTTACTACCGCGCGAAAGACAAGAAGATTCCGCACAACTTGTACGCCAAGACCAAAGATTTGTGGACCCTTGCACCCGAAGGTTCGGGTCCGCCACAGCAGCAGTTCACCTACCGCGGCCCAAGCGATGCCAAACCTGCAACGTCCACCGCAGTTGATGGCGCAAAAGTCTCCATGTACAACGTGAAGGTGTTCTGGAAGTGGGATGCGGCATCGGGAAGTTTCATGCGGTTCAATGAAAACTTGAAGCGGGAGATGGAACCACACATGGCCGACGATGGCCAAGTGTCGGCGAAGAATGTGGTTGTTCTGTATGTCACATACAAGCGCAGCAAGGCCGATCGAAAGAGCCCACACGCAATCACCACAGGTAAGGGCACAGGATTTGTTCTGACCGATGGTGGAATCATTGAGGTGAATTGGGAACGCAACGATGTAACGCAACCCTTCGTCTTTACCGATTCGGCCGGCGCGGTCGTTCGAATGACGCCGGGACGTACATGGGTAGAACTTGGCTGGAAGAACTCACTGGCACCAGTTGGACCAGGGGTTGACCCATCCACTGTGAAGTGGCCTGCGGTTTAGTCACATCAAATCCTTAGGGGTACGGTCCGAATGGCTAGATAGCCTGACGGCATGAATTCCTCCAACGGATCCTCAGTAGGCACACAGCGCGTAAAACGCGGACTTGCAGAAATGCTGAAGGGCGGCGTCATCATGGACGTCGTCACGGCCAAAGAAGCAAAAATCGCTGAAGATGCTGGGGCGTGTGCGGTTATGGCACTCGAGCGTGTTCCTGCCGACATTCGTCGTGACGGTGGCGTGGCGCGCATGAGCGACCCATCAATGATTGAAGAGATTCAGGCCGCTGTCAGCATTCCTGTTATGGCCAAGGTTCGTATTGGTCATTTCGTCGAAGCACAAATTCTCGAAGCGCTTGGCGTGGACTTCATTGATGAATCAGAAGTGCTCACACCTGCAGATGAAACACACCACATTGACAAGTTTGGTTTCACTGTGCCCTTCGTGTGTGGTGCCACCAATTTGGGTGAAGCACTTCGTCGCGTGTCCGAAGGTGCGTGCATGATTCGTTCGAAGGGCGAAGCCGGAACAGGCAACGTTGTCGAAGCTGTGCGTCATTTGCGCTCCATCTTGGGCGACATTCGCAAAATCACTCAGGCCGATAACGCAGAGTTATTCCAGTGGGCAAAGTCTTTGCAGGCTCCGCTTCCACTTGTTCAAGAAATCGCCGAAACTGGAAAATTCCCTGTCCCCATTTTTTGTGCTGGCGGAATTGCAACACCAGCCGACGCTGCACTTGCAATGCAACTGGGTGCAGAGGCGGTTTTCGTGGGTTCAGGAATTTTCAAGAGTGACAAGCCAGAGCTTCGCGCGAAGGCAATCGTGGAAGCAACAACTCACTTCCGCGATGCACATGTGCTTGCCCGTGTCAGCCGCAATTTGGGTGCACCCATGACCGGCATTGGCATGGACGAAATTCACGAATCACAGCGCTACGCATCCCGCGGCAACTAACACGGTTCTTCATCGTGGATTCGAGGCCTCCGGGTGAACATGACGGTTGGAGTACTTGCCCTTCAGGGTGCGTTTGCTGCTCACGCTGAGTGCATTCAATCGCTGGGGGTTGCCACTGTCGAAGTGCGCACGCCTGAACATCTCGCTGCAGTCGACTCTTTGCTCATGCCGGGTGGCGAGTCAAGCACGATGTCGCAATTGTTGTTGTCATCTCAATTGTTTGCTCCCATTGCGTCTCGTATCGCAGAGGGAATGCCAGTCTTTGGAACGTGCGCCGGAATGATTTTGTTGGCGTCTGAAATTCTCGATGGCCGCTCAGACCAGGTGAGTTTTTCCGCAATCGACATCTCGGTTCGTCGCAACGCATTTGGTCGTCAGGTCGACTCATTTGAATCATCGATTCATACTCCCATTGGCGATTTTCACGGGGTCTTCATTCGTGCTCCGCGAATTGAGCGCATTGGCAATGGGGTAGAGGTTCTCGGAACACTTGGCGATGAGCCAGTATTGGTGCGCCAAGGAAACGTGCTGGCGGCGTCGTTCCATCCGGAACTCACCGGAGATGCTCGTTTGCACGAGTACTTTGTTCAGAACATGACACAGACGAGGAAGGTGTAGCCAATGTCCGGCCACTCCAAATGGGCAACTATTAAGCACAAGAAGGGCGCAGCAGACAAGGCGCGCGGAAAACTCTTCGCAAAGTTGGCGCGTCAAATTGAAGTTGCCGCACGTGCTGGTGGTGGAGATGTGGATTCGAATGCCGCATTACGAACCATGGTGTTGAAAGCCAAAGCCGGCCAAATGACCAAAGATGCAATTGATCGAGCCATCAAACGTGGAATTGGCGAGAACGATGGCGCGAACTACGAAAGCATTACCTATGAGGGGTATGCGCCGGGCGGAGTGGCCATGTTGGTCGATGTGCTCACCGATAATCGCAATCGCACAGCGGCCGATGTTCGTAGCGCATTTTCAAAATTCGGAGGCTCCATGGCGGAACCAGGAGCAGTGGGTTGGCAATTCTCTCGCCGCGGAGTCATTTTGGTGCCATCGTCGCTCGACGAAGACACCGTCATGACCGCCGCTCTTGAAGCTGGCGCCGACGATATTGAACGCGACGGTGACTCGTGGAAAGTTCTCACCGATCCGTCGGTGGTGTACGACGTGAAAGACGCGCTTGATGCCGCTGGTATTGAAGTGCAAAGTGCCGAGTCCACCATGGTCTCATCAACCACAATTGAAGTCACTGACGTGAATGATGCGAAACAAATACTTCGCATCATGGACTTGTTGGAAGATAATGATGACGTACAAGATGTCTATGCCAACTTCGACATGGACGAATCAATCATGCAAGGAATTGACTAATGGCAGCCACAATGGGGGAGACCGCTCCCGATTTCACGCTTCCCGGAACCGGTGGCACTTCGTACACCTTGTCTAGTTTTCGGGGAAACCCCGTCGTCATCGTGTTCTATCCCGGAGACGACTCTCCTGTTTGCACGAAGCAGTTGAACTCGTACAACAACGAACTGTCTGCTTTCGAGGGTGTAGGTGCCCAAGTCTTGGCTATTTCTGCTCAAGACATCGACAGTCACGAATCGTTTGCATCAAAATACGGATTCAAGTTTCCCTTGCTCGCCGACACCGACAAGGCAGTTGCCACCGCATACGGCACCGTGGGGCCACTTGGCTTTCCACGCCGCAGTGTGTTCGTGGTGGACGGACAAGGGGTTATCCGATATGCCCACCGAGCCATAGCGGGACTCACTTTCCGCCCCGTGGACGAACTCATAGCCGCTGTCGAAGCCGCTCGCTAATTCACCATTCCCTGCACCCTCCTGGGGTAGCATGGAACATATGTTCGGTCATGTGGTCATGGGGGTCGACCCCGGTCTCACGCGGTGTGGCTATGCCGTGTTGTCCATGACCTCGGCTCAGTCCATTACTCCACTCGCCATCGGAGTGTTGCGCACGCCAGCCACCAGTCCGTTACATGAACGGTTGGCTGAAATTCATAACGAAGTCGATGCGTTGCTGGCTGAATTTCGGCCTCACGCTGTGGCTGTCGAGCAAGTGTTTTTTCAAAACAACGTTCGTACCGCAATGTCGGTGGGGCAAGCCAGCGGAATTGTGTTGGCACTGGCTGCACGGGCTGGGTGCCACGTTGCTCAGTACACCCCGTCGCAGGTGAAGAACACCGTTGCCGGATGGGGTGGTGCCACAAAAGACCAAATTGGTCGCATGGTGCAACAACGCTTATCGCTCGACACCATCCCACAACCCGCCGACGCTGCCGACGCGGCGGCAATTGCTCTTTGCCATTGTTCAATTGCCCCATTCATCGCATCTCGCGATGCCGCAGTGGCTAGAGGTATTTCATGATCGGAAGTCTTCGCGGTGTTGTTCTCGAACGATTCACGCCTTCAACGGTTCTTGTTGAAGTGGGTGGAGTGGGGTATCTGTGCGCGGTCACCACAAGTACGTTTGCTGAACTCGAACCAACGGTCTCATGCTTTCTGCATATTCACCATCACATCCGCGAAGACGCCCAAACGCTCTACGGATTTACAACGCGTGGTGAGCGGGACGCATTCAACATTCTCATAAACACCCACGGAATTGGTCCGGCCATGGCCATGGCAATTCTCGGAACATATTCGCCCACTGCGCTTATCAGCATCGTTGCATCGCACGACACTGCTGCACTCACTGTTGTTCCAGGTGTCGGAAAGAAAACCGCAGAACGCCTCATGGTGGAACTGAAATCTCGTCTCAATGTCGACAGCATTCCCACCACTGGCTCTACAGACACCGTGCAGTCGGCTGCAGCCGATGTTCGTGAAGCGCTCACTGCTCTCGGATACGGTGCCGATGAAATTCGTGACACCATGCGCCAGTTGTCTTCCTCCGAAGGGACTGAAGCAATGTTGCGCGATGCGCTTGCACTTCTAGGAGCACGTCGTGCGGGATGAATTTCTCGATCCCACGGCGTCGTCAGACATGGAAGTGTCCGACGAAGTAAGTCTTCGTCCGCGACAACTAGACGAGTTTGTTGGTCAACGTGAATTGAAAGAACATCTCGACATTGTTCTTGGAGCAGCAAAGCAGCGTGGACAAGCGGCCGATCACATTTTGCTGGCAGGTCCACCAGGCTTAGGAAAAACCACCATGGCCGGCATAGTTGCTGCAGAAATGGGTGTTGTCCTTCATGTCACTAGTGGACCTGCACTAGAGCGCGCCGGAGATCTTGCAGCAATCCTCACAAAGCTGGGTGAAGGCGACGTGTTGTTCATCGATGAAATTCATCGACTCTCTCGTTCGGTAGAAGAAATTCTGTATCCGGCAATGGAAGATTTCCAGATTGACATTGTTGTGGGTAAAGGTCCGGCAGCATCATCAATTCGACTCACTCTTCCCCGCTTCACTCTCATTGGTGCCACCACTCGAACAGGCATGATTACTGGTCCGTTACGCGACCGCTTCGGATTAGTTGCTCGTCTAGATTTTTACGACACTGACGAGCTGAATTCAATTGTCACGCGAGCAGCCAGAATTCTCGACGTGCCTATTGACAATGGTGCATCGCTGCAAATTGCGCGTCGCAGTCGTGGCACCCCGCGAATTGCAAACAGGCTCTTGCGTCGCGTACGAGACTTTGCTGAAGTTCGTGGAGACGGCACCATTAATTCTCAGACCGCGACAGAGGCATTGAAAGTTTTTGGCGTCGATGAGCTTGGTCTCGACAAAGTCGATCGTGCAATTTTGCGCAGTTTGTGCGAACAGTTCGAAGGTGGCCCTGTTGGGCTCACAACATTGGCCATTGCGGTGGGTGAGCAACCAGAGACCGTGGAAGATGTCTACGAGCCATTTCTCATTCAATTGGGACTTATTGCTCGAACTCCCCGCGGACGCATTGCGATGGATGCAGCCCGTAGTCACCTCGCTAGCCCGTAACCTTTCGGCGTGCACATCTCGGACATTGACTACCTTCTGCCCGAAGATCTCATTGCTCAAAAGCCCATCGAGCCCAGAGACTCCGCCCGCTTGCTTGTAGCCGATGGTTCACGCGCACATCATCACGTTGTCTCGCAGTTGCCACAATTCATTCGTCCGGGTGATGTCGTGGTGGTGAACGACACTCGTGTCCTGCCTGCCCGATTGACCTTGCAAAGAAAAACTGGAGGCGCAGCAGAGGTGTTGTTGCTCGAGCGTCGTTCGCCCGATGCTCGACTATGGGAAGCCTTGGTTCGCCCTGCTCGGAAGTTGAAGGAAGGCGAAGTTCTTGAATATTTCGGTAAGCGAGTGGTTCGAATTGGGCCACGCACCGAAGCAGGCGACACCTTCGTTGTGGAAATTACCGACGATGATCCACTTGCACTCATTCAACGCATCGGGTCAATGCCGTTGCCGCCGTACATTCGCGGGTCTCTCAAGGATCAAGAGCGTTATCAAACTGTGTATTCGCAAACGCCAGCCAGCGCCGCCGCGCCCACGGCTGGTTTGCACTTCACTCCCGAACTTTTGCAACGAGTAGAAGAGGCCGGAGCAGTCATTAAGCGTGTGGAGTTAGTTGTTGGTCTTGACACTTTCAAGCCCATCTCCACCGAGAACCCGCTCGAACACGTCATTCATTCTGAGTTCTACAACGTTCCACAAGACACGTGGGATGCATGCGTGTCTGCACAGAGAGTCATTGCAATCGGCACCACGGCAACACGTGCTCTTGAATCTGCCGCAACATTTGGTGAGTTGTCGGGCCGTACTCGGCTCTTTATAACTCCGGGTTACGAATGGAAAATTGTTGACGCAATGCTCACCAACTTTCATATGCCGCGCACATCATTGCTTCTCATGATTGGTGCGTTTGTTGGCGAAGCGTGGAAGTCGTTGTATCAATCGGCTATCGAAGAGAAATATCGGTTTTTGTCATTTGGCGACGCAATGTTTCTTCAGCGATTAAGGGCGGACTAAGTGTTTAAGGTTCAATTAGCAATCACGGCTCGTGACGGCAATGCGCGCACTGGTGTTGCTGCCACGCATCGCGGGTCGTACGAAACCCCATGCTTTATGCCCGTCGGAACTCGCGGTGCCATTAAGTATCTCAGCGCACGCGATTACGCCGAGTTAGGCGCACGTATTGTCCTTGGAAATACCTACCACCTCATGTTGCGTCCCGGAGCAGACATTGTGGAACGCTTTGGTGGTCTCGGTGCATTTGCTGCATGGGACGGACTAACGCTGACCGACTCGGGTGGATTCCAGGTGTTTTCACTCGACCCGAAAGTGGACGATGACGGCGTCACTTTCAAGTCAACCTACGACGGTTCGTACCATCGCTTCACTCCTGAGATTGCGGTGGAAACTCAACAGAAGTTGGGTGCGGATATTCAAATGGTTCTCGACGTGTGTACGTCTCTACCGGCCGAACCACATATTGTTCGTTTGGCACTCGAGCGAACAAGCCAGTGGGCGCAACGCGCGAAGGCTGCGCATACACGTACCGACCAATCTCTGTTCGGCATTGTTCAAGGTGGAACCGATGCGGCAATGCGCGGTGAGAGTGCGCGACGAACAGCAGACATCGGATTTGACGGCTACGCCATTGGTGGTTTGTCGGTGGGGGAAACTCGTGCAGAAATGGTGGAGTCAATAGCCGCATGCATTGGGGACCTTCCCGACGACCAGCCGCGCTACCTCATGGGTGTTGGTGATCCTGCATCGTTGGTCGAAGCCGTCGCACTCGGTGTCGATCAGTTCGACTGTGTTATGCAAACCCGCCTCGGTCGTCACGGCACCGCCATGACGTCGGTAGGGAAAGTACACATCAAAAACGCAAAGTACGCCGACTCGGATGACCCACTCGACCCAGCGTGTTCATGCTGGGTCTGTGCATCTCATTCGCGTGGTTATCTTCGCCATCTCACTCAGGTGGGCGAGCCAACCGCTGCTCGATTGGTCTCCATTCACAACGTGGCGTGGACAATCAATCTCATGGCGAGCATGCGCTCAGCCATTGCCGACGGCACTTTTCAGGCACTTCGACGCTCAGTTTTAGAGGTTTGGGGCTAGCGCTACGGGTCCCTTCGGACCCAACAGGGCTAGGATTGCCCACCGTGAACTCCTTTAGTCTCGCCGCAGAAACCTCCAACTCGAACCAGTCTCCGATCTTTGCAATTGTCATCTACGCATTGCTGTTCGGTGGTATGTACTTCATCTTCCTTCGTCCTCGTAACCGTCGTATGAAAGAAGCTCGTGCATTGGCTGCCAATCTTGCGGTTGGCGACGAAGTGGTTCTGAACTCTGGTATCTACGGCTTCGTCTCCGACATCGATGGTGATGTTCTGTGGCTCGACATCGCCGATGGTCACCAGCAGGAGCGCATCGAAATTCGTGTCACCCGCGGTGCCGTTGCCCGCAAGGTCACCCCAACGGGTGATGACGCTGCAAAGCAATAGTTCTTCATGTCGCGCCGCCGTCTTCTTTTTCCACTCATTGCCACGCTTTTCCTAACGTCGGCAGCGTTTATCGGCAACGTGGTCGCGGGCAATGTTCCGTCACTCGGGCTCGACCTGCAAGGTGGTGCATCAGTCACCATGACGCCAGTTGGGGAATATGAGCCTCAAGCACTCGATGTTGCCGTTGACATCATTCGTCAACGCGTTGACTCTATTGGTGTTGCTGAACCTGAAATTCAACGTCAGGGTGACAATGTTGTGGTCAACTTGCCTGGCGTGAAAGATCAGCAAGAGGCGCTCGACCTGATTGGTCGAACTGGTGCAGTTGAGATGCGCCCAGTGTTGAACATGGCCGAGAACCCAGATCTCACCACAACAACAACCGGCGCGCCCGGCGCAACAACCACAACGGTGAAGGGCGCAACAACAACGTTGGCTCCACCAGCAGGCGGCGTCGGTAGTTCCCGGGTTCGCGCCGAAACAACGACCACGACCACCGTTCCCGGAACCGACCCTGAAACTGGCTTGAAGCCTGGTCAAACAGTGTTGCCTGGTCGTAAAGATGGTCTCATCTATTTGCTCGGAGCTGTTGAGGCCACCGGAGAAGTGTTCAGCAATGACCCGTCAGTGCAAGTTGAAGGCGGAAGTTTTTCCGTTATCGCGAATCTTCGAGGTGGACCCGCGGGCGAAGACCAGTGGAACGCATTGGCGCGTAAGTGTTACGACGGCGGAGAAGAGTGCCCCACTAAGCAGATCGCAATTGTGCTCGACGGCGAAGTCATCTCTGCACCTACCGTTCAAACCCCAACTTTTTCTGGTTCAGTGTCTATTACCGGAGATTTCAGTCGTGCAGAAGCCGATGAGCTAGCACGCATTCTCCAGTTTGGTGCAGTCCCTGTGCAGTTCGAACTTCCCACTGTTCAAACGGTGTCGGCAACGTTGGGCAAAGATTCTCTGAATGCCGCAATTATTTCTGGTCTTTTCGGCGTTCTGTTGGTGCTTGCATACCTTATTTTCTATTACCGACTGATTGGTGCGGTGGTCATTGCTGGTCTCGGAGTCACCGGGCTTTTGCTGTGGAGTGTGGTGTCGTGGCTGTCAAAGACAAATGGATTGGCACTCACATTGTCCGGTGCAGCAGGAATCATCGTGTCCGTAGGTGTCACCGTCGACTCGTATGTAGTTTTCTTTGAACGATTGAAGGACGATGTTCAAGCGGGGCGAACTCTAAGGAACTCTGCTTCGCGCGGTTTCGATTCTGCCTGGCGCACAATTCTTATTGCAGACACTGCCTCTCTGATCGGTGCGTTGGTCTTATGGTGGCTCACAGTGGGTGCTGTTCGTGGATTTGCATTCTTCTTGGGTCTGTCTACGTTGATTGACCTCATCGTGTCCTATACCTTTACGCGCCCAACGGTATTGCTGTTAGCGCGAACAAAGCTCTTCAACAACAGAAAAGTTTTGGGTGTTCGTGAAGCTCGAGTAGCGGAAGAGGTGGCGTAATGGCTGGTCGTTGGCATCGTCTATACAGCGGGGAAACCACAATCAACTTCTACGGTCGCCGAAATATCGGGTTCGTAGCTTCGGGTCTGTTGCTTATTGTCACAATCGGTTCCCTCATTTTTCAGGGACTCAACTTAGGAATTGACTTCACAGGCGGCGTCGCCTTTGAATTGCCCGCGAAGGGTCAATTAAACGTTGCCGCTGCCGAGAAGATTCTTGATGACAACAAGGTTGATTCATCAAACGCCAAGATTCTTACTCTTAGTTCGGGTGATGATCAACGTCTGCGAATTCAATTTGGTGAAGTTGAAGAGAAAATTGAAACTGCTATCAAAGAAGACTTGTCAAAGAAAGCAAGCGTTGACATTAAGGAAGTGAGTGTCGAGAAAGTCTCTGCCACGTGGGGTCGCAATATCACGTGGGATGCTGTCCGTGCTCTTGCCGTTTTCCTGCTGCTTGTGTCGTTATTTATTGCGTGGCGATTCGAATCGCGTATGGCAATTGGGTCACTAGTAGCTGTCGTGCATGACGTCGTTATCAGCGTCGGGGTGTATTCGGTTCTTCAGCTTGAGGTCACGCCATCCACCGTGGTGTCCTTCCTTACTATTCTCGGATTTTCGTTGTACGACACCATTGTTGTGTTCGACAAAGTTCAGGAAAATGTCACGCGTTTCTCTGGCTCACGTGTTTCATATGGAGACATCGTTAATGTCTCGATGAACCAGGTGCTGATGCGATCACTCAACACCACAATTTCTGCAGTTCTTCCCGTACTCAGTCTTCTTTTGCTTGGTTCAGGCGTGTTTGGTGCGGTGGCTCTTCAGGAATTCGCACTTGCGTTGTTGGTGGGCATGGTTGTAGGTGCTTATTCATCAATTTATATTGCAACTCCAATTCTTGGACTTCTGAGAGAGCGATCCGGCGAGTTTGCATCTAAGCGGGGAGAGCTCAGTCTTGGCAAAGACATGGAGGTTCTGATGGCCACGGGAGCCCCCGCCAGCCGACGTGCGTCGGCGCGAAACAATGAGTCAGCATCAGAAGTTGCACCGCTTCCAGCGGTTGATGCCATCTTGAGTCATCCGCCGCGCCCTCGGAAGAAGTCACGAAGGTAGCCTTTCGATATGGCCACTGCCGACCGCGTTCTTCCGTGGAGACGGCACCATAGTGCGCCCATTGAGGAAATTGCGCCGCTACTCACCGCGTACCGAAAGCGTCATCCCAAGGCGTCAGTAGCACTTGTCAACAAGGCCTATGAAGCGGCTCGTGTTGCTCATATCAGTCAACAGCGTTCGTCTGGCGAGGCGTACATCAACCATCCCATTGCTGTGGCTCGCATTGTGGCCGATATTGGCTTGGACGACATCTCTCTCGCCGCAGCGCTATTGCACGATGCTGTGGAAGACACTGAGATCACGCTTGAAGACGTGCAACGCAACTTTGGCGACGAGGTTGCTGCACTCGTCGATGGCGTTACAAAGTTGGAACGACTTCAATTTGATTCGCGTGAGGCTCAACAGGCGGCAACCATGCGAAAGATGTTGGTGGCCATGGCACGCGACATGCGTGTGCTCATCATCAAATTGGCCGACCGTCTTCACAACATGCGAACGCTGGCTGGTGTTCCGCTAGATAAACAGCAACGCATTGCTCAAGAGACTCTCGATATCTATGCGCCGCTTGCAAACCGGTTAGGAATGCAAGAAATCAAACAGCAATTAGAAGATCTCTCATTTGCCGCGTTATATCCAAAGCGATTCGCTGAACTCGACCATCTCGTTTCATCGCGTACTCCTGAACGAGATGTGTATTTGGAGACCGCCATTACCGAAGTTCGCGCGCGGCTAGCCGATGTGCACATCATCGGAGATGTCACGGGTCGCGGTAAGCACTTGTGGAGCATCTACGAAAAGATGGTTCAGAAAGACAAAGACTTTGATGAAATCTTTGACTTAGTTGCGCTTCGCATCATTGTCGACAGTGTGCGCGACTGTTACGGAGCGCTTGGTTGTATTCACGGAAAGTGGCGACCAGTTGTGGGCAGGTTCAAGGACTACATCGCCATGCCGAAGTTCAATCTGTACCAGTCGCTGCACACCACTGTTATTGGGCCGGGTGGAAAGCCACTGGAAGTGCAGATTCGTACACGAGAGATGCACGAACGCGCAGAATGGGGCGTTGCGGCTCACTTTGCGTACAAGCAGGGGACTCAATCTGGCGACTCCGATTGGTTGAATCGCATTATCGATTGGCAGTCAGACATCACTGACCCCAACGAATTCATGGCGGGTCTAAAGAGCGACCTAGAGCAAGAAGAGATTTTCGTTTTCACACCAAAGGGCCGAGTCATCACGCTTCCGTTGAACTCAACACCTGTCGACTTTGCCTATGCGGTACACACCGAAGTAGGGCACGCATGTGTTGGGGCACGCGTCAACGGGCGACTGGTTTCACTCGATGCAAGTCTCGGCTCTGGTGACACATGCGAAATTTTCACGTCAAAAGTAGACGGAGCGGGGCCATCTCGAGATTGGTTGGGCTTTGTCCAGTCGCCACGCGCACGTACGAAAATTAAGAACTGGTTCACTCGTGAGCGTCGAGAAGACATGGTGGAATCTGGTCGAGATGAACTCACTGCCGAGTTGCGTCGCGAAGGATTACCAGTTCAAAGAATTTGGACAAGCGATGCCTTCTTGCAAGAACTAGAAGCGCTGAATATGGCAGACATAGACACGTTGTTTGCTGCCATTGGCGAACATCACGTGTCAGCTCGTGGATTTGCTCAACGAATAGGCAGAGCCATGCGTCGCGAAGGAAGCGATGAACAACTTGCCATGCCAATGCGCGTTGATCGCCCCACTACCGAACGTCGCAGTGCAACGGGTATTCACGTTGAGGGTTTAGAAGATGTGTTGGTGCGCTTGTCACGGTGTTGTACTCCAGTTCCTGGCGACGACATTCTTGGTTTCGTTACCAAAGGCAGGGGAGTCAGCGTTCATCGTGCCGACTGTGCAAATGCCGTTTCTCTTGTCGTCGATGAGCCAACCCGAATGATCGATGTGGAGTGGTCGAGGGCAACGCCTGGCACCATGTTTACGGCTGGGGTGGAAGTGGTGGCACTAGACCGCAGTCGATTACTGCGCGACGTATCAAACGCACTCTCTGAGCAACACGTGAACATTGTGGCCTGCAGCACTCACACCGGATCGGACCGCGTGGCAAAGATGCGCTTCGAGTTTGAACTTGCCGACCCGAACCACTTGGACTCAGTACTGCGGGTAATTAAGGCCATCGATTCGGTGTACGACGCATATCGCATCGTCCCTGGCGGCAACCCCGACTAGCCTTTCCTGTCGTGCCGTCATTCCAAACAAGTCCGGGGACCCGCGACATCCTTCCGCCTCAGGCCGGACGTTGGCGTGCCTTCTCGGCTGTATTTGCCGATGTCGTGGAATCTGCAGGGTACGAATGTGTCATCCCACCCATGTTTGAAGAACTGGGTGTGTTTTTGCGTTTGGGCGATGCCACCGACGTGGTGACGAAGGAAATGTACGACTTTGAAGACAAGGGTGGTCGCCACATTGCGCTTCGTCCAGAACACACCGCCGGAATATGTCGTGCCTTCGCCCAACATCGCCCCGCTACTCCCTGGAAAGTCTGGTACTCCGGTTCTAATTTCCGATACGAAAAGGCTCAAGCAGGGCGGTATCGCCAATTCGATCAAGTAGGCATCGAAGTTCTCGGTGCATCCGATCCATTACTCGATGTGGAAGTTATTGCGCTTGGGTGGCAATTCTTCGCAGCATTGGGTCTTCGCAGTGTGGAACTAATGGTCAACTCGCTGGGAGACCCCGGAGATCGCACTGCCTATATTGATGCGCTTCGTACATATCTCACTTCTCGTTCGTCCGAACTGTCCGACGAAGCCCGTGTAACTCTCGATCGGAACCCACTGCGGGTGCTCGATTCAAAGCGACCCCAAGATGCGACTGTCATTGCGGGTGCTCCCACAATCGATGCATATCTCAGCAATGAAGCGAAAGAGCATTTCTCGACCGTTATCGCTGGTCTTGACGCCCTTGGAATTCCGTATCGCGTAAATACAGGGCTCGTGAGGGGTTTGGACTATTACCAACGCACGGTGTTCGAGTACGTGGCTACTGCGCTCGACAACGCACAAACTGCTGTTGGTGGTGGCGGACGGTACGACGGTCTAGTTGAAGACCTTGGCGGACCTGAAACCGCGGGGGTTGGCTTTGCGTTAGGCGTCGACCGAACACTGTTGGCGTGTGACAGTGAAGAAGTATTCCTTGCAGAATCACCAGCAGTCGACGTGTTTGTTGTAGATGTTGTGAACGGAATGTCCGCGCTCACACTGTGTGACACCATTCGGGCAGCCGGATATGTTGCCGACCGAGCCTTCGACGGACGCAGCATGAAATCTCAAATGAAATCCGCCGACCGATGCGGGGCACGTCTTGCCGTCATTGTTGGTGCCGACGAGGCCGAAGCCGGTACGTGTACCGTGCGAAATCTTTCAACATCAGAGCAAACAGTTGTTCAACAATCAGATCTCATTCAGCATCTCGCTCTTGTACTTGGTGAGCGTCAACCCCGAAGGAATACACAATGAAGTCAACGGCAATGCGAACACACATGTGCGGAGACCTCACTGAAGTCAATATCGGCAGCACAGTTTCAGTGTGTGGATGGGTAGGTCGTCGGCGCGAGCACGGCGAGAAACTTGCATTCGTCGATCTTCGCGACCATTCGGGCGTTATTCAGTGTGTTGTAGATAACGACGTCGATGTTCGTAGCGAATATGTCGTGCGAGTGACAGGCGTTGTCCGCGCCCGACCCGACGGAACCGTCAACGAGAACCTTGCAACTGGTCGTGTGGAAATTGGTGACTGTGTGGTGGAAGTGCTGAACTCGGCCGAACCACCGCCATTTCCTGTTGACCAACGTGCCGACGATGTCGATGAAGGTGTGCGCTTGAAGTATCGCTATATCGATATTCGTCGTGAACGAATGCAGCGCAACTTACGAGTTCGTGCTCGAGTTAACAGCGCAATTCGTCGCGCAATGGAAGAGAACGGTTTTCTTGAAGTGGAGACCCCGCTGTTAATGCCTTCCACACCAGAAGGTGCCCGCGAGTTCTTGGTCCCTTCTCGCAAAGACCACGGATCATTCTTTGCTCTTCCGCAGTCGCCACAGCTATGGAAACAACTTCTTATGGTGTCTGGCGTTGACCGTTACTACCAGATTGCAAAGTGCTTACGCGACGAAGATTTGCGTGCAGACCGCCAATACGAGTTCATGCAGCTCGATGCCGAGATGTCTTTCGTTTCGCAAGACGATGTTCTCGAGTTCATTGGTCGCGCCGTCACCGCAGCGGCGGAGGCAGTCACGGGGGAGAAGCCACCCACTATCGAGCGCATTACGTGGCGAGAAGCTATGGAGCGTTTTGGTGTCGACAAACCAGACCTTCGATTTGGAATGGAATTAGTTGAACTCACGCAACTATTTGCTTCCACAGAATTCAAGGCTTTCTCCGGTGCGCAGTCCATTAAGGGCATTCGTGTTGATGCTGCTACCTACCCAGAAGCCGCTGCATACGGACGCAACAAACTCGATGCGCTCACAGACCGTTCAAAGAAGATTGGCGCTAAGGGCCTGGTGTGGATGAAGGTGCAAGCTGGCGGCGCTGTTGAGTCTCCCGTTGCAAAGTTTCTATCCGATGCAGAGCGCGACGCCTTGGTGGCAACAATGGGCGCCACCGAAGGCGACTTGTTGCTGTTAGTGGCCGATGAATGGATGACCACGTGTGAAGTGTTGGGACAATTACGCAACGACATTGGACGGCCACCAGTGCATGAGGGGCCGTACCGTTACGTGTGGGTCACAGAATTCCCATTGTTCGTCGGAGCCGATCCGGTCACGGGTCGTCCACGGCCTGGCCATCATCCGTTCTGTCATCCGCATCCCGAAGACATTGCGTTGTTTGACTCCGATCCGTTACAGGTTCGCGCACTTGCGTACGACCTGGTTTTGAACGGATGGGAATTGGGTTCGGGCTCCATTCGAATTCATGAACCAGAGCTTCAACGACGCGTCTTCAACATTTTGGGAATTTCAGACGAAGAAGCAGACAAGCGTTTCGGATTCTTCTTGCAGCCGTTCAAATACGGTGCCCCGCCGCATGGTGGATTCGCATTCGGAATCGACCGTCTCACAGCAATCCTTGCTGGTGAAGAAAACATTCGAGAAGTCATTGCGTTCCCGAAGACTCAAAGTGGCGCAGACCCAATGACCAATGCTCCAACCCTAGTGGAGCCTTCACACTTGGCAGACCTCGGACTGCGCCTTCTTCCTCCACCAGCAGGTTCCTAATCACGTGGACACGCCAGACCTTTTTACAGAGTCTCTGGAAGAACAGATTGCACGACGCGCACCGTTGGCTGCGCGGCTTCGTCCCACGTCTCTCGACGACGTTGTCGGACAAAGTCATCTTGTCGGTTCTGGTGGTCCGCTTCGCCGTCTCATCGACGCTGATCGTGTGTCATCAATTATTTTGTGGGGGCCACCAGGTACGGGAAAGACCACTCTTGCGGAATTGATTGCAACATCTACGCGTAGGCGCTTTGAGCGCCTCTCTGCGGTCACGGCCGGTGTGAAAGATATTCGAGAAGTTATTGACTCTGCGAAAAGAGCTCTCACGTACGACGGGACCGGAACCGTTGTCTTTATTGACGAGATTCATCGGTTCAGTACGACACAACAAGATGCGTTATTGCATGCGGTGGAAAGTGGGGTTGTCACGCTCATTGGTGCAACAACCGAGAACCCAGCATTCTCCGTGAATCCTGCTTTGCGCTCACGTTCGTCTGTCTTTGCCCTTCAACCAGTGGGTGAAGACGATGTTTGCGAAGTTCTGCGTCGTGCGGCCACACTGCTCTCTGTCGCGGCTAACGATGATGCCTTGGCACTTATTGCGCGTCGATGTACAGGAGACGTTCGACAAGCCATAACGGCTTTTGAAGTGGCCACGGCACTGGCCGGTGGTGATGTTGTTGCGTTAGAGCACGCCACCACTGCTTTGAATACAAGTGTGTCGCGATTGGGGCGAGATGATCACTACGACGTCATCTCTGCATTCATTAAGTCAATGCGCGCAGGGGAAACCGATATTGCATTGCATTGGCTTGCTCGCATGGTTGAAGCGGGAGAAGACCCACGATTCATTGCTCGACGCCTTGTCATATTTGCGAGCGAAGACATTGGTCTGGCCGATCACACTGCGTTACTTGTTGCAGTTGCCGCAGCCGATGCGCTCGACCGTGTTGGGCTGCCGGAGGCGCTGCATCATTTGGCACACGCAACCATTCATCTGTCTCGCGCTCCGAAAAGTAGGTCTGTCACCACGGCTATCGCGGACGCTGTTCGTGACGTGCGTGAGGGCAAAACAGGTCAGGCGCCACCAACAACTAGCGAACCACCATCATTTCGCCCGTTGGGATTTACCCCGCCTTCCTACTACCGTGAGTCTCAATGATGAAGAGATTGTTCTGGTTTGTTCTCGGAATGTGTGCCGGTGCGTACGCGGTGTTGTGGGGAAAGCGCAAGGCCGCGGAAGTCGCGGAAAGCATTACACCCCAGGCCATCATCGGTGTGCTGCTCGATGCAGCCAAATCCCTCGTTCGTCGTCTCATTGCTCTCTATAACGGCGCATCTGACGACCCGCCACCTTCTGTCCTCTAACTAATTCTCCCGTTCCATGGAAGGGCGGTGGGTAACATAGAGATTTCCATGGTGACTCCGTCTTCATCCTCTACGCCACGCAGCGCCGACCAGCTTCGGTCAGCGTTTTCTGGTTTCTTTCATGAGCGGGGCCACTCAGTTGTTCCTTCAGCCAGCCTTATTCCCCATGACCCAACGTTGTTGTTCACTGTGGCCGGAATGGTTCCGTTCAAGCCCTATTTCATGGGAGACGAAGTTGCGCCGTATAGCCGGGCTGTCACCGTCCAAAAATGTGTCAGAGCTGGCGGAAAGCACAATGACCTCGACGATGTTGGTCGGACAAAGCGTCACCTTGTTTTCTTCGAAATGCTGGGCAATTTCAGCTTTGGTGACTATTTCAAGACCGATGCCATTCCCTGGTCGTGGAAGCTCGTCACAGAGGTCTTCGGATTTGACGGTGATCGTTTGTGGATCACAGTTCATGAATCGGACGACGAAGCAGAAGCAATTTGGCACGAGCAGGTTGGCGTTCCGATGGAACGCATTCAACGCTTAGGAGACAAAGACAACTTCTGGCAAGCAGGAGACACCGGACCATGTGGGCCGTGCTCTGAAATTCACTTCGACCGTGGCCCAGCGTTTGGTCCAGATGGTGGACCACAAAACGACCCGCACGGCGACCGCTTCATGGAGTTCTGGAACCTTGTGTTCATGCAATACAACCAATCGGCCGACGGTTCACGGTCTGCATTGCCGAAGCCAAGCATTGACACAGGTGCAGGTCTCGAGCGAATTTTGGCCCTTGTGCAAGGTGTCGACTCTGTGTGGGAAACAGATGTTTTGTACCCACTCATTGAACAGGCGCAGTCAACCACAGGTGCCACGTATAGAAGTGGCGACTATAACGATCGCGACAGTTTCAGTCTGCGCGTTCTTGCCGAGCACGCGCGTTCCGCCACAATGCTCATCAACGACGGTGTGTTCCCTAGTAACGAGAACCGTGGCTATGTTCTTCGTCGAATCATTCGACGTGCGGTACGTCATGCATTCTTGTTGGGCACAGAAAAACTTGTCATGCCCAGTTTGTCGAATGTGGCTATCGATGTCATGGGTAACGCATATCCCGATGTTGTAAAGAACCGCGATTTCATCGTTGGGGTTCTTACAAAAGAAGAAGAACGTTTTCGAAACACCCTCAAGACAGGTCTTTCAATTTTGGAAGATGACTTTGCGGCCGATGCAAAGAAACTTTCTGGCCGTTCGGCATTCCTCTTGCACGACACGTACGGATTCCCGCTTGAACTCACACAAGAAATTGCCGGTGAACGCGGTGTTGAAGTGGACATTGAGGGTTTCGAAAAGGAAATGAACGAGCAACGAACCCGTGCGAAAGATGCTCGTAAAACTGGCCGCGCAGATGGCGATCGTGTCGATGCGTATCGCGAAGTTATGGAAGCTCACGGGACTACTGAATTTGTTGGTTACGTTCATAACTCAGCAGAAGCGACAGTTCTGGCGGTCATTTCCGGTGACGATAACTGCGTTGAAGTTTTTCTCGACCATACGCCCTTCTATGCAGAAAGCGGCGGACAAGTGGGTGACATCGGATCACTGTCGAACGACGACTTCTCCTTGGAAGTAATCGACACAACGTTTGCGTTGCCTGGCTTGCGACGTCATGTTTGTCGAGTTGTACGGGGTGAACCTGTCGAAGGTGCCGTCGTGTCTGCTCGCATCAATACCGACGCTCGTGTTGCAACGCGGCGTAACCACACCGGAACACACGTGTTGCATTGGGCTCTTCGTGCGGTGCTCGGAGAACATGTCAAGCAAGCGGGTTCATTGGTGTCACCAGACCGTCTCCGCTTCGACTTCAGCCATTACGAAGCAGTCACTGCAGAAGAAATAGAACGTATTGAACTTTTGGCAAATGCCGAAGTGTTGGCAAACGCTCCAGTCGACGCATTTGAAACGTCCAAAGAAGAAGCGTTGGCTGCTGGCGCAATTGCCTTCTTCGGAGACAAATACGGCGACACGGTTCGAGTCCTAAAGGCGGGTGCATCAACAGAACTCTGTGGCGGAACACACGTGTCGGCCACCGGTGATATTGGCACCATCAAGATTGTCGCTGAATCGTCTATTGGTTCAAACTTGCGTCGTATCGAAGCAGTTACAGGTGAAAATGCAGTTCGTTACATTCAGAAGACAAACGACATTTTGCAACAAGTGGCTACAGCGGTGGGTACCCGAACGGAAGATGCTCTAGACGGTGTCTCGCGCAAACTTGATGAATTAAAGGCAGCACAAGATGAGATAAAGGCGCTGCGTTCGCGTTTGGCAGCCGGTCGTGCAACGGAATTGTCGGCTAACGCTGTCGATGGCATCGTTGTTGAACGCATAGATGGCCTGTCTGCGAATGATCTCCGCGACCTCACAGTTGCCGTTCGACAGCAGCCACATGTTCGTGCGGTCGTACTCGTGGGTGTCACAGACACTGGCGGGGTATCTCTTGTGGCAGCAACAGCGACAGCATTGAAGTTAAACGCCGGTGACCTCATCAAAGATGCCGCACGTGCAGTTGGTGGCGGTGGTGGTGGTAAAGGCGATATTGCTACTGCGGGTGGAAAGAATCCCGAGGGAATTGACGAAGCCCTCTCGATCGCGCGGGAGAAGGCGAGAGCGCTCGTCGGCTCCGCTTCGTAGTTCGCGTGCGGGTACTCGGAGTTGACCTAGGTTCAAAACGAATCGGCGTTGCAACATCTGACATCAGTGGAACGCTTGCCACTCCGCTGACGGTTCTTACACGGGCTAAATCTCAACGGTTAGATCATGAAGAACTGGAGCGTCTGGTGCGCCAGGAAGAGGCAGAAGCAATTGTTGTTGGGCTTCCTCTCAATATGGATGGTTCGGAAGGAGCCGCGGCCATTGCTGCCCGACGAGAAGTCGAACGAATGGCTACGGTGGTCAGCGTGCCGGTGTATTTGCATGATGAACGTCGAACAACGGTTGAAGCCGATCGCGTCATGATGGAACGAGACCTGAATGCACAAGAGCGGCGAAAAGTTGTCGACAAAGTGGCTGCTGCGTTCATCTTGCAAGCATGGCTCGACGCCGGACAACCCGGAGCGAATCATGGCCGGTGATCCTCTTTTGCCAAACGATTGGCGTGCCGACCCGTGGGATGACGTGTCGGTCGTACCAGAAACTGCAACAGAGGAATTACGCCCAGGGTTCGATTACTTGCGCGGCCCAGTGCGCATGGTGGTCACCATGGTCGTTGCGACTGTTCTGTTGCTCGGTGCCGCCGGATGGTGGACTATTCATCAATTGAATCCATCAGGTGACCCCGGAGCACCAGTGAATTTCACCATCAACGACGGTGACACAATGTCGTCTGTTGCTTCACGTCTCGATGCCGACGGAATCATTGCCAACGCAACATTGTTCCGTTGGTATGCATCAACAAAGGGCAACATCACATTGGTGCCGGGCTACTACGCGCTGAAACCAGGTGACAACGCAGGCAACATCATCGAAGCGTTGTCCACTCCACCTGCACAAACATTTGTGTCCGTCACATTCCCCGAAGGAATGACCATTGCACAAATGGGTGAACGTCTGTCATCAAAGCTCACATTTATGTCTCAGGCAGACTTTGTTGCTGCAGCCACCGATGGGTCTATCGTGTCCGACCTTTTGCCAAAGGGCGTGACATCGTTAGAAGGATTGTTGTTCCCCGACACGTATCAAGTGTCGGGTGACGGGTCAGAGGCTCGAGTGGTGTCCACAATGGCCGGAATGATGCAGCGTGTTGCACGACAAGTTGATTTGAAGTCGGGCGCAAAAATTCGCGGCTTTTCTCAGTATGAAATTCTCATTATTGCGTCGCTCATTGAACGCGAAGCAAAGGTTCCGGAAGACCGCGCAAAAATTGCACAAGTCATCTACAACCGCTTAGCCGAAAAAATGAAACTGGAAATTGATGCCAGTGTGAAGTACGGACTTGATCCCGAAATGACATGGACCGAAATGAAGGCCACAGATCATCCGTACAACACCTACATTTATCCAGGTCTCCCTCCAACACCCATTGCAAATCCAGGCCGTGCATCTATCCAAGCAGCGCTTGCACCGTCTGGACCACCGCCAAAGACAGATGAAGCGTGTGTGGGGTTACCGGCAGGGGAGAAATGTCGTTATTTGTACTACGTCCTGGCAGACAAGACGGGTCGTCATGTCTTCGCTACAACGTATGAACAGCATCTTGCAAACATCGAGAAGTCCAGAGCAGCTGGAGTGCTTCCGTGACATCAACTCATCCGCTTCTTGGTGCGGTTATCGGAACACCCGTATCTCATTCAATGTCTCCGCATCTCTATGCGGCGGCTTTTCAAGAACTGGGACTTAGTGGGACGTATCAAGCAATCGATTGCGATGCCACGGCGCTTCCCAGAATCTTTAATGAGTTACTACAACAACGCATTAAGGCGTTGTCTGTCACTATGCCATTGAAAGAATCGGTCATATCGGTTCTTTCATCTCTCGACGAAGATGCCGTGCTTTTGAACGCGGTGAACTGTGTGTCGTTCGAGGGTGATACGCCAGTTGGTCACAACACCGATGGTGACGGATGTTGTGATGCGCTTACCGAACAAGGTGGTGCAGAATTATCCGATGCGCATGTGGTGTTGTTGGGCGCAGGTGGAACAGGTCGTTCCGTTGCCTTGGCGCTTGGCCGACGCGGTGCGCATGTGGCAGTACTAAATAGAACTCAGTCGCATACTGATTCGCTTATCACTCGACTCGCGCCCGCAATCACTGCAGCAGGCGGGTCGGTGCGAAGTGGTTCCGTTGCCGATGTACGGTCGGCATCGGTTCTTGTCAACACAACATCGGTTGGTATGAACTCGTCTGACAGTCCACTTCCCGTCGATGTTCTCCATGCAGGACTTGTCGTGCTTGACGCCGTCTATCAACCCCTCACAACTGCGTTGCTGTCGTCTGCCCAGGCTGTGGGCGCTACAACGGTCGATGGCTTATGGATGCTCATTCAGCAAGCACGGCGCCAATGTGAACTGCAATTTGGGGCAAAGCCGACCGCACATGCCTTGCGAGAGGCCGCAGAACGCGAACTTGCGCGTCGCCACAAGTAGCCTTTCCTCTGTGCTTAGGTACCTCACAGCTGGCGAATCTCACGGGCGGGCCCTTACTGTCATCGTTGAAGGCTTGCCCGCTGGTCTTCCCATTTTGGCTGAGCATATTGAGAACGATCTAGCCCGTCGCCGTCTGGGCTACGGGCGTGGTCCACGGCAACGTTTTGAAAAAGATGTCATTACGTTGGTGGGTGGTGTTCGCCACGGTCGCACGCTTGGTTCTCCTGTTGCCATTGAAATTCAAAACTCAGAATGGTTTCGTGGCGACAAATGGCACGAGGAGATGTCGCCTGAGCCGGGTGCAACGAAGACTCCATTAACACAGCCGCGTCCTGGACATGCCGACCTTGTCGGTATGCAGAAGTACGGTTTCAACGATGCTCGAGATGTTCTTGAACGAGCAAGTGCGCGCGAAACGGCAGCGCGCGTGGCTGCGGGCGCCTTGGCAAAGCAGCTCTTGTCTCACATCGGAGTTGGTGTACTCAGTCACGTTGTTCAAATTGGTTCTGCGCGAGCATCGCGCGATGTTCTGCCGGCAATGTCCGATCTCGACGCCATCGACGCTTCTGAAGTTCGTTGCTTCGACCCCGCAGCCGAAGCCGCAATGATCTCAGCAATTAAAGAAGCAGCAAAAGAGGGAGACTCACTCGGCGGCATTGTTGAAGCAATTGCGTATGGCGTCCCAATCGGTTTGGGCAGCCATGTTCATTGGGATCGAAAAATAGACGCATTGCTTGCTCAAGCGGTCATGAGCATCCAGGCCGTAAAGGGCGTGGAAATTGGTGATGGCTTTGAAGTGTCTGGCTTGCGCGGCAGTGAATCGCACGACCCCATTCATTGGGACGCGGCGAACCGTAAGTACGTTCGCGAAGGTCATCGTTCTGGCGGTACAGAGGGAGGTATCACAACTGGTGAACCTCTCATTGTGCGTGCAGCCATGAAACCGCTAGCCACGCTGAACAAGCCAACTCTGAAAACCGTCGACACAGTCACCAAAGAAGAGACTGTGAGTTTCAAAGAGCGCACCGATGTAACAGCCGTTCCCGCTCTTGGTGTGGTTGTCGAAACAATGGTGTCGTTGGTCTTGGCAGCAGAGGCTCAACGAAAGTTTGGCGGAGATTCATTGTCTGAATTCGTTCGCAACGCGGCGGCCTTCGAGGCCACACTGGAGTCGTGACTACTCCGCGCATCATTGTTCTCGTCGGCTTGATGGGAACTGGAAAGACAACTATTGCTCGTGGACTCGCCCAACATTTTGGTGCCGACTGTCTCGACACAGACAAACTTGTTGAGTTACATGCCGGTAGATCTGTACGAGAAATTTTTGCAAGTGACGGAGAAGATGCATTTCGCACGCGTGAATCTGACGTTCTGGCTCAGTGTCTCCGATCTCCTGGCCCAGTAGTTGTAGCAGGAGCAGGTGGTGTTGTGGTGCGAGAAGAAAATCGAATCATGTTGAACGAGGCCCGCTCAAGAGGAGATGTCACTGTGGTGTGGCTCCATGCACGCCCCGAAGTTCTTGTGGCTCGCACCATGAAGGGGAGTCACCGACCTTTGTTGGACAATGACCGTGAGGGAACCCTGCGAGCCATGGCAACAGAACGCGCTCCCATGTACGGCGAAGTTGCCGATGTTGTGGTCGATGTATCTGATCGCTCAGCCGAGTCGGTCGTGTCGCTCATCATTGAATCAATTGATGTGGCAGAAGGAGAGAGGCGCGGTAGTAATGAGTGAAATGAATGAGGTGACTATCAACCTTGGGGATCGGTCGTATCCCGTCCTGGTCGGACGCGACATACTGCACAAGACTGCGTCGCTACTTCCATCGTCTGCGCGTCGAGTTGCCGTTGTCACCCAAGAAGGAATTCCTGCTCAGTACATTCCAGAATTTCCCGGTCTGAGTGTGTCGGTCCACACCATCGGTGTGGGTGAAGACCACAAATCGCTGACCACAATTGCTTCTTTGTGCAGCCAGTTCGCTCAACACGGTCTTACTCGCTCCGATGTTGTTGTCGGTGTGGGTGGAGGAATGGTCACAGACGTTGCCGGATTCGCTGCAGCCTCGTATCACCGTGGCATTCCGGTCGTTCATGTTGCGACAAGTCTGTTGGCAATGATTGATGCAGCCGTCGGCGGCAAAACAGGTGTGAACATTCCCGAGGGAAAAAACTTGGTGGGTGCATTTTGGCAACCGAGTGGTGTTGTCTGTGATCTCTCTACCTTGGACTCGTTATCAGACCGCGAGACTCGATGCGGTTTGGGCGAGATGGCGAAGTATCACTTCATTGTTCGTGAGAACCTCAACGAAATTGAATTTGATCAACGAGTCGCTCGCTGTATTCAAATTAAAGGTGACATTGTGGCGGCCGATGAACGCGAAGGCGGAATTCGTGCGTTCTTGAATTACGGACACACTTTGGCGCATGCCTTAGAAATCGACACCAATTTTTCTATCGCTCACGGCGAGGCAGTTGCTCTCGGAGTGCTCTATGCAGCACACGTCGCTCAACAAATGAATCGCATCTCAGAAGACAGGGTCAATCAGCACTATCAGGTTGTGCACGATGTTTATGGTCTTCGTCGTCAGTTGCCCGAAGGCCTTTTCATACAGTCGCTGATTGCGGCAATGGGTCGCGATAAGAAGGCAGTTGACTCGCTTACTTTTGTTCTCGACTCTGTCGACGGACTTGAAGTGGTTCCTGGTATTACCGAATCTGTTTTGAAGGGTGCCTACAAAGACTTTGAATCGCGCTTAGCCACGGTATGAGATATCGCACAGAACGTCTCGCCTTGCGAACATGGTGTGAAGACGATCTGGAACCGTTCGCTGAAATCTGTTCAGATCCAACAGTAATGGAACATTTCCCATCTGTGATGAGCCGCGATGAGTGTGTACAGATGATTCAAGGAATCTCTGAACGATTTCAGGAAAATGGTTTCGGGCTGTGGGCAGTAGAAATTGACAAACGTTTCGCTGGGTATGTCGGTCTCAACCGTACGGGCCCCGCTTTCACCACGTCATTTGCACCGTGTCATGAGGTGGGCTGGCGCCTTGCCCCGTGGGCGTGGGGTCATGGTTATGCCAGCGAGGCTGCGCGAGAAAGCCTTCGCATTGGGTTTCAGGAATACGGTCTCGACACCATTTATTCATGGACCACAACAAAAAATGTCCGAAGTGAAGCGGTGATGAAGCGCATCGGAATGAATCGCCGTGCGGACCTTGACTTCGAACACCCGGGTACACCAGGTTGGCATGGGGCACCCCACATTGTTTATTCACTCTCTCGTGACCAGTGGCGGGAGTACCGTGGCTGATATGGCACTCTCATCGGTTCTCGTCCTCAACGGCCCCAACCTCAATCTGTTGGGTCAACGTGAGCCAGACGTATACGGGTCTGAAACACTGAACGACCACATGGATGCCTTGCGTCAACGGGCTCAGTCGCTCGGATTGTCCGTGTCTGATTTTCAGTCCAATTCCGAATCCGACTTAGTTTCTGCTGTCCAGTCAGCGCGTGGTGTGCACGACGCAATCATTCTGAATGCCGGAGCATTTACTCACTACTCGTGGGCTCTCCATGATGCAGTGCGCTCGTTCTCGGGACCGGTCATTGAAGTGCATCTCTCAAATCCCACTGCGCGAGAAGAATTTCGCCATGTCAGCGTTCTGTCAACAGTCGTGAAGGGCAGCATTTCTGGCTTTGGTGGAAACAGCTACGTACTGGCTCTCGAAGCGCTTCAATTAATCGCTCGGTAATGACTATCTCGTCGCGGTTGCAGAGTTTTTACTCGTGTGATTCCTCGCCATTTGTTCTGGTGCTTCGCATACAGGACATACGGTGGCTCACTGGGTTTACGGGCAGTACTGCTCGATTGCTCATAGATCGCCGCACACAATCGTCGTACCTCATTGTCGATGGTCGCTACATAGAGCGTGCCGAACAAGAGTTAGCGCACGCCCACAGTCCTACACATGTCGTGTCGCTGAATAGCGGAGACACCATGGTCAATGTTTTGTCTCAGCGAATCAATGGTGAGATTGCGTTGGACTACAACCACATCACAGCCGCGCAGTTGCGAGAACTGACAGAGGCATTCCACGTCGTGGAAGAGTCAGGTCACCTGGATCGATTACGTCGTGTGAAAGACGATGAAGAGATTGAACTCATGGCGCAGGCAGCGTCAATTGCAGATAGGGCTCTCCAGCATGTGGTGAGTGAAGGTCTGCTCGGAGAAACCGAGAAACAAATACGCAATCGGCTCGATGCCGCAATGCGCCAGTTTGGGGCCGACACCGTCAGTTTCGACACCATCGTTGCGACTGGTGCGAACGGTGCGCGACCACATCATGAGCCAAGCGACATGGTGGTTGAGATGGGTCACGGTGTTGTTATCGACATGGGTGCGGAAGTGAAGGGCTACCGAAGTGACATGACTCGAACCATTCGAGTGGGCGAGTGGAGTGCTGAATATGCCCAGATGTTCGCATTTGTACGAGAAGCACAAAGTGCCGGATTGGCATCTGTTCGCGCGGGCGTGCAGGGGTCAGATGTTGATGCAGCAGTTCGCGAGGTGTATCGCAGAGAAAATGTTGAACATGAATATGTGCATGGCACGGGCCATGGGGTGGGTCTGTATATCCACGAAGAGCCCATCTTGTCTCCGCGTTGTACCGCAGTTCTCTCTGAAGGAGAGGTGGTGACTGTGGAACCTGGGCTCTATCGTAAAGGGGTCGGTGGCGTCCGGATTGAAGATCAGGTCGTCGTCACAGGCTCTCAGTGCCGAATTCTTACACTCAGTCCTAAGGAACTCTCATGCCCGCGATCACTACGAACGATCTGAAAAACGGAATCACTCTCGAACTCGACAACGGACTTTTCACCGTCGTCGAATTTCAGCATGTGAAGCCAGGCAAGGGCGGCGCTTTTGTTCGTACAAAGCTGCGCAACTTGCGTAATGGCAACGTGTTCGAAAAAACCTTCAACGCTGGTATCCGAGTTGAGCAAGCAATTCTCGATAAGCGCGATATGCAGTTCCTCTATAAAGACGGTTCCGATTTCGTTTTCATGGACACCGAGTCCTACGACCAAACAACAATTTCTCCAGCAGCGTTGGGCGATGCGGCCGACTATCTCATCGAGCAAGCCATGGCAATCATTGCGTACTACAACGGCGAAATTGTCACGGTCGAAATTCCAGCTTCGGTGGAATTGGTCATTTCCGAGACAGAGCCCGGCGTTCAAGGCGACCGTGTGTCTGGCGCGAAGAAGCCTGCAACATTGGAAACTGGAAAAGTCATTCAGGTTCCCTTGTTTGTCAACGTCGGAGACAAGGTCAAAGTTGACACTCGCTCTGGTGACTACATCACCCGCGTCTAATGACTGACGACGCGGAAGCATTTCGCCAGTACGACCCACGGACCGACGCTCGTGAGCAAGCAGTCATGCTTCTCTATGAATCAGAACAACGTTCGGTCTCGCCACTTGACCTAATGGTTGAACGTGGAGTGGCGTCAGAAGACATGGCTCGTGCACTCCTCGAAGGTGTTGAAGCGTCTCGTGCGCATATTGACTCAGAAATTGTCACTCATGCTCGCGGATGGGCACTCGATCGCATGCCTGCACTCGATCGAGCCATTCTTCGACTCGCAATCCATGAGCTTCTCGATCGACCCGATGTGCCTGTCGCAGTCGTCATTGATGAAGCGGTCGAGCTTGCTAAACGCTTTTCCACCGATGATTCGGGTCGGTTCGTGAACGGTGTGCTTGCGGCGGTGGCCAAAACATCCCGTCCTTCTGCGGAATGATGGTGCCGTGGATTCCACGGTTGACTTTGTTCGCTCCTGTCGGGACTCGTTACGCCGGGTTTCGCCTTGGACCTGGGTGGTTTTTGCCGTGTGTTGCGCGCATGCATTCTGGATGTCGTGGCTGCAGGTAAATCTTCATCGTGGTTTAGGAACATTTGCCTATGACGTTGGCTTGTACGACCAAGGAGTCTGGTTGTTGTCACGTGGGCAGGCTCCGTTTGTCACGCTGATGGGTCGAAACCTTTTTGGCGACCACGCATCACTCATTCTGGTTTTTCTGGTGCCGTTGTATTGGATTATTCCTGGCACGGCGACTCTGTTGGTTGTCCAGGCAGTCGCCATTGCAGGCGGTGCGATTCCTTTGTATCTCTTCGCCCGCCGAGTTCTACAGAGTGAACCATTGGGAGTGTGTGCGGCGTTTTTATGGCTTGCTAATCCCGCTGTAAACGGAACGGGAATGGAGAACTTCCATCCGGATTCATTTCTCGGTCTCTTCTTGCCGCTGGCGCTCTACGCGCTGTACGAACGGAAGTGGCGTCTGTACGCCGTCGCAGTCTTCTTGTGTTTGCTGGTGAAAGAAGATGTCGTTCTTGTCATGGTTCCTCTTGGAATTTTTGTTGCATTTCGATTTGATCGCAGAAAGGGGCTGTGGACGGCGTTTGCTTCGCTGTTTGCCACTTTCGTGGGCATGTTCCTTCTCATGAAATCTCTAATTGGGGTTCCCACTAGAAACACATGGCGAATTCCCTTCGGTGGTTTGTGGGGGTTTCTTCACGAACTCGTCACGAACCCACGTGCAGTTGCTCAATACCTGGTGTCGGAAGATCGAGCCCTCTACATGTTCCAAATGGCAGCACCGTTTGCTGCTGTCTTTGCATTGTCTCCATGGTTGACACTGGTCGCAGTCCCGGTCATTGCATCGAACGTTGTGAGTACGTTCTGGTATCAGCACAGCATTCAGTACCACTACTCATTGGTGGCGGTGCCAATTCTGGTGTGCGCCACAGTTTTTGGTGTGAAGGCTGTGGTGGCGAAATGGCGCGGGTTCGTGATGGCTGGCGTTGTTGTCACTACTGCGGTCACATTCATTGCGTGGGGTCAACACCCACTAGCTATCACTCCACGTTCGGTTCTTTCGTCCGACGCTGCTGTGGCTGTCGCGGCACGACAAATTGTGAAAGAGGTTCCCCAAGATGCGGTGGTCTCTGCTTATGACCCCCTTGTTACGTATTTGGCGCATCGCAAAGAGATCTACTTCTTCCCAAACCCGTTCCGGGCGGTGTACTACGGCGTGGGAACAGAAGTGGAGGGAACCAGACTCCCAGCAGCAGACCGTGTGGAATATGTGGTGCTCCCTCGCATTTTGAACGAAACGCTCCGATGGGACTGGGCCGAGGTCAGCGCGGACTTCGAGGAAGTCTCAGGAAACCAGTACTGGCAGATTTTTCGCCGAAAACAGCGTTAGCAAGACTGAGTCCGATGATGTAGAGTTGACCTGACCGTAAAACGAGTCCTGTGAGGCTCGAACGGAAGGAAAACATGAATCTACGAATTCCCACACACGCACGCCCCTTACACGGGGCGTTTTTCATGCCCACACACATTTTCATCGCTTGCCGGTGAGCGCTGTGACAACCACTGCGGTTGACATTCTTGGCGCCGACGACGTGTCGCGCGCCATCACCCGCATTTCTCACGAGATTGTTGAGCGAAATCCGGCTCTTGATTCGGTGGTCATTGTCGGAATGCAGACTGGCGGTACGTGGATTGCAAAGCGCTTGTGTGAGTCGGTGAACAAAATTGTTGAAGGTGCCAATGTGCCCTTGGGCGCTATCGATATCTCGCTCTACCGCGATGACTACAGCTTGCGACCTGTCGTGCTGTCTGCACCCACCGACATTCCTGTCGATCTCACAGGCCGCACCGTTGTCCTTGTCGATGACGTCCTTTTTACTGGCCGCACTGTACGTGCTGCTTTAGAAGCCCTGAACGATTACGGACGTCCTCGTGCGGTTCAACTGGCTGTCATGGTGGACCGCGGTCACCGTGAACTGCCCATTCGTCCTGACTACGTGGGCAAGAACATCCCTACGCACTTCAGTGACGAGGTGGCGGTAGGTCCCAATGGCGTCACGGTTTCGGCGGTGGCGACGTGAAGCATCTTCTCGACACTCACGACCTGTCCATAGACGACATTGTCAACATTCTCGACGTGGCGGACCGAATGGCCGAAGTAAATCGTCGTCAAGTTCCGAAGGTCCCCGCACTGAAGGGGAAAACCATCGCCACTGTGTTTTTTGAAGATTCCACACGAACTCGTCTGAGTTTTGAAACTGCAGCTCGTCGTTTGTCTGCAGATGTGCTCACATTTCTCGCGTCTAGTTCAAGCGTGAACAAAGGCGAGAGCCTGCGTGACACCATTGAAACGTTGTCAGCCATGGGTGTCCAAGCCTTTGTCGTTCGGCACAAGTCCAGTGGAGTTCCATTACAACTTTCTCAGTGGACCGACGCATCTGTCATTAATGCTGGCGATGGGTGGCATCAGCATCCAACGCAAGGTCTCTTAGACGCCTACACCATCACTCGTGAATTCGGAACTCCAACGTCGCTTGCTGGTCGCACAGTTGCCATTGTTGGTGACATTAAACATTCGCGCGTTGCGCGCAGCAACATAGACCTTTTCACTCGGTTGGGTGCACGAGTTGTCCTTGTAGCCCCACCATCACTGTTGCCATCACATGTAGAGACGTGGCCAGTAGACGTTCGCTCAACCATGGACGATGTCATCGACAATGTCGACGTGGTCTATCTGCTTCGCATGCAATTAGAGCGTATGCAGTCGGCATCTATTCCCAACTTGGCGGAGTACACGCGCTTGTATGCGTTAACCCCAGAACGCGCTGCTGTTTTGCAAGATCATGCGTTGCTGATGCATCCAGGGCCAATGAACAGGGGAGTTGAAATTACGGTCGATCCCGCCGATGTAGCCGGCTCTCGCATTCTTCAGCAAGTAACAAACGGAGTGTCCATACGTATGGCGGTGTTGTTTACCTTGCTAGGCGGCGACAGTGTGTCCAGTTTGACTGCAGGTGGGGAAGCATGAGCCAGTCACTTCTTCTTCAGAATGTCACGGTGGTCAATCCCGATGCGGTGTTCGTTTCCGATGTGCTTATTCAGAACGGCCGTGTCTCTGCAATAGGGAACGGGCTCACTGGCGACATCGTTGTGAATGGCTCTGGGCTCTACGCATCGTCAGGGTTTGTCGATTTGCACACTCATCTTCGCGAACCCGGCAAGGAAGAAGCAGAGACCATTGAAAGTGGTAGTCGTGCCGCAGCATTGGGTGGGTATACCGCTGTTGTCGCAATGCCCAATACGGACCCAGCGCAAGACAATGTTGCGACAGTTGCATTTGTTCGGGAACAAGGCATCAAGGCCGGACTCTGTGAGGTGCTTCCTTCTGGATGTATCACGGTGGGTCGCCTGGGCGAATCGCTCGCACCGTTCGATCAATTGGCAAAAGTGGGTGTCACTCTCTGCACCGATGATGGCAACGGAGTGCAAAGCGAATCTCTGATGCAGCAGGCGCTAGTTGCTGCCAAAAAACTAAATATCACCATGGCCCAACATTGCGAAGTCTCAGAGATGACCATTGGTGCTGCCATGCACGACGGCGAATGTTGCTCACATCTTGGAGTTCCCGGATGGCCAGCAGAAGCAGAAGTGCAGATGGTACTTCGAGACATCGAACTTGTTCGTCGCACCGGCGGTCGCTTGCATCTCTTGCACCTCTCCACTGCTGAGAGCGTGGCTCTCGTTCGCGATGCAAAGAAGGAGGGGCTGCCGATCACTGCCGAAGTCACTCCTCACCATCTGTCATTACAAGACACTTTGCTAAAGAGTTTCAATCCCATCTTTAAGGTGAACCCGCCGTTGCGCACACCGCGCGACATTGAAGCGCTGAAGGAAGGACTTGCAGACGGCACAATCGATGCAGTCGCTACCGATCACGCACCACACGCCGGGCACACAAAAGAACAACCACTCGATGTGGCGCCACCAGGCATGTTGGGACTTGAAACCGCACTAGCGGTGGTCAACACCGCAGTCACACTCGACGTTCAAAAACTTGCTGCACTGATGTCATGGAACCCTGCGCGTATTGCTCGCCTTGAATCCCATCAAGGGCGGCCTCTCGCAGTGGGGGAACCCGCAAACATCGCAGTGTGGGACACCACATCGGTGTGGACCGTGCAAAAAGATGCACTTGCGAGCAAAAGCAAGAACACTCCGTATCACGGAATGGCCGTACGTGGCCGCGTGCACCACACCATTTTCAACGGAGAACTCGTCGTACATGAAGGAAAGGCACTGAAGTGACCAACTCGCTTACCTCAATCGCACTCGTCTTAGAAGATGGTTCCGTCTTTGAAGGCGAGGCAATCGGACACATTCCTTCAAACGGAATCGCCGCCGGAGAAGTGGTGTTCAACACCACGCTGACTGGGTACCAGGAAGTTATTTCCGACCCGTCGTATGCAGGTCAAATCATCACCTTCACTACGTCGCACATTGGTAACTATGGCGCTACATCTGCAGACGCTGAATCACGTGGCACGTTTGCGCGAGGAGTCATCGTGCGCGACATGGCGCGACGTCGAAGCAACTGGCGAAGCGAAGAAGACCTAGACACCATGTTGAAGTCTCACAACTTGCCGGGAATTGCTGGTCTCGACACTCGCCGTCTCACACGCCTTCTTCGCGACTCGGGGTCACTTCGTGGTGCATTTGGCACGGCGAGCGAAAAAGAACTTCATGCCGCGGCTCAAGCCGAAACTGGAACATCGGGCATCGACCTTGTTGCTCAGGTCACGACTCCACAGTCCTATACGTACGGAGATGGGAAGTTCTCTGTGGTTGCATACGACTTTGGTATCAAGACCACCATCTTGCGATGCTTGTCAGAAATTGCTCGTGTCACAGTTGTTCCCGCGGGAACCTCTGCTGAAGAAGTCCTCGCGTTGTCTCCCGACGGAGTCTTTTTGTCGAATGGTCCTGGAGACCCTGAAATGGTGAGTGGCGCAACGCAGAACATTCGCGCCATCGTGGAAGCTGGTACTGCCACGTTTGGAATTTGTCTCGGTCATCAACTTTTGTCGCGTGCATTCGACGGGCACACATTCAAGCTTCCGTTTGGTCACCACGGCGGCAATCACCCTGTTCGAAACTTGGCGACCGGCGCGGTGGAAATCACCAGCCAGAACCACAACTTCTGTGTCGATCCCGATTCGCTCGCCGCAGTTGCTGACATCACACACATCAACTTGAACGACAACACGAACGAAGGAATGCGCTTGAAGAAGCATCGAGCGTTTTCTGTTCAGTATCACCCTGAAGCAGGTCCTGGGCCGCACGACAGCCGCTACCTCTTCGCCCAATTCGCAGAACTGATGGAGGGCAAGTAATGCCACGCCGTAACGACATTCATAACATTCTCATCATCGGGTCTGGCCCAATTGTGATTGGCCAAGCGTGCGAGTTCGACTACTCCGGAACACAAGCGTGTCGAGTATTGAAGTCGGAGGGATATCGCGTTGTGCTTGCCAACTCGAACCCGGCCACCATCATGACCGACCCTGACTTCGCGGACCGCACGTACATCGAGCCGCTCACACCAGAGATACTGGCCAAGATCATTGAACGTGAAAAACCCGATGCAGTGTTGCCAACATTGGGCGGACAAACAGGTCTGAACCTTGCCATGGCGCTCTACGAGCAAGGACTAGTTGGTGTTCCAGGAACTCCAGAACTTATTGGCGCTAACGCAGAAGCAATTGCCACTGCAGAAGACCGTGACAAGTTCAAGCAAGCCATGATTGAAATAGGGCTCGATGTGCCGCGTAGTGGCATAGCGCACAACATGGACGAAGCAACAGCAGTGTTGGAAGAGATTGGGTTGCCGGTCATTATTCGCCCTGCGTACATCTTGGGTGGTCGCGGTACCGGAATTGCCAACACCATGGAAGAGTTCTTGAAGGTGGCACACGATGGTCTAGATGCAAGCCCTATCCGTGAAATTTTGATTGAGACTTCCATCGTTGGATGGAAGGAGTACGAACTTGAAGTGATGCGCGACAAGGCAGACAACTGCGTCATTATCTGCAGCATTGAGAACTTCGACCCAATGGGCGTTCACACGGGTGACTCCATCACGGTTGCACCCGCACAAACATTGTCCGATGTTGAATATCAGCGCATGCGCGACGCAGCCCTTGCGTGCATCCGCCGAGTAGGTGTTGAGACCGGCGGTTCAAATGTTCAGTTCGCACTGAATCCCGCAAATGGCGACATGGTTGTCATTGAAATGAATCCTCGTGTATCGCGCTCATCGGCGTTGGCCTCAAAGGCAACAGGTTTCCCCATTGCCAAAATTGCTGCCAAGTTGGCTGTGGGTTACACGCTCGACGAAATTCCCAACGACATCACACGTATGACGCCGGCGAGTTTTGAACCAACAATCGACTATGTCGTCACCAAGATTCCACGATGGGCATTCGAAAAACTGCCAGGAACATCGGGAGTTCTGGGAACACAAATGCAAAGCGTTGGTGAGGCCATGGCCATTGGCAGAACTTTCCCCGAAAGTTTGCAGAAGGGTCTGCGCTCACTTGAGCAAGGCCGTCTCGGCTTGAACTGCGACCCGGGCGAATCCCTCTATGACCCATTGAGCGACGAAGCGTTGTTGGCGAAAGCTGCTGTAGCTACTCCCGAGCGAATCTTCCAGGTAGGTGAAGCGTTGCGTCGAGGCATGGGCGTTGACCGCGTGCATGATGCAACAAAGATCGACCCATGGTTCCTCGACCAAATGCAGATCATCATTGATGAACGTGAAGCAATGGAAGGAAGCACAATCACCTCGCTCACTCGAGCACAGATGCGTCGTGCAAAGCGCCTCGGATTCTCCGATGCACAACTTGCATACCTCTTGAAGAGTGATGAACTGTCTGTACGTGCGCACCGAGAAGATCTAGGTGTCATTCCTACATACAAGACCGTCGACACATGTAGTGCAGAGTTTGCGGCGCAAACTCCGTATCACTACTCAACCTATGAAGACGAGAACGAAGTGCGACCATCAGATCGTCCACGCGTCATCATCTTGGGTTCGGGTCCGAACAGAATCGGTCAAGGAATTGAATTTGACTATTGCTGTGTACATTCCAGCTTCGCTTTGCGAGATGCAGGCTTCGAGACAGTCATGGTGAACTGCAACCCTGAAACGGTGTCCACCGACTACGACACGTCCGATCGTTTGTACTTCGAGCCTCTTACTCGAGAGGATGTGCTGAATGTCATTGCTGCGGAAACCTTGGCTGCAGGGGGAGTGCCACCGAAAGTCATTGTGAGTCTTGGTGGTCAGACACCGCTAAAACTGTCTGGCCTTATTGACCCTGCTCTCATTGCTGGTACATCTCCACATTCCATCGATCTCGCAGAAGACCGCGAGAAGTGGAATCAACTGTGTGAGAGTTTGTCCATCCCTCAGCCTCCAGGTGGAACCGCTGTGACACTGGACGAAGCCCGCACTATTGCACAGCAGGTGGGATTCCCCGTGTTGGTTCGTCCTAGTTACGTATTGGGCGGCCGAGCAATGCAAATTGTCCACGACATGGGTGCGCTCGAACGCGCCATGGAACAACTTGCTGCCGATGGAAGTTTGGGCAAAGAAGGCGGACTCTCGGCTGAGCGACCTGTTCTCATCGACCGTTTCCTCGCCGACGCTACGGAAGTAGATGTGGATGCAATTCGAGATCACACCGGCGAAGTTCTCATTGGCGGCGTGATGGAGCACGTGGAGGAAGCAGGAGTTCACTCCGGAGACTCAGCGTGTGCCATTCCGCCACAAACACTTCCTGCATGGGTAGTTGAAGTTATTAGCGAGTACACATCATCAATTGCACACGCTCTTGATGTGCGCGGGCTTATCAATGTGCAGTTTGCGGTGCTCGGTACAACGGTGTATGTCATTGAAGCCAACCCGCGTGCATCACGCACAGTGCCGTTTGTTGCAAAAGCCACCGGTGTGCCACTAGCAAAAGTGGCCAGCCGTGTCATGTTGGGTGCAACCCTCAATGAACTACGCACTGAAGGACTTCTCACGCCGCCAGTAACAGGCGGACATGTGTCTGTGAAGGAAGCCGTCTTGCCTTTCAGTCGATTCCCCGAAGTCGATACAGCGCTGGGACCAGAAATGCGTTCCACGGGTGAAGTCATGGGAATCGACAGAACGTTTGGTCGAGCGTTTGTGAAATCACAAACTGCTGCCGGAACAGTTCTTCCCACATCGGGAATGGTGTTCTTGTCGCTGAACGATGGAGATAAGCCGGCAGGATTGGTGGTGGCCAAACGACTACGTGCATTAGGTCTTGGCATCGCAGCCACCACTGGTACAGCTGAGTATCTGGCCAAATTCGGATTACCTGTCGACCGAGTGGTGGGCAAGTTGTCAGAGATGGCGGGAACAAGTATGGACAATGCAGTCGATCTTGTCGCTCAAGGAGAAATCAGTTTTGTGGTGAATACACCGCATGGTCGTGGTTCCCGTGAAGATGGAGAAGCAATTCGTAAAGCCGCGAACTCCAATCGCGTCTCATCTGTGACCACTGTCGAAGCAGCACTCGCAGCAGTGAACGGTTTGTGGGAACAACGCGAGTCAGAAATTGAAGTGTGCTCGTTGCAGGAGTATCACGGACGATGATGAAGAACAGGCGTGGTGAAGCGGCTCTCCAAACATTGGGGTCGGTGACCGTTGGGGGAGTCACTCTCTCTACGCCGTTCCTCACTGCGTCGGGTACTGCTGGTCACGATGTTGAATTTGCTTCGTACATGCCAATGAATAAATTGGGCGCAACTGTTGCCAAGAGTTTGTTTCATGAAGAGTGGGCCGGAAATCCCGCGCCGCGCGTGCATGTGGCTCGTGGTGGCATGGTGAATGCTGTGGGTCTACAAGGGCCTGGGGTTGTGGTATGGGTTCGCGACTCGTTGCCGAAATGCGAATCTCTTGGTGTCACCGTTGTTGCAAGTATTTGGGGTCGCACAATTCAGGAATATGTTCGTGCCGCAGAACTGCTTCGCGATGCCGGAAACCGCATTGCCGCTGTAGAGGTGAACTTGTCCTGTCCAAACTTGGAAGGCCGCAGCGGAATCATTGCCCACGACGCAGATCTTTCGGGCCGCATCATCTCTGAAGTCTGCGCAGTTACCGCGGTGCCAGTGTGGGCCAAGCTGAGTGCTAACACAGATCGCATCATCGACGTTGCAGAGTCTGTGGTTGGTGCTGGTGCTATGTCTCTCACCCTCATCAACACCATTCTTGGTATGCAGATCGATGTGCGTACCGGTAAGCCCACTTTGGGTAATGGTGGTGGCGGACTGTCTGGTTCAGCAATTCATCCCATTGCAGTTCGCGCAGTTCACGATGTACGTGTTGCAATGCCATCGGTGGACATCATCGGAGTGGGCGGTGTCTCCTCTGGGGCTGATGCGCTTGAAATGATGATGGCCGGCGCTAATGCGGTGCAGGTCGGTACAGCCTCATTTGCAAACCCGGCGGCAACATGGAACATCGCGTGCGACGCCGCACGCCAAGCGAGGTCACAAGGCGCTCGCACATGGGGTGACATTGTCTCAGTGATGCATCGCACCTAGGGGTTCCGTTGCGTGCGAGGTTCTCGCAACTACAATCACCATATGGAAAGCAGAAATCGCGACCTCGAGACCGTGTCTCGGCTGCGCACTGCTCGTCTTCACGCCGTTGGGGCTGCTTCACGTGGGGAAATGGAGTCGCTGTTGCGTCACTCCACACCTGAGGCGTCGCAGGTGTACGTAGTGAAGTTGTTCGATGTTCACCCTCGGTTCGGCAAAGTGGCAGGTCGCCGTTTGCTTGCCCAGTTGAATGTTCCGCCTTTTGCGCGAGTCGCCAATCTCAGTTCGCAGCAAGTTGATGCTTTGTTGCAGGCCGTAGGGGAGCCATCATGAGTGCCCCCATCATTGTTGTGGTCTCAGGCCCAGGTGGCGCTGGTAAGGGAACCATCGTTGAAGAATTGGTGCAACGTGATTCGGCGCTGTGGCTGAGTCGATCGTGGACCACGCGAACACAACGCGACGGCGAATCAAGTGATGCGTATGTGTTTGTGTCGCGTTCTGAGTTCGAGCAGCACATCGCTAGTGGGGGCTTCTTGGAGTGGACCGAGTTCCTCGGCAATTTGTATGGCTCACCCATGCCGAATGTGGACGATGGGCGAGACATTGTTCTGGAAATTGAGCTACACGGCGCCACCCAGGTAAAGGAACGGCATCCCGATGCCATCTTGGTGTTTGTTCAGCCACCGTCAAGAGAAGAGCAGCGCCGTCGTCTTCAGGGCCGCGGCGACTCAGAGCAGCACGTGGTGGAACGCCTAAAGAAGGCCGAAGACGAAGAACGTCTGGGGGCCGAAATTGCCGACGTCATCGTTGTAAATGACGACTTAGAGCGTGCTGTGGCCGAGATTCAGGGCATTATCGGTGCGGCCCGTAACCGCTCCCGATAGCCTTTAGCCGACTTCGGAGGTCTTCACATGTCCCGTCAACACGACTCCATGATTCACCCCAGCATTGAAAATTTGTTGAACCGCGAGAGCCTCGAGGGTTCAAAATTTGCGCTCGTCACCCTTGCTTCGTACCGCGCACGTCAAATCAACTCGTACTTCAACCAGCTCGGTGAAGGTCTCGGACAAATGGTGCCACCTCAGGTGTCCTCCGTTGCCCGCAAGCCACTGTCTATCGCATTCGAAGAAATCGCAGCCGACAAGATTGTAAAAATCGAACGCCTTCCATACGACGAGATGGAAGCAGAAGCAGAAGAACTCTTCGGTGCCGATAGTGCCGAAGACGACACTGCCGAGTCTGACGCCGAATAGGTCTGCATACCGGTCCGTCTTCACGCACTGGAATCAGTTACATGGAATCGGTCCGCGGTCGTCGCATTGTCCTTGGGGTCTCTGGGGGAATCGCTGCCTACAAATCTGTTGAGGTGTGTCGTCGTCTCGTTGATGCTGGCGCGCATGTTTCTACCATCCTCACCGAGGATGCTCATCGGTTCATTGGCCCTGTCACGTTGTCGGCATTGTCATCCGAACCGGTGCATACAAGTTTGTGGGACGACACATCGCCCATTCCTCACACGCGTCTCGGTCAAAATGCAGATCTCATTGTTGTTGCGCCTGCAACAGCGCGGGTGCTTGCCGCCTACGCAATGGGTCTGTCCCACGATTTGCTGATTGCCACTCTCATTGCCACCCGCGCACAGGTTGTTGTTTGTCCTGCAATGCACACAGAAATGTGGGAGCACCCATCAGTTCAAGACAATGTTGCGCTTCTTCGATCCCGCGGAGTCATTGTTGTCGAACCGCAGTCTGGTCGTCTCGCTGGTGGCGATGTTGGTACGGGCCGATTGGCTGATGTCGACTCAATTTTGAACGCAATAGACAACGCATTGTCCGGACGTACCCGCGACTTAGAAGGACTGTCCGTTGTTGTTTCGGCAGGTGGAACACGCGAGCCCATAGACGCGGTTCGGGTGTTAGCCAATCGCTCAAGTGGCAAGCAAGGGTATGCAATTGCAGAACAAGCGCTTGCCCGTGGCGCCCAGGTCACACTTGTGACCACGGTTGATCGTGTCACGCTTCCTGGCATTACCCGCGTCGATGTAGAAACCGCTCAACAGATGTTCGACGCCATGACTGCACAGGCTGAGCATGCAGACATTGTTGTTATGTCGGCAGCAGTTGCAGATTTTCGCCCTTTCGTTGCCGCCGCCGGAAAAATCAAGAAAGAGGGGGGAGTGCCAGAAATAGTGCTGGAACCAACTCCCGACATCTTGGCCGCACTTGGTGCATCGAAGCGAAAGGGTCAAACTCTTGTGGGGTTTGCGGCCGAGACATCGAACCTTGTGGATAACGCAAAAGGCAAGCTGGCTCGGAAGAATCTTGACCTCATCGTTGCGAATGATGTGTCAGCCGAAGGGGTTGGATTTAGCCACGACACCAATGCAGTCACCATTTTGGCTGCCGATGGCTCATGTCGCCAGGTAGGCCTCAGCAGTAAACACGCAATCGCTACAGAGGTTTTAGATAGCGTGGTCAAAGTTCGGTCAGCCCCTTGACCGTAAAAGTGAAGGAGTTGTTGTGAGGAAATTCACGTTCACATCGGAAAGCGTGACCGAGGGTCATCCCGACAAGATGGCAGACCAGGTCTCCGACTCAGTTCTCGACGCAATCTTGGCAAAAGACCCTGAGAGTCGCGTTGCTTGTGAAACGCTCCTCACCACTGGTTTGTGTGTTGTGTCTGGTGAAATTACCACCGATGCATATGTCGACATTCCGGCCATTGCGCGTCAAGCCATTAACAACATCGGTTACAACGATGCAGCTTTTGGTTTCGACGGAAATACATGCGGTGTCTTGGTTGCTCTCGATGCGCAAAGCCCAGATATTGCACAAGGTGTCGACAAGAGCGAAGAGCAGCGCAGTGGTTCGTCAGAAGACAAACTGAACAGCCAAGGTGCTGGCGACCAGGGAATGATGTTCGGCTACGCATGTAACGAAACACCCGATCTCATGCCTTTGCCAATTTGGTTGGCTCATCGCATGGCAGAACGCCTCACCGAAGTTCGCAAGAGTGGTCTTGTTCCGTACCTTCGCCCCGACGGTAAGACACAGGTCACCTTTGAGTACGAAGACGGAAAGCCTGTGCGTCTCACGACGGTTCTCATCTCAACGCAACATGCCGAAGGCATTAATCGCGAGACACAGATTCGTCCCGACCTCATTCAAGAGGTCATCATGCCCACTATTCCTGCACAGTTCGCTGGCGACAATCCGTCCATCTATGTCAACCCAACGGGCAAGTTTGTGTTGGGTGGACCACACGCTGACACTGGTCTGACAGGCAGAAAAATCATCGTCGACACATACGGTGGTATGGGACGTCACGGTGGTGGAGCGTTCTCCGGCAAAGACCCATCAAAGGTGGACCGTTCGGCAGCATATGCAGCACGTTGGGTTGCAAAGCACGTGGTTGCAAGTGGTGCAGCAGACCGTTGTGAAGTACAAGTTGCATACGCAATTGGTATGGCACAGCCCGTCAGCATCTTGGTGGAAACATTCGGCACCAATACGGTTAGCGAAGAGTCAATCGAAGCAGCAGTCCGTAACGTCTTCGACCTTCGCCCCGCTGCAATTGTTCGTGACCTCGACCTCAAGCGTCCTATCTATTCAAAGACGGCTGCATACGGCCACTTCGGCCGTTCAGAGCCAGAGTTCACGTGGGAAATTGTCTCGCGTTTGTCTGAATTCAAATCAGCCCTCAACATTTAACGAGTCTGTCCGCGCTGGTTGCATCAGTGGTGCCCGATGTATCGGGTATCGACAAAATCTTCGACTACCTCGTCCCAGAGTCTCTTGCTGGGCGTATTCAGGTGGGTCATCGAGTTCGTATCAATCTGAATGGTCGCCGAGTAGGCGGGTGGGTTGTCTCTCTTCTCGCTTCGGAAGATGCTGCAGAACACCTCACGGTTCCTTTTGAACGATTGGTGCCAATAGTCAGCGTGTCTGGACACGGTGTTGAACAAGAGTTGGTGTCACTTACTCGCTGGATGGCAGATGAATTCTTTGGGTCATGGCGTGCCACATTGTCGCGTGCAAGTGCACCGCACGTGCGTGCTCACAACGTTCACGCGCGACACGGCTCGTCGCCATCTCTCCCCACCGATTCAGTCGCTACTCACGCTGTGCAATTGGCAAATGCCGGAGGGGGACTCCTCGTTGTGCCGCCGTGTGCGTCGGCACTAAACGCGGTGGCGTCATTAACGGCACGCGGACCAGTGCTTGCTGTGTGTCCAACACAGCGCATGGCAGTGCTGGGTGCTGCAGCCTTACGTCGTCGTGGCCTCACCACCGCAGTAGTAGATGACGAATGGGATAACGCACGAGCCGGAGTGGATGTTGTGATTGGTGCTCGTTCGGCAGTGCTGGCACCTTGTGCGAACTTGTCAGCCATCGTGGTCATTGATGAACACGATGAACTACATCACGATGAACGCGCACCAACGTGGAACGCAGTATCAGTTGCACAAGAGAGGGCTCGACGGGCGGGAGTGCCGTGTGTGCTAACAACAGCCACGCCATCGGCCGAATCGTCTGTGCTGTTCGAACATGCAGTTGAACGCGTTGCTGAAGGACCACAATGGCCACGCATTGTTATTGAGAATCTCGACGCTGTTCCCGTCGCGGGCTCTTTGTTGTCGTCGCAGTTGTTGACTGCTGTTTCGTCTCAGGGTTCCACCACTGTGTGTGTCTTGAATACGAAGGGGAAAGCACGTCTTATCGTGTGTAAGTCGTGTCGGGAAGTTCAGAAATGTTCTCAATGCTCTTCGCTTTTGTCTCAAGATGATCAGGGCGCGTTGACATGTTCACGGTGCGACGAGTCGAAGGGTTCTGTGTGTCAGTCATGTGGTCGAACATCTTTTACCGTTCCGCGTGGCGGCGTATCGCAACTGGTGTCTCAGTTAGAAAAGTCAACGCAGCGTTCCATCATTGAGGTGACCGCCGAGTCGGACGATAACTGGACAACAGGTTCGGTTTTTGTTGGAACTGAAGCGGTTTTGTTTCGAGTCCCGCAAGCGAACACCGTTGTGTTTGCTGACATAGATCGTGACCTAGGAGCTCCACGAATTACTGCTCAACGTGAAGTGTTGTCGCTTATCGCGCGAGCATCGCGTTTGGTGGGAACCAACGGAACTGTTGTGGTGCAGACTCGTTCCCCCGGCCACCCGTTGCTTGTGGCGTTAGGCCAACACGATGTGTCCGAGGCTCTTCACGCATGGAATGAAGCAGATGTGGCGCAACGGCGGGCGTTCACCTTGCCGCCGTATGCAGTAATGGCCCATGTCTCGTTAGCGGAATCGCATTCCTTCAGCGCCTTGCCAACTTTCGACGACGTTCATGTTGCCCGTGATGGTGAGGCACTCATTCTTCGTGCATCATCACGAGACCAGGTGCGTCACGCTGTGCAAATGCTGCGAGAAACGTATGGAACGGCGTTGCGAGTGCACGCGGACCCAACTCGCTATTAGGTCTTTTTTACTTCTACGACACGAAAACCTTTGCTGCTGGAAAGTTTGTGTGCTGTAAAGCCGTTGCTGTTGAGCCAATCGGTGAGTGAGTCGGCTCCAAGGTTTTTGCTGACAACCATATGTGCGCGGCCGGTGGACGATAGTCGAGAGAGCCAGAGAGTCAACATGTCTCGCAACTGGCTTTTGCCAATTCGAATCGGTGGGTTGGACCACAACAATTCAAGGGAAGTGTCAACAGATACATCATCGGGATGCGCAACCCAAATATTCGTAATTTTGTTTCTTTCGGCATTCTCTGAGCACAGTTGTCGTGCACGTTCATTCACATCAACGGCAAGAACTGTGCAGTGTGGAAAAAGAACGGCCAATGCGAGGGCAATGGCGCCACTGCCACATCCGAGGTCGCACACGATGGAGCCATCTTCGATGTGGGGTCGTTCTCTTCGTTGCAGCGAATCGAGCAACACCGCGGTTCCTTTGTCGAGCCCGTGTTGGCTAAAGACACCGGCATCTGCAGACAAGGTGAGTTCACGGTCGCCAACCTGAATGGTGAAGTCACTACGTCGTGACGCAGTGGTGGGGGATTCTGAGAAGTAATGCGATCCCGGCGAGTTGTCAGACGGCGTGTTCATGGTGCAGGTAGCCTTTCAGATTATGGGCTATGACATTCGCACCTACGGAGATCCGGTTCTCACGGCAGTCGCCGAGCAGGTGGAAAACATCGACGGCAAAGTCATTCGACTTACCCAGGCAATGTTGCAGGCCATGTACAAGGCCCCAGGTCTTGGTTTGGCGGCTCCGCAAATTGGAGTTCAAAAGCAAATTTTTGTGTATGACATCGACGGTGAACCCATCACTCTTATTAATCCTCGCATTGTTGAGTCGCGTGGAGAATGGGTCTACGACGAAGGCTGCCTGTCCATCCCCGGCCTGTATGTAGAGATGCTGCGCCCCAAAGAAGTCCTTCTTGAGGCTGTTGATTTAAGCGGAAACACCATCCAAGTAGAAGCCGACGAGCTGCTCGCACGTCTTTTCCAGCACGAGCTCGACCATCTCAACGGAGTGCTCATGTTCGATCGCATGACTCCCGAACAGCGTGAGGAAGCAATGCAGGAATACAAGCGCATCGCAGATGGTGGAAGTTCTGCTGGTGAGACACGCCACATTGGACTGAAATAATTCATGACCATCGAGGGTCGTTCTCTCGTTTTTCTGGGAACACCAGTTGCTGCCGCAACTGTGCTTGAACACTTGCTGACCAGCGGTTTCACGATTGAGCATGTTGTTACTCAGCCCGATGCGAAGCGTGGTCGCGGTTCTGCATTGTCGCCAAGCCCTGTAAAAGAAGTTGCGTTGCGGCACAGCATTCCCGTCAGTCACGACCTCACCTGGATTCAGCAGAACGCAGAACGCGGTCTTTTTGGCATTGTTGTGGCCTACGGAAAGATCATTCCAACAGCTGTGTTGAATGCGGTGCCCATGATCAACATCCACTTCTCTCTTTTGCCACGATGGCGCGGAGCTGCACCAGTAGAACGTGCACTGATGGCGGGCGATTCTGTGACTGGCGTGTGCATCATGGACATTGAGCCCACTCTCGACACGGGTGCTGTATATGCACGCCAAGAAGTAAACATCACTGAACAATCGACAACGCTGTCGTTGACCGCAGAATTGGCAGACGCTGGCGCTCACCTGTTGGTGCAGACATTGCGTGATGGTCTTGGTTCTCCAATTCCCCAAGGCCAGGGTGTAACGCATGCCGCAAAAATATCGCGTGATGAATTGCGTATCTCGTGGACGCAGTCTGCGGTTGACATTCATCGTCGTATTCGGGCCATTCGGGCATTTACGGAAATCGATGGCGCACGGCTTCGCATTTTGGAAGCGAAGGTGGAACCGCATTCGCCACCTGTTCAGCCGGGAGTTCTTCTTCCCTCTGGCAAAGTGGGAACAGGGGAGGGGGTTCTTCAGTTGCTTGTTGTTCAGCCTGAAGGAAAGTCCGCCATGGATGCTGCATCGTGGATTCGCGGCCGCCCCGCCTCGGCATCGTCTGTCTTTACTCTGTGAAAATTCATCGGCCAGTCCATTCTCGCTGTGGATAGCCTCATGACGTGCTGAAGTTCGTACTCCCTAAAGGCTCTCTCGAGAAAGCCACTTTCGATCTCTTTGATGCGGCAGACCTTTCTATTAATCGGTCATCTGCAGTGGACTACAAGGCAACAATTGATGATCCGCGCGTTGATGAAGTGCGCATTCTTCGTCCACAAGAAATTGCCTCGTACGTGCAAGAAGGATTATTCGACATTGGCATCACAGGACGCGATTGGATTGAAGAGACCAATAGCGATGTCGTCAGTTTGGGTGAACTGAAATATTCGAAGGCAACATCGCTTCCCATTCGTGTTGTGGTGGCAGTGGCGCAAGATTCGCCAGCACAAACAGTGGCCCACTTAAAAGATGGTGTGCGAGTCACCACGGAATATCCCGAGATGACCCGTCGTTATTTTGCAGAGCGGGGCGTAAAGGCAGACATTCGCCTCAGTTACGGTGCAAGCGAAGCAAAGATTCCCGACATTGCCGACTGTGTGGTCGACATCACGGAAACTGGTCGAGCATTGCGCGCAGCAGGCCTTCGCATTATTGACACCATGCTCACCAGTTACACAGAACTCATTGCTAATAAGCAATCGTGGGAAGACCCCGCGAAGCGACATGCAATGGAACAAATCATGACTTTGTTAACAGGCACATTGGAGGCGCGAGACAAGGTGTTGTTGAAGTTGAATGTGGCGAAGTCGGCGATGGACGGGGTGTTGCAGTTGCTGCCATCGGCAAAGTCGCCCACCATCGCTCAGCTCGCGTCTGGAGACTTCGCGGTGGAAACTGTGGTTCCAAAGCGCGGCATCAACACGCTTATCCCGGCGCTTATCGATGCGGGCGCATCAGACCTTCTCGAGATTCCTATCTCGAAGATCATCCACTAGTAGTCACATGACCACATCGTCACGACTCACTGGTGTGGTTACCCAATTCGATGCACGTCGCGGATTGGGAGAGATCACAGACAACACAGGCCAGGTGTGGCCGTTTCATTGTGCGGTTATTGCCGATGGGTCTCGTTCAATAAATGTGGGCGAATCAGTCACGTTTACTACTGCGTTCCATGTGGTGCGCGACGAAGCGTTCGACATTCAGCCCCAGTAACTACTGGGTGGGGCTGGACTTCTGAACGTAGACCAAGCGAATATTTCCGAGGGCGGCCACCAACGTGTCGTAGTGCTCTCCAAGTCGTTCTCCCAGGCCGTCCACCAATAATCCGAGCGCGTCGATGGCGATCTGAGCATCGGCCAATCGCGCGGGTTCGGCCGATAAGTGAATTGCTGCCAGTTCAAAGAGCCCCATGGCGTGGTTGGTGACCACGACCGAGGCGGGAACCTCGGCCAGGCGTTGTCTGGCTTCGGCAACTGCCTCTAGGGCGTCGGCGGCTGCATCGTCGGTGTTGTTTGTAGGCATGGTGTCGTGTTGGCTCCTTGGGCGGTACCCTAATTGAGGTCAATTAAACGAAGTGGGGTTTCGGCCCCCACCTGCTCACCCCAGTGGGAGTGCAGTAGGTCGAGTATGCGAGCACCTCTTGGTCGCTCTCTGTCTGCTTCGTGCATTGTCACGAACGATCCGCGAAAGCGTTTCATTACAGAGGAGGGCGAGGCCCATTGCACAAGAGAGACAGTCATAGCTACGCCGCAGAATAACGAGCCCAGGTACAACGAGCGCATTCGTGCGCGCGAAGTACGCCTGATCGGACCCGATGGAAGTCAAGTGGGCATTCGCTCCACTGCAGACGCACTCACGTTGGCCCGCGAACTCGATCTCGACCTTGTCGAGGTTGCACCACTCGCAAATCCACCCGTGTGTCGAATTATGGACTACGGAAAGTTCCGATACGAAGAGGCGCAGAAGGCAAAAGAATCCCGCAAGAAGACCACCCACGTCACCATCAAAGAGGTGAAGTTCCGACCAAAGATCGGAAAAGGTGACTTCGATACGAAGGTTCGCCACATGCGCGACTTCCTCGAAGACGGACACAAGGTAAAAGTCACCTTGCAGTTCCGTGGACGAGAGGTGGCTCACCCCGAATTGGGAGCAAAAATTCTCGATGCGGCACTCGAACAACTTGGACCACTCGCAAAGGTGGAAACCCAAGCCCGTCTCGAGGGGCGCAACATGACAATGGTTCTCTCTCCAGACAAAAAGGCACCCGCCAAGAAGACCGATAAGGAAGGGTCAGACGCACCAAAGGCCGAAAGCCCAGCGCCTGCTCCAGCCGAAGAGAACGACAACGAGTAAGAGGAACAGAACATGCCAAAGATGAAGACAAGCAAGACCGCGGCAAAGCGGTTCAAGAAGACCGGCTCTGGCAAGCTGCGTCGCCAGCAGGCGAACCGCCAGCACCTCTTCGAAAAGAAGTCCAGCGTTCGTACGCGTCGCCTTGCGGGCGATGTCGACGTTCATCCTGGTGATGCCCGCAAGATCAAGCGCCTCCTTGGTGAGCGCTAGGCCACAGAAGAAGAGTTAGGAGAATCACATGGCACGCGTTAAGAGAGCCGTTCATGCTCGCAAGAAGCACCGCGCAGTATTAGAAAAGGCAAAGGGTTACTACGGCAATAAGAGCCGTTCATTCCGCGCCGCAAACGAACAGGTCTTGCACTCAGGGCAGTACGCATTTCGTGACCGTCGCGCAAAGAAGGGCGAGTTCCGTCGCCTCTGGATTCAGCGCATCAACGCTGCATGCCGCTTGAACGACATTTCCTACAGTCGTTTCATTGCCGGTTTGAATGCTGCAGGTATTGAAGTAGACCGCAAGATCCTTGCCGATCTCGCAGTCCACGATGCTGAAGCATTCACCGCTTTGGTGAAGTCGGCAAAGGCTGCACTGGCCTGAGCCGGACACCACTGTCATCTTCGAACCCTCGGGTTCAGACTCTGCGGCGCCTTATTGGGCGCCGCAGTTTCCGTTATGAGGAAGGTGAGTTCGTTGTCGAAGGTCCAACTCTTGTGCGCGAAGCGGTAAGCGCCGGACTACGCATCGTCGAACAATATGTGCGGGACGACTACAACGATTACATGGCGCCGTTCGATGTGTTTGAACTTGACTCTCGCACGTTCAACTCTGTCAGTGACACCGAATCACCGCGCGGCATTTTGGCTGTGTGTGCCATCCCCGATGCTGGCCCTATGCAGTTCGGAACTAACGATTGGTTAGTAGTACTTCACGAAGTCTCCGACCCAGGCAATCTCGGAACGCTTATCCGTAGTTCAGAGGCCGCAGGCGCTCGCGGAGTTGTCTTGGTAGGTGCAACGGTCGATCCGTGGTCGCCCAAGGTGGTACGGGCATCTGCTGGTGCGGTCTTCCATGTTCCTGTGTGGCAGGTTGATTCTCTGTCGGTCATACGAGATGCAGGAGTTCGGTTGCTTGGCACCACATCGCATGACTCGCTTGGCGTGTCTCAACCAGAGTCGCTCTACGACGCAGATCTCTCTGGTTGTGTGGGAATTGTTCTTGGCAACGAAGCCCACGGACTTGCGTCTGATGCAGACGTCGATGGTTGGGTCACCATTCACCATCTAGGCCGCTCTGAAAGTCTGAATGTAGCAATGGCCGGAACGGTGATGGCTATGCACATCAGCCGTCTTCGAAATGAAAGGGCACAGGGCTAATCCTCCCGCGTATGCATCGGGCATCGGAGTAGCGTTTCCTCGGCATGTCAACTTCGTCTTCTCCTGAAATGCAGCAACTCGCATCCGCCCTCGCCGAGGGGGTGGCGAGCATTCGTTCGTCCACGTCTAGCGACGACCTTCGCACCCTTATGTCTGCCCTTACTGGAAAGAAGGGCGCTATCGCCACGGTGAAGGCATCATTGGGCAAGCTGACCGATATCGACGCACGAAAGGCGCTTGGCTCTGCTGTCAACGATGCCCTGAACGAATTGCACTCTGCTGCCGAAACGCGCAGTAGGGAACTACGCACTGCTGAATTCGCAGAACAGATTCAGTCTGAGCGTGTCGACATGACCGAATTGGCGCTGTCAGCACGTACAACGCAACGTCGTGGACGAATGCACCTTGTTACTCAAGCAACAGAGCGTTTGGAAGATGTCTTCATTGGTCTTGGTTTTCAAATCGCAGAAGGCCCAGAAGTAGAAACTGACTTCTACAACTTCGAAGCACTCAACATGCCCCCAAGCCACCCTGCGCGCAGCATGTGGGACACATTGTTTATTGAAAGTGACGTAGAAGGAAGTGTGGTGTTGCGCACTCACACATCTCCTGTACAAATTCGTGTCATGCAAGAGTGGCCACCGCCTATCTATGCCGTCATGCCTGGTCGCGTGTTCCGCAAAGAGACACCCGACGCAACGCACATGCCTGTGTTTCATCAAATTGAAGGTCTAGTCATTGACAGGGGCATCACCTTCGCCGATCTTGCTGGCACTATCGAATCGTTCACTAAAGCATTCTTTGGTTCCGGATTCACTAGCCGCCTTCGTCCGTCGTATTTCCCATTTACCGAACCGAGCGCAGAGTTCGACATTCGACGTCCCGATGGTTCGTGGATTGAATTGGGTGGCTGCGGAATGGTGCACCCGCACGTGTTGCGAGCTGGCGGACTTGATCCAAATGAGTGGAGTGGCTTTGCATTCGGATTCGGAATTGACCGAATGGCAAAAGAGCGTCACGGCGTGAACGATCTTCGCGATATGTACTCCGACGACGTTCGGTTCACGGAGCAGTTCTCGTGAAAGTTCTACTATCCATTCTTCGAGAAATGGCAGACATTCCTGCCGATCCAGATGCTGTTGCCCTTGCATTGAATTCATTGGGGCTTGCTGTTGAGGAAATGACTGTTGTTGGCGCGCCAGTACCTGGCGTGGTGACTGCACGAATTCTTCGAATGGAGAAGCATCCGGACGCAGCCAAGGTCACTCGTTGTTTTGTCGACGCTGGCGACGGACAAGAGCGTCATGTGTGGTGCGGTGCTACCAATATGAAAGAAGGGGACATCGTTCCCTTGGCAACACTTGGGACAACAATGCCAAACGGCATGGAGATTGCCCGTCGCGGAATCTTGGGAATCGACTCCGAAGGAATGTTGTGCTCAGAAGTTGAATTGGGGATGAGCGACGAGTCATCGGGTCTTCTCATCTTGCCAAGTGATGTCCAATTGGGAGTGAGTCCATTTGATGCGCTGGGAATTGAACATGATGTGGTGTTCGATCTAGATCTCACTCGTAATCGCGCAGACTGTTGGGGTCATCTTGGAGTCGCTCGAGATTTGGCGGCCCACTTTGGTGTCGAACTACGCGGTCCACGTCTGAACGTGGGTTCTCACGGCTCTGCTACTTCGCTGCCAGTGGTTATAGATGCACCAGATAATTGCGGTTCATTCTCACTGTCGTATCTCAGCAACGTTGTTGTTGGTCCGTCACCTCGATGGGTCTCGGCACGGTTAGCACACTTAGGAATGCGCTCCATCAACAACGTGGTCGACGCTTCCAACTTGGTCATGCTGGAACTCAACCAGCCAAACCACGCATACGACGCCGAGAAGGTCTCGTCATTCCGTGTTCGATTCGCTCAGTCTGGGGAGACTCTCACCACGCTCGACGGACAAGAGCGCACGCTGTATGCCGACGACCTTTTGATTTGCAACGGTGAAACAAATGTCGGTGTTGGTCTTGCTGGAGTGATGGGCGATCTTCATTCTGAAATTACCGAAACCACAACCACTCTTGCATTAGAGAGCGCATGGTTTGCTCCTGACCCCATTCGTTTCGCTGCACAGCGCCACGGGCTCCGTTCCGAAGCATCTATCCGTTTTGAACGTGGGGTGAACCCACATGGCTGGGTGGCAGGAGCAGAGCGCTTCGTCACCATTCTTCGTGAAACCAGCCCGAATGCAACTCTGCACGCCGGCGCAACCTTGGTACAGACCGCATCGTGCCCTCAGCCTGTAGAAGTAGCAGTGTCGCTTCAGCACATGACCAGCCTGCTTGGTGTGCGCATTCCTGCAGATACCGCAGTCTCCATTCTTAAAGCAATCGGTTTTGCTCCAACCGTTGCCGGCGACACTCTGACAACAACAGTTCCAACGTGGCGACCCGATTGCGCACAGTCTGTTGACATTATTGAAGAAGTTGCGCGACATTTCGGATACGACAACATTGGCAAAACAGTTCCCAAATCCACCGTGCATGGTCGATTGTCGTCGTTGCAGCAACGGCGCCGCATTGTGCGTCGAGTTCTTGTAGGCCTTGGTCTCGACGAGGCGATGCCGTCACCGTTTCTTGCCATCGGAGATTTGCCGGCGGTCGGATTGTCAGAAGATACGGCGTTGCGATTGGCAAATCCATTGGTGGCAGACGAATCAATCCTGCGTACATCGTTACGTCCCGGACTGTTGAAGTCACTGCGCTACAACCAATCACACCGCGCGCCAAGAATTGGCTTGTGGGAGATTGGGCATGTGTATCCCACATCGGGACAGCAGTTGCCCGATGAATCGGAACAGCTGGCAATTTTGGTTGCGGGTGGAACAGCAGAAACTGCTCTCGCGCAATGGAACGAATTGTGTGATGCATTGTCTGTCGGCGCACAACTCGATCAGTCTCGTGTTCCTGCAGGTTTGCATCCCACGCGTTCAGCAACTCTTGCCCGCGGGAAGAAGGTTGTGGGCGTTGTTGGCGAGATAGACCCTGTTGTTCTCGATGCGTTAGGAATTGAAGGGCGCGTCAGCATTCTTGAAGTAGACCTCTCTACTGTTCTCGCCGAAGACCCAAAGCCCGTGCAGGCACGCGAAATCAATCGCTTTCCATCTAGCGACATCGACCTTGCTTTTGTACTTCCAGAATCTGTCACCGCTTCAACACTTCAACGCGCCATTCGTCAAGCTGCAGGTAAACGTCTGGTGTCACTCGATTTGTTTGACGTGTACAGAGGCAAGGGTGTTGCCGAAGGTTCGCGAAGCCTTGCCTTCCGTCTTCGTTTGCAAGAAGACAACGGCACTCTCACCGAGGCCGTGTTGGCAGAAGTGCAGAAGGCGTGCGTTGCTGCAGCCGAAAAAGCCGGCGCAACACTCCGCGGTTAATTCATTGAGGGGTCGCGAGGAAACTGCGACAACTTCTTTATGTCGCCTAGCTGGCGCGCGATGACACGTGACCACAGAGTTGCAGGGTCATTGTCATAGGCATCGTCAGGAAATGACGGAACAACAAACCATCCCTGTTGCTTCACTTCACCCGCAAGTTGATGTGGACCCCAACCGGAGTATCCACGAAAGACTCGGTGTGGTTCGGTTGATGTTGGTACGTCACTCATGATGTCTACAGATGTGACTCCCGACGTGGTTGATGGATCGCGCCGAAGACAGATGAAGCCAGATTCTTCGACGGGTCCGCCAACAAAATCGCAATAGGGCGGCACGGCTGAGTGAATCCATCGTTGAAGCGGCGAGTCAGAGTCGTGATGTGAATTCAGGTCTGGTCGATTGAGAACAACCCCCATCGAACCTTCCGCATCATCGTGGGCAATCAACAAGATGACCGTGCGAACGAAATTGGGGTCATCCATGAGGGGATGGGCCACCAAGAGAGCCCCTGACTGGGGGGAGATGATTGCATTATCATTCACTAGGTCGTATAGTAATACATCTATGGTGAAAGTCGGAATCATTGGAGCATCCGGATACACGGGAGCAGAGTTGTTGCGCCTGTGTGCCCAACATCCGGAGGTGGAAGTCGTTGCGGCAACGGGGGATTCTCAGGCCGGCACCTTGGCCAGCCACCTGTATCCATCAGTGGCGGCGGCCTATCCGAATCTTGTGTTCGAGGAATACTCCGTGGAACGCTTCACTGGACTCGATGTCGTTTTCTTGGGTATCCCGCATGAGGCAGCGCTAGAGATTGCCCCGCAACTTGTTGGCAAGGTCGGCTGCATCATCGATTTGTCTGCGGCCTACAGATTGAAAGACGCATCGCTGTATCCCACGTGGTACGGCTTTACGCACACACAACCAGACTTGTTGGCCGCAGCTGTGTACGGATTACCAGAGCTGTATCGCAGCGAATTGGCCGGAGCGTCACTTATCGCGACGCCTGGGTGTTATGTCACCGCAGCATCGCTCGCACTCACACCGTTGGTGCGTTCAGGCATTATTCAGAACACGGGTGTCATTGTTGATGCTGCATCGGGTGTCAGTGGTGCAGGTCGTGCGTTGAAGCACACATCACTGTTTTCTACGGTCGATGAAGATTTCACTGCATACGGATTGTTAGATCACCGTCACACACCAGAAATCGAGCAAGTCACCGGGGCCCAAGTGTTGTTTACGCCACATCTGGCCCCGATGAACCGAGGAATTCTTGCAACCTGTTACGCCCGTCCTGCAGGTGCTGCTCCTACTACAGCGTCGCTGCTTGCTTCTCTTGCCACGTTCTATAAGGACGAGCCATTCATTGTCGTTCGGCCACAGATCCCATCGACGAAAGCCACACTTGGCACTAACTGCGTTCACATCACCGCGCGTTACGACGAACGAACGGGCTATGTCATGGTTCTTGCAGCGCTTGACAACATTGCAAAAGGCGCATCGGGTGGGGCAGTGCAGTCAATGAACGTTGCTCTGGGTCTTACGGAAACTCTCGGACTGAACTCAGTAGGTGTGTACCCATGAGCGAATTAACCACCGCACAAGTTCTTGTTGAAGCATTGCCGTACATTCGCCGGTTTGCTGGACGAACTGTGGTGGTGAAGTACGGGGGCAATGCTCTTGCCGGTACCTCCGACCACGACGCACTCGCTCTGTTCGCTGAAGACATCGTCTTAATGCACACCGTGGGCATTCGCCCTGTTGTGGTGCACGGTGGTGGGCCGCAAATCAACGAGATGTTGGCTCGTCTCAATATTGAGTCGTCATTCTCGAACGGTCTTCGCGTGACCGATGCAGCAACCATGGAAGTTGTTCAAATGGTTTTGAATGGTCAGGTCAATCCGCAGATTGTGAGTGCTATTAACACGCACGGAAATGTGGCCGTGGGTCTGTCTGGCGAAGACGGGCGCACATTGCAGGTGACCCCACGTGACCCGTCGCTTGGTTTTGTGGGTGACATTGAGAAGGTTCGTCCACACGTGATTGAAGGATTGCTGCACGACGGGTTTGTTCCTGTGTTGTCCACAGTCGGAGTTGACTCACACGGACAGCCGTACAACGTCAACGCCGATACGGCTGCGGGCGCCATTGCAGAAGCCTTAGGCGCAGAGAAGATTATCTATCTCACCGACATCGCCGGTCTTCGTTCAAACATCGACGATGCGTCGTCGCTCATTCAGCGAATCACGGTGAATGAACTCAGCGCGCTCATTGAGAACGGCACTGTCTCTGGCGGAATGATTCCGAAAGTGGAGAGCTGCATGCAAGCCGTACGCGGTGGAGTCAAGAGTGCGCACATTCTTGACGGACGTATCGCGCACGTTCTTTTGTTGGAGTTATTCACCGACCAGGGAGCTGGAACCATGATTACCGGGGGAGTCTCATGAGTCATTCATTTCTTGAAAACAACACTGCGCAAAAAGCAAATCACGGTCATGATTACTGTCCGTTCATTCCTGTGTTTGGTGCACCATCGGTCATGTTTGAGCGGGGGGCTGGAACAGAACTGTGGGATGTGTCGGGGAAGCGTTATCTTGACTTTTTGTCGGGTATTGCAGTTGTATCGCTGGGCCATTCAAACCCTGCAGTTGCAGAAGCCATTTCGCAGCAAGCATCGACTCTCCTTCATGTGTCTAACTTCTTTGCCAACACCACGGCAACGAAAGCAGCCGTTGCTCTCTCTGAATTGATGGCCGAAGCAGGCGCTGGAAGTGGTCAGGTTTTCTTCTGCAATTCCGGTGCTGAAGCAAACGAAGCAGCCATCAAGCTTGCGCGCAAATTCGGTGGTCGTGGCCGCCATGTGATGGTCAGCGCACTCGGAAGCTTCCACGGACGCACCTTGGGAGCGCTGGCACTCACTGGACAGCCAGCAAAGCATGAAGTATTCCAGCCCATGCCAGATGGGTTTCGCTACTGCGAATATGGCGATCTCACATCGCTTGCAAACATGATTGATGCAACAGTTTCCGCAGTGATGTTGGAGCCCATCCAGGGAGAAGGCGGCGTTATTCCTGCCGATGGCGAGTACTTGCGCGCTGTACAAAAATTGTGCAACGAACGCGGAGTTCTGTTCATTATGGATGAAGTGCAAACAGGTTTCTCTCGCACCGGAGAGTGGTTCGGTTTTCAGCACGCCGGCGTACAACCCGACGCCGTCACATTCGCAAAAGGAATGGGAAACGGTATGCCAGTGGGCGGTTTGTGGGCCAGACGCGATGTTGCATCTGTACTGCAGCCTGGCGATCACGGTTCTACATACAGCGGCACAGCGTTAGCCACGTCTGCAGTACTGGCCGTCATCGACGAGATGAAGCGCATTGACGCGCCGCGTTTGGCACGTGAAAAAGGAGCGCATCTGACGAAGGGGTTATTGGCCCTTTCCAAAGTCGACCATGTTCGCGGACAAGGTCTTTTGTTGGGTGCACAACTGGTCCCTGGTGTTGAAACGAAAGATGTTGTGCCTGCATTGCTCGATATGGGCCTCATTGTGAACGGTGTAAATGCCACAACCTTGCGTTTTGCTCCACCCATCACCACCTCGTACGAACACATCGATGAGGCGCTAGCCATTCTGGGAAGGGTGTTGTCATGACCTATCGCCACCTCATCGATATCTCATCTTTGGGTGCAGACACACTGCGCACCATTCTCACAATGTCGAACGATCCGGCAGTCGCCTCTGTTCGTCCATTGTCGGGCAGAGGAGCAGCTCTCATTTTTGAGAAGCCATCAAATAGAACCCGTCACTCCATGGAGATGGCAGTCGTTCAATTGGGTGGACATCCTGTGTACACGCGCGGAGAAGAAGTTGGTTTTGATGTGCGCGAAACTGTGGAAGACATCACGCGCATTATGGCCGGATATCACGCTGTTCTTGCCGCACGAGTCTTCTCTCATTCTGTTGTTCAGCGCATGGCAGCGTGCAATGTGGTTCCTGTAATCAACATGTTGAGTGACGAAGCACACCCGCTTCAAGCACTTGCCGACGTTCTCACGATGGAAGAACACTGTGGGCCTGTGAGCGGTCTCACAGTGGCGTGGTTAGGGGACTACAACAACGTTGCTCGGTCTCTTGCCGAAGCTGTGTGCTTGCTTGGTGGAACTATGTCGTTTGCGTGTCCACATGGGTACAACGCCAGTGACGCCGAACTGAAGCGACTCACATCTTTGGGTGGCACTGTCAGACAATCACTTGACCCAATTGAAGCTGTGGCCGGCGCACATGTTGTTCACACCGATACGTGGATCTCAATGGGACAAGAGAGTGAAGCCGCTGAGCGTCGCGCAATTTTTTCTCCCTACTGCGTCACATCGTCGGTCATGGCATCTGCGCACAACAATGTAAAGTTCATGCATTGCATGCCGGCCCACCGTGGCGAAGAAGTAACCGCCGATGTGTTTGACAGCGCATCCAGCCTTGTTATTCAGCAGGGTCATCACCGCCTTACGTCTGCACGCGGCGCAATCGCATGGGTCATCGGAGAATGAGATGAGCACAAAACAACAACGCCAACAAATCATTTCTCGTCTTATCGGACAAGAAACAATCTCAAGTCAGCCACAACTTCAAGAGATTCTGAAAGAACATGGAATAGAGGCCACACAGGCGACTATTTCTCGCGACCTCGAAGAACTTGGTGCTGTAAAGATTCGCATTCCCGGTGGTGACACGGCGTATGCAATTGCTGAATATGCGCCAGCTCGTATTGCTCCTAGCGATCAACTGCGTCGGGTGATGGCCGAATGGGTTGCCGAAGTGACGTCAAGTGGGAATTTAGTAGTCGTTCGTACACCACCAGGATGTGCACACGTTGTTGCATCGGCACTCGACCGAAGCGGACTAGAAGGATTGTTAGGAACCGTCGCGGGGGATGACACCATCTTCTGTGTCGCTGCGGAATCAATTGGCGGATGTGGACTCGCTGAACAGCTGCGCACATTATCTGGGGTAAGTGATTCCACTGGTGGCATTCCACGCAGAAAGGGAAGTGCGCATGTCTGAGAAAAATGTGTCTGATGGTGCAGCGCTGTGGCATGGTCGTTTTGAATTGGGGCCAGCAGATGAGCTAATGGCATACACAGAAAGCCTGTCATTCGACATGAGACTGTGGGCAGACGACATTGCTGGCTCTCGTGCTCATGTATCTATGTTGGTTAGCGTTGGAATTCTGTCTGCATCGGATGGGCAGGCAATTCACTCAGCGCTTAACACAGTGGAAGCAGAATTTCTGAGTGGCTCGTTCACGTTTGAACCAACAGACGAAGACATTCACACGGCAGTGGAACGACGGGTGACACAAATTGCTGGCGATGCTGGTGCTCGTCTACACACCGGCCGTAGTCGTAATGACCAAGTAGCCACAGACCTGCGTTTGTGGTGCAAGAGGGAAGTGCGCACGGTGCGTCACCATGTGGTTGCTCTGGTCGAAGTTCTCGAATCTCGTGCGGCTGCAGCCGATTCGGCAACGCCACCGTTGCGGTTGCCTGGTTACACCCATGTTCAGCACGCTCAACCAGTGCTGTTGTCGCATCACTTGCGCGCACACGCCTGGGCACTTTTGCGCGATGCAGATCGGTTGGCCGATGCGCTGGAACGTCTCGATGTTTCACCGCTGGGCGCAGGGGCGTTGGCGGGGTCGTCTCTTCCGTTGAATCCTCAATTGACTGCAGACGAACTCGGTTTTGCCCGTCCGTTTGCAAACTCGCTCGACGCAGTGTCAGATCGCGATTATGTCGCCGAAATTCTGTTCGCCATCTCTCTGTTGGGAGTGCATCTTTCTCGCATTGGCGAAGAATGGGTGCTGTGGACAAGTGCTGAATTCGGATTTGCATCGTTAGACGATGCATATGCAACTGGTTCGTCAATGTTGCCGCAGAAGAAGAATGCAGACATCGCCGAACTTGCGCGCGGTAAGGCGGGTCGACTCATTGGCAATCTCGTGTCTGTTCTGACCATGTTGAAGGGTCTTCCCTTGGCCTACAACCGTGACCTGCAGGAAGATAAAGAACCATTGTTTGATTCGGTTGACCAAGTTCGTCGGGCACTCATTGCGCTGGCGGGAATGATTTCAACAGCCACATTCAACGCCGAACGTATGTCAGTTGCTGCAGATACTGAAGCATTAGTGGCAACAGATCTTGCAGAGTGGTTAGTGCAAAAGGGAATGCCATTTAGGCAAGCGCACGGCGTTGTGGGCTCCGTTGTACGCGAATCTCTCGCATCACACACTCCCATGGTTGACATTGTTCGTGCCCATCCAGAACTCGGTGACGAGGCCGCTCAGTTGTTTGCTTCCGGCGTGGCACTTCAGCGCCGTCAATCACCAGGTGCCGCCGGTCCAGGTGCCGCACCTCTGCAACGCCAATTACTTCTTGCCGAAATTGCAAATGCGAAGGAGAAAATGTCATGAGCTATGTCGAGCACATTCGAGTTCGCTACAACGAATGTGACATGCAAAACGTGGTGTTCAATGCGAACTACTTCATGTACGCAGACGATGCGGTCGCTCAATGGATGCGACACAGTGTGAACGCAATGAGCGGCGCTAGCCCCGACAGTCTTGTGTCGTGGGCAGACATCGGATTTGATTTCATGTTGAAGACCACAACTGCGACCTGGCACAAAGGCGCAACATATGGCGACACAATTGAGGCGAAGTGTGAAGCCACTCGATGGGGAAACACCTCGTTCGATGTGTCGGTGTCTATGACTGTGAAAAATGCACCAATCTTTGATTGCACCATTACGTATGTCAGTGTCACGCCCGGAACGCACACTCCGGCTCCGGTTCCCGATTCGTTGAAGGCCGCTTTGTCGCGAGACTTTTAAACCAACCAGTTCACATTTTGTCCGTGGTATCCAACCTCGGCCACGCGATGGTGAACTGAGTCAAGTGATGTTCCGTCCCAAACATCAACCTGCACATCGGCAACAGGGCCCGCAGGTTCCATGCGTACCCACAACAACGGAGTCTGTGTAGTAGCGCGATTCGCGGCGTTGGCCAAAGCTTCGCGTATACCGTTTTGTGTTCCTGCACCCAAGTACTGCCACACGATGGAATGAAAGACCACCGTTGCTCGTTCGAAGGGTCGAGATAACTGTTGTCGTAACCACACATCTGCCGACGCACAATCGACAACTGGTGGGTTCAACTTCGCTATGTCAATTGCTGCGCGTGTTCTTTCTAGCCGTGTTTTTTGGTCTGGCCAGAGAAAGGACATCAATCGCATTTCGTCGTCCGCCTGGGTGATGTGCAGCGGAGATATATCTACGCCACGTTTCCTGTGAGCCTGTGCTCCAGTCTTTGGAAGATCAGGTGTGTGAGAAAAACTGTCGCCCATAAAGCGAACAGACGACTGACTATCGCCCATGCGTAACTGGCCAGAGCACGCGTAGTACTTGTCGAAGTTCAAATTCAGACCAGCGCTCGCACCTAGTTCCAGTAAGTCAAAAGCGTCAACGTTCTGCGTGGTGAGCCAATGGCTCAACGAGAGAAGAACAACGCTGCGGCCAACTTCATTTGTTTGCACTTGCTGGGTGAGTGCCACATCAATCTCGTCAAGATGGTCGCGCATGTACGCAATGAAATCGGCGGTGAAGTCACTGCCTGGTTTTCCTCCAACGCTGGGGTAGTGGCGCGCCAGCCGTTCATCTCTGCCAGACAAAACAATGCGATGTACCGCAGCGGCGAGACGCAGTGGAATGGCGTCGTGGATAGGGCGGGTGCTGCGTCCAGCGAGGATGGCGTATGTGCGGCCGTTATCTGCGTAGTCATCGGCAAGATCTTGAAAGAGTCGGGTGTACATCGCCGAACCAATTGATTCACAGGCCACAGCCTGTGCATGTAAAGCGGCCAGCATCGGGTCTTCGTCGTCAAAGAGGCTTTGAGCGCCGGGAAGTGAGTTACTGGACACGTCTTCAGAATAGGTCGCTGACTGTGTGTGCTCACATGGCAACATGGAGAGGTGACTACTGCAGGACTCTTGAGTGATCTTTCCGCTCGCGGGCTCATTCACGACACCACTGGAGCCGACGCACTTGAAGCGCGACTCAACGACGGCCCAATTGGTGTGTACGTGGGTTTTGACCCCACTGCAGATTCATTGCATGTCGGACACCTTCTAGGACAAATCACGTTGCGCAGATTTCAACTGGCCGGACATCGTCCGTTTCCTTTGGCTGGTGGTGCAACCGGAATGGTGGGAGACCCGTCAGGCAAAAGCGAAGAACGAAATCTGTTAAATGCCGAAACACTGCAACACAATGTCGATTGCATCAAAGTCCAGTTGTCTCATTTGCTCGACTTCACACCAGGTGCAACTGCGGCCACATTGGTGAACAATGCAGATTGGACGTCTACCATTAGTGCACTCGACTTCTTGCGTGACGTTGGAAAACACATCACTGTGAATCAGATGATGGCTAAAGAATCTGTGAAGAATCGATTGAACTCCGAGAACGGTTTGTCCTACACAGAGTTCAGCTACATGTTGTTGCAGGCCAATGATTTCAGGCATCTTTGTGCCGAACACAATGTTGAATTGCAAATGGGTGGATCCGATCAATGGGGAAACATCACCGCAGGCATCGATCTCATTCGCAAAACTTTGCAACGTGGTGCGTTTGGTGCAACGTGGCCACTTGTTACGAGAAGTGACGGACAAAAGTTTGGAAAGACTGCCGACGGCGCAGTGTGGCTCGATGCGCAACGAACATCGCCGTATCAGTTCCGCCAGTTCTGGATGCAAATGGCCGACGCAGATGTAGTGAAGTACTTGCCGCAGTTTTCATTGTTGTCACTTGAAGAAACGCAAAACATTGTTGCAACGCATTTGTCTGCACCAGAGAAGCGTGTTGCACAACGCGCACTTGCTGTTGAGATGACATCGATGGTGCACGGTGAACAAGCAGCGCGAGATGCTGAAGGCGCAGCCGACATTTTGTTTGGTGCAGACCCCACGAGCGCAACTGTCGATGCGCTTCACGCTGTCGCCGCCGAAGTGCCCACCACCGTTGTCTCGCGCACAGACCTTGACGATGTGTTCGGGCTGCTTGCTCGCGCCGGCGTTGTCTCGTCGAACAGCGAAGCTCGTCGTGCGGTGCAACAAAAGGGCGTCAAGGTGAACGGAGCAACCCTTGAAGACGGGGAAACCCTTACCAGTAAAGGGCTTTTGCATAATCGATGGGTTTTGGTACGGAAGGGAAAGACCACGTACCACCTATTTGACTTGGCTTAATAAGTCCAAGTTATCCACAGAAGAATCACCCAAAAATCTTCTGAAACCCGTGTTGTCTTTGGCTCTCATGCGCCGTTAGCATTGCAACTCGCCCCTCAAAAGCGTTCGCGCTGATGTGGGTGTCGGTATCACTGCCTTTGGTACATGCCGATGAGCTATTGGCTCCTTGAAAACAGAAGAGAAGACTGAACGCCAGTGCGGGCAGCGAGTCGGCTTATGCCGTCGACGCTGTCTGTCAATTCAGGGACGGATTCCCATCCGTCCCAAAACAAAAACAAAATAAAGTCAGAAATTGGGGCCTCGGGGTTATTCCCCCCGGGCTCCACAGACTTTCCAGAACGACGTTGCGAAAGCAACAAGTTCTTGACGGAGAGTTTGATCCTGGCTCAGGACGAACGCTGGCGGCGTGCTTAACACATGCAAGTCGAACGGAATCCATGTTGTAGCAATACTTCGGAAGATTTAGTGGCGAACGGGTGAGGAACACGTGAGAAACCTGCCCCGAACTTCGGGATAACAGTTGGAAACGACTGCTAATACCGAATACCTCTGCGAAGTGGCATCACTTTGCAAAGAAAGAATTTCGGTTCGGGAGGGTCTCGCGGCCTATCAGCTAGTTGGTGGGGTAATGGCCTACCAAGGCATCGACGGGTAGCTGGTCTGAGAGGATGATCAGCCACACTGGGACTGAGACACGGCCCAGACTCCTACGGGAGGCAGCAGTGGGGAATCTTGTGCAATGGGCGAAAGCCTGACACAGCAACGCCGCGTGCGGGAAGAAGGCCTTCGGGTCGTAAACCGCTTTCAGCAGGAACGAAAATGACGGTACCTGCAGAAGAAGGTGCGGCCAACTACGTGCCAGCAGCCGCGGTGACACGTAGGCACCAAGCGTTGTCCGGATTTATTGGGCGTAAAGAGCTCGTAGGCGGTTCAGCAAGTCGGGTGTGAAAACTCTGGGCTTAACCCAGAGCCTGCACCCGAAACTGCTGTGACTAGAGTTCGGTAGGGGAGCGGGGAATTCCTGGTGTAGCGGTGAAATGCGCAGATATCAGGAGGAACACCGGTGGCGAAGGCGCCGCTCTGGGCCGAAACTGACGCTGAGGAGCGAAAGCGTGGGTAGCAAACAGGATTAGATACCCTGGTAGTCCACGCCGTAAACGTTGGGCACTAGGTGTGGGTCTCTAACCAACGAGATCCGCGCCGTCGCTAACGCATTAAGTGCCCCGCCTGGGGAGTACGGTCGCAAGACTAAAACTCAAAGGAATTGACGGGGGCCCGCACAAGCAGCGGAGCGTGTTGCTTAATTCGATGCTACGCGAAGAACCTTACCTAGGTTAAATCATTGGGAAAAGCCACAGAGATGTGGTGTCCTTCGGGGCTCAATGAAGGTGGTGCATGGCTGTCGTCAGCTCGTGTCGTGAGATGTTGGGTTAAGTCCCGCAACGAGCGCAACCCTTGTTCTATGTTGCCAGCACGTAATGGTGGGGACTCGTAGGAGACTGCCGGGGTCAACTCGGAGGAAGGTGGGGACGACGTCAAGTCATCATGCCCCTTATGTCTAGGGCTGCAAACACGCTACAATGGCCGGTACAGAGGGCTGCGAAACCGCGAGGTTTAGCGAATCCCATAAAGCCGGTCTCAGTTCGGATTGAAGGCTGCAACTCGCCTTCATGAAGCTGGAGTTGCTAGTAATCCCGGATCAGCACGCCGGGGTGAATACGTTCCCGGGCCTTGTACACACCGCCCGTCACACCACGAAAGTCGGCAACACCCGAAGCCGGTGGCCTAACCGTAAGGAAGGAGCCGTCGAAGGTGGGGTCGGTGATTGGGGTGAAGTCGTAACAAGGTGGCCGTACCGGAAGGTGCGGCCGGATCACCTCCTTTCTAAGGAGTGCTTTCCAAGTCGTTCATGGGTTCCACTCATGCGACTCGGACACACCTGTTGGTGCACTGTCGTGTCAGTCAAACATTCGATGTGGTTGAGGTTCGCTTCCTGCATCGCGTGAATGATCGACGTAGTCTTCTCTTCTGTTTTGAGGGAGTAATTCCCTCTATGAGCGCCTAGCGCTCCTCTAATGGTCGACTTGGTCGAGATCTCCACTCCGGTTGAGATTTCCCAGGTTCAACTGGCCCCTTGAGAACTGCAGAGCAAGCACGAGCATCTTATTTTTTCGAATTTAAAGCTACAAAGAGCCAACGGTGGATGCCTTGGCGCCAAGAACCGATGAAGGACGTGGGCGACTGCGAAAAGCCACGGGTAGTTGTCTACCTAACGTTGATCCGTGGATATCCGAATGGGGAAACCCAGCACTCGTCATGGAGTGTTACTCCTGCCTGAACACATAGGGCAGGGAGAGGGAACCGGGGGAATTGAAACATCTCAGTACCCCGAGGAAAGGAAAGAAAACTCGACTGCCTGAGTAGCGGCGAGCGAAAAGGCAACAGACTAAACCGTGATGGTGTTAAAGCCAGGTGGCGTTGCCATCACGGGGTCGTGGGATGTCTAGCTGTAACACCTGATGCAGCAGAGAGTTACCAAATTGCTGTGTAGTGGAACCGTTCTGGAAAGTTCGGCCGTAGTGGGTAAAAGCCCCGTACACGAAACACACGCAATCTCTCAGACCGATCCCAAGTAACGCCGAAACCGAGCAAGTCGGCGTGAATCTGCGGGGACCACCCCGTAAGTCTAAGTATTCCTTGGCGACCGATAGTGAACCAGTACCGTGAGGGAAAGGTGAAAAGAACCCCGGGAGGGGAGTGAAATAGTACCTGAAACCGTTGGTTTACAAACAGTCAGAGTGTCGTCCGTAAGGGCCACGATGGCGTGCCTTTTGAAGAATGAGCCTGCGAGTTACGGTATGTGGCGAGGTTAACCAGAGATGGGAAGCCGGAGCGAAAGCGAGTCTGAATAGGGCGAATTAGTCGCATGCTGTAGACCCGAAGCGAAGTGATCTATCCATGGGCAGGTTGAAGCGGGGGTAAGACCCCGTGGAGGACCGAACCCACGTCAGTTGAAAATGGCGGGGATGACCTGTGGATAGGGGTGAAAGGCCAATCAAACTTCGCGATAGCTGGTTCTCCTCGAAATGCATTTAGGTGCAGCGTCGCGTGTTCAGTACCGGAGGTAGAGCACTGGATGGGCTAGGGGTCCTACAAGATTACCGAACCCAGCCAAACTCCGAATGCCGGTACTCCAGAGCGCGGCAGTGAGACCACGGGGGATGAGCTTCGTTGGTCGAAAGGGAAACAGCCCAGATCATCAGCTAAGGCCCCTAATTCTGTACTAAGTGGAAAACGATGTGAAATTGCATAGACAGCCAGGAGGTTGGCTTAGAAGCAGCCACCCTTAAAAGAGTGCGTAACAGCTCACTGGTCGAGTGATTTTGCGCGGACAATTCAACGGGGCTCAAGTACAGAGCCGAAGCTATGGGATTCACGTAAGTGGATCGGTAGAGGAGCGTTGATGGTGCATTGAAGCGGCGGGAGAACCCGGCGTGGAGTTCCATCAAGTGAGAATGCAGGCATGAGTAGCGAGAGAGGGGTGAGAAACCCCTCCGCCGTAAATCCAAGGGTTCCTGGGGAAGGCTAATCCTCCCAGGGTAAGTCGGGAGCTAAGGCGAGGCCGCAAGGCGTAGTCGATGCACAACTGGTTGATATTCCAGTACTACCGCAAACGCGTCAAGCCCAAAATTGGTGACGTGGGGGCTGCCTTCGGGCGAACCCACCTAGCTGGTGGCGGGTAACTAATGGAGGACGCAGAAGGATAGGTGATCCGGGGCGATGGTAGTCCCCGGGTAAGCGTGTAGGCCGGACCGATGAAAGTTTGTCCGTTAAGGCCGAGACGCGATGCCGAGTCGTTTAGACGAAGTCACTAATTCCACGCTGCCAAGAAAAGCCCAGTAGTGAGTTTTTGTGGTACCCGTACCCCAAACCGACACAGGTGGATGAGTAGAGAATACTAAGGCGATCGGGAGAACTATGGTTAAGGAACTCGGCAAATTACCTCCGTAACTTCGGAAGAAGGAGGACCCAATTAGGGTGAAGGGCTTTCGCCCGGAGCCTGAGTGGGTGGCACAGACCAGGGGGTAGCGACTGTTTACCAAAAACACAGCAGCGTGCGAAGCCGCAAGGCGCTGTATACGCTGTGACGCCTGCCCAATGCTGGAAGGTCACGGGGAACGGTTAGTCGAAAGGCGAAGCTGTGAACCTAAGCCCCAGTGAATGGCGGCCGTAACTATAACGGTCCTAAGGTAGCGAAATTCCTTGTCGGGTAAGTTCCGACCTGCACGAATGGCGTAACGACTTCCCCACTGTCTCAACCATAGACCCGGCGAAATTGAAGTACGAGTAAAGATGCTCGTTAGCTGCGGAAGGACGGAAAGACCCCGTGGACCTTTACTATAACTTGATGTTGAGATTTGTCCTGCATTGTGTAGGATAGGTGGGAGACTGTGAAGCAGGTGCGCCAGCATTTGTGGAGTCAACGTTGAAATACCACCCTGTGTATG